>Ga0209024_1000188_pt1 | contig 126237 bp, 100 predicted proteins | sample AutmiccommunBRH5_FD_187380 | JGI IMG/M metagenome (GOLD analysis project Ga0209024, IMG submission 187380) | Deep subsurface microbial communities from Mt. Terri, Switzerland - Autotrophic microbial communities BRH/5 (SPAdes) (version 2) | ecosystem: Environmental > Aquatic > Deep subsurface >...
TGAAACCTCGCTACCTGCCTCAAAGCGCCTTCGGCAAAGCCATCGCCTACGCCTTTGAGCAGTGGCCCGCACTCCTGCGCTTCCTCGACAACGGCCGCCTCGAAATCGACAACAACCGCGTCGAGAACGCGATTCGACCGACCAAACTCGGCGCGAAAAACTGGCTCTTCATCGGGTCGGAAGCCTCCGGCCCCACCAGCGCCATCCTCTTTACCCTGATCGAATCCGCCAAGCGCCACGGCCTCGAGCCCTACGCCTACCTCAAATACCTGCTCGAAATCCTCCCGCACTCCACAAACCACCAGATCGCCGGTTTGCTGCCCGCCACCATCGCACGCTCCCCAAAAACACAGCTCGGCTGAGTCAAAACGACCGCAGCTTCCACACCTCCAAACCACACACCTCAAGCCCCATCACACGGCGCTACGTGGGACGCTTACTTTTAAACAGGGGGAGCCGCCCAAATTTTCCTCTTCTTGAGAAGCAATCATTCCTGTTCAGGCCAACGATTCATTGACCTGAACAGGGAAAGCATGTCGATTTCGCCCACAACGAGGCATCCAAAGGCACTAATTGCTTGCTGCTGCCAGATTGCTTCTCAGGAAATTTGAGAGATAGGGAATCAGCTGCTTTTTGCGGGATACGATCCCTTGCAGCTCAAAAAGGTCGGAAGATTCCCGACGGGGAAAGGCAAATTGCGCTATCAACTCTTCATCACCGCGCACCAGCAGGAGCGAGTTTTGAGTGTTGATATCAGTGACCAAGAGGGCGGCAAACAGGAGGTTTTCGGAGCGGCAAACTTGTTCCAGCGCCTTGTCCAGATCTTCACGGTGTTTGTTGAAGTTGTCGTAGCCGAGCTCTTCCACTTGCGAGACCGAAAAAGAAGCTGCGCCTTCTTCGTAAATTTTCATATCAGCGCGGATCACGGATTCGGGCGGTTCGCAAAGAATGATCGATCCGGCGGAGAAAATCTCCAGGGCGAGGTCTTCCGCGGAGTAATCGGCAATGCCTTCCAGCCATTTCAAAAGTTCACGGTCGCGCTCTGTGGTGGTGGGCCCCTGCAGGTTCAATGTGTCCGAGATCATGCCTCCCATCAACACTCCGGCCACTGCCGCAGAGGGTTGGAGCTGCGCGGTCATGAACATATCCGCCACAATCGTGCAGGTGGATCCGAGCGGCCGATTAATAAACAGAATCGGTTGCTCGGTCGGGGGATTGCCCAAACGGTGGTGATCGACGACCTCCGCAATGATCACTTCACTTGCGCCCGGCACAGATTGGGTCATCTCATTGTGGTCGACCAGCACAAGCGACTTCTTCACCGGGTTGACCAGTTCGGTCTTTGAAAAGACGCCGAGAAGGTGCTCATTTTCATCCACTACCATGAAAACCGGTGCATTGGAGTTTTGCACCTGGTGCTTGACCCGCGAGAGCTTCTCGTCCGGACGAAAGCAGGTTACCTGGCTCTGGGCCATTTGCCGAACCCGGGTCGAGCTGCGAATCAACCACGATGTTGTGGCGGAATCGTGAGGGCTGCTGATAATGGTTACCCCGCGTTCCCGGGCCATTTGCAGAACGTCGTCCTCAACCGGAAGTCCGCCGGTGATGACGACCGCCCGGACGCCCAACTGAATGGAGCGCTGCTGAATGTCATAACGGTCCCCGACAATGATAATGCTGGAGCGCGCAATGTCTTCCACTGCGGTATAAAACTTCCCAAAGGAACGAATATCCATCGCCCCGACGCGCACAAACATGTCTTCAAAGGCATCGGGATCGCGCGCATGGATGAGTTTTCCGTCGAGCGCGCGTACGATATCGGTGATGCGGGCGTGGACGAAGCGCATCTTCATTGGCTGGCTACGCTTCGGGATGAAAAAGTTACCCAGGTCAAACACGGAAAGCAGCCCTTCGACTTTCCGGTTCTCGTCCACTACCGGCAAGCCGCGAATGTCGAACTGATCGATCAGCTCGAGGGCTTCGGCACAGGTTGCATCGTTCCGCACCAACTTGACATCCGTAACCATGATATCCCTCACCCGAGGGGTGACATCGCCAATAAATCGGGGCAATGCGACGTTAAAGCGCTTTAGAATAGCATCGATCCGAGCGTTGGAGTTCCCACAGCGAGCTGCCACAAAGTGGTTTTGCCCAATTGCCTCCTTGTAAGCGGCATAGCCGATTGCGGAGCAAATCGCATCGGCGTCTGGGTTACGATGGCCAATAATATAAGTGGGTTGTTCCATGAATGTCAGTTTAACGCGCTATCTTGCGCTTGCACCTTATTATAGCAACTCGGATTCTAATCCTTTTGTTGTAATGCACTTATAGGCAGGGGCTGGGAATCCTTAATCCTTGTCGAAGTGACTGGACATTCATCATGAGCACCAACGGCCACGTTATCATCGACGGCTTCAACATCATCCATGCGTGGCCGACCTTTCGACCATTACTGAAGCGCGGGCTCGATGTGGCCGCGGGCAGGCTCCTGGATGCCGTTCGTATCCTCCATGATTTTGAAGGGAATGCACTGACGATTGTTTTCGATGGTCAAGGCAGCACCATTTCAATCAATCATCCCGAAGAGCTTACCTCCCTCACATTGGTTTACAGCCCTGCGGGAACGACTGCAGATACGATCATCGAACGATTGCTCGCACGCGCTCCCTCTGCCGCCGACTGGGTGGTCGCAAGCGGAGATGGAGCCATTGCTCAGAGCGCGCTGAGTTACGGTGCCCGGGCGATGTCCCCGCAAGCGTTGGCCGATTGGTGTGCGGAGGCAGAACAACGGCAGAGCGCATGGATCCGGCGGCGGAGCAAAGACGTTGACTGATCCGTGCTGCCGGCTTCTCCTGAAGCGTGAGCAGCGAGTATGTGGGAGAAGTCATCGCGGAGGTTCAGGGACTCTATGGCCCGGTTACCATCGCTGAGATATTGGTGCAAAAGCTTTGGTACCGACAGGAGTTTTCCCGTCGGGACCTCCGCACCCGCGCAGGTAAATCGTTGATCATCCATCACCCCGGTCGCTGGAATCGCCTCGGGGGACCCGATTTTAAAGGAGCCGAATGGGAAATTGATGGGCAACGCCGGATCGGGGATGTCGAGATACACTTCTATCAACGCGATTGGTTTGCCCACGGGCACGAGACGAATCCTGCTTTCAATGACGTTGGCTTGCATGTGGTGGTTTTTGATCCCGACCCGGACGAGCGCCCCGCCTTCACCCAAAACGCATCGTCTCCGGCGCTGTTGGTCCTTGCTCCGCAACTCGACGCCAGTCTTGAGGAGGTCGCTTGGCGCGAGGCGATGCGGTTGTTGGATGGCGGCGATCCCTTGGATCTGGCTGCACCGCTTCTCGCATTACCGGTCAACGAGCGGCGAGCCCACTTGATCGCCGGAGCGCATCGGCGATGGAACCATAAACTCCATTTTGCCCGCCGCCGCTTGGAAACCGAAGGGTGGCGCGCAACCTGCCATCAAGTCGCTTTGGAGATCTTGGGCTATCGGGCTAATCGCCAGGCAATGGCAGACCTTGCAGTGCGCCATCCGCTCGAGGACTGGCGAGGCGTTGACTTGGATTGGATTGAACAGCGGCTGGAAGAGGGGGCGTGGAGCTATCAAGGCATTCGACCGGCCAACCATCCTCGGCGGCGTTTGGAGCAATACCGCCTGTTGGTGTGTCACAATCCCCGATGGCCTGAACGTTTGGCCGAATTTTTGATTAGTTGGTCGACCCCGGGCAGATGGGAAGAGGGCTCCCGTCCATTTCGTCAACAGGCTCAGCTGGGAAACTGGCGGCGCAAATTACAAAATGAGGTCTTTGGAGGGCAGCTTGGCTCACCGCGCTTGGATACGCTGGTGATCGATGGAATCCTGCCGTTGGCCGCCGCAAGGTGGGGCAGCCAGCATTATAGTGCTGCCTGGTTCCATTGGTTCCCCGGTGATTTACCCGATAAGCTGCGTGTCTTTCTACGGGTTGCCGGTCTCAGCGATGCAGTCTTTCCCGTTTGCAATGGCATGCAGCAAGGGGCGCTTGATTGCCTCTACACGCGGGATGCCGCGCAAATTTTGCCTGCCGGCTGACGATCAACCGAGCCTAGAAATAGCGGATGTAGGCCTGCTTGCGCAGACGCTCGAGCCACTGGTCCTGGGTCTGACGAGCCAGCTGGCTGGCGAGAATTTCTTCAATCCGATCCCGGACCTCCACCAAGGGTTGAATGCCCTCTGGACGGGCTTCTTCCACGTAGAGAATCATGGTTTGTCCGTCGATATTGAGGGGTTCGCTATGTGTGCCGGGTTCCAGATCAAAAGCCACCATCGCCAGCTCTTCCTTCAAGTCCGGGCGCTTGATCCAACCCCAGTCACCACCGCGTTCGCGCCGTGAATCCTGACTGTACTTGCGGGCGACCTCTTCAAACGGTTCGCCCCGGTCGAGCTCAGCAAGCACCTTCTCCACGTTCTGGCGCATCAAATCCGGGCTTTCATCCGCCAGGGGACGAAGCGTGATGATCCGCAACTTGACCGCTTCATCTTCGTAGAAGTGGATCATGTTCTCGCGGTAGAAATTTTCGATCCGTTCCGGGCTGATCTGGGACTGGGATTTACGCTTTTCGCCCCGCATGACCGAAACGATGATGCGCTCCTTGAGGTCGCGCCGGAACTCCCGGACATTCAATCCTTGCCCCTTTAAGTATTCGTGGAACTTCCCACGGTCATTGTTGAAATCTTCGATCAAAATACGATCAAACTCATTCTCAACGTAGTTCTGGGGAATGGTGAACTCCTTTTTGCTGAACTCCTTAACGATCAGAATGCTGTCGATCAGGTTCTGCAGTACTTCAAAATACAGCTCGGACATCCGGTGCTCGAATTCTGCACGGCTGCGAGCCGAATCGCGCACACGCGGCACCAGTGGAGCCAATTCACGACGCAGTTCGTCGAACGTGATGATGTGATCTTCAACCCGTGCGGCAATTCCCTGCTTATAAGGAGCTTCCCACACCGGGTGGGCCTTTTGAGCGGAGAGCGTGGCTGCTTGGCCCACCGCCAACGCAAAAAGAATAAAGGTCAGTCGCATCATGTCTCTGATTGAGGAGTGTTTCTGCGCAGAAACTGTTCAATCTCCCGCAACCTAGGGAGCGGTTTTTCTGCGGTCAAGCGGGGAAACCGTGCGCCGAGCTTGACGAAATCCTGCGCTTTTCCGCTCGCTCTGAGGCATTGCAGCCGATTGCCCTCATTGCTCACCGAGACGATCCCGGCAGCTTCGGCCTGAGTCCGGATACGTGTCACCGCGAGGAGAACTTCCACCGATGGGGGCGGCTTGCCGAAACGGTCCGCCAATTCCTGAGCGATTGCTTCCACCTCCGGGGTGGTTTCGGCCAGAGCCAGTCGGCGGTAGAAGTCGATCCGGAGGCGCGTCTCCTTGACATAATCATGCGGCACGTAGGCCTCCAGCATGTCTGCCCGGCTCCCGGCTATTTCCGCTTCACGCAGCGCCCCAAAACCAAAGTCCGTGCTTCGAGCCCGTTCGTCGCGGCCTCCTTCGCCCAGACTGACGAAGTCCAGATTGACGCTGGCGCGGATATGGGTGGACACAGGTTCGCCTTTCAGTCGGGAAACGCTCTGGCGCAGGAGCTGGCAATAGAGCTCAAAACCCACAGCCGCGATGTGTCCGCTTTGCTGTGCACCGAGCAGGTTGCCAGCCCCTCGAAGCTCGAGGTCCCGCATGGCGATTTTGAATCCTGCCCCCAGCTGGTTGTATTGACGCATGGCCGACAGGCGTTCGCGCGCCACATCCTTCACATGGGTGCGTTTGTGCAGCAGGAGGTAGGCATAGGCTTGCCGGTTGAACCGACCGACCCGCCCGCGCAATTGGTACAACTGTGAAAGGCCAAACCGGTCGGCCCCTTCGATGATGATCGTGTTGCAGTTGGGGATATCGAGGCCGTTTTCGATAATGGTGGTGCAGACGAGGATATCATAATCACCGGCGACAAACCGGGTCATGACTTCTTCAAGTTGGTCTTCGTCCATCTGCCCATGGCCCACCGCGACCCGCGCGCCGGGCAACATCGTGCGGATCTTCTCGGCAACCGATTCAATCGTATCGACGCGATTGTGGAGGTAAAAGACCTGCCCGCCGCGTTCGAGCTCAGCCGTGATTGCCCGGCGCACCAGTTCGGAATCGTAAGGGCGAACAATCGTTTCGATCGGTCGCCGGTTGGAGGGGGGCGTCTCGATCGTGCTCAGGTCGCGCGCGCCCATCAAGGCGAGGTAAAGGGTTCGAGGAATTGGAGTGGCGCTCATCGTCAGGATGTCGACATGGGCGCGCATCTCCTTGAGCCGCTCCTTGTGCCGGACACCAAAGCGGTGTTCCTCGTCGACCACCAGGAGTCCCAGATCGCGGAATTGCACGTCCTTGCTCAGCAGGCGGTGAGTGCCAACCAGAATGTCAATTTTTCCCTCCTTGGTCTGCTCGAGGATTTGCTTCTGTTCGGAGGGGGTGCGGAATCGGCTGACCATTTCCACGCTCACCGGATACTCGGCCATCCGGTCGCGGAAGGTGTTGAAATGCTGCTGGGCCAGGACGGTGGTTGGAACGAGGATCGCCACCTGCTTGTTGTCCATCACCGCCATGAATGCGGCCCGGATTGCCACTTCCGTTTTCCCGAAACCGACATCGCCGCAGATCAGACGGTCCATCGGGCGGGGTCGGGCCATGTCCGTTTTGGTCGCGGCAATGGCAGCGGCCTGATCGTGCGTCTCGGCATGGGGAAATGCTGCCTCGAAGGTACGTTGCCACGTGGAGTCGGTCGCAAAGGCGTGCCCACCGCCTTCGTGGCGTTGAGCCTGGAGGCGAAGCAGTTGGGCGGCAAAGTCCACCGTCGCTTTTTCTGCTTCCCGTCGGGATTTCTCCCACGTGCCCTTGCCGAGTTTGCCCAGCTTCGGGGCTATTTTGGAAAGCCCGAGGTAGCGGGTCAGCAGATGGCTCTCGTGCAGCGGCAGGTGGACGGTGATGTTGTCCGCAAATTCCAGCGAAATCACCTCGTCGGTTCGGTCCCGCAGATCCATCCGGGACAGCCCGCGAAAAACGCAAATGCCGTGCGCCAGGTGGACGAGTAGATCGCCTTCGACCAACTCAGAAAAATCGAGCATTTGGTCGACGCGGGTGCGCATCGGGACTTTGCGTCGCGGGCGGCTGGCGGGCAGGTGGCTGGTCCGTCCGAGGATCTCATTTTCCGTCACCACTACCAGTGCCCGCGGCGCGTCGGGAACCCAGGAAAACGTGCGTGCGGCCGGCCCTTCGATCCGGAAACCATGGGCCAGAGGCCCGAGGAGAAGAGTAGGGGCAAAGGCCGCTTCACCGAGCGTTTCCGCGAATAAACCCTGAAGACGTTCCGCTTCCCCTGCGTTGTGCGCCACGAGGAAAATACGGTCGCCCGCGGCGTGCCAAGCTGCGAGTTGCTCCAGGAAATGGCTGCGGGCAAGCTGTTCGCGTTCCAGCCGTTCCAGCCCAAGGCTATCCTGCAGGGGCCGTTCCCGGTAGATCTCGAGTGCTTCTGCCTGCCATTCTTCAGCAGGTCCGGAGGCCGCAGCCAAGGGGTGTCCTTCGGGGGGCAGTTCGCCCACCACCAGATGCGTGTCGTCCGCGCCCTGAGCCCGCTCGAAGATTCGGGCGATGGTTGGGCGCCGGTCTTTCAAGCGCTCGTAGGCGAGGAAGCGGTCTTCGGCTTGTGCCGCCAGTTGGTCCGGCTCCACCCAGACCCAGGCCACGGACCGCTCGAAATAGTCCAGAATAGCACCCCCTTCGCCCCGGGCGTCGATGTGGTCGGGGCGGGGGGCCAGAGAAATCCGGGGCAGTTCACCTTCCGAACGTTGGGTCGTCGGGTCGAATGGGCGAATGGCCTCGACCTCGTCACCAAAGAAGTCGATCCGGACTGGTGCGTCCGCACTGAATGGATACACGTCGAGCAGCCCGCCGCGCACCGCCAGCTGGCCGGGATATTCGCAGACCGCTTCCGAATCGTAGTGCAGCTCGTTGAGCAGCTGAAGCCGCAGGGCGTCGAGGCTGATCCGGCTGCCTCGTTCCACCGTGACCGCTGCCGCCCGCAGTTCTGCCCGGGCCGGGGCGGTCGCCAGCAAGGCGGGGATCGTCGTCAACAGGATCACCCGTTCGCGCTCCGGGTCCAAGCTGGGAATCTCGGCCAGGCGAGTCAGTGTAGCCAGACGATCGAGACGGGCTTCTGCTGCCCGTTCGTCTTCCGGATCGCCGTTGTCCACCGCGGTGTCGTCAATTTCTGGCAGGACGAGCACTTCCAGCTTATAGGAACGCCGGGCGGCACTCTCCGCGAAAAATGTCAGGTCGGATGCAAGGGCGTCGGCCTGGCGCACAGAGGGCAACAAGACCACCGCAACGCCCGCCGTTGCTTCGCTCAGGGCTTGCTCAATCAGCGCGGGGCGCACCGCGGGCAAGACTCCGCCAATCGCACGAGCCTGTCGGTCGGGAGCGAGGCGAATGGGCTTCATTTAGCCGTTGAGAATGGCCTCGACGGTGTTGAGTGCGGCCAGAGCGGCCTGCTCTTCCGCTTCCTTCTTGGACGAGCCTTCTCCGCTTCCCGCCATCTTTCCGGCAATGCGCACCTCGACCGAAAACCGCTTGAGGTGGGCCGGGCCGCATTCATGGATCAGCTCGTAGGAAATCGCGTCATTGCCCAGCCGAGGTTGCACCAGTTCCTGCAGGCGACCCTTGGGATTATGCTGGTCAAGGGTCGCTTCAAGCTTCGCTGAGATATCGCCGTACCACTTCAGCACGATGCGTTTGGCGGTGGGAAAATCGCTGTCGAGGTAGATGGCACCGATCACCGCTTCGAGCGCATCCTCGAGAATGGAATCCCGATTGCGCCCCTGATTGCGCTGCTCGGCATCGCTCAGGCGGAGGTGGACCGGAATCTCGAGCTCCCGCGCCATGCAGGCGAGCTGCGCTCCCTTGGCCAACGCCGAACGATTCTGGGTCAGCACTCCTTCCCGTTCCGAGGGAAGTGTCGCGTAAAGCTGCTCCGCGAGGATCAGTCCCAGCACCGCATCGCCGAGAAACTCCAGCCGTTGGTTGTGCTTGATCGCAGGCCCGGTTTGTTGACTGAAAGACGGGTGGGTCAGCGCCCGTTCGAGCAAGGACGGGTTCGCAAAGGTGTAGCCCAATGTCCGTTGCAGGCTGCTCATCTCGCCGCTTGCGACCGCTGATCTCCGTTCATCCATCATTCCATCTCTGTGCTTCAACACGTGCTTACTTTTTCAGGTTGAAGCGCTTGGCAACTTCCTTGGCCAAGTTTGTGTAGGCTTGGGCACCGGGAGACATCGGGTCGTATTCAAAAATCGTCTGTCCAAAGCTGGGGGCTTCGCTCAAGCGCACCGTGCGCGGAATCACTGACTGAAACACCTTGTCCGGAAAGACCTTTTGCACCTCGGCCACCACTTGCCGGCTGAGGTTGGTGCGCACATCAAACATCGTCATGAGCACGCCGCCCACCTCGAGTTTTGGATTCACGCCGGCCTGCTTGAGTTGTTCCACTACTTTGAGAATTTGTCCCAGACCCTCCATCGCCAGGTACTCACACTGCAGCGCGATCAGCAGATAATCGGCGGCGGCCAAGGCATTCATCGAGGTGATGCCGAGCGCCGGCGGGCAATCGAGAATGATCACGCTGAATGCGTCCGAGGTGCGCACCGGTTCGAGGATGTTGCGCAGTTGGAGCAAATATTGGTCGCGGGTTGCCAGATCGATATCCAGCGCAGCCAAATCCACCTCCGAAGGGATGATCGACAAGCGCTTGATCCGGGTGGCAACCACCTTGTCGAGGGCGCTCCCTTCCCCATGCAGCGGACCGTAAAGACTGCCGCCCGGCGACTTCTCCAGACCGAGACCGCTGGTGGCGTTGGCCTGAGGATCCAGGTCGATGAGCAGGGTGGGAACCTTGCGCTCGGCAAGGGCCGCCGCGAGGTTGATTGCACTGGTGGTTTTGCCCACGCCACCCTTTTGGTTGGCAATGGTGAAGACGGTGGCCGACATGGCGCGCATCATCCGGAGGGCCTTTTCTCAAGTCTAGCTGAAAAACCGTGATTTCCGAGTTGACCCGGCAATCCGAACCCATGACTTTACGCGCTTTCTTACGGCGCGGTAGCCAAGTGGTAAGGCCGGGGACTGCAAATCCTCTATTCGTCGGTTCGATTCCGACCCGCGCCTCCATTTCTCACTTGCCGATGTGCAGCAGGTGGGGCTCGACCGGGAGGAACTGGTTGAAATCGACGGTGTGATCCGCAATGGCCTGAAGCCGTTCGTCATGAGTCGCGATGATGCAAAAGCGCGTCTCCCGTGAAAATTCGCAGAGGCATTCCTTGATCACGGATGTATTCAGATCGTCGAGTCCGGAGGTGGGCTCATCAAGGCACAACACGATGGGATCTTTGACCACCGCTCGGGCAAACGCTGCCCGCTGGCGTTGTCCGCCCGACAGGTTATGGCTTTTGGAATGCTCGATCGGCAAGAGGCCGAGTCGGTGCATCCATTGTTGATAGCGGTCCCGGTGCGCGTCGGGATTGGCTCCGGAAAGCGCCGTGGCCAAATCGATGTTGCGACGAAGATCGGCGTCGGGAAAAAGGTTGATGTCCTGAAAGACAAACCCGAGGTGTTTTCGCTGAAAATTCCTGTCGGGCGATCCACTCGAAGGCGGGACTTTAATCAGACCGGACTGGGGGCGCAGGTAACCGGCGATGAGGCGTAGGAGCGTCGATTTGCCGCATCCGGAAAAACCTTTGAGGAGGGTGATGCCAGGAGTGATTCGGAGCGAAAAATCCTCAAACACAAACGGCTTCCGGGCATAGCGGTAGTGGACGGATGTGATCTTGATCTGCGGTGCATTCATCCCAATACGATCCCAACGGGTTTGCGCAAGAGCACGGCGACGGGAATGGATCCCGCACCGATGCCGGCACCGAGAAATGCCGCCAGCACGGCACCCTCTGAAGCCAGAAAACCGGAGAGATCAAACGTCTCCGCGGTCAGCTGGGGAATGCCGAGCGAGGGAAAGATGACCAGCGCGAGCTGGTTGATCAGGACGATCGAAAAGGCGGCTGCGCCGAAAATGATGAAGACGGACTCCAACAAATACCGCAGGTAGATGCTGGGGATTCCCGCCCCAAGGCTTTTGAGCAGCGCGGCCATGTATTCCCATTGCCGGAATTCGAGCAGGGCGATCACGCTGAGGATCAGTGCCATCGCTGAACCCAGTCCGAGCAGAATGCCCCACCGCCACAGTGTTTGATGGTGGCGCAGTTGCTGGATGTCCCGCTGGAGCGAGAGGGGATCGTGGATGTTGGTGTGCCCGCGGTTTTCCATCCGGGCGAGTGTCCTCAGGCTGCGGACGGCTTTTTCGATGTCGGCGTTCGCACCGACCGCCTGGAGCACACTGATCGTTTCGGCGCTTCGCAGCACTTCGAGAGAAACCGCTTCCGCCGGCAGGAGTAAGACCGATGGCACTCCCAGCCGATCCATCCATGCTTCCCACGTCCCCGTTTCGATCCGGGTTCCGATGCCATCGATCCACGCCTGAGAGCGGATGCCTGCCGGAACGCCGACAGCATACAGGACCGGACGCGAAGCACTTGGGGCGGAAGCTCCCGGAAGCAAGGGAGAGCGGTGATGAGGAACGAACACCTTGGGCTGGTGTCCCAACTCCGTGCGGGCCGCAACCGGGACGGCGCGGACGACATGCACCGCCCACTCGGGATGGTTGGCGAAGTGTGAGGCCAAGGCATGCTGCGCTCCGCTGCCTTCACCGGTGGAGAGAAATTCCCTGATAATGATCGTATTCGCTCCCAGTCGCTGCAGGCGTTTGTTCATCTCCACTTCACTGAGGTGAAACGAGATCAGGATGACGCTGGCGATCGCAGTGAGCACCCCGGCCACGCACGATTTGGCCAAGGGATTGAGAGGCGTCTCTTTCCAGCCCCGCCAGATTTCCCGCAACAAATACTGCGCCAGAAATGCCTGCGCTTTCAGGTTCATTCGGCGGGAGGGCGGATCGCGACGTGGATGGCTCCCACGCCCACGGTAGTTGCGTCGGGCCAGAGCTGAGCGACGCCTTTTTTCCAGTCCCCGGACGCAAAGACCTCAGGATACCGCTCAAGAAGTTCCCTCTTGGGCACGAGGTGCGCGACGTCTGGGATTTGCTGATACAACTGTCCGTTTACGAAGGAATTGACGTAGGATTCGAGATGGTTGGCGGTCTCCGGCGGAAAGCGGAACCGGTAAAAGAGGGTTGCCCGCTGCATTTCTTCGGCAACCGTGACGCGCGCAAACCGGGCGTCGACCACCGCACCACTTCCGGTCTGGATCCGGAAGAAGACCGTTTCGGGCGGGAGTTCGAGCCACTGCGAGTCCTGCATCTTTACCGAGGCGTAGAGCTCGCTCCGGTCCTCGGCTACGCCGATCAGCTGCCCGCCTTTCACCAGGTGCAAGCGACCGTTTTGAGTAAGGTCCAGGTTGCAAAACAGCGTTCCGGCAAATGGCATCCGAAGCTCCTGTTGCTGCCGCCGAACCTGTAGTTCGAGCTCCGCTTGGCGCAGTTCGCCCTCCGCCAGTTGGTGCTCGATATCCGTTTCTCCCGTTCCCGTTTTTTCCAGCAGTGCTTGCTGCGCTGCGATCAAGGCAAGGCTTTGAGTGAGACGGGCAATCTCGTCTTCCGGCGTCAAGGACGCATACTCGGGCAGTAGTTCCGCAATCAGTCCGGCATCATCGAGGCTGCTTTGGATCGCCTGCAGCACATCGAGCTCCCGCTGGAGTTTGGCCGCCTGCGTCTCGAGTTCGAGCAGGCGTTGCGGGAGTTCAATTTCCTGCTTCAGCTGATGGCGCAGCTCGAGGGCGGTGCGCCGTTGCCGTAAGACCTGTTCTTCGAGTTCAAGGGCCTCGGCCGACATGGTTGCCCAAATGACCCCTTCTTCGAGAACCGCCTTTGGGGTGGTTATTGCGAGCACGAGTTTGCCATCAGTCGGGGCCTGAAACCGATGACTCCGTCGTGCTTCCACCTGTGCCAGTCCATCTGTGAGCGGCAGATTTTTGGAGCGTGGCCAATGGTTCCAGTCCCAGGATTGGTTCTGACGGACAACTTCCGGATCGGGAGATGACCGAGGATTGCATGCGACGAGCCCGCAGAGGGAAACCAGGATCAGGCTGGCTCGGAGAGCGCTAGAATGAAGCAGGCGGTGAAACATTGGTGCGAGCCCAGAATTGTTCGTCGTGAAAGAGGAGGACCGCTTGTGTCCTCAGAAGTTCTCTCCGTAGAGTCAGTAACGACTCGGAGGTGGCAAGGTATTGGCCGATCCGCTTTTCCCAGCTTTCCGGGCCTTCAAGCGAAAGGATGTGGATCAGCCAAGTCAGCGTGCGTTCCTCTGTTGAAATTTCAGCGTTCAGCGAATCCAGGGTGGTAAGATGCTGCCGGATTTCCGCGACGAGGTTTGTTTGGTCTTTCACGATTTTCTCCTCGATGAAAGCCTGGTCCACCTTGGCATCGGCCAGCCCCGCCGCCCGCCGTCCCGAAAGATCCAGCGAGTGATAGAGACCAGCCGACACGTAGATGTCTTCCACCTGCAACCATCCGGATTGGCCGTTGGTGCGCCGGAACAATGCCGGACTGGAGAAAAAGAGGTCGAAACGCGGCCAGTGGCGGAGCGCCGCCCCTTCGACCAGCGCGGCCGCACCGAGTAGTTCCGTCGCAGCGAGCTGTCGTGCCAGCACTGCCACCCGGTCCACATTTTCGAGTCCATAGTCGTCTCTCAGGTAATCGAGTGGAGGGAGATCGTCGTTGCTCAGTCGATACACGACATCCTGCCTGCCGAGAAGTGTTTGGATCTCGGACTGCAATTGGAGGTCCTGCTCCCGCCATTGCCGCTCGATTACCTGTTGTCGCCGCATCCAGGAACCGCGTTTGTGCGGAGGCCAGGCGGCAGTCAATTCTTGGATTAGATCCCCAGCTTGTTGGACCTGATCCAGAAGTTGCGCGGTTCCGTAGGCGACGCGCAGTCGGGTCAACTTCTCCCGCAGCAAGGCCTTATACACCAGCTGGCTGCGCAGATAAACCAGCCGGGCCGTGTAAAGGTCCTCGGGCAGCCGGAAAAGGCCGGATAGGGTGAGGAACGCGTTGAGATTGAAGTCAAGGTCTTCCCACGCCAGTTGATCCAGCGCGCTGAGTTCCTCCGTCATCCGCACATGAAAGTAGGGCGTGGGCAGGAGGTCGCGGTAGACCTGGCCGATCTGCCGATGCGCCCGGCGCACATCTTCCCGCGCCCGGCGAAGTTCGAAATTATCCTGTAGTAAGTTTTCTACCGCATCGGTCCAGGCGATCTCGACCACCTCGGTCGGAGCCGGCATTGTCGCCTGTTGCTGCCAGGCGCGGTCCAGCTCGTTTTGCCGATCCGTCAGATCGCTCACCGGACTCCTGCTGCATCCGGGGAACAGCAAGAGGGCGCTCAGCACTGTGCCCGCAAGCCGCCCAAGCGGTTGTTTATCTCGTTTGGCTCCGGCCATGATTCACTGCTTTCAGCAACACGTCTTCGGGCTTCGCCGGGACGGTTTTCGGTGGGAGTCCCGTTCCGAAGCTTCGGATAAGACTTTCCGGTTGGTCCGTTTTCGGAGCTTCTCGAGCGGTATCCGAACCGCAAAGAAGGTGAAGACAACCACCCCGCGCACCAGCCAACTCTCGGTAACAAACAAGAGCAGAAAGGCCGATGCCGTGACCACGCCGAGGAGAAACCGGGCCGCATGTTTGGCCGGACGTGGCGCATTGAACGATGCCGTCAACACCGTCGGCACGATCAATCCGACGAAGACCACCCCCGTGATTGCTTCAGACACCTGGGCAAGCCACCCACTTGCCAGCTGGAGCAGAAGGCCGGCCGCCATCCCGAGAGCGGTCACCACGCAGCCTTTACACCAGTAGAGACCCTTCCAGTGCCACACATGTTCCCGAAAGCACGCAGACGGGGGATGGTGTGAAAAGAGGTGGGGATTTCGCCGGCGGATATACTGCCAGAGCGACTCGCTGTTGTGCGGCTCGCTTTGATAGGCGCGAAACAGAGCCTTCAAGCTGCGGTCTTTTTGGGCAGGGGCGTCCATCACGGATGTAAAGGTGACTAAAAGAAAAAGCGCACCTCCAAAGCCTCACAGGAGATGCGCCGAAAATAAAGGCACGAGCGGTTTGTCGTTACGGTTGGGGGGTAGGCGTGGGGGTGGGGTTGGGGTCAGGCTCGGGGGCAGGGGCGGGAACAATCCCGCCACCGATGGGCTCCGGGTTCACGCTGCCGGAACCGCCACTTGTCGGATCGCTCAGCGTGAACGTTCCACTGCCGTTTTCGGTGTATCCTGCCTCTTGATAAACGCTGGTGTAGCTCCCGCGCGTTTCGGTCGTGAAGGTCAACGAGAACGAATAATTGGAACCATCCAGCGTAATCCGTGCGGTATCGTTTCCGGTCTTGCTGTAAGTAAAGACCACCGTTCCGCTATCGTTTCCGCCCCCGGAATCACAGGAGTCAGTATACTGCGCGTGCACGCTGGCCGAGGTGGATCCGGTGACGGTAATGGTTCCCGACGAGGAGCCCGAGCAACTGTCGGAGCCGCTCCAGGTTCCGCTGTAGGAAATTTCCGTGCCCCCCGAAAGCGCAGCCGGTGCTTTGCCCCCGTCTCCATTGCCATCATCAGAGCCGCCACCGCCGCACCCGAGGACAAAAGCCAGCGCCGAAAATAGCGCCAACAGGATGAGCGTGAGATAGCCGAGACCGTGAGTCTTTTTCATAGTAGTGATTTTGCGATCAACAGAGATTCGGAATTTTTCCGGAGAGAGTAGGGGCTTGAGCGTTTGTCTTTATGACCAAGACTCATCATCAGATTCCACCGCTCCCACGGGTACCGTATCTATAGTCGCAGAGCTGCCGCCTTGAGTGGATGAATTCCCCGCGGAACCGCCACTTGTCGGATCGCTCAACGTGAACGTTCCACTGCCGTTTTCGGTGTATCCTGCCTCTTGATAAACGCTGGTGTAGCTCCCGCGCGTTGCGGTCGTGAAGGTCATTGAGAACGAATAATTGGAACCATCCAGCGTAATCCGTGCGGTATCGTTTCCGGTCTTGCTGTAAGTAAAGACCACCGTTCCGCTATCGTTTCCGCCCCCGGAATCACAGGAGTCGGTGTATTGCGCGTGCACGCTGGCCGAGGTGGATCCGGTGACGGTAATGGTTCCCGACGAGGAGCCCGAGCAACTGTCGGAGCCGCTCCAGGTTCCGCTGTAGGAAATTTCCGTGCCCCCCGAAAGCGCAGCCGGTGCTTTGCCCCCGTCTCCATTGCCATCATCCGAGCCGCCACCGCCGCACCCGAGGACAAAAGCCAGCGCCGAAAATAGCGCCAACAGGATGAGCGTGAGATAGCCGAGACCGTGAGTCTTTTTCATAGTAATGATTTTGCGATCAACAGAGATCCGAAACTTGTTCGGAGAGAATAGGGGGATAGCCTTAATTTCCGATGGCCCAGTTTGTCAACCAGCAACCCGGAGCGGAAAGGGGATTGGTTCACTGTGGCGGCTACCTCCAGAGGTGGCTGACAGATTACGGGGAAGCCGAAAGCCCAATAACTCATCCATTAGCAGCGCAGGTCGTATTCCTAAAACCCCGTTATGAGGGCCTCGCCCATTCGGGGAGCCTCATCAAGTGTTGTTAACTTCGGGCGGAGGGATCAAACGAGTGCAGGTTCTTCCTCAATGCGTCATTGTTGAAGCTCCGGGAAGCGTATAAAGATGCGTCGGTGTTCAAGGGTATAGACTTGGTAGGTGTCGCGCCAGCGTTCTCCTTGATCCTCGGTGAATGGATAGGTGATGCTCGAGGTATGCCAGTCGACGAGGTTGGTGGACCACTCGAAGCGGAGGCGGTCGAGGGAGACCTCCTTTGCGCGAGGAACCTCGAGCGTCCACACGCCGTTTTTGCCATAGAGGTTTAGGTAGCGGCCTAGATAGGCTGTGTCCGCTGGATCAATGCCGAATGCCTCCGCAACCGATAATGATTTTGGCGGCTCGGTCGAAGCGAGCAGCGCCCCCTCGACCCAATTGCTCAGAGGCCCATAGTGGCTGCCGTCAAATGCCCGAACAGCATAGAAAAACGGAGCCCAAGTGGGGTGCACGGAGTAGTGGTGGTACCAAGGCCATTTTATCGGTTCAGGTTCCGATACCTTCCTCGCCTCTTGGAGCGGCCATCCCATTCGGTAGAACACTTGGTAGTGTTGGGCTCCGTCGACCGGGTTCCATCGGAGCTCCACCCGTCGCTCATCATCGGTGCTAGCGGACAGTCCGGTCGGTGGTGGCAAGCTTGTGGGCGTTTGGCTGCTTTGCACCCATGCGCTGGCATAAACCCGCGGCTGCCCTTCTATGATTTGGTTGATCTGGTAGTCTGGAACCCACTTGGTTACGGTCTTTTCAATCAGAAAAGTAGACCCCCATGGGCCGATAGGCCACTGCCCCCACTCCACGAATTTTGCATCAGGCTGATTCCGCTGATAGATGACGACAGGGCCATTGGTGCTCTCCGGCTTGGTTCCACGCGACTTAACCCGATAGACCAAGGGATACGGAGACTCGCGGACGATGAGGCTGGCGATCGGCCACACTTGAATTCTCGGTAGCGGAGGAGGAGCATCCTGCCCCTCGATCGTCATCTGACAAGAGGTGGTTTCACGGGGCAGGGTGGCCGACTCGGTCCACCTGTCATCCAGTTCTGTCATGATGAACCAGCCGCTTGCCAGCCCGGCAGTGTCACCCCATGTGAGCTGGATGTTTCGCGTCGTTCCGTCGACTGAAGAGATGACGGTCGGCGTAATGGACGTCGGTCCGAGCTGCATATCCTCGTAGCGAAGCCGAAATCGGAGCGGCGACAGCGCTGGCCGGACACCGAGCGAATGCGAGTATACGGAATCAAATATCCCTGCCGCTAGGATTTGCACCCAATCGCCTTCGGAATCAGACCACTCGTCGAGCATGATGCGCGAAGGTTTGTCGATATTCCACGACACCGTGACGGAATGCTCGACAGTGGTTCCGGGCACTGGGTCCAGTTGGAACTTCTGGGGCGAGCTCAATCGGAAGTCGTGGTGCCGCCCGGCGGCCAGACCTTCGACCGTATAGGATCCCGACAACGCGACCTGAGAAAATTTCTGCCAATGGCTGGTCACAGGATCGAGCCACTCCAGATCCAAGTTTGCTTCCTCGGCTTGTTGCTCATCCCAGCTCAACTGGGCGGTGGACGGCCCGGTTGGGACTGCTTGGAAGGTCTTGCTGGTCTCCCGGGAAAAAGGGGATGCGAAGAGCACTTCGAGATCGGAGCCGACTAGATAAAAGCGAGGAACGCCTCGGTGGTAACCGCCAGCATGAGGAGGTACTAACGTGACGATTACAGAGCCTTCGGGAACGGGAACCGCGGTAACGAAATGCCCAAGAAGAGAAGTTTCTCGCTCCAAGTGCTGCTGGTTGCTCCAGCGTTGTACCCTCGTTGCGGCAGTGGGCGGATTTCCCCGGTCTCGAACTTTAATGGTGTGCAGGTGGGGGCCAGACCACCAAGCGGCTTCGATTGAGTTTCCCAGTTCCCCAACCCAGCTCAGTTGCTTGGTTGAAAACAGGGTGCCCAGTAGATTTACCACCAAGTCGCCGTCGGGCGAGATCCCGACTGCCTCGAAGGATTGGCCGGAGAATGGTATGATCTCACCAAACGCGCCATTTCCATAGTATTCCCGGAACCCGAGGCGCGATCCGTGGATATAGAGACGGGATGTGGCGGGATGGAACGAAAACGGCTTTCCCATCGAAAAACAGCAATCGTCCTGCAGCGTTAGAGGCTGGCCATTGCGGTCCAAGAGCAACTGACGACCTCCCGGCTGCCCTTGGCTTACGAGTAGGTCGTTGTCGATGGGAAAAAGCAGTTGCCATGTGCGCCAGGGCCCCCCGGTGTCAGCAAATGGCACTGGGGTTGGGGATGCGGCATCGAGATCAACGGCCATGATCACGCCGTCGAGATCAATGGCATAGAGCCGGCGGTGGCCTGGATGATAAGTGAAGGCGAATGGAGCCTGGGGAAACTGGATGGGTGCGAGGTAGTCGCGCTGTGCGGAGTTCCACCGAAGAATCCAGCGACCTGTTAGCAGGTAAACGACGCCATCAGCGCCCGCTTCTATCTGGGCGTAATCCAAAATGCGCGTGGGATCGGGAGGGGGGACATCTTCAGCTCGTGCTATGTACGGAGCCGTTACCAAAGAGGATAGGGCGACTAGGGCGAGACAGCAGGCGTAGCGAGAGGAATTCATTTCGGGTAAATCTGTTTTTGGGATAAATTACTCAATCTTAATCCTGTTATCCCCCGGTTGTTGAGAGTTGCCCAGCGTTTTCGGAACAGGGCGTTTCCCGATGAAGAGGCAACTTGAGCATAGGGCATAGCTAAGGAATTGACCTCCCTGAGCGATTCAGGAATAGCCAGTTTGATGAATCGTTGGCTATCGCGTGCTTTTTGGGTGGAAATATGGGCAGGACTGCTTTTAGCGGCAGTATCCACGGGGGCGGCAACGCTGCGAATTGAGGATGAAGCGTGGTGGCATGATCTATCTGAATCCATCGACATCAACGTCGCTCCCGACGCTCAGCTGTCTTCGGTCTCATTCGAGCTCGTCTATAACACGACGGAATTCAGCGTCAGGGAAGTGGAGCTGAGCGGCCTATTTTCAGGCTGGGCTTTGGCCTTCGACGCGAGCACCCCTGGGCGTGTGACACTCAGCGCATCTGGAGCGCCGGTAGCCCCGGGGGATCATCCATTTTGCTGGATAAAAGGGAGGAATACAGCGGCGCCTGGTGCGCAAGTGACTTTGAGTGTTGAGAAGATCCGTTTCAACGGAAGTGCCGCAGTTGATTTCGTCTCGGGAACAATTGTGGTTGAGCCTGAAGTGAAGGTTTCTGGGAACGTGTGGTGGTTGTTTGACGACACCCCGGTTGCTGCGGCCAAGATCGTCACTGCGCACAACTATTCTACGGCCACGACTGATCAAAACGGCGATTTCACCTTTATCCTCTATGATCTGGTGAGCTTTAGGCCTGTAGCTCTGATACCGCCCGATGAATCGGTAGTCTCCGAACACGATGCCGCTATCTTGCTTCGGCACCTGCACCACGGATTATCGCTAGACCGTTCTTGGATGCGGGTTGCGGATCTCAACAATGACGGGGTGGTCAACGAAGGGGATGCCAGCCATATACTTCGTTTTTCGCTGGAATTGGAGACCATCAATTCACCCACTGTTTCCTATCCGGACAGTCGCTCGGTCAGCTTCGATCAGATGCCTGCGGTCGATTTACAGGACTTCAAAATTGCCCTGCGCGGGGACGTGACTGGCAATTCCAGAAGTCCCGTCGAACCGCAAGGGCAAGCGAACTATTTTGTTGAGGTAGTGAAGCTCCCAAACACCCATGAGGACTATGTCCGGCTTTGGGTCGATGCTGGTCCCGAAACCGTCTATTCAGCACGGTTTTCGTTTTCGGGTAATTTTTCCAATGCCTCGGTGAAGACGCTTTCATTCCCGGAAGGGGTAATTGCCGAAGTGCGCGAGGGGCTGGATTATTACCGTTGCGCGGCGGCGTTTCCCGCGGGATTCAAGGGGCGATTCCTCTTGGCTGAACTATCCCTCAGCGACACCCGATTCCCGGCGCTCAACGCCGAAGTGCTGCGTATTGATGAGGGCCGGCTCACGCCTGTGCGCGGAGTCATCCCGGCAGATCTCGACAGTGACGGCGATGGGCTTACCGACCTCTTCGAACGGGATGTCCTCGGAACTAATCCATATCAACAGGACACTGACGGGGATGGCTGGTCCGATGCGGTCGAATTGGCATTTGGCAGTGATCCGCTGGATTCGGGTTCATTCGCCTACATCCGCTTTTCCGGTTACGACGCCAAGCAGAAACAGCTATATCTTACCATTCGGACATATCCCGGTCGGCAATATCAAGTCCAGTATAGCGAAACGTTACTGGGACCTTGGAATGACCTCGGCACTCCGATAGAAGGGAACTTGGCCATTCAGGAGAGGGGCTGGTCGCCAGTCCTGACACAAGATGCCAGCGCCATTTTCTGGCGTTTGAAGATTGTCGATTGAGTGCGACTGGGTTGGCGACTTCTGCCGTGAAAGGCTGCGGGTGCTTAAGGATATGCAGCTGTCATCGGTCGACGACGTTCCTTCGGTAATGGCATAGACTCTTCACAGAGGTTTACCGCCCGCCCGGATTAGCCCGGCTGCTCCGGGGCAGCAGGATTGGGTGCACGTTGTTGTTGGGACGTTTTTGGCTTTTCAAGGGGCTGGTTTCGCGTAAAAAGGCTTCCGCTTGCTGTGAGCCTGTCTGGGAAAATGGGTCTGTCGCTGTCGCCCCGTGTGCGCAATCGCCGAGGTCTCTCTCCGTATGTCTGGCGGCGTTCTTGGTGCCTCCGGTCTTCAATGTGGAGCGCCGGCTTCCAGCCGACTTTGGGTGCAGGGGAGATAAGCGGCGCGGTCTCGGGACCAGTGCCACCAGAAGCGCAGCGTTTCGAGTGCCGATGGCGTGCGCGGGGTTACACACAGCTTCCGAGGCAAAGCAGTCGCCTACCATTAGCCCGACCCAAGAGTTCGGGCGGCGGCCGAGATCCGGCGCGCGCAGCTTGGGTGGACGCGGGGCACGACCGAACGGCCGTCCTGCACACCCACGGGTGGGTTGTGGGTCGCATCGGTTCCTTTGGGTTTTTGTTCGGGTGGTGTGCTACCAGGCATGTATGGCGGGGCGCGGGCTCGGTGAACCGCGCATTGCGCACAACAAACACCGGGAACGCGGCCATCCTTGGCGGTCCCTGCTTGGACTACAGCGGAGGCGTTACTCAACACCCGATGCCGGCTGGAAGCCGGCGCTCCAGGGGTGCGCTGCGTGCCGAAGGACTCGTCTTTAACTTCCCGTGTCTCAGCCGTTCAGGCAGGGGTAGCCCTTACGCGCAGGTGGTGACCGCGCATTTTTGTTGTTTTTGCGAATGGTTCTGGAGCCTATCCGCCGTTGGATTTAACCGCAAAGGGAGGCTCTTTTGGTTCGCTTTGGAGGCATTGGTCACACGTTTTGCTGGGGTTGATGCCGAGGGGTTGGGACAACTCAGCGCTGCATCGTTTGTGCGACTACATTGAGGATTTCGGTGCGTCCTTTGGGTTTGGCTGATGAGCAGGGGATGGTGGCGAGCGGGGGGCGGATGCCTGTTTCGTGGAGTGTCTGCACGTAGTGTTCGATGGCAGTGCGCACTTTTGTTTCGGAGTTTTTGTCCGCTTTGGTGAAGAGGAGGGAATAGGAGAGGGTTCCGGCGCTCACCCATTGGAGAAACTCCAGGTCGATCTTTTGCGGGGCAAGGCGGGAATCGATCAGGACCAGACAGTGGAGCAGCTGAGGGCGTTCGGTCAGGTAATCGGCTACCGTCTGGTCAAAGAGGGACTGCGCTTTGCGGGAAACTTTGGCGTAACCGTAGCCTGGGAGATCGACTAAACTCCATTGTCCATCAATGACGAAAAAATTGAGCAGCTGTGTTTTGCCAGGTGTCGCGGAGGTTTGAGCGAGGTCACGGCGGTTAGCCAACATGTTGACCAGTGAGCTTTTGCCTACATTGGACCGGCCGATAATGGCGACCTCGGGCAGGTTCCAAGCGGGTGCCTCGGCCAAGTTGTGGGCACTTTGGTGAAACACGGCGTTCTTGATTTTCATTGTCAGCAGAACATCGGAAGGTCGGTTGGTGGTGGCAATGGCCTTTCCCGCGTGAGGAAATTTCGTGTCGGGGAAAATAAAAAGAGCCTCCCTTGCGGGAGGCTCTGAAAGAAGGATCAGTGTTGAGCTGTGGTGCTGTTAGTCAGTGATAATGGGCAGCGGGCTCTCGATCACGGCCCAGTCACCTCCGTCGATGAAGACCCACGGATAGACGCTTTCCACCGTAAACCACCAGTTGGCGAGGGTTTCGTCGTAGAACCAGGCGGCATTTACGTAATCAGGTCCGTAAGTGTAGAGCCAGCCTTGGGCGATTAGTGAGGAGCCGAGGCGGGCATCGTGGATGGCGTAGCTGAATACCCAAGGGAAGAAGGCGACATGCAAGGTTCCCATCGCTTCGCTGTGGATATAGTCGCCATCATTGGCTTCACCGAAGAATGCTGCTGCGGCGGCGAGACGCTCTGCCGGAGTCATCGGCTCTTCTTCGTTACCAATCACCGTCCGGATATTATCGACATAGACTGTATAGTCGATGGTCACATCGGTGCTCCAAGTGGTGTTGACCCCAATGGCCAAGGCAATCGCGTTTCCATCTCCTTCGGGGAGATCAGCCAAGGGGATTTCGACCGGATAAGTAGTCACTTCTGTCGGCCAGCTCGCGACGTCGACGACATTGCCGGAATTGAAGAAGCTGGGGGCACCGGATACCTCGGCGCGGATGCTCAGGCTGAAGGGGCCGGTGTAGGCGGTGACATCTGCGGGATCGAGGATCACGTCAAATTTAAGCATGCCCTCTGCGGCGGCAGTCGTGTGGAGTGCGGCACGTTGGTCTGCATTGAGGTTGACGCGAGCGGGGCGGTGAGCGCCGTTGACATTGCCGGTACCTTCAGCTGCGCCAGCTACGTTGATGGAGAGTACTCCCTCGTCCGCGTAGGTGGTTTGGGCAACCGTGAAGGCGGCATTGGTGCTGAACCAGCCTTCGGTGCCTTCGTTGAAGCCGAAGAGCAGGGTGGTTTCGCCTTCTCCGGAGCCTGCATCGGTGGGGGCAATGGCGATGGTGTCGAAGCTCCCGGAAACGCCGGTGGTCACTCCATTGCCATTATAGACGCCGACTACGAAGCGTGCGACGGTGGTGTCGTTTGCGGTGAGTCCGGCTTCGGTAAAGTTGGTAAACGTGCCCGAGGCGCTGGCATTATCGGCACCAATCACACTGTCCAATCCGGCAACCAGAATGTTGGTGAAGGTGGCTCCCTCGATGGCAATTTCCCACGTGGAGGTGGTGCCGTCGATTTCCCAAGTGATGTCGGTGGGAACTTCGCTTAAGAGGAGTTGAGTTTGGCCCATCAAGGAATTGCCGCTGTCGAGGACTTGCAGGCGGTAGGTGCCATTGGGGAAAGCAACCACTGAAATGCCGAAAGCGGCACCCGTTCCATAACCGGGAGAGCCTGCCGAGTAATTATGGGGAGAGTCGGCCGGTGCGGCCCCGCCGACATCGGAGGACAGGCGGCCCACCACAGCGTAAAGTGAGCTGCTGGCGTTGTTGACTGCTGCGTCAGGGGCAGCCGTCATTGAGACACCTTCCAGCGACACTGTCAGTGATTGGTCGAAGGGATTAAAATCGTGATCGTGGCTGACGACTGCCGCCCGTGCGTGCGCTGTTGTTTGAGCGGTGTCGAGGGTGAGGATGCCGCCCGAAAGGTCGCCTGAGCCAAGATTTCCGGCGCTGGCAAAGAGCCACACGTCGGTGTCAAGCGCGGCACCATCGAAGGTATCGTTGATGACAGATTGAGCGCTGCCGGCAGTTGCGAGTCCGAGGGTCGCAACCAATAGGCAAGCGCGTGGACGCGCTAAGAAGCGCGGAACGGAGACGGAGTTGATTTTCATGTGCATGAGATATGGGGATACGTTGACAAACACCCGATTGGCTCGCGGAGGAGCCTCCGGGCAATCCGCAGCCACTATAGCCCATTCTCGATAATCACACGAGGGCATCCCCCATTTTTTCCAAAGAAGACTTATTTTTAGCAGCGCCAGAGGGGATTGCCCTAGAGTGTCGCGGTGTGCTGGATCAGGCTCATAATCTTGGCACCAGGAGCCAAGTTGCTGCTGCACGTTGAAAGTGTCATCAATTCCCGCTACGGTCGAACATGCAGCGCTTTCAGGAGGTTTTGAATAATGGGCGGATGGCAGACGCATGGGGAGGCGCAGGTGCCAAGCAGGTAACGCTGTCTGGTCGGTTGCTCCGGCGTTTGCCCAGCGCGCCTCGGTTTTTTTGTCTGCTCATTGCGGGCCTGTTTGGATGGGCGGGTGGTTTACTTGGTGCAGAGCCGGGAGGGGGTGTCCGCAAGTGGTCGGCGCTGACCATCGATAACGACTTTTTTCACGGTTCGGATGAGCAGTACACCGGCGGGGGTCGCTTTACACGGATTCATGCCGGGAAAAATCCGGGCTTATTTCCGCAAGGGCTGAAGCCGTGGAGCAGGCGGCTTCTGTTTGAGGAGGATGGGGTGGTGGAAGAAGGCTGGTTTTTGGCCCAATACATTTTCACGCCGTCGGATCGACAAAAAGAGGAACTCGGTCCGGCGGACCGTCCCTACGCCGGATGGTTGGGCGGAGGGGTTTGGGTGCGCGAAACGGTTGGGCCGCGTTCGCGAGCGCTCGGGGTGACCTTTGGTATCGCGGGTCCGGCTTCGTTGGCGGAAAATGTTCAGGACGGTTTGCACCGCATTATCGGGCATGATCGTTATGCTTGGAGTGAGGAGATCCACAACGAACTCACCTTCAATTTGCATCTGCGGGAGAGTCATCGGCTTTGGGTTGGTGAGATTGCCGGGCTTCATGTGCGGGTGGATTCCGAGGGCGGGCTTGATCTGGGCAATGCTCAGGCCGGCTTGGTGGGGCGGGCGATTGTCCGCTTGGGCACCTTTGAGCCAGCCCCTTATTTTCCCACGGAGCGATTCGGACCAGGCCCCTCGATTGCGGCTATTCCCGCAAATCGATCGTTTGGCTGGGGATTTACTTTGGGTGCGGAAGGCCGCGTGGTGGGGCGGGATCTGTTTCTCGATGGCAATACCTTTCGGGAGAGTCATTCGGTGGAGAGTCGCCTGTTGGTTGGCAGCCTGATGGCTGGTTTCAGCGTCCGGATGCAGTCGTGGTTATTTCATTACACATTCGTTTATCACGGGAGATCCTTTAAGGGGCAGGAAAAGCCTCATCGCTACGGATCATTGGTCCTCGCCAAAGAGTTCTAGAACAATGGAGCAAGGCAGGCTGCTCCAGATTGGGTCTGGCATTTGACGCCGCGGGAGAGCGGGAACACCGTTTTCGGCCCACAGGTTTTGTGGGCATGATGGATTACATAAGCTCATGTTTGACTGGATCTCGCACGTTTCCACTTCCGGCCTCCTGATCATTTTCAGCGGGGCAGGGATTGTCATTGTGGTGGCGGGAACGCGCTTTGCGGGGATTGTCGACTGCTTGGCCGACCGGACGCACATCGGCGAAGCGATTGCAGGAGCGGTCTTTATGGGAGCCACCACTTCTCTGCCGGATATTGTGGTGTCCACTTCAACTGCTGCCACTGGGCATCCGGAGCTGGCTTTGGCGAATGCGATTGGCGGCATCGCAGTGCAGACCGCTTTTCTCGCGATTGCCGATATTACTTACCGGCGCGCCAATCTCGAACACGCGGCCGCCTCCCTTACGAATATGCTGCAGGCGACATTGCTGATCGTGCTGTTGGCCATTCCGCTGATGGCGATGGCTACGCCGGAGGTTGCCGTTTTGGGGGTGCATCCGGCATCGATTGCGATGTTGATCGTTTACGGGTTTGGCTTGCGATGGACGGCCCGAAATCGAGACAGCGTCGCATGGAGGCCTGCTGTCACTCAAGAAACCGTGGGTGACGAAGAAAACACAGGCGACGATCAGCGTTCACTCAGCCGGCTATGGGGCACGTTTATTTTTTATGCCTGCATCGTGGTGGCGGCTGGCTATGCGGTGGCTGAAACAGGTGTGGGATTGGCCGAATGCACCGGTCTTTCAGAAAGTGCAGTCGGAGCGGTGTTCACGGGAGTGGCGACATCGAGTGGTGAATTGGTTACCTCGATCGCGGCGGTGCGTCGCGGGGCATTAACCTTGGCGGTCGGTGGTATTGTGGGAGGCAATACTTTTGACACCCTACTGGTGGCGGTGAGCGACGGTGCTTTTCGTCAAGGCTCGATCTATCATGCGGTCGGGGATCATCCCGCATTTCTGGCGGCATCGACTGTCTTGATGAGCGCCATTCTCCTGATGGGATTGCTCAGCCGGCAAAAACAAGGTTGGGGCAATATCGGGTTTGAGAGCGTGCTGATTCTCGCCATCTACAGCGGAACGATAGCCCTTCTTTTTGTTTTCTAGCGGGATCCGCAAGAGAGCACATGCCATTCAGGATTGCGTGTCCCTCGGGGTGGTTTCGGCAGGGGTCCAGCGGCAGAGAACGGTACGGAGGTCCTCGGTCCGCACGGGTTTCGAAATGTAATCATTCATCCCGGAAGCGAGGCAATGTTCTCGGTCACCCTCCATCGAATGGGCGGTCATTGCGATAATGTGAACCGGTGCTTTCAACTCGTGTGGCGCGGTGGCTTCCATGGATCGGATGGCACGTGTCGCATCGTAGCCGTCCATCTCGGGCATTTGGCAATCCATGAAGATTACGTCGTAGTAATTTTGTGACAGCGCTTCGAGGACTTGGCGGCCATTAGCGACTACATCGCACGACAAACCCAGCCGCCGGAGCTGACCCATGGCAACCCGTTGATTGACGATGCCATCTTCGGCGATGAGGATCCGGATGCCCTGCAAAGAGGCGGGGAGTTGGCGGCTGTTGTCGGTCGAAGAGGTGGTAAACGTTTCTTGGGATTGGGAGGGTTGAAGCAGCTGCACCATGCAATCGCGCAGGCGTGACTGACGAACGGGCTTGGGGAGGACAGCATCGAGGCCTTTCCAGTGAGGATCATTGGCGTCTGGTGCGGCGAAGAAAACAGAGAGCGCGATCACCTTGGTTTCGGAAATTTGGGGGTCGGCTTTGATCTCTTGGATGAGTCGGGCGCAGGTGTTGGATGAAGGTGACTGTTCCGGCAGATCAAGAATCACGAGGCGATAAGGAGTGCCCGCCTTCGCGGCTTTGTGAAGCGCGGCAAGGGCCGTGGCATTATTAGGAACGCTCTTCCCGGGCATGTTCCACCGCTTGAGCTCATCCCGATAAATCTGGGCAATCGTCGCGCTCTGGCCGACCAGCAGGACAGGGACATTGTGGAGGACAGCGGGGCATTCGGGTTTGTTCGAGGAAGCTTTGGCTCCTTGTTTGCCAAACTGCGCGGTGAACCAGAACAGGGATCCTTTACCCAAGGTGCTTTCAACCCCGATGGTACCTCCCATCAGGTTTGCCAGTTGCTTGGCGATCGCCAGTCCCAGACCGGTCCCGCCATATTTGCGGGTGGTCGAACTGTCGGCTTGTTCAAATGCGTGAAAGAGGCGGGCCTGAATATCCGGTGGAATGCCAATGCCGGAATCAATCACTTCAAAGCGCAGTTCCACGTGCGTCTCGCTCTCCCGAGCGAGCGAGACTTCAACTTTCACTTCCCCTTCTTCGGTGAACTTGATCGCATTGCCCAAGAGGTTGAGGAGGATCTGCTGGAGGCGCCCTGGATCGCCCCGAAGGTATTGCGGTATTTCGGGTGGAATGGAGCAGACGAGTTCAATCTCCTTGCTGTGGGCGAGACCGGCAAGGGTGGTGAGCGACGTCTCAACCGTTTCCACCAGATCGAGGTCGACGGTTTCTATGTCCAGCTTGCCCGCTTCAATCTTGGAAAAATCCAGAATGTCGTTGATGACCGTGAGGAGGCCTTCGGCGCTCAAGCGGGCGCTTTCTGCATATTCGTGCTGGTGCCGATTCAGCGTGGTATCGAGCAGCAGGTCGATCATGCCAAGGACGCCGTTCATGGGCGTGCGGATCTCATGGCTCATGTTTGCGAGAAAGGTGCTTTTGGCACGCACGGCGGCTTCGGCCGCTTCTTTGGCTTCGCGGAGAGAGATGGTCCGTTCGTTGACCCGCTTTTCGAGGTCTTCGCGTGCATGTTGCAGCTCGGCATCACGCTCCTGAATCTGGGTCAGCATCGTATTGAACCCGTCAAAGAGACGGCCCAGCTCGTCATCCCCCTGCTTTTCCGCCCGAATGCTATAGTCCTTTTCCTGCGCGACCCGCCCCGCGGTTTCCGCCAGCTGAAGGATCGGCTGTGAAATGACCCGTTGAAGACGCGAAGCAATCAGAAAGGCGATTAGTGTCGAGAGGGTGAGGACCACAGCCGCAATCGCCGCATAGCGGGCTAGGCGCTCATGCATCTGAGTCAGATCCGAGCGCAGGTAGATCATTCCGATCGTTTCTCCGACAAAAATGATCGGGTGGAACAATTCGAGGTGACCATTGCGAAAGCGGGCCCCTTGATCCGTCACTGCGGGCCAGAGGATCGGTTCGTCGAGATCCCGGAGGTAAGCGGCAAATGGCTTTCCTTCTCTGTCATAAATCCGGGCTGCGCTGATATGCGGATGCGCGTGGAGGGCCAGCAATGTCTGCTCCGCGGACTGGGGGTCCTCAAACGAGAGCGCGGCCACGCTGTTAAAGCCGATCATCTGCGCACTGATCGACAAATCCCGGGCCATTGCTTTGCGGAACGTTACCTGCTCATAGGTGAGAAATGCCGCACAAGCCAGCAGAAGAACCGTTCCGCTGGTAAACAGGCTGATCAGCGTCAGCTTACGCTTGATGGGAACGTCGCGAAACTGAACAAGGAGGCTCACTCGTCGTGCTCCCGGGTGGCCACAGCCAAGTTGAGTAATTGGGCACTGAACGATAAGCGGCTCACGCCGATCGCCTCGCGGTCAATGATGAAGCGAACCCTGTTCCCCTCCGTCATGAAGGTAATCATGCCTCCTGCTTGGGAAAAATGGGCAGATTCGCCGATGGTAAGGGCTCCTGCGCGGTGCAGCGACGCCAGCATTTCGGGCTCCAGTAGTTGCTCACTGCCGGAGGGCACAAAAAGCATCTCGGCGCAATGGGCCGCCGCGATCTCGGCAAATTCCTTCACAACGAATCTCCGGCCGGCCACTTGGCGGCCTTTCACTGCATTCGCCAATTCGTCTCCAAATGGATTCGTGCCGAGGATCCCCAGCACAATCGGTGCATCTTCACTTTCAAAGTGATCGGAGGGCCATTCCACGAACTTGGTGAAATTGAAAATGAAGGCAGCCTTGATCTGGTACTCCCGAGGCACGGTGCTGCTGGCGTTTAGGGGCTGGGGGCCGCCAAACAGGAGGAATCCCAGCAGGCAATAGGGGATGAAAGCACCACAAGCCCCGGCACGAAGGCGTGGGGACAAGGGACCCATGCTCCAGATGGACCACAGCAGGCGAGGCAGGCGGGTGAATCGACTGTCGCTTCGGGCGCAAAACTGGGAATCAGCGGGCATCTAACGCATCATGAAACCAAGGACATCCTCCCTAACATTGCTTCGCCTTGGCTGAGCGCCAAGTAATTCGTCCACCAGGTTCTGCCGGAACTTCCGCCTCGTACAGGCGGTCTCGAGCTGATGAAACAGGCGTCATGGAATGAGCGAAAATGAAGGGGAGGGTTTTAAATGAATCCTTAAGCGGCTAGATCGCCACCTTTGTGAAAATCTTGATAAAAATTAACAGATCCGTGTGCAATCAGTGGCGGTTCCGTGAGGAGAAGCATGGTGTGCTTGAACGGCTATGGGACACTTTACCAAGAGATGCGAGAATCTCTATCGATTTGCATAGGCCTGTGAAATGAAATGAACCGCGCGAGTCTTGCCCTCCGATTTCTCCGCCTGCAGGCTACCGCGGTTTTTTATGGATCCCCTCAGTCAAGCGGTAACGGGCTCACTTCTGGCGCAATGGGTTGCTCGCCGTGAGGAATTGCGGATCGCCGCGGTGGTTGGCGCGTTGGCGGGAATGGCCCCGGATCTCGATGTGTTCATCCGTTCGAGTGAAGACCCGCTCCTTCAGGTCGAGTTTCATCGGCATTTCACCCATGCGCTCGCCTTCATCCCGATCGGGGCGCTGCTCTGTGCGTTGATTGGCTACCCATTCTTCCGTCGATGGATCGGTTTCGGGCGCCTTTATCTGTTTTGTTTCCTCGGGTTCCTTCAAGGTGGTCTGCTGGATGCCTGCACGAGCTATGGAACGCGCTTGTTATGGCCGTTTGTTGAAATGCGGGTGGCATGGAGCAACATCGCCATCATCGATCCGCTCTATACGATTCCGGCGCTGGTTTTCGTGATTTTGGCCGCCAGCCGTCGTCGCCGTTTGTTGGCTGGGATAGGCTGCGGGTGGATCATGTTCTACTTGTTGCTGGGCGTATTGCAGCGCGAACGGGCGGAGGCCGCGGGTCGTGAATTGGCTGATTCCCGCCAGCTTAAAAGCATCCGAATCGAAGCCAAGCCCTCCATTTTCAACAACTTCCTCTTCCGCGTGGTGACCGAAACGGAGGACCGTTTGTTTGTGGACGCGATTCGCGTGGGTTGGTTTTCGCCGCCGATCATTTATCCCGGAGACTCGGTTCCCCATCCATCCGACGCAGCCTTGTTCGCGGGCGTTCCGGAGGGTTCGCGGCTCAGGAAGGACATCGAGCGCTTTGCCTTTTTCGCGGATGATTGGGTGTATTTTGTAAACGACAATCCGGCGGTACTGGGAGACTTTCGGTATGCGCTTTTGCCGAATAGTGCTGAAACACTGTGGACGCTGCAAATCGATCGCGCGAACCCTGAGCGCCATGGGCAGTTTGAAACCAGGCGCGCGTTGTCGGATTCAGTCTGGATTCGGTTTGGCCGGATGCTGCAGGGAAAAGACCTTCCTTCTGAACAAAACAGCAAATAGCGGATTTCTGGCTTTCCTCCGCAGATGCCGCATTTCATGGTGCCTGCATGGTTATGTCTCGTGGGAGGGAGGCGTTCCGACGGTCGTGCGGAATCAGGGTCCGGGGAAAGGATAAGCGGGTCACTCTTTTTGTGCGGCAGATGGCTACGTTGCTTCATGCCGGGCTGCCGATCATGCGAAGCCTCGACACCTTGATCCGACAGGAACGACAGGCGGATTTTTGCCGGGTGCTCAACGCTGTGGCGGATCGCATCCGTGGCGGATCCTCATTTTCAGAGGCGCTGGCACCCTTTCCCGCCGTTTTTGATCACTTGCTTCTCAGCATGGTACGCGCGGGCGAAGCGGGCGGTAATCTGCCGGTGGTGCTCGGACGGCTTGCCGAGTTTCGGGAAAAGTCTGCCCGGGTGCGGGCCAAAGTCCGTGCCGCGCTGGTTTACCCGATCATCGTCATGACGGTTGCCGTGGTCATTGTCGGGCTGCTGATGGCATTTGTTGTGCCTCAGTTTCAGGAAATCTTTCACGGCATGCTTCGCGGTCAGCCGTTGCCTTGGCTGACTCAGATGGTCGTCGACGTGAGCAATCTCGTGAAGCGGCAGGGGCTTTGGTTGCTTGCCGGTGGCCTCCTGTTGTCTGTCGCCGCTCGCACGGCGCGTCGTTCGCGGGCCGGTAAACAAGTGTGGGACCGGATGCTATATTGGGCACCCGGGACACGTTCGATTGTTCAGCGAAATGCGATTGCCCGGTTTTTTCGAACCTTCGGCACGTTGGTCCAAGCCGGTGTTCCAATGCTTGAGTGCCTGCAGATTACCCGTTCGGTGGTGGGGAACGGCGTCGTGCAGGATCTGATCGACCTCCAGCATGCACGGGTGCGTGACGGGGATCCCTTGGCGGCTCCTCTCGAAGAAACCAAGGTGTTTCCGCCGATGGTCGCGAGCATGGTTGCCGTGGGGGAAGAGACCGGGCAGCTGCCGCTGATGTGCGACCGAATTGCCGATACCTACGAAGAAGAAATCGACACCGTCGTCGCCGGGCTGACCTCCGTAATCGAGCCGGTGATGATCGTGATCCTGGCGCTGGTGGTGGGGACTGTGGTCATTGCGTTGTTTCTGCCGATTGTCTCCATCATTCAGAACCTGAGTGCGCGCTGAAGAGATTCAGTTGCCGCCGCTCAATGCCTTTTCCACCAGCTGTCTGGCTTCTGGCACCAAGGGAATGGCCAGCGCAGCTTGTTGGGCGTGGGGACTCATTTTTCCCCATGTCTTTTGGAGGATGCTGATGACTTTGGCGGTGTCGTGCCCGGGCGCGAAGTCGGCAAAGTAGAACTCGAGGAATACGAGACAGGCGACATCTTCGAGCGCTTGCGCCTCGGGGTCCTGCTTGAGCCGCTTCTTTTGAAGAAGCTCACTGACCCGCTCGCACTCAGCAGGAGTGAATCCAGCCTGAGTCATCGCTTCGGCAGCGCGCTCGGCATGGAAGCGGTAAAGATCTGTGCGCCAGCGCAGGTAACCAGCGCGCCCCTCGGGATAATCGCTGCGAAGGCTTTGCCAGCGACAGATGTGTTGAGCGCGCACGGCAATGCGAAGTAGTTCCGAGGCAGTGGGCTCCAAACGCTCGAGCCACGCAGTCATGCGCCGGCTGTAGAGCAATTCCTTGGGATGAGATTCGCCTTCCCAGTTCTCTTGCCGGGGATCCAGGGCGTTGGCCTGGTCGATCAATGCAATGGCGTGATGAAAGCGGTCGGCGTCGGATGGTGAAACCATGTATTTTGAGTAGCAGCCCTGAGCGATGAGTCCATTCAGATCCGAAGGCGGGGAACATCTCCAGGCGGGCATTGGCGGCTTCCTGCTGGTAAATGCTCAGGGTGGTGATTGAAACACAGGGATGAAACTCGCGATTTTGTCCGATACACATGGACTGCTTCGGCCCGAGGTGTTGCCTCACCTTGCGGGGCTGGACGCTGTTCTGCACGCTGGAGATGTCGGTGATCCAGCGATTCTGGAAGTCCTGAAACAACGGGCCCCGCTGTATGCGATCCATGGAAATGTCGATTTTGGAGTCCTTCGCGAAAAATTGCCGCCGCAGCAAACAATCGAGCTCGGTGGACATCGGATCCACCTGGTGCACGATTTGGCCGAACTGACAGTGGATCCTGCGGCGGAGGGTATTGAGTTGGTTGTTTTCGGCCATTCGCACCGCCCTACCTATTACCAGAGAAACGGCGTTCACTACCTCAATCCCGGTAGTATCGGCCCTCGTCGGTTCAAGCTGCCGATTTCGTTGGCATTGGTGACGTGGAATGTCGCTGGTTTTGAGCAGCGTTTTATTGAATTGGCGGGCTGAGGTTTCCGCTTGCTGCCCAAAGCTCAATGGGAAGCTTTAGCACATGAATCGTTTGCCAGAACCGGAAGCTGCCGCTCCACGTGCCAAGGACCGGCGGTTAACCAGTATCCTTTTTGATCTGGATGGGACCATCGCGGATACCTTGCCGCTGTGCATGGCTGCCTTTCGTGAATCCATCCAAGCGTTCGCCCCCCGGCCGGTCAGCGACGATGCAATCATGGCCACTTTTGGTCCGACTGAAGAGGGTACTTTGGCAGCGTTGGTCCCGGATTCAAAAGAAGCGGCATTGCGGCGTTATCTGGAACGCTACGAAGCCCTCCATGGCATGTGCCCGGAGCCGTTTGAGGGAATTCCGGAAATCCTCGCTTTTCTGAAAGCACAAGGAGTCTTTCTCGGTTTAATCACCGGAAAAGGGCCACGGAGCGCAGACCTCACCTTGGACCGTTACGACCTGAAGCAGTTTTTCAATACGGTAAAAACCGGGGCAGCCAGCGGACCGGTCAAAGATCAGCGGATTGAAGAAGTCATCGCGGAGTTTTCGCTCGATCGGGACACGATCCTCTACGTGGGCGATTGGGCCAGTGACATTCATGCCTCGCGGGACTGCCGGATCCAGATAGCGGCCGCGGCTTGGGCTCCCGGAACAGACGCGGCAGTGTTGAAGGCACTCCAGCCAGATTACCTTTTTCATACAGTGGATGCGTTTTTTGCATTTTTGCGGGAGGCATTTCCCGCGCCTGCGAAAGTTAGCTGTGTGGTTTGATTAAAGATAGCGACCGGGGAGGAATGCCGCGCGAGGAGTGTATTTTCCTAACGTGCTAACGAAACCTAACGAACGGATCAATTCCCGGCTGAACCGCTATTTTCCTTTACCTCGCGAGGGGGAGATCGTTCATCTTCTGCAATGGTTATCTCTCAGCGAGTTAGGCTTGGTGCTGCGCTTTCCTGCATCCTGCTGAATCCATTGGTGTCGGCGCAGCATCATCATGGTGGCGGCGATTCGAACGAACAACCGGAAGTGCCGGTGGTGCGTGTGGCTCTGGCTCAAACGGATCTCGAGCCTTTTATCGATCCGCTGCCGCTCCCGCCTGTCGCTGAGCCGGTGGGCACGCACTACGGCCGGCCGCTTTATGAGGTCGAGATGCGGATGGTTGAACAGCAGATGCACCGCGATCTTCCGCCGACGCCTGTATTTACTTATGGGGGAATCTGGCCGGGACCCACTTTCGATATCCCCGTAAACCAGGAAATCTATGTGCGGTGGCGCAACGAGCTTCCTGAATATTACCCCGACTGGTTGCCCGTTCGTATCAACGAGCATGTTCCGGACAAAAAGGTACGGACGGTCGTGCACCTGCACGGTGGTGTCACGCCCAGTGCTTCCGATGGTTACCCCGACAAGACGTGGTATCCCGGTGAATCGGCGCTCTATCGTTATCCCAATTTCGACAAATATGGCGGTGGTTCATCGCTCTGGTATCATGACCACGCAATGGGCTCAACGCGCCTCAGCGTTTACTCAGGCCTCTCGGGGCTCTACTTTCTGCGCAACGAGGAGCTCGAGAAAACGCTGCAACTGCCGGCAGGCGAATACGAGGTGCCGCTCGTTATCCAGGATCGTAACGTCGATGAGGAAGGCGTTCTCATTTACAATGGCGTCTGTCGGAATTTCGCGGTGGTTAACGGAAAGATCTGGCCGTATCTCGAAGTCGAGCCGCGGCGCTACCGATTCAGGGTTCTTAATGCCAACAACTTTCGCATCCTCAATCTCGCGCTGTCCCAGGATATCCCCATGCACCTGATCGGGGTGGACAGTGGTTTTCTGGATGAAAGTGTCCCGCTCGATGAGCTGCTGCTGGGGCCGGCGGAGCGTGCGGATCTGATCATCGATTTTTCTGCGCATGCCGGAGAAACCATTGAGCTTAACAATCTGGCGTCATGTTTTGGCCCCTATTTTAAGGGTGAGGCGGGCGATGTTCCGCTCCCGCAGCTGATGCAATTCCGGGTGCGGGAGGCAGTGACGTCCCCGGACGAGAGCGCGATTCCCGTGCGGCCGGCCCCGGTAGGTGGAGGTTTTGAGTCCAAACTGTCGGACGATCTGGTGGCGACTGCTGATGTCATTCGGGATCTGACCTTGGATGAAAAGCCTGGCTTTCTTTTTCTGATGGAGAACCTGCCCTTTCACGCCCCAGCGGTCACTCGGCCGAAGCTGGGAACCTCTGAAGTGTGGAATCTCGTCAACCTGACAGCAGAAATGCACCCGGTGCACGTTCACCTGATCAGCTTCAAGGTGATTGATCGCATTCCTTTTCGTGAAAAGGGAATCGAGGATTACATCCGCGATCGGGATCTAGGTGCACTTCAGGATCTTGAAACCTATCTCGACATGAACGCCGGCCAACCCGCTCCGGCTACGGAAAATGGCCCCAAGGATGTTGCGCTGGCCCCGAATGGTTATGTCACTCGTATCGGGATGGACTGGTATGGCTACGCGGGAGACTACATTGTTCACTGCCACATCCTTGATCATGAGGACAATGACATGATGCGCCCGATCAAGGTCCTCGGTCCCGATTTTGCCGTTGAGGCGGATCTTGGTTCAGAGTGGCGGCGGTCGGCGTGGTTCGGCACTTATTTTGAAGGCAATTACGCCACGTTTTCCCCTTGGATATATCATCAACAGCACGGCCATCTCTATGTGATGGAAGTTCATGACGCTGATGGCGAAGTGATGTTCTGGCTTTACGATCAGCAGTTGGGATGGCTGTGGATGCGCAATCAGATCTATCCCTATGTTTATCGGGAGGAAACGCATTCTTGGCTTTATTACCTGCCTGGTTCAATCAGTCCCCGTTGGTTTTATGACTTCGGAACAGATGGTTGGCTGAGCAGGTTGCGGAGCTGACAAGGTTGGGTCATTCGCTTGCAGAGAGGTCGGTACCGACATATCGACTCCTATGCGCTTTGCCGAAACCGACCCCCTCAACCGTCGCGATTTTCTCCGCCGAGTTTCGGTGGGAGCCACGGCATTGACCTGCTTGCCTCACGCGTTGGCTGGGAAGACACCTGCGGCTTTCGAATCGCGCAAGCTGGGCGTGGCACTGTGCGGTTTGGGGCGGTATTCCACCGGTCAGCTCGGGCCGGCGCTACGGGAAACGCGCTTTTGCGACCTGCGCGGCGTCGTTACTGGCGACCCTGAAAAAGGGCGGCGGTGGGCACGGGAATACGGATTTCCGGAATCGAGCGTCTATTCCTATGAGACGATGGAGAAAATGGCCGACAACGATGCCATTGATATCCTCTATTCAGTGACGCCGCCCTCGTTGCACAAACGAGACACTTTACGGGGGTTCAGCGCCGGAAAACATGTGATCTCGGAAAAACCCATGGCGCTCAATGTGGCTGAATGCGACGCGATGATTGCCGCCGCACGCCAGGCGGGCAAGCAGCTCGCTATCGGCTACCGCACTCATTTTCATCCCTATTACCGCCACCTCAAGCAGTTGGTGACGGAAGACCGCTATGGCAGCTTTCGGCACCTCACGGGCGGCTTTGGTGGGAGTTCACCGCAATTGGGCACGTGGCGGATGAAACGGTCCATGGGCGGCGGGCCGCTTATGGACGTGGGCATTTACGTCCTCTACGCCGCGGCCATGGCCAAACACGAAGCCTTGCCGGTTGCGGTCACCGCTGAGGAACCGCCAAAGACGCGCCCCGAGATTTTCACGGAGATTGAGGAAACGATCCACTTCCAGCTGGAATATGCCGATGGCTCCACCTGCAAGGGCGAAACCAGCTGGGCTCAAAGCGCCAATTATTTTCGCGCGGAAGGGGCTGACGGTTGGTTTGAGACCAACCCTGCCTATTCCTACGGCGGTTTGCGAGGGCGGACCAGCGACGGCGAGCTCCCGGAGCGCGATGATTTTAATCAGCAAGCGCACCAGATGGACCACATCGCCAAAGCCATCCTCGACGAGCGACCCTCGATGGTTCCAGGAACGATGGGACGGCGGGATATCCGTATTATCGAAGCCATTTTCGAAGCGGCCCGCACCGGTTCACGTGTTGAGCTCTCCGCGGCGGACACTTGATGCCAAGGGGTGAGAATGGCGGCATAATGCACCTCAATTTTCCTCCACACCTGCTCCACGCATTTCTGAAAGATCTGACGATAGGCATGTTCCCCGCCGAACAAAAGAAGGCTTACCTCTTGGGCGCGGAAGACACGCGGTGGAGCTTCAGTATCCGGCTCGTAGCACCTCACGGCCAAGACCACCTCGGTGGCCTCCTTGCGATTGGTGATGTAGGCTTTAACAACCTCGACTTGCAACCGCGGTCCCTCATCTGAAGCAGTGGAGACAACCGCATCTTCTTCGCGGAAAAGGTAGTCTGGATAACAGTTCGCCAGCGTTTCAGTCATGAACGCAGCAAACGAAGTGTCCGCCTCCACCAAGCCGCGCCCGAGGTGGCGTTCGTGTGTTCGTCTTTCCGCAATGACGATGTGAGGCCGAGAGGCCACTGGTAACTCCGTGACGATCACGTGCTGAGCGACCGGCGGTACGGCAAGATCCACCGGTCGGCGAGGGCTTTCACAGCCGCTCAGGAGGCAGATCGGAAGCGCGAAAATGACCCACGCCCGCGAGGAACAGTGCGTTGGTATCCCATCCACTGAGGTTGTCCTGTGCCGGCTGTTATTCTTGGGAGTAGAGGCGTTTGGCATAGGTGCGCAACCAGATCCGTCCGTTCTCATTTCTCCGAACCAGAGTGCCGACTTGGGAGGGTTCAGTGCCTTCTATGTCAAATTTTTCTCCCATGGATTCGGATTCAAGATCGAGTGTCTGGAAGTCGTAAATCATCATGTCGACCAGTTCCGTCATATTGGCCAGTAATGCTTCTTTCAGGATCTCTGGCTGTTCGGAAAGGATGGCTGCAGCCCTTTCCAGAGCCATTCCATTCGACACGGGCAATCGGGTCGTCGCCACAAACTGGTTGCGGTAAAATACGTCAGCTTGGGTGGAAGACCGTTTGGCTTTGGCGATCTGCTCCTTGAGGTCTGCGTCCTTGGCATAAATGGTTACGATCATCGAAGCCTTTGCGCACAGGAAGTTGGGAGTCAGGCTGTAAGCGGGCTCGATGACACAAACAAGGTCATTACCACTATCTGCCACGAGCTGCTTGATGCCGCCGGCTTCCGTCGTGGTCAGGAAACGCAACCCATCGACGCCGGCAATTTCCATCCGCTCCGACAAACGTTGCGCGAGGGCTGCGCCAAAATGCTCATTGTAATCAAAGTCAATCAGCGCATCCCGCACCTCTGCCGCCGCCTCGCTCGCCTTTTCTGTCCGTGCCGCATCGACTGCGGCATCGACCAAGGCAAAAAGCAATCCGCCGCCGGCCGCGGTCGTGAGCTGGGAATTGACAATTTCTATCCCGATTTCGTGTTGCTCGTTGGAAACAACCACGTCTGTCAGCGGCAGAGAATCGTTTGAGGGCGGTGCCAACCGATAGGAGGTGGCGCAGCCGGAAATGAACAGTGCCAGCGCGAGGCTGGAGGCAAGCGAAAGAGATTTCATAGCGAGCGCGGACGTTTGAAAAATCTCCCCCCTCAAACAAGCACTTATTCAAGTCGGTTAAGGAAATAGAAGACTGATAATTTACGACATGCAGCGTTACTAATGTACAGGAGGGGCGTTTGAAAGGCGCATCCCTGCGTGTTGGGGGGCTCAGATCGCTTTTCGTTGATCAAGCTTCGCCGTTGCGTCCGTGAAAAGGAGTGCAAATGGTGGATGCATGCCAGTCCCACTTTTGGATGTTTCGCGCCAGCACGCGGCGCTGAAGGACGAATGCGTGCAGGTCTTCGCCGAAGTCTATGATTCCGGTCGCTACATTCTCGGAGACGAGGTGGAGCAGTTTGAATCGGAGCTCGCGCGCTACACCGGCACCGCGGAAGCAGTGGGTATGAGTTCAGGCTCGGACGCACTGGTGGCTGCTCTGATGGCTCTCGATGTGGGGCCGGGAGACGAAGTCCTTTGTCCGGTGTTTTCCTTCTTTGCCACTGCCGGGGCCATTGTTCGGCTGGGAGCGACTCCGGTTTGGGTCGATGTGTTACCGGAAACCTTCAATATCGACCTCGCCGACGCGGAACGAAAGATCACCGCGCAAACCAAAGTCATCGTGCCGGTCCATCTTTTTGGCCAGGCGTGCGACATGGAGTGCGTTATGGCACTGGCTGAGCAACATGGGCTTAAGGTGCTGGAGGACGCGGCACAAGCCATCGGAGCGCGTTTTGAAGATCGCCCCGTCGGCAGCATGGGCACCATCGGGGCCTTTAGTTTTTATCCGACAAAGAACCTTGGTGCCTTTGGCGATGCCGGCGCGGTTGTGACGCAGGACCCGGCTTTGGCCGAACGCTTACGGCGGCTGCGCAACCATGGAATGCACCCGCGTTATCACCATCACGAAGTAGGGGGGAATTTTCGCATCGATGCCCTGCAAGCCGCTTTGCTCCGAATAAAATTCCGTCACCTCGACCATTATCACGCCGCCCGGCGCCGTAATGCAGCGTTTTACAAATCCCACCTCGCCGGCCTGCCGAAGCTGGTTATCCCGGTTGAAAAAGCCGCTTCATTCCATGTCTGGAATCAATTCACCCTGCGGGTGGTCAATGGCGCACGGGACGCGTTCCGAAGTTATTTGCAGGAGCACGGGATTGGTAGCGAAATTTATTATCCCATCACGCTGGACCAGCAGAAGTGTTTTCAAGGGTTGGGCAAAGGGGGGCAGACAATCCATGCGGCCCACGAATTGGCAAAGTCGGTGGTCAGCATTCCGATTTTCCCGGAATTGGCCGAAGCAGAGTTGGAAGAAGTGGTGGCGGTGATTCGGCGCTGGCACGAGTCGGCGTAAGCGTGTTGCCATGACTAAGGCTGAGATCATCGCCATCCTTGAGGAGATTGCCGTTCTGCTCGAACTGAAGGGAGAAAATGCCTTTAAAATCCGGGCCTATCAGAATGGTGCGCGGGCGTTGGAGTCGCTGGAGACTGATCTCGGTCCGTTTGTGACTGAAGGGCGGCTGAATGAAATCGACGGTGTGGGTAAGGCGCTGGCGGACAAGATTGCCACCCTTTACACCACCGGCCGTTTGGCTTATTACGACGAGCTGAAGGTGTCCGTCCCGCCGGGATTGGTGGCGATGTTGGAGATTCCTCATTTCGGCCCCAAAAAAATCAAAAAAGTTCACGAAGCATTGGGTATTGATACGGTCGAAAAGCTCAAGGCTGCCTGCGAGGCGGAAGGACTTCGTTCGCTCCCCGGCTTTGGTGCCAAGACCGAGGAAAAGATCCTGCAAGGGATCGCCAATCTGGTGGCTTATGGACAGCGCCATCTCTGGTGGCGCGCCCGCAGTGTGGCACTTCCGGTTCGCGACGGACTCGCCGCGCTGCCCGAAGTGGAGGCCGTTGAAGTCGCCGGGAGCTTTCGCCGCGGGCGTGAAACGGTTGGTGACCTCGATTTTATTGCGGCCTCCCACAATCCCGGTCCGGTCATGCAGTGGTTTACCAGTCAGCCGGAAGTTCAGGAAGTAACTGCGCTGGGTGAAACAAAATCGAGCGTGCGCTTGCGGGGAGGATTACAGGCGGATCTTCGCGTGGTCCCTCCGGATCAGTTTGCCTTTGCGTTGCACCATTTTACCGGTTCAAAGGAGCATAACGTGAAAATGCGGCAACGTGCGCTGGAACGCGGTTGGAGTCTTTCCGAATGGGGATTGTTTGCCAGGGATGAGGCGGATCAGGCTCATGTGGCGGGCGGTGTCGGTCGCCGTCTTGCGGTCGAAGGGATCCGGACGGAGGCGGACCTGTTCCGCGCTTTGGACTTGGCGGAAATCGTGCCGGAACTGCGAGAGGGGCGGGGGGAGATCGAGGCGGCTGAAACTGGCACGCTTCCGGAATTACTGACCTGCTCCGACATCACCGGCGTTTTTCATAACCACACCACCGCATCTGACGGGAGTGCCAGTTTGGAGGAAATGGCGCAGGCCGCTGCAGCCCGCGGCTGGACCTACCTTGGAATTGCCGATCATTCAAAAGCCAGTGTTCAGGCCAATGGCCTGGATGTGGAACGGCTTCGGGAACAGGTTGCGCGCATCCGGGAACTGAATCGTTCCGGCACCTGCCCGCTGCACCTGTTCGCGGGTTGCGAGGTGGACATCCTCAAAGATGGCTCCCTCGATTTTGAAGACGCCGTGCTCGAGGAGTTGGATTATGTCGTGTTGTCGATTCACGGTTCAATGACTGGGTCAACTGAAGAGGTGATGACCCAGCGTATTCTCCGGGCGATACGCCATCCCCTCAAGGTGCGAAAGATATTGGGTCACCTCACGGGACGACTGTTGCTGCGGCGAGAGGCTTATCCCGTCAATGTGAACGCCGTGATCGATGCGGCGGCCGAAACCGGAACGGTAATTGAGCTCAATGCCAATCCAGCCCGGCTCGACCTGGACTGGCGTCATTGGAAACGGGCTGCCGAGGCAGGCGTCTTGTGCGCCATCAATCCCGATGCCCATGCACCCGACCATTTCGACTTTGTGGAAGCCGGGGTGCTCACCGCGCGTAAAGGATGGCTAACGCGCGACCACGTGCTCAACACGCGACCGCTGGAAGCTGTTCAGCGTTGGTTGCAGCGGAAGGCATAGGATATATTGTAGCGCATGCTTGCTTCGGCATGATGCCTCTGAAACATCCCGCGCTATGAGTTGGTACCTTGGTGTCGATGCGGGAGGCTCCTTTACACGGGCAGCATTATTCAACCCGGAAAATGCGGTTCTCTGCGAAGGGCACGCTGGGCCTGGCAATCCGTTTGCCGTCGCGCCCCAAGTGGCATTTCAGGCGATCGAACAGGCGGTGGCCGGAGCGCTGGGTCAAGCGGCTTGTCACCCTCACGAGCTCTCGGCTGCCTGCATCGGTGTGGCGGGCATTGCGCGACTCTCCCCGCCAGATGACTGGATGGAGGCTTTTGCCGACTGGCAGATTCCTCAGCTCGAAGTGGTCTCGGATCTGGAGATTGCCCACTACGCTTCATTCCAAGGGCAGCCGGGCATTCAAGTAATCGCGGGCACCGGTAGTTCCGTTCTGGTCAAAGATGCGGCCGGCCAGTCTCACGTTTACGGAGGTTGGGGATGGCTGCTGGGCGATGAGGGCAGCGCTGTTGATCTGGGAAGGTCTGCGGTTCAGTGGCTAACGGAGCAAAGTGATGCCGGGCGGCCGATTGGCGCATTGGGGGAGGCCATTTTTGGGGAACTCGCAATCACGTCGGCAAGCGGCTTGGTGCCCAAAATCTACGCGGATAGCCATCCCCGGCAGGTCCTGGCACGGCTGGCACCCATTCTCACCGCCCGAGTGGCGGGCGGAGACCCTGCAGCCGTTAAAATCATGGAAGCAGGCATTCAACGGCTGGTGGGAGTGGTGGTGGCCGCAGCCAAACGTTTGCCGGTGGCGGAGTCGCAGCAGCTTGCCTTTGCGGGCGGTGTTTTCCGGTCCGAGGCCGCGACCTTGGCATTCCAGAATGCCTGTGCTCGAGCAGGATTGCGGCTGAGCCTTCAGCCCCGTCATATCTCCCCTTTAGGGGGTGCCGTGATGCGTGCGGCCGGGATTATCCATTCAGCGCTCGATCCCCGCTGGGTTGATGCCTTATCCGAAATCTGATTCAGCCACCTTGGAGAGGTTCGAGGGAACGAGGCTTCTCAAGCACAATCCTGTTGCGCCAGCGGCTAAATTTTACTTGTTTTGAAATTCCTCGTTACTTTCCAGTCTGAGGGAATTACCCTTCCTTTTTCGCATAAAGATCTTTCATGAAAATCTCATCTTCCATCGCTGTCTGTAGTTTGGCCATGTTTTCTGTGCCGTTTGAAATGAGCGCGCAGTCGCGGGTCTTTGTGGATCCCTTTCTTTCTGCCCCCGCCTTTCAAATCGCTGGAGGAGTGAATGATCTCCGGGTCGCCGAGTCCTATCGGATCGCTCCGCCGGAAGAATCCACGCATATTTTGATCGAAGGCCTCGTGCCGATCGAGGTGGGAAGTAATGTAGTGGTGAGCAACTACACCGGAATCAACCTGAACACGGGTGAGGTCAAGGATGTCGGCAGCCTCTATTTTACCATGCCGCCCAATGCGCCTGCTCCTGATGCGGCTTCGTCTCCGATTGTGGGCATTGTGGCACGCAATGGCTCATGGGATGGTCTTACGAGTGCACCACCTGCCACTCCGATCGGGGGGAGCATCGGCAACATTCATATCGATATGCAGGCGAGCACCCTGGTGTTCAACATCGCAGGCTATACAGGCACCGCGCACTATTCGCGCATTGATAATTTTACCCTGCAGATAGATGATTTCAGATTATCGAACGGGGGCGCGAACCTTGATTTTTACGGCGCTCAATTCTCGCTGTATCGCGGGGATCTTTACGGAATCGTTCAAACGAAGAATCCGCTGAATGAGAATGCACGCCTTTTCGAACTCCGCATTAACCACCTTGAAGATTACGACGGAGACCAGATCCCAGACCTGCTCGATGAGGCTACCGGTCCCTTTAGCCCGGTCATCGGCGGCGACAAGTTTGACCGGACAATCGGTTGGATGTGGGGCGACTCAGCTCAATGGGCCTACGCCTACTTCACTTACAGGTGGGTCTATACTGTTGCTTATCCCTGGATGTGGATTGACGGCCAAGGATGGGTTTGGGCTGGTCGGGATTTTTCGGATAACGGCACTATCTGGCTTTGGCATGATGCCCGTCAGGAATACATCATGACGCGGACCGACGGCTGGCGAAATAACGCCGGGACTTCCCACTTCTGGAGCACCAAGCAAGAGGCGTATTTTCCGTTCCATTAAATCGGCGTTCAGACATCGCTTGTTCCTTTTGTCAGAAACCCGCCTTTGTTGGCGGGTTTTTTTGTGATGGCAGCTGAGGTTTTCAATAAACATCGCGGACGTAACGTTTCGCTTTACTCAAGGCATCCACATAATGATCGGCCGCTGAAGTATCGCCGCCGGTAATTTCCGCCGCGACAATCGCCCGCAGCGTGCAGTCGACATCTTTCGCCATCCGCGAAGCATCTCCGCACACATACAAGTGCGCTCCTTCCTCCAGCCATCGGGCGAGCTCACGGCCCCGCGCGCGCATCCGGTCCTGGACATAAACTTTCGTTGCCTGGTCACGGGAAAAGGCTGTTTCCAGCTCGGTGAGGTGTCCGCTTTTGAGCCAAGCTTCGATCGTTTCCCGATAAAGAAAATCGGTGGCGGCGTGTTGATCTCCAAAAAACAGCCAATTCTTTCCCTTCGCACCGATGGCTTCCCGTTCCTCCAGAAAGGCTCGAAAAGGAGCGATGCCGGTGCCTGGGCCGACCATGATCATTGGCGTATCCGATCCTGGCGGTGGCTTGAAATGCTTGTTGGGCTGCACGTAAATCTCCGCGGTCGAACCTGGATCCAATTCTGCAAGGTAGGTTGAGCAAAGGCCGGCCCGGGCGCGCCCATGGCTTTCGTAACGCACCACCCCAACGGTCAGGTGCACTTCCTCAGGGTGCGCTTTGGGACTGGAGGAAATGGAATAGAGCCGCGGCGTGATTTTTTTGAGCGACTGCACAAAGGCTTCCGGCGAGGGCCAGCGGATTCGAAACTGTTCGATGGCGTCGATCAGCTCCCGCCCCCAAGCATACTCGATAAATGCGTCGCGATTCTGTTCAGCAGCTGTCACCAGTTGGCCAAGCGCGGGATTATCGCAGAAACGGGCTGCGTCTTGGAGAAATCCGAGCGTGAGTTTGCACACGTCGTAACGACTGGTCAGGAGGGAAGCCAATGATTCGCCTCCAATGCGCATGCCTGGCGTAAAACCGGCGGCCTCAATCAATGGAAAAACGGTTTCAGGAGCGTTGTGTGGCCGAACACCCAGTGCATCGCCGACTTCGTAGTTGAGACGGGACCCGGCGAGTGACAAGGAGACATGGCGGGTGTCTTTGGACGACCCGATTGCATTCAGCCGTTGGTTTATGATGAGGGCAGCTGGAAACGGACGCTTCTTTGAATAGGTAGTCGCTGCGACCTCTTCGACCGTTTCTTGGGAGGGCGTGAGGGCAGAAGGGGATTGGTCGCCTGCGGCTGCTGCTTTTACGGCGAGTTCAGCAATCCACATCTCGAAGGGCTCTTCGAATTCCACATCGCAATCGACCCGCTCCAGCCAGCGCTGTGCGCCGAGTGCTGCCATGCGCGCGTCCAGCTGTTTTCCCGTTTGGCAAAAATCCGGGTAGTTCGTATCGCCGAGGGCAAGCACCGCAAAGTAGACTCCCTCCAGGCGGGGAGCGGCTTCGCTGAGGAGAAATGTGTGAAAATCCTGCGCATTGTCAGGCGGTTCCCCTTCGCCATAGGTGCTCGTGATCACCACAAAATAGGATTCATGGGCCAGTCTTTCCTTCGGGTAATCTGCCAGATCAAACACCGTTACTTCGGCTCCTGCTGCTTCCAGTTTTTTTCGGGTATCTTTGGCGAGGAGTTCAGCATTTCCGGTTTGAGAACCCCAAACCACCGTGACCGGGAGCCGAGGTGTCGCTATCGGCTCTTCGGTTGGCACGGAGCTCGGCTGACGGGCGAAGGTGCCGGCGAGGAAGCCATTGAGCCAAGCCCGTTGTTCATCCGTAAACGGAGCGGTCTCGGGAATGAAAGGAATCATCGGTTGGGCTGCTTGCATAAGATCAGGTCTGTTTGAAGGTGGATGAATGACGCCCGCACTAGTCCTTGCACTTTTCCAGCGAGACGGCGCAGGCTTTATAGGAAGGTTGGCGGGAGTGGGGGTCGAATTGGTCAAGGGTCAGCTGGTTTACCGCAGAGTAGTGCATCGGCAGAAAAACACTGCCGCGCTGAACCGTCGCGGTGAGGAATGCCGAGGCGATCACTTGGCCGCGTGGGGAACGAAGGGTGACGAGGTCGTGTGGCTGGATGCCGAGCGTCCGGGCATCTTCAGGATGGATTTCAACGTAGCAATCGACCGGGTACAACTTGCGCAGTACATCCGAGTTTCGAGTGCGTGATTGGGTGTGCCACTGGGAGGAGGTTCCTCTGCCTGTGAGGAGCCAGAAGGGATACTGGTTATCAGGCACCTCTTGGGGCTGACGGCCGCTTTCAAAGCAGAATCGAGCTTTGCCGTTGGCATGGAAGAAGCGGTGATTGGTGAAAAGCCGCCGTTCGTGCCCGTTGTCTTCTGAAACGCCCCGATAGGGCCATTGAATACCGCCGGAAGCCTCGAGGTGGGCATGGTCCTTGATCCCGCTGAAATCGCAGGGTTGACCTGCGCTCAGCCGCTTGAGTATCTGGAAAACCGCCGCCGGATCTGTCCAGTCCTTGAATAGATCGGCACAGCCCCAGAAGTGGGCCACCAGCTTGAAAATATAAAAATCCGCCAGCGCTTCGCCGGGAGCCTTGCGCACTTTTCGAATCGCCCCCAGTCGACGTTCAGAATTAATGAATGTACCTTCTTTCTCTCCCCACGCAGCCGCCGGAAGCACGAGATCCGCCATTTGTGCTGTCTCTGTGTCCGCATACATGTCCTGAACAACCAGAAAGCCCAATTTCTTCCGCAGCCGGGCGAGTCGGTTCTGATTGATCCATGAATGTGCTGGATTGGTGGCAATGATCCACAGCCCTTTGACTGCGCCGGCATCGACCCCATCAATGATCTGATCGTAGGCCCAGCTGTCTTTTCCGGGGATGCAGGGCAACGGGATATCGAGGATCTCCGCGACCGCTTTCCGGTGCCGGGCATTGGTGAAGGCCCGCCCGCCGAGAAGATTTGTCGTGTTGCTGAAAAGACGAGACCCCATTGCATTGCACTGGCCGGTAATGGAATTTGCTCCGGTGCCAGGCTTGCCGATGTTTCCCGTCATCAGTGCGAGGTTGATCAATCCCTGCGCGACGCGCGTACCTTCGTGGCTCTGATTGACCCCCATCGTCCACCAGAAGGAGGTGGCGCGACCGGAGCCGATCAGATCTGCCAACATCTCGATTTGTGCCGCCGATAGGCCGGTGATCTCGACGACGCGGTCGAGGTCGTAAGCGGCGACGTGGTCCCGAAAAGCTTCAAAATGTTCAGTGTGTTTGGTGATGAATGCTGTATCCAGCTTTCCGCGACAACAAACGAGATTGGCCAGCCCGTAAAGGAGTGTCAGGTCGGACTTGGGGCGGAGCGCCAGATGATGCGTTGCCGCCATCGCTGTTTCCGTGCGGCGCGGATCGATGACAACAATGATCGGGTTTTTCCGGTTGCGCATGACGCGCTGCCACATGATGGGGTGCGCGATGCAGGGATTTGATCCCATGAAGACCAGAACTTCGCTTTCTTCAAAGTCCTTATAGGTGTAGGGCGGCGCATCGAACCCGAACGATTCCTTGTAGGCCGTGACCGCGGTGGCCATGCACTGGCGTGTATTGCCATCTCCATGACGGATGCCCATACCGAATTTGGCAACGCTACCAAGGAGCGCCATTTCCTCGATAGGGATCTGACCCGTACTGAGGAAGGCAAGGGCATCTTCGCCATGCGCCTGCTGAAGATCGCGGAAGCGTTCGCACATGGTTCGCAGTGCCGTTTCCCATGAAACGGGCTTGAGATTTCCCTCGGCGTTGCGCAGCAATGGTACGCGCGCTCGATTGGGTGCGTCGAGCACCCGGAGCGCTTCCCACCCTTTGGGGCAAGCCATTCCCAGGTTGACGGGGTAATGCTTGTCAGGACTCAGATTAACCACGTCACCTTGGCGTAAGTGAACGGAGAGGGAGCATCCGGTAGCACAAAAGCCGCACACCGATCGTTTGATACTGTCTGGTTGCAGGCGGGCCGGAACTTTCCCCAATCCAAAGCGAGCGGGCTCGAGCACGAGCTGATCGGTCAACGGTCCCTCGAATCGGCGAATCAGTTTTTGGGCAGTGGAGACAACATTCATCGGTGATACCCTCCGGGCATTTTTGGTGCGATCACTGCTTGAAAATACAGCGCCCGGCCGATCAGTTCCCCGGCGAGTGTTGCGAACAAGGCGGGCACCATGAGAATCGTTCCTGCCTCCAGCCCGCCTACTGCCAGGGCAAAAGCGCTGATCAATAAACCACGGCGCTGTTGCTGCCGGATCTTGAGTTGTGTATCCAGAATTATAACACGCAATTTGGCTGGCCCCTGATCGGGTGCGGTTGCTTCCCGGATACGGTCAATCATGAGAACGATTGCCACTGTCAGTGGCCAGCCGATGCCGGCAAACAGGTGAGGCGCGCCGGTGATCGCGGCTGAGGTTGCGGTGATGCCAAATCCCAGCAGGGCAGCACTTTCCGCAAACTCGATCAGCGTGATGGGTAAGCGCCAGTTGTATCGCTGCGTATCGACGTAAATCATTGCCGAAGAGAATACGGCGGCTATTCCGAGCGGAATGAGTCCCAGTGGGAGCAGATTGAGCGCAGTTTTCACAGTGGGGATGCCCCAGGAGAGAGCGCCATACATGACTGCGAGGGGCGTGAATGCTCCAAAGAGCACGATTTCCCGGCTCAGCCAGGAGCGTCGCAAACCCAGAAAGGCGCGCCAGGCACCGAGCGGGCGGCCGAGGTGGAGCATGCTTGCAGCGAGACCTGAAAGCAGGAGCACCAAGCCCACGCTGATCGAGAATCGCGCCGCATCAGCATGCCCTAGTGCATGCCAGGCCACCGCTGAAAATACACCGCCCACGCCTCCCTGGGTCAGGATCAGCATGAAGACTAACGGATAATGCGCATGTTCCACGCGGGGTGAGTGCGCATCAGCCGCTTCCAGGTTTTGAGGAATCTTACGCTGTGTCAGGTAACGTGTGGTCGGCCGGGTGTAGGCGGGATCCGGGGCGGCAGTCAGGAAGTCTGTCGAGGCTTCTCGCATCGGCTCGGTTGTGACGATGGCGATGCGGATTGCTTCGGTCGGACAGGCTTGAACACAGGCTGGTGCTTCGCCTGTTGCCAAACGGTTTTGACACATGTCGCATTTGCGGACGATTCCAAGAGACGGGTTGTATTTGGGAACCTCATACGGACATTTCAACACACAGTATTGGCAGCCGATGCATTGGTCGTCGAGGTGGCTGACAATCCCCGTGATCGGGTCTTTCTCATAAGCGAGAACCGGGCATCCGTTGAGGCAGGCGGGGTCGGCACAATGGTGACAGGCTGTGGTCACCGTTTGCTGGTAGGATTGCGCGTCAATGAACCCATGGACCAACCCGACATCTCGCCAGGTTTCTTCATCGTGGAGACCATTCATGCTGTGACAGCCGGCGACGCAGGCTTTGCAACCTGTGCAACGATCCATGTCGACTTCGAACGCATACTGTTGGCCGGGTCCCGGTTGCGTGAGTGGAATCAGGGTGCTGAATGCCCCGATCCCTTCCAGTGACAGCGCATCGTGCTGTTCCGAAAAACGGGCCACCGGGGTTTCCAGCGTGCGTTGTTTCGCAAGGTAGTTGGAAACGGGAGACTCATTGATAACAAGTCCCGCTGGTGCCGGAAGAAGAGTAGGTGGTTGCGTCATCTGCCGCTATACCGCGATTGCGTTGTTCGTGAAGAGGCTTTTGAGCTCCTTCGCGGAATGGCGCCGGGTGAAACTCCCAAAGCTCTCAGTGTCCCGCCGTCTTTCGAGATAAACGGAAATAACGTGTTCCAGCAGCGGCTTGAGGTCATCGAATGCGACGCTTTTAAACACTTCATGCGCGATGGCCTGTCGCTCGTCGACGCCGCCTCCGAAGACGACATGATACCCTTCGACGCTTGTGTCTCCGCGTTTCACTTTCGTTCCGAGAAGACCGATGTCGCCGATGTAATGTTGCGCACAGCTGTGGGGGCAGCCCGTGAGGTGAATGTTGATCGGCTGATCCAACGCGAATTTTTCGCTGAGATAGTCGCCGAGTTCCTGCGAGTGGGCCTTGGTATTGCTGGCGGCATATTTACAGCCTGCATTGCCCGTGCAGGCGATGAGTCCGCTGCGCACCGCATTTGCGGCACAATCAAAACCCAGCTGTTGAATCCCTGCCTTGACTGCCGCGACATCACGATCGGCGATGTGGGGCAGAAGGATGTTTTGCCAAACGGTCAGCCGGAGCTCACCGGTGCCATACCGCTCGGCAAGCTGGGCAATTCCATGGAGTTGCTCGGGGAGCAGGCGGGCGGCCGGGATGACCATTCCGATGTAGTTGAGGCCCTCCTGCTTCTGGGGATGAACGCCGATGTGCCCGTGTTGCCGAGTGGGCGATCGTGATTCACAGGCCTCTGCGGGAAGGCGGATTAATTCAAAGCTCAGTTTTTCCTGAACCCGGGAGAGGTATTTTTCGATGCCCCAGTCGTCGATCAGGTATTTGAGTCGGGCCTTTTTCCGATTAGTGCGGTCTCCGTGCTCAATGAACACCCGAACCATTGCCGCAGCCACTGCGATGGACTGCTGCGGCTTGATCAGCAAACCGCTGTCGCTTGCAAACTGCTTATGGCCGGTGATGCCGCAAAGATGCACCCGAAAATAGACCCCGGGCTCGACCTCCTGGCCTTCGTCGACCCGGCAGGCGTAGAATCCGATGTCGTTGGTGTCTGCACAGACGGAGATGATGCCTCCGCTGTCGAAGGAGATATTGAACTTCCGCGGCAGACCATAAAGTTCCCGGTGATTGAGAATGTAGTGATTCAGTGCCCGGGCATACGGCATGACGTCGAGCAGTTCGACCGGATCAAATCCGGTTGTCGGGGTGGCGGTAATGTTACGGATATTGTCTGCGCCTGATCCCCGGGCCGTCAGTCCGAGCTCATCGAGCTTGATCAGGGTGTCGATGGTGTGGCGCGGCGGTATTTCGCGGATCTGTATGTTTGCGCGCGTGGTGCAGTCGGCATATCCGCCGCCCCAATCCGCAGCGATTTCGGCCAGCCCCCGCAGTTGGGAAGAGGCAATCCGCCCCCCTGCAATTCGGCAGCGGAGCATAAATGAATCCTGCGCGGGGGCGACATGGAAGAGCCCGTGGAACTTGTAGCGGAAAGCGTCAGGTGCGGACGGGAAACAATCGGCATCCGCGTTTGCTACCATCGTTTCCCAGACATCCAGTCCGTTTTGCTCGTATTTGATGCGCTCTTCCTTGGACAGCTCGGAAATGGGCGTTCCGTAAACATGAGCTTGATCAAGGCTGGCGGCGGGTGCCTCCGCGGTAAATTTTCCGGTACTGTTCTGACTGAGCCAGGGAATCCCGCCTTGCTGCCGGAGTGCCGAAAAGTAGCCTTCAAGATATTGTTTCTGCTCGTCGGAAAAGGGAATGGGTAAGGCGGTCATGGCAGTCTCCTGTAGCGGTTCAACGGATGCGCTCATTTAAGCCACACCCGTGCCAGCGCCTTTGTAATGGTTAAATTATACCCATCATGTGATTCGGCATGTCCATGAATCCCATTCATGCTTTCGCATAAGAATGGTCTTGGCGCGGATGAGGTCCAGGAGCCTGGGTCGCAGGCCATGGTCGGCGTCACTGCTGGGCTAGTAGTATTGCGAGCATAACAATGACCAGCGCGAGGATCCCGGAGACTGCTTGCCAGAAATGGACCGACTTGCGGGCGAATAGTGTCTGCTCCGCGCCGCTTTCCAAATATGCAGGATTAGGCTGTTCAAGCTCCATGCTGAATTCGGAAAGAGCTTCCTGCCGTTCGCTTGGATCGAGGCTCAAAGCGCGTTTGATTGCGCCGTCGATCCACTTCGGAACGAGGGGGTTGCGCACGGCCGCCGATTGATACTCCAGGCGCTGAAAATCCCGCACGGTCGTTGCAACCGCCAGTTTTTCGTTGAATGGATGCGCGCCGCCGGTGAGCAATTCGTAAGTGATGAGTGCGATCGAATAGAGATCCGAGCGATTGGAAGGTGCCCGTCCCAGCGTGTATTCAGGTGCCGCGTAGTGCCGGGTGCCGAGTTGCTCAATGGAGGCACCTGCCGCCGCCAGCTCTTTTACGCCGGCGATGCGAAGGGATCCTAGGTCAATGATGACGACTCTTTGATCGGGCGTTAGGACGATGTTATCGGGCTTCAGATCCTGATGCAGTATTTCCAGGCGATGCAGCGCGCGCACACCTTTGATCATTTGTTGCACAATATTGACCACCTGTCGGATTTCCGGTTTCCGATTGTGCTCCATCCATGCGCGCAGGGTCATCCCTTCGACCGGCTCCATCAAATAGTAGAGCCATTGTGCATTATACGGTCGCTCAATAACGTGGACAAGGTGAGGGGAGTGAATGCGTTTGCCTGCCCATTCTTCGAGGAGGAATCGCTCGATATAGGCGGGATCATCCTCATAGTTGAGGGAGGGCGTCTTCATCGCGAGCCGGCGGCCGTTTTTCGTTTCCTCGACCAGATAAATCTGGCTGCGGGGACTTTCGCTGAGAATACGTTCGACCCGATAGCCTTCGAGTATGGCTCCCGGAACCAAGGGCGGGGGAAATGGCCGACGTGCCAGTTCCGGGAGCAAGTCGTTGCGGTGGGGCTGCAGAAGACGGTCGAGGCTGAGAATCTGGCAGCTCAGGTTGTCAGGACTATTCTGGCGTTTGGCTTCGGTGAGCAGCGCCTCACAAGCGGCATCCATGTCGGGGTGCCCGAGAATGGCGGTGAGGGTCGCGGGGTGGACGTGGTTATGGACGCCGTCCGTGGTCAAAACAAGCCGATCGCCATTCCGTAGCTCGACCACATGATAATCAATTTCCAGATGCAGGCCGATGCCCATTGCCCGGCTGAGCACGGGGTGGTCCTTGGAGAGCCAGGTTGTGTGATCGCGGGTAATGGGCTCAAGAATGCCGTCGCGCCAGAGTTGCACGCGTGTATCACCGACATGAAAGATATGCGCGGTACGGGCTTTTACCACCACTGCGCTGAGTGCGCAGACGTAGCCCTTTTCGTGGTCGCGGTAGGCATGTCCTTTTCCATAGAGCCAGCGATTGAGGGCGGCGAGCACACGGTGAGCGGAAGTTTTGACCTGCCAGGTTTCCGGCGTGCTGAAGTAGTCGCTGAGAAATCCCTGCACGCAGATTTCGGCTGCTTCTTTGCCTGCTTCAGCAGTCGAAACGCCGTCCGCGATGACAAGGGCAATTCCCTTGGTTCGTTGCAGGTCTGGGGTCGGAAGGCTGAATCCCAGTACATCTTCATTGACCGGTTTGGCCCCGGCGCTGGTGGCTTGACCATAGCGAACGATGAGTCTGTCCGGGGGCTGCATGTCCCTGAGGTAAAACAAGCGCGCGGTTCAGCGCAATCACGGCGACTTGAGGTGCGGGAGCGGGCTCATGCGACCTCGATCAGTTCCACCTGCCCATCAGGCATGACTTCGGCGATGTGGCCTTGCGGCTCGCGCAGCATGAATGAAGCGGCAAACGCTGCCGCCGAGGAGCCCGCCACGACAAAGAAGAAGGTTGAAGCATCGACAAAAGAATAGACCGTGAGGAAACACACGGCACCCACATTTCCGTAAGCGCCTGCCATGCCGGCGATTTGTCCGGTCATCCGGCGCTGGATCAGGGGAACCATGGCGAAAACGGCACCTTCACCGGCTTGGACAAAAAACGAGCAGCACATCGTCGCGATCACCGCAACTGCCACTGGCCAAGCGGGCGTGATGCTGCCCAGAAGGGTATAGCCAAACGCCAGTCCAAGGATAAGAACGAGCATTGTGCCGCGCCGGCCAAACATATCGCTGAGAAGACCGCCGCCAGGGCGGGCGACCAGATTCATAAAGGCAAATCCCGATGCGAGGAATCCGGCTTGGACCGGTGCCAATCCAAACGTTTCGATGAAAAAGAACGGAAGCATCGAGACCACTGCCAATTCGGATCCAAACGTGACAAAATAGTTTACGTTGAGAATGGCGACTTGGCTGAAGCGGTAGCGCTGCATCTCGGGGATGGACTCAGGTTCCCTCAACATATCTCGGTTGACCCGGTAGATCTGTGAGACCTGGAGCACAAATAGCATCACCAGCACCGCGTAAAACACCCCCGTCATCGTATTGCTGATCAACCCGACACCCGTCGGCGAGAGCCGCCATGCGAGGATTGCGAGAGCCAGGTACATCGGAACTGTCATGCCGATGAGGAAATAAAAATCACGCCGGGAGGTGACTTCGAGGCCGCCGGTTTTTTTTGGTTTGAAATAGGTAGCGCCCTCCGGGGTGTCGCGGGAAAAAATGTAGTAGATAATTCCATACAAAAAAGCGATCGCTCCGATGAGAAGCAACGCGTAGCGCCACCCCTCTGGACCACCAAAGGTGAGGGCGAGCGAGGGAAGAATGATGGCGGCCGCGGCGGACCCAAAATTGCCCCAACCGCCGTAAATCCCTTCGGCCAGTCCCACTTGTCGCGCGGGAAACCATTCCCCCACCATGCGAATCCCAATGACAAATCCAGCCCCGACAAAACCCATCAGAAATCGCGCGAGTGCCAGCTGTTCGAAACTTTGCGCCAGCGCAAAAAATGTGCTGAGCACGCCTGCCGCCAACAACAGCAAGCTATAGGTTTTGCGAGGACCAAAGCGGTCCACGAGCATGCCAATGACAATTCGGGCAGGAATTGTCAGGGCCACATTGAGGATGAGAAGCGCCTTCCATTGGGCGGTGGTGAGGTCAAATGTCTCGCGGATGGCTAGCACCACCGGGGCGTGATTGAACCAAACCATAAAGGTCAGAAAGAACGCAAACCACGTGAGGTGCAGTGTACGGATACGGGGATCCCTGACGTTGAAGAGGTTGAGGCGCGGGCTGGCATTGGACATGATGTATTTGAGCGAGCGGGTGAGTTGTTGTTCGTGCGAAAGTGGTTATGCCGCTGAAGCCCAGCGGGTGGGAGTGGACTCAGAAGCTGGCAGTGGCTTGAAGGATAAGCCGCTCCCGGTCCGGCCGGTTCTCCCCATCGTAAAATGCCGCTTTAACCAGCGCCTTGATTGAGGAGCTCAACGGATAGGTGGCGACGAGATCGAGTTCACGCCCATGGGCTGCCCGTCCTTCATCACTCCTGAAATAGTGATAAATCGCCGTGAGCCGGAGCTTGCCTGCATTTCCCTCTACGGAAAAGTAGAGGTCGCGGAGACCGCCGGAGCCGCCATTGTCGAGGTACGTATCGGCAAACCCGTTGAATGCGTGAGCAGTTGCCAACGGTGTGAGGAATTGTCCGCGGCCGGCATCGCTCCCCAGTAGCTCATAACCGATCTGGAGATCAATCGTCCGGATCGTTGTTCCAAAAATTCCATGTAAGTAGCGGGTTCCGACCGAGGTGTGGGTGCGCTCCTGATACGCCCCTTCGAGCCGATACTTTAAAGACAGATTGCCGGTAGCCGGAAGTTTTCCGCTGATGAATCCTCCAAAAGTGTCCGTAGTCGGAACAGCACCGCTGAAGGAAAGGTGATAATAATAAGTGGTGAAGCCGATACGTTGATCGAGTGCGTACTGAGCGTTCAGCAAATAGGATTCGGAATCCCAGTCGGCTGCATCTGCAAAAATCCGGTTGATCCGGTGAAGGTATGCCGCATTCAGCGTCAATTTGTCGGCAGGACTTAGGGCAATGCTGACGGCATCAAATGTCTGCTCGTTTTGTCGCCAACCGACATTTCCGACAAAGCGTGCATTATCCAGAATGTAGCGTTGTCGGCCGATTTTCCCGGCTCCGAGATCCGTGGCGTAACGAAGCAGCAGCTGGTTGAGCTCAGTGGTTTGGGGATCGGCGATCGGGGTATGATCGGCCGGGCCGTGCACTCCCCCGGCATTGTAGGAATCGCGGTCGAGTGCGCGGGTGTCGGAGAATTCAATCAGCCCCGTCACCCCTCGCCAGTCTCCGGTGGTGTAGCCAAGAAGGGTTTTCACAGTGAAGGCATGTGAGGCTTCCAGTCCCGTGATCTTTCCATATTCGTAGCGCGGATTGATCGTGAGGTGGGGGGTGCCCTCGGTGAACCAGTCTCCCGCCGTTTGTGCGGAAACGAGTGGGGGCAATGCCATGATCCACGCGGAGCAAAGAAGGCCGGGAATCAGCGGAAAGCGGGAAGCAATTTTGGTCAACATAGCGTGGTCTTGAGTTGAGGTGAAACGTTCTCTTGCAGTTCAAACTCCGAAATAACCGAATGTTTAAAATAATACAGCTCATCTCTTTCCGGGATTGCATGAGCGGTATTCATGAATCTTTGGGGTGGGCTGTCTTGAGATGGATGGTCGATAGCCTAAGCGGCTAAAGCTCAAAGCCTTTGCTTCCTTGGAAGTTTTGAGTGAGTGCCTGTCCAGTCCGGTAAACGGCAACCTCAGCCTTCCGAGAAAAAACGTGAAAACGCGTGCCGTCGGGCGATCTCCGCATACGGATGGGCATTCTTGACCACGGATGACGGGTAATAACGGGTAAGCGCGTGTCGGCCGCCCCCGATAGGTGTTTTCAGAATGCCACTTTCCCTCAAGCCGGCGTGCAGCCAGTCGAGTGCTTCAAGGGAAAATTGAGGCGATTTTCCCCGCCCAAAGTGGATTCCGGTGACCGTGCCTGTCTCTTCGACCGTGGGCGAATCTGGTTTCAGGCTCGTCGCAATGATTTTGGAAGGCATCTGCAAATAAGGAGCGCGGGCGAGAAGCCGTGCTAGTTTTGGGATGAAATCCGCCCGTTCGCACCACTCCGAGGCGGCCCAAAGTGCACCGACCAGGCGCGCCGCAGCATCCGGGTCTGCTTCCAGATTTTCGCGGGTGGTCATGATCGTTTTCTCCGGATGATCCGGCTGAATCCGCATCGAATTGCTGATACACCAACCAATGCCTTGGTGCACCGCGTAGGAGTTCCACGGCTCACCGATGCATGCGCCGTCAATGGTATCTGCCTGCAGATTCCGGAGAAATTGGCCGGGGGGCAGATTGACGATTTCCACGTCGCGTCCGGGACGGAGATCCAATTCCGCCAGCCATTTACGCAGAAGAAAATGGTGGCATGAAACGGCTGACACCACCCCGAAAGTAAAGCGCCGCCGCCACTTCTCCTGTCGTATGAAAGCGGCAAATGCCTCTGCGGTACGGATCCCTTCATTCCACCACTTCCGGGTTAAGGTGATCCCATCCCCGTTGTGGCTGAGTGCCATCAGCCCGATGCTGTCGGTGGGGGAGCAGCCCACCCCTTGGCTTGCCGCCAAGGGCATCGGTGCCAGCGCGTGGATGTAATCGAGCTCGCCGAGGAAGAGCCGATCCTGAATACTGCTCCAGCCCAGCTCCCGCGAAAGGATCACGTTCAGGCCCACCGCAGCGAAGAGCCCTGCTTCTGCCGCCAGAATAATCGGTGCGGCGTCCGCCAGCTGAATGAATCCCACCCGCACGGTGCGCGTTGGGCGGGAGGAGGATGAGGTGAAAGAATTGGGCTCGGAGGGCAGCAGCATGTCAAAAGCCATTCAGCCGATGGCGTGCCAGCGTTGCTTTACGGTGGCGTGCACCAGTTTTCAACCTGCTGTATCGTCCCTTGCGGTTTCCTGATAACTCTCCTTACTGGGCGGATTCAGAATCAAAACGATGGGCGAATCACGCAGTGTCTTCAGCCATTGGAAGGCTGAATTGGAGAGCTTTGCCATCGACGTCATTTACGACCGACGCCGGGATGGATGGGCGCGTCCATTCGGAGCGTTTCTCTGGTGCTTGTCGCTGATTTTCAAATCTGTGGTTGCCAGCCGGATCTGGCTTTATCGCCATGGGATCCTCCGTGCCAACCACCTGGGTTGCATGGTGATCGTGGTGGGAAATCTTACGGTCGGGGGCACTGGAAAAACTCCCGTAGTGGAAAAGCTGGCACGCAGTCTTCGCGATCGAGGCCGCAAAGTGGCGATCCTCAGCCGCGGCTACAAAAGCAAAAAGGAGCCGCCTTTTCGGAAATGGTTGCGGTGGATCACGCATACGGAACCGGAGAAGCCCCGTGAAGTCAGTAACGGACGGGAAGTGCTGCTTGATGCACATGAGGCGGGAGATGAACCCTACATGCTGGCCCGCAACCTTCCGGGAGTTGTGGTTCTGACTGACAAAGATCGGGTCAAAGCCGGCCTTTTTGCGATCAAGGAATACGGCTGCGATACACTGATCCTTGACGACGGTTTTCAATACTACCGACTAAAGGATCATTTGCAGGTTCTCCTCGTTGATAAGACCAATCCATTTGGCAACGGGCACCTCCTTCCGCGGGGTCTGCTGCGCGAGCCAATCAATCATTTGGCGCGGGCCAGTTATGTCTTTTTTACCAAATCGAACGGTGAGTCAGATCCAGCGCTGGAAGCCGTTGTCCGTGCGCATAAACCTCATCTCGATCCGATAGAATGCACGCATGCGCCGCAGTATTTGCAGCAGATTGGAGGAAATGAGCAACGTCCGCTCAGCGATCTCTATGGCCGTCGTGTCAACGCGCTCAGTGCGATTGCCGTCCCTGAAAGTTTTGAGTCCTTTCTGGAAAAGCTCGGGGCAGCGATTCATCGCCGGCACCGTTTTCTCGACCACCATCGTTTCGACGAATGGGAGCTGCAGGAAGTGGGCCGCCAAGCCATTGCGGACGGTGTCGATTACTTGGTGACGACCGAAAAAGATGCCGTTCGCCTGCCCGCGCACTGGGATTTCGGCCTGCCCATCTTCTATCTGCGGGTGGAAATCAAGATTCTCGCGGGCGTGGATGATTTCGAAGCCGCCGTCTCACGCATTTGTTTTCCAAAACAAAACCTTCGGACGACCCGGCCGCCGTTCAGGGCCGCCCCCTTGCTCTCCCGGCAAACGAATGCTTGAGCCGAATCCGCGCTTGTCTCGCGCCGTTCGGAGCCCATAAACGAGTGCATTCTCTCGATGATTCCATCGCTCCGGCGGGTGCCCATTGATGCCCGCCAGCGCGCCAATCCCTTCTCCTAACCAAACACAATCCGAACTCGCTATGAAACTGATGAAACTTTGTGCGCTGATTGCACTGCTCTCTCCTTTCACGCTTTCCGCAACACCGGTCTATATCGGTGCCGGTGCCGGCTATTTGCTCGATCTTGAAGAAGCTTATTTCACCAGCCGGTTTGGCTTCAATGTGGCCCAGACGGAGAACGTCTCCCATAACATTGAACTGGAGGGAGGCTATGCCACCACCACCTTCGAGGGCTCCGGCTTATTGGGTGCGGACGATTACCGCCTGACGATCCTCCCACTGACGCTCAACTACCGCTACGTTTTGGCCGTAAATGACGAGCTGAGCACCTTTCTGGGGGGTGGATTGGGCAGCGCGCGTCTCTCCCTGTCGCAATCCGGCGACAGTGAACGGAAATGGAAATTCGCCGCTCAGGCGATCGCCGGAGCCAGCTACCGGATGAGCTCAAACTTCTTCCTCGGTGTGACCGCCCGCTACCTCCACATCGACCACGATGTTCCCTCGATGCTTGATTTTGGTAATGACGACATCAGTATCGAGGTCAGCGCCAGCGTCGTTTTTTAACCGCTGAAAATCCTGATTTTCCCAGCACGGGTTGAATAAGCATTCAAACCGTTTTGCTGGCCGCAAGATCCCGCTTTGTGAACAGAGCCCACTATTGAACGCATACGGCTTCCCGGCAGCGAGAATATCGTTGATCTGAACCGAAATATTTGAGCAACTAAGCGCGTCCTCTATTTGCCTCCCCTCGACTTCTGCGTAATTCCCCCATGATCCCACGCTACGAAGCAAAACCGGAATCATTCGGAAATTGCAGGCCTGAGCACAGGCGAATGGTGCGTCAAGCATTGACCAGGCAGCGGTGAACCGCCGCCGAGCACACTTCCCCATAACCCAAGTTACTTCAAAAACGAATTATGAAACTGATCCAAATCGGTGCGTTGGCCGCACTCTTCTCCGCAATTTCCCTTTCCGCCCAGACAGAGGGCACGTACGCCGGTCTCAGCGTCGGCTATCTCTTGGACGAGGAAGTGGAATACGTTGCTGCCCGTGTAGGCACGAGCCTTTCTATCAGTGAAAGTGCATCGCACAACGTTGAGGTGGAAGCCCTCTACTCGGGCCAATCCTACGATGAAAACGTATGGATGCAGGTAACTCCGATCACCGTAAACTACCGCTATGTGGCGATCGTGAATGATGCCATCAGCTTGCATATGGGTGCTGGTGCCGGAACTGCACTGATTAAGTTCGGAGATCGCGACATGATTCTCGGTACCCCGGGGCAGAACCAGTGGTCCTTCAGTGAGAGCAAATGGACATGGGCGGGCCAACTGTTTGCTGGCGTTAATTTTCAGGTGACCGAGCGTTTGGGATTGGGCTGGGGTCTGCGCTACCTCTATATTTCCGATATCAATTCCTATGAGACTTTGGATGTTGAAATGGGTGGCGACGTTGGCGTGGAAGTTGCCGCTCGCTACCGGTTCTAATCCTTATCCGTCACACATTTGTATTTCCACAAGCCGCCTGAAAACCGGGCGGCTTTATTTTTGTACGGGTAGTGCACCTATAAAAACCGAGGTGAAGACATTCCCCAAGCCTTCGACAAATGGGGGAAGCCCCATTCCATTGGCCATTCTAAAAGACTTGAAGGGACTCCACCCGAGCACGCAACCTGTTGCTAAAATGTAATAATCCAGCCGGAGGCACTTTCTTCTGGCTTTCATCCACGTTCCTTGTCTTTGACTACTTTCCGGCAGGTGACTCAATCTTTCCTGCGTGCGTAACCCAATACTCCTAATGAATATCAACTCATCAATCTCATTAAAATCCCCCGCTATCCAGTGGACCGCCTTAACCGGCATCACGCTGCTCTGTGCTGCTGTATCGTCCGCCCAAATGCTCTTCGACTTCGAAGGCGGTGTTCAAGGTTGGGGACCCAGAAGTAGCGAGTCGGCGGTTCAAACGGTCGTCTATCATTCTCCGGGATACGGAGCCACTGAGGGCAATGATGCGCTCGAGGTGGATTTCACGGTTACCCCTGATTCCAATCCGTTCAGCTGGGCGTTGATCGTCACACTGGGTGCCGACGCACCCCAGACGGAACTGATTGCGAATAATGTGGGCAGGTACATCTCCTTCGATGTCCGCCATATTCAAAGTTTAACCCCCGGCTACAATACCCGATGGGAGCTGGCCGCAGTCGTGCAACCGCTGATTGACGAGGAGTGGATCGAGCGTGGCGCACTGTGGCCCGGCACTACCACTCTCGACGCGGATTTTGTAACCTCAGTTTCATTTGAAATACCAGATGCCGATTTTTCACAGGGGCTGAATATTGTTTTGGGAGTGAAGGCTGCGGTTGAAACCGGCGGCGATGTCGTCCTCTTCCTTGACAACTTTCGCGTGGATGATGGCCCGGTGCCCGAAACCATTTTTTCCGACTACCCGGCTAAGGGCGAATGGAAAAACACCAGCTTTATCCCTATGTCGGGCTTTGGTTGGATCTATGATGCTGAATACCCGTATGTCTGGTTACATGATGCCGGGGGCTGGATTTATATTCACCATAAGAACGCTTCAGCCGTCTCCTTCTATGCCTGGCATTATGAGAATGGAGGCTGGATCTGGTCCTCCACCGACTGGAACGGCTATTATTGGGACTTTATAAGTTCCACTACGAAGAAGTTCTAAACGGTCGATAATCCAGGCGGCCTCTTGGTCCTTTACGCCGATCGTCTTTTTCGATCGGCTTTTTTATGTACCTGTTTGAGAGTGGTCGTGACAGCATTGGGGAGAGTCTCATGGTTCCCGGAGGAGCGCCGGGAATTGGCTTACTGATAATCGAACACTGGCGTGTTCGTGTTCTGCGACCAGAGGAAAGGCTAGGGCTCTTGCTTCTGTCTACGCCGCGCTCGAAGCGCGTCAGAAAGGGCATCTTCGAATGCGGATACGTCGGTAGTCAGGCGCATGATGCCTTCCAACTCGGCAAAACGGCGGACAAAACGAGCAGTCAATTCGACGAACCGGGATCCTGCCAGCATCGTGAGGTGGTGTAGCTGATGCCGGTGCTTGGCCAGCCAGACTGCCCACTCGGTGCTCGCGTCGAGGGTTACTCCGTGAGTCTCGCGAGTGTCCACGAACAGTTCGATCTTGCGGTCCGGCGAAAGGTCTTTGCCCAGCTCTTCAAGGGGTATGCGCGCAAATTCGCCCACATCGTTTCCCGCGATGGTGACTACGACCACGCCGCAGACGGGGCGTGCAATTGTCAGGGTGCAGTGCACTCCTTCAAAGCGTACCGCTGTGGGATCCGACGACCTTAATTCGCTCACAGTCCGTCCACCCTAGGCAGTCGTTGACGATCGACAAGGAAAAGGGCCGGAATTGCAGGCGGGATCACGCGATGTAGCTACGTTGGCAGGAAATAGATGCGATGCAAGGTATATGCTGTTGACGGAATATTCGAATATTTGCATGGTCCTGATTTATGGAGTTGGTGAACCTCTATAAATGCCTCTGCGACATGCAGCGGCTGCGCATCTTCAACCTGTTGCTGCCGGGGCCTTTGTGCGTGTGCCACTTGCAGGAGCTCCTGAGCGAGTCGCAGGTAAAGGTTTCCAAGCAGCTTGCCTACATGAAAAAGCTCAAAATGGTCACGGCGGCGCGGGAAGGAGCATGGATGATTTATCGACTTCCTGAGCCAACGCACCCGCTGGTGGTCGAAAATCTGAAATGCCTCCAAGACTGCGCGTCCGAGTATCCCGTATTTCGCGAGGACCTTGAACGCCGGGCGGCGATCATCGACCGGATTCGAGCGGGCCGGGACACCTGTCCCGAGGCCGTGATCCGCGACGGCGCGTCCTGCTGCGCTTAAAGCCTCTTCTTAATTCAATTTAATGAAACCGAAAGTCCTCATTCTCTGCACCGGCAATTCCTGTCGAAGCCACATGGCGGAAGGAATCCTGCGGCAGGCCGCTGGCGATCTCTTCAACATCCACAGTGCCGGTTCGAAGCCAGCCGGTTACGTCCACCCGTTGGCGATCGAAGCGCTCAGTGAGCTCGACATCGACATCTCGACGCACACGTCAAAACACCTCGATCAGTTTCTGGACGCGGGCATCAATACGGTCATCACCGTCTGCGACAATGCCAACGAATCCTGCCCGATCTTTCCGGGGACGGTAAATCGTTACCACTGGGGATTTGAGGATCCGCCCCGTGCGGCACGTCCCGGAGAGGACCCGATCGAGGCTTTTCGCCGCGTTCGCGATCAGATTCGCAACACCTTTGAAGCTTTTGCCGCCGGCTATCGTCAGGCCGCAAACCGCAACGCCCATTAATCCGTTACTATTCCCGATGAAAGAAGAGAGCCATTGTGCCGCCCCCCGGACTTCGAAGCCCGGCTTTTTCAAACGCCTCGTCGACAAGCTCGACCGCAGCCTCAAATCCAAGGCCGATTCGCGCGCGCAGCAGAGTTCCTGCTGCGGCTCTGCCAATGATGACGGCAAAGGCAAAAAATGCTGCTGAGATTCTCCGATTACCTCGTTTATGAGCTCGTGGGCTTGGATCCGGCTTCGCGGCTGGGTGGGGCAGTCCACTTTTTCGTTTACGACAGCCTGAAGATTTTCCTGCTCCTGGCGGTGATGATCTTCGTCATCGGGGTGCTGCGCACATGGCTGCCCGAGGACCGGCTCAAGCGTTGGATGGGGAGCGGTGGGCTCTGGAGTAATGTGATCGCGGCGCTCTTTGGCGCGGTTACGCCGTTCTGCTCCTGTTCGTCGATTCCCATCTTCATCAGTCTGCTCAAGGCAGGCGTGCCGTTAGGCGTCACCTTTTCCTTCCTCATCACCTCGCCAATCATCAACGAGTATTTGGTTATCCTGATGGCTGCCGAATTCGGCGTTCCGGTGACGATCTGCTACGTTCTGAGTGGACTGCTCATCGGCACCGTCGGCGGGGCCGTGCTGGGGCGACTGAGACTGGAAGGGCATCTCGAGTGGGATCTGGTGGGACCGTCGTCCGCCGAGGGAGAGACCGTGCCAGAATATACCTTTGTCAGTCGGATCCGCTATGGGGTGGACGAGGCGGTTGGCGTCATTCGGCAGATCTGGCCGTGGGTGCTTGTCGGCGTCGCGGTCGGTGCCTTCATCCATAACTATGTGCCTCAGGAATCGATCCACCGGGTTATGGATGCGACCGGCATCTTCTCGGTACCCATCGCCACGGCGTTGGGCGTCCCGATGTATGGTAGCTGTGCGGCGATCGTGCCCATCGCCGTGGTGTTGTTCCAGAAAGGGATCCCTTTGGGCACCGCCTTGGCTTTCATGATGGCCATGGCTGCGCTCAGTCTCCCCGAGGCGATCATGTTGCGCCGGGTTATGCGCCTTAAACTGATCGGTATTTACTTCTTGATTACCACCCTCGCCATCATCTTCACCGGCTATCTGCTCAATGCGCTGGCCCCGCTATTGTAAGCGACGTTTGGCACCTGTTTCCCATGTCTGATTCTGTATCCAAAAAGATGTCGTTCCTCGACCGGTTCCTCACGGTCTGGATTTTTGCCGCGATGGGCCTTGGTGTGCTCATCGGCAACTTTCTCATCGCCGATCCAGAGGCATTCTTCGACCCGGTCACGGTGGGCACAACCAACCTGCTGATCGCTGCCGGCCTCATCCTGATGATGTATCCGCCGCTCGCGCGGGTGAAATACGAGCAGATGCCCAAGGTCTTTGCCAACGTGCGCGTAACCAGTCTTTCGCTGATCCAAAACTGGATCGTGGGTCCGCTGCTGATGTTCGGATTGGCAGTGGTTTTCTTGCAGGACCATCCCGAGTACATGGTCGGCTTGATCTTGGTCGGTATCGCCCGCTGCATCGCAATGGTGTTGGTCTGGAATCAACTTGCGAAAGGCAGTTCCGAATACTGCGCCGGCTTGGTCGCGCTCAACAGTGTTTTCCAAATCGTCTTCTTCGGCTTCTACGCTTGGATTTTCATTACTTGGCTCCCGGGTCTGCTCGGAATCGACCTTTCGGGAGTGCAAGGTCTCGGCGGGCGGACCTTGGCCGATGTGACCATCGGTGAAATTTTCGCCAGCGTGATGATCTACCTTGGGATTCCTTTCGCGGGAGGCATTCTCAGTCGGGTCATCCTCCTGCCGATGAAAGGAGCCGCATGGTATGAAAAACAGTTCATTCCGCGGATCGCTCCGATCACCTTGATCGCGCTGCTCTTTACCATCGTGGTGATGTTTACCTTCAAGGGCGATGCGATTGTGCGGCTGCCGGTCGATGTGCTGCGCATCGCTGTGCCATTGGCGATTTACTTTGTGCTCATGTTTCTCGTCAGCTTTTTCATGGGCAAAAAACTGGGGGCGGATTACAGCCGCAGCGCCACGCTCGCCTTCACCGCTTCAGGAAACAATTTTGAATTGGCCATCGCCGTCGCCATCGCGGTCTTCGGCATCGGCTCGGGCGTGGCCTTTGCCGCAGTGGTGGGGCCGCTGATCGAAGTGCCGGTGTTGATCGGCCTCGTGCACGTCGCGCTCTGGTTGCGCAAAAAATTCTTCGGGCAGGAGATCGCGGCGGAGACGGATGGCGAAGCATCGGCCGGGGATAGTGAATGTCGGACGACAGCAAAAGCACTGCGGCAAGTTCACCGACCGACGGATTCGTAACCCTGAGACGGCGAATTTTCTGAAAAGCGGCGTTTGCAAGACGCATGCAAAACAGCAGAGGAAGGCCTGCAATCGCATTGACAGCTGAAAGTTCAGTAACTGTGTGTGCCTTGTTTGAAACGCTCGCCCTAAGCCTTACAAATCGATTTCAGCTTGCTCTATTCTGGTCGGTCGTGCTGCCGCCGATTGGCTTCCAAATACGAGAATACCTTTGCCCCGTCCACCAGAAGCATGCTCCGCGACCGAGGGCATTTGCCGCGTTAGCTGGATGTCGGGACCTTCTAGCCGTGGTGCGAATACGCGTCTCGGGTTCGTTTGCTATCGGACTTTTCCCGCCTGGCGCTAGAGCGATCGAACGTTAGTTTGGGCAGGAAAGCTGAATTTTGCTGAAGTCTAACGATAGCAGGAATATTTATGGAGATGACAAGTTACGGCTCAATCTGAAGGGGCTTGCTCAAGTCGAGGACGGGAAGACCGATGCACGGTTAAGTCGCTGTAAGAATGAGCTGTCATTGTCTATCCGCTTCGAGGATCCCGCCGGGACTCGATCTGTCGTTTGCCTCGGTCGCCGACCCCCATCGGATCCTAGTGAACTCAATCGTGTAGTGCCGATGCGTACGCAGATTGAGACTTGGTGGGTGTTCAAAAGGGAGGGAGCGCGCGCTTTGGTGAATCGTGTTGGCGGTCGGATATTTCCGCGGTTCAGGCGAATGCAGTGGTCGAGACTCCAGCCCCTTTGGGGGCGTTTGGGTTTGGCCGATGCAGGGCTGCAGGCGCTCATGCAGGAGGTCGAAGTTCGGTTTGCGGGTCACGGAACGTTACTTCAGGAGAAGTTGGAACTCGCGCGGCACCTGCAGGAAATCATGAAGCAGCTTGAGCAGTGGGATACGGAAGCTGCGGTTGATGAGAAAGCTCCGGTCCGCGTCCTGTGCGGGACAAGCGCTCATCAATTAGAGGTGTGCGCGGAGGTGAGTCAATCGGTCGCTGGTTTAGCCGAGACGTTGACTACGCATGCGGCGCACCTGAATCGTTTGTCGAAACACCAGCATGCGCTCCTATCAATCGTGGCACCTTTGCGGATGCTGCGCTTCGGATTTCGCATTGAAGCGGCGACTTTACCCGCGGACTTGCGAGGGAGTTTTCATGGAGTCACCGGTGAGGTGGGTCGGCTGGACGAGGCGATTCGGGAAAGCTTCGAATCCGAACTCGAGGAACTCCGAAAAACGCATCATGAAGCGGCGGCGACAGCGAAGCATCTGGCGCAGCGTGCGCAGGAGCTGGCGGTGCGTGCGGAGCAGGATCAAAACATAATCCGCAAAACCTTGGAGCAGGTGATGGCGGCGCAAGAGCGTTCGAAACGGCAGAATGAGCTGGTGGGGCGTGTCGCCGAGCGAGTGGGGGAGCAAGTGGATACGCTGGTCGTCAGTTTGCAATACCAAGACATCACTCGCCAAAAGCTGGAGCACATCCGGGCAGGGGTGGCTGACCTTCAGACGCAGGCGCTCTCCAGAGACACATCCGGGGTCGGCCGTTGCGTCTTGTCCTGTCGCGTCCAGGCCCGCCAGCTCGAAGCAGTCAACAGCGAGATTGGCACCGCCGGACGGCAAATTGCCGAGGGCATGCAGCAGATCCTGACGGAACTCGCACAAATCCACGCTTCGAGCGTTGATTCCACGCAGGACGTGCACGCTGAGGCGGCACTCGAAACGCTGGTACCGTTACTCCTCGACGAAAGCATGCACCTGCGCGCTTCCTTGGCCTCTGCTATTGAGTCGCTCAAATCGGCCCTTACTGCGACCCGCCGGTTTTCGATGATCAGTTCCACCGCGATCAAGCTGATGGGCCGGCTGGCCTTTGATCTCAAACTGATGGGCTTGAATGCTCAGATTCGGGCTCTCCACGTCAATAATGGCGGGTTGGAGGTGCTGGCGCGGGAAACGTCCGATATCTCGCTGGCTGCGGGTGGATGTATCGCCGAATTCGAACAAGGTTTTCAACAAGCGATGATGCGGCTCGATCAGGCCACGCTAGCGGTGGACGCGCGCCTGCGGGTTTTCTCTGAGCTGCTGGAACCGGAAGCAGAGGGAGGGCAAGACATGCTTGCGCGTCTTGAACAGGCCGAGCAACGGCGCCGCACGGCCGTTGATCAAGCTGCCCTGTTGGTTCGTCGGATCGACCAACTCGCCCGCGAGCCGGCGCTGGCAGCTTCGATTGAGCAGATCGATCGCACCGCGCTGACCGTGGCGCAGGCTGTTCTTGAAGAGCTGGCAAATGCCTTAAGGGAAAAAATGAATGATGCCGACGTGGGTGACTCTTCCGAGGCGCATCTGCGAGAGCGGTACACCATGGAGTCCGAACGCTCCATCCACCGGACGACGGTGAGTTTCATCGGTGGGGATGATCCATCACCCCGCAATCATTCGTCCAGTGATCGGCCCGCGCTGGAGCCTGGCTTGAAAACCTCAGCACTCAATTCCTCCGATGACGTCGAGTTTTTCTGAATCATGAACGTTGAACCGCTCACTGCTGCCGGTCTTGAGATCACCGGTCCCCTCAAGGTTGAAACCGTCGACGCCTGGCGCGTCCGCTTGCTCGAACATGCCGATACCACCGGTTCGCTGGTGCTCGACCTCCGGGGTGTGCTTGAAGCGGACACTGCGGGAATCCAACTCCTGCTCTCGGGGCGGGCCACCGCCGCCTCGCGCGGCTTGTCTTTCCATGCGCAGAACCCTTCCGAGGCAATCCAGCGCGCGGCTGCCGCGATCGGCATCTCGTTCGAACATCACCTTGCTTCCCTTCCATGAAAACCATCCTGACAGTCGACGATTCCCTCAGCATTCGCCAAATGGTTAGCCTCACCTTGACTCAATTAGGTCATCGAGTGATCGAGGCTACCGACGGTCTGGACGGACTGACCAAGCTGAACGCGCAACCGGTCCACATGATCATCACCGACGTGAATATGCCGCGGATGAACGGTATCGACTTCGTGCGGGAGGCTCGGGCAACGCCAGCCGGTCGCTTGATCCCTATCATGATGCTGACGACCGAGTCCCAGCCGGAGATGAAGCAGGCCGGCAAGGCGGCTGGCGCTACCGGTTGGATTGTCAAGCCCTTCACCCGTGAGCAACTCACCATGGTAGTGAGTAAGCTGCTACGATGATGATGGACCCCGTCCAGACTTTTTTGCAGGAGGCGGAAGACCTCCTCTGCGAGATAGAGAGTCTCGTAGTCGATCTGGAAAATCGACCGGAGGATCGCGAGACCATCAACGGTATCTTCCGCGCCTTTCACACATTGAAGGGGTCCGGTGCGATGTTTGGCTTTAAGGAGGCGGCCGACTTCACTCATCACGTCGAATCGGCACTCGATCAGGTCCGGTCCGGCTCGCTGGCGATCTGCCCACGGCTGCTTGCGCTGATCATGGCTGCCCGTGACCAAATTCGTACGCTCCTGTTCGAATTGCCTAGCGCTGCCATCCAGGCGGGCACTCGAAGGCTTCTGGAGGAACTCGCGCAGATCGAATTGGATGCCTCCACTTCAGTCGGCTCAAGTCAGTTGGCGATGCCGCCTGTCGAGACGGTTTGGCTTATCCGCTTTCGCCCTCCTCCGGGAGTTACCGCCATCGGTCTGGATCCGGTGGTCCTGCTCGATGAGCTGCGGGCGTTGGGGCCGACGGAAATCAATGCGGATGTTACGGGAGTACCCCTCCTTGATGCGCTTAACGCGGAACACTGTTTTCTCCAGTGGCAGGTCCAAGTGACGACTGCCGCCCCCGCCCAGTCGATCCGCGACATCTTTCTTTTCGTCGAGGATGAAAGCGAGCTGGAGATCCGGGAACAGGTGGACACAGGCGAAGACATACCGGAAATAGCTGCCGCACCGCAGGTGCCGGTCGGGCTCGCGAAGGATTCACATGGCGAAGACGAACCAAGAGCAGCTGCCAGCGTGCGTCCTGCATCCAACGCGACACTGCGGGTGTCTTCTGAAAAACTCGACCGCCTCGTCAGCCTGGTGGGCGAGTTGGTGATGAACCAGTCGCGCCTCGCGCAGGTAGCCGCCCGCCTTGGTGACAACGAACTGTCGCTGCCGGTGGAAGAGATCGACCGTCTGGTTGCGGAGCTTCGGGATGGTGTGCTCGGCATTCGGATGATGCCGATCGGCTCGACATTCAGCCGATTCAAGCGACTGGTGCGCGACCTTTCGCAAGAGCTTGGCAAGGAGGTCGAACTGGTCACGGATGGCGCGGAAACGGAATTGGATAAATCGGTGCTGGACCAGATCGGGGAACCGCTCGTCCACCTCATCCGCAACAGCCTCGACCATGGGATCGAACTCCCCGCCCAACGAAGGCAGAAAGGGAAGCCTTCCCGGGGTACCATCCGACTCACCGCCAAACACGAGGGGGCGGAGGTGGTGATCACCATCGAGGACGATGGGCGTGGGATCGACCCCGTAGCGATTCGCGACAAGGCGATTGAACGCCGATTACTCGCGACCGATGCTTCGCTGAGCGAGCGCGACCTCTTCAATCTGATTTTCCTGCCTGGTTTTTCGACCGCAGCCTCGGTCACCAATGTCTCAGGCCGCGGGGTCGGTTTGGATGTGGTCAAACGCCAACTTGAGGGAATTCGCGGTTCAATCGGTTTGGAGAGCCGCGTAGATCGGGGCACCACCTTCCGCCTGACGCTTCCGCTCACACTGGCGATCATCGACGGGCTCCTCGTTGAGCTGGGTCGTGACCGTTTTATCCTGCCGATGGCGGCGGTGACTGAAAACGCCGAATTGCACGAGATCGAGCGCACGCGGCAAAATGGTCGCAACCTCATCTCGGTCCGAGGCGAACTGATTTCTTACATTCGGCTGCGGGAGCTGTTCGCGGTCGCGGGCGAATCCCCGCCCATTGAGAAGGTCGTGATCGTGCGTTACCAAGGGCAGCGTATCGGTTTGGTGGTCGATCGGGTGATTGGCAGTCACCAGACCGTAATCCAAGCGCTCGGCCGCTTCTATCGGCACATATCCGTCTGTTCCGGCACCACCATTATGGGCGACGGTACGGTCGCACTGATTCTCTCGGTCGATGGCATTATCGCTCGCGCCAGTCGGGAGCACGGGGGATTGGACCGCACACTTTCCTCTCGATCGCGGGCTGATGGAACCTCTGTCCCTTTTAACTCCACACGTTTGTACACATGAAAAACTTCAAGATTGGTACCCGTATCTCTCTGGGCTTTGGAGGGCTGATTGCACTCCTTCTGCTCCTCGCGTCTTACACCTATTTTCAGCTCTCTGACATCGATGAACGATTGTCCAAGGTCACCTTCAATGCCTTACCCAGTATCGTCCAGATCGCCGAGATTGAAGGCCATGTTCGCAGCATCCAAGGATTGACGTATCGACATGTGCTCAACGACACCACCGAACGCAAGCAGGTGATGGATGAACGGATCAGCGAGGAAATTGCGGCGGTGATCCAAGTCGTCGAAGGCTATCGCCAGAACCACATCGACAGTGACGCCGAAAAGCAGCTCTTTGACGCTTACCAATTGGCACGCGCACCCTACAATGCCGCGCGGAATGAGGTGCTCGAGCTGAGTCGAGTAATGCACACGCAGGAAGCAATCGTGGCCATCCGCGAACGCCTTGATCCGACTTTTGAGGCCTATCTCGCCGCGCTGAACACTTTGGTGGATCACAACAATCATTCCGCGGAGCAAGCGGGATCCGCCGCCGCATCCTCGGTCTCCGCTGCGATAGTGGGGACCGCATTGGCGTTGGGACTTGGATTGATTGTCGCGATCATCACGGCGGTGCTCATCACGCGCAGTATTACGCGCCCGTTAAATGCGGCGGTTGAGTTTGCCGATACCATCGCCACCGGCGACCTCACCCGCACGATTGACGATCATCGGGAGGACGAAGTGGGAGCGTTGATTGGTGCCATGAACAAGATGGTCGCCAATGTCGCCAAAGTGGTAGCGTCCGTGAGCAGTGCGGCGGCAAACGTGACGGCGGGCAGTGAGGAAATGAGCAATGCCGCCGAGCGCCTTTCCGAAGGAGCCACTGAACAGGCTGCATCTGCGGAGGAAAGCACCTCTTCGATGGAAGAAATGGCCTCCAGCATTCAGCAGAACGCCGACAACGCCAAGCAGACCGACCGGATCGCCAGCAAGGCGGCCGAAGATGCCCGGACGGGCGGAAAAGCCGTGGCCGAGACCGTCGCCGCCATGAAGGAGATCGCTGAGAAGATCAGCATCATCGAAGAGATCGCCCGAAAGACCGATTTGTTGGCGTTGAATGCGGCCGTGGAAGCAGCCCGCGCGGGCGAGCACGGCAAGGGGTTTGCGGTGGTGGCCTCCGAAGTGCGCAAATTGGCCGAACGCAGTCAGACCGCTGCGGGCGAAATCAGTCGGCTCACTGGCAGTGGCGTGCGCGTTGCCGAAGAAGCCGGCACGTTGCTCCTCAAGCTGGTACCGGACATCCACCGCACGGCGGAACTTGTCCAGGAGATCGCCAACGCCAGTTCTGAACAGACCGCCGGAGCCAACCAAGTGAGCAAGGCGATGGAAGAACTCGATCAGGTCATCCAGCAAAACTCAGCCGCTTCGGAGGAAATGGCCGCAACGGCGGAAGAACTGGCCAGTCAGGCGCAGCAACTACAATCCGCGATCACTTTCTTCCGGCTGGAGTCTTCGCAGCACGATTCGGTCACCGATCGTTCGGCCGGGAAATCATCGCCAGCGACCGCGGGGACGCGTTCAAAACGCGCTGCGTTGGTGCGTCCCTTTGCCCATGAAGTCGAGCGCAATGGCCATGGTTCGACGCGTTCACTGCGCCCGCATGCCCGCGGAGCAACCATCATACTTGATGAACCGCGCTCCAACGGAGCGGATGCCCGCGATCGTGAATTCCAGAACTATTAAGGGGAAATTCGATGTCCATGAATGAGCATTCCCACTACATTACATTCCGCCTCGGCGACGAACTCTTCGCGATCAGTGTCGCTCAGGTCCGCGAAGTCCTTGAGCTGATTCAGATCACCAAAGTGCCGACCGTGCCCCCCTACATGCGGGGCGTCGTCAACGTGCGGGGAACGGCCATTCCCGTGGTCGATTTGCGGTTGAAGTTCGGTTTACCCCCCGCCCCGGATTCCCTTCAGTCCCGCATCCTTGTGCTTGAGCTGGAACTCGACGGAGAGCGGACGGTGCTCGGCGGGATTGCCGACAGCGTGCATGAAGTGGTCGAGTTTGAAGCGGCCGATATCGAACCGCCACCCTCCATTGCCATGCGCTGGCGCACCGACTTCATCCGGGGCATGGGACGAAAGGAAGACCAATTCGTAATCATTCTCGATATCACCGCCGTCTTTTCATCCGAGGAGGTGGCGGCGATTGCGGAACACGAACTCCTCGAGTCGAACCCCGCGTGAGTCCGCCGACAGCCAGTTCACGGGCCGACAGCTTGCCGGACATGTCCGAGGCATGTTTTCGGAAATTTGCCCAACTGGTGACTACGCATCTTGGAATCCGCATGCCTTCCAGCAAAATGCCCATGCTTCGAAGTCGCCTTCAACGTCGGCTCCGGTGCATGGATCTTCCGAGCTTTGAAGCCTACCTCGATTTTCTCCAGCATGCGCCGGCCGACAGTAGTGAGTGGTCGAACTTTTCCGATGTCGTGACCACCAACAAGACTGACTTTTTTCGGGAAAAATCACACTTCGGCTATCTCCAACGGGCGCTGCACACGCTTGATCCCGACCCGTTCCGGCCGTGGCAAAGCCATGTCTGGTGTGCCGGCTGTTCCTCAGGAGAAGAGGCCTACACCTTGGCGATGGTTCTGAACGAGTTTGGGCTCGAGCGGCCCGGGTTCGACTTTAGCGTGCTCGCCACCGACATCTGCGGCTCTGTGCTCGAGCAGGCCCGCACCGCCATCTATGACGCTGCACGGGTGGAACCCGTGGACCTCGCCCTGCGCCGCAAATACCTCCTCCGGAGCCGCAATCCAGACGCGGATCTCGTCCGGATCGTTCCCTCCCTACGTTCTCGAGTTGATTTCCGGCAACTGAATTTTATGGCCCCGGATTACGGGCATCGGGAAGCGTTTGATGCCATCTTCTATCGGAATGTGTCCATCTACTTCGACCGCGACACCCAGGCCGCTGTGGCCCGCAAACTGTGTCTGAGTTTACGAACGGGCGGTTATCTTTTCATTGGGCATTCTGAATCCCTCCATGGGTTCAATTTACCCCTGCGCATGGTTTCCGCTGCCGTCTATTGTAAGGAATGAGCCTGTGACGATCCATTTGACATCCGCGCAAGAGGCGGCACTTGCGAATGAACGGGCTGCCCATGTGGCGACCTGTCGTCAGATCGAGCAGCTGCAGACGGAACTGGAGGAGGAACGTCGTTTGCGCCGCGTTATTGCGACCCTCGGTCCCGAGGACCACAGCAGCCGGCCGGGCTCTTTGCGCAAACTCTCGCTCGCAGTCGAGCAGAGTCCGGTTTCCATCCTCGTCACCAGCCCGTCCGGCACCATCGAGTACGTCAACCCCCGGTTCTGCAAACTGACCGGCTATACGTTCGAGGAATCAGTCGGTCGCAATCCACGTTTCCTCAAGTCCGGATTGGTTCCGGTCGAGGTTTATCAATCTCTCTGGCAAACGCTCCTTGAAGGGCGCGTCTGGACGGGCGAATTCCTCAATCGCAAGAAAAATGGCGAACTCTACTGGGAAAACGCCACCATTGCTCCGATTCTCGACGACACCGCGCATATCACCCACTTTGTAGCGGTCAAGGAAGACATCACCGGACGCAAGCAGGCGGAGGAGGCCCAGGCGCTCGCGGCCGAACGACTCCGGCAAGCCAACCGCAAACTGGAGGCGGCAACTTTCCAAGCGCAGGCGATGGCCCGGGAGGCGGAGATCGCCAACCGCGCAAAGAGTCAGTTTCTCGCCAACATGAGCCATGAGATCCGGACACCGATGAACGGTGTGATGGGCCTCGCCGGGCTCCTGCTAGGGACGCCGCTGGGCCCTGAGCAACGACAATACGTCGAGCTGATTCAGGAGAGCGGGCAGGTGCTCATGCGGGTGATCAATGACCTTCTCGAATTCTCGCGAATTGAAGCCGGCAAGCTCTCCCTGCAACTAAGTGATCTGAACGTGCGGGAAGTGTTGGATGACCTTTTGCCGATGTTGACCGCACAGGCCCGGAAAAAAGGACTGAATTTCGCCTGTACCTTGAAGGCCGACATTCCCGATCGACTGCGCGGCGACCCCGACATGCTGCGCCAGGTCCTCGTGCATCTGGCAATGAATGCAATCAAGTTCACCGCAAAAGGTGAGGTGCATGTCACGGTTCATGGAGCATGCAGTCAGGTCTCAAAGTATCGTTTGCGTATTTGTGTAACGGATACTGGAGTTGGGATCCCCTCCGATAAACAGCGTCTGCTTTTCAGCCCCTTCACTCAGCTCGATGGCTCGAACACGCGTCATTACGGAGGTTTGGGCCTTGGGCTCGCACTGAGCAAACGACTGGTGGCATTGATGGGTGGAGAAATTGGGGTTTCGAGTATCCCCGGCCAGGGCTCGACCTTCTGGTTCACGGCTCTAGTCGATCGCCCGGAACAGCAGATGACCGCGCCTGAGGTGGCCACCGATGGGGTGGAAGTGCTCGTGGTGGGTGCGGATGCAGCGTCGGCAAGATGGATCGACCAGTTGCTGGCGGGGAGCAGGCACCGCCTGGAGGAAGTGGAGGGTTTCGATTCTACACTGCAGTGGCTGCGACGTCCGAAAGAGAGCGCAGGTGCCGTTGGTTGCGACTGCCGCAAGCGGATCATCCTGATGGAAGCGTCTCTGGGCGAGGCGTTGAAAGCTGAGTCCACTGCCGAACTGGTCCACGCATTGAACGCCAGTGACACCCGCCTGATTCTTCTTCTTCCGCTCGGAGTGTCGCCTGAATGGGCGGAGCAGCTTTCCGGTTGTCAGATCCTCCGGAAACCGCTGAGTCGAGACGCGCTCCTGTCTGCGATTGAAGAAGGCGCGGACCCTGCGCCCGAGGCGTGCCTGCGCGCCACTGCTCCGATTCACCCGCCCCGGAGTTTGCCGATGGGGTTGCGCATTCTTGTCGTAGAAGACAACGCCATCAATCAAACGGTGGCGGTGAACATTCTTCGCCGGATCGGCTGCGAGCCGCTCGCGGTGGATAACGGGCGTGTGGCGCTCGAGGTTCTGCGAACTACTCGCTTCGATCTCATCCTGATGGATTGCCAAATGCCGGAAATCGACGGACTGGAGGCCACTCGGCAGATTCGAAGTGGCACCGCAGGTTCATTGGATCCCGATGTGCCCATTGTCGCGCTCACCGCCGGCACGCTGGAGAGTGAGCGGTCCGCCTGTTTTGCTGCCGGGATGAACGATTACCTGACCAAGCCGATCGGGCCGTCGCAGCTTTCAGAAACGCTTCAGCGGTGGTACCGGACGGAGGTGCCGCCGGCTGATCGGTCCGCGGTGTTACCCGTAGCCGAAAGCGTCCCCGGCATATTTGATCAGGAAAAGTTTTTGCAGCGGCTGATGGGAGACCGGCTGCTCGCCGCGAAGGTGGCCCAAGCCTTCCAGACCGAAGCGCGGGCGACTCTCACCGCCCTGATGACCGCGTTCGAGCACGGAGATCTTTCAAAGGCTCGGGAGCTCACCCACCGTATCAAAGGCTCGGCCGCCACTGTCTCGGGCGTCGCTGTCGTCCAGGCCGCCGCCGACCTCGAAGTTGCGCTTCGGGCAGGCGACCACTCCGAAGCCCACCGCTTGACAGCACTCTTGGAAAAGGCGCTGCAGCGTCTGCTCGATACCCTTGCTGCCCACTTCGGGGTTCCCTGAAATCTCCACAATGCCATTTCATGAAAACGCTTATCGTTGAAGATGATTTTACCTGCCGCGTGGTTCTGCAGGGTTTGCTTTCCCCCTATGGGGAATGTCACTTCGCCGCCCATGGCCTTGAAGCGGTTGAGGCCAATGCCGAGGCGCTTATGAGTGGCCAACCTTACCAACTCATCTGCATGGACATCATGATGCCCCAGATGGACGGGCAAGCCTCCCTTCTGCAGATCCGTGCGGACGAGGAGCGCATGGGCATCCGCTCGACCCATGGGGCCAAAGTCATCATGACCACCGCCTTGGGTGACGTCGAAAGCATCATGCGGGCCTTTCGAGGCCTGTGTGACGCCTACCTCGTCAAACCGATCGATGGTGCGGATCTGGTGGCGACGCTGCAACGGCTCGGCCTTATTGCCGAAGTCGACGCATGAAACGAAACGTGGTCGTTACTCTGCGTTCCACACCCCTGGCGCATTCAGGATGAAGAAGATTCGTGTTCTTATTGTGGACGACAGCGCCACGGTCCGTCAGGCCCTGAGGGATCTCTTTGAGAGCGATCCGGAGCTCGAAGTCATGGCGGTGGCCAGCGACCCTTACGCCGCGGTGGCACTACTGCGCAACGAGGTTCCCGACGTGATCACCCTCGACCTCGAAATGCCACGGATGGACGGGATCACCTTTCTGAAAAAACTCATGCAACAATGCCCGTTGCCGGTCGTGATCTGCTCGAGCCTGACAGAAAGGAACTCCGCGACGGCTGTCGCTGCGCTCGAAGCAGGCGCTGTCGATGTCATCACCAAACCGCGCATGGACCTTGGCGTTTTCCTCGAGGAAGCGAAAGCTCAGATCTGTGATGTGGTCAAGTCCGCTGCCCATGCCCGCGTGGGACGAAAACGCGCGCGTCCCGCACCGCTGGTTTCTACTCCCAAGCTTTCCGCCGATGTAGTCATCCCACGCCCGGTCAGAGCCGCACCCGTCCAGACCACCGCGAAGATCGTGATGGTTGGTGCCTCCACGGGTGGTACCGAAGCACTCCGCACCTTCCTGCAAGCCCTGCCCGAGGCTGCACCAGGTGTAGTGGTGGTGCAGCACATGCCCGAACGCTTTACCGCCAGTTTCGCCGCCCGGCTCAATACCCTCTGCCGGGTTTCCGTCAAGGAAGCGGAGGATGGGGACCCGGTCCTGCCCGGACATGTGCTGATCGCACCCGGCAACCGACACACGCTCCTCAGGCGCAGCGGTACGCGCTATTCTGTGGAGGTGCGCGATGGTCCGCTCGTCCGGCGCCATCGTCCCTCGGTGGATGTGCTTTTTCGTTCCGGAGCCCTCTGCGCCGGGCAGAATGCAGTCGGAGTAATTATGACTGGCATGGGGGACGACGGTGCGGCCGGGCTGTTGGAGATGCGGGAGGCGGGTGCCTTCACGATCGCCCAGAATGAGGCCACTTGCGTGGTCTTCGGCATGCCCCACGAAGCGATCAAGCTCGGTGCCGTTGCCCGCATCCTGCCGCTCGAGCATATCGCTTCCGAAGTTCTCCGCGCGTGCGGGTTGTGAACACGGAGGAAGACTATCGTGTTGGCGAGACAAAGAGGGTGACGTGGCCTTCGGCGATTCAGGTGCGAATTGAAGGTGCCGGCATGGCGCTAACGAGAAACGCCATTAGCGGACGGTGTGCAGGAAGTGGAGGTGGCGCTCATACTGGTCGATGACATCATGGATGACATCCGCTTTGCTCCAGCCCATGATGTCGTAGTTCTGGCCGCCTTCCTTGAAATGGACCTCGGCGCGGTAGAATTTGAGTTTCTCGCTCCGGCGGCGGCGGATGTCACTGAAGACAAAAGAGGGTGGTTCGTAGCGGCGGGGCCGAACGAGGTAGTAGAAGTCAACTTCGTCGCCGTGGGAGACCTCCACCCAGATCCGGCCATCGTCCCCTTCCTCGAGCTTTGCTGAGATGTTTTGTCGCCCGAGTTCGGCGCAGACATCCGAAAACGCCGGACGCACGGTCTCTTCGAGAAAACGTTCGACCTCCGTTCGCGACGGATTGTGCACGATGTTTTTCAGGCGCTTCTGCCAAGGCCCCGCCGCGTGGGTACCTCCCGGATTCACACGCGCGTCCCGCAAGGAAGAGCGTTTGACCACGTCGAGGCGCAACGCCCGGACGAGCCCCCAGCACATGAAGATCATGATAACAGTGAAGGGCAGGGCGCTGGCGATCGTCGCGGTCTGCAGCGCGCCGAGGCCGCCAGCGATCAATAGCACGGCGGCGACCAATCCTTCGGTCACCGCCCAGAAAATGCGCTGCCAGAGGGGCGACTCTTCCTGCCCGCCAGACGTCAACATGTCGACGACCAGAGACCCTGAGTCTGAAGAAGTCACAAAAAAGGTGACAACCAGGAGTGTGGCCAGAAGGGACATGAGCCCTGAGAACGGCAGGTGTTCGAAGAATTGGAAAAGGGCGACCGAAGTATCCTCCGCGACTGCTTCCACCAAGCCTTCGACCCCTTCCATCAAGACGAGGTAAATGGCTGTATCGCCGAAAAACGTCATCCACATGAAGGTGAAGCCGACCGGCACGAAGAGCACACCCACCACAAACTGGCGTATGGTTCGGCCCCGCGACACCCGGGCAATGAACATGCCGACAAAGGGCGACCACGCGATCCACCAGCCCCAGTAGAAAAGCGTCCATCCGCCAATCCATCCGGTGGGCTCATACGCGTAGAGGTTGAAAGTGGCCGCAAGGAGTCCGGAAATGTAGTTGCCGGTGTTCTGGACAAAGGTTTGCAGGAGAAAGACGGTGGGGCCCGCCACCAATACAAAGCCCAGCAGCAGGAGCGCGAGCAGGATGTTGAGTTCGGAGATGCGGCGAATGCCGGAGTCGAGTCCCAGCCCAACTGACAGGGTGGCGAATGCCGTGATGACTACGATCAGGACGATCTGGACGGTGACCGTGACGGGAATGTCAAAGAGGTAGTTGAGCCCCGAATTCACTTGGATCACGCCAAACCCCAGTGAAGTGGCGACGCCAAAGATTGTTCCGAGCACCGCAAACACATCAACGGCGTGCCCGATCGGTCCGTGAATGCGGTCACCGATCAACGGGTAGAGGGCCGACCGGATGGTGAGCGGCAGGCCATGGCGAAACGAAAAATAGGCAAGTGACAGGGCGACGACGGCGTAGATCGCCCAAGCGTGCACACCCCAATGAAAGAAGGTGATCCGCATCGCGTCGCGCGCGGCCTGCACCGTGCCACCTTCGCCCACGGGGGGATCTGCGTAGTGCATCAGCGGCTCGGCGACCCCGAAGAACATGAGGCCGATGCCCATACCCGCGGAGAACAGCATCGCGAACCAGGAAGCGTAGCTGTAATCCGGTTCGCTGTGTTCGGGGCCCAGCTTGATGCGCCCGAATTCCGATGCGGCGAGGTAGAGGACAAAAACAAGAAAACCGGCGACCGATAGCACGTAGAACCAGCCGGCGGATTCAATGATCCACGACTGCACCGCCTCAAAGAAGCTTTCGGCAGTGGCCGGGGCGGCAATGGTGAACGCGACAAAGGCGAACGCCAGGATGGCGGATGCAAAAAAGACTGGCGGGTTGATTTTGATCCATGAACGAGAAAAGCGGGTTTCGGTGGTTGGTCGCGGGACCTGTGGCGATGAGGGCATGAATGAGAGGAATTGAGGCTAAAAATAGTAGCCGAGGTTCAGATTATAGCGGGTTTGCCAGGTGCGGTCGGCATTGTCTGCCCACATTCCCGGACGAAAGTCTCCGACGAATTCATTGCCGTCGGAGCGCGCCCAATCAGCGTAGATATACCAGCCGCCGCGCGAAAAGGCGGCACCGAGCACGTTGAGCGATGAGCTGTGGAAACCCGCGGTATGTTTGCGGATGACACTGAAGTCGTTGTAAAAGGTGATCGCGTCCAACCAAGCCACCGGCGCGTCCCATGTGTAACTGAGAGCGGCGGACAGAAGGGTTCCCCGCGAGGCGATGTCGGTGGTGTAATCATAAAAACCGCCCGTGATGTGGTCTTCTTCGCTGTCGTAGTCGTAGCGGGTCGCCTGAAGCATCAGGGTCCACGGACCCAGTGTCGAACGGGTGTGAAGTGATCCTGCCCAAGGCCGGGCATCATCAAAATCTCCACGTCCCACCAGCCGACCGTATTGCAGGGACAGGCCGAGTTCGGTGGGCGCCGGTAGTTCCCGAAACGTTCGGACGATCCGCAGGTTGAGCTGCCCCCGTTCCGCATAGCGGGTGGGTGTACGATTGCCAAAGTAGGCGGGATCTCCTGCCGCGTCCACCAAGTCGAAGGAGTATCGGGCTCCTGCCGTGCTATCGCCCCGAGCGTTGGGCGGGGAGGTCACAAAGAGCCCCATGTCTAACGTCCAGTCGCCGCGTATGGCGGTGTGGGTGATGCCAATATCCATGTCGTCGGCCAGCCCTACATAGTAGTGCTGATCGAAAAACCAGCTGTTGGCTGGGCCGTAAGGACCGACGCCAAATGGCACCCGCGTCAGCCCGGCTCGAACTGTGTCGACTTCGCTCCAGGTGTAGCCGAATTCAAGCGTGTGAAAAAATTTCGTTCCGGGGTACCACCGGTATTCCGCTTTTCCGACCCACGGACCGCGAGCGTAGTCAAGATTGAGGCGGAAGGTATCGAGGCTGACGTCGCCCCCGTGCCCTCCGCGGGACGGGCCGCGCGCCCCGGTCTCATAGTCGCCGAGGGTCCAATTGACCCGCATGGCGCCTCCAACGGAGAAATCTCCGAAGCGGATGCGGTCGTCTTCGGGCGGCGATTCCAGCGTGGGCTCAGGTCGTTTGCTGGTTGCCGAAACCTCGGCCGGAGGACCGGTCGCTGTTGGGTGCTCGGCGCTCTGTGCGGCCAGTTCGGCCCGGGCGAGGGCAAGCTCATTTTCGAGCGCCGCAATGCGTAGGCGGAGTGCGTTGGCATCCTGTTGCGCCACAAGGGGGGCTGCCAGCAGGACGACAGTGCCGGCGGCCAAGAGGCGCATTGATGCCGTTTTGGCAGGGCAATGCATTCTCATGGCGGGATCCCGATTGCAGGCGGCTCCACCGCGATAAAAGGAAGGGCAGCAATGCCGTTGATGATAAATTGAACGGCAATGACAGCGAATAGCAGCCCCATCAGCCGGCGCGTGATCCGCAAGACCAGCGGACTGAGCCGAGCAGCTCCCGAAACCGACAGCCGAAGAACCAAATAGCAGGCAAGATAGACCACCGGCACGCTGCCGAGCAGGATGAGGGTGTGCCCGAAGGTATCGGCCTGGGTTTGAAGGATAATGATCGTCGAAATGGCACCGGGTCCGCAGAGGAGGGGCATGGCAAGGGGGGTGACGGTGATGTCTTCCTTTTCCTTCGCCATTTGCTTCTCTTCGGCGCTGAGACGGACCGGTGAGTCCGGCGATCGCAGCATGTCGAAGGCGATCACGAAGAGAATGGCTCCGCCCGCGATCTGGAAGGCTGGCAGGGTGATGCCGAGCACGGTGAAGAGGAATTGGCCGGTCAGCGCAAAAAAGAAGATGATCGTGCCAGCCAGCAAGCAGGCCAGACGCGCGGCTCGGATCCGCTCCTCGGCGGTGTCTCCGGGCGTGATCGCGAGAAACGCCGGGACCGTCGAAAACGGATTGATGATCACGAAAAGCGAGATCGGGGCGAGAAATAGGAATTCCGTGAGCTGCATGCCGGACGCGTAACTTACGCTCCCGGACGCATTGGCTCAAATGGATGCCGCGATTGGCCAAACAGCAGCGGATCAGTCGGGGATTGCGATTTGCTGCGCTGTTTCCTTGGCGGACGACTATGCGCTTTCGTTTGGTCGCTTCCGCAGCAGCCATGCGAGCCGCTCAAGCTTTCGTAGCGATTGTGCAGGCGTACGCAGTCCATCGTGCTGCGCTCGTTCCGGCCGTTGGTGGTCAGGTCGAGGAAGTTGTGAGTATGAGCCGTTCAGTGATGCCGGCGCGCTCGTCATCGGTCGGCAGGAAGGGGCGGGTGGTGTGGTTCATGGCTGGATCTTAGTAGAAAATACCGGCGATCGAGGGAACGTCTAAACCTTTGCTTCCCTGCCGGAGGGTTTAGAGGAACATGCCGCCGGAGGCTTCAATGCGTTGAGCATCCAGCCAACGTCCTTCATCGGAACAGAGAAAACTGACCACGCCGCCGATGTCGATCGGCTGGCCAATACGACCCAATGCAGTGCTGTTTGTTAGAAAATCACGCAATTCGGGGTTTGCGAGATGATGGCGGGTGAAGTCGGTCTCCATGACACCAGGGGCCACCGTGTTGACCGCAATCCGGCGGGATCCCAGCTCTTTTGCGAGATAGCGGGTCAACACTTCGATTGCCCCTTTCATTGCGGCGTAGCCCGAAAACCCTCGTGTGGAGAAGCGGGTCAGCCCAGTGGAAGTATTGACGATGCGACCGCCATCATTGAGCAACGGAAGGAGCGTCTGGGTGAGGAAATACACGCCCTTGAAATGAACCCGCATCAGGCTGTCGAAGTCTTCGGGAGTCATTTCGACAAACGGTTTGGTCACGAGGTTTCCGGCGTTGTTGACCAGAAAATCGAAGCGCTCGGTTTCGAAGGTATCGCGGAGCGTCTTTTCAAGCAATTCCCTGAAGTGTACGAAGCTGTCGACATCACCCACGTCGAGGGGAAGGAGTGTGGCCCTTCCGCCGAGGTTTTCTATCTCGGCGCAGACGGCTTCACCCGCCTTCCGCTGCTGGTGGTAGGTAATGACGACATCGGCACCGTCGGCGGCAAGTTTGAGTGCGATAGCCCGGCCCAAGCCGCGGCTGCTGCCTGTTACCAGGGCAATCTTGTTTTCGTGATCCATGAGCGTGGTGGTATCGGGTGCGCGTTTATTGATCGCCGGCGGTCGGCCGGATGATGAGTTCATTGACGTCGACCTCGGCGGATTGACTGATGGCGTAGGCGATGCCGCGGGCGATGGTTTCGGGCTGGAGGGCCACCGCCCGGAATGCGTCGATGAATGCAGCTGTCTCCGGGTGAGTGATGGTGTGAGCGAGTTCCGATTCGACCACGCCCGGTGAAACCACTGTCACGCGTACGGTTTTGGTTTCGAGACGGAGCCCTTCGGATATGGCGCGCACGGCGAATTTGGTCCCGGAATACACGGCGCAGGCTGGCCACACGTGATACCCGGCGATCGAGGAAACGTTGATGATATGTCCGCGCTCGCGCTCCTCCATGCCTGGAAGCACGGCTGCAATCCCGTGAAGGACACCGCGGATGTTCACATCGATCATCCGGTTCCATTCGTCCAGCTTCAGGGCGGAGAGGGGAGAGAGCGGCATGACGCCGGCATTGTTGATCAATACATCGATCGGGCCGAAGGTCTCTTCCGCGAAAGCCACACAGTTGCGAAAGGAGACGGGATCCGTGACGTCGAGCGCATGACATGCCGCGGTGCCGCCGGCCTTGCGAATGTCGGCGACGATTTGCTCGAGGCGGTCGGTACGACGGGCAGCGAGGATGACGCGAGCCCCTTCGGCGGCCAGCAAGCGTGTGGTGGCTTCGCCAATGCCGCTGCTGGAACCGGTGACGAGGATGATTTTTGAAAAGGTGTTTTGACTCATGATAAATAACGTCGGCGGCGGGCTCATTCCCGATCCAATCGACGGTTCCATGTTATCAGCCCACCGCCGAACGCGCTATACCCGATCCTTGGGCGATATTGCCTGATTCTCTAGCGATTCACATAAATGAATCGAAATCATGCTCAGAGTGTGCCTGTTTAGGGGATGCCCGTTTCGAACGCCATTGTATCACCGCTCACTGCCGTTCTCGATGAACTGGCTGGGGGAAATGGTTACAGCCAATCGTTGCTTCCCGGCGTGCGCTTCATGCGGTCGACCCTCTATGTACCTCCGTCGCCGATCGCCTACGATCCCAGCATCGTGATCATTGCCCAGGGTCGGAAACGGGGGCGGCTGGGTAATCGCAGCTTTGAATACAACGGGCGGCACTACCTGGTCCTGACCCTGCCACTTCCCTTTGAATGTGAAACCTTCGGCTCTCCGGATGAGCCTTTGCTCGGGCTCTCGATCGCCGTGACCCCTGCGCTAGTGGCGGAACTCGTTTTGCAGATGGATGCGCTGGGGCACGCTCCCGAACGACATCCCCGGGCGATCGATGTTGCGCCGATCGATCAACGCTTCAGCGATGCCGCCCTCCGTTTGCTCAACACCCTTCGTTCGCCGGTCGAGGCGCGCATCCTTGGTCCTCAGATCGTGCGGGAAATTGTCTATATCGTTCTCGGCGGGCCTTTGGGTGTAAACCTGCGTGCGCTCGCGGCTCCCGATAGTCATTTCGGGCAGATCAGCCGGGTCATTCAGCGACTTCATGCGGACTGCGCGCGTCCAGTCGAAGTCTCGGCGCTCGCCCGCGAAGCAGGGATGGCCGTATCCACTTTTCACACCCACTTCAAGTCCCTCACCGCCGCCGCCCCGCTTCAGTATATCAAAAACGTGCGCCTCCATCGGGCACGCCTCCTCATGCTGGAAGAAGGCCTCTCCGCCTCCCAAGCTGCCTTTCGCGTCGGTTACGAAAGCGCATCCCAATTCAGCCGCGAGTTCAAACGTCTCTTCGGCCAACCACCGGCCGCGGCCGTAGCCCAGCTCCGTGAGCACGCGATTCGCATCGCCTGAGGGAAAGCCTGTCACGTTTTCTGTGCGCGCAGTGGTCTCAGATGTGTCTGAAGGTGCTCGTGGGCGGTTCCGTTATCCGCGTCTGAAGCGGGTGATTTTCTCTCGCTGAAAGGTACTCACGTTACGCCGCGACAACGGCTTGGAATTTATCGCCAAAGATATCCAGCGAGGGTGTCGGGCACCCAAACCGCGACGGTCTACATCGATCCGGAGTCCTTGATAAAACCCATGGCGAAGATCGCACTTCTTCAGCGTGTGTCGGTGAAGTCGGCGGTTTAGAGCGGATTTTGACCCTCGATTTGCAAAATGGTGGAGGTGGCGGGAGTCGAACCCGCGTCCCAAGAGTTTTTGGACGCCATATCTACAGGCTTAGAATCGTATTTGGTATTCGCCCGGAAGGCGCGCCGATTCACGCTCCTGTGGGGCTAGAGACCTGTAAGTTACGGTCCCGGTCCGGTCTCCCGATCGGGACTATATCCGCTAAACGTCGGATTCTCCCCTAGCGGACGTCAGGGGTTCACCGTCACAGCGTAGTTACGCTGCGAGTGCGTATTCGTTGTTGGCAGTTATAGCCTTGGTCGAATTGATAACGGAGCCAACGACCATCTCCGGCCTGCAATGACATCCTCCCGCTCAAGGTCGAATTCCGGAACACCCCCATAAAGGTATGGTCAAGGATACGCACTGGCAGAAAGAACATTTGCGTTCTCAATGAACAGAACCCGAAAAAATCTCTTAAGGGTTGTCCCAAGTCAAGCTATTCATCAGCGCACCCGTGATGAAATTGCACGGTGCCGCAAGGAGTCGTGATGGCTCCAGTTGTTGTGGGGGGGACGCGCAGTAGATAAACCTAATTCTTGAGACGTTTGCAATACATCTGCCTCGCGTTAGGTTGGCACTCGATAAACGGGCGAGCTGCCGTCTTGGTATCGTCGACAAGAAAGGAGCATACGATGCAACTGAAAGAACTCATGACTCGGAATCCGGAAGTGATCCAACCGAACCAAACCTTGCAGGTGGCGGCCCAGCGCATGCGCGATTTGGGTGTCGGCCTGATGCCGGTGTGTGATGGTGATCATCTGAAAGGAATGTTGTCTGATCGCGATATTACCGTTCGGGCTACTGCGGAGGGATTGGATCCAACCACGGCACCGGTCAGCCAGGTAATGTCGCCGGAGGTTTTGTATTCCTATGAAGATGAGGAAGATGTGGTGGGAGCCGCCTTGATGGAACAGCATCAGGTTCGTCGATTGATGGTGCTTGACCGCGGCCACCGGCTGACCGGAGTGGTAAGTCTGGGAGACTTGGCAACAAAAAGCAGCAAGAGCCGGCTGACGGGCGGTGCCTTGGAGGAGATTTCGGAACCCTCGCGGCCCGGTCGATGAAGTGCGGCTGGAGCCCTCGGGCGGGCGCGTGATTCCCTCAGTAGGGGTGGGGATGCCGTCCACATCCTCTCAGGATTACTACATCGTTTGACCGTTTGAAACTGTCCGGTACCACTGCGCCATGAGGATTTTAACCATCGCCCTTCCCACGTTTGATCGGGAGCAGCTGTTGGACCGTCAACTGAGATGGCTGTCCGAGGCGGTTCGTGGATATGAAGATAAGCTCGAACTGTATATTTCGGACAATAGTTCCCCTGACGGCACGCCGGCGGTGATTGAACGCTGGAAGCCGGCTTTCAGAGGGTTGCCCCTGCGGGTTACGCGTAACGCATCGGACATCGGTGCTGTCCGAAACATAGCACAGTGCATTTGGGCTGCGAAAACGCCGCATGTGTGGGTGATCAGCGACGATGATCTGATTGAGGCGGAGGCGATTCCCTACGTACTGGAGCAGATTTATGCCCGACCGGAGACCGCGCTGATGGTCCTCAACTTCGCGAGCCGCAATTTTAAAACAGGCACCGTGAATTTCGAGCAGTGTTATCGTCGGGAGCGTGATCAATTCGAGGTCGACGGTCGGCGGCTCTTTGGTGATCTGCTCATCAAGGATAGCGGAGGAGTCACCTTGACCACTGCTTTGGTATATCGCACTGATGCAGCGCAGGCTGCCTTGGCGAGTTGGCCTGAGGGGCTCGACAATCTGCTACTGCAGCTCTACGCGAGCGGCTTTTGTGCGACTTGCGGTCCCGCGCGAGTGACGGGGAGGAACTTTCTCACTTGTTCTGCCGGCGATCATCATTTCCAAGCGGATCCGGCGATTCAGCAAAAGATGGTAAATGTCGACCTGCCGGTGGTTTATGAAAAGTTTCTGGAAATGGGGTATCCGCGGAGCCTGTTTTTTCGGATGTTTTTAGTCAAAGCGAGGCGCAATGCCCGCGCTGGGCGAATCCTTCCTTTTATCCGTCGCATTCGGCTGCTCCTGGCGCAGTCGTTGACACAGAAACGTGCCAGGCGGATGAGTGCTGCTTCGACCCGTTCGGAACAACGCGCTTCAGCCTCGCTTCGCCCGTAACAGACTACTGCAACAAAGTCTGGCTGACTCCGATTACGCTCATCGCCACGCTGATCGCAATGATCGCGACAATGCCAAAGGCAACCAACATCGCGAGACCAGCGGCTACCTTTGTCAGGTTGTCGAGCTTCTTGGTCAGTTCTTCTCGATAGACGGTGTTGATGTCATTGAGGCTCGAGACGACATCGCCGGTATTTTCGCCCACCGTGAGAATATCCATCGCCAGGTCCGGCATGTAGTGAACCCGCTGAATGGCCGTGGCCATGGAGACACCTTCCTGGATCTGGCGGCGCGCGGAGCTGAACTTGGCTCGCAGGACCACATTATCAATCGTGCGCTCCACCAGGCGGAGTGCTTCAGTGGTGTTGACGCCGCTGCCGAGCAGGGTCGCCAACAGGTTGGAGGTATTGTAGATATTTGCGTAAAGATAGATGGTTCCCAAGGTGGGCGTGCGCAGGAGCTGCATGTCAAGGGCTCTCCGGCCAGCCGGCGTTTTTCGCCATTGGCGTAAGGCGAGCAACGCGGCAATGAAGGCGATGATGAAGAAGGCTCCGTAGCGTAGGGCGAATTCGGACGTTACCATCAACCAGCGGGCGAGGAAAAAGACTTCTCCACCCAGTTGGGAGACGATGTTTTCGATCCGTGGCATGAGGAAAGCAATGACGATCCCGATCACTCCGAAAGCAACCAGGACAATGAAGAGCGGATAGCTCAGGCTGGCGATGAGGCGCTGGCGGACTGCGCGGGTTTCTTCCAAGTGGGCGACGATCCGGCGAAGTACCGGGACCAGGTTGCCGCTGGCTTCTCCCGCCTCCAGCAGGTGAATGTGGGCGGTCGAGAAAAGATCCGGATGTTGCCCGATAGCGCTGGCGAGGGTGTAGCCCTCGCTCAATGAGCGCCAGATCTGCCCGGAGAGCTCTTTGAGTTGAGGATCGGTCAGACGAATACTGAGCAGGCGCGTGGCGTCACCGATGGACATGCCGGCCCCAAGCAGCGCGAGCAGCCTTTTGAAAAAACTCAGGGCGAGAACGTCTTTCGAAAGCTTGAAAAAGCGTCGCGTGCGGGTTTTGCGTTCACCGGCAAAGAGATCGATATCTTCGCTTTCGGTATCTTCGGTTACAGTCGCGGTGGAGCGTTCCTGCTGGTCGATCGAGAGGGGACGTATGCCCTGTGCTGTTAATTTCTGCACGGCGCTGCGCCGATCGGCAGCGTCGAGCTCACCGGAAACGGCGCGTCCAGCAGTATCAAGAGCGCGATAGGAAAAGAGAGGCACGTGGAGAAAAGGTGAGGGAGTAAAATGAAGGAGTTTCCGCGGGTCTGGATCAAAAGTGGCGGAAATGGTCGTTTTGCGGCTCAGGCATGCGCTTCTTCATCGAGGAATGCGTATTTCATGATCTCGCTGACTGTGGTCCGACCGAGACGCGCCTGATTCCAGCCACTGCCCTGAAGCGTGGTCATGCCGTGACGCAGAGCCACGTCGCGGATTTCACGAGCGGATTGTTTGGCGACGATCAGATCGTGAATATGATCGTCGACTCGCAGGATTTCAAAGAGACCCACGCGCCCGCGATATCCGAGGCCTCGGCATTCTTCACAACCAACGGCTTCCATGAGGGGAGCTTGCAAGTTTTCAGGTGTGAGCGGAACGTTGAGGGCTTGAAGACTGTCCCGTAAATAACGTTCTGAATGATTGGCAGGGCGGGAACATTTCGGACAGAGCCGGCGAACGAGCCGTTGTGCAAGGATCAGCTCGACCGAGGACGCGATCAGGAATGGCTCGATGTCCATGTCCATCAGCCGGGTGAGTGCACCGGGAGAGTCATTGGTGTGAAGGGTGCTGAGGACCAAATGGCCGGTCAATGCGGCGCGGATGGCGATGTCGGCCGTTTCCCCGTCGCGAATTTCCCCCACCATGATCACATCGGGATCCTGGCGGAGGATGTGTCGCAAGGCGCTGGCAAAGCTGAAGCCGATTTCGTTGTGAACCTGCGTCTGGTTAACACCTTCAACCTCGTATTCAACGGGATCCTCGACCGTGATGATTCGCCGGCCGGGAGAATTGATGTGGCGAATGAACGCCGTTAACGAGGTCGACTTTCCGGAGCCGGTGGGCCCTGTTACAAGGACAATGCCGTGTGGAAGATCCAACACCCGTTTGATGCGTTCCTGGTCTTCCTTGAGCATGCCAAGCTCTTCCATCGAGAGCGGCTGATTTTTTTGATTGAGCAGGCGGAGGGAGACGCTCTCACCATACATCGTGGGCATGGTGGAAATACGGATGTCCAGCTCGGTGCCTTGTCCGCGGTAGACGATACGACCATCTTGCGGGCGTCGTTTCTCGGAAATGTTGAGCTTGGCCATGATCTTCAGGCGCGAAATGATCGCTCCTTGATAACGGATCAGGTTGTCGGGCACACGGATGGGAACCAGTTCACCGTCGATTCGGTAGCGGATCTGTAGTGATTCCTTCAGCGGTTCGAAATGAATATCAGTCGCACGGTCTTCAATTGCCTTGGCGATGACGTCATTGACGAAACGGATGATGGCGGCGTTTTCGTCTTCCTCGGCTTCTTCGAGCCGGCCGCTGTCTTCCGTTCCAATCGATGATTCGGACAATGAATCCGCGCCGACCCCAAATCGTTGCGTGATGGTGTGGGTAATGTGCTTTGCAGAGCCGAGATACCACTGAGGCGAGCGTCCGCTGACCGCATAAACCCACTCATCCATATCGCTTTCTGGAGGCCAGAGGGTGACGAGTGGGAGCAAGGATTCATCTGTCGCGGCTTCATTTGTCGGAAGTTCGATCGGCAGGCATTGATATTCGTTCATCAGGCGCAGCGGCAGGAGTTGGCTGGCTGAGTCAGAGATCTTAAAGGTTTCCAGAAACGGAAGGCCATGTTCGCGGGCAAGGGTCTGCAAGGTTTCGCCTTCACTTTGCCGCCGAAACTGGGCAAGCAGCGGCAAGCGATTTTGGCGAGGGGCCTCCTCGAGCATCAGCTTCTGTTCGGGGTCGAGGTGTACCGGAATGGTCTGTGAAGTCATGAGGGATGCGGAATCCAAAGGTTATTAATTGGTGGGGCGCGGGCGAGGCGGCGGGGGAGGCGGCATCCGCGGGCGGCGGGGCTCGCTGGCGGAGTCCATCGCTGGTGGCTGGACCACACGCCGGGGTGGGACAACAACCCGGCGCTGCCCGGCTGTGCGCTCGGGAGGAGCTGTGAGTCCGGGGTTTGACATCGGCGCGACATTGACCGCCATCGGATTATCGGAAGGGCTCTGGAGCGTCAGATTGACGGTTTGACCGCTCGTCTGGACGGTAGCCGAGCGATTCTCCCGGTCATAATGGGTGACAAGGTAGGGCGCGCTTGCGTCGTTTTCTCCCACCCAGACGCCGCGGCCGGCCTGTCGGTCATGAATATTGAACCGGTATTGCCCCGCAATTTGGAACACTCCGTTGAGGGACAGATCGTTCCGTGCAGCTTCGGGGGTGGTGCGCTGAATCGGTGCCGATCCTGACGCTTGAAAATCCGGGGGAAGAAAGGGGGATTTCTCTATGAGGGAGGAATCTGCCAACAGTCCAAGCGGCAGGAGGATTCCTGCCAGCAAGAGGCTGCCGGTGCGGCTCCGTAAAGGGGGCAGCGGAGTATGGGGTATGAAATGGGTCACGGGCGGATGCTGCGGGCGGGGGGCCCCTTGGAACGTTCGGGATCCTCTGCTTGCTCGGGCTGCTCGGTTTCCGGGACACGGAAGGTACCGGTTTCGAGGTAATCTTCGACTCGTTCACGGCTTTCCATCACTTCGATCTGTTCCCGGGTGACCTCGTGTGCCTGGCCTGCTGTTCGGATAATCCGTGGACGGAGGAACAGGATAATTTCAGTCCGTTCTTCACCCTCGGTGGTGCGGGTAAAGATCTTTTCAAGCAGAGGAAGGCTCCCGAGAATGGGAAACTTGCTGCTGCTATCGGTGCGGCGGTTGCGTTGAAGCCCCCCGAGAACCACAAGCTGATTGTTGCCCACGCTGACAAATGAGGATGCCTGGCGGGAAATAATCACGGGCTGAATATTATCGTCGATCAGGACGTCTTCTCCGACGTCTTCGATGCTTTGCTCAATTTCGAGCTGGATCACATTATCGCTGCCGATGAGGGGCGTCACCGTGAGTTCGATTCCGATATTACGGTAGTTGATTTGCGAGCTGGATGCCCCGGAGGTCCCGCTGAAAGTCGTTCCGGAAATGATCGGCCGTTGTTCCCCTACGCTGATCCGTGCTTCGCGGTTATGTGTCGTGACAATGGTCGGTGCGGAGAGGATCTCCGAGCGGCCGTGCCGTTTGACTGCATCGAGAATGGCGGTCATTTCGAATTCCCGGTCCGGCCCGAAGAAGAACGCTGGTGCTCCGTTTTCGCCACCTCTGCCAAAGCCGATGCCGCCAATCGCAAAGGGATCAATGCTCAAGGTTGGGCCATCATCGTCTTCTCCGTAAAAGAAGCCGAGGGAACTGATGCCGCTGGCGTCATCGTCGGTGAGGGTGACCTCCGCGATCACGGCTTCGATGCGAACTTGGGCCAAGAGCACGTCGATCTGCTCGATCAGGTTTTCCAAGCTGGTCAGGTCACTGGGAGTGCCGCTGGCGACGACACTATTGGCGCGCTCATCGGGCACAAGCGTGAGGAAATTGCTGAACTGCAGGTTCCCGGCCTCCGCTCGGAGCGCTGCAGCGGCTTGGTTTGCCTGTTGTTGCTGCTGTTGTTGCCGCTGGCGCGCACCGCCGCCTTGGTTGGTGTTTCCGGTTTCGCTTTCCCGGGCTTCTTTTTGGCCGCTGACCACTTGGTCAATGATTTCAACCACTTCCACTGCTTCCGCATAGCGAATGCTAAACACGCGGGTATTTGTCAGTGGGGTCATGTCGAGATCCATCTTCTCAATCAGGTTATTGATCAGGTCGACATTGCTCGGATGGGTGAAGACGATCAGCTGGTTCATCCGGTCGTCCGCATCGAAGGTGGTATTGTTTTCAAGGCGGTTTTTGAGCGGTCCGGTCTGAATCTGCTGGAGGCGGCGCAAGACTTCGCGGGCGTTGTTGTTCTTCAGCTCAAAAAAGAGGATTTCGGTTCGCGAGCGGGAGGGGGCGTCCACCACATTGAGCACGCGTTCGATCCGCTGGAGATTGACCAGAGAATCGGTGATTAAAACCAGTCCGCTCTTTTCAAATGCGATGGGTGCCCCCTGCGACATGAGCGGTTGAATCAACCCGATGGTTTCGTTGGGAGTGAGGAAATCCAGCTCAAATACCTTTTCGTAAATCAGCTGGGTAGGCGTCGCCCCGAGGGTGCTGCCTTCCCAAAGCAGGGGTGCCTGCATGTTGATGGTGGCGGCAGGGACTGCTTTGAGAAAATCCTCCCCGACCTTGGTCAGGGCGATCCCGTTGATGGCGAGAAGGCTTTCTATCGCGCGGATGGCCTCGCCGCGCGTCAGCTCACCTTGACTGAAAAAAGTGATTTTTACCGCTGGCAGGCTCTGCTGACGAAGTACCGGTTTTCCGGTAAATTCTTCCAACATGCTCAGCACATCGTTGGTTCCCAAGTCCGGGATCTGGATCAGCCCGACAGTGTCATTCATGCGGGGATCGTTGGAGTCGACAATCCCGCGACTGGGGTCCTGCTCCCGTTGATCACGATCAGTCTGTGCGCGGGCGGCCGTAGTGTTCTCGTCAGCTTCCTGCTGCTGCTGAGCCGTACGGCGAGAACGGGGCGGGGGTGCCCCGGGCGGGGGCGGGGGCACGAAGTTGGGTGGCGAGGGAGGGACGAATGACGGAGGCGTGCTTGGGGTGGAATCCGTCCGCTGCGCATGGAGGGTGAGTGTGCCGGGCAGCAAGAGGGCTGCGAGCCCGCCGATGGCGACAGCGTTCCGAAGGGGGGAGAGATAAAACTTCACGTCGTGGAGGAGCATTTGAAAGTTATTGACCGATGTTCGCTTTGAGTTCGATAGACGAAATCTCGAAGGAGGCATCAAGAAGTCGCGGATCGCTCTGCCGAGAGGCGATTTGAAATTGGGTGAGCACAATGTAGGGATTCTCCTGCTGTAGAACCTGATTAAACCGGAGAAGGTCATTGAGGTTTCCATTGTCGATACGAAGCCGCACTGCGTGGCTTGCGAAGATGTCGCTGTCTTGGGTTGTAGCCGTGCTAAGGTCATAACGCGGCACGCCCAGTTCCCGGGCCACCTGATCGATTTTGCCGACAAGCTGTGTGGCCGAATAAGTCCGGGTGGAATCGAGTGTAGTCAGGGCTTCCGAAAGCCGGACTTGCACCTCGTCGGCACGCTGCAGCTGGCGTTCCTGATCCTCGAGTTGCTGTCCGGCAAGGCTGAGGCCTGCGATGTTTGACTGAAGGCCCCGGAAAATAACCAGCGCCCATAGCACCAGCATAGTCGCCAGAAAAGCGATCAGGAGGATGCGTTCGCGCAGGGTGAGGCCGAGGAAAAATTGTTTTGCGGGATGCATGGCGTCAGTTGCTGACCTCCTCCGGGACTTCCGGATCGTCGGCGAGGGCATCATCATTAAAGGTCACAGTCATATCAAACGTCGTTCGGCCGCCCGAGGTGCGCGCAGCTTGTTCTACGTTGCGGACCGCATCGAGTTTCCGAAGCGCTTGCTCATAGGCATTGACCGCTGGAATACCCTGATTCGACTGTCCCTGAATGGTGAGCTGGTTGTAGTGGGTCGACTGGGTGCGTGTGAAGAAGATGGGATCCGGCCGCACATCATTGACGATTTCGAGCATGCGCATGGGGTTCAGGCTCTGGTCCGCCGACTCCATCAGCCGGATGGTCAGGAATTCGGATTGGTCGATGCGGGAAACCGCGGGCGCTTGTTCCGCCACGCGCGATTCCCGGACGGAACGCCAGACGCTGAGGCCGAGAAGGATGATCTGGAGGACTGCCAGCGCGAGGGCGCAGGCTCCGATGATTTTTGCACCGGTCCAAAGACCGTGGGAAATCTTCCGCTCGCGCCGCTCTTTATGCTCAAATGCCTGATTCCGCAGATCGGCTGTCCACAGAGCATCGGTGGGAATGGTCAGGGTATGGCCTGTGCGCTCGGCTTGCCGCGATGCGGTGATGTGACGATGGAAAAACGTCGGCCGGTCATCCGATTCAATTTCATGGCCATCGCCGACCCAGACACCGGATTCGATTTCCGCACCGGAGGCTTCGGCCGGGAGTGCGTGGGCCAGTTTATCCCGGGCTGTCAGGATCAATGCGTCGGTGAGGACGTCCCCTTTGATTTCCCGGGAGACCACCCGCACGGGCAAGGGATCTTTTGCTGCGTAGAGGATCGCGCTGAGGGAGCCATTTTCAGCCACAAACCGCACCGTGGGCCGTGTAAAGGTGACCCCATATTGGGAGAGGAATCCGGGGAGCGCGTAGTGAAACGATTCCAAGGGACGTTCACCCAGGTGTGCGCGCAGCCTAGCCATGCTGGTGGCAAAGGTGTAGGCATGCCGGTGCGCCGGCTCATAGAGATAACCCCACGACAGCTGTTCGAGCGGAAAAGGCGAGGCACCTTCCAGAGAGAGTTCCAGAAAGGCGCGAACCTCGGTGAGGGGCATTTCCGTCGGCACTTCAAAACGGTGCCCGTAAAAGAAATGACCAGGAACGAGGAGTATTGCTCGTTCGGGCACGCGCTGGCTGAGCTGCGACATCCACTGAGACCAAAGTGCCTTCATGCGTGAAACGGGGATAAAATCCCGCGATAGATTAACGTGTCCATTTAATTCTGCCGGTTTTCGGCAATCCAGAAGAGCTGAAAGGGATATCCCAGTTGAGCGGCGGTGCCTGCTTCCGTTCGTGCGGAGCCGCGGGAGCGACGGGTGTTGTCAGGATCCTCATCGCCTGTGGCTGCCTCTGTTGCGCCGCGCTGACCGGGGCTGGCATCATTGGCGGAAGCATTGGCTCCGCGCCAAGATACAAGCGTTCGTAGTAGAAAACTGGCGTCGCCACGGGTCACGGTTATGGAAACCTCCAGTAATTCGATTTGTGTCGTGACAAGTGACGATTCCGGATCGGTGAAAATTCCTCCGACATCGGTTCCACGGATCACCCGATCGTCCTCGGTTCCGGGTTTTCGGTCGGGGCCGTCGCGGTATTGTTGAAGATTGTAGGGGTCGATAATGCCTTGCCTCTCAAGAACCCTGATTACCAGTGGCGTGGCCGCATTGATATTTACCGGCCCGGTATTGACGAGAGAGAATGCATCGCGGAACTGATGGTAAACGGGCAAAGGCAGGCCGTTTTCGTCAAAAAAGTGGGCTTTGAATGGTTGGATCAACGCAATTTCGTCCCATGAACGAATCGGTCGATTGGCAGGTTCATAGCCTGCGGGGCGAAGTCGCCGATAGTCCTCGCCGTCAAAACCGTTGAGCAGCTGGAGGTCATCTTCGTCGATCCAGTCGAGCAGCCCGTCCGTCAGCTCCTCCTGCTCCATTCCTTGAAAGCCGAGCTCGTAGAACAGGAGGCGCAGGGTTTCGCGTTCGGTGGTGTTGAGGGGTAATCGGCCGCTTTCGTCGTTAAATGCGACCTTGATGTTCATGCCCGGGGGAATCGGATGTTCCGCAAATGCCAGTGGGTCGCCCCAACCTTGTTCCGGGCCCCAAAGCACTTCATCAATCTCATGAAAAATATTGAGGACGCCCAATGTGGCCTCCAAGGCGGAGTAGGCTTCGACCCGCAGGTCGTCCCGATACTGGAACTGTGCGTGGTAGCGAATCCGGTCGCGGGCGTCTTCCATGAATGCGACCACGAGAAAGGCGAGCAGGATAATCAACCCCAACGTAGCTGCGACAACGCTTCCGCGACGGCGTGCGTCCGAAGACCTTCTAAAATAACGGTGCATCGGGACTGCGTTGGGGGAGATAGATGTTCCGAACATAGGTCCGGTCATCATGGGTAAAGGTCAGCTTGAGAAATTGGGGAAGTAGGTAAACTGAGCGATCGTCGGAGGATCGTTCAGGATTGTCGCGCACATCCCAACGATCCTGTTCCACGTCATAATAGCAATATTCCAATCGGGTGACGTAACGGGAGATTGGTGTGCGAAATAAATCGTCCGGGTTTTCCACTTCGGATTCGTGATCCGAATACCAGAGAATGCTCAGTCCGTCGCGGTCGTCCCAATGGAGGTAACAGTTGATGCTGGGCAGAAGCACCCCTTCACGGACAAAGAGGGCCGGGGCTTCGCGTTGACGAAAGAGAAGAAGTGGATCCTGAACCTCCTGCCATCCGGGTGGACGTGCCCACTCCACCGGAAGGCTTTGCGGATTGGCGTTAGCCGCCGGCTGGTCACCTTGATTGCTCTGCGCTGTCGGCGTGTCCATCGACTCTGCCCGTCGCAATGACTCGTTGAGAAAAAGGGTCACTCCATCGACGTGCTGGGGAAAAAAGTCTTCGTTTTTGCTCCCGAGCCAGAGGAGACTAACGGTTCCGAGGAGAAAGGTAATGGCCCCAAAGAGGATGCCGACCAGCGCGAGCGAGAGGAGAACCTCGATCAAGGTGAAGCCGTTGCGAACGACACGTGTGCAGTTCTGAATCATCGGCCCCAGTCTCCTTTTCGGCGGGTGGTTTCAATTTTATCCCGTGCATCCTGGAGAAGTTCGGTGGCATCGGCGGGTTCTGTCCAGGTAGGGCGCAACAGGTAAAGCGTTTCCCGGGAAATAAAGGGTTCTGTCTCTCCCAGAGGTGGTTCGAATTCGATCTGTAAAGTAACCCGGAACAGGTGGAGCAAAGTCGTTTCTTCCACCTCTGCTTCCCACCGTGCCACGCCGCGATCAAGGGTGGTTATTTCGCCGCCTTGCTCGAAGGTTTTCAGGTCTGGTTCCTGCAAGACGAGGTTTCGCACAAAGCGGAGGTCATCGATTTGTTCGGTTTCACGCTGCAATGCGAGCAGGCCCAGCTGCGTATTGAAGGTGGCATAAATCAATCCCGACGCGGCGACCAAAAATACGGCGAGCGCCACAAGCACCTCGACCAAGGTAAAGCCGGCTCTACCTCTGGGTGGGCTAAAGGAGAAGAAACGTCCTGGGGAAGTCCGTGAGCGCATAAATTATACCGGAGCCTCGCCTTATTCGCGTGCGAGTTCCAGATCCGAAAAAGGATCATACTGATGGGTGGAGGAAGTCCCCTCATAGCGCAGACGTGCCAGAAATGGCGTGGATGAACGGTCGGGCCTGAAGCGCACAGCTTGGATTATTTCATTATCGGTCCGGTTGAAGCTGTTAAGACCGCGGGCGGGCAACACTTGTTCGAACACGACTTCCACACTGCGGTCGGATGGTTCGTAGTGTGTTTCAATCCGCCCGAGGTCGGCCCCATTTTCTCCCGTCAATTGAAATTCAGCGGTATCGGGGTCATAGCGAAGCAGGACCGTTTGTTTGGTTGAAGCCGCTTGGTAGCGGGCTTCACGCACTGCCTTGTGCAGGAGATCAGGCAAGGGGCGCGGGCCCAGCCCCTGAATGATCGAGTCCACATTTAGCACCATCAGCCCCGCGACCAAAGCGACCAAGCCCAAAGTGACAATGATTTCAATTAGCGTAAAGCCCCGCCGGGCAGTGAGGCCTCTCCCTTGCATAGACATCAACAGTGAAAAACCCGCCGTTTCACGCAAGGTTGCAGTTTGCAAGACCTTAAGGCCGGAAATCAAACCGCTGCTGCAGGCGAAACCGGACCGGTCGGCCGTCTTTCATTCCTGGACTGAAGCGCCAGCGCGCCGCCGCGGCGGCCGCGGCCGTCGCCAGTTGCGGATGATCGCTGGCGATGATCCGGACGGATGAGACGCTGCCGTCCTTCTCTACCACCAGTTCCGCCGTCACAGACATTGTTTCACGGGGCCGATAGTTGGTGCTCGGTGCGACCTGCACCAAGGCCTCGGGAGGATTGTCGAGCTCGTGCAGGCTTTCAAGCAGGCTGTCTCCGCCAAAATCGGGGAACCAACCGATGCCTGCCACGGGCCCATGGGGAACAACCTGGGGACCGGGCGGAATCTCAATGATCTGGATCTCCGGCGGGGTGCGCTCCGGGGGCAGGATCATTGGAACGGTCGCGGGAACCTCGACCGTCGAAGGCGCTGGCGGTGATGCTGGAAGTAAATCGGGGGTCGGCAGATAGGCGGATTCAATCGGCGTCGGTGGGAGGATCTTTTGGGGCAGATCCGACGTAAAGATCGCGAGGGGAAGCGCAAGCAGGAGGCCGGCAAAAATGACCGTGGCCCAAGCTGAAGCTGAGAGGCGGGCCGAGGGGAGGAGGGGAGTGGCTGTGTTCATTGTTGTTGGCGTTCATGCCGCTAACGCTGAACCAGATGCGTTTCTTAGGAAAAAAGGCGGATGAGCCCGGATTGAGGGCTATCCGGCCAAGCGGTCTGCGAGGGAAAGCGCGCTGACAATCACATCGTTCAAACCAGGGCCGCCGCGGAAGTTGCCCCGCAGATGGAGCCCCGGGAATTCGTTTTCGATCCGCTCGAGCCCATCGAGAAAAGTGCCGTAGCCGACGTGGTATTGCGGGATGGCCCGCGGCCAGCGGGTGTGATGGGCAAATACCGGCTCTCCCTTGATCTGGAGCAGGCGGCGGAGTGCTGTGAGCGTCGCTTCAGTCGCGTCGGAGGCTTCCAGTTTTCCCAGTTCAGGTCGTAGGCTGCCGCCGAGGAAATTCATCAAGGAAACATGGCCTTCCGGGGCGCGGTTCGGAAAGAGGGATGAAGAAAAGATGGTTCCGAGGATAGGTTCCTGTTCCACCGGAGGGAGTAGAACGCCAAAGCCGTCGAGGGGATGTCCGACTTGATCCCGCTTGAACCCCAGCACAAGCGTCGCCACCGGTGGATGGTTTACGGCGGGAAGCGTTTCCAGTGCGGCCCCGACATGCGGTGGCAGGGGAAGCGCGGACCATCCATGAGTGGGCGTTGTGATGATGAGGTGGCTTGCCGCTGCGGCTGCGGGTTCGGCGTGTGCGGTGCGCCACTCGACATGCCAACCCTTGCCGTCCGCCGTGCGCCGGGCTTGAAGGACTTCAGCGCCAGTAACCAGATCGTTTCCAAGTAGTTTTGCCTGGGCTTGAGGCAAAGTCGCCAATCCGTCCGTGAAGGAGACGAGGCGCGATTTGTAAGGATTTTCATCCCTCCGCTGACGTTCGCGCCGCAGCGCCAGGGAACCGCGGATGAGCGAGCCGGAGCGCGCCTCCAGCTGCCAGATTTTCGGAAATGCGTGTCGAATGGATAATTTGCGGGCGTCGCCGGCGAAGACTCCGGAAACCAATGGGGCCACCGCATAGTTAAGAAATTCGCGGCCCAACCGCCGTCGGACAAATTCTGCCACCGAAGTATCTTCGCCTACTGTCCGGGGGCGCCAAGGCTCTTTGAGAACCCGCAATTTGGCAATCGGGGAATAAAGGGGCGTAGTCAGCGCAGCGAAGGGGGATTCCGGTAGAGGAAGAATGGTGCTGTCGCGTACCAGAAATCGTTTGCGGGCTTCCGGATTGGCGGGAGTCAGCTGGGCGGCGAGACCGAGTTCATTGAGGTAGGCTTCAACTTCCTCCGCCTTCAACAGAAGCGAATTCGGACCGGCTTCGCAGAGAAAACCATCCCGGCGTTCACTGCGAATGACGCCTCCTGCGTGAGGCAGCTTTTCAAGGACCAGAACGCGTTTTCCCCTGCGCCGCAGGCGATCAGCAATGGTCAAGCCGGTCAGACCTGCGCCGATAATGATCGCGTCGCGTCGCTCTGCACTGGAAGAAGAACAGGGTTCGCCGGAGGTATCTGGGGCAGGCATTGCGTCTTCAGATTTCTAGCGGAGCGGGTTCGGTCGTGCCGGCCGGATCCCCTTCTCCATCCACCGTTTCCTGTGTGAACGGTTGCCCGGTCAGGCAGGCGATGAACTTTTTCATGGCCGGCGTGAGCACACGGCCTTTGCGGTGAATGATCGCGAGGGGGCGGGTAAATTGTTTGCCGCGCAATTGCACCGCCCGGAGCAGCCCTTGTCGGATTTCCTGCTGCACGGTTGCCTGGGGCACAATCGCCACTCCTGCATCGATTTCCACCGCGCGTTTGACGGTCTCGATGTTATCAAACTCCATCACCGGATCCATTTCCATCTTGGCTTCACGGAAAATGTGATCGGTCGCCTTGCGGGTAGGGATGTCCGGATCGAAGCCGATGAACTTTTCTCCCGTGAGGTCCTTGATCTCGATCGATTTTCGGTCAGCGAAAGGATGCCCCGGGTTGCAGATCAGCACGAGGCGGTCTTCGAGGAAGGGAATGACTTCAAGCTGTCTTACCTTGGTCGGAAAAGCGACGAGTCCGATATCGACGGCGTTTTGCAGGATGTCTTCGTAAACGAGGTTGGAACGGCGGTACTCCACCCGGCAGTTTACCGCTGGATATTCCTTGAGGAACTTCGTGATGTAGGGTGGCAACTCATGCAGCCCGATCGAATAAATCGTGGAGATGTGAATGGTGCCGCTGATCACCTTTTTCATCTCCTGAAGCTCGCTGATCAGTTTGTCGTAGCGATGCAGGATTTCCTTCGCGCTGTCGTAGAGTTTATGGCCTTCCCGGGTCAGTCGAAACTGTTTCTGGCTCCGGTCGACGATCAACACGTTGAAATGTTTTTCCATCGAACGGAGTTGTTGACTCACTGCCGATTGCGTGACGCCGTTGAGCTTGGCAGCTCGCGAGAAGCTCTGCGACTCCACGAGATCAGAAAAAATTTTGAAGTTCTCAACGTGCATAAGACTGTCTGATATGCTAATGCTGCGTTTTGTCTATATTAAAAACGCTAATCAAATTGCGGGATTGAGATGACTCAGCCAATTAGCGCATCTGATTTTCAAAAAAATCTCGACGCAGTTTGCTTCAAAATTGCTCAGGCTTGCCATGCGGCTGGACGCTCACCGCAGGAGGTCCGGCTGATGGCTGTGACCAAGACGCATCCTGTCGAAACGGTGGAGCGCGCTTGGCAGGCGGGCTTGGTTTGCTTTGGCGAAAATCGGATTCAGGAGGCCGTACCCAAAATCGAAGATTTTCCGCATGCGGCCGAATGGGAGCTCATTGGCCACCTCCAGAGCAACAAGGTGCGGACTGCTGTGGCGCATTTCACCCGCATTCAGTCCGTCGATCGTCTCAAATTAATTCAGGTCCTCGATCGCTTGGTCGGGGAAGGAACGGTCCCGGCACCGTTTCCCATTTTGCTGCAGGTCAATGCTGGAGATGATCCAGCGAAGTTTGGCTGTGGGGTGGATGAGGCGGAAGCACTTTTGAACGCGGCTTTGGAAAAAGGCCATTTGCAGGTTGATGGCTTGATGACGATGGCTCCGCTTGATCAGGATCGTGAGGTGGCTCGCCGCTGTTTTGAGCGCTTGCGTATCCTGCGGGATCGCTTGAGTGCCAGCTGCGGTTTACCGCTCACAACCCTTTCCATGGGGATGACGGGTGATCTGGAGGAAGCCATCGCGGAAGGTAGCACCGTGGTTCGGATCGGGTCGGCGCTCTTTGGTTCCCGTCCGGCTATATAGGTTTGGATGGGGCGGTTTCAGGAGCCGTGAGGCATTTTTCGGTCGTCAGTAAACCATTTGCTTCACACGCTGCGTCATGCCCCTAAAACTCTTGTCTCTGTCGCTTCTGAATCTCTTGTTCGCGGCAGCCCCGCTCGCTGCCCAATCTGAGATAAACTGGCATCGGGAATGGCAAGGTGCCGGGGGACAATCGATTCGTTCGCGGCTGATCGCAGCCTGGGGGCCGATGGCCTTTTTTAACAGTGGCTCGCAACTGGGCGCTTTCCCGATCCAGATGCTGGGAGAGGAGGACCAGCAGTTGGTTCGCGCGTTTCAGATGGAGCAGCGGGCAAAACCGGCGGTTGAATGGCGGGAGGTCAATACCGGACTTTGGCGGGACCTGAAACGGTGGAGCTTTGTTCAGAAGGATGGCAAAATCCACGATTTCGAACCGCGGGAGGGGCCGGAACCTGACTTCTATGTGCTTTATTTCGGTGCAGAGTGGTGCGGCCCGTGCCGGCGATTTGTGCCTGAACTGAATACATGGTACCACACGTGGAAGGCGCTCTTCAGTAATTTTGAGTTCTTTTTCGTCAGCTGGGATCAGAGTCGCGGTGAGCAGTTGGCCTACATGAAAGATGAGCAAATTCCCTTTCCGGGCCTGAAGCTGGGGGTGGATCAATCCATTCGGGCTTTAAAAAATATCCGCCCCTCCGGCATTCCCTGTCTGGTCGTGCTCGATCGGGAGGGCCGGCCGCTTTATCACACCTACCGGGCCGGAGAGTATCGAGGACCGACTGTGGTGCTCGATGAATTACGTGACCTGTTGCTGTGGGCCAATCCCGACCACCCGCAGACCGAGAGTCTGCTTTTTGTTTACGCGAAAAGCAACTATCTCAAACGCATCGGGGAAAAAGCTTCTAGTCCCGTGCGTTATCGCGGAACGCTTTCGGCGGAGGTTCTGGAGCGGTCCGGCTTGGCGGAGATTCCGGTAACGTTGGAACTTGATTCCGCTGGCCGGGTGAAATCAGTCGAGATCAGGAGAGAAATGCCGGAGGACGTTCGCCGGGAGATCGAAGGGGTGCTGGGCGAATGGCTTTTTATTCCGGCTGCGAATGCCGGACGTTTTGCCGCCAGCACAGTCCGCTTTGCGATTCGGACGGAGTAAATGCCTTCCCCTGAAATAAAAAACCCGCCGGGGTCGGACCGGCGGGTGAGTGAGGGGGTAAATACAAGGATGTTTAAAGAATGCCCAGACCTTGAACGGTGTCGCGTTCGCTTTCGAGCTCGCCATTGCTCGCGGCGATCTGCTTGCGGCTGTATTCATTGAGTTCCAGCCCTTCGACCACCTGCCAATTACTCCCGTCGCAGCGGATGGGCATACTGGTGATCAGCCCTTTGTCGCTGCCGTATTCTCCTTGTGAGCACACCGCCACGCTGAACCAGTCATCCGCAGCGGTCGGCGTGGTCAGAGAGACTACTGTATCGACCACGGAATTGGCGGCGCTCGCGGCGCTGGAGGCTCCCCGCGCAGCGATGATGGCTGCGCCGCGTTTGCCGACGGTCGGTACAAAAGTGTCCCGCAACCAGCTCTCATCTGGGATCACATCGGTCACCGGCTTTCCACTGATTGTCGCGTTGTAGAAATCCGGGTACATCGTGGGGGAATGGTTGCCCCAGATCGCCAGTTTTTTGACATCGGCAACGGGCACTCCGGCTTTGATCGCCAGTTGCGACTTGGCGCGATTTTCATCGAGACGGGTCATCGCAAACCACCGGTTGGCGGGGATCTCGGGCGCGCTGCGCATCGCGATCATGCAGTTGGTGTTGCACGGATTGCCGACGACGAGCACCCGCACGTCGGAGGCTGCATTGCGGGCGATCGCCTTGCCTTGGCCGACGAAAATCTTGCCGTTGATCCCCAGAAGATCAGCGCGTTCCATCCCTTGCTTGCGGGGTACTGAGCCGACGAGAAGAGCCCAGTTTACGTTTTTGAAACCAACATCGAGATCGGATGTCTGGACAATATCGGTTACCAGCGGAAAGGCACAGTCCTGAAGTTCCATCACAACGCCTTCGAGCGCCTTCATTCCGGGCTCGATTTCGATGAGATTGAGGGCGACCGGCTGGTCGGGACCGAACATCTGTCCTGAGGCGATACGAAACAGTAACGCATAGCCAATTTGTCCGGCGGCACCAGTGACCGCAACGCGAATGGGAGTTTTGCTCATATTAGCAGTGGTGATTTATTCTCGTGATAATGTAAAAGCCTCTTATGGCCCCCGAGGTTTTTCAGGCAAGCTTCGAAGGTGCGAGCTGCCATGATTGTCCCGAGGCTTGCCAAAGAGCAACCGAGCTGACGACGTTATCCGTCATGAACCGGCCTGCCTTATATCATGAGTCTTTAGGCCCCGCGGGAGCCCCGTCAATCGTGATCCTTCATGGTTTGCTGGGCAATGGCCGGAACTGGCAGCGGGTGGCAAAGGCATTGGCGGAGACCTTTCGGGTGCACACGCTCGACTTGAGGAATCATGGACGCAGCCCACACGCCGAGCCGATGACTTATCCCGCAATGGCGGCGGACGTCGATGCTTGGCTGGCATCTAACGTTAATGGGCCGGTACACCTCGTCGGCCATAGCATGGGAGGCAAGGTAGCCATGACTGTAGCCGCGCGTTTCCCGCAGCGACTCCGGTCGCTGGTGGTTGTGGACATCGCGCCAAAAGTCTACGCACCGCGTTGGCGTCGGGAATTTGCGGCAATGCGTGCGATCAATGTCGCTTTGCTCCGGTCGCGGCAGGAGGCCGAGGCTGCATTGGAGCCTGATGTTCCCGATTGGGCTTTCCGGAAATTTCTGCTCACCAACCTGGAGCGTCTTCCTGAAGGAGGGTTCCGCTGGATGGTCAACTTGCCCGTCTTGGAGGCGGCATTACCCGATCTCTTTGCGCACCCGCTTCAACCAGATGAACGTTTCGAGGGGCCCACCTTGTTCCTGCGCGGCGAAGATTCGAAATACATGGTGGACGGCGATGAAGCACGGGTGGCCGTATGGTTTCCTCAAGGACAGGTGAAAACCATTCCCTCCGCCGGACACAACGTGCATTTTGATCAACCGGAAGCCTTTGTCTCGGAAGTTCAGCGCTTTTGGGGGCAGGCATAAAAGAAGGTGATGAGCACCCGTAAAAAAGCCCGACATGTTGATAAGGGCTTTTGCCAATGAGCGGTTTAGATTTCGATTGGCGAACCGGCCGGATGGCGGAATCTACAGAGGTGTTTTGATGATTCGCCTGTTCTTGTGGAAGGAACTTGCCGCGGGCGAGGGCGGCGAGGATACCTTCCCCTATGTCTCCTGTCCTCCAAGTGAGCGAGTTGACGAAGCGTTACGGTGCCATGACTGCAGTGGACGGGGTCAGCTTTGCGATTGAGACAGGCGAAATTCTTGGGCTGATCGGGCCGAATGGTGCCGGAAAAACGACGACCATCGAATGCATCCTTGGGCTGCGCCAGGCAGATGACGGCTCAATCTTCGTCAACGGTATCGATGCCCTTCGCCAACCGGCGCTGGTTCGCAAACAGGTGGGGGCTCAGCTTCAATCCACGGAGTTGCCAGAGAAAATCACCCCGCGCGAGGCGCTCCGGTTGTTTGGCGCATTTTATCGGCAGACGGTGGATGTTGGCACCTTTCTCGCCCGGTTTGGTCTGGAGGAAAAAGCGGATGCGGCTTTTGATACGCTCTCCGGGGGCCAACGGCAACGGCTGGCGCTGGCTTTGGCCTTCATTCATGCCCCCCGTTTGCTGATTCTGGATGAGCCCACTGTCGGTTTGGATCCGGCGGTTCGGCGGGAGTTGCTCGCGATCGTGGCTGCCTGCCGCGACGAAGGCTGTGCTGTCCTGCTTTGCACGCACCAGCTGGATGAAGCGGAGCGCCTGTGCGATCGGGTGGCGATCATTGACCAAGGTCGGATCGTGGCGATGGGAAAACCCGGAGAGCTGATCACCCGGACTTCCGGAGACGCTCGGATCAAGGTGTGTTTTGCGCACCCGGTTTCCCGCGAGGTGCTGGGTAGGCTGTGCGGAGTCCGGGCGGTTGTCTCCCAAGGGGAGGGGTGGAGCCTGAGCACTACCGATCTGAACCAAACGGTGAAAGAACTCGCTGATCTCGCGGTGCGGAGGGGCAATGCACTGCTCGAACTGGAGATTCAGCGTCCCAACCTGGAGGATGCGTTCTTCGCTTTGACGGGAAAAACCTGGCCGGTGCCGGCTCAGGTCGCGTGCTAACAAAAGGAAACGCAATGCTCTTTGGACTCTGGCAACACTTCTGGCTGACACTGCGGCACAACTTCCGCAGCGCGCGATCCATCGGCTATGGATATGTTATGCCGGTGATCTTTCTGTTGGGCTTTGGCAGTGTTTTTCGGGCCGGAGAACCACTGCTCTTGGCGCAAATGGGTCAAATCCTCACCATCACGATTCTGGGAGGTGCCTGCCTCGGCATGCCGACGGCACTGGTCGCGGAACGTGAACGGGGCGTCTGGCGGCGGTATCAGCTGCTCCCAATCTCCACCAGCGCGTTACTGGCAAATGTAATTCTGGTGCGGGTGGTCATCGTGGTGCTGGCAGTTCTCTTACAAATTGTTCTGGCGCGGCTCATTTATGGCACTCCGTTTCCGCTGCATCCGTTTCAATTTGCGGTGGGATACCTGTTCGTGGTGTTCGCGTTCCTCGGGTTGGGGATCATCGTTACCGCGCTGGCCAACGATGTGCCCGCGGTGCAGGCTTTGGGACAATGCCTCTTCCTTCCGATGATCCTGATCGGTGGAGTAGGGGTGCCCTTAATCGCCTTACCCGATTGGGCACAACGGGTCGCCAGCTTTATGCCGGGCCGTTATGCGGTTGAAGTGCTCCAAAGTTGTTACGAAGGCTCTACCGGTTTGTCCGATGCGGGATTTGCATTGGTCGCCTTGGTTGTCATCGGTGCTGCATCAACCGTGGCAGGTCTGAAGCTGATGCGCTGGGAACAACGGAGACGTATCGCGGGCAAGGCATGGGCCTGGATCGGACTCAGTCTGGCGGCTTGGGCTTCTGTCGGAATGGTGGCGCTCTCAATTGATCGCGTTGCACCGGTCGATTTTGTTGTAATCGGATCTTACGAAGCGATCACCCCGGAGCAGATTGCCCGGATCTCCTATGAGGTGCTTCCCGATGACCGGGGGATCTATACGCCGCTGGCTCCCCCGATGTCCGGCCGCCGTTTGACTCACCGCATGCAGGAGTTTTTACCGCGATTGGAGGAATGGGCACCGGGCCGCCAACGGGACATAGGCCAGAGCGTGCGCAACCTGCTCAGCGTGGCGGCGATTGCCGACATCATGCAGGACAATTCGGAACGCGAAATCGCCCGAATGGTTTATGACCATCTCCGCGCGCGATTCGAGGACCCCGTCCTGCAGCAGGCGCTTGCGTGGATTGTGCTCAGTCCGGATGAAGGCCGCGTGATCACCACCGCTCCCGAGTTGGGTTTATCGGGTGAAACCGACGCGGAAATTGTGCGGGAACGCAGCTATTGGTACGCTCACAAATACCTGGGACGGATTGTCGGGGCGATTCCTGAAGGTTAGTCGTCGCGCAAGACGGTTCTCGCCCGCTCGGCGGCAGTGGTGGTGAGCAGGTGCTTGCTGATCAGCCAACCGATGCCGGCAAGGAAAACGACCCCTACCGTGACAATGGCACCGGACGCAAAATCCGTTGTTACCGATCCCGCGATTGCATAAACCAGTGCCGGCGGAATCGATCCGGCAGTGGCCGCGAGAAGAACCCGTTTCCAGCCGAAATCGGTGGTCCCTGAAAGGATGGCGACGGTTTCCGCCAGAATGGGCAGCATCCGCGAGAGGATAATCGCGGCGAGGCCGTAGCGGAAAATGAACTGGTTGGCCTGCTGCTTTTCAGTCGGGGTGACAATCCGGTCCATCAAGTGGCTCCCTTTCTTTCCAATCCACCAGCCAATCATCGCTCCACCCACACTGGCAGCGAGGGAAAGCAGAAACCCTGGCACCACGCCAAATGCCGCCCCGTGCGCAATCATGATGATGCTGGAGGGCACTGGGATGAACACATCCGCGAGGAGCAGACCGCTTCCGATCAGGGCCGCGACAATTCCTCCCCCTCCAATCATCCCCGAAGGATCGGTCAGCATCTCGATTTCAAGGGCTTCCACCACTAGAAACGATATCAGGATGATCACAGCGATCCCCACACCTGCGCATACATAACGTTTCATGGGCTCAGCAGTTCACAAGAGAACCGACTCCAGTGCCAGTCTCAACGCTTCCTCCGGAAAAGACGGCCCATCGACCGAAGCGTCATCGGCTGGTTTTTAAGGTAGGATACGGGACCCCGAGAGCTGAAAATGCGTGCATTACAAACGCCGTTCGTATGAGCGAATAGGCACCTGCTTTTGAAAGTTAGGAAGCCGTGGAAGTTGTTTTCCGGGTGTTTTCAAAAAAGTTTAAAGTTTTTTCTCAGGAGCGATCGAGAAGGGCCGATTACCGGCCCTCATCAGTACCGATGAGCAACACTTCTAATCGCGGATCCACGTCCCATCTCTGTCGTCGCCTCCGACCCTCATTACTGATTCGGTCGAGTTTTATCACTGCTTTGGGCTGCTTGGGATGGCAACTCCCGGTCGCAGCAGATTCATCGCTGCCTCAGCCCGCCGGCAGGTCAGATGCACGCGCAGCCTTTTCTGAAACAATTGGAGCACCGATTGCACCGATCGCAGCACCGGCTCCAGTAAAGGCAGAAGAGGGGATTGCTTCCGCCGAAGCCTCGGAATCGGCACCAGCGGAGGACACTCGCATTGAGATCAAGGCGGTTCATTTTTCGGGAAACAGCCTCTTTAGTGACGCTGAATTGGCGCAACTGATCCGGGCGGATTTGGGGCGTGCTCTTTCTTTCTCCGAATTGCAAGCACTGGCGGCCCGCGTGCAGGAGTATTACCATGCACAGGGTTATCTGGTGAGCCGGGTTGTCATCCCGCGACAAGACATCGGGGCCGACCGGGTTCTGGAGTTGCGGGTGCTCGAAGGAGCTCTTGGCGCGGTGGAAGTCTCAGGCAATCGCCGTTACAGCGACGATCGGGTGGAAGCCGTTTTGCAACAAAATGAGCTTTCCCCGGGCCAACCGTTTCGGATTAGCGATTTGGAACGTGCTTTGGTCCGCTTGAACCAAGTCAATGGGATCTCTGCGACTTCCGCCCTCCGGGCCGGAGAGGTGGCCGGATCGACCGACATCGAAGTGGTTGTCGAGGAGGAGCGCCGGGTGACGGGCTCTGTCGAAGTGAACAACTTTGGTAATAAAAGCACCGGCGAAATCCGAATCGTGCCGTCCGTCGCCTTGCCTAATTTTACGGGCCGCGGCGACCTCGCCAGCCTCTTTGGCGTGTTTGCTCCCGAGGAAAGCGGTCTTTACTTTGCTCAGGCCAGCTATGCGACGCCGATCGGTTACCGCGGTTGGGCGGCAAGCGGCTACTTTTCGCACGGCAACTATCAGGTGGGACGCGAATTCGAGGCATTGGAAATCGAAGGAGACAACAGCGCAGCGGGGATTGGACTGTCTTATCAGATGATTCGCTCCGCGCGGTTTTCGATGACCTTTGACGGCTGGTTTGAAGCGAGCGACATCGAGCAAACCATGCTCGGAACCACGAGCAGCGAGGACAAGATTCGCAAGTTGCGCTTGGGGGTGAATCTCGATCGCCGCGATTTGCGGGGGCGCACGATTGTTTCCGCCCACCTCCATCAGGGTCTGGGCGAAATGCTTGGAGGCATGGAGAGCAATTCCACCCTTTCCAGCCGTAGTTTTGGTGGAGCTGATAACAACTTCACCAAGTTCGTCGCCAGCGTGACCCGTTTGCAGAGCCTGCGTCCCAACCTCTTTCTGGTCGGTCACCTCGCGATGCAATACGCCGTCGATTCTGTCGTGGCCGGCGAACAGATCTTCATCGGGGGAGCCAATTCCGTCCGCGGCCACCCTCAGTCCGCTTTCTCCGGCGACGATGGTTTTGTCGTCAATGTCGAAGCGCGTTACTCCATTCTACCGAACAGCAGCCGCTATCAATTGGCGGCCTTTCTCGATCATGGCGAGGTGCACATCAAGCGCCCGGTGATTGGTCAGGACAGCTGGCACCGCATCTCGGGAACCGGGATCGGGGGTCGGGCAACCGTGTTTGAAGATCTCGAGCTGCGACTGGATCTGGGAATTCCGCTGGGTGAGAAATCGGGCGCGGATGCCTATGTCTATGCACAAGCGCGCTACCGCTTCTGAGCGCAATCCGTAACGTCACCAATTTTAATTACCGATAGGATATTTTATGCGTCACACCAAAGATAAACGACGCCTCGCTTCGGCTGTCTTCATGAGCGCGCTGACTTTTCTGAGCCCGATTCTCGCCCATGCCGGGCCGACGAACGGTTCAGTGGTCGGCGGGAGCGCGACGATCAATCAGGGAGGCTCCACCACCACGATCAATCAGGTCACTGACCGTGCGATCATCAACTGGGACGGTTTCAGCATCGGATCGACCGAGTCCGTGCTCTTTAACCAGCCGGGGACGACCGCCGTCGCCCTCAATCGCGTGATCGGAGCGGATGCCTCGCAGATTCTCGGCACCCTGACCGCCAATGGGAATATCTTCCTCGTCAACCCGAACGGCATTCTCTTCGGGGCGGGCTCGCAAGTCGACGTGGCGGGATTGGCTGCCACCACACTGGATATCGACAATGACGCCTTCATGGCGGGCACCTACGATTTTAAACAAAACCCGCTGGCCAGCGCCTCCTATGTGATCAACCGCGGTGTCATTCGCACGGGTGACAACGGATTCGTTTACCTCGTGGCTCCGGGCGTTGAAAACTCCGGTTTCATCGTGGCGCGTTCCAGTGAAGTGGTTCTCGGTTCCGGGACTGAAATGTCCCTCGATTTCGGCGGAGATGGATTGATCCAGTTCCCGGTCTCCGGCCAGCTGGCGCAGTCGGTGCTGGGTCCCGACGGACAACCGATGTCGAGCGCAGTCGCGAACAGCGGTTCCATTGTCAATCCCGGCGGGCAGGTGTTGCTGACCGGAGATGTGGCTCGTTCCATCATGACTTCTGCTGTCAGCAACAGCGGGGTCATTGAGGCGACGTCGCTCGCGAGCCTCAACGGAGGTGAAGTCATTCTCTACGGTCGGGCCAACGGCGATGTCCGCAACGATGGACTGATTCGCGTCGGCTCTTCGGCTCCGGATGCAGATGCCGGTGGGGTTGGCCTGCTCGGTGAAAATGTCACCCAGGGCGCGACCGGCGAAATCGTCTGGGAAGGCGCTGGTGACGGTAGTGGAAACGGTTTCCTTTTGATGGTCGCGAGTGAAAACCTCACCGTGGACGGAACGATTTCAACCCAAGACGTGCCGGTAGAAATGATGTTGCTGGCCAATTCCGTCTTCGAAGAAGGATCAGCGGCCGCCGGCGAAACGGGCTCCGTTTTGCTCGGGACCAGTCTGAATACCAACGGGGGCACTGTGCTCTTCGGTGGTGTGAATTTTGAAAACACCGCAGCTGGTTCGATCGTCACCGACGGTGGACCTGTGGTGATCGAGAACACGGGTGACATTAAGTTCGGTGGAACTGTCAACAGCGGCGCGGGTGGTATCATCATTCCGGATGCAGCTTCGGTCACGGTAAACTCAGAACTTTCAACCACCGGTTCCGCGTTGTTGGGTGCCCAGTCGGGCAACATAACCACGACCGCAAACGGATTGATCCGAGCGGATCAGCTCAACCTGCTGACAAGTCAGGAAGGCGCGACTATTGGTCAGGAGAACAATGCCCTGCGAGTGGATGCGAATATCCTGAGTGCTCAGGCAAATGCCGGTCACATTGTGATCCGCGATCTGGCAGGAGGCGTCGCCGTTGGCACGATCAACACCGGCGGGGACAAGGGCGAGACCGACGCGACACGCGCTATCCTGACGGCTCATGAAGGTGCGATCACCTCGGCGTTGGGCGGCGAAGGCATTACTGCCTGGAGCGCAAACCTCGTCACCACCGGAACTCCGGACAGTGCGTCTGATTGGTCCATCGGTAGTTCCCTCGACCCGCTCAAAACCGCGGTGTCCGTTTTGGCGGCTTCCACCGAAAGTGGCAATATTCACCTCAATCAGAGTGGTGCGGTTATTCTGAACGACATTACGGCCAAACAACAGGGCGTGAGTCCCTTTGCGAATGCCGACGGTAAAATTGTAATCGACGCTTCGAACACTGTCGGAACCCATGCCATCGCGATTCATGGCGACAGTGACATCCTTGTTTCAGGACTCTTGTCTGCTCCCGGTTCGATCGCTCTTTCCTCAACCGGAGGCAGCCTGCTGGACACGATGGACAGCCGGACCTTCTCCGACGGGAGCAACTTCATCACCCGCAATCTCACCTTGGAGGCAGCGAACGGAATCGGCCATGAAGGGGATGCGTTCGAAATCAGCGCCGACACCCTCAATGCCAGCGCACACAATGGCGGCGTTTATCTGACGGAGGCCTATGGCTTGGAAATCGGACACATCACCGCGAATGCTTCTGGTCTGGAGGTGCGGAATGATGTGCACGTGACGGCAAGTTCAGGTGATATCGCGGTTGGTCAAGTCACTGCCGCAGGTGGAAACGTATCCATCAACAGTAACAAAGGGGCTTTGACGGACGCCAACGGAGCAGTGGTCAACATCACGGCCGAATCAGCTTCCCTCGTCGGCACTCGGGGCATCGGGACTGCCGCCGATCGTATCGAAACCAACGTTGTGTCACTCGCGCTCGCCGCGGATACCGCGGGACGTGGTATTTATATTACTGAAAACAACGAACTCGACTCGCTGAGCATCGACACCAAGTCGGGCAACGTGCTCGTTGCTTTCGGGGTTAACACCCTCAATTTCAACGCCGGCAGCGGCGTGCTGGCCCAGTCCGGTGGCACTCTCGCGGATCTTAACTTCCGCAACGCAGGCGGGGCAGTCGCTCTCGGCGGTCTCAACGCAGGCGCCCACGGCAACATTGAAATCGAAGCGCGTTCCAGCATCACGCGGAACTCGGGTTCACTCATCGCCGACACCGCTACGCTCACAGCCGGTACGTCGATCGGCGCGGCTGGCCAAGCCATTGCGACCGACATCAACGTCCTCGATGCCACCGCTTCCAGCGGTTCCATCCATGTGGCGGAACAATCGGGTGGCCTTACGGTGACAGCCTCCGCGAATGGCGCGAACAGTGGGATAGCGGTGACCGCTCCGGGCGACCTTCTCGTAAACACGGTCTCCGCAGCTGGCAACGGCGGCGTGACCTTGACTTCGGCCAGTGGCAATATCCTCAACGGGCTGGATGGTTCCGGTAATAACATTTCCGCTACCTCCGCCACGTTGAACGCATCCGGGTCGATTGGAAATAGCGATAACGCCGTGCGTTCCGCCGTTTCCGGAGACTATACGGCCAACGCCGGTGCGGGCGGGATCAACATCGTCAACGCCGGGGACATCAGTTTGCTCAATGCCTCCAGCGGCGGCGATGTGGCGTTCTCCAACTCGGGAGATATTGCTCTCGGCGAATTGTCTGCCCCGGGTCGCAGCGTCAATCTCGCTGCCACCGGGACGGTAACGGACGCTAACGATCCCTCGCCGGACAGCCCGGCAATCAAGAACATCACCGCCGCCATTCTCGCCCTTTCCGGCCGTAGCATCGGCGAAACCGGTAATGCGATCGAGATTGATACCGGCAGCCTCGAAGCAGTGACCACCAATGGCGGGCTCTACCTCTCCCAAGTGGGCGAAGGCGACCTCTTCCTGCTTTACGTGAAATCCTCCGGCAACATGGCCGTCGATGCTGCAGGAGACATCCTGCTCGGCGTGGTCGAAGCACCGGGATACAGCACCGCGATCCACGCCGCCGGGACGATCGAAGATCACCGTGCATCGAACGAAACGCGGGCCAACGTGAAAGCCAAGTCACTTGAAATGTCGGGCAGCGGCATCGGCACCGAGGGCAAACTCAGCCTCGACGTGAACTTCCTCTCGGCCAGCGGCGGTTCGGGCGGCGTCAGCGCATCCAATCTGGGAGCCGTTGTCGTCGACAGCGCCTCGCTCGTTGGTAAAGGAGGCAGCACCGTTTCCATTTCGGGTGCATCGATTACAATTCTCGACGAAGCGAGCGATTATATCCAACTCGATCCAGGCGGATCCCTCGTGCTCGTTGCCGAAAGCGGCAACATTGTTTTCCTCGACATCAATGACACCATCGCGGTGTCCGGCGGTGGCAGCATTCACCTCTCCGCACTCTATGTCGGCAAGGGTTCTGACCTCGGCAAAAGCGGGGTGATTGTCGCCGGTAACCTCCAGACCGATGGCGGCGACATCACGCTCCAAGCCGAGTCCCACATCAGCATTGGATTGCTCGATGCCGGCTTCGGTGGGGGCGATGTTTCGGTCCGTTCGAACAACGGTCTGATCATCGACAACAACGGTGCCGCAACCAACATCATCGGACGTAATGTCACCCTGAGCGGCAAGACGCCGACCGAATACATGCAGGAGGTCATCCGTGAAGCGGCCACCGCCACGGCGGCCAGCGACGCGGGTGTCGTCACCTCGACCAACACACAGGTCAAGACCCTCAGCTCGGAGCACGAAGCCTATCAGCTGATGGTCAACAATGCGTTCGTCAATAATGCGCTCGCCCAAAACCAGTTGTTGACGGCTGCCTACAACTACGCAGTCGCCTCACGGGACCTCAACAGTAAGCAAAGCCACTACGACAGCCTCATCACCGCCCTCCAGGCCGCATCTTTGGCCAAGAGCGTGGGTGAGTTCATCGCCGGGGCGGCACAGGCTGTTCCGTTTTCTGGTGACGCCGGAGCTGCGGCTGCATTTGCCGTTGTCGCCGTGGCTCTCGATGCCGCCGCCCTCGCAGCGGATATCTACAGCAATACGACGCTCACGACCGCGAAGAATAACTTCAGCAACCGCGAAAATCAGTTGGCGACAGCCGAACAACTGGCAGCCAATGCCTCCGACTACCTGAAGTTCTCGACCGACCTGCTCAATTCAAAAGCCGTCGCCCTCGACATCGCCGAAGCGGATCTGTTTTCCGCCCAGGTAGCGAGTGCCGCCAGCACGCTGGTTCGTGAGCAAGCACTTCGCGCCGACAGCAACAACAACGTCATCGGCACCGCCAGCCAGCCGCTCGGCGTGCAGGCGACTCGTCTCGACATTCAGACCTTCAACCGCAGCGACGTGTTCCTCGAATCTCCGGGTCACCTCGGACTGGGGCATGTCGAAGCCGCGGGTAACGACACCAAAATCACCGCTCACGCCGCTCAGAACCTTTCTGTTTTGGGTGAAGTGGTCAGCCCGACCAGCATCTCCCTCAGCGCCGGTGGTTCGATCCTTGGATCGTTCGAAGGCATTCTGGTTGCTCCCGAAATCGTAGCCCAAGCGGCTAACGGCATCGGCGAACTGGAGTCCGTCTATGTCCGCACCGATCTGCTCGCTGCAGACGGCGGCCTGGGCGGAGCCCGTTTTGTTAACGTGAACGAAGACAATACCCTGACGGTTGGAACCGTCGGCGGCGTGGTCGGCGTGCGTGGTGCACGGGACATCCTCGTCGCCACCAGCGATGACCTCCGCTTGGAGGCATTGGTGGAAGACCGTTCCCGCACGCATCAGGTGGCCTTGGTTGCCGGCATGGACGGCGAGGGTGACATCATTGACGCAAACGGCGCATCGAGAAACGTGATCGGCGGCGAACTGGTCGCGATGGCTCCGGGCCATATAGATCTCGATACCGACGTCGCGTTCATCACTGCCTACTCGCATGAGAAGGGCGACCTGACGATTCGCGAAACCGACGGCGTGCAGCTCGATCACCTCATCGCGGTGGAGGGTCGCATCTCCGTCAACGCCAACGGCAACACCGTGGTGGGCGAAGTCACCTCGGCGACGGATGCGCTCGCCAACGAGATCGAAATCGTGACCACGGCGGGCGACATGACGGTCGGCACGATCAACTCCGGCGCGACTTCAGGTGTGATCAAACTCACCGCTAGCAATGGCCAAGTGAACGATGACAACGATGAATTCACCCGGATCAGCGGTCATGACCTCACCATCTCGGCGGCTCAGGGCATCGGCGCCAGCGGTGCGAACCATACCCGCGCGCTCGACACCACCGTCGATACGTTGACGGCCAACGTCACCACCGGCGGGCAGGTGAACGTGATCGATTCGGACGACCTCGAAGTTCTTTCGGTGGTCACTCCGGATGGCGACGTCACCCTGATCAGCGGTGCTGGCAACCTCAATATCCATACCATCGCTGCGACCGGCACGGGCAACACCGTGACGCTTTTCGCGGAAGAAGGCATCCGCAACGTCGCCGAGGGAGACGCGGTCAACGTGATCGCTGCAAACCTCGCGATGGTTGCCAACCAGGGCATTGGCTCGCAAGAGCAGGTCTTCCGCACCACGGTGGATCGCTTGGAGGCGCATGAACTGCACCGCGGTATCTATCTCTCCGATACATCGGATGGCCTGATCATTGGCGGCGTCACCCCCGGCCTGGAGCTTCCGGCTCTTTCCGGACTCTACAGTTCCGAGGGCAACATCCAGATCACGGCCGAAGGTTCAATCGTCACCGATGAAGCCGTCCTGAGCGGACACCTCGGAGACATCAGCCTGACCGCGAGCCAATCGATCTTCCAGAACGCGGACATTACGGCTGCGGGTGAGGGCGATATCGGATTGGTTGCCAAGACCGGGGACATCTTGATGAGTCCCCTTGGGCAGACCGAAGCCCTCGACGGCGACATCACCTATACCGCAGCGGGCGACATCCTCGTTCATGAAATCGCGGCCAACGGAGATGTGGTGCTCACGGCGACTGCCGGGACCATCTCGGGTCAGCCCGCCGCCGGCCGCCACGTTATTGCCAATGACCTCAATGCCACGGCTGCAAAGGGTATTGGTTCGGCTACGACACCGTTCACGACTGCAATCGACACCTTGACGGCTCAAGTCACCGGCAAGGGCGCGATCCACCTCAATGAATCGAACGCGATCGAGCTGACGGATGTGCGCACCGCAGACGGATTGATCACCATCACCACCGGCGGCGCGATCGATGCCCTCAGCGTGGTTTCCGCCACCGATACCGATGCGAATGACATCCGAATCAGTGCGGCTCACGGCGATATCCGTGTCGGCACCATCTCTGCAGGCACCACAGCCGGAGACGTGTTCCTCACCGCCACTACCGGGGCGATCAATGACGACCAGGATAACGCCACCCGGATCACTGCGGACGCACTCGTGCTCACCGCGGCAAACGGCCTTGGCGTTGTCGGAGGTTCCGATGCACAACGCTCCCTCGACACTACCGCAAACAGCCTCACGGCAACGCTGACTTCGGGCGGAGTGATCAACGTTTCGGAAAGCGACGACCTCAACGTGCTTTCGGCAACCACGCCGAACGGCGATGTTACGATCCAAAGTGCAGCCGGCAGTCTCAATCTGACCACGATCGCAGCCAACGGAACGGGCAACACCGTGACGCTGGAAGCGGCCAAGGCCATCACCGACGCGCACAACGCCGGGGACCAGGTGAACATCACCGCGGCAAACCTCGCCATGCGCGCTGGCACCGGAATCGGCAAGTCTGACAACGTGCTCGAAGTTACGGTGGACCGGATGGAAGCATCGGGTGGAAATGGCGGCGTCTATGTGACCGATCTGGCCGACGGCCTGATCATCGGTGGGGTCACGCCAAACCTCTCGCTTGCCGCGCTCAACGGGATTGAAGCAACGGGTGCCGACATCGTGATCACCGCGCTCAGCCCGCTGACCGTCGAAGAAGGCATCACTCACATGGGTGCAGGCGACATCGTGCTCACTGCTGGTTCTTCCGCAGGCGCGGACGATATTACGCTGAACGCCGCAGTCCGTTCCCTCGGAATCTCCGGCAACATCTCGATGCTGGCGGCCGATTCCATCCTGCAGAACGCGGAGGTCTCGGTCGGAGGTGAAGGCAACATCGCCCTTACCGCCACCTCGGGAGACATCACCATGACCACCGATGCGTTTACGACGACCGGTGCCGGCAACGTCACTTACACCGCAGCCGATGACATCCTCGTCCATCGCATCGCGGCGAATGGAGACGTGCAGCTGACAGCGACCGCTGGAGCCATCACCGGCCAGCCAAGCTCGGAGCGGCACGTCAACGCCAAGGACCTGACGGCGACGGCCGCCCACGGAATCGGCGAGGCGGAAACACCATTCCTCACTGCGATTGATACGCTTACCGGGACTGTCACCAGCGACGGCGCGATCTACATTAACGAGTTGAACAACGTGCGTTTGAACGACGTCAGCACCGCCGACGGCTTGATCACCATCAATGCCGGAGGGACGATCGAGGCGGTCAAGGTTGTTTCGCTTACCGATGCGGATGCCAACGACATCCGTCTCACCGCAACCGAAGGGGGCAGTATCCTCATCGATACGGTCAATGCCGGTTCGGCCCATGGAGACGTTTACCTCACCGCTAACACCGGCGAGGGTGCCATCCGCACCAACGAAGGCGGTCGTGTGACGGCCGACAACCTCCAGGCCACCGCCCGGAGCGACATTGACCTCACCACCACGGCCAACACCACAACGCTCACCTCGACTGCGGCCGGAGACATCTCCATCACGGAGCACGATGCGATCGAACTGACCGACGTGACCACGGCCGATGGTGCCATCGACGTGACCGCTGGCGGCACGATTCACGCCATCCATGTCGCCTCGCTCACCGATGCGGACGCGAACGACATCCACCTCACCGCGACCAACGGCGGCGACATCTTCATCGACACGGTCGATGCAGGCGTGGCCAATGGCGACGTTGTTCTCACGGCCAATACCAACGATGCGATGATTCGCACGAACGAAGGTGGCCGCGTGACTGCCGATAACCTCCAGGCCACGGCCCGGACGGACATCGACCTCACCACCACCGTCAATCGGGCAACCCTCGATTCGACTTTGGCTGGCGGCATCTACGTTGACGAACTCGACTCCATCGAGCTCACCCACGTCCAAGCCGCTAACGGATCGATCACGGTCATGGCCGGCGATCGTATTGATGCAGTCAATGTGGTCTCCGCTTCCGACCTCGCGGGTAATGATATCGCACTCACCACCGCAGCCGGCGATATCTTCGTTCGCACGATCAGCGCGGGATCTGCCCACGGTAATGTCACCTTGACCGCCGCCGACAGCATCGTCGACGACGCGGACAATGCGACCAAGATCGGCGGCAATGCCCTCACGCTGACCGCTGCAAACGGCATCGGCATGAAGGGTGACTCCGACGCGACACGTGCCTTGGACACGGCGGTCAACAGCCTCGAAGCTACCGTAACCCGAGGTGGATCGATCCACCTCGCAGAAGATGATGACCTCGCAGTTCTCGATGTGACTACGCCCGACGGCGACGTCACCGTGACCAGCGCGGAAGGAACCCTCGCTGTGACCCGCATCGCGGCCGGCGGAGCGGACAACACCGTGACCTTGGCGGCAGCCGGGGCGGTTCTCGATGCAACAGGTTTGGAAACCAGCAACGTGGACGCGACCAACCTCGCAATCCGCGCAGGCGCTGGAATCGGCACGGCGAACAACGCCTTCGAAACCACCGTCGACCGAATCGAAGCTGCCGGCGGTAACGGCGGTGTTTACCTCGCAGACCTGGCCGACGGCCTCACGGTCGGCGGCGTCACCCCGAACCTCGGTCGTCCGGCCCAAACCGGTATCAGTGCTGAAGCTGGCGATATCCGTCTGACCGCTGAAGGATCCCTCCAGATCAACGAAGCCATCGCGCACAACGGAAACGGCAACACCTCCGTCACCGCGAGCGAGAACATCGTCCAGAACGCAGCCATCTCGACTGCGGGCGCTGGTGACATCGAGCTGACGGCAACGGCTGGCGACATCACCCTGACCGATGCGTCTTCGACCACCGCAGCAAACGGAAACGTGGCCTATGTGGCGGGTGGCTCGATCGAGCAGAACGGTGCGATCGCAGCTTCAGGAAGCATCGACCTCACCGCGCAGAGCGGCGACATCGTGAGCAACGCGTCGATCGCTTCGACTGGCGACGCTGGTTACGTGGTTCTAAAGGCGAACGAAAACATCGTGCAGAACGCAGCCTTCTCGACTGCGGGCGCTGGTGACATCAAGCTGACGGCAACGGCTGGCGACATCACCCTGACCGATGCGTCTTCGACCACCGCAGTCCGCGGAAACGTGACCTACGTGGCGGGCGGCTCGATCGAGCAGAACGGTGCGATCGCAGCTTCAGGAAGCATCGACCTCACCGCGCAGAGCGGCGACATCGTGAGCAACGCGTCGATCGCTTCGACCGGCGACGCTGGTCACGTGGTTCTAACGGCGAGCGAAAACATCGTGCAGAACGCAGCCGTCTCGGCTGCGGGCTTTGGTGACATCAAGCTGACGGCAACGGCAGGCGATATTACCCTGACCGATGCGTCTTCGGCTACCGCGGCCCACGGAAACGTGACCTACGAGGCGGGCGGCTCGATCGAGCAGAATGGTGCGATCGCAGCCTCTGATAATATCAGGCTCACCGCACAAAGCGGCGACATCGTGAGCAATGCATCGATCGCTTCGACCGGTGACGCTGGTTACGTGGTTCTAAAGGCGAACGAAAACATCGTGCAGAACGCGGCCATCTCGGCTGCGGGCTTTGGTGACATCAAGCTGACGACAACGGCAGGCGATATTACCCTGACCGATGCGTCTTCGACCACCGCAGCCCGCGGAAACGTGGCCTACGTGGCGGGCGGCTCGATCGAGCAGAACGGAGCGATTGCAGCCTCTGATAATATTGACCTCACCGCACAAAGCGGCGACATCGTGAGCAACGCATCGATCGGTTCGACCGGCGACGCTGGTTATGTGTTCCTGACTGCGAACGAGGACATCGTCCAGAATGCGACCATCTCGGCCGCAGGCGTCGGTGACATCGAGCTGAGAGCAATTGCCGGGGACATCATCCTGACCAATGCATCTTCGACCACTGCTGCGCACGGAAACGTGACCTACGTGGCTGGTGGATTGATCGAGCAGAACGGTGCGATCGCAGCCTCTGATAATATCGGACTCGTTGCCCAGAACGGCGGCATCACGAGCAATGCATCGATCGCTTCCACTGGAACGGTCGGTAGAGTGATCTTGCTCGCGAGTGACAACATCGTCCAGAACGCAGCCATCTCGGCTGCGGGCACTGGTGACATCGAGCTGATTGCGGAGGCTGGGGACATCTCGCTAACCGGTGCGTCTTCGACCAACGCAGCCAACGGAAACGTGACCTACACGAGTGCCGGCTCGATTGAGCAAAACGGTGCGATCGCAGCTTCAGGAGGCATTGAGTTCACGGCCATGGATGGCCACATCGTGAACAATGCGTCGATCACTTCGACGGGGAACCTCGGTGGTGTGCTTATGATGGCGACTGAAAGCATCATCCAGAATGCAGCCATCTCGAATGCGGGCGCTGGTGGTATCAACCTGATCGCCGTAGCTGGAGACATCAGCATGGGCGCGGCAGCGTCCACAACGACGGCGGACGGTATCATCGCATACGCGGTCGCCGGAGACCTCCTGTTGAACACGATCGATGCGCAAGGCGATGTGGTATTGAATGCTGAGACGGGTAGCATCGAAGGACAAAGCACCGCATCCCGCCATGTAACCGCCCGCAACCTGCGGACTTCCTCCGCCCACGGCGTCGGCACCAGCGAAACCCGCTTGGCTACGGCAGTGGATACGCTCGAAGCCGTGGTCACGGGCCAGGGATCGATCTATGTCAGCGAAGCCGAAAGCATCGACCTCAATCGCCTGAGCACGGCTGATGGCCGGATCGAGGTGACGGCAGGGGGCCGCATGACGGCTCACGACGTGGTTTCTGTGACGGATGCCGCTGGTAACGACATCGTGCTCCAGTCGACAGGTGGTGACATCATTGTCGACCGGGTTGCCGCTGGTGCCGGAGTCTCGGGTAACGTTGCCCTGACCGCCGCCGGTTCGATTGCCCAGCATTCCCCGACGGATGCTTCGGCCGATGTGATCGGTAACAGCGTTAACCTGCACGCTGGCCAGAGCATCGCAGCGAACGCTCCGATCCAGATCGAAGCCAACCTGCTCAACGCAACCGCGGAAGCTGGCGATATCCGCCTCGCGACCGCAGGCGATATCATGATCGGAAGCATGCGCGCCGCCAATGGGATCGGAATCGATGCCGGTGGGGCCATTAACGACGACAATGACAACGCGACCCGGATCGAAGCGCGTCACCTCCTCCTCTCGGCAGTCGATGGAATCGGCACCCAGGGAGCAGCGGAGACCCGCGCCCTCGATACATCGGTTGACACCCTCATGGCCAACGTGAGCGAGGCGGGAGCGATTCGCATCAATGAAGCCTCGGACCTCTATGTCATCGACGCCAACACGGCGGCGGGCGACATCGAGATCCAGCTCGCCACAGGGGATCTTCGGATCGGCCGCATGATCGCTGGTGGTCAAGGTGCTACCGCCGACCTCACGGCACTGGAGGGCGGAATCCGCGACGGGAATCCGGATGATGAAACCGATGTCGCCGCGGATCGTGTGATCCTCAAGGCGGTTCAGGGTATCGGTGCCAGTGACAACGCATTGGATGTAGCCACTGAATGGTTGCAGGCCAACGGAGGCATGGGCGGTGTCTATATCGCCAATGATTCCGCCAGCGTCACCGTCGCAGAGTTGGGCGCTGAAGCAGGCGATATCGTCCTCGGCAGCACCGGCTTCGTCGACTTGGCAGCCCCGGTCAGCAACCTCAGTGGTGGCAGCGTGCGTATCCATAGTGACGATACCGTGGAGCAAAACGCAGACATCACCGTGACGGGTCGTGGAGCCATCTCGGTCATCGCAGCCAAGGACATCGTCATGGGCACGAATGCGCTGACCAAAGCGGACCGCGGCGTGGTGACGTACCAGGCCGGAAACACCGTCGCCCTGAACCGGATCGAGACGAACAGCGACCGGATCAACGGAGGACAGGTCAACCTGATTGCGCCGACCGTGACTCAGAACCATCCGGAACTGGCTGCGGTCGTGAGCGGGTTCTTCTCCCTGCAAACGCAAAACGCGACGCTCGCGCAGATCGAAAGCCTGCTCGGAGGCCGCTTCAGCCTGACGGGTATCCGGATGAACGGACGCATCGCCGGGGGCAAGATCGCCGACGATGCCACCTTCGTGGGAACGGTCGTGGAACCGTCTTACGACGGAACCGGGAGCCAAGTGATTGGTATCTTCCGAGTCGGTGAATCTGATTTCACCCAACCGGCGATCGACGACGAGAGCGAGTCGGGGGTCTGGAAAATCCGCACCAACCGGTAACTCGATAAATCGAATCAGCTTAACCGGCGCGCATCCCTTAATTGGGGTGCGCGCTTTTTTTTTGTTCCCGTGACGGTATCGCCCGCCGAAGCAGGGAAGGGAACGGAGTCGGTAAGCACACTCCCGAGCGCCTACCGAAGGAACCCGCCCGACGCCCGACGCCGCCCGCGCCGCGGCAGAACGGGCCCGCGCCGCGGCAGAACTGGTTCGCGGCACTGCAGAACTGGCTCGCGGCGGTGCAGAAATGGCTCGCGGCGGTACAGAAACGGTTCGCGGCGGTGCAGAAATGGCTCGCGGCGGTGCAGAAACGGTTCGCGGCGGTGCAGAAACGGTTCGCGGCGGTGCAGAAACGGTTCGCGGCGGTGCAGAAATGGCTCGCGGCGGTGCAGAACGGGCCCGCGCCGCGGCAGAACTGGTTCGCGGCACTGCAGAACTGGTTCGCGGCGGTGCAGAACTGGCTCGCGGCGGTGCAGAACTGGCTCGCGGCGGTACAGAAATGGTTCGCGGCGGTGCAGAAATGGTTCGCGGCAGCTGCGGGTGATTTCTGCTGTGGGGCGAGGCGTTTCTGCTGCGGCGCGAGTGGCATCAGGCATCGTTTGCGTCGTGTCCTCTTTGCTCTGGCTGAAGGAAGGCGATGGATCGGACGTCTCGGGCACTGCGCCCCATGGATGTGATGCGACACGAGGCGTCTCGACCTTGGTGCGTGCCGGCACTGCAGGGGCGCGGGCGCCAGTGGGGGAGAAACGCTGCCGGTGCGTGGGGATTTGAGGAGGTTCTGCCTCACTCTGTTACGTTTGGCATAAATTTTACGGGGCCGGTGGACATTCGAAAATTCCCGGATAACTGTCCCGTAGAGGCTATACCCCCGAATGACTCGTCTCTCCAACGCGACTCCGTCTCGCCCGTCCGATCAGCTCGTGGCTGGGGCCTACTTGCCCGCGATTCGGACCCAGCAGTGCTGTGGTGTCGAGACGTGCGGCCTCACTCCTTTTCAGGAAACCGGCGCACGGTGCTCCGGTTTGTTGAAAGACCTCAAGATATAATACTATGCATACTACCCCCTGCAAAAAAGAAGAAGTCAGTGTTTGTGTACTTGTCAGTGTTGTTGGCCGGCGTGGCGCTTCCGGTTTATGCCTATGCCCAGTCAACTTGTGAGCAGTGTTTCTCTGATTGCGAAACAGTTTGGATATTTACCACTCAGTCCTGCTCAACCCTTCCGGGGGATCAACGATGGATATGTGGAATGCCACTCGGATAAGCGTAAATTCGAGGCGAAACAAGGGGTAAAAAGTCTCGCCCAAAGGGCGGAAATCGAGCACCTTGTATTTGCTTCATGAATACAATGTTTCTCAATGGTTTTAACCGCTTCTTTGGGCGAGGAAAGAGGGCGACTGCGATGCAGTGGCGGCAACAAATGGAGGCGATCAGAAACGCTCTTCCGGGTCAACTGGGAGTTGTGTTTGCCGATCAGGTGGAGCC
>Ga0209024_1000189_pt1 | contig 126233 bp, 110 predicted proteins | sample AutmiccommunBRH5_FD_187380 | JGI IMG/M metagenome (GOLD analysis project Ga0209024, IMG submission 187380) | Deep subsurface microbial communities from Mt. Terri, Switzerland - Autotrophic microbial communities BRH/5 (SPAdes) (version 2) | ecosystem: Environmental > Aquatic > Deep subsurface >...
GAACCTGTGCATGGCGCCGGCGATAGGCCGCCTCCCGCCCGCGGTTCACCAAACCATCCAACCGGGCTCGTTCCTCCGACGACAAACGAACCACGTAGCGCTTCTTCATTCCACCACCTCTCAATAGTTTGCCGAATACTATTGAGGAAACAGCTTAACATCCGAAAGAATCAAGCGGGTGGACTACTAGGATTGCGCCGCAAACTGCCGGCGCAGCGACGGGATTTACCAAACTTCAGTGGTGGGTGCGCGGCACCGGCCTGCGGTTGGGCTCCGCCTCCACCGCCAGACCCTTGCGCACCCGCTTGCCTACCAGTACGGCCGCTGCGGCAAAAGCCTTTTCCGATTCCTCGGCGCACCAATCCCACTCCGCCAGGCTGTCGTGGAGACCCGCCCGCCAGTGCGCCGAGACGTAGACACGGCCGAGCTTCAGCTCCACCGACCAGTCGTGCCAGGTCACCTCTTCGGAAGGATCCTCGACATACTCCTGCTCGGCCAACCGGCAGTGGTTGTCACTGTGGTCGTCGATGGCGCTGATCTCGAACACCACCAGATCGTGCTGGACACAGGATTCCCATCCGGTATGGACGGAACCGGCGGACCAGAACAACGCGTGGATGATTGCCGCCGGGGCCAGCTGCAAATCAACGGCGGTGTCCCAGTCCGGCTCCTGACCGCTGTCATCTCGGCTCATGTCGGTCTCCATTTCGCTGTACATCGGCGGCTTGTCCGCGGGGGGTGCGATCGTCGGGCTCCGGCGGGCCCGCGTCAAGGGTGATCCGGGTCGTCATCTCCGAAAGACCACTGCTAGACTCGCGCCTCCAGTTCCAGCGCCCCAGGCCCCATGAGTTCTGTCCTCCCTACGCCGCCACCGACCTGGGCGTTGCTCGGCGCCAAGACCGGCGACAACAACCAGGTGCTGGCACTGGCGGAAGCCCTGGGTTGGCCCTGTGCAGTACGCAACATCCACTATCGACCCTGGGAGCTGCTGACCAACCTGCTGGCCGGCACCAGCCTGCTGGGGGTGAACCGCCGCCGTTCCGCGCCGCTACAGCCGCCCTGGCCGGCGCTGGTGATCAGCGCCGGGCGGCGCAACGAACCCGTGGCGCGGTGGATCCAGGCCCGGAGCGGCGGCTACACTCGGCTGGTCCATATCGGCCGTCCCTGGGCGGCGCCGGCGGCCTTCGACCTGATCGTCACCACACCGCAGTATTTTCTGCGCAATGCCGGCAATGTGCTCTGCAACCGGCTGCCGCTGCACCGCGTCGATGCCGAACGCGCCCGCGCCCGGGCCGCGGTGCTGGCGCCGGAACTCGCCACCCTGCCCAGACCGCGCACCCTGGTACTGCTGGGCGGCAACAGCGGGCCCTTCGTGTTCACCGCCGCCAAAGCGCGCCGACTGGCGGCCGAGGTCGACCGGCTCGTCGCGGCGGAGGGCGGCGCCGTGCTGGCCACGGACAGCCGCCGCACGCCGGCCCACGCCAGTGCGGCATTCCGGGCTGCGCTGCGCGCGCCCGGGCGTTTCTTTGCCTGGAATGACCCCGCTCCCAGCCGTTACCTGGCCCTGCTCGGCAGCGCCGACCGCCTGGTAGTGACCGCCGAGAGCATGTCGATGCTGGCCGAGGGGCTCGCCCTGGAAAAACCCCTGCACCTGTTCAGCCTTCACGATACCGGACCCTGGTGGCGCCACCGCCACGTCTGGCGCACCAAGCCGCTCAGTCATCGGCTGGCCATGGCCTGGGGCCCGCGGCGGATGCGCCGCGATGTCACCCGGCTGCTGGAACTGGTGGTCGCCGAAGGCCGCGCGCAATGGCTGGGGGAGCCGCCGCCACCAGCACCAGAGCCGGCGGCGCCGATCGCCGTGCCCCAGGCTGATCTGGAGCGCACCGTGCAACGGGTGCGAGCGCTGTTCGGGCAGTGACTCAGGCTGCGGTGGCGACCCCGGCGAGCGGGTGCAGCGGTGGCGGCGGCAGGTCCGGGGTGTGCGCCAGCACCTCGAAGGCGTCGTGGCGGACGTGATTGCAGGCCATCTCGGCGCGCAGGGTAGTCTCGTCGATCACGCCCTGGGCCAGGCATTCCTTGAGCAGCCCGAAAAAGAAGCGTTCCTGATTGACGTCCGGGTGGGCACGGTAGTTGCCCATCAGTCCGTATTCGCCGAACAGGTGGCGGCGCAGGCGCAATAGCCAAGCGATCGGTGGAAACAGCCGGAAGCGCTCGCTGGGCCGCCAGTCGACCGGCAGACCCGTCTTCCAGGGCTGGGTCTTGCGGCGGGTGGTGTGCAGCATGCGGGTGGCCGGGGTGAAGCGGTCGAAGTCGTTCCACTCGGGCTCGAAGAAGCCGATGCTCTCGCGCGGCTCGTTCTTGAGGCATACCCAGGGCTGGTAGTCGTAGTCGCCATCGAACATGGCGTTGAACTGCCGCTCCGGGTCCCAGTGCCGCAGCCGGGTACAGTCGAGCAGCATCACGCTGCTGGCGAAACACTTGTCCACCAGACCCTTGGGCCCGGAGCGCATCCGGCAGAGGATGGCCTTGCCGCCCATGTCGCGGCTGAGCAGCGGCCAGATGTCGGCGGCGGCAAACACATCCGGGTCGATCACCAGCGCCCGTCCCTGGAAGTCCATCAGCCCGGGCGGCAGGAAGCGGGTGGGTGTGAAGGATTGCAGGTCGTCGTTGAGCCACACCCGCTGCACGCCGTCGCGCAGGTAGCTCTGCCCTTCACGCGCCGCGAACCAGGGATAGTCGCGGGTGTCGATGATGCGCACCCCGAAGCGCTCGTTGTGCTCGGAGAAACGCCGCAGCGCGTAGGCGGCCACCTTGGCACCGACAATCTGCTTGTGGTTGGTCTGGATGAAGACGCAATGATCCATCGTATAAGTGTAACAACCGGCGGGGGCGCAACTATAACAAGGCGGCGCACCGCCGGCAGCGGCGGCAGCTGACTCCGATCAAGGAATGCGCTGGCGAGATCCGCTGCTCTGGGTGTAGGCTGCGCCGGTGATTCCGAGCGGAGCGACCAGCGTGCCCCTGATCGATCTCGACGCGCTGCGCCGCGCGCCCCTGGTGCGCGAGCCCTTCGACCATCTGGTGGTACCCGACGCCCTCGCCACCGCCGCCCAGCACGCGGTATGGGACCATTACCCGGACATCGACACCCCGGCCAACCACCGGCTGGAAGATCTCCGGCCGAGGCCCGCCTTCGCGGAACTGATGACCGAACTGCAGGGCCGGGAGTTCGCGCGCGCGCTCGGTGCGCGCTTTGATCTGCCGCTGGAGACCATGCCCACCACCATTACGGTGCGCAAGTACTGCGAGCGTACCGATGGCGACATCCACACCGATCACAGGAGCAAGATCCTCACCGTGCTGCTCTACTTCAACCCGGAGTGGCCGTCGCCCGAGGGCCGGCTGCGCCTGCTGCGCTCACCGGACGATCTGGCGGACTATGCTGCCGAGGTGCCGCCGCTGGCCGGCACCCTGCTCGCCTTTCGCCGCACCGATCACTCCTGGCACGGTCACAGCCGCTATGTGGGCGAGCGACGCATGGTGCAGCTCAACTACCTCGACGCCCGCCCGCTGGCGGTACTCCAGCAGCGCGCCGCGCGTTTTGCGACCCACTTCGTGAAAGACGTGCTGCGTATCCGCTGAATTGCCCGAGCCGTTCGGGGCCGGGCCATCGCCATGCGCACCAGGGGTCTACCATCGAATTTGCAGGGTGACGGGTTCCCTTGCCGCCGTGACCCAGGCCGGCGGCCTCAGTAACCAGGGCTACTGGCACCTGTCCCGGACATTGGCGACGCAAACCGGAGTGACCAAAGCCTGGCTCAAGCGCCAAGGCCTGATCCCCTATATGCTCTTTCACGCCATATTGTTTTTTCTTTCCTGCCTTCCTTCCTGTCAGGCGGCGACCCTGGCCAGGTAAATGGTCTGGGTAAACGGCCGGTCCTGCAGCGGATTGTGGAAGGTCACGGGCTCCACCCAGGCCGCGTCGAAAACACTCGCCAGCCGTTCGGTGAATGCGGCGTCCGGCTGGTCGTTCGACCACAGCCCGAAGATGCCGCCGGGTTTCAGATGCGTAGCCAGCGCACGCAGCCCCTCGGCCCGATAGGAGGCGGCGCTGCGCGCATCGAGCAGCGCCTCCGGCGAATGATCGATATCCAGCAGGATGGCATCAAACCGCCGTCCCGGCGTTACCGGATCGAAACCGGCAGATCCATTCGCGAGCGCGAAAAAATCGCCCTGCACCAATCGACAGCGCGGATCGGACGTGAGCCCGGGGCCGAGCGGCAACAACGCGCTCCGATGCCAGTCGATGACGGGCTCCAGCAGCTCGACGACCACGAGCGAGGCGACCCGCCGGTCTTCCAGAACCGTCTGCGCGGTATAGCCGAGACCCAGACCACCGACGACGACGTCCAGCACCGCGCCGGGGAGCGCCGCCAACCCCAAACGCGCGAGCGCGACCTCGGAAACGGTGAACAGGCTCGACATCAGATAGTCTTCGCCGAGTTTGATTTCGAGCACGTCGACGCCCAGCGCGTGCTCGCGCCGTCGCCGCAGGCTCAGCACGCCGATGGGTGTGAGTCGACTGTCCAGCTCCTTGAATGACAGGCTCATGGCTTCGCAATGCTCCGTGGACGGCCGTCAATCCTGTCGCAAGCCGCCGGGGAACGCAAAGGCTGTGGTCACATGGAAGACTGCACTGAAAGGCTGGGATCAGGTCTTCTGACCCGGATGTTGCACGAGCGTGGCGGTGAAGGCGAATTTTTTGCCGTGACGGGGCCGTAGCGCCACGCCGGCCGTTTATTGGTGGATTTTCCCGTCGTCTTTGGCGTTTTCGCTTTTTTCAGACACAGATCCCCCAACCCCCATTGTTTGTCAACGTGCCGGGGCAGCACTCATGGGGGCTACATGGTGTTGAGACGCCGGGCCACGAGACGGAAGAGGTCTTGATCGGGGCAGGCACTGGTCCGGAGCAGCCGGATTCGGCGGGTGATGCGGATCACGATCCGCGTCTTCGGCCAACGGACCCGGATCTGCGCCACCATCCGCTCCAGTTCCTCAACGTTGCTCGCCGCGCCATCCCGGTTCGATGGCTGCAGGCGGGCACACAACAGATGCTCACCGCAAAAGACGTACAGCGGCAGATAGCAGTAACACCAATAGTAGCCGTGGAAGAAGCGGCACTCCTGGTGACCGTGAGCGGATTATCGGTGGCATCCAGATCCAACCAGATCTCTCGCGGCGGCTGCTCGTAGGGCTTCAGGAACACATCCACCGGCAGCCGATCCAGGGCTTGCGGATCCGCCGTGATCTTCTTGTAGCGATCAGTCGCCGCCGCGCCAGGGATGCTCAGCTCGAGCCAGTTGAGCGTGCTCGACCCGGCCAGCGGGTAGCCTTTGTCGCGTTCTCGCTTCCGACCTCACCCGCCAGCTCCCGCTTCCCCATCAGCAGCACCAGCACGCTATCCGAGCGCAACAGGTCGTGATCGTTGAGGTCTTCGTCGCTGAGCGCCAGAGCGTAGGCGCGCTGCGCTACCAGCGCCTGAACACTGTGCTCGACACTGTTGGGGTTGCGGCCGTCGCTGAAGCAGCCGGCCAAGCCGGCCAGCCGGATGCCAAGCCGATGGTCAACCTCTCCCAGCAACAACCCACCACCCTCCGAGGTGATACGACCACCGTCGAAGCAGTCCACCCCATCCCGGCTACCAAGGGCGTGAAATCCCGGCTGTGTGGGAATACGCGCTGTCGCCATAGGCCTCTGCCGCTGTTGTTTCGTAACCGCTTGCCGGCACTTACTTTATGCAACAGACAGAGGCCTATGCCATGCTCTCGATGAGATTCCCGGGTCAGCGGCTGCTGTATTTGGGTGAAAGGGGCGTTTATTCTTCTTACGCGTCGTCAAACATGTCACGGAATCCCGCTTCGTCGGATTCGCCGAAGATGTCGCCGATAGCCTGTTTCTGCCGGTTGTCGGCTTGCGTCTTCATCATCTGCTGGTTACTGGCGATGACGGCATCGGTGAACGTGGACAGGCGTCCATCCTCCAGATGAACGACGCGGTCGGCGACATCAAGGATACGAGTGTCGTGCGTGACCAGCAAAATGGTCGTGCCCTGCTCACGCGCCAGTGACTGCATCCGGTCAACGACCTCGCGCCCGGACTTCTTGTCCAGCGACGCGGTTGGCTCGTCGGCCAGCAGCATGGCCGGTTCTCCGCCCAGCGCGCGCGCAATCGCCACGCGCTGGCGTTGCCCGCCCGACATCTGCTCCGGCTTGTGGTGCAGACGATCGCCGAGACCGACGGCCTCCAGCATCTCGCGCGCCCGCCGGTGGGCGGCACGGTTTCCGATACTGCGGCTGACCTTGAGCCCCAGTTCGACGTTCTGCAAGGCACTCAGTGCTTCGACGAGATTGTGCTGTTGGAAGATGAAGCCAATCCGCTGCCGCACTTTTTCAAGTACCCTGGGCGATGCGCCGCGCAATTCTTCGCCCAGCACCTTGACGCTGCCTTCCTGGGTCGAGCGCAATGCGCCGACCAGGGTCAGCAGCGTGGTCTTGCCCGACCCGGAAGGCCCGGTGACGATAATGATTTCGCCGGCCGGAATGCTGGTGGTGATATCGAACAGGATCTGCTTGCGCAGCGCGCCGCGGCCGAATGAATGGTTCAGACCTTCGATCCGGATTGGAGTTAGTGCCGCCATCAGAAGACCTCCGCCGGATCCAGCCGCGCGACCTTGCGAATCGCCAGCAGCGCCGAGATTGTGCACATGCCCAGGGTAATCAGAAACACCGTGATGCCGCGGTCCGGTGTAATGTAAAGCGGTAGCTTGGTGGCACCGGCGGCAATACCATAGAGCCAATGCACGATGATCATACCGGGGATATAGCCGAGTACGGCCAGAATGGCGGCTTGCTGCAATACGATTCCGGACACGAAGCGATTCTTGTAGCCGATCGCGCGCAATGTTGCGTACTCGTTGAGGTGTTCGGAGATATCGGCAAACAGGATCTGGTAGACGATGATGCCGCCGACGATGAAGCCCATGATTGCGCCGAAGGTGAAGATGTAACCGATGGGTGTGGCGGAATTCCAGTATTTCTGCTCACGTTTGACGAACTCGGCGCGTGTCATGACCAGCACGTCGTCGGGAAGATAGGCTTCCAGCCGAGCGCGGGCCCGGTCGGGGTCAGCGTCTGGCCCGAGTTGAAGCAACCCCAACTGAATGTCGTGACGCGGCCGGTCGGGAAACAATCTCAGCCAGTTGTCATCGCTGGTCAGGATGGTTCCATCGATTCCGAAGGAAGTGCCCATCTCGAACAGCGACACCAACTCCATTTGCCGGTCGTTGATCTCGGTTATCACCGGATCGCCCCGGCTAAAGGCACCGGCCACCGGCCCGAATTCCGGTCGTGAAGCCGAGTCGAATGCCACCACGTTCTGCTGCGCGAGCAATGGACGGGCCTGGTCGAAGCCGGGTGCATCCAGAATGTCGTGTTGCGGATTGAAGCCCACCGCATTGATGCTGCGGCGCTCGTTGTTCCAGGGGTTCTTCCACACCGCGGGGAAGATATAGACCGGCATCACCTGGCGCACGTCCGGGTCGGCCAGCGCCTGATACAGGCGCCGGATCGAAAAATCCTGCGGCCGCACGATGAATACACTGTCGGGGCTGAACAGGGCGATGTCGTAATTCAGCCGCTCATGAAAACGAACGGCGCTCTCGAACAGCGCGGAGCGGAATCCCAGCTGCATCATGATCAGCAGCACTGCAAAGCTGATGCCGGCGACGGCAACCACCAGGCGCAGCGGTCGATGCCTGAGTTGCAGCCAGCCCAGCGGCGGCGCCGGAAGCCAATCCGTCCTCATTTTTCAAGATCCGATGACAACGGTAACTTGCAGATTACTCAACCCCTGGGTCGGCACGGGATCGTCGAGGAGAATCTCGACTTCAACGATTCGCGCGTCCTTGCGGGCAGCCGGGTCGGTTCCGATTTCGTCCTGTTTCTGGACCTTCAGGCCAACATGCTCCACCACCCCGGTTAATGGGGAGGCCAGCGCGGGGCTGGAAATGGTTGCCGTCTGGCCGGTCGAGACCCGGCCAACATCGGCTTCGTAGACTTCGGCAATCGCATACATTCGTTCTACATTGCCGAGTTCCAGCGCGCCTCCGGCGCTGACGGTTTCGCCAGGCCAGCTCAGAACCTCCAGCACACGTCCGGAAGAAGGCGCCCGAATCTCGGTTCTGGCGAGCTCGGCCTCGGCCCTTCGCAATGCGGCCTGAGCCACCTCGATCTCGCTTTCGGCCGCGATCGCATCTGCCCGTCGGGCATTGCAGGCGGCCTGCACCGACGCCGCGTCGGCTCGGGCCTGTTCGTATTCCTCCCTGGTCGAGACATTGGTTTCGCGCCATTGCTTTCTGCGGTTGGCTTCTTGCAGCTTTGTCTCCACCAGCGCGCATTTGCTTTCGGCCATGCTGGCAGCGGACCTGGCTCGCAATCGGGCCAGCGCCAGGGACGCTTTTTTCTCCTCGACGATGGATTGCATCAGGTCTACCAAGTCGGTCACCGCCAGTAATTGCCCCTGGATTACCTCGTCTCCTTCGTTGACCAATAACTCTTTGATTGCGGGGCCGCGGGTGATGCCGATCATTGCAGGCGCTGCGACCCGGATAATGCCGTTCTCCGGCTCCAATCGGCCCAGGGCAGAGATGGCTGCGGGGCTTTGGGCGATGTCATTTGCATGATCTTGCGCGATTGTCCCGGATGGGCCCAGAAATAGCATGACCAGGAAAGGCATCAGAATGAATTGGCCTGCGCTAGACTCCCTCATTATTTATATTCTCCTTTGATCTTACGACCTTAAGGTTCTTGTTCTTGAGGTATCGACACCCTTATTTTCAAGAATCCTCCGCCGTTTTTCTACCTGCCTTGGCGCAAAATCCGGGCTAGTAGCCCCCGCGCCGGGCGGCCGTCATTCGACGCCCTTGGGCTTTTGCTGGCGCATGAAACCGAACAGGTAACCGGCGATGCGGCGCATCTGGATCTCGTCGGCGCCTTCGGTGATGCGATAGCGGCGGTGGTGGCGGTAGATGTGCTCGAAGGGTTTGTGCCGCGAATAGCCCAGGCCACCGTGCACCTGCATCGCCCAGTCGGCGGCGTCACAGCACAGCCGGTTGGCGGTGTAGTTGCACATCGACACCTTGTCGGAGACGGTGAAGTTGCCGTGGGTGTCCATGCTCCAGGCGGTCTTGTGGATCAGGGCGCGCAGCATTTCGGCGCGTGTCTGTAGTTCCACCAGGGGAAACTGGATGCCCTGGTTCACGGCCAGCGGCTTGCCGAAGGGCTTGCGTTCTTTGGCATAGGCGACCGCCTGATCGATGCAGAACTGGGCGGCACCCAGGCTGGAGGCGGCCTGGCGGATGCGGTTCTCGTTGAAGAAATGCTGTACCACCTGCAAGCCCTTGCCTTCGCCGCCGAGGATGGCGTCGTCGGCCACGCGCACATCGGTGAATGAGACCCGGCCGTGGTCGGTGGGCATGTTGAAGGTCCAGAGCATCTCCTCGACCTTGAGACCCCGGGCAGCCATGGGCACCAGGAAGGCGGTGATGCCCTGGGCGTCGCCGGGCTGGCCGCTGGTGCGGGCGTAGACCAGATCGTAGGGTGCGCTGTGGACACCGGTGTTCCAGGTCTTCTCGCCGTTGATGATCCAGTCGCCACCGCGGCGTTCGGCGCGAGTCTCCATGTGGGTGGCGTCGGAGCCGTGGTTGGGTTCGGTGATGCCATAGGCGTAGCTCTTCTCGCCGCGCAGCAGGGGCTCGACCCATTCGGCCTTCTGCCGCTCGGTGCCATAGGCCAGCATGAGCAGGGCGCCGACGTTGTTGCCGACGATGGAGTGTTCGGTCTGCAGGTCGTTGTGCAGGCCCAGGCCCTTGGCGGCCAGGTGCTCGCGGATGATGGCCATGCCCAGATTGGTGCCGTCGCGGCCACCGTAGGCGCCGGGGATTGCGTAGCGGTAGTGGCCGGCGTCGTCGGCGAGGCGCTTGGCCTGTGCCATCAGCGCCTCCCAGTCGGCGTTGGGCAGACCGCCGCGCTCCCAGTCGGTGCGCGCATCCTCGCGGCGGTGGTCGAAGAAGCGGATGTTGTCGTCCCGGTTTTCCAGGGGCTTGATCACCTGCTCGATGAAATCGTCGAGTTCGTGCAGGTAGTCGACAAGATCCTGGGGAATGTCGAAGTTCATGCTGTGGGCCTCTCGGACAGTGATGGAATGGGAAAACCGTCGACCGCGGGCGCTGTGCTCAGCGGAACAGCTGCATCGCCAGGCCGATGTCGCGCCCGGCCTCCAGTGCCTGGGTGAAAGTCAGGTCGGCGGCGCGGCGGATCAGTTGTTTGGTCAGGCGCAGGGCGTCGGGGTGAAAGCTGGCGAGCCGCTCGGCCAGGGTCTGCGCGGTGGCCTCCAGCTCGGCGGCCGGCACCACCCGATTGACCATGCCGATCGCCAGCGCGCGCCGCGCGTCGATGTATTCGCACAGGGCCAGGAGTTCAAAGGCGGCCTTGCGCCCGATCTGGTGGACCAGTGCCGGCGCGACCCCGGCCGCGGCCATGCCGAGCTTCACCTCGGGATAGCCGAACATGGCGTCGTCGGCGGCCACCACCAGGTCGCAGCTCACCGCGAGGTTGGCGCCGCCGCCCAGGGCGTAACCCTGTACCGCGGCGATCACCGGGGTGTCCATGCGCTGGATGGTGCCGTAGAAGCGCACGGTGTGGTCGAGCCGCGCGGCCATGGCCCGGGCGCCGGGCGGTGGCCGGGGGCTTTCGCCCGCGTCGCTGCGTTGACCGAGGTCGGCACCGGCGCAGAAGGCGGGTCCGGAGCCGGCCAGCACCACCACCGCGACCCCGGGGTCGTCCTCGGCGGCGCGCAGCGCGGCGGCGAGCGCCCGGGTCAGGGCGTCATCGAGCGCGTTGCGCTTGTCCGGGCGGTTCAGGGTGAGGTGGCGGATCGCCCCGCTGTCGCGGGCCAGGAGGGGTTCGGTCATTGGATGGTTCCTCGACAGTGGAGTGGCGGTAACTGCCGGCGCTGCATGGCGCGGGGGTCGCCGGCGGTCGCGGTCATCGGCCGGGTTCCAGCGCCAGGGTCACGCGGATCAGCTCCGGAGTGCCGATCTCCGGCCGCTCCACGAAGCCGAGCTGCGCGGCCAGGCGGCGCATCGCCCGGTTGTCCGGCGCGACCTCGCCGTGGAGCTCGGCGAGGCCCCGCTGCCGCGCCTGGGCGATGATCCGTTCCAGCAGCCGCCGTCCCAGGCCCTGACCGGCGATCGCCGGATGCAGGAGGATGGCGAATTCGGCGCGCTCCTGGTCGGAGCCGATGAGAATGCGCACGATGCCCGAGATGGGTGTCCGCCCGGGGTTGCCGGGGACGGTCACCACCAGCGCCAGGTCGCGGTCATAGTCGATCTGGGTGAAGCGCGCGGCGTCGATTTCCGCCACGGTGCGCAGCGAGGCCGAGAAGTGCGTGCGCCGTTGCTCGGGCGTGAGATCGGCGAAGGCGCGGCGCAGCGCCGGCTCGTCCTCGGGCCGGATCGGGCGCAGCAGCAGCTCGCGGCCGTCGGCCAGGTGCAGCGCTTCTTCCAGCTCGCGGGGGTAGGGGCGGATCGCCAGGCGCCCGGCGCCGCTGCCGGTGGCCGGCGCGATGCGCACCCGGGTATCGACGGCGAGCACGCCCTCGCCATCTGCGAGCAGGGGATTGATGTCGATTTCCACCACCTGGGGAAGATCCACGACCAACTGGGCGACCTTGAGCAGGGTCAGCGCCAGGGCATCGAGGTCGGCGGCCGGGCGGTCGCGAAAGCCGTGCAGCAGGCGCGCGACCCGGGTGCGTTCGATCAGGGCGCGGGCCAGGGTGAGGTTGAGCGGCGGCAGCTCCAGGCTCTGGTCGCGCACCACCTCGACCGCGGTGCCGCCCTGGCCGAACAGCAGCACCGGGCCGAACTGCGGATCCACGGTGGCGCCCAGGATCAGTTCCCAGGCATTCCGGCGGTCGATCATGGGTTCGATCAGAAAGCCGTCGAGGTGCGCCTCCGGGCGCAGTTCCCGCACCCGCTCCGCCATCGCCGCCGCCTCGGCGGCCACAGTCTCCGGCCGGCTCAGGTCGAGCACCACACCGCCGACGTCGGATTTGTGCTGGATCTGTGCCGAGATGATTTTCAGGGCGACCTTGCCGCCCAGCGCGAGCGCCGCCTCGGCGGCGGCCTCCGCAGTGGCGGCGACCCGCCCGGCCACCCGGGGGATGCCGTAGGCGTCGAGCAGCGCCTTGACCTCGGGCGGGGTCAGCCAGTCGCGGCCCTGGGCCAGTGCCTCGCCGAGCAGGCGCTGGGCTGCCACCGGGTCGGGGGCGAAGGATTCCGGTACCGATGGCGGCACCTGGGTGAGGAGTTCCTGGCTGCGCTGGTACCGGATCAGATACTCGAAGGCACGCACCGCCTGTTCCGGGGTGGCGGGACTGGGAATGCCCGCGGCGGCGAAGCGCCGCCGCGCCGCCTCCGCGCTGGCGGCGCCCACCCAGCTGGTGATCAGCATGGGTTCCCGGCGCTCGCCCCAGCATTCGATCAGCGCCTGGGCCGCTTCCTCGCTGGAGGCGATGGCGGTGGGGCAGTTGAGCGCGAGCACCGCATCGACGCCCGGGTCCGCGGCCAGGATTTCCGCCGCAGTGGCATAGCGCGATCCGGGTGCGTCGCCGACGATGTCCACCGGGTTGCCGTGCGACCAGGTGGCCGGCAGGCGGGCGTCCAGTGCCTGCAGTGTCTCGGGCGTCAATGCGGCCAGGGTGCCGCCCTGGGCGATCAGGGCGTCGGTGGCCAGCACGCCGATGCCGCCGCCATTGGTGAGGATCGCCACCCGGGGTCCGCGCGGCCGGCGGCCGGTGGCGAGCAGCTCGGCGGCGTCGAACAGTTCTTCCAGGGTATCGACCCGCAGCGCGCCGACGCGGCGGAACACGGCATCGTAGACGGCGTCGTTGCCGGCCAGCGCGCCGGTGTGCGAGGCGGCGGCGCGGGCGCCCTCGGCGTGGCGGCCCGCCTTGACCACGATCAGCGGCTTGACCCGGGCCGCGGCGCGTGCCGCGGAGATGAATTTGCGGGCGTCGCTGATCGCCTCGATGTAGAGCAGGATGGCGTGGGTACCGGGATCGGCGGCCAGATAGTCGAGCAGGTCGCCGAAGTCGACGTCGATCATGTCGCCCAGGGACACCAGGTGGGAAAAGCCGATGCCGCGCACCTGGGCCCAGTCGAGAATCGAGGTGACGATGGCGCCGGACTGGGTGACGAACGCCAGCCCGCCGGGCAGCGCGGGCAAGTGCGCGAAGCTGGCATTGAGGCCGGCGGCGGAGCTGAGCACGCCCACGCAGTTGGGGCCGACCAGGCGCAGGTCGTGGCGCTGCGCGGCGGCGAGCAGTGCGGCGCGGCTCACCGCCTGGGCGGGGTCGTCACTGAAGCCCGCGGTGAGGATCACCGCGGCGCGGGTGCCGCGCGCACCGAGCTGGTCGAGCGTCGTCGCGACCGCTGCCGGCGGGGTGGCGATCACGGCGAGATCCGGCACCAGGGGCAAGGCCGCAACATCCGGGTAGGTGACGATGCCCTGCACCACGCCGCGCGTCGGGTTGACCGGCAGGATGGCCCCTTCGAAACCGGTGCCGAGCAGGTTGCGCAGTACCTGGGCGCCGACGCTGCCCGGGCGGCCGCTGGCGCCGAGCAGGGCGACGGCCGCGGGTTTCAGCAGGGCGTCGAGGTGGCGCGTGGACATGGCCGCCGCTTCACCGGATCCGGGGCTTGCCGGCCGCCGCGCCGTGCGGGTGCCGGGTCCGCCGCCCGTCAGGGCGTGGCATGGGGAAAGATGGTCCGGTAGAGGTGGTAGTAGCTGGCGGCCAGCAAGGGCGCCGCCACCAGCAGACCGAGGCCGAATGGCAGGGCGCCGAGCAGCATCAGTACCAGGGCCAGCAGACCCCAGATCAGCAGCGCCAGCCAGTTGCGAAAGGTGGCATTGAAGCTCAGCCGCAGGGCGGCGCCCACCGGCTGGCGATCAAACCCCACCAGCGGTGTGGCGAAGAAAAAGACCGCGCTCAGGGGCACCAGCACGACCAGCAGGACCAGCAGGGCGGCGGGATTGACGCTCAGCTGTCCGGGCGCCATGCCACCGATCGCGGCCACCCCCAGCTTGGCTGTGCCCTTGCTGGCCAGCAGCTGGACCGCGCCGAGCAGGATCAGGCTGTTGCGGGCGGGATCGCCGAAGCCCGCAAACAGATGGCCGACGGTCAGCGCCTTGCCGGCGTCGAGGTCCCGGGCGCCCAGCAGCCAGCCGAAGGTGAACACCGGCCCCAGCAGGGTTATCGCCAGCGAGCCCACCACCGGGATGAACGCGACCAGACTGATCAGGAAAAACACGGCCAGGATGCCCATCCAGGGCCCGGGCGCACGTTTGAATGCTTCCCAGCCGGCGGCGATCCAGGCGCTGGCGTCGGCCGCGGTGGCGGTATGAATGCGGGGTTCGGTGGCCTGGACCGGGCTGATCGGCGATGGCTCGCTCATGGGGTGCCGCTCCTTGCGCTGGGATGATGGCGCCGATGGTAGCCGAGTTGGCGGCGCCGGTCAGTCGAGCAGGGGCGCGGCGGCAAGCAGCTCGCGGGTGTAGGCGTCCTGCGGCGCCTGCCAGAGCGCCTCGGTGGTGCCGCTCTCGACCAGTTTGCCGTGATGCAGCACCAGCACCCGGTCGCACAGATAGCGGACCACGGATAGGTCGTGGGAGATGAACACCAGGCTCAGGTTGTGGCGCGCCACCAGGGCCAGGATGAGGTCGAGGATCTGCGCCTGAATGGTGACGTCGAGGGCCGACACGGGCTCGTCGGCGATCACCACCTCGGGTCGGGTGGCGATCGCCCGGCCGATGGCGATGCGCTGGCGCTGGCCCCCGGAGAACTCGTGCGGGTACTTGCGGATGGCGCTGCGCGGCAGGCCGACATCGTCCATCAGCGCCAGCACCAGGGCGGTGACCTCGCGGCGCTCGGCAAGGCGGTGGTAGCGCAGGGGTTCGGCAAGGGCGTCGAACACGCTCATGCGCGGGTTGAGGGAGGCGTAGGGATCCTGAAAGATCATCTGCAGGTGGCGGCGCAGCGGCCGCAGCTGGCGTTCGCCGAGCCCGGTCAGCTCGGTGCCGCGCAGCCGCACCGAGCCCGCGGTGGGCTTGATCAGCTGCAGGATGGAACGCCCCAGGGTGGATTTGCCGGAACCGGATTCGCCCACCACGCCCAGGATCTCGTTGCGATACAGAGTCAGGGAGACGTCGTCCACCGCCTTGACGGTGCGCCCGCCGGGTTCGCTGAACCAAGTGCGCAGGCCCTCGACCTGGATCAGGGCCTCCTGCTGGGGCGGCGGCGGGGCGTTCTTGTGGCCGCGGCGGCTGGCCGCGAGCAGCTTGCGGGTGTAGGGATGCTGCGGATCGCGGAACAGGGTCGCCGGCGTGCCGCGTTCCACCACCCGGCCGTCCTGCATCACCAGGATGCGGTCGGCGATATCGGCGACCACGGCGAGGTCGTGGCTGACGAACAGCACGGCGAGATTGCGGCGTGCCTGGATCGCGGCGATCAGGCGCAGGATCTGCGCCTGGATGGTGACATCGAGCGCGGTGGTCGGCTCGTCGGCGATCAGCAGCCGGGGTTCGGCGATCAGTGCCATGGCGATCATCACCCGCTGGCGCATGCCGCCGGAAAATTCGTGCGGGTAGGCGTCGAAGCGGCGCTCGGCGTCGACGATGCCGACCTCGTCGAGCAGCTCCAGGGCGCGCGCGCGGGCCGCCTTGCGGCTCACTTTGCGGTGGTAGCGCAGCGGCTCCATGAGCTGCTCCCCCAATGTCAGGAAGGGGTTCAGACAGGTCATGGGATCCTGGAAGATGGTGGCGATCTCGTTGCCGCGGACTGCGCGCAGCGCGCGCGGCGGCAGGCGCAGCAGGTCGCGGCCGGCAAAGCGCGCGCTGCCGGATTCGATGCGCCCCGGGGGCATGGGCACCAACCCGAGCAGGCTGTAACAGCACACCGACTTGCCGGAACCGGATTCGCCGACGATGGCCAGGGTCTCGCCGGCGTCGAGGGCAAAGCTCACCCCTTCGACAGCGCGCGCCACGCCGTTGCGGGTATGGAACCAGATCGACAGATCCTCGACTTCGAGCAATGCCATGACTCAGTCCTTGGCGATCCGCGGATCCAGGGCGTCGCGCAGGCCGTCGCCCAGAAAATTGAGGGAAAACAGCGTGATCGACAGGGCGACGCCCGGGAAGATCAGCAGCCAGGGATATTCCTCCATGGTCTCTGCGCCGTAGGAGATCAGCAGTCCCCAGGAACTCGCCGGCGGCTGGATGCCCAGGCCCAGGAAGCTGAGAAAGGCTTCCAGCAGCATCACGCTGGGAATGGTCAGGGTGGTGTAGACGATCACCGGCCCCAGGGTGTTGGGAATCAGGTGGCGGCGGATGATGGTCCAGCGCGACAGCCCCAGGGAGACCGCAGCCTCGATGAATTCCTGTTGCTTCAGCGTCTGCACCTGGCCGCGCACGATGCGCGCCATGGTCAGCCACTCGACGGCGCCGATGGCCAGGAACAGCAGGACCAGGTTGCGGCCGAAGATCACCATCAGCAGGATGATGAAGATCATGAAGGGCAGGGCGTAGAGGATGTCCACCAGGCGCATCATCACCGCGTCGACGCGGCCGCCGGCGTAGCCGGCGATGGTGCCGTAGAGCACGCCAATCAAGAGCGCGACCCCGGTGGCCACGAAGCCCACGGCGAGCGAGATGCGTCCGCCCCAGAGCACATGGGTGAGCAGGTCGCGGCCCAGAGTGTCGGTGCCCAGCCAGTGTGCCGCGGAAGGTGGCGAGGCGCCCAGGGCCAGATCCTGGGCGCGGTAGTCGTAGGGTGCGATCCAGGGCGTCAGCAGGGCCAGCACGCAGAGCAGGATGAGCGTCACGCCGCCGGCCACCGCCAGACGGTTGCGGCGCAGCCGCAGCCAGGCGTCGCGCCACAGGGAGACCCCGCGCTCGGCCTGCAGCGCCTCGCCGCTCATGAGGCGCGCTTCCGGTACTGGTGGCGCAGGCGCGGGTTGAGCCAGACCGCGGCGATGTCGGCGAGCAGGTTGAAGGCCACGATCAGCACGGCGAAGAAGATGGTGGTGCCCATGATCATGGTGTAGTCACGGTTGAAGGCCGCCTGTACATAGAAGCGCCCGAGACCCGGGATCTGGAAGATGGTCTCGACCACGAAGGAGCCCGACAGCAGGCCGGCGAAGGCCGGGCCGGCGAAGGCCACCACCGGGATCAGGCCGCCGCGCAGGCCGTGCTTGAGCACCACGATCCACTCCGGCAGGCCCTTGGCGCGCGCGGTGCGGATGTAGTCCTGGGACAGCACCTCGAGCATGCCGCCGCGCGACAGCCGCGCCACATAGGCGGTGTAGCCGGATGCCAGAGTCAGAGCGGGCAGAATCTTGTCGCCGGGGACATTGCCCCAGCCGGACACCGGCATCCAGTCGAGCCAGATGCCGAACACCAGAATCAGCAGGGGGCCGAGCAGAAAGGACGGCAGGCAGATGCCGATCATGGCCGCCGACATGGGGAGGTAATCCTGGGCGCTGTTGGGGCGCAGCGCGGCCACCACGCCCGCGGCCGTACCCAGTACCAGGGAGATGAGCAGCGCGTAGAGGCCGAGCTCGGCAGTGGTGGGCAAGCCGGCGAAGATCATCTCGTCGACGCTGCGCCCGGGATAGCGGAACGACGGGCCGAAGTCGCCGCGCACCAGGTCGCCCAGGTAGCTGAGGTACTGGGAGGCCAGCGGCTGATCGAGCCGGTAGCGCGCCTCCAGGGCCCGCTGCACCTCGGCGGGCACCGCCTTCTCGTCGCTGAAGGGACCGCCCGGTGCCAACCGGACCAGGAAGAAGGTCGCGGTCACCACCACCAGCAGCACGGGTAGCGCCTGCAGCAGGCGGTGGAGGATGAAGCGCGGCATGGGGCTCAGTCTGCCGCCTGCAGGTGGATCTGCTTGAACAGCGGATAGCCGAGCAGGTTGGGTGGCATGCCGCGCACGCTGGGCCGGGTCAGGTAGTTGCGGGTCGCGAAGTAGACGGGGATGATCGGCATGGCTTCCATCAGCAGGGCTTCAGCCTCCTGGAAGCACCGATAGCGCCGTTCGCGGTCCGGCGCCCTGGGGGCACACTCCAGCACCAGTTGGTCGTAACGGGGATCGCTCCAGCCGGTGCGGTTGTTGCCGCCGTCGGTCACCCACATGTCGAGAAAGCTGTTGGGATCCACATAGTCGCCGATCCAGCCGGCGCGGGCGATCTGGTAGTTGCCGTTGTTGACACTGTCCAGATAGACCTTCCAGTCCTGGTTGTTGAGGGTGATCTCGATGCCGAGTTCACGCTTCCACATCTGCTGGATGGCCACCGCCAGCTTGCGGTGACCCTCGCTGGTGTTATAGAGCAGTTCGGTGGGCGGGAAGCCCTGGCCGCCCGGATAGCCGGCCTCGGCGAGCAGCGCGCGCGCCGCCTCCGGGTCATGGGCGAACGCCGGGGGAGCGGTATAACCGAGCGTGTCCGGGGGAGTGAAGGCGTAGGCGGGGATCTGGCCTCCCTGGGTGACGTGCTCGACGATCTGCTCGCGATCGATGCTCATCGCCAGGGCGCGCCGCACCCGGGGGTCGGCCAGCTGGGGCACGTCGAGGTTGAAGCGGTAGAAGTAGTTACCCAGGTAGGGCTCGGTACGCAACAGCTCGGGAGACTCCTTGCGGTACACGGCGATCTTGTCCGGCGGAATGGAGCCGGTGACATGCAGCTGGCCGGCGCGGAACATGCGCTCCTCGGTGGAGACGTTCTCCACCGGATAGTAGCGGATGCCGTTGAGCCGCACCCGTTCGGCATCCCAGTAGCCGGGGTTCTTGGCCACCGCAACCACCTTGTTGAGCTGCCATTCCGCGAGTACGAAGGGTCCGTTGCCGACGAAGTTGCCCGCTCGCGTCCAGTCGCTGCCGCGCTGGAAGGGATCGCCGTGTTTTTCCAGCGTGGCGCGGTGCACCGGGAACATGCTGTAGTGGTCGAGCAGCTGGAGGAAGTAGGGTGTGGGGTGGTTCAGGGTCACCCGCAGGGTATGTTCGTCCAGCACTTCGACGCCGACTTGATCGAAGTCATCGATCTTCCCGGTAGCGAAGGCCTCGGCATTGCGGATCGGGAAATACATGTAGGCGTAGAGGTTGCCCAGGCTCGGGGTCAGTGCCCGCCGCCACGACCAGGCGAAGTCGCCGGCGGTCACCGGATCGCCGTTCGACCAGCGCGCGTCGGCGCGCAGGTGGAAGGTGTAGATCAGGCCGTCGGCGCTGATTTCCCAGCGCTCGGCGACGCCCGGGATGATCTCCAGGGTGGCCGGATCCTTGAGCACCAGGCCTTCGAGCAGGGCGATGATGATGTGATGCTCGGGCACGCCGGTGACGATGTGGGGATCGAGCTCCTGGGGCTCGGCGCCGTTGCCCCAGTGCAGAATCTGCTCGCGGTCGCCGGCCTCGACGCGGGTTTCGCCGCCGCCGCAGGCGGACAGTGCGAGCGCACAGCTCAACCCCAGCACGAGCAGGGCGTGGATCTTGCGAAAACTCATCCGGGTTTGGCTCCGATACTTTGGCGCGGATGGTACCCGAGCAGGAGGGCGCACAACAGTTGGCGCCGCCGCTGGAGGTGGCGACGAAATTTGCGCACAATCCCGGCGGCGGGCCACCGCGGTGGACCGCCAGGATCTCGTCTTCGCTGGCAAGGAACAGAGCATGACTCCGAACAGAATCGCAATCTTCGCGGCAGTGACCGCATTGCTGGCCGCCGGCGGCCCGGCCCGGGCGGAAACCATCCGCGTCGAGCCGGGCAAGTGGCAGGTGGAAAGCACCACCAGTAACCCCTTTACCGGGCCGCGAACCTTTTCCAGTACCCAGTGCATGCGCGAGGAAAGCTTCGATCCCACCAAAGAGATGGCGAAGTCCGCCGAGTGCCGCCTGCTGTCGCACGAGGTCAGCGGCAACGCCATGACCTGGACCATGTCCTGTCAGATGGAACAGATGACGATGCAGGCCGAGGGCCAGTTCAAATCCAGAGGCGACAGCGCCAGCGGGCGCATGACCATGAGCGCCGATATGGGCGGTCAGCCGTTTGCCATGGAGGTGACCTGGGAGGGCAAGCGCATCGGTCCCTGCGATTGATTCAGGCCCGACCGCGCGCAGCGGACGGTGATGTAGGGTGGATAAGCCGCAGGCGCATCCACCGAAAGATCGCGAAGTGGTTCGCCGGGGAGCGCTGGAATCAGGCCCCCGTTCAGGCTCCTGGGTCATTGGTCAAGGCTCCCGGTTGCTTTGCCCGGGGCCAACCCGGATAATCGCCGCCCGCAATGGCGGCCCCTGTTGGTTCCCCGCAGCGAACACCCGTGAACCCCGCCAGGCCCGGAAGGGAGCAACGGTAGCGGCGACTTCGCGTGCCGGGGGTCGGCTGGCAGGGGCCGTCTCCAATCTCCCGCCGCTGGCATGGCTTTCGCGCCGGCGGTCGCCGTCGGCCTATAATGGCTGCCGGTCGCAACGACGCCGATGCCAAGGGCGTAATCCCGCATGAGCTATCAGGTGCTGGCCCGCAAGTGGCGGCCCCGTGTCTTCGCCGAGATGGTGGGGCAGGAGCACGTCCTCAAGGCGCTGATCAACGCCCTGGATCAGGGCCGGCTGCATCATGCCTATCTGTTTACCGGTACCCGCGGCGTGGGCAAGACCACCATCGCCCGCATCCTTGCCAAGTGCCTGAACTGCGAAACCGGCGTCAGTGCTACGCCCTGCGGCACCTGCTCGGCCTGCGTGGAGGTGGCGGAGGGGCGCTTCGTCGACCTGATCGAGGTCGACGCCGCCTCCCGCACCAAGGTCGAGGACACCAGGGATCTGCTCGACAACGTGCAGTACCTGCCCACCCGGGGGCGCTTCAAGGTGTACCTGATCGATGAGGTGCACATGCTTTCCGGGCACAGCTTCAATGCGCTGCTGAAGACGCTCGAAGAACCGCCGCCCCATGTGAAGTTTCTGCTCGCCACCACGGACCCACAGAAGCTGCCGATGACGGTGCTGTCGCGCTGCCTGCAGTTCAATCTCAAGAATCTGACACCGGAGCGGATCCAGGGGCATTTGTCCGCGGTGTTGCGGGAGGAGAACGTCCCCTTCGAGGAGGCCGGTCTCTGGGCCCTGGCGCGGTCTGCCGACGGCAGTATGCGGGACGCCCTGAGTCTGACCGACCAGGCCGTGGCGCAGGGCGGCGGACAGGTGCTGGAGGCCGAGGTCAATGCCATGCTGGGCACCATCGACCGCTCCCGGGTGCTGGCCCTCTGTCAGGCGATAGCGGCCGGCGACGGCCCCCGAGTGCTCGCGCTGGTCGAGGGGTTTGCCGAGTTGGCGCCGGATTACGGTGCCGCGCTCGCCGAGATGATCGCCCTCTGGCATGGCGTCGCGGTGGCGCAGACCGTTCCCGAGGCGCTGCCCGCGGACGGTGCCGAGGGCGCGGCGATCCGGGAGTTGGCGGCCGACCTGGCACCGGAAGCGGTACAGTTGTTCTATCAAATCTGTCTGTTGGGCCGGCGGGATTTGCCCTACAGCGGTGATCCACGGGTGGGTTTCGAGATGATCCTGCTGCGCCAACTGGCCTTCCAACCGGAGCCGGCGGTGGCGGAAGTCGGGTCTGCGACAGGGCATCAGCGAGCGGCGCCGGAGGTGCCGCCTGCGGCAAAAAAGCCTGAGCCTGAGCCGCCGCGTGCGGCTCGAAGCGAGCCCGAGCCGGCGCCTGTATCGGTGGCCGGCGCCGCCGGGGACGGCTTTACCCTGGCGGAATTCGTGCCGCGTCACTGGCCCCGGGTCTGTGGCGCGCTGCGCCTGGGCGGGGTGGCTGGCAACACGGCGGACAACCTGGAACTGGTGACCGTAACCGGCACGGAGCTGGTGTTCCGGCTCGATGCCGGCAGTGCCTCGCTGTACGAGGACGGTCACCGCCGGCGTCTGCAGGAAGCGCTGGGCGCGTATTTCGGCACCGCGGTCACCGCCAGGATCGAAGTGGGCGATCAGCAGTCGGAGTCGCCGCGGGCGGCGGCTCTGCGCACCGGGCGCGAGCGCCATGCCGCCGCGGTGGCGGCCCTGCGGGCCGATCCCGTGGTGGGCGCGCTGGTGGAACACTTCGACGGAGTGTTGCTCGAAGACACCGTGGTTCCCCTCGACGAATGAGGTAGCTCATGAAAGATCTGAACGAATTGATGCAGCAGGCCAAGCAGATGCAGGAAAAGATGCAGAAGCTGCAGGAGGAGGCCGCCGTTGCGGAGGTGGAGGGCGAGGCCGGTGCCGGCCTGGTGCGGGTGCGCATGACCGGCCGTCACGACGTCCGGCAGGTCAGTATCGATCCGAGCCTGATGCAGGAGGAAGTGGAAATCCTCGAGGATCTGCTCGCCGCGGCCGTCAATGATGCCGCGCGCAAGATCGAGGCCAGACAGAAGGAGTTGATGGGCGGGCTCACCGCAGGGATGCCGCTGCCCCCGGGCTTCAAGATGCCCTTCTGATGGCGATATTCAGCCCGCTTATCGATCATCTGATCCAGTCCCTGCGGCGCCTGCCCGGGGTGGGTCCCAAGGGTGCGCAGCGCATGGCACTGCACCTTCTGGAACGCGACCGTGAAGGTGCCCGGCAGTTGGCCGCAGTGCTGTCCGAGGCCGCCGATCGGGTGGCCCGCTGCCGGCATTGCCGGACTCTGACCGAGACCGAGGCCTGTCCGATCTGCGCCGATCCGCGGCGCGATCCCAGCCTGTTGTGCGTGGTGGAGACGCCGGCCGATCTGCTCGCCATCGAGCAGTCGGGGACCTACCAGGGGAGGTATTTCGTGTTGTTGGGACGCCTGTCGCCGATCGATGGCCTGGGGCCGGAGGAGATCGGCATCGATCAGCTGCTGCGCCGGCTGGCCGCCGAGCCGGTGGCGGAACTGATCCTGGCCACCAATCTCACGGTGGAAGGCGAGGCCACCGCCCAGTTCATCGGCGAACATGCTGCGACCCTGGGGATTTCGGTGACCCGGATTGCCCATGGCGTGCCCCTGGGCGGTGAATTGGAGTACGTCGACGGCGGTACCCTGTCACATGCCTTCGCCAGCCGCCGGCAGATGGTGCAGTGAGCGTTTCCGTGCCCGAAGTCGTGCTGATCACCGGTGCCTCCCAGCTGGAGGCCGCGGCGGCCCACTGGCAGCGCCGGCCGGCCCTGGCGCTGGATACCGAATTCATGCGTACCGACACCTTTCATCCGCGCCTGGCGCTGGTCCAGCTGAGCGATGGTGACCAGGTGTGGTTGGTCGACCCGCTGGCGATCGAAAATCTGGCACCGCTGGCGCAGGTGCTCCTGGATCCGGCGGTGATCAAGGTGCTGCACTCCTGTTCCGAGGATCTGGAGGTGTTGCAGCACGAGCTGGGCTGCCGGCCCGTGCCCCTCTATGACACCCAGGTGGCGGCGGCGATGACCGGCCAAGGATTTTCGCTGGGTTACGGGGCTCTGGTGCAACGGCTGCTGGGTATCGAGCTGGCCAAGCAGGAGACCCGGTCGGACTGGCTGCAGCGGCCGCTGAGCGCGGCCCAGCTCGCCTACGCCGCGGCCGATGTGCATCACCTGTTTCCGGTCTACCTGCGCTTGGTGGAGCTCGCCGAGCAATCCGGGCGCAGCTCCTGGATGGCCGAGGAAATGGAGCGGGTGTTGACCCAGGCCGTAAAGGAGACCCCGCCCACGGAACAGTTTCGACGAGTCAAGGGTGGCGGCCGCCTGGACCCGGCGGACCTCGCGGTGCTGCGCGAGCTGGCGGCCTGGCGCGAGCTCGAGGCGCGGCACCGCAACCGGCCCCGGGGCCATATCGTCAATGACGCCGAGCTGTTGGCGCTGGTTGCCGCCCGGCCCCGCGATCGGGAGGCTCTCGCCGCGGTCGACGGCCTCCGGCCCCGGGTCGTGCGCACCTGTGGCGACGCCCTGCTGGCAGCGCTGGAACGCGGCGCCGCGGTGCCCGCAGAGGCCTGTCCCGAAGCCATCGCCCAGGGGCCGCCAGCGCGCGCCGAGCGCGACCTGATCCGCGCCTGCCGGGACTGGCTCGCGGAGCGCGCGCGACAGTTGGCGATCGCTCCGGAGCTGCTCGCCCGGCGGGCGGAGCTGGAGCAGTTGGCCCGCTCCTGGAGCGCCGGCCAGCCGGCGCTGCCGGAGGCACTGGCGAGTGGTTGGCGCCGCGACGCCCTGGGCAGCGACCTGCTCGAGTTCGTCCGCTGCTGGCCCGCGGAGGTGGCGTGAGCGCGGCCGGGGCCCTGGCCTGCCGGGTCTATCGCAGCCCCAGGCGCGCGGAGATGTATCTGTACGTCACCGCGGCCCGGGATCTGGAGCCGGTCCCCGAGGATTTGCTGACCAGATTCGGGGTGCCCGAGTTGGCCCTGCAGCTGGAACTGGGTGCGGCCCGCCGCCTGGCCCGGGCCGATACCGGCGAGGTGCTGGCGGCATTGCACGAGCGTGGCTGGTATCTGCAATTGCCGCCGTCTACGGATGCGGTCGCGGCGGCGGTCGCGGCGCGCAACGACAAGCTGCCGCGCGGATGAGTGTCGTGGAGCGATTCTGGGAACATAAGAGCCTCGCCGAGCTGGACGCCGAAGAATGGGAGCAGCTGTGCGACGGCTGCGGGCGCTGCTGCCTGCTCAAGCTGGAAGACACGGATTCCAGCGCCGTTGCCTACACAAGCGTCGCCTGCCGTCTGCTCGACGTGGAGCAGGTGCGCTGTAGCGACTATCAACACCGTCGACAACGGGTGCCGGACTGTGTGGTGCTCGACGCGGACACGGTGACCGCCACCGACTGGCTGCCGGCGACCTGCGCCTACCGCCTGCGCGCGCAGGGCCGGCCGCTGCCGGACTGGCACCCGCTGGTCTCCGGAGATCCGCAGACGGTGCGCGAAGCGGGTATTTCGGTAGCGGGACGGGTGTTCTCGGAGCGCTTCGTGCATCCGGAAGCACTTGCCGAACACATCGTGCGCTGGGTGGAGTGATCTTGCGTGTACACCGATGAAAATTATCTCTGGGGATTGGTCGCCTACTATCTCGGGGTGCTGTTGCTGTTGGTGCCGACCTGGCGTCTGACCCGCGTGCTGCCCGGTTTTCCGCTGCGCGCCCTGGTGCGCTGTGGCGCGCTGGCCGTGCTCGGCACGCCCATGCTCGCCTATTCGGACATGTACCATCTGGCGCCCGCCTGGGGAGTGATGCTGTTCGACGCCATCAGTCCGGCGCAGAGCGACGGTCTGTTGCGCGGGGTGCTGCCGCTGCTCGCGGTGTTCGGCCTGCTCTACGCGATCAGCCTGTTGTTCTGGCTGCTGCCGTTGCGCCGTCGCCGGTGGCCAAGTCGCGCAGCCCAGACGCATCGTCGCGCGGCCCAGGCGCATCGCAGGGAGCCCGGATTTGGCGATGTCCATGGCCGCGCCCCGCGGCCGAATGCTGACTGACCAGCGGGTTCCCGGCCGCGAATTGGAAGCTACGGAGGGTTGCCGTAGAATGCGGCACAGGTGATTTTCCAACGTTTGCGGAGATTGAGATGCAATTCACTGGTACTGAGCGGTACGTTGCCACCGAGGACCTGCAGATGGCGGTCAATGCGGCGGTGACCCTGCAGCGACCGCTGTTGATCAAGGGCGAGCCCGGAACCGGCAAGACCATGCTCGCCGAGGAGGTGGCGGCAGCGCTCGGCAAGCCGCTCATCTCCTGGCACATCAAGTCGACCACCAAGGCGCAGCAGGGGCTCTACGAGTACGATGCGGTCTCCCGGCTGCGGGATTCCCAGCTCGGTGGCGACAAGGTGCACGACATCCGTAACTACATCAAGCAGGGCAAGCTGTGGGAGGCCTTCACCGCCGAGGAACAGGTGGTGCTGCTGATCGATGAAGTGGACAAGGCCGATATCGAGTTTCCCAACGATCTGCTGCTCGAACTCGATCGCATGGAGTTTCACATCTACGAGACCAGTGAGCGGGTGGTTGCCAGGCACCGGCCGATCGTGATCATCACCTCCAACAACGAAAAGGAGCTGCCGGACGCCTTTCTGCGCCGCTGCTTCTTTCACTTCATCAATTTCCCCGACCGGGAGACCATGCTGCGCATCGTCGACGTGCATTTCCCGGGTATCAAGAAGTCCCTGGTGGATGAAGCCCTGGACGTCTTTTTCGATGTGCGCAAGATTCCGGGCCTGAAGAAGAAGCCTTCGACCTCCGAACTGGTCGACTGGCTCAAACTGTTGCTGTCCGATGATATCCCCGACGAGATTCTCAAACAGCGTGATCCGACCAAGGCGATTCCGCCCCTGTATGGCGCCCTGCTGAAGAACGAGCAGGACGTCCACCTGCTGGAACGTTTGGCGTTCATGACGCGCCGGGAGAAGAGTGGCTAAATGCTTCTGAACTTTTTCTTTGCCCTGAAGAAAGCGGGCATTCCCGTTTCCATCAAGGAGCTGCTGACGCTACTGGAGGGACTGGACCAGCACGTGGTGTTCGGCAGCATCGACGATTTCTACCTGTTCTCGCGCACCGCGCTGGTCAAGGACGAGCGCTACTACGACAAGTTCGACCGCGCCTTCGCGCTTTACTTCAAGGATCTCGAGACCCTCGACGACTTTCTCGATGTGCTGATTCCCGAGGAATGGCTGCGCCAGGAATTCGCCAAGAGTCTCACCGACGAGGAAAAGGCCAAGATCGAGAGTCTGGGTGGCCTCGAGAAGCTGATCGAGGAATTCAAGAAGCGGCTCGAAGAACAGAAAAAGCGCCATGAAGGCGGTAACAAGTGGATCGGCACCAAGGGGACTTCGCCGTTCGGCAACAGCGGTTACAACCCGGAGGGCGTTCGTGTCGGCGGCGAGGGCGGTCAGAAAAAGGCGCTCAAGGTCTGGGAGCGGCGCGAATTCAAGAACCTCGACGACAGCGTCGAATTGGGCACCCGCAACATCAAGGTGGCGTTGCGCCGGTTGCGCAAGTTCGCCCGTACCGGCGCGGATGAAGAGCTGGACCTGGACGATACCATCCGCTCGACCGCCAAGAATGCCGGCCTGCTCGATATCAAGATGGTGCCGGAGCGGCACAATGCGGTGAAGGTGCTGATCTTTTTCGACGTCGGCGGCTCCATGGACCCCTATGTGCGCACCTGTGAGGAGCTGTTTTCGGCCACCAAGACCGAATTCAAGCACCTCGAGTATTTTTACTTTCACAATGCGCTCTACGACTACGTCTGGAGGGACAATTTTCGCCGCTACAACGAAAAGACGGACACCATCGATATACTGCGGACCTATTCCGCGGACTACAAGGTGATCTTCGTGGGCGACGCCTCGATGTCCCCCTATGAATTGGAAAGCCCCGGCGGCAGTGTCGAGTACTACAACAAGGAAACGGGTATCGAGTGGCTGGAGCGGATGGCCGAGACCTATCCCAAGCTGATCTGGCTGAACCCGGTCCGTCAGGACTACTGGGAGCATACGCCGACCATCCAGCGGGTGCGCAGCATTCTCGAGGACCGCATGTTTCCGCTCACCCTGGGCGGCCTGGAAGAGGGTATTGCACTGCTCGCCAAGTAGGTGACCGGCGAGTGACGTCGCAGCCTTTGCCGGAGTCCGACCCCCTCGCGCGCGATCGGGCCGCGCTCATGGACTGCCGCACGGATGCGGCAATCAGCTTGCCCCGCGATCTGGCCAGGGCTGAAGCCCGCCTCCGCAAGGGTCTGCCCGCCGACCGGGCGCTGGCCCGGATCCGGGAGCGCATCGCCCGGTCCGCCGCCTCGGTGGCGGAGCGGCGCGCCAGCGTGCCCGCCATCCGCTACCCCGAGGAGCTGCCGGTATCGGCGCGGCGCGCGGAGATCGCCGCGGCAGTGCGCGATCACCAGGTGGTGATCGTCGCCGGCGAGACCGGTTCGGGCAAGACCACCCAACTGCCCAAGATCTGTCTGGAGCTGGGGCGTGGTGCACGGGGTCTGATCGGCCACACTCAGCCCCGCCGGATCGCCGCGCGCACCGTCGCCAACCGTATCGCCGAAGAACTGCGCACGCCTTTGGGCGGTGTAGTGGGCTACCAGGTTCGCTTCACGGACCAGAGCTCGGAGCGCACACTGGTCAAGCTGATGACCGATGGGGTGCTGCTCAGCGAGATCGCCCGCGATCCCCTGCTCGCGCGCTATGACACCCTGATCCTGGACGAGGCCCACGAGCGCAGCCTCAATATCGATTTTCTGCTGGGCTATCTGCACCGAATCCTTCCGGAACGTCCCGATCTGCGGGTCATCATCACCTCGGCCACCATCGACGTCGCGCGCTTTTCCGCGCATTTTGACGATGCCCCGATCATCGAGGTGTCGGGACGCGGCTATCCGGTGGAGATCCGCTATGTGCCGCCCGAGGCCGACGCCGACCCGGTCGCCGCTGCGGTGGCGGCCATCGCCGAGCTGGTCGCTTCGCGCGAGCGCGGAGACGTGCTGGCATTTTTCAGTTCCGAGCGCGAGATTCGCGAGGCTTCGGTACAGCTGCGCCGCCTGGCGCTGCCCGGTGTGGAGGCGCTGCCGCTCTATGCGCGCCTGGGCCTGGCCGAGCAGAATCGCGTTTTTCAGCGGGGCCGCGGCGTACGGGTGGTGCTCGCCACCAATGTCGCCGAGACCTCGCTCACGGTGCCCGGCATCCGCTATGTGGTGGATACCGGGCGGGCGCGGATCAGTCGCTACAGTTACCGCACCAAGGTGCAGCGCCTGCCCATCGAGGCGATCTCCCAGGCCAGCGCCAATCAGCGCGCCGGCCGTTGCGGGCGCGTGGGCCCCGGCGTCTGTGTGCGCCTCTATGAGGAAGCGGATTTTGCCTCGCGGCCGGAATTCACCGACCCGGAAATCCGGCGTACCAATCTGGCCGCCGTGATCCTGCGGATGTTGGATCTCGGTCTGGGCGACATTCGCGAATTTCCCTTTATCGAGCCGCCGGATCAACGGCAGATCAATGATGGCTTCCAGTTGCTGGCGGAACTCGAGGCCATCAGCCCGGACGGCCACCTCACCGAGATTGGCCGTCAGTTGAGTCGGTTGCCGGTGGATCCGCGCCTGGGGCGCATGCTGGTGGCGGCGCGGCCGGAGGGCTGTTTGCGTGAAGTGCTGGTCATGGTCGCCGGCTTGAGTATCCAGGATCCCCGCGAGCGTCCCGCCGACAAACGCCAGGCGGCCGATGAGCGCCACCGCCAATGGGCGGATGAGCATTCGGATTTCGTCAGCCTGCTCAATCTATGGCGGGACGTTGAACATCGCCGCCAGGAACTTTCGCGCAATGCCTTCGAGCGCCATTGCCGCCAGCAGTATCTGTCGCCCGCGCGATTGCGGGAATGGCGGGATCTCCACCACCAGCTCCACCTTGCCTGCCGCGAGCTGGGCTGGCGCGACAATGCCGAGCCGGCGGCGGCGCGGCAGATCCACCGCGCGCTGTTGCGGGGGTTGCTCACCCAGGTCGGACAGCGCGGCGACCGGCGCGAGTATCAAGGGCCGCGCAATCTGCGCTGGCAGATCTTTCCGGGGTCCGACGTGATCAAGACCGGGCCGCGGTGGCTGATGGCCGCGGAGCTGATAGAAACCAGCCGGCTGTATGCCCATCTGTGTGCTGCCATCGAGCCCGGGTGGTTGGTTGAATTCGCCGCCCATCTGATCAAGAAGAGTTACAGCGAGCCCCACTACAGTGCCCGTAGCGGCCAGGTCATGGCCTGGGAAAAGCAGATGCTCTACGGCCTGGTGATCCAGGAGCGCAAGCGCGTCGGCTACGCGGCGCTGGATCCCGTCGGTGCGCGTGAGATCTTCATTCGCGAGGCGCTGGTAGAGGGCGGCTATGGACGCGCCGGCAAGGGCGTTTTCTTTCGCCGTAATCAACAGTTGCTCGCGGAGCTCGAGGAACTGGAAGATCGGTTCCGACGCCGCGATCTGGTGGCCGACGAGCAGGAGCTGTTGCGTTTCTACGATGAGCGTGTGCCTGCGGATATCACCGGGTTGCGCGCCTTCGAGCGCTGGCGCCGGGATGCCGAGCGGGAATCCCCCCAGCTGCTGCACGTGCCGCGCGAGCGGCTGCTGCGCAACGCCCCGGCGGCCGGGGAGGAGGCCCAGTTTCCCCGCGTGCTGTCCTGGCAGGGGATCGAATACCGCGTCGACTATCGGTTCGAGCCGGGCGCACCAGACGATGGCGTCACTCTGGTGGTGCCGGTTGCGGCGCTGCACCAGGTGCCGGCACACCGTTTCGACTGGCTGGTGCCCGGGCTGTTGCGCGACAAGTGTGTCGAGTTGGTGAAGACCCTGCCCCGCCAGCAGCGCCGGCCGCTGGTGCCCATTCCGGATACCGTGGATACGCTGCTCGACGGCCTGCGGCCCGAAGACCGCCCCCTGAGCACTGTGCTCGCCGAGCGCATCCTGCGCACCACCGGACAGCGGGTGCCCGCCGACGCCTGGCAGCCGGAACGACTCGAAACCTTCTACCACATGAACTACCGCCTCCTTGACGAAGCCGGCGCGGTGCTCGAGCAGAACCGTGATCTGGCCGAACTCCAGGGCAAGTATCGCGAGCGGGTGCGTGCCTCGCTGCGCGCACCCGAGGGCGAGAATCCGGAGCGCGCCGGGCTGCGCGATTGGAGTTTCGGGGCGCTGCCGGAATCGCTCGGCGTGGCTCGCGACGGTCTCCGGGTGCGCGCCTATCCGGGGTTGGTCGACGAGGGCGACAGTGCCGCGCTGCGCTTGTTCGATACGCCCGCCGCCGCCGCCGCGGCCACGCGTCTCGGCCTGCTGCGCCTGGCGGCCATCGCCCTGGCCGATACCGTCAAATACCTGCGCAAGGAGTTGTTTCGCGGCAGCGCCCTGTCCCTGGCTGCGGCGGGCCTGCCGGACCGCGCGACCCTGGTAGAGGACACCATTGCCGCGGCCTTGCAGGAGGCGCTGTTCGCCGCGGGGCCAGTGCCGCGCGACGCGACCGCCTTTGCCGCCCGGCTGGAGCAGGGGCGCCGACAAGTGGTCGCCGTGGCGCAACGTCTGGCGGCGCAGGTGCTCGACTGGAGTGCTGGCTTGCGTGAATTGCGCCTGCTGCTCGGCGAGCGCGCAGCGCCTTTCCCCGAGGCGGTGGCCGAAGGCCGGGCGCAACTCGATTTTCTGCTGCGCCCGGGGTTTCTGCGCGATACCGAATCCCACTGGCTCGAACAGTATTCGCGTTATTTTCAGGCGGCGACCGCACGCTTCGAAAGGCTCCCCGGACAGCTGGCGCGCGACCGCGCAAACGCCGACGTCATCGCGGGTCTGCTCGCCTGGTGGAGCGCACACGAGCCGGCGGCGGAGCGCGATCCCCAGGCGGCGGTGGCGCTGCAGGATTTCCGCTATCGCATCGAGGAGTTGCTGGTGTCCCTCTATGCGCAGCAACTGCGCACCCGGGTACCGGTTTCCGCCAAGCGCCTCAACGTGCTGCGCGCCGAGCTGGAGGAGCGCTGGTTCGCGCGTTAGCGCGGTGAATCTGGTGCTTTGCAGGTGGTCGCGGGGGCACGCAATCGTCTCACCCGGTGCCGGCAGCATGGCAGCGCCGTGCTCGTGGGCAAGCCGGAGTACCGGCGGGTTTGCCATTTGGCCGACTCGCTTCTAGAATGGCGCCCCCGCCGGTCCTGCCGGCGGCTCCTTGCCGCACCGGAGCGTCGGGCGGCTGTTACCCGTGGGGAGACACAATGCGTCATTACGAAATCGTGTTTCTGGTCCACCCGGACCAGAGCGACCAGGTCGGTGCCATGATCGACCGCTACATCAGTATCGTCGAAACCGGTGGCGGTACGATCCATCGTCGCGAAGATTGGGGCCGGCGCCCGCTCGCCTATCCGATTCAGAAAGTGCACAAGGCGCACTATGCGCTGCTCAATGTTGAGTGCGGGCAGGAGGCGATCAACGAGATCGAAACCGCCTTCCGGTTCAACGATGCAGTGCTGCGCAATCTGGTTATTCGTCGCGATCGCGCGATGACCGAGGAGACTCAGTTCCTCAAGGAGGAGCGGGCCGACCGGGCCGAGAAAGAGGCTCGCGAGCGCCGTGAAGTCGAGCGTGCGGCGCGCGCTGCTGCCGAAGCGAACGAGGAGCCGGAGCAGACCGCCGAGCGTGAGCCCTCAGAATCCCAGGAGAGTTGAGCATGGCCAGATTCAGTCGCCGCCGCAAGTTTTGCCGCTTTACTGCGGAGGGTATCACCGAGATCGATTACAAGGATCTCGATCTGCTGCGCCCCTATGTGTCCGAAACCGGCAAGATCGTGCCCAGCCGCATCACCGGCACCAATGCGCGCTACCAGCGCCAGCTGGCCACAGCGGTGAAGCGGGCGCGGTTTCTTGCGCTGCTCCCCTATTGCGATAGCCACCAGTAACACTGGATCGCGCCTGTGCGCGCGCTGGCGCAATTCATCATGGCCAGCCGGGCGCGAGCTGCTCTGGTAGCTTGCGCGGGCAATCTGCTGCCGCTGCTGAGCCCTGCGGCGGTGGCGCTGGTCACCCTGCGCAAGGGTGGCAATGACACACTGCTGGTCGGGGTCTGGGCGGTGCTGCCGCTGGTGGTGACGTTCTATATCAGTGAAGTGACCCCCATGCTGGTGTGGGCTTCGCTGTTCACCGTGGTGGTGGTGATGGTTGCGGCGCTGGTGTTGCGCGCGAGCTCCTCTTGGCAGCTTGCGCTGCTCGCGCTCAGCGGCGCGAGCGGGCTGACCGCACTGGCTCTGGGCCAGGTGCTGACTACGGAGCTGGCGGAGATGCGCGACATGCTGGCGGGGCTGGTCGCGCAGATGCAGAGCGCCGGGCGCAGCCCGACTCTGGAGCCCGGAGTGCCCCTGGTGCTGGGCCTGTTGGCCTGGGTGATGGCGGTAACTGCGCTGGGCAGCCTGTTGTTGGGGCGCTGGTGGCAGGCACTGCTCTACAACCCCGGTGGGCTGGGGCAGGAATTGCGCGCGCTGCGGTTGAGCGCGCCGGTGGCACTGGCGTTGATGGCCGGTGTGGCAGTCTGCCAGCTGGGACCGGCGGGCTATGCGGCGTGGGGCAACCTGCTGGGCTTGCCGCTGTTTATGGGGGGCGTGGCACTGGTGCACCATCTGGTGGCAGTCTCCCAGGCCGGCAGCCACTGGCTGGCGGTGTTTTATGTGTGTCTGGTGCTGCTGTTGGGTCCGCTGGGCCTGTTGTTGGCCGGGGTGGGATTTATCGACAGCCTGATCGACCTGCGCGCGAGATTTGCGCGCCGGCAGGACGATTCGGGCGGCCCGGACTGAGCGTCGGGCAGTTTGGCAAAATCGAGCGAGGTACTTGGCGATGGAAGTGATTCTGCTGGAAAAAATCGGTCGGCTGGGCGGTATCGGCGACCGGGTGCGGGTAAAGGCCGGTTATGGTCGCAATTACCTGGTGCCCCAGGGCAAGGCGGTGTTCGCAACGCAAGAAAATGTCGCCCGCTTCGAGGCGCGCCGAGCCGAGCTCGAGCAATTGGCCGCTGGGCGGCTGGGTGAGGCGCAGGCGCTGGCGGATCGTATCGCCCAGGTCGGCACCCTGACCCTGAGCGCGGTGGCCGGCGAGGGCGGCAGATTGTTCGGTTCCGTAGGGGCGCGGGACATCGCCGACGCCCTGGCCGCGGCGGGTATCGAGGTGCCACGCACCGCGGTTCAGCTACCGGCGGGAGCCATCCGTGAGCTGGGTGAGTTCGATGTGGGGATCCAGCTGCACTCCGATATCCTCCAGGAGATCCGGGTGCAGGTAGTCGAACAGCACTGAAACCGATCCCCGCCGCATGGCGGGAGCCGAGGTCGACAGAGTCGCGGGGACCGGGTTTATGGCACAGTGGCTGCCGGAGGATCTCGAGGATCCGCAACTGCCCCATTCGCTGGAGGCGGAGCAGGCGGTATTGGGCTGCCTGATGCTCGCCAACCAGGCCTTCGACGATGTTGCCGGGTTGCTCTCGGAGGCCGATTTCTTCCTTCGCGAACACCGTGCGATCTACATGGCCATGGGCCGTCTTGCCCAGGCGGGCCAACCGCTGGATGCCCTGACCCTCGCTGAATCACTGAAAAACAGCAACCAGTTGGCCGAGGCTGGCGGAGACGCCTACCTCGTCGACCTGGTCAACAATGCGCCCAGCACCACCAATCTTCAGGTTTACGCTCAGATCGTGATGGAGCGTGCGGTGGTGCGCCGGCTCATCGACGCGGCCACCGACATTCTCCGCAAGGGCTATAACCCGCTGGGCTGGGACAGCAGTAAGCTGCTTGCCGAAGCCGAGCGGCGCCTGCTCGAGGTGATGGAGCAGAGACCCAAGGAGGGCGGTTTTCGGCATGCCACCGAAGTGCTCCGCGAAGTCATCGCACGCATCGACGACCTCTATCAGCACGATTCGCCGATCACCGGCCTGGCCAGCGGCTTCACCGACCTCGACACCATGACTTCGGGGTGGCAGGACGCCGACCTGGTGATCGTCGCCGGCCGTCCGTCGATGGGCAAGACCGCCTTCGCGCTCAACATGGCCGAACATACCATGCTCCATCAGCAGCGGCCGGTACTGGTCTTCAGCCTGGAGATGCCGGCCAGCCAACTGGTGATGCGTTTGCTGTCCTCCATAGGGCGTATCGACCAGAGCCGGATGCGCAGTGGGCGCCTGGAGCCCGAGGATTTCAACAAGCTCGCGGGGGCCGCGGCCCGGCTCAAGGATCGCCCGCTGTTCATCGATGATACCGCGGGCCTGAATCCCATGGAGTTGCGTAACCGGGTGCGGCGGCTGGTTCGCGAGCGCCGCGATCAGCTGAAGCGGGACCACCCGGAGACCGCGCCCGCACAACTGGATCGGGAGGCGCGGCCGGCGTTGATCCTGGTCGACTATCTGCAGCTGATGTCCGCCGCAAACCGGACGGAGGGCCGGGTACAGGAGATCTCGCAGATCTCCCGCGAGCTGAAGACAATCGCGCGCGAGTTCGACTGTCCCCTGGTCGCCCTGTCGCAGCTCAGCCGCAACTTGGAGCAGCGGCCCAACAAGCGGCCGATCAATTCGGATCTGCGGGAGTCCGGCGCCATCGAGCAGGATGCCGACGTCATTGTGTTCATCTATAGGGACGAGGTCTACCATGAGGACAGTCCCGACAAGGGCGTCGCCGAGATCATCATCGGCAAGCAGCGCAACGGGCCGATCGGTGTCGCCCGCCTGGCGTTCATGGGCCAGCACACCAGATTCGAGAATCTGGCACGGGATTATTTTGCCGAGGAGTGATCAAGAAGATGTCGGAATCGAGCGGCGAGGCAGTCATGGCCGGCTACCACCGGGTGGAGAGCTTGCGCCGGGCCCTGGCCGAGGAGCGCGCCCAGGGCCGCACCCTGGCACTGGTGCCCACTATGGGCAATCTGCACGAGGGGCACCTGCAGCTGGTACGTCTGGCCAAACAGCACTGCGACCTGGTGGTGGTCAGCATCTTCGTCAACCCGCTGCAGTTCGGGCTCAGTGAGGACTGGGAACAGTATCCGCGTACCCTGGAGGCGGATATGGCCAGGCTGGAGGCGGAATCCTGTGACTACCTGTTCCACCCCGAGGAAAAAGAGATATATCCGAATGGAATGGCAGATCAGACCCGGGTTGTCGTGCCAACTATGACTGATATACTCTGCGGCGCCAGTCGGCCTAGACATTTCGAAGGCGTGACTACGGTGGTGTCAAAGCTGTTCAATATCGTGCAGCCCGACAAGGCAGTGTTCGGGATCAAGGACTACCAGCAACTGGCGGTGATTCGCCGAATGGTGGAGGATCTGTGCCTTTCCGTCGAAATCGTCGCAGCGCCCATCGCCCGGGATGAAGACGGGCTGGCGCTGAGTTCCCGGAACAGTTATCTCACCACCGGCGAGCGGCCCAGGGTCACGGTTCTGTATCGGACGCTGTGCTGGTGTCGCGACCAGATAACGCAGCTCGGACGGCGCGATTTTTCGGTGCTCGAGGAAGCGGCGGCAGAGCGAATTCAGGAAGCCGGGTTTCGACCCGATTACGTCAGCATCCGCAATGCCAGGACATTGGATCCGGCGGCGCATGACGACGAGGAAATGGTGGTGCTGGGCGCCATGTACACCACGGGTGCCCGCCTGATCGATAATGTGACCCTGACTCTGGGGTAGGGGGTTGAAAACGTGCTGAGTACTCTGCTGAAAGCCAAGCTGCATCTGGCCACGGTTAGCCAGGCGGAACTCTGGTACGACGGCTCGTGCGCGATCGACAGCGAATTGCTGGAGCTCGCCGGCCTGCGCGAGTTCGAGCAGATCGACATCTACAATGTGAACAACGGTGAGCGGTTCACGACCTACATCATCTGCGCCGAGGCCGGTTCGCGGACGATCTCCATGAACGGTGCTGCGGCGCGCAGGGTTCAGGTCGGGGATCGGGTGATCATCGCCACCTATGGCCAGTACAATGAAGAAGAGGCCGCGCGCCACAAGCCGAAGCTGGTTTATCTCAATGCGGATAACAGCGTCGAGCGGACGGCGAACACGATTCCCGTACAGATCGCGTCCTGAGCGGCGCGCCTGCGGGCGCGTGATCCAACTCGACAGCGGGGGGAGCCGATGTCCGAATTTCCCGTCTATCCGGTGCCCGAATCCTGGCGGCGTTCCGCCCATATCGATCGGGCGCGCTACGAAGAGATGTATCGCCGCTCGGTGGCCGACCCGGACCATTTCTGGGCCGAGCAGGCGCGCGAGTTCCTGCATTGGGAGAAGCCCTGGGACAGCGTCTGCGGTGGCGACTTCGGTGCCGGCACGGCCACCTGGTTCGCCGGCGGCAGACTCAATGTCACGACCAACTGTATCGACCGCCACCTCGCTCAGCGCGGCGATCAGGTGGCGATCCTGTGGGAGGGCGACGATCCCGCCGACAGTCGCGAGGTGACCTATCGCGAACTGCATGACCAAGTCTGTCGGCTGGCCAATGTGCTGAGCGCACGGGGCGTGGCGACCGGTGACCGGGTCTGTATCTACATGCCCATGGTGCCCGAGGCGGTATACGCCATGCTCGCCTGCGCCCGCATCGGCGCGATCCATTCGGTGGTCTTCGGCGGGTTTTCGCCGGAGGCGCTCAAGGACCGGATCCTGGACGCTGACTGCCGTGTCCTGATCACCGCGGACGAGGGCGTTCGCGGGGGCCGCCGGATCCCACTCAAGCAGAATGCCGATGTAGCCCTGAGCCACTGCCCCGACGTGCATACCTGCCTGGTACTGAAGCGCACCGGCGGCGAGATCGACTGGAACCCGCGAATCGACCTCTGGTATGAGGAAGCGGTCGCGGCCGCAGATGCGCAGTGTGTGCCGGTGGCGATGGACGCGGAGGATCCGCTGTTCGTTCTTTATACCTCGGGCTCCACCGGCAAGCCCAAGGGCGTGCTGCATACCACCGGCGGCTATCTGTTGCAGGTCGCGATGAGCCACAGGTATGTGTTCGATTACCAGGATGGCGACATCTTCTGGTGCACCGCCGACGTCGGTTGGGTCACCGGGCACAGCTATATCGTCTACGGCCCCCTGTGCAACGGGGCCACCACCCTGGTGTTCGAGGGGGTGCCGACCTGGCCGGACGCATCCCGCTTCTGGCAGGTGGTCGACAAGCACCGGGTCAACCAGTTCTATACCGCTCCCACCGCGCTGCGCGCGCTGATGGGTGCAGGCGATGAATTTGTTACCAGGACCTCACGCAGCAGCCTCAGGCTGCTGGGCACCGTTGGCGAACCGATCAATCCGGAGGCCTGGGTCTGGTATCACCGGGTGGTGGGCGAGGCTCGCTGTCCGGTCGTCGATACCTGGTGGCAGACCGAGACCGGCGGTCATATGCTGACACCGCTGCCTGGCGCCACCGATCTCAAGCCGGGCTCCGCGACCCTGCCGTTCTTCGGCGTGCAGCCGGCGCTGCTCGACGGCGAAGGCCGGGAGATCGAGGGCGCCGGATCGGGCAATCTGGTGATCAAGGCGTCCTGGCCCGGCCAGATCCGCACGGTATTCGGTGACCACCAGCGCATGCTGGACACCTATTTCTCGACCTACCCGGGCTACTACTTCACTGGCGACGGCGCACGCCGCGATGCCGATGGCTACTACTGGATCACCGGCCGGGTCGACGATGTCCTCAACGTTTCCGGGCACCGTATGGGCACCGCGGAAATCGAGAGCGCCCTGGTGCTGCACGAGCAGGTCGCCGAGGCCGCGGTGGTCGGCTTTCCCCACGACATCAAAGGACAGGGCATCTATGCCTATGTCACCCTGATGGCGGGTGTCGAGCCATCCGAGCAGCTCCGCCAGGAACTGTTGGCCCTGTGTACCCGCGAGATCGGTGCGATCGCCAAACCCGATGTCATCCAGTGGGCGCCGGGGTTGCCCAAGACCAGGTCCGGCAAGATCATGCGCCGCGTCCTGCGCAAGGTTGCCGCCCGCGAGCTCGACAGCCTCGGCGACACTTCGACCCTGGCCGATCCCGGAGTGGTCGACGAGCTGGTCCGCAACCGCCAGGCGGACTAGCTGCGCTTCGCTGGATGGCACTGGTGCGGATCAGCAGAGGACACCGGCTGGGCGGCGCCGAGTTACGCGGCCGCGTGGATGCGTTGGCGGCCAGTCTGGTAGCGCGTTATGGCGGCGACTACCGCTGGCAGGGCGACCTGGTGCACTACCGGCGCGTCGGCGGTGTCGACGCCGAGATCCATTGCGGCGAGGATCAGCTGCGGGTGGACGTCTCCCTGGGGCCCCTGGCGGGCTTCCTGCGCGGCACCATCGAGCGCGAGATCAACGCCGCACTCGACCGCCATCTCGGCGACTGAAGAAGCCCCAGACCGGTCAGGCGCCCACCGCGCGCCGCACCGCCGGCAGCTCCGCTGGCTGATCCCACCGATACACCCGCATCGGCGGAATGTTCCGCAACTCGATCTGCCGGCGCGGTATGCCCAACACCGGGCGTGCGAGCCTGGCTACCTGGGCGCTGACCTGGTAGGCGACGAAGCGCCCGCCCGGAGCCAGGGCATTGCCGATGGCGGCCAGAATGCGGCTGCCGAGCTCCCGGTCCATGGTCGAAAACGGAATGCCCGAGATGATGGCATCCGGGGCGGGTAGCTGGTGTCGGTGCAGAAGCTCGGAGAGCTGTTCGGCACTGCCGAAATGAGCGATCAACCTGGGGTCGTCAAAACCGGTCAGCAGTTGGTGCAGGCGCGGGTTGATCTCGATGCCCACCAGCCGTGCGTCGGTGGACATTGCGGCCAGCACGGCCCGGGTGATGCCGCCCGTTCCGGTGCCGAGTTCGACGATCGTCTTGGCGTGAGCAATCTCCGCCAGGGTCACCACGCGGCGCTCCAGGTAGCGCGAACTGGGAATCACGGACCCGATCTGGCGTGGATTCTTGAGGAACTGCTGGAGAAAAATCACCCGGTCGTCCGGGGCCTTGACGGAGCGTGGACTCATTCTGTGGCCTCCCTGCGCTGAGGGTCGTTGTCGTTTTGATCCCGGTCGGATCTGGGCCCGCGCCGGGTTGAAAGTGCGGCTATTGTTGCCCAGGGAGACGGCGCTGCAAAGTCCACCGGTGGTGGCCTGCTGTTATGATCCGGGCGGCGCGGGGATCGCAGGCCTCGCTGTCACCACTCCAGCCCAGCAGGAATCGACAAGGGAGAGGACATGTTCCATTGCGCGGCCGGGCGGGTTACCCGCGAGTTCCGCTTCCGGCAGCTGGCCTGGCTCTGCTGGCTGTGCCTGAACCTGGCCTGGGGCGCTGATTCGGGTCCGCCCTCCAAACAGGAGATCACCGCCCGCATCAACGCGCTGGCCAGTGATGAATCGCTGTCGGAGGTGGAACGGGAGGCCATCCTGGCCGACTATCGCCGCGCGCTGGATGCGCTGCTCGAAGCCGCCCGGCATCGTGAACGACGCGATGCGCTCAACCAGGAAGCGCAGCAGGCGCCCGCCAGGACCCGAGAGCTGGAGCGGCGCCTCGCCGGCCAACATCCGCCCGCACCGCCGGATCCGAGCCTGCCCTACCAGGTGCTGGATCTGCAGATCAGCGAGGCCAACGCCGAGCTCGGCGCGGCGCAGATTCGCGTTCAGGATGCATCCCGCAAGGTCGAGCAACTGGAGCACGCGCCGCTCGAGTTGCAGCAGCTGCTTGCCGCGGTACAGACCGAGCGAGCGGCTGCTCTGGGGCAGGCTCCCTCCGGGCGGGTCCTGTCGCAGGAGGAAAGGGCCCGTGAGGTCCTGCGCCAGGCGCAGCTTGCGGCCTGGGATGCGCAAGTCGCCGCGCTCCATGCCGAACTGGATACCCTGGAGCCGCGGCTCGCGCTCGCCAGAGCCGAGCGGCGCTGGGCGCGCGCCGAACTCGAAGGCCTGGAGGTTCGGGTGGCGCAGTTGCAGCGGCTGCTGGACGGCAGGCGCCAGGCGATCGTGGAGCGGGTTCGCGCGCAGGCCCTGCAGCTTACCGAACAGGCCGAGGCGCAACCGCCGGCGGTGGCGGTCGAAACCCGCGTCAATGCCGGGTTGGCCTCGCGGCTCGCGGATTTGATCGCCCGACTCGACGAAATTGCCGAGACGCGGCAGCAACTGCACGCGCGATTCGACGAGCTGCAAGGACTGTACGATACCGCCGTCGATCAATTGGAGATCGCGCAGCTCGGAGGCGCCTTCGGCCGGGTGCTGCATCAACAACGGCAGCAGTTGCCGAGTCTGGTTCCGCGCCGGGATGAATTGCGCCAACGCGGCGAGGCCATTGCGCTGGCGCGTTTCGATCAGTTGCAGTTGCGCGCCGAGCTCAAGCGCTGGGAACGGGCCCCGCAGCTGCTCGCCGAGCGCGTGCGCGAACTGCCGGCCGAGGACCGCGAACGGTTGCGCCCGCTGCTCGACGCGCAGTGGGCGACCCGGGAAGAACTGCTGGGGCAGCTGGATCGCACCTATACCGCCTACATCGCGGATCTTGGGGCGCTCGACAAACTGGAGCGCGAATTGATCGAGTTGTCGGGCAATTATTCTACCCTGCTCAGTCGCAACCTGGTCTGGATCGCCGATGTGCCGCGGCCCGACTGGCGTTGGCCGTTCGCCGCGCTTGCGCCCCTGCTGGAAGTCGCGAACCCGCGGGTGTGGTGGGAATTGGCGGGCGCGGTCATCCAGTCCTGGCAGCGCCAGCCGGGGTTGTTGTTGCTCGGCTTGGCGGTGGTCGTGCTCGGCCATGCCTATCGACGCCGCCTCCGCTCCCGGTTGAGCCGGTTGGCCGAGTGGGTGAACGACCCGGAGCGTGATCGCTTCAGCAATACGCTGGAGGCGGCCCTGATCAGTGTGGCGCTGGCGCTGCCGGTACCGCTCACCCTGGGGTTTGGCGCCCTGTTGCTGCGTGGAGCGACGGGGTCGGATCTCTCCCAGGGGTTGGCCACGGGGCTGCGCGACGCGGCCTGGGTGGTGCTGGTCCTGGAAGTGGCCCTGGTGCTGTGCCGCGACCGAGGATTGCTGGATGCACACCTCGGCTGGAGTGCCGGGCTGCGCCGCCGGTTGGCGCAGCAGCTGTACTGGCTGTTGCCGGTAGCGGTCGTCGCGGTGCTCATAGTCGGTGCCACCAATGCGCTGGGCCAACATGTAGACACCCTCGGCCGGGCCGGTTTCGTGATCTGGGCAGTGGCTGTGTCGGGGTTTGTGTGGCGGGCGTTGCATCCGGTGCGGGGACTGTTGTCGGCCCATTTCGTGGAAGTGCGACGGCATGGTTGGCAGTGGCAGCTCTGGCCGTTGTGGTTCGGGATGTTCGCGTTGACGCCGCTGGTGATCGCCGCGCTGGCGCTGGCGGGCTACTACTACACCGCTCAGCAGGTGCTCGAACGTTTCTGCGCCACCGGGGTGCTGTTCCTGGCGGTGGTATTCGCCCGGCAGGTCGCGCTGCGTGGGTTGAGGCTGTTCGAGGTGCGCATCGCCCAGCGCCAGGCACTGGCGCGGCGCGATGCGGCGCGCCAGCACAAAGCGGACGCCGAAACTCGGGGCGAGGCCACGGTCGAGATCGACGAGGTTCAACCCGTCGACGTGGCCGCCGTCCACCGCCAGGTCAGCGCGCTGCTGCGGATCGTCACGCTGCTGGCGCTGGGCCTTGGAGTGTGGTGGATCTGGTCGGACCTGTTGCCGGCGCTGGAGGCACTGCGCGAAGTCGTGCTCTGGGAGTATGTCTCGGGCAGCGGCGAGCAAAGAACCCTCGCCGCGGTGACGGCGGCGGGTCTCGGATTGGCGCTCGCGGTCGGTGCCCTGACCTTTCTGGCAGCGCGCAATCTACCCGGGCTTCTCGAGGTGTTGGTGCTGCAGCGCCTGGAGGTCGATGCCGGGGCGCGTTACGCGGCCAATACGATCAGCCGTTATCTGATCATCACCGTCGGCGTGTTGGTGGTGGTGAATCTGCTCGGCCTGGAGTGGAGCCGGCTGCAGTGGTTGGTCGCTGCGCTGGGGATAGGATTGGGCTTCGGGCTGCAGGAAGTGGTGGCAAATTTTGTCTCCGGATTGATCATCCTGTTCGAACGCCCGTTTCGGATCGGCGATACGGTCACCGTGGGGTCGGTGACCGGCACCGTCAGCCGGATCCGGATCCGCGCCACGACCATCACCGACTGGGACCGCAAGGAGTTGATCGTGCCCAACAAGGCCTTCATCACCGATCAGTTGGTCAATTGGACGCTGAGCGATCCGGTGCTGCGGGTCATAGTTCCGGTGGGCATCGCCTATGGATCGGATACCGCCCTGGCGCGGCAGCTGTTGATGGAAGTTGCCACGACCAATTCGCGGGCTCTCAAGGATCCGCCGCCGCAGGTCTGGTTCATGGGTTTCGGGGACAGCAGCTTGAGTTTCGAGGTGCGGGTATTCGTCATGGGAATGCCCGAATTACTGCCCACCACCCATGAGCTGCACGAAGGGATAGACGCCGCCTTTCGCCGCCACGGCGTGGAGATCTCCTTTCCCCAGCGCGACCTGCACCTGCGCAGCCTGGACCCCCGGGTGGCCGAGCTGCTGCGTGGTCAGTCGTTGCCGGGCGGGCCGGAGGTCCCGCCGGCCTGAGCGCGGTTACCCGCGTTGTTCGATGGGGGTGATGGAACGCTGCCGCTCGCCCGTGTAGAGCTGCCGAGGGCGGCCGATCCTGTAGCTGTTGCTGATCATCTCGTTCCAGTGCGCGATCCAGCCCACGGTGCGCCCGGTGGCGAAGATCACGGTGAACATTTCGGTGGGAATGCCGATCGCCTTCATGATGATGCCGGAGTAGAAGTCGACATTGGGATAGAGTTTCTTGTCGACGAAGTAGTCGTCCTCCAGGGCGATCTGTTCCAGCCGCTTGGCGATCCTCAAGAGCGGGTCGTTGTCGATGCCCAGTTCCGCGAGTACGTTGTCGCAGGCCTGCTTCATCACCTTGGCACGCGGATCGAAGTTCTTGTACACGCGATGACCGAAGCCCATCAGCCGGAAGGGGTCGTTCTTGTCCTTGGCGCGCCGGATGAAGGTGTCGATGTGTTTTTCGTCGCCGATTTCCGCGAGCATCTCCAATACCGCCTGGTTGGCGCCACCGTGCGAAGGGCCCCAGAGGGCCGCGATACCCGCTGCGATGCAGGAAAAGGGGTTGGCGCCGGAAGAGCCGGCGAGACGCACGGTCGAGGTGGACGCGTTCTGCTCGTGATCGGCGTGAAGCAGAAACAGCAGATCCATGGCCCGGGCCAGGACCGGGCTTACCGGGCGATTCGCGCAGGGCGTGCCGAACATCATGTTGAGAAAGTTCTCCGCGTATTTGAGTTCGTTGCGCGGATACATGTAGGGCTGGCCGATGTAGTGCTTGTAGCACATGGCCGCCAGCGTCGGCATCTTGGCAATCAGCCGGTGGGCGGTGATCATCCGGTGCTGCGGGTCGGCGATGTCCAGGGAGTCGTGATAGAAAGAGGACAGGGCACCCACCACCCCGCACATCATCGCCATGGGGTGTGAGTCATAGCGGAATCCGGACAGGAACTGCTCCACCGAGCGGTTCACCATGGTGTGGGTGGTGATGATGTTTTCGAATTCCGCCTTCTGTTGCGCATTCGGCAGGTTGCCGTCGAGGAGCAGGTAGCAGGTTTCCAGGTAATCGGACTTTTCCGCCAGCTCCTCGATCGGGTAGCCGCGGTGCAGCAGGATCCCCTGGTCGCCGTCGATATAGGTGATTTTCGATTCACAGGAAGCGGTGACCGTAAAGCCGGGATCGAACGAGAAGTGTTCGTGCTGGCCCAGCGGGCCGATGTCGATGACGTCCTGGCCCAGGGTGCCCTTGCGGATCGGCAGATCTATGGGGGGCTGTCCCGGAATCGTGAGAATCGCTTTGGGCTCGGTCATCTACTTCGTCTCCAATCAACGGCCGGGACGGCGGAGTGTGGCGGACAGGAAAGGTAAGTTTACAGAAGGCAGCGCAGACTACCGCCGCCGCCGCGGCATTGTCAATTTGGCGGCTAGTGGGCCACGCGGCCCGCGTTGTAATCGCAGTGAGGTTGTTTCTATAATCCGCCGTCGCCGGTTGGATCCTGCAGCGCAGCAGCGTGCCGTGCTGCCGGCGGCCTTTGTGAGCCCACTTCCGGGCCTTCCTTCCCCATTCAGCCCAAGGCAGTGCAGCCGTGAACGACAAGAGACCCGTGAATCTGGATATTGGCAGCATGCGTTTGCCGATAACCGCTTATGTTTCCATCCTGCACAGGATTTCCGGAGTGGTATTGCTGGCTCTGGCGGGCCTGGCGCTATGGATGCTCGACATCAGCCTGAGTTCCAAGGCGGGCTTCGAGGCGCTCGGGGAGATCCTGGCCGGCACTTGGTTCAAGCTGCTGCTCTGGGCGCTGCTGGCGGCGCTGGCCTACCATCTGGCTGCAGGTATCCGCCATCTGGTGATGGACATGGGTATCGGTGAAAGTTTGCGCGGCGGCGTGCTGGGCGCGCGCCTGGTATTGGTTGTCACCGCGGTGCTGGTGATTCTGACGGGGGTTTGGCTATGGGGGTGAAACCGGTTACCAGCCTGGGCCGCAGCGGTCTGTCGGACTGGTTGATTCAGCGTGTCAGCGCCGTGGTCATCGCCGTCTATGTCCTGGTCATGGTGGGTTATCTGGCCGTGCACCCGGATCTGAGTTACCTGCAATGGGCGGCGCTCCATCAGCAGTTCTGGGTGCGTCTGCTGACCCTGGCGACTGTGCTGGCCATCGCTGCGCATGCCTGGATCGGGGTCTGGGCGGTGCTCACCGACTATGTGACCGTGCGCCTGATGGGCGCGAAGGCGACGGTGTTGCGGATAGCCCTGGAGCTGGCGACGATCGCGCTGATTCTGGCTTATGTGGTATGGGCGATCGAAATTCTCTGGGGAGCCTGAGGTAATGGCGAAGGTACACACGATTTCCTTTGACGCCGTGATCGTTGGCGGCGGTGGCGCGGGCATGCGCGCAGCCCTGCAGCTGGCGCAATCGGGCTACAAGACCGCAGTGATTTCCAAGGTCTTTCCGACCCGCTCCCATACGGTATCCGCCCAGGGTGGCATCACCTGTGCCATCGCCAGCGCCGACCCTGCCGATCAGTGGCAGTGGCACATGTACGATACCGTCAAGGGCTCGGATTACATTGGCGATCAGGAAGCCATCGAGTACATGTGTTCGGTAGGCCCGGAAGCGGTGTTCGAGTTGGAGCATATGGGGCTGCCGTTTTCGCGCACCGAAGAGGGGCGTATCTATCAGCGCCCCTTCGGAGGCCAGTCGAAAAACTTCGGCGAGGGTGGCCAGGCGGCGCGCACCTGCGCCGCTGCCGACCGTACCGGCCACGCCTTGCTGCACACCCTGTACCAGAACAACCTCAAGAACCGGACGGTTTTCCTCAACGAATGGTTTGCCGTCGACCTGGTGAAGAATCAGGACGGCGCAGTGGTGGGCGTGATCGCCATCGATATCGAGACCGGCGACGTGGTGCATATCAAGTGTCGCGCCACGGTGTTCGCCACTGGCGGCGCGGGGCGTATCTATGCCTCCACCACCAATGCCCATATCAATACCGGAGACGGTGTCGCCATGGCGCTGCGCGCCGGCTTCCCGGTGCAGGATATCGAGATGTGGCAGTTTCATCCCACGGGAATCGCCGGCGCCGGGGTCCTGGTCACCGAAGGCTGCCGGGGCGAGGGCGGCTATCTGATCAACAAGGATGGCGAGCGCTTCATGGAGCGCTATGCCCCCAACGCCAAGGACCTCGCCGGCCGCGACGTGGTCGCGCGTTCCATGATCCTGGAAATCCTCGCCGGCCGCGGCTGCGGACCGGAGGGGGATCATGTGCTGCTCAAGCTCGATCATCTCGGTGAAGAGGTGCTGCACAGCCGCTTGCCCGGAATCTGTGAGCTGTCGGAGACCTTCGCCCATGTCGACCCGGTGCGGGAACCGATCCCGGTGGTGCCCACCTGCCATTACATGATGGGTGGCATCCCCACCAATGTTCACGGTCAGGCGTTGAGCCGCGGGCCGGACGGCGAGGATCGTATCGTCCCCGGCCTCTACGCCTGCGGCGAGGTCGCCTGCGTATCCGTGCACGGCGCCAACCGGTTGGGTGGCAATTCCCTGCTCGATCTGGTGGTGTTCGGGCGCGCGTCCGGGCTGTTCATCGAGCAGGCGTTGCGTGAGGGCGTCGCCCTGCGTGACGCCGCCGATGAAGATGTGGAGGCAGCCATGACGCGGCTGCGCCGTCTGGAGAACAACAACGATGGCGAGCGCACCGCAGAGCTGCGCCGCGAACTGCAGACCATCATGCAGAATCACTTCGGCGTGTTCCGCCGCGGCGACTACATGCGTGAAGGCGTCGACCGGCTGCGCCAGCTGCGCGAGCGGATCGCCAATGTCCGCCTCGAGGATCACAGCCAGGCGTTCAATACCGCGCGCATCGAAGCGCTGGAGCTGCAAAATCTGCTCGAAGTCGCCGAGGCGACCGCGATTGCCGCCGAGGCGCGTACCGAGAGCCGCGGCGCTCATGCCCGGGAGGACTTCCCGGAGCGCGACGACGACAACTGGTTGTGTCATTCCCTGTATCTGCCGGAGACGCGCGAGGCCGCCAAGCGGGCGGTCAATTTCGAGCCCAAGACGCGTCCGGCTTTCGCGCCCACGGCGCGCACCTACTGAAGGGCCTCCACCATGCTCAATGTGAGTGTCTATCGCTACAACCCGGATGTCGACAGCGCCCCGCGCATGCAGGACTATCAGGTCGATACCGGCGGCAAGGATCTGATGGTGCTGGATGTAATGGAGCTGCTCAAGGCTCAGGATCCGACCCTGGTCTTTCGTCGTTCCTGCCGCGAGGGCGTGTGCGGGTCCGATGGATTGAACATCAATGGCAAGAATGGTCTGGCCTGTGTCACGCCACTGTCCGAATGCGTCAGGAACAACCGCCTGGTGCTGCGGCCGCTGCCCGGGCTGCCGGTGATCCGGGATTTGGTGATCGACATGGGCCAGTTCTACGCCCAGTACGAAAAGATCCAGCCCTGGCTGATCAACGACACCCCGGCGCCGGCGATCGAGCGTCTGCAGTCGCCGGAGGAGCGCGAGAAGCTCGACGGCCTCTACGAATGCATCCTCTGCGCCTGCTGTTCGACGGCCTGCCCGTCGTTCTGGTGGAACCCGGACAAGTTCATCGGGCCGGCCGGCCTTCTGCAGGCCTACCGGTTCCTCGCCGACAGCCGGGATACGGCTGCCGAGGAGCGGCTTGCGGAGCTCGATGATCCCTTCAGCGTGTTTCGCTGTCACAGTATCCAGAACTGTGTGGCCGTCTGTCCCAAGGAGCTGAATCCCACCCGCGCCATCGGCCATATCCGTACCCTGCTGCTGCGCAGCGGAACCTGATTTGGCGCCGGAGCAGTCGCCGGACGCCGCCCGGAGACTGTTACACTGCGCGCGAGGCCGATGACTGATCGAGGTCAATGTCCGATGTCAGAGAGCGTTGTCGAGCGGTTTCGGCGCACCTCCCACCTCTCGGGGGGCAATGCGGCCTATGTCGAAGGCCTGTACGAAGCCTATCTGCACGACCCCAACGCCGTCCCCGAGCAATGGCGCGCCTACTTCGACGCCTTGCCTCAGGTCGACGGCGTGGTCACCCCGGACATTTCCCATGACACGGTGCGGGCGCACTTCGAATTGATGGGCAGGCGCCAGGCCCGCCCCATTCCCGCGCCCGGCTCCGGCGGCATCAATGTCGAGCACGAACGCAAGCAGGTGCGCGTGCTCGAGCTGATCAGCTCCTACCGCGAACGCGGCCATCAGAAGGCGCGTCTCGACCCCCTGGGGTTGATGGAGCGCGACCAGGTTCCCGACCTGGAACTGGGCTTCCACGGTCTCACCCCGGCCGATCTCGACACCACCTTTCAGGCCGGTCCACTGTACATCGGCAAGGAAGAGGCCACCTTGCGCGAGATCATCGAGGCGCTGGAGGTTACCTACTGCGGTACCCTGGGCCCGGAGTTCATGCACATCACCTCGCTGGAGGAGAAGCAGTGGCTGCAGCAGCGCTTCGAGCGCCAGCGCTCACGGCCACGTTACGACACCGAGCTGCGGGTACGGATCCTGGGACGGCTGACCGCAGCCGAGGGTCTGGAGAAACACCTGGACTCCAAGTACCCGGGCACCAAGAGATTCGGCCTGGAAGGCAGCGAATCACTGATTCCCTCCATCGATGCGCTCATCTATCGGGCCGGCGAGTACGGTGCCAAGGAAATTGTCATGGGCATGGCCCACCGCGGTCGGCTCAACGTGCTGGTCAATGTGCTGGGCAAGAATCCCGCCGAGCTGTTCGAGGAGTTCGAGGGCAAGAAGGTGATCCACACCTCCGGTGACGTCAAATATCACCAGGGCTTCTCTTCCAATGTGATGACCCCGGGCGGCGAGGTCCATCTCGCGCTCAACTTCAATCCCTCGCACCTGGAGATCGTCTCGCCGGTGGTGGAAGGTTCGACCCGCGCCCGCCAGGACCGGCGCGGCGATGCTGAGGGGCGCACCGTGGTGCCGATTCTGGTCCATGGCGATGCCGCCTTCGCCGGCCAGGGGGTGGTCATGGAGACTTTTCAGCTGTCACAGACCCGCGCCTTCAAGACCGGCGGCACTGTCCACATCGTGGTCAACAACCAGGTTGGCTTCACCACCAGCCGCCGCGAGGACGTGCGCTCCACCGAGTACTGCACCGACATCGCCAAGATGGTCCAGGCGCCGATCTTTCACGTCAACGCGGATGATCCGGACGCCGTACTGTTCGCCGCCCTGGTCGCCATGGACTACCGCTATCGGTTCCGCAAGGATGTGGTGATCGATCTGGTCTGCTACCGGCGCCGCGGCCACAATGAGACCGACGAGCCCTCGTCGACCCAGCCGCAGATGTACGAACGCATCCGTTCGCACAAGACCACCCGGACCCTGTTCTCCGAGACCCTGATCGCCGAGGGCATCATCACCGAGCAACAGTCCCGGGAGATGCTCGACGCCTATCGCGACAGTCTCGATCGCGGCGAATATGTCGCCTACAACCTGGTGTCGTCGCCCGATACCGCGCTGTTCGTCGACTGGACATCCTATCTCGGCCACGACTGGACCACGCCCGCGGAGACCGGTTTCGATCTGCAGAAACTGCAGGAGCTGGCCCACCGGATCTGCCACATCCCCGATGGCATCGTGCTCCAGCGCCAGGTGGAAAAAATTTACGACGACCGCCGCAAGATGGCCGGCGGTGCCCTGCCGCTGAACTGGGGGATGGCCGAACTGCTCGCCTATGCCACTCTGCTGGACCAGGACTATCAGGTGCGGCTGACCGGCCAGGACACCAGCCGCGGCACTTTTTCCCATCGCCATGCGCTGGTGGTCAATCAGCGCGACGGCATTGGATACGTTCCGCTGCAACATCTGCGCGATGGCCAGCCGCGCTGCGATATCTATGACTCCATCCTCTCCGAGGAGGCGGCACTGGGCTTCGAGTACGGCTATGCCACAGCGACCCCCAATGCCCTTGTGGTCTGGGAGGCCCAGTTCGGGGACTTCGTCAATGGCGCCCAGGTGGTGATCGATCAATTCATCGCCGCCGGCGAGCAGAAGTGGGGTCGTGTGAGCGGCTTGACCCTGTTGTTGCCACACGGCTATGAGGGGCAGGGACCGGAACATTCCTCGGCGCGCCTGGAGCGTTTCCTGCAGCTCTGCGCCGAGGGCAACATGCAGGTGTGCAACCCGACCACTCCAGCGCAGCTGTTCCATATGCTGCGCCGCCAGGTGATCCGGCCGCTGCGCCGGCCGCTGATCGTGATGAGCCCGAAGTGGATCCTGCGTCACCGGCTGGCAACCTCGTCGCTCGAGGAGCTGGCGAATGGCAGCTTCGCCACCGTGATTGCCGACCATTCGCAGGATGCCGCGCGGGTACGCCGGGTGATCCTCTGCTCCGGCAAGGTTTACTACCATCTCTACGAAGAGCAAGAGAAGAGAGGGCTGGACCAGATTGCGCTGGTGCGCATCGAGCAGCTCTATCCGTTCGATGAGACCGGGCTCGAGGCGGCGCTGCGCCGCTACAGTCATTGCGAGGATGTGCTCTGGTGCCAGGAAGAGCCCATGAACCAGGGCGTCTGGTACAACCTGCAACACCACATGCGCGCGGCCCTGGCGCGGATCAACGACAAGATCTATTTGCGTTACGTGGGTCGGGAAGCTTCGGCGTCTCCGGCCACCGGGCATCTTTCCACTCATCTGGAAGAACAGCAGCGCTTCATCGATCAGGCGCTGGAACCCCTGCCTTAATCCGGTCCGCAACTGTTCAAGGAATTTCGTAGATGGCTACAGACATCGTCACGCCCACCTTTCCCGAGTCCATTCAGGAAGGCACGGTCGCAAAATGGCACAAGCGGCCGGGTGAGCCCGCCTCCCGGGACGAAGTGCTGGTGGATATCGAGACCGACAAGGTGGTGATCGAGGTGGTGGCGCCCGTGGATGGCAGCCTGGCGGAAATCCTCAAACAGGAGCAGGAGATCGTGCATACCGGCGATCTGCTGGCACGGTTCGCCGCAGGCGCCGCCGCAGAGCCCGGCGAGGACGCGGCGCCTGCTGGGACCGCACCCGCCGCGGAGCAGCCCGGGACCGCCCCGGAGGCCGCTGCTCCGGCGGCCGGCATCGCCAGTCCGGCGGCGCGCAAGCTCGCCGAAGAGCGTGGCGTGGACCTGGCGCGTGTCGCCGGCAGTGGACGCGACGGCCGCATCACCAAGGAGGATATCGTCAATTACCAGCCGCCCGGGGAGTCGCCGCCTGCACCAGCGGCTGCGCCCCCGGTGCAGTCCACGCCCGTCGCCGAACCGCCCGCGACTGCCGGCGAGCGCCTGGAGCGTCGGGTTCCCATGAGCCGGATGCGGGCGCGCATCGCCGAGCGCTTGCTGGAGGTGACCCGGACCACCGCCATGCTGAGCACCTTCAACGAGGTGGACATGCACCGGGTGATGGATGTCCGCACCCAATACAAGGATGAGTTCGCACGGGTGCATAATGGCGTGCGCCTCGGCTTCATGAGCTTCTTCGTCAAGGCTGCGGTGGAAGCCCTGAAGCGCTTCCCCCAGGTCAATGCTTCCATCGACGACAACGATGTCATCTATCACGCCTACCAGGATATCGGCGTGGCGGTATCCACCGACCGCGGTTTGGTGGTGCCGGTGCTGCGTGACGCCGACAATCTCAGCATGGCCGAGATCGAGAGCAAGATCGCCGATTTCGGCGAGCGCGCCCGGGCGGGCAAGCTGACCATCGAAGAGATGACCGGAGGCACCTTCACCATCACCAATGGCGGTGTGTTCGGGTCGCTGCTGTCGACGCCCATTCTGAATCCGCCGCAAGCGGCGATTCTGGGCATGCATACCATCAAGGAGCGCCCGGTTGTGGAAGATGGTGAAATCGTGGTTCGGCCCATGATGTATCTGGCGCTGTCCTACGATCACCGCCTGATCGACGGGCGCGACGCGGTGCGGTTTCTGGTCGCGATCAAGGAGATGATCGAGTATCCGGCCAAGATTCTGCTGCAAATTTAGCGATTACCGGAATTGAGCTGATTTATGTCCAATACTTTCGACGTCATTGTCATAGGAGCCGGTCCGGCAGGCTATGTCTGCGCCATCCGTGCCGCGCAACTGGGGTTGACCGTAGCCTGCATCGAGCGTTACCGGAACGCCGAGGGCAAGAGCGCACTGGGAGGCACCTGCCTCAACGTCGGCTGCGTGCCCTCGAAGACCCTGCTCGACAGTTCGCACAAGTATGCCGAGGTCGCCGAGGAGTTTGCCGCGCACGGTATAGGCGTCAGCGGCCTGAAGCTCGATGTGCCGGCGATGATCGAACGCAAGAACGGCATCGTCAAACAGCTGACAGGCGGAATCGCAGCGCTGTTCAAGGCCAATGGCGTCACACCCTTGTTCGGGACGGGCAGGCTGCTCGCCGGACGCAAGGTCGAGTTCACCGACCACGAGGGCGAGCAGCGGATCCTGGAGGCCGAGCATGTGGTGCTGGCCACGGGCTCTGCGCCCATCGACATTCCCGTGGCGTCGGTCGACGGCAAGGCCATCGTCGATTCCACGGGTGCCCTCGATCTCGACAAGGTACCCAAGCGCCTCGGTGTGATCGGTGCCGGAGTCATCGGCCTGGAGCTGGGCAGCGTCTGGCGCCGGCTGGGCTCCGAAGTCGTAGTGATGGAGGCCATGGATGTGTTCCTGGCGATAATGGATCAGCAGATCGCCAAGGAGGCTCACAAGGCACTGACCAAGCAGGGGCTCGACATCCGCATGGGCTGCCGGGTCACCGGCAGCGAGGTACGGCGCGGCAAGGTCGAGGTCACCTATCTGGCCGCTGATGGTGGCGAGCAGAAGGAGATCTTCGACAAGCTGATCGTCTGTGTCGGCCGTCGCCCGCATACCGAGAACCTGCTGGCGCCGGATTGCGGCGTCAACCTCGACGAGCGCGGCCTGGTGTTCGTCGATGACACCTGTGCCACCAATGCGCCCGGTGTCTGGGCTATCGGCGACGTGGTGCGGGGGCCCATGCTGGCCCACAAGGGTTCGGAAGAGGGTGTAATGGTTGCCGAACGGATTGCGGGCCAGAAGACTCAGATGAACTACGGCATCATTCCCAACGTCATCTATACCCATCCGGAGATTGCCGCCGTGGGCTTGACCGAAGAGCAGGTCAGGCAGTCTGGCGAACCCTACAACGTCGGCACCTTCCCCTTTGCCGCCAATGCCCGCGCCCTGGCGGCGGACGCCGGCACTGGCATGGTCAAGCTCATCGCCCACGCCGAGACCGACCGTGTGCTGGGCTGCCACGTCATGGGGCCGGCCGCCGCCGAACTCGTTCAGCAAGCGGCCATCGCCATGGAATTCGGTACCAGTGCCGAGGATCTGGGCATGATGGTGTTTGCCCACCCGACCTTCTCCGAAGCGCTCCACGAAGCGGCGCTCGCGGTCAACGGCCATGCCATCCATACCGCCAATCGACGCCGAAAGAAAAAATAAGCCGCCGCCAATCCAGAAACCACAACCGTATCCAGCAACGGGAACCCCGCTATGAATCTGCATGAATATCAAGGCAAGCAACTGTTTGCCGAGTACGGCCTTCCGGTATCCATAGGGATCGCCGCGGAGACAGTCGACGAGGCCACCGCCGCGGCCGGCACCATTGGCGGTGACCGCTGGGTGGTCAAGGCCCAGGTCCATGCGGGGGGCCGCGGCAAGGCGGGTGGCGTGAAGCTGGTGGATTCCGTCGAGGCGATCCGCGCCTTTGCCCAACAGTGGCTGGGACAGCGCCTGGTCACCTACCAGACCGATGCCGACGGGCAGCCCGTGAGCCGCATTCTGGTGGAGTCCTGCACGGATATCGCCCAGGAGCTGTATCTGGGCGCGGTGGTCGATCGCGCCAGCCGCAGGATCGTCTTCATGGCTTCCACCGAAGGCGGCGTGGAGATCGAAAAGGTCGCCGAGGAAACGCCGGACAAAATTCTCAAGGCGAGCATCGATCCGCTCACCGGCGCACAGCCCTTTCAGGCCCGCGAACTCGCCTTCCAGCTCGGCCTCAGCGGCAAGCAGATCGGTCAGTTCACCAAGATCTTTCTGGGGCTCGCGCAACTCTTTGAGGACAAGGACCTGGCGCTTATCGAAGTGAATCCGCTGGTCATCACCGAGGCGGGTGACCTGCACTGCCTCGACGCCAAGATCAATGTGGACGGCAATGCGCTCTACCGCCAGCCGGCCATCAAGGCCATGCACGATCCCTCCCAGGAGGATCCGCGCGAGGCGCACGCCGCCCAGTGGGATCTCAACTATGTCGCTCTCGACGGCAGCATCGGCTGCATGGTCAACGGCGCCGGTTTGGCCATGGGCACCATGGATATCGTCAAGCTGCACGGCGGGGCGCCGGCCAACTTCCTCGATGTCGGCGGCGGTGCCACCAAGGAGCGGGTCACGGAGGCCTTCAAGATCATCCTCTCGGACGCCAACGTGAAGGCGGTGCTGGTCAATATCTTCGGTGGCATCGTGCGCTGCGACCTGATCGCCGAGGGCATCATCGGCGCGGTTCAGGAAGTGGGTGTCGAGGTGCCCGTGGTCGTGCGTCTGGAAGGCAACAATGCCGATCGGGGCGCGGCTCTGCTCGCCGAGAGCGGGCTCAACATCATTGCTGCGGAAAGTCTGACGGACGCGGCGCAGCGCGTGGTAGCGGCAGCGGAGAAGGGCGCATGAGTATCTTGATCGACAGCAATACCAAGGTGATCTGCCAGGGTTTCACCGGCGCTCAGGGTACCTTGCATTCCGAGCAGGCGCTGGCCTACGGCACCCGGCTGGTGGGTGGCGTGACCCCGGGCAAGGGCGGCCAGGAGCATCTGGGTCTGCCGGTATTCAATACGGTGGCCGAAGCCGTCGCGGCGACCGGCGCGGACGCCTCGGTGATCTATGTGCCGGCGCCATTCTGCAAGGACTCGATCCTCGAGGCCGCGCAGGCCGGCGTCAAGCTGATCGTCTGTATCACCGAGGGCATTCCCACCCTCGACATGCTGGTGTGCAAGGTGAAGTGCGGCGAGCTGGGTGTGCGCCTGATCGGGCCCAATTGTCCCGGCGTCATCACCCCGGGTGAATGCAAGATCGGCATCATGCCCGGACATATCCACCAGCCCGGCAAGGTGGGCGTGGTGTCCCGTTCCGGCACCCTGACCTATGAGGCGGTCAAGCAGACCACGGACTACGGGTTTGGCCAGTCCACCTGCGTGGGTATCGGCGGCGACCCCATCCCCGGTTCCAGTTTCATCGACATTCTGGGGCTGTTCGAGAAAGACCCCAAGACCGAAGCCATCGTCATGATCGGGGAGATCGGCGGCAGCGCCGAAGAAGAGGCCGCGGCCTTTATCAAGGCCGAAATCACCAAGCCGGTGGTCTCCTACATCGCCGGTGTCACTGCCCCCGCCGGCAAGCGCATGGGCCACGCGGGGGCCATCATCGCCGGTGGCAAGGGCACCGCCGCGGAGAAATTCGCAGCTCTGGAAGATGCCGGAGTCAAGACGGTACGCAGCCTGGCCGATATCGGCCAGGCGTTACAAGAAGTCACCGGCTGGTAAGGTGCTGGCGCGCTGCGCCCGCTGCCTGGTAATCCGCCAGGCTGCGGGCGCGCGCCTTGCGGTAGTCGATGATCGGCGGCGGCCGGCCCGCAGCCACGGCCGCTTCGGGGTCGGCGCGGTCCCGGGGCGCGACCCGCGCGAGTTCCGGTAGCCAGCGGGCCACGTAGCTACCGTGCGGATCAAAGCGCCGAGCCTGGGCAATTGGATTGAAGATCCGGAAGTAGGGTGCGGCATCGGCACCCACCGAGGCGCTCCACTGCCATCCGCCGAGATTGGCGGCGAAGTCCCCGTCGATCAGGTGGCGCATGAAAAACCGCGCGCCCCAACGCCAGTCCACGCCCAGCAATTTGGTCAGGAAGCTCGCGGTAACCATGCGTACCCGGTTGTGCATCCAGCCGGTGGCGAGCAGTTCGCGCATACCTGCATCGACGATCGGGAAGCCGGTCTCGCCCAGCGTCCAGGCTTGCCAGAATCGCTGGTCGTTGCGCCACTGAATTCGTGCCTCGATCTCCGGACGGAATGGTCGCCAGCGACTGAGGCCGGGAAAGGCCGCGATCAGATGGCGAAAGAAATCCCGCCAGGCGATTTCGTTTACCCAGGGATCGTCCATCCACTCCGGGCCAGCGGCCCGTGCCGCGACGCCGGCCAGACATTGGCGGGCCGAAAGCACGCCGCAGCTCAGGTAGGGCGACAGCCTGGAGGTGCCCGCGTCTCCCGGAAAATCGCGCTGGGCGGCATAGTCCGAGTGGGTGCCGTCGAGGAAATCCTGCAGGCGGCGCATGGCCGACGTGCCCCCGGCAGGCCAGAGGTCGTCGCGATAGCCGGGCTGCCAGCCAGGGAGTTCGGTCGGGATGATGACCGGAGGTCCCGGCGCCGGCGCTGGTTGACGGGCCGGGCGCGGCAGTGGCTGCACTGCGGTCGCGGCCAGCTCCCGGCGCCAGGCGCGGGCGAAGGGCGTGAAGATTCGAAACGGGGTGCCCGCCTGCGTCGTCAGGCGTCCGGGCGGCACCATCGCGTCTCCGTCACAGGGGTGCACAGTGATTCCGGCGGCATCGAACGCCTGCGTCACTGCTTGATCGCGGCGGACTTCGTTGAGCGCGTATTCGCGGTTGAACCACAGGCCGCTGACCCGGGTTTCCCGGGCCAGCGCCAGCAACTGTTGGGGCAGCTCTGCGTAACCGGCCGCAGACAGCAGTTGCAGACCGATATTGTGTGCCGCGAGGTCGGCTTGCAGGGCCCGCAGGTTGGCCAACCAGAAGGCCAGGCGCGCCGGGGATTCATCGTGCGAGCGCCATTGCTCCGGGGTCAGGGCGGCGACTGCCAGCACGCCGCGGCGGGGCGCGGCGGCGCCCAGCAGGGCAGGGTTGTCGCCAAGCCGTAGATCGTTGCGCAGCCAGACCAGCTGCATAGGGGCTGCGCTCAGGCCGGATCCGGGGCCAGGTTGGCGCGGATCCGGCGCAGTGCAGCGACCGCCAGGGAGGCTTGCTGGTTGTCGAGGCCGGTCATGGCGTCATAGCGGATGGATTCGACCACTTCCTCGATGGAATCCAGTACCGGTTGTGCGGCTGAGGACAGGAACAGCAGTTTGGCGCGGCGATCGCGGTTGTCAGTGGTGCGCTTGACCAGCTTGCGGGCTTCGAGTTGGTCGATGATGTGCACCAGAGTGATGGGCTGGATCTCGAGCAGCTCGGCGAGTTGGTTCTGGCGTACCCCCTCGTGGCGAGAGATATAGACCAGTGCCCGGGCCTGCAGAAAGGTCAGGCCGTCGCTGCCCAGGCGGCGTTGGAAGGCAGTTCGCAGTAGGCGGGAAACATCTGCGACCAGGAAGCCCAAGCTGTCTTTGTCGATACCCATGGGAAGTAATCCATATGCCACGCTTATAGTTAAGTATCCCCGCCCCCAGGGGCGCGCGCAACCCCGCGGCGGGCGTCTGCCAAGGAGGGCGGGAATAGGTTATCGTGAGGTATCTGATTCGCCACGACCGATGAGGCGACGTATGGATCCCATCGAATCGTTCCTCGGCGCAGAGACCGAGTCCCTGCTCGGCCACAGCTGTACCGGCATCACCGCTGCCCAACTGCACCTGCCCGGACCGGATTTCATCGATCGGGTGTGGCTGTACAGCGATCGTAAACCGGCGGTGCTGCGCAACCTGCAGACGCTGTTCAATACCGGCAGGCTGGCGGGCACCGGCTATCTGTCGCTGCTGCCCGTCGACCAGGGCGTGGAACACTCCGCCGGGGCATCCTTTGCCCCCAACCCGGAATATTTCGATCCCGAGAAGATCGTCGAACTGGCCATCGAGGGCGGCTGCAATGGCGTCGCCTCGACCCTGGGGGTGTTGGGTGCGATCAGCCGCAAGTACGCGCACCGGATTCCCTTTCTGGTCAAGCTCAACCATAACGAACTGCTGACCTATCCCAACATCCATGACCAGACACCGTTCGCCGATGTCGAGCAGGCCTTCGACCTGGGGGCAGTAGCGGTGGGCGCGACGGTCTACTTCGGCGCGCCCGAGTCCCGCCGCCAGATCGAGGAGGTCAGTACCGCCTTCGCCCGGGCCCACGAACTGGGCATGGTCACCGTGCTCTGGGCCTATCTGCGCAACCCTGAGTTCAAGCGGGGCGATACCGACTATCACACCGCGGCCGATCTCACCGGTCAGGCCAATCACCTGGCGGCGACCATCCAGGCGGATATCGTCAAGCAGAAACAGGCGGAGTGTAATGGCGGTTTTCCGGCCATCGGCTTCGGCAAGACCGACCCTCGCCTGTACGGCGAGCTGGTCGCCGACCATCCCATCGACTGGGTGCGCTACCAGGTTGCCTGCTGCTACATGGGACGTGTGGGACTGATCAACTCCGGCGGTGCGTCCGGCAGCGACGATCTGCATCAGGCAGTGCGCACCGCGGTGATCAACAAGCGCGCCGGGGGCAGCGGCCTGATTTCCGGGCGCAAGGCGTTCCAGAAGCCCATGGCCGAAGGCGTGCGCCTGCTGCACGCCATTCAGGATGTCTACCTCTCGCCCCGGGTGACCATCGCCTGAACCCGGGCGTTGGCTGCACCGCCGGTCACGGAATCTCCATGACCGGCGGCGAGAATGGCACTGCCTGCGCCTCCCCCCATTTTCATCTTCATCCCAGTGCGGTGATGCCATGTCCGGACAGTGTTTCAGCGTCGAAGTCCAACCCCGTCTGCCCCCCGAACTGCAGGGCCTGGAGCAGCTGGCAGACAATCTCCTCTACAGCTGGGATCGCGGTGTCCGCGGCCTGTTTTTTCGCCTCGACGCCGAGCTCTGGGAGCGCTGCGGGCACAACCCCAAGGTATTTCTGCGCCGCGTCGCCCAGGAGCGGCTCGACCGGGCGGTGTCCGACCCGGTCTTTCTACAGGATTTCCGCAGTGTGATGTCCGCCTATCACAGCTACCTGGAATTCCGCCGCAGTCGCGAGCGCGAGCGCGAGCGTGAGCGTGAGCGTGAGCCGTCCGATGACGATCGAGGCAATCTGATTTCCTACGCCTGTGCCGAGTTCGGTCTCCACGAGAGCTTCCCGATCTACTCCGGCGGTCTGGGCATCCTCGCCGGCGACTACTGCAAGGCGATGAGCGACCTGGATATCCCCTTTGTCGCTGTGGGTATCCTCTACCGGCTGGGCTATTTCCGTCAGACCATCGATGCCGAGGGCAACCAAGTCGCCCATTACCATCCGTCGCGGATCGAGGACCTGCCGGTGAGCTGCGCCGGGGGGCGGCGCGGCCCGCTGATCGTCGAGGTCCAGGTGGGCGAGCGCAGCGTCGCCCTGCGGGTCTGGATGGCCCAGGTGGGGCACATCCGGCTCTACCTGCTCGACTCGGATATCGACCGCAACCCGCGTGAGGACCGCGCCATCACCTATCAGCTCTATGGAGGTGGCGAAGTCGAGCGCATCCGCCAGGAGATCGTGCTCGGTATCGGCGGGGTACGCGCGCAGCGGGCGTTGGGCCTGGCGCCCAGTGTGTGGCATATCAACGAGGGCCATGCAGCGTTTCAGATCGTCGAGCGCTGTCGCGAGTTGGTTGCGCAGGGCCTGGAATTCGCCGCTGCCCTGGAGGCGGTCGCCGCGGATACCGTGTTCACCACCCATACACCGGTGGCAGCGGGCCACGATCGTTTCGACCGCGGTCTGATCGAGCATTACCTGGGACCCTATATCGCCGAGCTCGGTATCGACAAGGAACAGTTCCTGGCCCTGGGCGCCAGCCCCGACGGCGAGCAGCTGTTCAACATGACCGCCCTGGCGTTGCGCGGGTCACGCTTCCACAATGGCGTCAGCGCCATCCACGGCAGAGTCGCCGCGCGCATGGAAGCCTATGTCTGGCCGGAGATCGAGCCCGGCGAGAATCCCATAGGCCATGTCACCAACGGCATCCATGTGCCGACCTTTCTGGCGCGCGAATGGGTCACCTATTTCAATCAGCAGTTCGGCGGCAACTGGCGCAATGAGCTCTGCAGCCTGGACTACTGGCAGCGGATCGACGAGATTCCCGGTCATGTATTCTGGAGTCAGCGCGAGCATCTGAAGTCCAAACTCGCCGACGCCCTGCGCGAGCGCCTTACCCGCCAGCTCACCCGTAACGGCCACAGTCCGACCCAGATCGCCAAGGTCACCCGCCACCTGGCGGGCAGCGAGCGCAGTGTGATGATGATCGGTTTCGGGCGCCGCTTCGCGACCTACAAGCGCGCCACCCTGATCTTTTCCGATCCCGAACGCCTGGCGCGTCTGCTCGATGACCCGCAGCGCCCCGTGGTGTTGATCTTCGCCGGCAAGGCGCACCCGGCCGATCAGCCGGGCCAGGAGTTGATCCGCGCCCTGCACCGCTATGCGGCCGAGCCGCGCTTCGAGGGCCGGGTACTGCTGGTGGAGGATTACGACATCGCCCTGGCCCGCAAACTGGTCACCGGTGTCGACGTCTGGCTCAACACCCCCCAGTATCCGCAGGAGGCCAGCGGCACGTCCGGCCAGAAAGCGGCGGTCAATGGCGTGGTCAACCTCAGTGTGCTCGACGGCTGGTGGGCGGAGGGCCACAACGGCGACAACGGCTGGGGGATCGCCCCGCACGGCTCGGCGTTCAGCGCCGAGTTTCGCGATCGCGAGGAGGCCGGCGAACTGCTCGACCTGTTGGAGCACGAGGTCATTCCGCTCTACTTCGAGCGCAACAGCCACGGTTACTCGCGCGGCTGGGTGGAACGCGCCAAGGCGGCGATGAAGACCATCATCCCGCGCTTCAACGCCGAGCGCATGGTGGCCGATTACCTCGAGCGATACTATCAGCCGGCCCGGTATCAGGGTCGGCGGCTGGCGGCCGACGATTGGTCCGGCGCCAGGACCCTGGCGCAGTGGAAGCAGCGGGTGCTGGCCGGCTGGCCCGAGCTGCACCTGGAGCTGGCGGATATCGCGCCGGACAGTATCCACCAGGACCAGCCTCTCTCCCTGCAGGTTGCGGTGGCGCTCGGTGCCCTGGCGCCGGAGGACGTCGCGGTCGAGTGCGTGCTGGGCTCAGAGTCGGCCACGGGGGCATTCGAGGCGCACTCGGCGCATGCGTTCGCCCACGCTGGTTCCCTGCCCGACGGCCGCGCCCTGTTCGCACTCGACCTGGTTCCCCCGGAATCCGGTTTGCTCAGCTACCAGATCCGCGCCTATCCCTGGCACGAGTTGCTCGCCCATCCCTTCGAATTGGGCCGTATGCGGTGGCTCTAGTGGGCCACGCGGCTTGATTCGCACCAGCACAGTGGCTCTGAGCGTTACCTAAATTAGCCGCGTGGCCCACTTAGCAAGGCAGCGTCGGCCCGGGGCAGGGCGCGGCGCGGCGCTGCCGGCTCAGGCGACATGGCTGTGGGGTGCCGACTCGGCCAGCATCTCCGCCGAAACCAGGGTGATGCCCTTGGGTGAGACGTGAAAGCGGCGCGCATCGGCGGCCGCATCGAAACCGATCACTGTGCCGGCGGGGATTTTGCAGTTGGTGTCCACCACCACCCGGCGCAGGCGGCAGCCGCGGCCGATGTCGACATTGGGCAGTACCACCGAGTCCTCCACCAGCGCGAAGCTGTTGACCCGCACATGGGCGCCCAATGATGAGCGCCGCACCGTGCCGCCGGAGACGATACACCCAGAGGCGACCATGGAGTCCAGGGCCTGACCGCGGCGCTGGTCGTTGTCGAACACGAACTTGCAGGGCGGCGCCTGCTCCTGATAGGTCCACACCGGCCAGTCCCGGTCATAGAGATCGAGCTGCGGGATCACCGAAAGCAGGTCCATATGCGCTTCGTAATAGGCATCCACGGTGCCCACGTCGCGCCAGTAGGCCGGTTCCCCGGTTTCCGGATCGCGAAAATCGTAGGCCGCGATCCGCGCGCGGCCGAGCAGCGCGGGGAGGATGTCGCGGCCGAAGTCGTGCCCCGGCCGCTGGCCGGCGAGCTGGTCTTCGAGCACCCGCTCGAGAAAGGCGCGCTCGAAGACGTAGATGCCCATGGAGGCCAGGGCCTGCGCCGGGTTGCCCGGCCAGGGTGGGGGTACCTCAGGCTTTTCGTCGAAGCGCCGCACCCAACCGGCATCGTCGACCGCGATTACGCCGAACTCCCGGGCTTCGGCCAGGGGAACAGGCACACAGCCGATGGTGACGTCGGCACCGGAGTCGAGGTGGCGCTGCAGCATCAGCCGGTAATCCATTTTGTACACATGGTCGCCGGCCAGGATGAGCACCCGTTGCGGCCGCTGTTCACGGAGGATGTCCAGGTTCTGGCGCACCGCATCGGCGGTGCCCAGATACCAGCCGTCACCGGTGCGTTGTTGCGCGGGCAGCAGTTCGATGAATTCGTTCAGCTCCGGGTGCAGCAGATGCCAGCCCTTGAGTATGTGCTGGTTGAGGGAGTGCGACTTGTACTGGGTGAGGACGAAGATCCGCCGCAGGTCGGAATTGATGCAGTTCGAAAGCGGGAAATCGATGGTCTTGTAGGTGCCGCCAAAGGGTACCGCGGGTTTGGCGTGCCAGCGGGTCAGGTCGTGCAGCCGGCTACCGGAGCCGCCGGCGAGGATCAGGGTAAGGGTATCGCGGGAGATCCTCGCGTGGAGCGGGGAAGCGGCTATGGCAGACATCGTCGATCACTCCTTGCCGCATTGTGGCGGCGGTTGGGGCGGCGGGTGCCGGAGGGCCGCGCCGTGCAGACCAGAAATTGTCACGCCGCGGAACTAACCTTCCGGCTGGGCGTATCGGCAGGTCCCGCTGGTGGTTCCCTTGGCTGACGCCTGCTGCCGGATCGTTGCGGCAGCGTTGGCGTCGCGCCCGGCGCCTTGCCATACTCGGTGCCCCACAAGACTGCTGTGGAACCCGGTGGTATTCGGGGTGGAAGCTCCATTCCCCTGCGCGTCCGGTCCCGGGAGCGGCTCTGGGAGATGTGCCGATACTTTCAATCTGACATCGGACGATGGAGGTTTTGTGAACACCGGCAGCGGCCTTTTTGATCCAGATCAAGAACTGTCCGGGCTGGTCGCCGGGTCCGCCCATAACCCGATGGACCTGCTCGGCCCCAGGTGGCAGGAAGACCGGGCCATGTTGCGCGTGCTGCGGCCCGCGGCGACGCAGGTATGGCTGGACACCGAGGCCGGTTTGATGCCGCTGCGGCGGGCCGACGCGACAGCGGTGTTCGAGTGGCGGGGTGCGGCTGCGACACTGCCTCCACATCCGCGCCTGGTCGAAGAGATCGATGGCGAGCAGCGAGCCTTCATGGATCCCTACAGTTTCGGGCTGCGGATCGATGGCGTCGCGCTGGCCGCCTTCGCCGCCGGGCGCAGCCGGGAGGCCCACGGATTCCTGGGCGCACACCCGGAGGTCGTCGACGGCGTGGCCGGCACCCGCTTTGCGGTCTGGGCACCCAACGCCGCCCGGGTCGCCGTGGTCGGTGATTTCAATCGCTGGGACGGCCGCACCATGCCCATGCAGGGCCACGGCGATACCGGTGTCTGGGAGCTGTTCGCACCCGACGTGGGCCCCGGATCCCTGTACAAGTACGAGATCCGCAACCGCGACAGTGGTGCGGTTCTGGTCAAGACCGATCCCTATGGGCGCCGCTTCGAAGTCGCGCCCCGCACCGCGGCCGTGGTCGCCGCGCCGCCAACCCACCCCTGGAGCGATGGTGAGTGGATGCGGGCCCGTGCCGCCGAGGACTGGCTGCACGCGCCGATGAGCGTCTTCGAGGTACACCTGGGCTCCTGGCGCCGCGATGCCGCTGGCGCGCCCCTGAACTACCGGCAACTGGCCGACCAGTTGCTTCCCTACGTGCTGGAACTGGGCTTCACGCACATCGAGCTGATGCCCGTCTGCGAGCATCCCTTCGACGGCTCCTGGGGCTATCAGGGAACCGGTTACTTCGCTCCCACCAGCCGCTGGGGCTGCCTCGACGATTTCTGCGAGTTGGTCGATCGCTGCCACGCCGCGAATATCGGAGTACTACTCGACTGGGTGCCCGGGCACTTTCCGCGCGACGCCCATGCCCTGGCCCGCTTCGACGGCAGCGCGCTCTACGAGCACGAGGATCCGTGCCGCGGCGAGCATCGCGAGTGGGGAACCCTGATTTTCAACCATGGCCGCAACGAAGTGCGGAGTTTTCTCCTCTCCAGCGCGCACTTCTGGCTGGACGTCTGCCACGTGGATGGCCTGCGGGTGGATGCGGTGGCATCCATGCTCTATCTCGATTACGGTCGCGAGCACGGTGGCTGGTATCCCAACCGCCATGGCGGCAAGGAGAACCTGGAGGCCATCGACTTTCTGCGCGAGCTGAACGAACTGGTGCACGGCTGCCATCCCGGCGCGCTCACCATGGCCGAGGAGTCGACCTCCTGGCCCATGGTCTCACGCCCGACCTATGTCGGCGGTCTGGGCTTCAGCATGAAGTGGAACATGGGCTGGATGAACGACACCCTGGCGTATTTCCAGGAAGACCCGATACACCGGCGCTATCACCACGACCACCTGACCTTTGGCCTGCTCTACGCCTTCAACGAAAACTTCATTCTGCCGCTCTCCCACGATGAAGTGGTTCACGGCAAGCGCTCGCTGTTCGACAAGATGCCCGGCGATCCCTGGCAGAAATTCGCCAACCTGCGCCTGCTGTTTATCTATCAGTTCACGCACCCGGGGCGCAAACTGTTGTTCATGGGTGGGGAGTTCGCCCAGGGTGCCGAGTGGTCGCACCAGGGTGAGCTCGACTGGCGGCTGCTGGAATTTCCCTGTCAGCGGGGGATACAGCGCCTGGTCGGCGATCTCAACCGCCTGTACCGCTCGCGTCCGGCACTCCACTGGCACGACTTCGAGGGCGAGGGTTTCGAGTGGATCGACTGCAACGACAGCAGCCAGTCGGTGATCTCCTTCCTGCGCCGCGCCCCTGCCGGATTTGTCGTGGTGGTGCTCAATTTCACCCCGGTAGTTCGCCATGGCTATCGCATCGGGGTGCCGGAATCCGGCGTCTACCGGGAAATACTGAATTCCGATTCCACCTTCTACGAGGGCAGCGACATAACCAACGGCGTGCACATCGAGAGCGCCGCCCAGGCGGCTGCTGGCCGACCCCATTCGCTGGAGCTGACGCTGCCGCCACTGGCCGGGCTGGTGCTGGAAAAGGTGGCCGGTTAGTGCGAATTCTGTTTGTCGCCTCCGAGATCTTTCCGCTCGCCAAGACCGGCGGCCTGGCCGATGTCTGTGCCAGTCTGCCGCGGGAGCTGGCGGCGATGGGGCACGATGTCCGCCTGGTGCTGCCGGCCTATCCGGGTGCGCGGGCGGGCCTGGAGGCCGCCGGACCGCAAATCCCGGTCCAGGAACTTCCGGGAGTCGGGTGTATCCCCGGCCGGCTGCCCGGCACCGGGCTGCCGGTGGTGCTGATCGAGGCCGCCCGCTGGTTCGACCGGCCCGGCGGTCCCTATGGCGATACCCGGGGCCGGGACTGGCCGGACAATGCCGAGCGCTTTCACGGTTTTGCGCGCGCCTCGTGCGCCATCGCCGGGGATCGCGCCGGCCTCGGGTGGCGACCCGACCTGGTGCACTGCCATGACTGGCAGACCGGTCTGGTGCCCGCGCTCCTGAGCCTGGAAGGCAGCCGCCCGGCAACCGTGTTCACGGTGCACAACCAGTCGTTTCTGGGTCGCTTCGATCGCGCACAGTTCGCTGCCCTGGGGTTGCCCGCAGCCTGGTGGAGCCCGGAGGCCCTGGAGTTCTATGGCGATTTTTCCTTTCTCAAGGCCGGTCTGGTGTTCGCCGACCAGCTCACCACCGTGAGTCCGACCTATGCACGGGAGCTGCAAACGCCGGAGTTCGGCTGTGGGCTCGACGGTCTGTTGCGCCATCGTGCCGCGGATTTCACCGGTATCCTCAACGGCATAGACACCGAGGTTTGGAACCCCGCCACCGACACCTATCTGCGGCAGTGCTATGACAGTGCCACGGTCGCTGCCGGAAAGCGCGCCAACAAGGCGGCCGTACAGGCTGAGCTGGGCCTGCCCGCCGTGGGTCGGATTCCGCTGCTGGTGATGATCAGCCGACTGGTGGAACAGAAGGGTGTCGATCTGGTCGCGGAGTTGATCGAGCGCTGGAGCGACCGCGCCCTGCAGTGGGCGTTGCTGGGCAGCGGCGAGCTCCAGTGGGAGCGGCGACTGGAGGCTCTGGCGGCCGCCTGGCCCGAGCGGGTGGCAGTGCGGATCGGCTACGACGAGGGACTGGCCCATCGCCTGGAAGCGGGCGGCGATTTGTTCCTGATGCCGTCCCGTTTCGAGCCCTGCGGGCTGAACCAGATGTACAGCCAGCGCTATGGCACGGTACCCGTGGTGCGCAGCACCGGTGGGTTGGCCGACAGCGTGGTGGACGTATTCGCGGCTGGCTCGGGGGCCGCCGGGACCGGCCTGGTGTTCGATGCACCGGAGGCCGAGGCCCTGGCCACGGCCCTGGAACGCGGTTTGCCGCTGTATCGCAACCGTGCCGCCTGGCATGCGCTGCAACGCAACGCCATGGCGGCGGATTTCGGCTGGCGGCGCAGCGCCGAGGCCTACCTGGAGGTGTACCGGCGCGCTCTGGCAGCGGCGGGTGGCGGCCATGGCTGAGCCCCAGATACTGGTGATCAATTGCGGCAGCTCCTCGGTGCGCTATCAGTTGCGGCGAGGTACAACCGTGCTGCTGAGCGGCACGGTGGACGGTATCGGTGGGGATGAACCCCGCTGGCGGACCCAGGACGGCGAGCGCGAGCTGCCGGCCGGGATGGTGGACCACCGCGGCGCGCTGGCGGCGGCCTTCGACGCAGTGGCGGCGCAGGCCGCGATGCCGGCCGCCATCGGCCACCGCGTGGTGCATGGCGGCACGCGCTTCGCTGCGGCGGTGCGCATCGACGCTGGCGTGCGCGCCCACATCGCCCGCCTCGCGACGCTTGCGCCCCACCATAATCCGCGCAACCTGCAAGGGATCGAGGAAGCCGGGGCGCGTTACCCGGGGGTGCCCCAGATCGCGGTATTCGACACCGCTTTCCACCATCACCTGCCCGAGCTCGCCTATCGGTATCCGCTGCCGCCGGTCGAACTGGCCGGTGGCGAAGCACCGCGTCGCTATGGATTTCACGGCATCTCCCACGGCGCCGCGGCGCGCCGTGCGGCGGACTGGTTGCGCAGACCCCTGGAGGAGGTGGATCTGATCACCCTGCACCTGGGTAATGGCGCCAGCGCTGCAGCCATCCGCGGCGGTCACAGTATCGACACCAGCATGGGTTTCACTCCACTCGAAGGTCTGGTGATGGGCACCCGCTGCGGCGATCTCGACCCGGCGCTGCCGCTGCTGATGCAGGAAGCCGGGCGCAGCGCACAGCAGGTGCGGGAGCTGTTGGAACACCACAGCGGCCTCAAGGCGCTGTGCGGCAGCAGCGAGATGCGCGAGATCCACCGTCGCGCCGCGGCCGGCGACAGCGCCGCGGCCTTCGCCCGCGAGCTGTTCGCCTACCGGGTGAAGAAAACCATAGGTGCCTATCTTGCGGCGCTGGGCGGGGCCCACGCCCTGGTGTTCACCGGCGGCATTGGCGCTCACGACGCCGAACTGCGGCGCCAGTGCCTCCACGGCCTGGAGGGCCTGGGCATCGTGCTCGGCGCCGAGCGCTGGGACGGCGCCGCCGGCATCGGCGCGCTGCACGATCCCGACCTTTCGCGGACCGCCGTGCTGGCCATGGCCGCCGACGAGGAGGCCGAAATCGCGCGCCAGGTGAGCGACTGTCTGGCTGGGGAAGGCCAGGCCGCCTCAGCTCCGGAATGAACAGCTGGCCCTGGTACCAGGGCCAGCGCAATCCACGACAAGGGAGGTAAAACGCCGATGTCGGATGCCAGTGCGAGCACAGGGCCGCTGCCAGCGGCCGAACTCGCCGCTATCGACGCCTGGTGGCGGGCGGCGAACTATCTTTCGGTGGGACAGATCTATCTGCTCGACAATCCGCTGCTGCGCGAGGCCCTGGCGGTCGAGCACATCAAGCCGCGGCTGCTCGGCCACTGGGGCACCACGCCCGGACTCAATTTCCTCTACGCCCATCTCAACCGGGTGATACGCGCCCGGGATCTCGACATGCTGCTGGTCACAGGCCCAGGGCACGGCGGCCCGGCGCTGGTCGCCAACACCTACCTGGAGGGCAGCTACAGCGAGTGCTACCCGGACATCACCCAGGATGAAGCGGGCCTGCGCAAGCTGTTCCGGCAGTTTTCCTTCCCGGGAGGGATCGGCAGCCACGTCACTCCCGAAGTGCCGGGCTCGATTCACGAGGGCGGTGAGCTCGGCTATTCGCTGGCGCACGCCTTCGGCGCCGTGTTCGACAATCCGGAGCTGATCGCGGTCTGCGTGGTGGGCGACGGTGAAGCCGAGACCGGCCCGCTGGCCACCGCCTGGCACTCCAACAAATTTCTCAACCCGGCGCGCGATGGCGCGGTGCTGCCGGTGCTGCATCTGAACGGCTACAAGATCGCCAATCCCACGGTGCTCGCCCGCATTCCCCGCGAAGAATTGGAGCAGCTGCTGAGTGGCTACGGCTATCGACCCTATTTCGTCGCCGGCAGCGACCCTGAAATTCTGCATCAGGAGTTGGCCGCCACCCTGGATGCGGTACTCGACGAGATCGCTGTCATTCAGAGAGAAGCCCGGGGCGCGGGAACGGTGGCACGGCCGCGCTGGCCGATGATCGTGCTGGCCACTCCCAAGGGCTGGACCGGGCCCGAGCGGGTCGACGGGCACCGGGTGGAAGGACACTGGCGTTCGCATCAGGTGCCTTTCTCGGATGTGCGCGACAACCCGGCCCATCTCGAGCTGCTGCGTTCCTGGTTGGCGAGCTACCGGCCGCAGGAGCTGTTCGACGCCGCCGGAACCCTGCGCGCGGACCTGCGCGAACTGGCTCCGCCCGGCGTCCGGCGCCTGGGGTCCAACCCCCACACCAACGGCGGCCTGCTGCTGCGCAACCTGCGGCTGCCGCATTTCGAGGACTACGCCTTTCCCGTGGAGCGGCCGGGGACACAGCTGGCGGAGAGCACCAGGATCATGGGCGGGCTGCTGCGCGACGTCATGGTGGCCAATGCCGACAGCCGCAACTTCCGGGTGGTGGGCCCGGACGAGACCGCCTCCAACCGCCTCGGCGCCCTGTTCGAGGTCACCGGGCGCGCCTGGATGGCCGAGTCCGATGACCATGTGGATGCCGAAGATCATCTGGCGGCCGACGGCCGGGTCATGGAGATCCTCAGCGAGCACACCTGTCAGGGCTGGCTGGAGGGCTACCTGCTCACCGGCCGCCATGGGTTGTTTTCCTGTTATGAGGCCTTCATCCATATCGTGGATTCGATGTTCAACCAGCACGCCAAGTGGCTCAAGGTGAGCGCGGAAATTCCCTGGCGGCGGCCCATCGCCTCACTCAACTACCTGCTCACCTCCCACGTCTGGCGCCAGGATCACAATGGCTTTTCCCACCAGGATCCGGGCTTCATCGATCACGCGGTCAACAAGAAGGCCGACGTGATCCGCATCTACCTGCCCCCCGACGCCAACACCCTGCTGTGGGTCACCGACCGCTGCCTGCGCTCGCGCAACCTGATCAACATCGTCGTCGCCGGCAAGCAGCCCCAGCTGCAGTGGCTCGACATGGACGCGGCCATCAAGCACTGCGAGGCCGGGATCGGCATTTGGGAGTGGGCGGGTAACGACCGCGGCGTCAGCCCCGATGTGGTGCTGGCCTGTGCCGGTGACGTGCCCACCCTGGAGGTCCTGGCGGCGGTCAGTATCCTTCGCGAGCACTGGCCGGAGCTGCGCGTGCGGGTGGTCAATGTGGTCGACCTGATGACCTTGCAGCCGCAGGAAGAACATCCCCACGGACTGTCCGACCGAGACTTCGACGCCATCTTCACCCGTGACCGGCCGATCATCTTCGCCTATCACGGCTATCCTTGGCTGATCCATCGGCTGACCTACAGGCGCACCAACCACGGCAACCTGCACGTGCGCGGCTACAAGGAGGAGGGCACCACCAGCACGCCCTTCGACATGGCGGTGGTCAACGACCTCGATCGCTTCCACCTGGTCGAGGACGTGGTCGATCGGGTGGCCTTCGGCCAGGGCGATTCCGCCTATCTCAAGCAGTGGTGCCGCGACCGGTTGAGCGAGCACAACCGCTACATTCGCGCCCACGGCCGCGATCTGCCCGAGATCGACAACTGGCGTTGGTCGGGGTGAGCGCCGGGGGATGCTTGGTGGGCCCACCAGGGCTCGAACCTGGGACCAATCGATTATGAGTCGACTGCTCTAACCGACTGAGCTATGGGCCCGGTAAGAGATTGTGTTGCGAACCGTCACTCGTCGAGAAAGCTGCGCATGTGTTCGGAACGGCTGGGATGGCGCAGCTTGCGCAGCGCCTTGGCCTCGATCTGGCGGATCCGCTCGCGGGTGACGTCGAACTGCTTGCCGACCTCCTCCAGGGTGTGGTCGGTGTTCATGTCGATGCCGAAGCGCATGCGCAGGACCTTCGCTTCCCGGGCGGTGAGTGAGTTGAGCACCTCGTGGGTGGCTTCGGTCAGGCTCTCCTGGGTTGCGGCGTAGATGGGTGAGGCGACGTTGATATCCTCGATGAAATCGCCCAGGTGGGAGTCCTCGTCGTCGCCGATGGGCGTCTCCATGGAGATCGGTTCCTTGGCGATCTTCAGCACCTTGCGGACCTTGTCTTCGGGCAGGTCCATGCGCAGGCTCAGCTCTTCCGGCGTGGGCTCGCGGCCCATCTCCTGGAGGATCTGCCGCGAGATGCGGTTGAGTTTGTTGATGGTCTCGATCATGTGTACCGGGATGCGGATGGTGCGCGCCTGGTCGGCGATCGAGCGAGTGATGGCCTGGCGAATCCACCAGGTGGCGTAGGTCGAGAACTTGTAGCCGCGCCGGTATTCGAATTTGTCCACGGCTTTCATGAGGCCGATGTTGCCCTCCTGGATGAGATCCAGGAATTGCAGGCCGCGATTGGTGTATTTCTTGGCGATCGAGATTACCAACCGCAGGTTGGCCTCGACCATTTCCTTCTTGGCGCGGCGCGCTTTGGCTTCACCGATCGACAGGCGTCGATTGATGTCCTTGATCTGGGCGATGCTGAGCCCGGTTGCCTCTTCGACGTGCTGCAGGCGTTGCTGGATTCGCTGGATGTCTTCCTGGCAGACCTTGATGGTTTCGGCATAGGACTGTTTGCGGCGCGTTACGTTGGCCACCCACTTGAGATTGGTCTCATTGCCGGGGAAGCTCTCGATGAACTCCTTGCGCGGCATGCGGGCACGCTTTACACAGAGCACCATGATGCCGCGCTCGAGGGTCCGCACCTCGACGATGCGCTCCTGTACCTGGCGAATCAGGGGATCGAACTGTTTCGGCGTCAGTTTCAGGTACTTGAACAGCTCGCCCAGTTCCTGAAGGTTTTTCTGCACCGGAGCGCTCTTCCGGTCGCCGCGCGCCAGAGAGCGTTTGGTCTTGTCGTTCTGGCGCCGGATCTCCTCGAAGCGGCGCCGCGCCTCTTCCATGTCGAGGCCGCCTTCCTCCTCGGCGTTGTCGTCGTCGTCTTCGTCGGAATCGGATCCGTCGTTGTCACTGGCTTCGGCTTTCTTGTTTGCAGCGGCTTCGGCAGCCTTGTTGGCGATGGCGAGCGCCGAGGGTACTTCGTCCATGGGATTCAGGTAGCCGGCGATGATGTCCGACAACCGGCGCTCACCTGCGGCGAGGAGCTCGTACTCGGCGAGTATGGCGTCGACTGCTCCCGGCCATTCCGCCAACGCGGCCATGATCTCGCGGATGCCTTCCTCGATACGCTTGGCGATCTCGATCTCACCTTCGCGGGTGAGCAGTTCCACCGAACCCATCTCGCGCATGTACATGCGCACCGGGTCGGTGGTGCGGTGCTGCTCGGTCTCCACCGCCGCCAGCGCGGCCGCGGCCTCGGCGGCGGCGATCTCGTCGGGTGCCGCGTCACCGCTGGTCAGCAGCAGGGTGTCGGCGTCTGGAGCCGCCTCGAACACATTGATGCCCATGTCGTTGATCATCTGGATGATGTCTTCGACCTGATCGGGATCGGAGATGTCCTCCGGCAAGTGGTCGTTGACCTCGGCATAGGTCAGGTAGCCCTGCTCTCGGCCTTTGCCGATCAGTTCACGAATCCGAGACTGTTGCTGAAAGTTTTCGCTCATTGCTCGCTCTTGGCTGGGAGGCACGCGGAATCAAGCCGGCCATTATAGCTAATTAATGGGGATGCAAGCCACAGATTGCAACCCCCCGATGGCCTTTGCCGGTCATTGTAGGCCATCGGCAACCCTTTGTTTTGCTTCTTGAATGGCTGGGTCTTTCGGGTCGCTGCGGGAAAGTTCGAGAATCAGCGCACGCACCCGTGCGCGGTCTTCGGCGGCGAGTTCGGCGCGTGCCAAAAGCGCGCGCAGGCGCACTCCTGGCGGGCGCTCGCGCTCCTGGGCTTCGCTCAGCCGGGCCAGGATGCCGCGGGCCTCCGCCAACCGGTCGCGGTGCGCGGTCGGCGCCGCGTGCAGGAGGTCACTGGCGGCGATCCGCGCCAGCAGGTCGCGTTCGCCGGCGCCGTGCATGCCGTGCCAGTAGCTCAGCAAATGCACCAGACTGTAGCCGGGGTTGTCCAGGAGCACGCGGTGCACCTTGTGCAGCAGTTCCAGATCCGGGTTGTCCGCCTGGAGGCGGGCGATATCTTCCGCCAGCGGCTCGCCGATGGCGGGATCGTGCAAGAGCAGTGCCAGCAGATGGTGTGCCAAGGGGGTCCGCGCGCCTCGCCGGGGCGCCGCCTGGGTGCGGCGCAGCTCCGCCCCGGCCGGTTGCGGGCGCATGGAGGGCTCGGTCGGGCGCGCATCCGGACGGCGTTCCAGTTGTCCGAGCGTCTCCCGAGGCAGACCGGTGCGGTCGGCCAGCTCCCCCACCAGGAGGTGCTTGAGTACGCCTTCCGGCAGCCGCTGGATGAGCGGCATGGCGCGCTGACAGAAGCGGGCGCGGTGGTCCGGCAGGCCCAGATCCAGGTCTGCGGCGGCGATCTCGAAGAGAAATTCCGACAGCGGCAGCGCGGTATCGACGCGGTCGCGGAACGCCTCGGGGCCCAGCTTGCGTACCAGGGTATCCGGGTCCTCCCCCTCGGGCAGAAACAGGAAGCGCGCCGTGCGCCCGTCGCGCAGCGCCGGCAGGCAGACCTCCAGCGCGCGCCGTGCCGCGCGGCGGCCGGCGGCATCGCCGTCGAAGCTGAATACCAGCTCACCGGTATGTCGGAACAGCTTGTGCAGATGTTCCTCGGTCAGGGCCGTGCCCAGGGTGGCAACTGCGTTGCGGAAGCCGAACTGGGCCAGCGCGAGTACGTCCATGTAGCCTTCGACGACCAGCGCGGGCGTATCGTCGCGCAGGTGTCGGCGCGCTGCGTAGAGGCCATAAAGCTCCCGGCCCTTGTGGAACACCGGGGTTTCCGGCGAGTTCAGGTACTTGGGCTGGTCGTCGCCCAGCACCCGGCCACCGAAACCCACAATCCGGCCGCGGAGATCCTGGATCGGGAACATCAGCCGGTGGCGGAAGCGGTCGTAGTGGCCGCTGCCGGATTCCCGCGCCACTGCCAGGCCCGCGGTGACCAGCTGGCTGACGACCGCGGATTCGCCGTCGGCGGCGAGCGCCTTGAGCAGGTTGTCCCAACCGGGCGGCGCAAATCCGACGCCGTATTCCGCCGCGATCTCGGCGCTTACTCCCCGGCGGCGGAGATAGGCGGTGGCGGTCGGCGCTGCGGGATGATCGCTCAGCTGGCTGCGGAAGAACTCCTGGGCCCGCTGCAGAATCGCGAGCAGCGGCGCGTTGCGGTCCTCCGCCGGTGTCGCTTCGCGGGGGATCTCCAGGCCGGCGCGGTCGGCCAGATAGCGGACCGCGGTGATGAAATCCAGGTGGTCGTAGGCCATCAGGAAGCCGATGGCATTGCCGCCGGCGTTACAGCCGAAGCAGTAGTAGAACTGGCGGTCGCCGTTGACCGAGAAGGAGGGCGTCTTTTCGTCGTGAAAGGGGCAGCGTGCCTTGTGGTTGCTGCCGGCGCGGCGCAGTTCCAGACGTTCGCCGATCAGGTCGACGATATCCGTGCGGTCGAGCAGGTCGTCGATGAAGGATTGGGGGATGCGGCCGGTCATGCCGAAAGTATTGCATCCGGGGTCGGTAGTGGCGAGTGCCTCTTTCGCGCGGAGGCTGTCAGCCCAGCCGGGCCTTGACACGGCCACTGACCGCGCCCAGGTCGGCGCGGCCCTGCAGGCGCGGCTTGAGCAGCGCCATGACCTTGCCCATGTCCCGGGCCGAGGTGGCGCCGCTGTCGGCGATCGCCGCGGCGATCAGGGTGTCGATTTCGGCTTCGCGCAGGGGTTCGGGCAGAAATTCGGCAATCACTGCGATCTCGGCGCGCTCGCGTTCCGCCAGCTCTTCGCGCGCGGCCGCCTCATACTGGGCGATGGCGTCACGGCGCTGTTTGGTCATGCGGTCGAGAATCGCCAGGATGCGATCGTCGTCGGCGCTGATTCGTTGGTCGATCTCGAAGCGTTGGATTTCCGCCTGGATCAGGCGGATGGCGTCGCGGCGCTGTGCGTCCCGGGCGCGCATGGCGGCCTTCATGGCGGCGGCGAGCCGTTGTTTGAGGTCGGATGTGGCCATGGGCTCGGTGCCCGGAGCGGGAATCGCCCGCGGCGGAGATGCCGCGGACTCGCCCTCAATACAGTTTCTGGAACTTGCGGGATTCGCGCTGGAGCTTCTTGGCGTGGCGCTTGACTGCCGCCGCGGCCTTGCGCTTGCGCGCCCACGCTGGCTTCTCGTAGAACTCACGGCGCCGAACCTCGGCCAGCACGCCGGCCTTTTCACAGGAGCGCTTGAAGCGGCGCAGGGCTACGTCGAAGGGCTCGTTCTCTTTGACACGTACTGACGGCATCTATCCTCTATACCCGGATCATCGGGTGGTTATGTCGGGGGCGGAGATGTTACCGGCTCCGCCGCCGGCGTGCAAAGTACTTGGGCCCGGGTATCGGCCATCCGTTGCGCGCTGGCCAGCCGGGGCGCCGGGAATTATCATGCCCCCCCGGTCAGGCGGTGGGCCAGCATGCGCGTTCTGGGTATCGAAACATCCTGCGACGAGACCGGGGTCGCGGTGTACGACAGCGCCGCGGGGCTGCTGGCGCACGATCTCTACAGCCAGATCGATCTGCACGCCTGCTACGGCGGCGTGGTTCCCGAGCTCGCCTCGCGGGACCATGTGCGCCGGCTGCTGCCGATGATCCGCGCGGTGCTGGCCCGTGCCGGCTGCGGACCGGATGCCATCGACGGCGTCGCCTACACCGCTGGCCCCGGCCTGATCGGCGCGCTCATGGTGGGCGGGGCCGTGGGTCGCTCGCTGGCCTACGCCTGGGGGGTACCCGCTATCGGTGTACATCATATGGAAGGCCACCTGCTCGCGCCGATGCTGGAGGCGGAGCCGCCGGCCTTTCCATTTCTCGCGCTGCTGGTCTCTGGCGGCCATACCCAGCTGGTCGGTGTGCAGGCCATAGGCGTCTATGAACTGCTCGGCGAATCCCTTGACGATGCCGCCGGCGAGGCCTTCGACAAGGCCGCCAAGATGCTCGGTCTGGGCTATCCCGGCGGACCCGAGATCGCCCGGCTGGCCGCCGGCGGCGACCCGGGCCGATTTCGATTTCCGCGCCCGATGACCGGTCGCCCGGGGCTCGACTTCAGTTTTTCCGGGCTCAAGACTTTCACGCTCAACACGGTTGCCGAGTATGCGGGGGATGCGGGAATCCCGGATGCGCAGACCCGCGCCGATATCGCCTGCGCTTTTCAGGAGGCGGTGGTCGATACCCTGGTCATCAAATGTGGCCGCGCCCTGGATGCCACCGGGTTGCCCACCCTGGTGATCGCCGGCGGTGTGTCTGCCAACCGTCTGCTGCGCGAGCGGCTGGAGGCAGCCTTGGCGCCGCGCGGCGCACGGGTCTACTACGCGCGCCCCGAGTTCTGCACTGACAATGGCGCCATGATCGCTTACGCCGGCTGTCGTCGGCTGGCCGCCGGTGGTGGTGACGACCTCGCCATCCGCGCTCTGCCGCGCTGGCCGATCACCAGCCTGCCGCCGCCGGGGGCCACACCATGACCGATAGCGTCGATATCGTCTACATCCGGGATCTGCGCATCGCTACCACCATAGGTATCTATGACTGGGAGCGCGAGGTGCGTCAGACGGTGTCGCTGGACCTGGAAATGGCAACCGATATCGCGGCCGCCGCTGCAACCGACGACATCCAGTACGCACTCAACTACAAGGCGGTGGCCAAAAGGATCATCGCCCACGTCGAGAACAGCGGCTGCCTGCTGGTGGAACGCCTTGCCGGGGAGATTGCGTCCCTGGTGCTGGCAGAGTTTCCGGTGTCCTGGTTGCGGCTACGGCTGAGCAAGCCCGGAGCGCTGCGCGGAGCCCAGGATGTAGGCATCCTGATCGAACGTGGCGTGCGGCCCTGATGCCGCGCGTCTATCTGAGCCTGGGCTCGAACATCGAGCCGCGCAGGCACCTGGGTGCGGCCCTGGACGCGCTTGCGGAGTCCTTTGGCAGCCTGCTGCTGTCGCCGGTTTACGAAAGTCCGGCGGTGGGTTTCGAGGGCGATCATTTCCTCAATCTGGTGCTGGGCCTGGACACCGAGTTTCCGGTGGGTGAGTTGGCGCGGCGACTGCGCGCCATCGAGGACGCCAACAATCGGCGCCGTGGGACTGCGAAGTTCTGCTCGCGAACCCTGGATATCGATATTCTCACCTATGGCGATGCCGTGGGCGTGATCGACGGGGTGCGGCTGCCCCGCGAGGAAATCCTCCGCTATGCGTTCGTGCTCAGGCCGCTGGCCGACCTTGCTCCCGAGGCCGAGCACCCGGTCGTCCATCGTGCCTACCGACAGCTCGCGGGCGAACTGGATTTCGTGGATCAGCCGCTGTGGCCGGTGGCCTTTCCGTGGCCGCCGGCCGTGCGTTGAGGGGTGGCGCTGCCGCTCAGCGAATTTCGATGCGGCGTTGCCTGGGCTTGGTTTCGGTCATCTTGGGCGCGGTGAGCTTGAGGATGCCGTTTTCGAAGCTCGCGCTGATATCCGCATCATGGATGTCGGTGCCCAGATTGAAGCTGCGCATGTACCTGCCGTAGCGGCGTTCCTGACGGATGACCCGGCCTTCCTGCTGGTCCTTGTCTGTGCGGCGGATCTCCGCGGTGATCGTGAGAATGCCGTCTTCCAGTTCGATCTGGATATCCTCCCGCTTGACGCCCGGCAGTTCGGCGCTGATCTCATAGCGGTCCGGCTGTTCATGGATATCCACCCGGGGCGCGAAAAAGCCCGCTTCCTCCTGTCCCGGGCGCTGCATGGGACTCAGAAAGCTGTCGAACATCTTGTCCAGATCGAAAAAGCTGCCTCGGGGTACCAGCGGCATCTTGAACCTCCCGGCAATGATGGTTTGGCCTCTGCCATCTTAATCGGGTCGGCGGCGATTTTTTCAAGGCCCGCCACCGGCGGGCCGAAGCCGCGCTTCGCGGGCCGATCGCCTGGAGTTCAGGCGCCGCGGGTTTCCCGCTGGTGGGCGGCGATGACGGCGCGGCGCTCGGTATCCAGGGCGGCGGCCAGCTCGGCGCCTTGCAGCCCGGCTTGCAGGTGGGGTTGGGCGCGCAGCGCCCGCAGGCGGGCGGCCAGGGCGCGCAGCCAGTCCCCCGCCGCGTAGCGACGCGCGCCCAGGGTACCGCCGCGACCCCGGGCATCGGCCTCGCAGGCCAGCAGAAAATGCTCCAGGGTCTGCGGCCGGCGGTAGATGTCCAGGTCCCGGAACAGCTGCAGCAGGGTGTCGGGGCGCAGCTCCCGCGCCTTGTGGCACTGCAGATGCAGGCGGGTGACCAGCAGCGCCAGGCGGCGGTATTCGCCCGGTACCCGAAGTCGCGCGCAGACCTCCTCCACCAGCGGCAGTCCGGCGCGCTCGTGGCCGATATGGCGGGGCAGGATCTCGGCCGGCGTCACCGCCTTGCCCAGGTCGTGGACCAGCACGGCGAAGCGTATCAAGGGTTCCGGCGTGAGTTCCGCGGCGCGATCCAGGGCGAGCAGCAGGTGTACCCCGGTGTCGACCTCCGGGTGGTAATCGGCGCGCTGGGGCACCCCGAACAGGGCGTCGATTTCCGGAAACAGCACCCGCAGGGCGCCGCAGTCGCGCAATACCGAGACAAAGGCGCGCGGCGCCGCGGCGGCGAGTGCTCGCTGGGTTTCTGTCCAGATGCGTTCGGCGGACAGCTGCCGTAATTCATCGCCGGCCGCGATCTGCGCCATCAGCTCGCGGGTCTCGGGCGCCACCTGAAAACCCTGAGGCTGGAAGCGGGCGGCGAAGCGCGCGACCCGAAGCACGCGCAATGGATCCTCGACAAAGGCCCCGGATACGTGGCGCAGCAGCCGGCGTTCGAGATCGCGGCGCCCGCCATAGGGGTCGATCAGGGTGCCGTCCGGCGCTTCGGCGATGGCGTTGATGGTGAGGTCGCGGCGCCGGAGATCCGCTTCCAGGGTGACCTCCGGGGCGGCGTGGAAGGCGAAGCCGCCGTGGCCTGGCCCGGTCTTGCGTTCGGTGCGGGCCAGGGCGTATTCCTCGCCGGTTTCGGGGTGCAGAAAGACCGGGAAATCCCGGCCTACGGCGCGGAAGCCGCGGGCTCGCATGGCCTCCGGCGTGCTGCCCACCACTACCCAGTCACGCTCGGTCACCGGCAGGCCCAGCAACCGGTCGCGAATGGCGCCGCCGACCAGATAAATCTCCATTCACACCCCAGGTGTTTCGCAGGCGTTGAAAATAGCACAGCGAGGTGCCGCCATCGCCTCTGTCACCCCGGCCGGCGGCGGTAATAGCGCCGTCATATGGGCCCGGCAGGCTGCGCTCATGTCCCACAATCGAAGGGTTCGACCATGACGTACAGAAAGGTTCTTCCGCTGTCCCTGCTGGTGGCACTCTGGACGGCTTCGGTGCCGGCGGCGGCGCTGGATATCCTGATCACCAACGACGATGGCTTCACCGCCAATGCCCGGGCGCTGTACCAGGCGCTGGAAGACGAGGGCCATCAGGTACTGATGTCGGTGCCCTGCCGCAACCAGAGCGGGCAGGGCGCGGCGCTGGCGTTTCTGCGTCCCATCGGGGCCCTGACGGAGAATTGCGTCGGCGGGATCGCGGCGGCGGGCGACCCCGGGGTCGGCGCCGCAGCGGACAATCCCCAGATCCATTACGTCGACGGCACCCCGGTGGCGGCCCTGCTCTACGGGCTCGACGTGCTCGCCGGGCCGCGCTGGGGCGGTGCCCCCGATCTGGTGATCTCCGGCCCCAACGAGGGCAACAACACCGGCCAGGTGAACCCGAGCTCGGGTACCGTCAACAATGCGGTCTACGCCATCAACCGCGGCCTGCCGGCGCTGGCGGTCAGTGCCGACGGCAATACCGCCGACAACGAGGTGCTCGCCGGGGCGGTTGCCCAGGTGGTCCTGCGGGTGGTGGGTGAGCTGGAACGGCGGGCCCGATTCGATCGCCCGCTGCTGCCCGAGGGGGCCGGTTTGAACATCAATGTGCCCCGTTTCGAGCAGCAGGACGAGGTGCTCGCGCTGGCCTTTGCGCGGGCGGAGGTGGGTACCGTCAGTACGGTCATCCCGCGCTTTGTGGAAAATCTCGCCGAGGATCCGGTGGCGGCGTCTCAGGGCATCGACGCGCCCCTGCCGGGTATCAGCTTCACCCCGGGCGATCTGGAAGCCGCGGATCCCGACAGCGAGGCCGTGGTGCTTGGCCAGGGCAGGATTGCGGTCAGCGTGATCGAGGGCAACTTCGGTGCCGACCCGGTCGTCCGGCTGCGCTCCCTGGCGCGGATCGGTGGTCTGTTCCGACCCGCACGGCCCTGAGGCTGCTCAGCGGCAGCGCCCGGGCAGGACTTCCCTGAGCTTGGCGTGCATGTCGAGCAGTGCGGTTTCCGTGGTCTCCCAGTCGATACAGGCATCGGTGACCGACTGCCCGTAGACCATCTCGCTGCGGTTTGCCGAGAGTTTCTGGTTGCCGGCTACCAGGTGGCTCTCGATCATCAGGCCGATGATCGAGCGGTTGCCCTCGAGGATCTGGTTGGTGACGTTTTCGATCACCAGCGGCTCCAGTTCGTGACTCTTGTTGGAGTTGGCGTGACTGCAGTCGACCATGATGTTGGCGGCGATGCCGGTCTTGGTCAGCTCCTGCTCGCACAGGGACACGCTCACCGAGTCGTAGTTGGGCTTGCCGTCGCCGCCGCGCAGCACGATGTGCGCATAGGGGTTGCCCCGGGTCTTGATGATCGCCACCCGACCGTCGCCGTTGATGCCGAGAAAGTGATGCGGCTTGGCGACCGACTGCAAGGCGTTGATGGCCACCGTGAGGCTGCCGTCGGTACCGTTCTTGAAGCCCACGGCGGGGGTGAGGCCGCTGGCCATTTCGCGGTGGGTCTGGGACTCGGTGGTGCGGGCGCCGATCGCTGACCAGGAGATCAGGTCCTGGAGGTATTGCGGCGAGATCGGGTCGAGCGCTTCCGTGGCCGCCGGCAGGCCCAGTTCGGCGATGTCCAGCAGCAGGCGGCGGCCGATGTGCAGGCCCTCCTCGATGCGGAAGGAGTCATCCAGATGGGGGTCGTTGATCAGGCCCTTCCAGCCCACGGTGGTCCGCGGTTTTTCGAAGTACACGCGCATCACCACCAGCAGGGTGTCGGCGACCCGTTCCGCGAGTTCCCGCAGCCGCCGCGCGTAGTCCATGGCCGCCTCGGTGTCGTGAATCGAGCAGGGCCCGACCACGACCATCAGGCGGTGATCCTGACGAGCGAGGATCTGCTGTACGGATTGGCGGCCCTGCACCACGGTGGCCGCGGCGGCCGTGGTCATGGGCAGATCCCGCTTCAGGTCGTCCGGCGTCAGCAGTACCTGCTGGGCGTCGATATTGAGGTTTTCCAGTGCCTTTTCGATCATTTGACTCAGTGTTCCCGGCCGCCGCGCGGCTGCGATAGTGGCATGAGGGCCGAGAATTCTACTGTAATTCCCGTGACGACGGGATGAGTGGACCGCGATGCAGCCTAGCAGCTTGTCGAAAAACTGCTGCGGCAGCCATCTGCTTCGTTGCGCGGTGCTCGCTCCCTCGCCTATCTATCTGATATGTCTCGGTCGCTGCGCGCCGTGCGCCTCGCAGCTGGCCCCCTCGCGACGTTTTTCAACAAGCTGCTGGTTAGAGGGTTTCCAGATGCGGCAGTAGCGGAAAATACAGCGCCGTGCAGACCGGCCGCGCATCCCGGCGCGCGAACAGGGCGGCGTAACGCGCGAGCTGCTCGGCGTAGGCCTTGCGCTGGCGGGCGAGGAAGCGGGTTTGCGGCTCGTCCCCGGCAGGCTCGGCGAGTTTGTAGTCGATGATCCAGCGCGTCTCCTCGATGACGAAGGTGCGATCGACGATGGCGGTGCGCGTCTGGCCGCTGTCGTCCAGATAGCCCAGTTCCCACTCGGCGCCGCCCTCGGGGTGGTCGGCGAGCAGCCAGCGACCGTGCGCGTCGGCGAGCAGATTATCGAGACCGCGCTGGATGCGGGCGATGGCGGTTTCCGCCTCGGCGGCGGTGGCGCCCGCGGCGGCCAGCTCGCCGCGCCAGAGGTGTTGCTGGCGTGCGCTGCGCCGGGCGTCCCAGTGCTCCGGACCCTCGCGCAGGAGCTGGCGCACGGTGCGGTGAAACAGGATCCCGGCCAGCCGGGCGAGGGGCGCTTCGCTGTCGTCGTCGGCGCCGGGCGCCGGTGCCGCTGGGTCGGGCGCCGGCGCTGCGAGTGCTGGCCGCCAGTCCGGCGGCAGGCGTACGCCGTGGCTCAGCGGCTGCGCCAGCGCGGTTTCCCCTTCAGCGTCCGTGGGCGCATCGACTTCGCCAGCCGCGTTCCCGGCGCCGGCTTGGTGACGAACCACCTCAAAACCGGGGCCGGGCTGCGCCAGTTCAGGCGCGAGCGCGGGCCAGATGCGCGCCAGCAGGGTGTTGTCCGGCGGATTGTCTTTGCGCGGCTCGCGAAACACCAGATGCAGGCGCCGCGCCGCGCGGGTGCAGCCCACGTACAGGGTGCGGGCGTCCTCCAGCCGGCTCGCGAAGCTGTCCTCGCGCGCCAGCCAGGTGTAGAGCGGATCGCGCGCCTCGCCGTTGCGCTGGGGCGGCGCGATGAGCAGGTGGCTGTCTCCGGCGGCGGTGACCCGCTCCCGCCAGCGCAGCAGTTCGCGATCGTCCGAGCGGCCCTTGCGATCCAGCGCGGGGATGATGACGGTAGCGAACTCCAGACCCTTCGCCTTGTGGATGGTCATGATGTGGAGCCGCGTCTCCGGCGTCGCCGTGGGTGCCGCGTAGCCGCTCTGCACCCGGGCGGTGAAGGCCGGCCAGTCGCTGCGCGCGCTGTCGGCGGCGCTCTCCAGGAGATCGAAATACTGCCGGCACAGGCGCAGATCGCCGGGATCGAGCAGGGCGGCCGGGCCGCCCAGGGCGATCCAGGTGCCCTCGATCCAGATGCGCAGGGGCTTGCGCCAGCGCTCGGCCCAGGCGGCGAGCAGCACCGGTGCCACCCGGGCCAGGATGGCGCGGCCAGCGGCGCTGAGCGCGGGATTTTCCGCCCAGGCGGCGAGCCGGGGCAGCAGCGGCGCGCGCAGATCGGCACCGGCGCCGCCGGCGAGGGCGAGCAGATCGGCGTGCCCGAGTCCGCACCAGGGCGCGCGCAGCACCGCGAGCCAGGCGATGCGATCGCTGGGACAGAGCAGCGCGCGGGTGAGCGACAGCAGGTCGATCACCGGCATGCTGCCGGCGAGGCTGTCGATATCCGCCGCGTGCCAGGACAGGCCGCGGCGGTAGAGCGCGGGCAGGATCTCGCGCAGATGATTGCGCCCCCGCACCAGGATCGCCACTTCGCCCGGCTCGGCGAGCGCGGCCTGCACCCGCGCCGCCACGATTTCCGCTTCCTCGGTGGCGCTCGCGGTACTCGGCAGCAAATCGGCGCTGACCGCCGCGCCGGGTAGCGGCGGGCGCACCGCACCGGCGGGCGCATAGGGCACCGCACCCCGCGCGGGGTCTTCCGCGGCGGGAAACGCCGTGGCGAAGATGCGGTTGAACCAGAGGATCAGTTGCTCCTGGGAGCGGAAATTGGCGCTCAGATCGAGCGGGGTGAGATGGATGTCGCCGAGCGGATGACGGCGGCTGTCGAGGAACAGGCCCACATTGGCGTTGCGAAAACCGTACAGCGACTGCATGCCGTCGCCCACCAGAAACAGGGTGCGGCCGTCGCCGTCCTGCCAGCCCGCGGTGAGGCGGCGCAGCAGCGCGAATTGCAGCGACGAGGTGTCCTGGCACTCGTCCACTAGAATGTGGCGCAGGCGGTAGTCGAGGCGCAGCGCGAGGTCTGTGGGTTGATCCTCATCGCCCAGGGCGCGCAGCGCGGCGAGCGCAATGGCGGTGAAGTCGCACTCGCCTGCGCGCTGGAACACCAGATCGAGGCGCGCGGCGAGTTCGGGCAGCAGTTGCGTGAGCGCGGCGAGCACCTGCCACTGCGCATCCGGATAGGCGGCGGGCGGCAGGGCCACGACGTCGTTGCAGAGCTCCAGCAGGCCGGGCGTGGCCGCGAACTGTTCGCACAGCGCGAGCCAGCGCTCCTTGTAGGTGCCCGCCAACTCCGGGTCGATGGATTCCTTGGCGGTGGGGAAGCCCTGGCGTTTATCGACTTTTTTCCGGAAAGTGCCGTTGCCGGTCAGAAACAAACCCAGGATCGCCCGCCATTGCTCCGGCATCGCCGGGGAGGGCAGCCTGGCCGCCGCGGCGAATTGCACGAGGGGGTCGTCCGGCGCCGTTGGCGCGAGATTGCGGGCCGCGTAGCGCACCAGTTCCGCGAGTTCCGCAGCCATCGGCGCAAGTTCCGCGTGGAGCTGTTGCAGGGTGTCGGAGACGAGTTCCGCGAGCGCCGCTTCCAGGTGTGGGCGCGCATCGCGACTCGCCAGCACATGACCCAGCCACTGCTCGCGCTTGCCCAGCAGGCGGATCAGCAGGTCTTCGAGCTGACTCTGGTTGTTGTCGAGGTGCGTGAGCAGCACCGCCAGCGCATCGCCCGTGGCGCCCGGATGTTCCAGTTCGGCGACCATATCGCGCACCGCCGCGCGCAGCAGCGGCTCGGCGTTTTCACTGGGCGCGAGGCCGGAGCCCAGGCCCGCTTCCACCGCGAGCTGGCGTGCCAGCAGGGCGCAGAAGGCATCGATGGTGTGGATTTGCAGCCGGTTGGGCGCGCTTGCCAGATCCCAGCCCGCGGCGGCATCCCGCGCCGTCACCGCGCGCGCCAGCTCCCAGTTGTCGCGTTCGAATTCGTCGTCGGGCGGCTGCGGCTGTTGCGCGAGTTCGAGGGCACCCAGGATGCGCCGGCGCATTTCGCCGGCGGCCTTGCGGGTGAAGGTCATGCACAGCACTTCCTCGGGCTGGGCGCAGCCGGCGAGCAGCCGCAGCATGCGCTGGGTGAGCAGGCCGGTCTTGCCGGAGCCGGCCGGTGCCGCCACCGCAAATGAACGCCGGGGGTCCAGCGCCTGGCGACGCGCGTCCCGATCCGGCGTCATGTGCGCTCCCGCCAGCGCTGGATGGCGTCCTGCTCCGGCAGCCGGTTGAGGGGCAGCAGCTCGGTCTGGTTGTCCACGGCACGGGTATGGCAGGCGATGGTGGCGATGCCGTGCAGGAACTCCTGCGCCAGGGCACCGAGATCATGCCGCCACTGCGCCAGCGCCGCCGGCCAGTCCGCCGGCAGGCCGTATTCCGCCAGTGTCTTGCAGCCCGGAATCAGTTCGGCCACATCGCTGATACCCAGCAGAGCGCCGGATACCTTGTCGTCGATGCGGACGCGGGCGAAGGCGATGCCGGCGAGCGGAGAGCCTGTAGGAGTGTCTGCTGAAAACTCTGCCGGAGAGCCGGCGACCGCCAGCGCATAGAGCGGCAGTTGCGGTTCTTCCGGGCGCGCGCCGACCCAGCCGCCGGCCCTGACATTGCCGGTCTTGTAGTCGATCAGCAGCAGCCGGCCATCCGCCAGCCGGTCGATGCGGTCGATGCGCAGGCGAATCGGGAGTCCGGCGAGATCGAGTTCCACATCCTCTTCCCGCGCCACCACCTGGAAGGATGGGCGCAGCGCTTCCAGCGTCAGCCAGTGCGCGAGCAAACGGTGCAGGCACACCGACTCGACCGCGCGCGGGCGCCCGCCGCGAAGTTCGGGCCGCTGGCAGGCGAGCTCGTCGAGCGCGCCCTCGATGGCGGCGGTCAGGTGTTCGGCCCGTGCCGCGGGACTCAGCGCCAGCAGTGCCCTCTGATCGGGCAGCTCGCGCCAGCACAGCTCCAGCGCCCGGTGCACCAGATTGCCGCGCTCGGCACGGGTGAGTCCCGGCTCGGGTTCGGGCAGCGCGCGCGCGCCCAGGCGCCAGATCGCGAAGGCATTGAACGGACAGGCCGCCTGATCGCGCAGCAGCGAGCTGCCGCCGCGCACCAGCTCGGCCGCGACGCAGGCCGGCGCATCGCCCCAGGCGATGGTCTCCAGTAGCGCGGCGCCCGCCTGCGCCGCTGCCAACGGCTGGTCGAGCACGGGCACCGGAACCTCCTGCGCCGGCAGCTCGCGCAGCGGCGCAAAGGCTTGCAGCGCCACCTCGCCATCGTGCAGCGGATAGCTGAAGATCACTTCGGGCGCAGCGCCGGCGAGGTCGGCCACCAGGGTGCGGGCGAGCGCCAGTTCGTGAGTGCCCTGGGCGCGCGGCATCGCCAGCCGCCGCTGTAAGGGGCCGGGCAGCAGCGGGTGCGGCGCGAGCGACTCGGGCCAGCGGGCATCGCTCATGCCGGCGACCCAGAGCGCGTCGAAGCGCAGGCCGGCGGCTTCCAGTACCCCCAGAATCTGGATCGGCGCCTCCGGCGTGCGGGGCTGGAACACGGTGTCCGCGGCGAGGCGGCGCAGTTCGGTCAGCGCCTCGGACCAGGTCGGTGTTTCGCCGGTGACGGCGAGGGCGGTGAAATCGTCGAGCAGCCTGCGCCAGTGCTGGCGCTGCTGGTATTCGTGGCTGTCGAGGCTCCGGCTGCCGGGCCAGCCGAGGATGTCCAGATGTTCGCTCGCATGGCGTGCCCAGGCGGCGAAACCCTGCCGGGCCGGTGCGCGGCGGCGGTGTTCGCTCGCCGCCTGCACACGCCGGGACAGACTGCCGACGGGATTTTCCGGGGCCGCTTCGGCGCGCGCCAGGACGTGGCGGAAATCCCCGGCGGAAGGCGCGAGCCGGTTCAGGTCCCGCAACTGGCGCTCGGCGCGGCTGCGCACCTCGAGTTCGGCCGCGGCGTCGCTCCAGAAAGGATCCTGCAGCAGCGCGCAGTGCAGTCCCAAGGGCGCCGGGCCGTCGGCGAGCGCCAGCAGTTCCAGCGCCGCGCGGGGCAGCGGCAACTCCGCGAGGGGAACGCCGGCGGACAGATTGAAGGGCGGTGGTTGCCAGCCGCTGTCCGGAAGTCCGTGGCCGGGCGCCAGCAGGTCGCGGAACTGGCGCTCGATCCGGGCGCGGTCGGCGGTCAGGTCGGGGAAGATCACCCCGATGCGCCGTTGCGGATCGGCGTGCAACTGGTCGCGCGCCCAGCAGGCGGCGGCCGCGATTTCGGCGGCCGGATCGGGCAGGGCGGCGAGACGCGGGCTGGCATCGACTCCCTGGGGTCGCAACTCGATAACCCGATCGCAGAGCGCGGTCAGGATGCGTCGGTAACGCGGAGGCAAGGTGGCAAAGCCGAGCAGATGGACCGCCGGCTCGCGCGCCAGCAGGCCCCCGGCCATCCCGTCGGGCAGCACCTCCAGGCTCTGTTCCCGGGTGAGCAGCGCGCAGGCCGCCATGACCTTGCGCCAGGCCGGCAGCCAGGCGAGCAGCAGTTCAGCGCCGCGATGGCCATCGGTATCGAGCCGCGCGGGATCGAGATCCCAGCGTTCGAGGAGCTGGCGCGCGCTGCGGGCCAGCCGCGCGAAACCCTGGGGATTGCCCGCGACGCTGTCGGCGTGTGCGGCGATGACGCGCGCCCAGAGGCGGGTCTCCACGGCGGCGCTTGCCACCGTCCCCGCCAGTGCCGGCGCGAAGGCGGCGTCGCGCAATTCCTGCCAGATTCGCTCGAACCAGTGTTCGAGGGCGTACACCCGCGGGCGCTCCCAGACCCGGGTTCCCGCTGCGGCGAGTTCCTGCCCCCAGGTCTGCTCGATCCCCCGCGCCAGACGCTGGTTGGGGGTCAGCACCAGTTCGCCGGCGGCGAGCGCGGCGCGAATCGGGGCGAGATCGACGAGCGGCGCCGGCATCGTTCAGCGCGGGCCGTGGGCCGCAGACAGCAGACGGGGGGCGGACACTGGGGCCATGATCGATCCTTGAACGCGGGACTCGCGGGAGGGTCGGGCTACAATCGGGCCTGACTATAACAGCTTGCCCCGGCGGTCTGGACCGGGTTGCCGAGCTGATCGAGGAACAGCGCATGACGACGACCCAAGCCCCGGTAACCGCCCGTCCTTCCGCCAGTCTGGTCATCGGCCGCGACCGCGCGGCGGGCTGGGAAATCCTCATGGCGCTGCGCAATCAGGCCACCGCCTTCGCCGGCGGCGCCCTGGTGTTTCCGGGCGGCGCGCTGGAACCGGCCGATGGCGCGACGCCCGACGACCCGCTGCACGGCTATCGCATGGCGGCGATTCGCGAAACCTTCGAGGAGGTGGGAATTCTCTACGCGAAGACGCCGGACGGCGACTGGCCGACCCCGGGCCTGCTCGCGGAGCTCGCGCCCGAGCGCGCGCGGCTGGTGCGGGGCGAGCTCGATTTCCCGACCCTGCTCGCGCGCCACGGTCTGCGGGCGGCGGTCGAGGAGCTGACCTATTTCGCGCACTGGATCACGCCGCCCGAACGCCCCAAGCGTTTCGACACGCGATTCTTCCTCGCCGAACTTCCGCCCGGCCAGGACGGCGTCCACGACGGCAGCGAGCTGGTCGATTCCTTCTGGACCACACCCGCGCAGGTGGTGGCGCAGGGCGAGTCCGGAGAACATCGGGTGATGCGCGCGACCGAAGTCAACTGCCGGCGGCTGGCGACCTACGCCCGTTGCGCGGAAGCCAGGGCGGATTTTGAGCGCCATCCCGAGTCGGTGGTGACGCCCAGCTATATCCAGATCGACGGTGTGCGTTATCTCAGCGTGCCGACGCGCGGCAACGAGGGCACGCTGGTGTTGCCGGCGAAGGTTCCGGCCGGAAATTCGTGACGCCTAACAGCTTGTTGAAAAACGTCGCGAGGCGGCTAGATGCGAGGCGCACGGCGCGCAGCGACCGAGACATATCAGATAGATAGGCGAGGAAGCGAGCACCGCGCAACGAAGCACGCGAAAGACTGGGGTCAGGTCCAAATTCTAGACCGGACGCCCTGCAACCTTTGACATGACCGACAGCCTGTGTTTAATCTGCGACCGTCAAACATTCGGCACCCACGAGGTGTAATGCAAGGGGCTTCGAAGAGTTCGGGGCGAACAAACCGTGGGTTGTTCCCTCTTTAAAGCGAACATTTTGGAATATGATGACGAAAGACCTGACCCCTGATTTTCCTGTGCTAACTGAAATCCAGCGTAACTGAGCAACAAAGATTATGCGTGGCCATCTGTATATTCTCAGTAATCGAGCGATGCCGAATTTGCTGAAGGTGGGCTACACAACGCGTACTCTCGAAGAGAGAATTCGTGAGCTTTCCACAACTGGCGTTCCAGGTATTTTTGTTGCAGAATTTTACTGTGAAGTAGATAACGCGCCTGTATTAGAGAAGGCTGTTCACTCAAGACTTTCAAGTCATCGTTACGGTAAGGAATTTTTCCGTTGCAATGTTGAATTGGCTGTCCGCGTATCTAAAGAAATATTGCTTGAGAATGGATATTCCGTTTTTCGCAGCGGTGGTCGTTCAAGCCATGCCTACATTACAGATCAAGAAAAAACGGAAATTAAAGCCGCTGAGAATGCTCTTCGTCAAAAAGAAGAAGAGCGGAGCAAACAAGAAATAGCAGAAAGGAATGAAGAAGAGAAAAAGAAAAAGAAGGCGCAGGATCTTGAGCAGCTCTTCATGCATCTTGCTTCTTTAGCAAACGATATATTAAAAGACAACTGTACTAAGAGTTCAACAATAAAAGAAATTGCGGGATGGGTGTTGGCGTTAACAGTTGTCGGGATATTACTAGATGACAAAATAAATCCTACGCCTTACAACGATGGGATCAATATGGCGAAAAGGTTATCCTCTTCGGATATTTTAAAGCTAAGAAAATTCTTCGGTGTGATGCAGGAGCTTCAATCAAAAAAGCTCTGGTCGGAAACGGCAAGTAAATATGCTAAAAATACTAAACCTAAAGACAATTTTATAATTGGTCTTGGGTATGGGTGTTACGATCTGTCCAGCCTGGCTCAGGGGGTATTTCGTGGGCTGGGTATGAGATAAATGGAAATTAGATAAATAATTTTTAATGCACAAATATTCGACGTTGTTGAACGTGTGCCAAGACAAAGGCAGGGGTCAGGCCTAGAATTTAGGCTTTACCGCAGTCTTGTGGTTGCATCTCCTTTGTGCGCCCAACGTGAAGCTCAGCTGACAACAAAAGCGAAGCTTTTGGCGGTCCGCTGCAACGCAATGTTATGCTTTACCGCGAAATGCATGATCAACGCTTGCTCAAACAACTCTGCAAATTTTAGGAAGTTTAGATTGAAGAGATGAACTTTTCCGTTGAGGCGGCTCATAATCGGGCGTTCGCATAATTGAGTTAGCAACTCTGCTTCATGAGCAAATCGACTTCGCAAGCCGTAAAGCACCTTAACCGCACGCCTGATCGTTGATACAGGCTTACCGCGAATCTGGATTGCTTGCATTAGTTCTGCTTGTCCTTCGACTGGCAGGCGCTCAAAGAACGCCACGCAATGGTTTGTTGCTCCGTACGCGTGGTTGTAATTTGTGAAAAGAGATTCCAATACGCTTACTGATTCGATAGGAAATTTACCGCTGACTTTCCCTTGGGAGCAGAGCCATCTGTAGAAGTCTTGGTGATTTCGTTCCGCGAGCGACTCAATTAGGGCGAATACGCCAACGAGCTTGTATGAATTTGTTAAGTAGCCGATGACTGCATCTTGGTTATTTTCCTGGTTAACCCAATCGCCTTTCTGTACCAAAAGCAGATAGAACGAGGCGACGCGAAGAAAACTATTCTTTGAATCAGCGTCCGGAAGTGCCGAGTAGAAGCGGTCAAACTCCGACTGCGATATGAAACATCGTTCCAATGCGACCCTGGAATACTGCAAAAACGTCTGTTCGTCTTCAATGTATCGCTTATCATGCTTCATGACTGTTCAAGTGAAACATAACGGGCATGTAGAAAAATCCAACACCGGGAATCGGAGCGCCGCCGCTCCGCCAGAGGTCCGGTTTTTGTGTCGTTCATACGAGATTCCTTTGTCGTTCGATCATTCAACCCGATTATCCTCTATGGCGCGAAAACGCGTCTCTGTTGCTTGGCGCTACGCCCATTTTCAGCCATATCAGTGAATTTTGGGATGTCGTGTCGCATCATCATCAATTTCCATGGCCTGTCCAGTTTCTTTTGGTCTTGGAGCCACGCCTTTGTACGTATGGGCCGCACCAAACGGTATCACCCAGTGGGCGGATATCGAATCACTCGTTCGGCAATCGCGCGAGCAAATGTTGGTCACCCCCACTGTCAGGCTAGTTGGAACCTCACCGCTGTTAGAGTCTGAACCCACGATGGGGGCGAAAGTCGAGGTTCCATGAAGTATACCGATGAACGCCGAGAAGCAGTCCTCCGGAAGCTTCTGCCGCCGCACAATCGAACGATCACGTCCTTGGCCGAGGAGGAAGGCATCTGCGCAGCGACGCTGTACAACTGGCGCAAGCAGGCCCGGCGTGCGGGTCGGCTGCTCCCGGCAAACGGCAGTGAGCCGGAGGGCTGGAGCTCGCGAGACAAGTTCAACGCCGTGCTCGAGACGGCCGCGCTGAGCGAGCCCGAGCTGGCGGAGTACTGCCGGCGCAGGGGGTTGTACGTCGAGCAGCTCGAGCGTTGGCGTGCGAGCTGTGAACAGGCGAATGACCTGACTGCCGACGCGGCCAGGCGCGACAGCGAAGCCGTGAAGACCGAGCGGCGCCGTGCACGCGATCTGGAGCGCGAGCTGCGCCGCAAGGATGCAGCCCTGGCGGAGACAGCCGCCTTGCTGACCTTGCGAAAAAAGGCCCGAGCGATCTGGGGGGACGAGGACGAATGATCAGCGCCCTGGATCGCGAACACGCTGTCGAGCTGATCGATGAAGCCCGCGCTGGCGGTGCGCGCCTGCGGGCGGCCTGTGCCGAGCTTGGCATCGGCATGAACACCTATCGCCGCTGGGCCAAGGGAAGCACGGACCGTCGCCCGGAGGCGGAGCGGCCGACACCGAGTAACGCCCTGACGCCGGCGGAGCGAGACGTGGCACTGTCGTGGCTGCATACGGCGCAGTACGCCAGTCTCCCGCCCGGCCAGGTGGCGCCGCGCCTGCTCGATGACCACGGCTTGTACCTGGCCTCGGAATCGACCCTGTACCGGCTCCTGCACGCTGCCGGCGAGCAGCACCACCGTGGCCGCGCATCGCCACCAGGGCGCCTCGGTGCACCGCGCCGGCACTGCGCCCGCGGTCCGAACGAAGTGTGGTCGTGGGACGTCAGCTACCTGCCGACCCGGATCCGGGGTCAGCATCTCTACCTGTACCTGATCCTCGACATCTTCAGCCGCAAGATCGTTGGTGCCGATGTCTTCGATACGGAGAATATGGCCAACAGCGCGACGGTGATCGAGCGGGCCGTGCTGCGCGAGCGACTCATGCACGAACCGCTGGTGCTGCATGCCGACAACGGCAGTCCGATGAAGGGCTCGATGCTGCAAGTGACTCCCTCTGCGTCAAGATAGTTGTCCCCTCAATAGGTACGCTGCAGGGGGCAAGGAGTTGATGCATGGCAAGGTATTCACAGGCCTTCAAGGCCAAAGCGGTGGCGCGCTTGCTGCCGCCTGAGAGCGCAACGCTGGATGAGGTCTCTCGGGGACTCGGCGTGCGCACCGATACGCTGTCCCGCTGGCGGTCAGAAGCGCTGAGTGATTCACAAGATCGGCTGTGGACCGGGCCGGCGCGCAACTGGGAACCTGTTGGCGAGGTCTGGCTGAACCCGGATCAGGAAGCAACACCGTTGGAAGCCGCATGACTCAGGTTCCAACTACCTTGACAGCCACCGGTCATGCCCAGTCGTTGCTCGGGCGGCTCAAGGCAGTACGGCGACTTCCCGGCAGCCGCGCGCCGACAGCGCAATACAGGGGCCTAGAATTTAGACCTAACCCCCGTCTGTGCCCGTTCTCCTGGCAAGCCGCCAGTGGCTCGTCCGCAGCAACAAATGGCTGGGCGTCATCCTTGGGTTGCCCGCTGCTCGACGCGGCATTTAACCGCGAGCACATCCAATAATACATCACGGTCGAGAAAGTGAATCAGGCCGGACTCAGGCGTGCCACGTAGCGCCATTCCGCAGAGAAAAGGTACGGGCCGCTGCTCTGGCCGCTCAATCCACGCGAATACAGGTCCTCCGCTAAAGCCACTGAATGTCTGCAAGGCAAGTGAGTCGGAAACGCGAAAGAGATGCAAATGCGGCAGCGACGAGAGCCCCGCATAGCGCCCGAATAGAACCACACGGTCCGTGCGAAGTTCCTGAGTTTCTACGTTGATCCTTGACCGCTCTTCCGGATAGCCGAGGATGAAGAACTTCGCTTTATTTGCGCAACTCTTCCAGTCCCCGCAAACCAGCGCGAGGTCGATTAGTGTTGCCGCAGTGACTTCCGGGTGAGTTATGCTCATGGTGTCGATCGCAATTGCTGCGACGTCCACGAAGTCCTCGTCTACGTCAGCATGGGGAACGAAAAAGCCGTCCTTCAATGGAATGAAGCGATGCGAAGTGTCCGAAGGGAATACGCAGATCGGTACGGGGTGTTCAGGGTTGAGCGCATGGCGCGCAGTCAGCACATAGGGTTTTTCTTTATAGCTCACCAGAAACACAGTACCCCGTGTCCAGTACGGAAAGTCCATAATCTCCGTCTCGAGGACGAGTGGCTGCACAGAGAGTGCAAGACGATCGATTATTTGCTGTGGTACCGGCATGTGCACTATGAGCCCTAACAAGCCTGTAGAAAAACCCAACTCCGGGAATCGGAGCGCAGCCGCGCCGCCAGAGGGCCGGTTTTTGTGCCGTTCACACGAGAATCCTTTGCCGTTCGACCATTCAACCCGATTGTCCTCTATAGCGCGAAAACGCGTCTCTGTTTCTCGGTGCTACGCCCATTCACAGCCATATCTGTGAATCTCCAGGAGGTTGTGTAGCATCATCATCCATTTCCATTTCCATTTCCATTTCCATTTCCATTTCCATTTCCATTTCCATTTCCATTTCCATTGCCTGTCCACTTTCTTTTGGCTCCGGAGCCAACGCGTTTGTACCCTATGCGCCGCGCCAAACGGCATCACCAATTGGGCGGATATCGAATCACTCGTTCGGCAATCGCACCAAGACGGGGGCCTAGAATTTAGACCCCCGTCTGTGCTTGTGCCCCCGCTCTTGTCCTTTAGCCTGATTTAGGTACTAGTGCCACGGAAAACTTCGTCCCGACGGGATAGCCCTTTATGATTTTGGACTTGCGAGCTTCATCGGAGTTTCTGATATTTGCCCAGGGATCCATCCATCCTTTATGAGTGCGGAGAATGTAATGTCCGCCATCATATGGCTCAGGCCCTTCTACGAACAATATTGTCCCGACCGGAAAATCGTCGGCCTCTTGCCAGTCAGCGACGACATGTATGCCCATTTCTTGAAGGATCATGGCAATGTGGTGAAGTTCCATTCCTGGAGACCCGCCAGCTATTGAATCACCCTTCTCGCGGCGCGCTAGCCAATATGCGTCTTCGTACGAAATACCCAATAGGGATGCAATACAAGCAATACCGCAGCCCCACTCATCAAGTTGTACAACAGGGCGATACTGAGACACAAAAGGCCTCCTGTTACTTACATGTAAGCTAACGCCACGCCTGTGCCGCGTGTGGCTTTGCACGCGTCGGCACGAGGCGTTTGTTAGCGCACGAGCAATGCACGCGAACTCTCCCGCATTCGACAAAGCGCCGAGTAGGTACCATCGTTCACATCCCTATCCTCCGTCCCGAGCGATATCAGCTGAACGGGCACGTTGTTGTACATGCGCTGGACCATCAGACTTCCGATCAACGAAGCTACCTGCTCGTTGTCTTGAAATTGCCCTCTCAGACACCGACGCAAACCAGAAGCAAGAAGGTCAGAGACTTGAACACCAGCATCAGACTTCGAATCGACGAAGCGCACATCCTCTCTGACCAGCTGGCCTATGTTGAGCTTGCGGTCGTCTGCATCATCGATGTCTATACCGTATGCCTCACGGAGATAGGTTGGTTCATCGCCCTTCGGGAAATAGAATCGATCGAACGAACGGTAGTCGGCACCCGTCAGCATGGGGATTGGATCGCGGAGCGAAGCGCTCTGCAAGAATGCTGGCAAGACCTGCGAGTAGGCTTCCTCGTAGCTCGTCGGAGTAGAATTTTTCTGATCGATTCGCCATCGAAACCGGCCCAACGTCGCTGGGTACCTTTGTACGATGTAAATCACTGCGCTATGCAGGATTTGAATGACCAGCTGCACTTGGCAAATCATTTGCACATAAAGCTGATGCGGCAACTCACTAACTCGGCACGCCAGTGCCCGTAAGCTATCGCGTCCGCTCTCATAAAGCATCTTGTCCACGTGCTCCAGCATCATCCTGGTCTGGTCGTCTTGATGCCGGCTCACAACGTCTGGTGTGTTAACCATCGCATCCGTTGAGACTGCGTAGAGAACTCCATCCCATTTCCTCAGGCGAACAAGGAAGTCCACATATTGAGCTTCGCTCAGGTCCCTCAACTTGACCTCCTTACGCCCAGCCTTTCCGCGACGCCGAAGCAGCTGGCTCACTTCATTTTTGATTCGACGATTGTGTACCTCGGGATACACATAGGCTACCACGCAATTCCAGGAATTTTCAGCATTCGAATAGACGAACGTTCCCGACTCGTCAATCGCTATCTTCATTGCGCTGCCATTAGCTGCGCCAACGAGCCTGCAAAAAAACCCAACTCCGGGAATCGGAGCGCCGCCGCTCCGCCAGAGGTCCTGTGTTTGTGTCGTTCACACGAGAATCCCTTGTCGTTCGACCATTCAACCCGATTGTCCTCTATAGCGCGAAAACGCGTCTCCGTTTCCCGGCGCTAGCCGATTCCCAGCCATATCTGTGAATCTTCAGGATGCTGCGTAGCATCATCATCAATTTCCATTGCCTGTCCAGTTTCTTTTGGCCCCGGAGCCAATGCCTTTGTACCCCATGGTCCGTACCCAAGCGCCGCGCCAAGCGGCATCATCCATTGGGCGGATATCGAATCACGCGTTCGGCAATCGCGCGAGCGAATGTTGGTCATACCCCGTCGTTGCTCGGACGGCTCAAGGCAGTACGGTGATTTCCCGGCAGCCGTGCGCCGACAGCGCCGGATGCAGGATATCGCTGCCGGCGGCGCCGGTGAACAGAGCGCGAAAGCCCAGGTCGGGCCCATCCGTGGGGCTGGAGAGCAAAGTGAGCACGCGGCGGGCGATGGCATCGCCGGAATCCACCCAGTGCACCGGGCGCGGGGCGGCGATGGCGAGCGCCTCGGCGAGCAGCGGGAAATGGGTGCAGGCGAGGACCAGGGTGTCGAGCGCGGGGTTGGCGAACAGCGGTGCGAGGATGGTGCGCAGTTCGTCGATATCCGGCGCTGTACCCCGCAGCGCCTGTTCCGCGATATCGACCAGCCGCGAGCTGCCCACGCAGACCACTTCGCAGTCGGCGGCGAAGTCGGCGATCAGCTGCCGGGTGTAGGGCCGGCTGACGGTGCCGGGTGTGCCCAGCAGGCCGATCACCCTGGTGGCGGACAGCGCGGCGGCGGGCTTGATGGCGGGCACCACGCCGACCACGGGATTCGGGATGCGTTCGCGCAGGCGCGGCAGCGCCACGGTGCTCGCGGTGTTGCAGGCCACCACCAGAACGTCGGGTTGCTCCCGGCGGACGAGCTGCTGCAGAACCTTGTCCACCCGTTCGACCAGTTCGGCTTCCTCCTTGCTGCCGTAGGGGAAGGCGGCGTTGTCGCAGGCGAAGACGAAATCGCAGCCCGGCGCGCGGGCGCGCACGGCCGCGAGCACGCTGAGACCCCCGACGCCGGAATCGAATACCAGTATTTTCGGGGCATGCGCCATGGCGCGGAATTCTACCGCAGCGGCGGGATGCCGGCTGGTAGACTTGCGCCCGGAGACTTGGCGCCCTGTGCCGACGGCATTGTCTGCCTGCCGGTTTCCGATGTGCTCTGACTGAAGCTGGTTGCCGTTGCGCGCCGACCGGCCGCGGTCGCAGCCGATGGTCTTTCCACAGTTGCCCGTATTGGTTTCCACGTCGCGATGAATTATCTGGATATCGTCTGGTTCGCTTTGGGCACCGTCACGCCCATCTATCTGGTTACCGGATTGGGCGCGGTGCTGCGCCGCGCCGGGATGCTCAGCGATGTTTTTCTGCGCGATGCCTCCCGGCTGGTGTTCTATCTGGCTGCCCCGACCATGCTGTTCCTGGGGCTGGCGACCGCCGGGATCGATGTGACCCGGGCGCCCAGGTTCCTGCTGGTCAGCGCCGGTCTGGTGGTCGTGCTGTCGCTGCTCGCCTGGCCGCTGGCGGCGATCATGCTGCCGCGCAGGGAGCAGCGCGGCGTGTTCCTGCAGGGCGCGGCGCGCGGCAACCTGCTGATCGCCGGGCTGGCGATGGCGCAGAGTGTCTACGGCCGCGAGGGGGTGGTGCTGGCGTCGCTGCCGATGGCGATATTCATCGTGTTCGGCAATGTGTTTTCCATCCTGATGCTGCGTCGTTACGGCGAGCCCCTGGCCGCCAATGGGGCCGGCACGTCGGTGCTGCGCAACCCGATCATTATCGGCATTCTGCTCGGGGTGCTGGCCGGTGTGCTGGAGATACCCCTGCCGCAATTGCTGGTCGAGACCGGTAACATCGTCGGTCAGCTCACCGTACCTCTGGTGTTGTTCATGTTGGGCGCATCGCTGGATTTTCGCGAGCTGCGCAAGCCGGCTCTGGCGAGCTGGGGAGCGGCTTGCTACAAGTGCATATGGATGCCGGGTCTGGGCACGGCACTGGGCTACGGCGCCGGGTTGCGCGGCATGGAGCTCGGCATCCTGTTTCTGGTGCTGGCATCGCCGACTGCCTCGATCAGCGTGGTGTTCGCCGAAATGTTCGGCGGCGACCGGCGCTTGGCGGCGAATATCGTGCTGATCAGCGGCGTGCTTTCCTTTGTGGTGAACTGCGGCGGCCTGATCGCGCTGCGCTGGTGGGGATTGATCTGATGGCGCCGATCCATTGGCTGCTGATGGCCGCGGCGGTGATCCTGCCGCTGGCCGCCTATGCCGGCGTGCTCGGGCTGCGCCTGCGCCGCCAGCAGCGGCAGCGGCGCGAAGCTGAGGCGGCACGGAGCCGCGCCCGGGCGGAGCGCCATGCCCAGGCGCGGCTGGGCATCCGGCTGCTCGCCGGAGCCATGATCGCGGAGGAGGTCACCTTGACCGAGGGCTGCCAGCGGATCAGCTATCTGCTCGGCCAGTTGGAGCCCGGCTGGCATCCGGAGGAAGAGGTGCGCGTGTTCTTCCGGGTCGCCGAGGCTACCGCGCACCTGCCCATCCTGGATGCCTGGCACGCGCTCGACCGCCGTCAGCAGCATGCCCGCAACCTGGAGCGCGCCGCCATCGAGGCCGGGTTTCGCGACCTCGCGTTGGCCGCGGCGAGCGGCATTCTGGCGCGCGAGGCCGACCGCGGCCAACATTGAAGTCGCCGCCGGCGTGGTCAGTGGCGGCGCAGCAGGACCCCGCATTCGAGGTGCGGGGTATCCGGAAACTGGTCGAACGCCGCCGCCGCGACAATTTCGTGGGAAGCCTCCAGCTGGACAACATTATCCAATAAAGATAATGGATTGCATGAAATATAGAGAATATTCGTGAAGTTTTTTGCGAGGCTGATGGTGGCAGCGTCCAGCCCCGCCCGGGGCGGGTCCACGAGCAGGGTGGTGAAGTCGTAGCTGGCCAGATCGAGATGGCGCAGGCGCCGGAAGGGCCGCACGCCGGCCAGGGCGTCGCCGACTTCGGCGCTGGCCATGCGCACCAGGTCGACGTTGTCGATACCGTTGGCGCGGAGATTGTGCTCTGCCGCGCGGACCGAAAGCTTGGACACCTCGGTGGCCAGCACACGGCGAAATTCACCGGCCATTACCAGGGTGAAATTGCCATTGCCGCAATAGAGTTCGAGCAGGTCGCCACCCAGTCCCCGACCGTGGCGCGCCGCCCATTCCAGCATTTGCCGATTGATGGCGGCGTTGGGTTGGGTGAAGCCGGTCTCATACTGTCGCCAGTGGTAGTTTCGGTTGGCTACCCTCAGCGTCTCGGTGACGTGGTCGGCGCCGATCACCAGTTTCTGGCCACGGCTGCGGCCGATCAGGTTGCAGCCGAGTTGCTGCGAGAGTGCGCTGGCGGCGTGCTGCCAGGGTGTGCCCAGGGCGCGGTGGTAGATCAGGGTGACCAGGGTCTCGCCGCCGGTGGTGGTGAGGAATTCGGCGGTAAACAGCCGCTGGCGCAGTTCGGGTTCGGCGTTGATGCCGGCGAGCAGCCTGGGCATCAGCTCGGCGATGGCCGGAGCGCCGGGCGGATAGTGCTCGATGATATAGGGACGGCCGCCGCGGCCCGGCCGATACATGGCGTAATGGCAGCGGTCGCTCTGGTGCCAGAGGCGAAATTCGGCGCGCATCCGGTAACCGTGCGAAGGCGAGGGATAGACCTCCAGGTCGGGCAGCCGGCGACCGAAATGGTGGCGCAACCGCTCGAGCTTGGCCACCAGGGAATTGGCCGCCAGGGAATTGGCCGCCAGGGAAAAGTCCTGTTGCGGAGATTCCAGGGTGGCGCCGGCAACCGCGGCGGGGACCGCTTTGAATTCGGACATCGACTCGGGATGATGGGGCAGGGGCCGGCATTATCTGGCCGCCTTCGTTGGCGGGCAATGGCCTTCGGGCAATTGCGGCAAGGGGTTGCAGGTTGCCGGTACTGCGGACCCGGGAGCATACTTGACGTTCGCGGGTTGCCGGCGTCGATTCACCAGCGCCCGCTGGAGCCGCCCCCAAGGGCTGCGAACAGATAATGACTCATTACAGCGAGCGGAGGTGACGGATGGCTTTTCAGCGCCCACAATTCAAGACACAGTACGAGAACTATATCGGCGGCCGCTGGATGCCTCCTGCCGATGGCCAGTACTTCGAGAACATCTCGCCGATCGATGGCGAACTGATCACTCGGATTCCCCAGTCGAACGCCAAGGATATCGACGCCGCGGTCAAGGCCGGATGGGCCGCTTTCCCTGCCTGGAGCCGGACGCCGGCGGCGGCACGTTCGGCGGTTCTCAACAAGATCGCCGATACCATGGAAGCCAATATCGAGCGTCTGGCGGTGGTGGAGACCTGCGACAACGGCAAGTCCATTCGCGAGGTGCTGGGCGCCGACCTGCCGTTGACGATTGACCAGTTCCGTTACTTCGCGGCGGCGGTGCGTACCGAGTCCGGATCGATCAGCGACATCGACGAGAATCTGGTGTCGATGGAGATCCACGAACCCCTGGGTGTCGTCGGCCAGATCATTCCCTGGAACTTTCCCCTGTTGATGGCGGCCTGGAAGATCGCGCCTGCGCTCGCCGCGGGCAACTGTGTGGTGCTCAAGCCCGCCGAGCAGACGCCGGTTTCCATGCTGGTATTGATGGAGCTGATCGGGGATCTGTTGCCGCCCGGCGTGCTCAACGTGGTCAACGGCTTTGGTGCCGAGGCCGGCAAGCCGCTGGCTTCCCATCCGGAGGTCAAGAAGGTCGCCTTTACCGGCGAGACCACCACCGGGCGCCTGATCATGCAGTATGCCGCCGAGAACATCGTGCCCGTGACCCTGGAGCTGGGCGGCAAGTCGCCCAACATCTTCTGCGCCAGTGTGATGGATCAGGATGACGCCTTTCTCGACAAGGCCATCGAGGGTCTGGTGATGTTCGCCCTCAACCAGGGCCAGGTCTGTACCAGTCCGTCGCGCGCCCTGGTGCACGAGAGCATCTACGAGCGCTTCATGGAGAAGTGCCTGTCCCGGGTGGCGGCGATCAAGATCGGCGACCCCTATGATCCCACTACCATGATGGGTGCGCAGGCCTCCAACGACCAGTACGAGAAGATCCTCAGTTATATCGATATCGGCCGCCAGGAAGGCGCACAGCTGCTCTGTGGCGGCGAACCCTTCAAGCACGACCGCTACCCCAGCGGCTTCTACATCCAGCCGACGGTCTTCAAGGGCCACAACAAGATGCGGATCTTCCAGGAAGAGATCTTCGGCCCTGTGCTCGCGGTGACCACCTTCAAGGACGATGCCGAGGCCCTGGAGCTCGCCAACGACACCCTCTACGGCCTGGGCTCGGGAGTCTGGTCGCGCGACATGCACCAGGTGCAGACCTTCGTGCGCGGTATCCAGGCGGGCCGGGTGTGGGTGAACTGCTATCACGTCTACCCGGCGCACGCGTCCTTCGGCGGCTACAAGAAATCGGGTATCGGGCGCGAAAACCACGCCATGATGCTCGACCATTACCGCAACACCAAGAACGTCCTGGTCTCCTATGCCAAGGACAAGCTCGGTTTCTTCTGAGCCGGGGGGTGGCCGAGTGACCGAATACGTGGAGCGGCTGGACATCACCGACGCGGCGCGCGCGGTGGTGGACCAGCTGCGCGCACGCCACGGGCCCCTGCTGTTCCACCAGAGCGGTGGCTGTTGCGATGGCTCGGCGCCCATGTGCCTGGCGGTGGATGATTTCCGGGTAGGCAGTCGCGACCTCTGTCTGGGCGAGATACAGGGTTGCCGCTTCTATATGTCTCCGGAGCAGTTCGAGTACTACCGCAACTGTCATACCACGGTCGACGTGGTGCCCGGGCGCGGCGCCAGTTTCTCCCTGGAGATTCCGCTCGGAGTCCGCTTCCTGATCCGCTCGCGGCTGTTCACCGAGGCTGAGCTCGCCCGACTGCGTCCCGTGACCGAGGGAGCCGACCGCTGAGTTACGCCGGCTGTCGCTGAGATGGACGTCGAATTCACGGCGTGCCATCCGGTGCCCCCGAGCTTCTTCCTGGATCCGGCGCGCCCGGTGGGCGAGCAGTTGAACCCCGTACTTGACGCGCAGGTGGAGGCGGCGCGCAAGGCGCTGAAAAAGCTGTCCCGCAAGCGTCTCCGGCGGGCGGGGTCGGCGTTGGCGGCCATGGAGCGGAGCGCGGCGGTAGCGGGGCTGCTCGCGGCCGCGGATCCGGATTTCTCCGCCACCCTCCGCACCCGCCTGCAACCCGCAATACGCCGCATCGATCCCTGGTGGCAAACCTGGCTGCGGCGCGGCCTGTTCGACAGCCTTTTCGACACGCAGGCGTATGCTTCCCGGCCGGCTTTTGCAGAGGTGCAGGCGCTTTGCCGGGAGTGCCCCCGGGATGAGGCGGGTACCGTCGAGCAGTCGCCCAAGGCCGCGGCGGTTGCCGCCATCGCCGATCTGGAGGACTTTCCGTTCGAGGCACACGCTGCCGGGGCGATGGCGGGTTTTTCGGTGGCCGACCTGCGGGCCGGTCTCTCCGGGTCCTACGCTGAATGCCATCGGCGCATGCAGGCAGTCAGTGATGCGCACCCCGACTCCTGGGAGTTGGCGCGACGCCAGGTGACGCATTACCACCAGCAACTGCAGCTGCTGGTGGGGTTGGCGAGCCCGGGGCGCGGGCAAGTCTCGGATTATCGGCGATTCGCCGAACTGCTCGCACTGGATTGCGGGCTGGCCGGTCTGCGCGAGCGGCTGCGGACGCCGGTGCGGGCGCGGAACGAGGCCCTCTATCAGCCCTTTGTCGATGTGGTGATGGATCGGCGCCAGGTGCTGCGGTTGCAGATCGAAACCTTGGCTGCCGCTTTATTCGGAGGATGGGGCGACGGGCCCGCCACTCAGGTCGACCGTGCGGCGGCATCGCCGAGCGGTCGGCAGTTGAGCGCCCGATAGGTCACCCCCTGGGGTCCGGGCTGGCTTGCGAACAGGCACAGCCGGGTAAAGGTGAACTCTGCCGCAAGGGCTTGGGAGCCGTAGGCGCCGTTGCCGCGGGCCAGGGTAATGTGAGGGCGGAAGCGGCGTGACTCTGTGCTCGGTTCGACGCTCGTCACCGCGTCGGTCACTCTGGCGTGCAGCGCCAGCAGGCCTCTGTCCGGGATCAGTTCGAGGGCCAGCAGGGGCGCGGCGGGCCCTGGGAAGGGCCGCACCCGGGTGCCCCGGCCACGGGCCTCGGGCAGGGGGCCCAGCGCGTGCAAGCTGGCGGCCAGCGCCGCCAGCGCCGGCGCGGTTTGCTCACCCAGAAAATACAGGGTGAGATGGAGATTCTGTGCCCGGATCGGCCGCCAGCCGGCCCCCAGGTGGGCGTGCATCCAGGCGCAAAGCACATCCCGGTCGCTTTTCGTCAGCGGGCAGCCGATGAAAGCGCGCACGAACTCAGACCAGGTATTCCCGGGTGCTGTCAGTCACCACGGCGTCCAGGTATTGGCTGGCATAGCTGAGGATGGACTCCTGAACGGCTTCCGCCACCCGTTGGTTTTCCCCGATCACCACGAAGGTCCACTGAGCCCTGTCGTGGATGTCGTGCCAGTCGGATTCGGATGCGGCGATGTTGGGCTTGCCGCCGAAGCGGTCCCTCAGCCCCTGCAGCCGGCGGCGCTTGTCCTTCAGGGAGCGGCAGGCGGGGAGTTGGAAGCTGATGGTCTGACGCAGGATTCTCACTGGTGTCGGGAAAGTGTGCGACGATTTCAGTCGCCGCGATACACGCAGCCGTTGGTGCAGGTCTCGCGGACCTCCACCGCGGTCAAGCCTGGCAGTACGGGGTCGAGGCGGTGCCAGATCCAGCGGGCGATCTGTTCGCTGGTCGGGTTCTCGAGGCCGGGAATTTCGTTGAGATAACGATGGTCCAGCGCCTCGTGAACTGGCCGGCAAGCCGCTTTGATGTCGGCGAAATCCATTACCCAGCCGGACTCGGGCCCGACCGGGCCTTCGATCCGCACCGTGACCTGAAAGGAATGGCCGTGCAGGCGCCGGCATTTGTGTTCCGGAGGGACATTGGGCAGGTGATGGGCGGCCTCAAAGCCGAAGGAGCGGAATATTTCCATGATGCTGGTGGTGTGGTGCTGGTGGTGAACGCCCTGGCGGGATGCGGCGAAGCGATTCGCTCAGTATAGGCGAATTGCCGGCTTTTTCGTGTGGTCAACAAACCTGCGGAAGCACGCGTTTTCCATGGCCTCCGACGATGGCTGAGTTCGGCCCTGTACAGGCCATTGTGGTACAGGCTGTGATGAACCCGGCCGCCATCCGCTGCACCGATGTGACCGCAGGCAGCCGCGACCCGCTCCAGCCAAGAGCCTGTCGGGCTCCGGCACCTCAACAAGCGATCTGCGCCGCGGGGCGGGTTGCCACAAGGAATTCGTCCTACACATGACCGGGTAGCGCCTGCTACCCTGATTCCACTGTGAGTCCGGCCAATGGCCGCCCCCGACAATGCCCCGGATCAAGGAAACCCGTCCATGAGCCAGGCAAACACTGCCCCCGAATCCACTTCCACCATCCTCGTTCCGGTGTTCGTACCGGCGGTGGTGGTGATCCTGCTGCTGGTGCTCGGCACCATCAGCAATCCCGAGCTGGCCGGCGAGGTTTTCAGTGCCACCCTCGCCTACATCACCTCCACCTTCGGCTGGTTCTACATGCTGTCGGTGGCTTTTTTCCTGGTGTTTATCGTCGGTGTGGCCTTCACCAGTTGGGGCCATATCAAGCTCGGTCCCGATCACGCCGACCCGCAGTACAGTTTCCCGGCCTGGTTCGCCATGCTGTTCTCCGCCGGCTACGGCATCGCGCTGCTGTTTTTCGGTGTGGCGGAGCCGGTGCTGCACTACGCGGCGCCGCCTGCCGGCGCACCGGAAACCGTGGATTCGGCAAAACAGGCGATGCAGATCGCCTTTTTCCACTGGGGGTTCCACATCTGGGCCATTTACGGCCTGATCGGGCTGGTGCTGGCCTATTTCTCCTTCCGCCACGGCCTGCCGTTATCCATCCGCTCGGCGCTGTACCCGCTGATCGGCGACAGGATCTACGGGCCCATCGGCCACGCCGTCGACGTGTTTGCCATTCTCGGCACCATGTTCGGCATTGCCACAACCCTGGGGCTGTCGGTGACCCAGATCAATGCCGGCATCAATTATCTGTGGCCCGGCATACCGGTCAATGTGACCGTGCAGATCGTCGCCATCGTGATCATTACCCTGCTCGCCATCGTTTCCGTGGTGGCGGGTCTGGACAAGGGCATCAAGCGTCTGTCGGTCCTCAACATGGTGCTGGCGGTAGCCCTGATGCTGTTCGTCTTCAGTGTCGGGCCCAGCATCCACGTCCTCGAGAGCTTCCTGCAGAATACCGGCAGCTACCTCAACCATATCGTCGAGCGCACCTTCAACCTGCAGGCCTACTCGCGCAGTGATTGGATCGGCAACTGGACCCTGTTCATCTTCGGCTGGACCATCGCCTGGGCCCCTTTCGTGGGCCTGTTCATCGCCAAGATCAGCCGTGGCCGCACCATCCGCCAGTTTGTGGTCGGGGTGATGCTGGTGCCGACAATATTCACTTTCCTCTGGTTCTCCATCTTTGGCGACACCGCCCTGAACCTGATCATGAACGAGGGTTACGACACCTTGATCGGCGACGTGCGGGCAGATCACGCGGTGGCCCTGTTCAAGCTCTATGAGGTGCTGCCACTGTCATCCGTGGTGTCCTTCATCACGGTGATCCTGATCATTACCTTCTTCGTGACCTCCTCCGACTCAGGCTCGCTGGTGATCGACTCCCTGGCGTCTGGCAGCGCAGCCGTCACCCCGGCCTGGCAACGGATATTCTGGGCCTCGGCCGAGGGCGCGGTGGCGGCTGCCCTGCTGGTGGCCGGCGGTCTCAGCGCGCTGCAGACCATGACCATTGCCAGTGCGCTGCCCTTTTCCCTGATCATGATCATGGCCGCCTTCGGCATGTGGCGGGCGCTGATTATCGAGGGCCACCATCAATCCAGCCTGAAAACGGAGATCCAGAGCCGCTTTTCGGGCACCTCCGGCAGAGGACTCTGGCGACGGCGTCTGGCCGGGCTGGTGAGTCACCCGGACCAGGCTGAGGTGACCAGCTTCATTACCTCCACCGTGCGCAAGGCCATGTTCCGGGTACAGCGGGAGCTGGACAAGCAGGGCTGGAAGGCGGCAGTGCACGAGCATGAGAAGCCGTTGCGAATCTGGCTGGAGGTCATCAAGGAGGGCCAGGTGGGTTTCGTCTATGAAATTCGCCTGATCGAACACGCGTTGCCCGACTATGCGTTTCCCGAAATGGACCACGGTAGGGAGAGCCCCAACACCTACTACCGGGCGGAGGTGTTCCTGCGTCGCGGTGGCCAAGCCTATGACATCTTCGGCTTCGACCAGCAGGACATCATCACCGACATCCTCGACCAGCTGGAAAAGCATCTGCGCTTCCTGCACATCTCACCGGCCAGCCTGCCCTGGAACATGGCGGAGCACGATGACATGCTGCGGGTCGGCGCTGAGCCGGCGCCGAGGTCCTGAGTGAACCGTTTCAGCGCGGTGGTTGCCGCGGCGCTGGCAGCCAGCCCCCCCAGCGCAGCTGCGGCGGAGGATGAGGCCACTGTTAAGGCGCTGTTGCAACGCATTGAAGCGCTGGAGGCCCGGCTGCAGCAACTGGAAGCCAGGGAACAGCCGCTCACGCCCGCCCTGCAGGAGGAGCCGCTCACGCCCGCCCTGCAGGAGGAGCCTGTAGTACAAACCGCTCCAGCAGAAAGCCCGGAAATGACAGACGCCGTGTCCGGCTCCGAGCGCATAACCATGACCGCAGAGACGCTTGCCCGCGAGCCGGATATCGACATCGGTGGTGCCCTGCGCTTCAACCTGGTGCACCGGGATTTTGTCGACAGCTCCGAAGGCAAGCGCGGCGAAAGCGGGTTGGACGTGTTCCGGCTCAATGTGGACGGCAAGATTGACAACATCCTGGTATCCGCGGAGTACCGCTTCTATTCCTACATGGACACCATTCACCACGGCTGGCTGGGTTACGAGTTCGAGGATGCCAGCCAGCTGCAGGTGGGGATCCACCAAGTGCCCTTCGGCCTGTTGCCCTATGCCGCCCACAACGCCTGGTTCGGCGTGCCCTACTACCTCGGGCTGGCGGATGACTATGACATGGGCATCCGCTACCAGCGCCAGGATGGCCCCTGGGCCAGCCATCTCGCCTTCTACAAGAACGAAGAACTGAACAGCCCCGGCGACCTCGACCGCTACTCCTTGGACCTGGTGCAGGTGGGCGAGCAGCAGAACGAGGAGGTCAACCAATTCAATGCCCGCCTGGGCTACACCTTCGGCCTGGGCAGCGGTTGCGAAACCGAACTGGGTGGCTCCGGCCAGTGGTCTGAGATCTACAATGCCGCCACTGACCGCCGCGGCGACCACTGGGCTGCGGCGGCGCACGTCGACAGCCGCTGCGGGCGCTGGAATCTGCAATTGCAGGGAATTCGCTACGTCTATGACCCGATCAACCCCGCCGGCGTGGACAGCGCTGCGGTACGGGTGGGTGCCTTCGGAGGCAGCTATGACATCGCCAGCGAGGCCGACGTCGCGGTGGCCAACCTGGCCTACAACTTCAAACCCTCCGTGCCCTGGATAGACCAGCTCACCTGCTACAACGACTATTCCCGCCTGTTCAAGGACGAGCCCGACGCCATAGATTCGCAGATCAACACCATCGGCTGCGCCGTCGGCAGCGGCCCGCTGTTCACCTACATAGACTACATCCTGGCCAGGAACATGGCCTTCTTCGGTGACGGTTCGATGGCCGCCGGCGGCAGCGATGAATGGCGCAGCCGCTTCAACGTCAATATCGGCTTCTACTGGTGACCCCGTGCTGACGCATATGCCAACCAGGCTTTCTATTTTCTTTATGTTCGGCTTGGGTATGTTCGGTCTGGGCTTTCCGGCCCTGGCGCAGAATTCGCTGAATGTAGTCTCCTGGGATGGCGCCTATGTCAAGAGCCAGATCATTGGTTTCATCCGTCCCTGGGAAGACCTCACCGGCAGTCGGGTCAAGGTAATCGAGTACAGCGGCGGCATCGAGGAAATCCGGCGCCAGGTACGCTCCTGGAACGTGAGCTGGGACGTAGTGGACCTGGAATTGTTCGACGCCACCCGCGCCTGCGAGGAGGGACTGCTGGAAACCATTGACCCGGACACCCTGCCGCCGGCCCCGGACGGCACCCCGGCCCGGGAGGACTTCATCAGCGGCAGCCTGACGCCCTGCGGCGTTGGCAATGTCGTCGGCTCGACCGTGGTCAGCTATCACCGCGATCGTGTAGCGCGCGCACCGGAGCAGCTCGCGGACTTCTTCAACCTCAAGGATTTCCCCGGCCGCCGTGGTATGCGGCGCAGTCCCCAGGGCAACCTGGAGTGGGCGCTGATTGCCGATGGGGTCCCGCGGGAGGATGTCTACCGGGTGCTGTCCACGGAGGAAGGTCTGGATCGGGCGTTTGCGGTACTTACCCAGATCAAGCCCTCCATCGACTGGTGGCGCAGCGGCGAGGAGGCCATCCGCCTGCTGGAGACGGGCCAGGTGGCCATGAGCTCGGTGTACAGCGGCCGCATCTACGACGCGGTGGCGCGGGGCGAAGCGCTGGAGGTCCTCTGGGATCACCAGGTCTGGTTCTACGATGTCTGGGGTGTGCCGAAGAATGGCCGCCACACTGAACAGGCGCTGGATTTCATCCGCTTTGCGACCTCCACCGAGAGCCTGGCGAGGCAGGCCAATCATATTCCATATGGCCCGGTGCGCCAGTCTTCCATGCAATTGGTGCGGGAAGAAGTGCGGCAGATCCTCCCCACCACGCCCGAGCGGCTGGCGACCGCCATCGAACTGGACGTCCAGTGGTGGTCGGACAATACGGAACGGGTGAACATCCGCTTCCAGCGTTGGCTGCAGCGCCCGGTCATGGTGCCCCGAGATCTGCCGCGCTAGGAGTCTGTCGGACTGGCGGACCGTATTCCTTGAGCGCCCCGTCTCCCGCGGATCTCTTTGATCGACTTTCCCTGCCATGCCAGCACACGTATCTCCACCACCATCGCCAAACTGTGCATGGCGCCCCGTCCAAAGGGACGCGAGCTTGCCTACCCGTCAGGGGGTCAGCTTTACTTCGGCGAGAGGGGTCATTTTTACTTCGGCGCTAACGCTACTCCGCTGATTGCTTTGTGCTCGGGAGCCCCTCATGGACACCACTGCCAAAGACATTTTCCGGCAAGACCACATCAGTGCCCGACGGGCCAGCGGTTTTTCGCAAACCGCCTATTGCCGGCCGCAGCAACTCAAGCTGACGACCTTCACCTACTGGCGCCTCAAACCCTTCGTCGGTCTCGAAGCTCGGAAATATTCCGCCATGGGCGCTGTGGTTATCGGCAGGGTCAGCCCCGGGCGGGTCCCACCCAGACCTGCTGCGCGTTGACGAATTCGCGGATGCCGTGAGCGCCAAGCTCGCGACCGTATCCGGATTTCTTGACTCCGCCGCTGGGCAGGCGGGGATCGGTCTTGACGATGCCGTTGACCGCGACCTGCCCGGCCTCGATTTCGGCCGCAAGGGCTTCACCGCGTTCCGGCGTGCTCCACACGCTGGCGGCGAGGCCATAGGGCGTGTCGTTGGCAAGCGAGAGCGCATGGTCTCGGTCGCGGGCGCGGATCAGCACCCCCACCGGTCCGAAGGTTTCCTCGCTGAACGCGCACATGCCCGGCTCCACATCCCCCAGCAGGGTGACGGGGTAGAAATAGCCCGCGCCATCGGGCAAGTCCCCGCCGAGCAGGCAGCGCGCCCCGGCCTCGACCGTCGATTGAACCTGGCGATGCAGTTCCTGGCGCAGGTCGTCGCGGGCGATGGGCCCGACGTCCGTGTCCTCGCGCGCCGGGTCGCCCACCTTGAGCGCGCCGAGCTTTTCGGTGAGCAATTCCACCATCCGCTCATAGACCGAGGCTTCCACGATGAGGCGCTTGGCGGCGATACAAGACTGCCCGGCATTGATGATCCGGGAAAGCTTGAGCACGTTCGCTGCCTGCTCAAGATCGGCGTCAGCCAGCACGATGGCGGGGTCAGAGCCGCCAAGTTCCAGCACCGCCGGCTTGATCTCCGAGGCGGCAATCGATGCCACGGCACTGCCGCCCCGGGAGGAACCCGTGAAGGACAGGGCGCGAATGCGCGGGTCGCGGATCACCGCCTCCACCCGGGGGGGCTCGATCATAAGGGCGTGGAAAATCCCCGCCGGCGCGCCGGCCCTGGCAAAGACCTCTTCGATGGCCCGGGCGCAGCCCGGCACGTGGGGATCATGCTTCATCAGACAGGTGTTGCCCGCCATCAGCGCCGGGGCGCAGAACCGAAACGCCAGCCAGAACGGCGCGTTCCAGGGCAGGATGCCGAGAACGGGGCCAAGCGGCAGGTACTGCACGTAGCTCCGCGCCGCGTCCGATTCGATGGTCTCTGGCGCCAGATATTGCGCGGCCTGGTCGGCGTAATGCTCCGCGCACCAGGCCGCCTTTTCCACCTCGCCACGGGCCTCGCGGATGGGTTTGCCCATTTCTTCGGTCATCAGGGGGGCCAGGTCTTCCACCCGCTCCCGCAGGTCCCGGGCCACGGCCTGCATGACCTCCGCGCGCTCGGCAAAGGTTTTCTGGCGCCACGCGGGGAAGGCCTCCGCCGCGGCCGCCAGTTTGCCCTCCACCTGCGTGGCGTCGTCCGGGCTGACCTCGCGTACCGTCTTGCCGTTGGCGGGATTGATCGCTCTTAACACGTCGAAATACCTCCTCCTGACGTCACTCTGGCGTCTGGGTTCATCCGGCCGCGATATCCTTGTCGTCGAGATCCTCGCGCTCCCGGGCTTTTTTCGTCGGGCCGGGCGCCGCCTTGTCCGGTTTCGAGACGATGTCGCGATCGAGCGTGAAAAAGGATTCACAGCCATCCGCCGTGATGTAGATGGTGTCCGAAAGCCCCACGGTCTTGTCGCCGTCCACACCCCAGAGCCAGGGGATAATGTGGAATGTCATACCTTCCTTGATGGTGCGGGCGTCGCCCTGCATGAGGCTGAGTATGTAGCCTTCGTCCCATGACGGCGGAAAGGCAATCCCGATGGAATAGCCGGACCGCGTGATGAGATAACCGCCATGGGTTCCGCCCTGCAGAATGTTGCGCACGATATTGTCTGCGTCGGACACCGTCATGCCTGGGCGGATCGCATCTTCAACGCTCGCGAGCGCCTCCTTCATGTGCAGCTGGGCGCTTTCCATGGACGAAGACAGCTTCCCCAGAACCACCGTGCGCATCATGGCCGTATGGTAGCGTCTGAAACATCCGCCCACCTCCATGAACACATGTTCGCCAGGCTGGACCGTGCGGCCCTCCCAGGTGGCATGGCCGATCATCGAGCGCGGGCCCGAAGCCACATAGGGCATCACGGCCGGCGGCTCGCCACCGGCGCGGAACATGGCCTCGCTGATGGCGGCACCGATTTCATTCTCCGAAATGCCCGGTGCACAGGCTTCGATGCCGGCCTTCATGCCCGCCTCGGTGGCAGCCGCGGCCTTGCGCATTATCTCGATCTCGACCGCGGACTTTTGAATGCGGCCCTCTTCGACAATGCCGAAACAGTCGATGAACCAGCCCTTGGTCAACCCTGTCCGTATTCGGTCCTGCTGGTAGGCCGGCAAGAAATAGCTGTTGCGCTCGTAGCCGATGGCGGCATGCGCCAGGCCACAATCCCGGAGCGCCTCCACCAGCCTCTGGATCGCGTCCCCGTTGTCGGGATAGGGCCAGGCCTTTTCCACCCAGGTCCGGGCATGGACGTTGGACTCCTCCATATTCCGGGTGATCATGAAGCAGTCGCCGTCCAGCGGCACCACCAGCGCCTGAAAGAACGAGTAGCCGGTGGTCTGGTAATCGGTCAGATACATGAGGTTTTCCGGGTCGGAGATGATCACCGCGTCCAGCAGCCGCTCCTTCATCCGTGCCCGCAATCCGTCAATCCGCCGAACGTATTCCTCGAACGGGAAGGTCATATCGTCGCGCTGTTTCATGCCGCCGTCACAACGCTGCGCAGGGCGTTTTCCAGAATACCGAGGCCCTTTTCCAGATCGTCGTCGGGAATGGTCAGTGGCGGCATGAGCTTGAGCACCCGGCCCGCCGTGCCGCAACCGCCGATCAGCAGCCCGTTGTCAAAACACTGGCTTACCACCGTCTTCGCGAAAGCTCCGTCGTGGGTGTCAAGGGCCTGGATCATGCCTCGCCCGCGCACCTCGAAGCTCTGACCGGAATGAGCTCTTGCAATATCATTGAGCTTCTCCGCCATGAACGCGCCCTTGCGCCTCACCTCCGCCATCAGGGTCTCGTCCTCGAAATAGCGCAGCGCCTCCCGCCCGGCAACGAAGGACAGGCCCTGTCCACGAAAGGTGCCGGTATGCTCACCGGGTGACCAGTGCCGGTCATGCTCCGGCTTGGCCAGGTTCATCGCAAGCGGGGTGCCGAACCCGCCGATGCCCTTGGCCAGACAGACGATATCCGGGTCAAGGTCCATGCCGTCGAAACTGAAGTAAGACCCGGTGCGCCCGCAGCCGACCTGGATATCGTCGATGATGAATAGTGCGCCGACCTGGCGGGCAAAGGCGCGCAACGCCTTCAGCCAGTCTTCCGAGAGTACGTTCACGCCGCCTTCGGCCTGGATCACCTCCACCAGGATGGCGGCGGGCTTCTCGTACCCTGAGGAGGAATCCGCCATTTCCGCCGCCAGCGTATCCAGCGGCTGCTCCAGGCTGAGGCGTTGGACATGTTCAAGCGGCACGCCGGCGGCGTTTCTGAAGTATTCGTTGGCGGTGCAGGCCAGCGAGCCCAGCGTCATGCCGTGAAAGCCGTGGCTGAAGGCGAGGACGGAGCGCCGTCCGGTGACCCGGCGCGCCAGCTTGAGCGCTGCTTCCACGGCATTGGTGCCGGTGGGGCCGGTGAACTGCATCTTGTGGGTCATGCCCCGGGGCTTGAGGATGAGTTCGGCAAAGGCCTGGATGAACGCGCGCTTGACGTCCGTAAACATATCGAGGCTGTGGGCGACCCCATCCGCGTTGATAAAGTCAATGAGCGCCTGTTTCATGCGCGGGTTGTTGTGCCCGAAATTGAGCACGCCGGCGCCGGCGAAGAAATCGATGTAGGACCGGCCCGCCTCATCGATCTGACGGGCGTTGGACGCCTTCTTGAAGACGGTCGGGAAGGTCCGGCAGTAACCGCGAACCTCCGATTCCCACTGTTCGAACACGTCCATCGGACTCTCCTTACTAATAGATCTGCATCCCGAGCATCAATAATGCTGGGCACGAATTTCCAAAGTTCGCCTTAACGCGCCTGGGGAAGGGGAGCATGCACCAGGCGGGCAAAGAGATTTGTGACGACAGGGATCAGACGGTCGTTGAAATCGTAGCGCGGACTGTGGCAGGGCTCGTCCTCTCCCCGTCCCTCGCCGGCGCCGACAAGCGCGAAGGCGCCCGGCACCTCGGCCAGATAATAGCTGAAGTCCTCCGACGCCATGATCGGCAGGGGAAGATCCCCGGGCATCCAGGACTCGCCAAGCTCTGCGGCAAGCGCGTCGCGCATGCGCGCCGCCTGTGCGCCATGATTGACCGTTGCACTGTAGCGAGGAAACACCTCCACCGCCGCTTCGACTCCGTAACCGGCGGCCGTGCTGATGGCAATCTCCCGAATCAGCTGGTGGACGCTCTCGTAATCCTCGTTGCGGGCAATCCGGAAACTGCCGCCCATCCGGGCCTGTTCGGGAATGACCGTCTCGGCACTTTCGGCGATTAGGCTGGTCACGCTCACCACCACCGGGCTCTGCGGGCGTATCCGGCGGCTGACAATCTGTTGAAGTGCCATGGTCACGGCAGAAGCCGCCAGAACGGGATCGCGGCAGGCTTCGGGTTGGCTGGCGTGGCCGCCCGCCCCTGTGAGGGTGATGCGGAAGGTACCGTTGCCCGCCATTACCGTGTCGTCCGGACAGACCGCCTGACCGAAGGGAATTGCCGGCCAGTTATGCCAGCCATAGATCTCGTCCACACCGGCGAGCGCCCCATCCTCGATCATGCGGCGCGCGCCGTGCCCGCCTTCCTCGGCGGGCTGGAATAGCAGGGTCACGGGGCCGGGGAGCTGCTCTTCATGGCTCTTCAGCCAGGCTGCGGCGGCCATCAGCGTGGCGGTATGGCCGTCATGGCCGCAGGCGTGCATGCACCCCGCGCGCCTGGAGGTCCAGGCCACCCCGCTGCTTTCCGTGATCGGCAGGGCGTCCATGTCCCCGCGCAAGGCTATATGCCGGCCGGCGGCCTCGGGCGCGAGGGTGGCCAGGGTGCCGGTCTCGGCGCACACGGACCAGGGAATGCCGAGACGATCGAGCACGGACCGGACCGTCGCTGCGGTATCGTGCTCCTGCCAGGTCAGCTCCGGCTGACGATGTAGGTACCGGCGCAAACGCGTGGCCGCATTGATCCGGCCCGTCCAGCTCTGGTCAGACCAGTTGTGCTCCGGTTCGGCGACGGCCGTGGTGTGGCCTCTGTCCATGCTGGGACCCTAACACCCTATTACGACGTCACACAAGGAATTAACGGCCGGCGGTAAAGGGGTAGAACACCACTGGTGTTGCCGTACGAAGTGGGCACCATGGATCCATGGCCGGCGCGGCGGTTTTTCCCAAGCCGCTTAACCTATACAATTGGGTTTCGACTCTCGGGGCGCCCTCAGGGGCTGAGATGCCATTCGGCAAACCCGTGGAACCTGATCCGACTAGCATCGGCGTAGGGAAGAGTGCAGTGCCCGCCTTCCGTATTCCCTGCTGGTCTCCCTTGCATAGGAGGCTGCCAGTATGACCCACACCAATTCTCCTGACCGCGATGCCGTGGTCATTCCTCGCGAACCACTGCCCGCAAGCCGCAAGGTGTATGTCGGCAACGCCGCCGGCACGGTGCGGGTGCCGATGCGGGAAATCGCGCTCACCGACGGCACCAGCGCCCAAGTTTACGATACCTCCGGACCCTACAGCGATCTCGAGGTGGCGTTCGACATCCACAAGGGACTGCCCGATCACCGCGGCGCCTGGATCGCCGCGCGCGGCGACTGCGAACTGGAACCCAATCCCTATAACCGGCGCGGCAATGACAGTGCCGACCCCAACCACAGCGAGGCGCTGCAACGAGCGCCGTTGCGCGCCAGGCCGGGCCACAATGTCAGCCAGCTCCACTATGCGCGCCAGGGCATCATCACGCCGGAGATGGAGTACATCGCGCTGCGCGAGAATCAGGCCCGCGCGCTGGCCGGCACCGAGTTCGACAGCGCCGAGCGCGTCGCACGCCTGCGCGGCGATCCCCTGGGCGCGAACCTGCCCGCGGAGATCACGCCGGAATTCGTCCGCGACGAAGTGGCCGCGGGGCGCGCCATCATTCCCGCCAATATCAACCATCCGGAACTGGAACCGATGATCATCGGGCGCAATTTTCTGGTGAAGATCAATGCCAATATCGGTAATTCGGCGGTCAGTTCAGGCGTGGAAGAAGAAGTGGAAAAACTGGTGTGGGCGACCCGCTGGGGCGCCGACACTGTGATGGATCTCTCCACCGGCCGCCATATCCACGGCATCCGCGACCACATCATCCGCAACTCGCCGGTGCCCATCGGTACCGTGCCCATCTACCAGGCGCTGGAGAAGGTCGATGGCGTTGCCGAGGATCTGACCTGGGAGATCTTCCGCGACACCCTGATCGAGCAGGCCGAGCAAGGGGTGGATTATTTCACCATCCATGCCGGGGTGCGGCTGGCCTATGTGCCCATGACGGTCGATCGCGTCGCCGGCATCGTCTCCCGCGGCGGTTCGATTCTCGCCAAGTGGTGTATCGCGCATCACCAGGAGAGTTTCATCTATACCCATTTCGAGGAAATCTGCGAGATCATGAAGGCGTACGACGTCAGCTTTTCGCTGGGCGACGGGCTGCGTCCGGGCGCCGGCGCCGATGCCAATGACGAGGCCCAGCTGGCCGAACTCAAGACCCTGGGCGAACTGACCAAGGTCGCCTGGAAGCACGACGTCCAGACCATGATCGAGGGGCCCGGCCATGTGCCCATGCACCTGATCAAGGACAACATGGACAAGCAGCTCGACTGGTGCCATGAGGCTCCCTTCTACACGCTGGGGCCGCTGACCACCGACATTGCGCCGGGCTACGACCACATCACCAGCGGCATCGGCGCCGCCATGATCGGCTGGTTCGGCTGCGCCATGCTCTGCTATGTGACGCCCAAGGAGCACCTGGGGCTGCCCAACCGCGAGGATGTGCGCCAGGGCATCATCGCCTACAAGATCGCCGCCCATGCCGCGGATGTGGCCAAGGGCCACCCGGGAGCGCGCTATCGCGATGACCTGGTGTCCAAGGCGCGCTTCGAGTTCCGCTGGCGCGATCAGTTCAACCTGTCCCTCGATCCCGAAACCGCGCTCGCCTACCATGACGAGACCCTGCCCCAGGAGGGTGCCAAGGTGGCGCACTTCTGCTCCATGTGCGGCCCCAAGTTCTGCTCCATGCAGATCACCCAGGAGGTACGCGAGTACGCGCGCCGGGGTATGGAGGAAAAATCCCGCGAGTATCGCGAGCGCGGCAGTGAGATCTACGTTCACCAGGCCGATTGAGATGCACGCGGCCATCGCCGGCGCCGGCATCATGGGCCGGCTGCTCGCCTGGCGGCTGGTGCGCGCCGGCTGGCGGGTGAGCCTGTTCGATCGCGATCCGCCGGAGGGCGGTGGGGCGGCGGCCTATACCGCCGCCGGCATGCTGGCGCCCTGGGCCGAGGTGGAGAGCGCCGAGCCGCTGATCCACCGCGTCGGCCTGTGCGGGCTGGCGCTATGGCCCGAACTGCTCGCCGAGCTGGATACGGATGGCGATTTTCACGCGCGCGGCAGCCTGGTGGTGGCACATGCCGGGGATCGGGCCGACTACCGTCGCTTTGCCGATGTGCTCGCCGCGCGCCTGTCCGGCGGCGAGCACTGCCGCCGACTGGAGGGTGCCGCGCTCGCAGCCCTGGAGCCGGAGCTCGGCGACCGTTTTTCCGAGGCCCTGTATCTGCCTGGAGAAGCCTGGCTGGATCCGCTGGTGGTGATGGCCGCGCTGGCCCGCGCATTGCGCGGGGCCGGAGTTTCCTGGCAGCGCGCCGAGGTCACCGGGGTCGGTGCCGGTTACGTGGCGGCCGCGGGCGTGCGCCACGATTGCGACTGGGCTTTTGACTGCCGCGGGCTCGGCGCGCGCGGTGAAATGCCGGGTCTGCGCGGCGTGCGCGGCGAGGTGATTCGCCTGCACGCGCCGGAAGTGACGCTGCGTCACGTGGTGCGGCTCGTGCATCCCCGCTATCGGCTCTATGTGGTGCCGCGTCGCGGTGGCGAGTTCGTGATCGGCGCCACGCAGATCGAGAGCGATGACCAGGGGCCGATCACGGTGCGCTCGGCGCTCGAACTGCTCTCTGCGGCCTATAGCCTGCACCCGGGCTTTGCCGAGGCGCGGGTGCTGGCGACCGACGCCAACTGCCGGCCGGCATTCGACGACAATCTGCCGCGGCTGTTGGTGACGCCGGGGCTGATGCGCATCAACGGCCTGTTCCGCCACGGTTTCCTGCTCGCCCCGGCGCTGGCCGAGGCGGCCCTGGCCCGGCTCGAAGGCGGTGCTCCAGCATCCAGCGCGGAATTGTTTATCGAGGAGGTGCCGGCATGAATGAAGCCGAGATACAGGTGATCTGCAACGGTGCGCCGCGCACTCTGCCCGGCGCGCGCACCCTGGCCGAACTGTTGCCGGCCTTGACCGATGCCTGCGATTTTGCCGTGGCGGTCAATGAAGAATTCGTGCCGAAGAGCGCCTATGGCGCGCTGCGCCTGGCCGACGGTGACCGCATCGAGCTGGTCGTGCCCATGGAGGGCGGTTGAGCATGTGGCGGGTGGCGGATGTGGAACTCGACAGCCGGCTGCTGATCGGCTCCTCGCTCTATCCCTCGCCGCGGGTGATGCAGGAGGCGATTCGCGCCGCCGGGGCCGCAGTGGTCACCGTGTCCCTGCGGCGCCAGCAGGCCGGCGCGCACGGCGGCGAGGATTTCTGGGCGGCACTGCGGGCGCTCGATGTGCGTCTCCTGCCCAATACGGCCGGCTGCCATTCGGCGCGTGAGGCCATCACCACGGCGGAGATGGCGCGCGAGCTGTTCGGCACCCACTGGATCAAGCTCGAGGTCATCGGTGACGACTACAACCTGCAGCCCGATCCCTTCGGGCTGGTGGAGGCGGCGCGCGAACTGGTCGCCCAGGGTTTCGAAGTCTTTCCCTATTGCACCGAGGATCTGGTGGTGGGCGAGAAGCTGGTCGCCGCCGGCTGTCGCGTGCTGATGCCCTGGGGCGCGCCCATAGGTACCGCGCGCGGGTTGCTCAATCCCTACGGGCTGCGCACATTGCGCGAGCGCCTGCCCGGGATCCCACTGATCGTGGACGCAGGGTTGGGCGTACCTTCGCACGCGGCCCAGGCGCTGGAGTTGGGCTGCGACGCGGTGTTGCTCAATACCGCCATCGCCCAGGCCACGGATCCGGTCGCCATGGCTGCGGCCTTCCGCCACGCGGTGTTGGCCGGACGTCTCGCCTTCGAGGCGGGACGTATGCCGGAGCGGGATCTCGCTCAGCCCAGTACGCCTGTGGTGGGTACGCCCTTTTGGCAGCAGCAGCAGTGAGTGCCGCCCGCCCCAGGGTGCTGGTGGTGGCCGGCAGCGAGGCGACCGGCGTCGCCGGCATCGCCGTGGATCTGCGGGTCATCGCCGCGCTGGGGGCGCATGGGGCGCCGGTGATCACCGCCAACACCGCGCAGCAGGCCGACGGCGGTGCGCGCAATGCGGTGGCGCCCGAGGTGCTCGACAGCCAGTTGGCCGCCGCCGCGCAGCTTGCACCGGCCGTGGTCAAGACCGGATTGCTTGCCGATGCCGTCCAGATCGGGCGGGTGGCGAATTTCTGTGCCCAGACCGGTGCCTTGCTGGTCTGCGATCCGGTACTGAAGAGCACTTCGGGCATGGTCCTGACCGCCGACGATGCGCCGGCCGCCCTGCGCGAAACGCTGTTGCCCCGGGTTGGGCTGCTCACGCCCAACCTGGCCGAGGCCGAGGCGCTCACCGGCATCGCGATCCGCACTTCGGCCGACGTCGAGCGCGCGGCGCAGGCGCTGCGTGAGCTGGGCGCGGCGGCAGTGCTGATCAAGGGCGGACACGGCGCTGGCGATTTCAGCAGCGATTATTTGGCCAGTGCCGGGCAATCGTTCTGGCTGCACAGCCCCAGGTTGCCGGCGGCCAACCGCCGAGGCACCGGCTGTGCCTTCGCGTCCGCGGCGGCCTCTGCCCTGGCGCTGGGTTACGGGATAGCTGATGCCGTGGTGATAGCCAAGGCAGCGATCAACCAGGGGCTGCGCCAGGGCTATGCCTGTGGCGGGCGCCAGGGGCCGGTGCACATAGACCGCTTTCCCGATGCCGCCGAGGATCTACCGGCGCTGACGCCGGCGGCGGATTATCGCGCGCCGCTCCCGTTTCCCGACTGTAATGCGCCGCGCCTGGGGCTCTATCCCATTGTCGAGCGCGCCGCTTGGCTGGAGCGGCTGTTGCCGCAGGGCGTATCGACCATCCAGCTGCGGGTGAAGGATCTGCAGGGCGCCGAGTTGCGGGCGGAAATCCGCGCCGCCATCGCCCTGGCGTGCGCGCACCGTGCGCGGCTGTTCGTCAACGATCACTGGCGGATGGCCATGGAGGAGGGCGCCTACGGCGTCCACCTGGGTCAGGAGGATTTGCGCGACGCCGATGTCGAGGCGCTGCGCGGGGCCGGGCTGCGGCTGGGCATCAGTACCCATTGTCATTGGGAGGCGGCCCGCGCCCACGCCTTGCGGCCATCCTATGTGGCCTGCGGGCCGATTTACGAGACCACCGCCAAGGCGATGCCCTGGGTGCCCCATGGCCGTGATGGCCTGCGTTACTGGCGGCGGCTGCTGTCCGGTTATCCGCTGGTGGCGATCGGCGGCATTGATGCTGCTCGCGTCCCTGGGGTAACGGACACCGGCGTCGACGGCGTGGCGATGATTTCCGGAATTACCCAGGCGGCGAATCCGGAGGCGACCGCCGGAGCCCTGGCGGAGTGGCTCCATGCCCGCTGACACGTCTTTCAGTGCCCGCGAATGGCTGCGCTATGCGCGCCAGGTGCAGTTGCCGGAGATCGGCCCCGAGGGGCAGCAGCGGTTGCGCCGTGCCCGGGTGCTGGTGGTCGGCGCCGGTGGCCTGGGCGCACCGGCGGCACTCTACCTGGCGGGTGCCGGGGTCGGCCGGCTGACCCTGGTGGATGGCGATACGGTGGCGCTGTCCAACCTGCATCGCCAGGTGCTCTTTACCGAGAGAGCTGTCGGCACAGATAAGGCCCGAGCGGCTGCCGCCCGGCTCCAGGAGCGCAATGCCGATATCGAAGTGCGCGCGGTAGCTGCACCGCTTGTCGCCGGCAATGTCGACGACCTGGTCGCCGACGCCGACCTGGTGCTCGATTGCACGGATCAGCTGGCCGTGCGTTATCTACTCAATGCCGCCTGCCGGCGCCACGCGAAGCCCTGGCTGTTCGCCGCCGTGGACCGCTTCGCCGGTCAACTGGCCCTGTTCGATGCCGATGGCGCCTGTTTCCAGTGTCTCTATCCGGACCACCCAGCGGGTCTGCTCGACTGTGCCGCCGCCGGGGTGCTGGGCGTGGTGCCGGGGGTGCTGGGCCTCCTGCAGGCTGGCGAGGCGCTGAAACTAGTGCTCGGGCTGCCCACCCCGAGCCGCGGCCACCTGTTGCTGTGGGACGCGCTCGGCCTGGAGCTGCGCCGCCTGCGCCTGCGCCGCGATCCAGACTGCCCCTGTTGCAACACGGAAGGTCGCGCCGAACTGCCCCCGGCGCCGGGCTGTGCTGTCCCTGGCGCCGACTGGGAACTGCCCCCGCCAAGCTTCGCCGCGGCCCTGGAGCGCGGCGATGGCGCGCTGGTCGATGTGCGCAGCGCGGCGGAATTCGCAGGGTTCAACCTGGGTGGCGTCAACATCCCGCTCGATGAAGTGATTGCCGGGGATCCGCGCCTGGGCGATCGCCCGCTGCTGCTGGTGTGTCAGAGCGGCGCGCGCTCGCGGCGCGCTGCCGAGCGACTGCGCGCCGCGGGTTGCGAAGCGGTGTTCAGCCTGCGCGGCGGCATCCTCGCCTGGTTGGAGGAGCACGACGCCCATTGACGGCTATCATGACGGCAACGATAACCAAGCCCCGGAGATGCCCATGTCTGCCCAGACCCTGGAATTCTGCACCACCCGGCTCGAGGGCCGGGTACTGACCGTCACCATCAACCGTCCGGAAGTGATGAACTCGCTGCACCCGGCGGCCAATTTCGAGCTGGAGCAGGTGTTCGATGCCTTCGCCGCCGATCCCGAGCAGTGGGTGGCCATCCTCACCGGCGCCGGCGACCGCGCCTTCAGCGCCGGCAATGATCTCAAGTTTCAGGCCGCCGGCGGCAAGCGCGAGCGACCGCGGACCGGCTTTGCCGGTTTGACCTCGCGCTTCGATCTCAACAAGCCGGTGATCGCCGCGGTCAACGGCGTGGCCATGGGCGGTGGCTTCGAGATCGCGCTGGCCTGTGATCTCATCATCGCCGCCGAGACCGCGGTGTTTGCCTTGCCCGAACCCCGGGTGGGGCTGGCCGCGCTGGCCGGCGGCCTGCACCAGCTGCCGCGCCAGATCGGCCTCAAACAGGCCATGGGCATGATCCTCACCGGGCGGCGGGTGAGCGCCGCGGAAGGCAAGGAGCTCGGCTTCGTCAACGAGGTGGTACCAGCGGCAGAGTTGCTGGATGCCGCGCAGCGCTGGGCCGGGCTGATCCTGGAGTGCGCGCCGCTGTCGATTCGGGCCAGCAAGGAAGCGGTGTTGCGCGGCCTCGACGAAGCCAATCTAGAACAGGCCATGGCCCAGCAGCTCGACAGCGTCGCTGCCATGTACCGCAGCGCGGATTTTGTCGAGGGGCCCAAGGCCTTTGCCGAGAAGCGCAAACCCAACTGGACCGGCAAGTGAGACGGACGATCGCATGGAGGCGGAGTGACAGAGGGTATGCGTGAGCGAGAGCGCATGAAGCAGGTCCGCGAGTTCTGGTTGCCCGCTATCGATCTGCGCTGGTGGAGCCATTGGGGCAAGACCCGGGGCAAGACGCTGGTGCGCTGCCGGCCCTTCGTGCTGTTCGAGGACAAGCCCGGCGAGGCGGAGCGCAACGGGCAGGTCGGGGAAGCCCGCGGAATTCTGCTATCCTTGGGTGCGCATCGAATGGGCCGTATCGGTGTGCGTGGCAATGATTGGTTATACGGTTTCGATGAAGTTCAGGTTTCGCCTCTGTAGCTCAGCTGGATAGAGTAACCGGCTTCGAACCGGTTGGTCGGGAGTTCGAATCTCTCCAGAGGCGCCAATTGCTCCGAGTGGCTCATGCGTCCGCCGGGCTGGCTGTACGTGGCTTTGGTCATCGACGCGTTCGCCCGGCACATTGTCGGTTGAGGTTGACAAACAGCCGATGAAAATGGCGGCGGCGACCCAGAACAAAGTCGGCTCCAGCCGCCCCCGACCGCTTCTATGCGAGGGGCTTCCATGCGAGGGCTTCCATGCGACGGAAAGTCTCTATGTTCCTGTATCAGGATTGCCTGGCCCTGAGCATATCGTCCCTGGATTCCACCGGTAGGCCTTTGGCCTTCCATTCCGGATAGCCGTCTTCCAGACGCTCGGCCTTGAGGTCCTTTTCCCGCAATCGGGCGACGGCATCAAAAGCCAGTACGCGACGATCTCCTGGTCCTTGTCGAGTTCTTTCAGCCGTTGTTCCAGTTCCGCCAGCGGAATGTTTACCGCCCCGGGCCCCTGGCCGGCGGCATACTCTTCGGGCGGGCGCACATCCAATGCGGTTACCAGCCCTTCACGGACCCGAGACAGCAGCTCGTGTCGCGACACGGGTTGCTGGCTATCCTTCCAGGTACACAAATCAGAGCCGTCTTGGCCACCAGCGAGGACAGAGGATGGAGATCAACGAATTCGTGCTGGCCAATGAGGCGCCCATTCGTATGGGTTGCTTTTTTGGCATGCTGGCAGTGATGGCCCTATGGGAGGTGCTGCTGCCCCGGCGCGCCCTGACCGTATCCAAGACCGTGCGCTGGACGAACAACCTGGGCCTGGTGTTCTTCAACAGTTTCCTGTTGCGACTGATCTTTCCCGCTGCGGCGGTGGGCATGGCGGCCTTCGCCAGCAGCCTGGGCTGGGGTATCTTCAATTATTACGAGACGCCTTTTTGGCTGGCGGTGGTGGTATCCGTGGTCGTCATGGATTCCGTCATCTACCTCCAGCACGTCATGCTGCATGCGGTGCCCGCCCTGTGGCGGTTGCACCGCATGCACCACGCCGACCTGGATTTCGATGTGACTACCGGCGCGCGCTTTCATCCCATCGAGATCATCCTCTCCATGCTCATCAAGTTCGCCACCATCGCGGTGCTGGGGCCGCCGGTGATTGCGGTGGTGATCTTCGAGATACTGCTCAACGCCACCGCCATGTTCAACCACAGCAACGTGCGTCTGCCGCTGCGACTGGATAGCCTGCTGCGCTGGATTGTGGTCACACCGGACATGCATCGCGTGCATCACTCGGTGGAAGACGACGAGGCCAACAGCAACTTCGGCTTCAATCTGCCGTGGTGGGACCGGTTGTTGGGCACCTATCGCGATCAGCCGCGCGCCGGCCATATCGGCATGACCATCGGCATTCACAAGTATCGCACGCCCAAAGAGGTATCCTGGGTTCCCGGCATGCTGCTGCTGCCGTTCCGGGGCAAGATCAGCGATTACGCCATCAACCGTCGCCAGTGGGGTGACGGCAATTCAGTGGAGTGATGGCAATGAAGACCAGATTGCTGCGCCTGATCACTCGGCAACCGTGGTTGCCGGCACTCGCGGCGCTCCGGCCAGGCTACCGTCCGCATAGTCGCATGGCGCCTGCTCGATTTCGGCGCTAGTGGCCCACTAGGGTTCATGACGAAGAGGCCGTAACTGCGATGGGTTCGTCGAGCGGTTTGCCGGAAGCAGCCGACCCGCACGCCGGGCCTGCTTGCACCAGTTGTACAGCGTTGCTGCGCAGATGCCTTCCTCCTCGGCCAAGGACGTGATCGTTCGATTGTGCGGGGCGGCAGAAGCTTCCGCCAAGTCGTTCTGGTGCGGAGCTTGCGAATGCAAGCGAGGGTGTAAATAATTCTGTGTAACCACCCAAGCCCATTGGTTACTGGTAATCGGCAAGCCAGTCACCAAACTCGATCATAAATCGGTTCAGAGCCGGCTTCCAGTTCCTGATTGGTATCGTCCATTTCTTCGCAGCTGCCTGGATCGCGAGATAGACCACCTTCATTCATTGCCGAGTCATCGGTGGGGAAGATCTTTCGCTGTTTTATCGCCTTGCGAATCACGCTGTTCAGAGACTCGATCGCATTGCTGGTGTAAATCACCTTGCGGATTTCCGACGTGTAGACCATCTGACTACGAAGGCCTAAGATCATCTACTCAGGAAGGGCATTTGTCCTTCCTGTACTCCCGCAAGTCACGACTACTCCTGCAAATAACGAAGTTTCACAATGTTTCATTCGATTTTCGATTACTGCTTCAATTTGATCATAGGAAGGGAGAAGAACGATGGATAGCAGCTCCGTTATGGCAACACTGGGCATGCAGCTGCCCAAGATCCTCGGCGCGGTCGGCCTGCTGATCGCAGGGTGGCTGATCGCCGTAATCGTAAAAGCCGGCGTGCGCAAGGCGCTGGCTCTGCTCCGCGTGAACGAGAAGGTCAACGGCGAGCGGGAAGAGCAGTCCCGCTTGAACATCGAGAACCTGGTCGCGGGAAGCTCGTTCTGGATCATCATCCTGATTACCGCCATCGCCGTACTCGAGGTTCTGGGCCTGGAGCTGGTATCGGCGCCGCTCAACAGCATGGCCACGCAGATATTCAACTACCTGCCGCAATTACTTGGCGGTGTGGTTCTGATCATCGCGGCATGGCTGATTGCAACGGTCGTGAAGATGCTGGTGGACAAGACGCTTTCGTCCACCCGTCTGGACGAAAAGCTGTCGCAGCAGGCCGATATCACTCCCATGAGCCGAAATGTGGCCACCGCTATGTACTGGTTCATCATCCTGCTGTTCCTGCCGGCCATCCTCGGCGCCCTGCAGCTGGGCGGCCTGCTGGATCCGGTGAAAGACATGGTCGACAAGACCATCGGCATCATCCCGAATCTTTTCGCGGCCGCTCTGGTCGGGGTGGCAGGCTGGTTCGTCGCCAAAGTACTCCGTGACCTGGTGAGCAACCTGCTGCTCGCCGCCGGCCTCGATCGGCTCGGGCAGAAAGCCGGTCTCAAGGAAACCGTCTCGCTCTCACGTCTGACCGGCATTATCGTGTTCATCTTCGTGTTCATTCCGGCGCTGATCGCCGCGTTGAACGCCGCGAAGATCGAGGCCATCTCCGGCCCGGCCACGGACATGCTGGCCCTGATCATGAACGCCATTCCCAATATTTTCGCGGCCGTTCTGATCATCCTGATCACCTACTACGTGGCACGCCTGGCGGCCAGTCTGCTGGTGAATCTGCTGGAAGGCATGGATTTCGACGCCATCCCGGAAAAAATCGGCATTGGCCAGGCCTTTGACGGCGAGTTGACCGCCTCGAAACTGGTCGGTCGCATCATCGTCTTCTTCGCCATGCTGTTCGCCGCCGTCGAGGCCGCCAACCGGCTGGGCTTTATCGAGGTGCGGGAGATCGTTTCCCTGTTCATCCAGTTCGGCGGGCAGATACTGCTGGGATCGGTCATCCTGGCCGTCGGTGTTTGGCTGGCCAACCTGGCTCACCAGGGAATCCTGCGGGTCAGCGGTGAGCAGTCCAGGGCCATGGCCGGCCTGGGCCGCATTGCGATACTGACCCTGATCGCGGCCATGGGCCTGCGTGCTATGGGCATCGCCAACGACATCGTCATCATTGCCTTCGGTCTCACCCTGGGCGCGGTCGCCGTCGCGATCGCCCTGTCCTTCGGCCTCGGCGGGCGCGAAGCCGCAGGCAGGCAGATGGAACATTGGCTGAGCAAACTGCGTAAATAGCACGGGCTTGCCTTTGCGGCGAAGGAACCCCTGCCCGGCAGGGGTTCCAGTATATTCCAATCCTTAAATGAGTCTGGGGAGTCGCTCTTTTCAGCCGGTGCGTAGGTCTCGTCCGTGGATGGTGTTAAAGAGTTTCTGGCGGGCCTTTTGTAGCTGGTCCGCTGCCTGATTATCGCTGGTGGCTCCAGCAATCCGGTCGAGTGTTGCAAAGCTTACCCCGGGTTTCAAATACTGGTTTGCCTGCGGCAGGGACTTCAGCTTTTCGTAGGGTGTCATCAGGTTCTCGTACGGATAGATCTTGCGCTCCTTGCCCTTGGAGTCTGTAGTTG
>Ga0209024_1000191_pt1 | contig 126130 bp, 125 predicted proteins | sample AutmiccommunBRH5_FD_187380 | JGI IMG/M metagenome (GOLD analysis project Ga0209024, IMG submission 187380) | Deep subsurface microbial communities from Mt. Terri, Switzerland - Autotrophic microbial communities BRH/5 (SPAdes) (version 2) | ecosystem: Environmental > Aquatic > Deep subsurface >...
GGTTGCGGCGATGCATCCAATGCAGATTGGCACGATAAAAATAATCGCTGTATCGTTCTGTCCGGCATATCCACATGCCCCTTCTTCCGTGAATCTTGCACTCCACCGCGAAGCGGTTATGTCCAACGCTTCGCATCACCGGCAGCAAAAAGCAGAGCGAGGAACGAGCGACGCTTATTGCTGTCCGCGTGGATGCGATTGTTAGGCCTTCTTGCCCCTCAACAAAGCCATCCTACGTGGTATCAGTTTCGAGATCCGCTACTCCGTCAGTTTAATCGGGGAGACAAAGGCAAGAGGTTTGACAGCGAGAATGGAACATTGCAATTGTTCGAGGATGGTTTCTGCCGTATTGCCGATGAACAATCCAGCGATACCTGTTCGTGTGACTGTTCCCATCACTACCAGATCAGCTTGCAACTGCTTCGCCATTTCCGGTATGACGGTGGAGGCCGAGCCGCGGCGTAAGTGGAATTGGGGCAAAAGATGATCGTAGGCCTCTTTGCCTATTTGGTCTCTTAGCTGATCTTGAAGACGATTGAAGGCTCTTTCATGACGGCAACGTTCACCTTCCACATATGTCATGCTGGCTTCGTTCGGATTGTCGGCCCAAGATCGCACCGTCAATTCGGCAGGGGCATCCCAGACATGAACCAAGTGCAATGACGCAAAGTCTGACAACGCGAGCGAACTGGAAAGATCAAGAATCTGTTGATTGAGGCTTTGCTCTACCGTGTTGGACGTGTTATCCAGGTTGAAGTCAACGGCCGCCAGGATGCACCCATAATTCGACTTTTCATTCGGCCGCGTCAACCATACTGGGCAGGGGCATTTGCGCAGAAGATGCATGTCATCACTGCCGAACATGCGTTCGATCCAATTGGGATTCTCGGCAGGTTTGATGACCAGGTCGTAGTTGTTCTGCAACACGGCACGAATCGCTTCCAGAAATTTTGTACCAACGAGAATTTCAATGCTGATGTCTAACAGTTCCGTGTAAGGTGCGATTAATGATTCCAGCACCTCCCTCCGCTCAGCAATCATCGCTGCCGTCAAATCGGCGGCGATAGGACCACCCGAGGGCATCCTGATCCCTGCCGTTTGCTCGGGAATGGCATCAATAATCGTCAGCTTCGCCTGGTTGCTCTGAGACAGCGTCACTGCCCGCGCCACCGCTGACTCCTGCTCAACGGATGGTTCGGAGATGTAGAGAATGTTCTTGAATTGTTTCATATCATTTGCCTCCTTTTTTAGACGCCATCTACACCTCCGACGGTATTCGCAAGCGCCTGGTCGAATTCTTACTGCTTGTCCCGTTCATCTTTTGCCACGGGCTTGTAGCCCCAATCCCTGACGCCCTGGATCACTTGATCGATATCGGCAGTCGGCACCTGAAGTATCTGCAACGCCGTTGCACCCAGGCGCAGGCTCGCTTCAATCGTTTCCGGGTGGGCGTGAACCGCGCCAGCCTGAAGCAGTTGTGCGCTTTTTTCGAGATCCCGTGCCCGGGCGACAACCGGCACCTGCGGACATGTCATGCGCAAATACGAAAGCGCACGCAATGCAGTGGTGGGGCCGTCGGCGGTAATGACGATCAGCGAGGCGTGCTCCACATGAATGGCTGACAGCAACCCCGGATCAGAGATGTCGCCGTAATATACAGGGTGACCATCCGCTTTTCCCTGTGCGATCTGTTTCGGATCAGTGTCAAAGGCCACAAACGGAATACCGCTTGAATGCAATAACACGGCGATGGTGCGGCCTACGCGGCCATAACCGCCAATCACGACCTGTTGTGTCGGCGTCTCCAGTAGCTCGGGACTGTCGGGCGTCCCAGCGTGCGGGGCACCGACCAGCCGGGACACAATGGCACCATTAAAGCGGATCAGAACGGCACCGATAATCATCGAGAGCAACACCGAGGTTATCGCAATCTGCCCCAGGTGCACTTCGATTACCCTGGAATCCAGCGCGATGGCAACAAGGGCAAGGCCGAATTCACCGCCCACGCTCAACAACAAGCCGGTACGCCACGCGACCTGGCGATCGACCCCGGTCCTGCGCACCATAGTGGCTACAATCAGCACCTTGCTCGCCAGAATAAGTAGCGCGCCGAGTAGAGCCCAGTGCCATATTGGCGGTATCGCGGTCGGATCGAAACGCATGCCGATACCGATAAAGAACAAACCAAGCAGCACATCACGGAACGGACGTATGCTTGACTCCACCTGGTGACGGAACTCCGTTTCGCCCAGCATCATCCCGGCAAGAAATCCCCCGAAAGCCAGCGACAAACCGAAACTGTTTGTGGTCCACGCTGCGAGCAAGGCGACCAGCAGCACAGCCAGCGTGAATATTTCGAGAGATCGGCGTTCGGATATAAGCTGAAATAGCGGGCGCAGCAGCCAGCGCCCGGCAATGAACACAAGCGCGAACGCGAGGGCAGCTTTCGCGAGCGCCCACCCCAGAGTGCCAGCCAGTACGCCCGCAGCGACCGACGTGCCCAGTACGGGTATGATCACCAGAAAAGGAACGGCGGTGACGTCCTGGAAAACGGACATCGCAAGTCCGAGGCGGCCGTGCTGGGTGCTCGCCTCACCTCGCTCGTTCAGGATGCTCGCGATAATCGTGGTCGACGACTGGGCGAAGACAGCACCGAACACGAACGCGGCTGCGACAGGAAGCCCCGCGAGCCACACGATGATGCCAACGAGGAAGGTTGTGAACACGACCTGCCCGGTTCCCAGACCAAAAACCTGGTGTCTTAACGCTTGCAATTGCGGCAGGGAGTAATTAAGCCCAATGGTAAATAGCAAAAAGACTACGCCGAATTCGGCGAGCGTTTGGAACCCGAGTATCGAGAGCGTCGGACCCAGCGTAAACGGCCCGACAATCACGCCTACGAATAAATATCCCAGACTGGTCGGGACATGTAGCCGCTGAAAGGTAACCACGACGGCTATCGTCAGGGCCAGCAGTAAGAGGATTTGTGCGAGATGCTCCATCATGGATTTGATCGCCCTGAAAGCCTAACGCCGTGAACACGCGCTTGTCGCGTGCTTCACCTGGTTAAGCAAGCGACGCTCATAGCCAACTACTGGCACGTTGCGAGCGAACGCGAGCCTAACCCTAAACATGGCACCCGATAGAACGATACGGCTGGATGCCCCCAATAACCCGATTGTGGCAAGCCACGCAGAATGCGCAAGACCTTCTACACCAGCAAATTCTCTAAAGGCACAAGGAACGGAACTGCCGAGATAGGAACGGCACGATCCCTGATGCCGGACTGCCAGCCAATGGCAGTTACTTCTGATGTGCCTCCGCCCTCCCAGAATAGAAAAGGCCGAGCGACTTAACGACCTGCGCAGCGGCGCACAAAGTGCGTCCGGCCCCGAAGGGGCGAACTGCCGCTGCTTGTTAAGCTAGCGACACTGCAACGCCCTTATTGGCAGGCTGCGAAGCGCCAGCGAAGCTCAACCCCAAATATGGCACCCGATAGAACCCCGAAACCCGGATGCCTCCCTGCCCGGATTGTGGCAAGCCACGCAGAATGCGCAACCCTTGCCAGCACCACCGGGCCAATTAAAAGCACCAGGAACGAAACTGCCGAGATGGGAACGGCACGATCCTTGATGCCGGGCTGCCCGCTAGAGGCAACCAACTGCGAATCCACTACGCCCTAAAAGGGCCGAGCGACTTAACGCCCGGCTCACCGGGTAAATTTTTGATGGCGGCCTTTGTGCGGCCTTATGCACAAAGGATGACAGCGGAAATTTGTCCGGTGCAGCCGATTGTTATGCACTTCGCTCTGCCAAACTAATTTCAGAAATAGCAAGATCGGCCTTCCTCAGCCAAAGATCCTTTCTCATTGCCAATACCGTTTCTAGAAAGCTGTTGCGATTCGGACTCTCGATAAACTTCTTTACGCTCAGAACAACCTCTTTCGATGCATAAAGCATCATCTCATGGTACTCAGCTTTCAGGTATTCAATAACATCATTCTCAGAATGGATGTCAGATTGCCTGCTGGAAAGATACTTGATATTCCCGGGCTTAAAGTACACGTCCATGTAGAGCAAGCATGACTTGTACCTACGCTCCTTATTCTCAAGAACCTTGAACTGGAGCTCCTTCTTCTTCGTCATCACAGACGTAATGATCCCGCCGATTCCGACCAGGCCCAAGAACCCAAGTGCCACTTCAATTGCGCCCATATTCTACCCTCGTAGCGGAATCGTGCTTTTCTGCATAACGCCGTAATCACGCGCTTGTCGCGTGCATTACCTAGTTAAGCTAGCGACACTGCGAAGCCCGTATTGGCAGGCTGCGAAGCGCCAGCGGAGCTTAACCCTGAATATGGCACCCGATAGAACCCTGAACCCCGGATGCCTCCCCTGCCCGGATTGTGGCAAGCCACGCAAAATGCGCAACCCTTGCCGACACTGCCGGACCAATTAAAAGCACCAGGAACGAAACTGCCGAGATGGGAACGGCACGATCCTTGATGCCGGGCTGCCCGTTATGGGCAACCAACTACGAAACTACTACGCCCTAAAAGGGCCGAGCGACTTAACGCTATGCTCACCGGGTAAATTTTCGATGGCGGCTTTTGTGCGGCCCCATGCACAAAAGGTGACAGCGGGAATTTATCCGGTGCAGCCGATTGTTAGGGCCAGAGCTCACTTTCGGCATACTCCTTCATCCAAAATAGAACTTCTGGGCCGCCTATGTGGTTATAGAGGAACCTCTCTCCATTCACATTGGACAAGTCAACAGAAACAGGCCCGAACTCGTATTTCCTGATAAAAGCTGGATTCCTTATTTCCCACCGGGGCTCAGATATATCATGAGCAAAAGCATTCCGGATCTGATACGCAAGAACCACAAACTGATCGACTTCAGACTCAATAACCCTAGGAAAGGGTATTCCAGCCTCTTCACGACTTCGATTAAGCGTAATCGCTGCAGCACCAAAAGCCACGCCGAGCATATTCTCCAATGCAATGATCATATCGTCATTTGTGTGGAGAACTCTATCTGGGAGCACGAACATCATCCCGTCTTCCTGGAATGTAATCGGCACGTCCAAGGCGTCTAAGTTGATGTTTCCCTCTAAAGCATAGTTATAAAGCTTCCATGCGAACTGTAACTGAGCGAAAGCGGTTGGTAGGTATTTCATAGCCTTTTCGCCCTAACGCCGCAAGCAGCCGCGCCGCTTTTGGGCGTCGGCCTGCCTTGCCTTGTTATGGGCGCCCTGGCAGAATGTACCAATATTTGGTACAGGAGGCGCCCCATGGGTAGAAACACTAGCATTACACTTGGCCCCCACTTTGACGAGTTTATAGCCGCGCAGGTCGAAAATGGCCGCTACGGATCGGCGAGCGAGGTGGTACGTGCCGGACTGCGCCTGCTTGAAGAAACGGAGAGCAAGCTTGAAAGGCTCCGGCGCCTCTTGGATGAAGGCGAGCAAAGCGGGATAGCGGACTACTCCCTTGAAAGCGTTATTGCTGAGCTGGATAACGAAGCTCACTAATGCGTCCATATCTACTCACCACCGCCGCCCGAAAAGACCTTATTGATATTGGCCACTTTACCGCTGAGAAGTGGGGAAAGCGGCAACGCGACAAATACCTCAAACAGCTTGATGATGCCTTCAAGCTGCTTGCTCGCCAACCTGAAATAGGCCGCGATTCGGATGACATAAAGCCTGGGTACAAAAAGTTCAGCCAAGGCAGCCATATCATCTTTTACCGAGCTGGCACGGAATCCAAGATCGTTGTGATCCGAATCCTCCACAACAGTATGGATGTAGATCAGCACTTCTAAAACCCATAACGACCTGCACAGCGGCGCACGAAGTGCGTCCGGGCCCGAAGGGCCTGTACTGGTGCTGCTTGTTATATGCTGCTCGCTTGGTTAGAAAATCCAAGCGACCAACTTCCCTAATCCAAAAGCGACAGCCACCATTACTAACAGCCCGACAAAGATCGCTTTTACATCCTTTTCGGAGCCTAGAAATTCTTCCGAAGATAGTTCACGAAAATCTTGCCCGGGAACCACCTCGCCAACGGACAAAATGGCCTTTACATAAGCGGCCACCACGGAACCAGCTATCCAATACAGGGGAATAGCCCCAGCCCCCACAATGAATGCGGAAACGAGGGTCAAAAAAGACAGCATCCACTGCACCATTGCCTACTCCATATAACGTCTCAAGAAGCGGCGCCGTTTTCCGGCGTCCCGCTTCCTTGGCTTGTTAAGGCCCCTTCTGACCTTACTAAGTATATACATATGGCCAGCATGATCAGTGCGTAAAAGTTAATTCCGTAAACTACGCCAGGGACCTCGCCCCACTTAATGATGAAAGCGATGCTAGTTTGGACGGAATAAAAGAAGGCTTCAGAATGATAGGAGGGCGCCTGCACGAGGAAAAACAAGGTCAAGAGTTTTCCACCGCCAATATCGCCCTTTAATAAAAGAACGCCACCGTACACACCAAGAAATGTCACCCATAGAACAAAAAAGGAGCTTAAATTGAAACCCAATTGGTCAGACAAGAGCGACCAAATAATTCCTATGGTGCTTAGTCCGCTGCCTGATATAGCCAGCCATGACACAGTTTTCGTTAGCTTTGGATTCTTCACGTTCCGATTATTCCCTTAACGCCGCTAAGCACGCGCGGTTGCGGAATGGAGGCGAAGCCGCAATGCAGTAACCGTCGCCGTGGCTTGCATGGTTAGGGAAGTGCCACGAGGATCTGAACGCTCATGATGAACATGCACACCACTCCGACTGCATACGCCACCGTTCGCCAAGGCTGAATTCCGGCCAGATAGAATAATGTATGCAGGTAGCGGGCTCCCGTAAATACCAGGAAAAGCCAAACAGCCCAACCGGGAGAAGCGCCGACCCAAATGTAAGCCACCCCTAAACCCAGAAAAATGGGGATATTCTCGAGGTCGTTTAACCAAGCACGGGCCGCCCGCTGAACTTGAGGCAACTCTTCTTTGGCGGCCTCACGACCAACGAAGGCTGCATCTTCGGGGGTCTTGAAGGTCAGCTTCCCGATACGATGGAACCCCTGATATGCGGAGATCGTAAACATTTTAAAGAACAGCAGCACTGAGGCTACCGCGTACCAATATTCTGCCTGATCCATGGTGTTTCCTTACTCCCTAACGCCCTGCACAGCGGCGAGCGGTAGCGAGTCCGGCGACCGAAGGGAGCGCACTGCTGCTACTTGTTAACATGCTCGTCCACCCATGCTTCAATATTTGAATTACAGCAACTAACACGGACTACACCTTCTGCTGGATACTCCACTCGCAGATTAAGATTACTATTCCCAGGTGGCTTCTTAGCCCGCTTGTTCATATACGAATGAAGAGTATGCTCATCACTCCAGCTGGAGTGCTTTACGACGAGCGCTTGCAATGCTGCCTTCGCTGAGTCTGCGGACATTCGTGACCGAGGGATGTGCTCGTGACATACCTCCTCGAAATCACCTTCCCTGTAACGCCTTACGTAAAAGCAGCGATGAGATTTATCTAGCGCCTCACACACCATAAACCCGGAGTACATGGTCCCCTCGCTTGTTAACGCCCGGCTCACGCGCCGGTTTGGAGCTGCGAAGCAGCGGAAAACCGGTCGCCGTGCAGCCGATTGTTAAAGCATTTTCGCAGCGTGGTAAGGAGCATGGCCTCTTTCTCCGGAGTGCCAACCCCTGTATCAGTTGGATACTGTGACCACTCATCGGTCTTCGAGTACCCCCGGCGCAGGTAAAATTCCACAAGTTCTGTACGGGCGGCGATAACCACCAATACGCCAACCTGCGCATTAAATTTCTGAACCGCCAGTTCTTCCGCATGCGCCAGCAACAGCTTACCGATACCCGACGTTTGGAGCGAAGGATCAACCGCAAGCATGCCAATGTGGGCAACCCGGTCAGTTACCTCAACCTGTACGCAGCCGACCAAGCCTCGCTCATTGTTTCCTACCAATACAGTACCGGACTGGATAGCCGTGGTTACCTTCCCCTGATCTATTCGATCTCCGCTGACCAAGGCTGATTCATGTGTCCAACCTTCCGACCCAGCTTCTGGACGATAAGCCCGGTTTACCAGCTTCGTCACCGCTTCTACATCGGTTAACTCAGCTTTCCTGATGTGAACTTGAGGCATGCTCGTCCTTTAGCTTTAACAGCTGTATTCATTAGAAACGTCGACATAACGCTGGTCCGACTTAATGCCCGGCCGGGTTTGTCGAGTCGGGATTGAAAGATTATTCACATCAATGGGTTACTTGGCCAGTTGAAATAGTACCCAGCTGGCAAATGTAGATGCTTCTACATAATCCAGGGTGATGTTATTGAGATATCGCCCAACCAACTCCCTTAAATATCCAATAGTTACATCACTGTCCGAGCCGTATTACAGCAGCTTCAGCCGGTTGCCGGTGAAAAGCTGCCCAGGCGGATCCAGACTTTTCCCTTTCCACTCCGGAGCCAATCATGGATGACATACCTTCAGCCCTGCCCGCAAAGCCGCCGCGGCTTATGGACCAGTTCAGAACATGGATGCGTGCACAGAACTACCGCTATACCACCGAGCAGACTTATGTGCATTGGGTGCTGGCCTATATTCGCTTCCATGGCCGCAGGCATCCCAGAGAGATGGGCACACCAGAGATCGAGGCATTCCTTACTCACCTCAGCGCGCGACGGAACTGCAGCACTGCTACGCAAAAGATCGCCCTGAACGCATTGAACTGCTTTTACAGGAAGTTCCTCAAGATTGACTATCCTGATCTTGCTTTCAGGAAGTCTGCAAAGCCTGCGAGGGTTCCCGTCGTCTTCACTGACACCGAGGCGCGCGCGCTGATCGACCAGCTGAAGGATCCTTATCGCTTGATGGCCGAGATCATGTACGGGACCGGCCTCAGGGTGTCTGAAATGCTACGGCTTCGGATAAAGGATATTGATTTTGGTCAGCGCCAGATCATTGTTCGCGAGGGGAAAGGTGGTAAGGATCGAGTGACCATGCTGCCGGACTCCCTGAGCGAACGCATTCAGGTACAGATCCATATTGCCGAGAAATACTACGAGATGGATCGCAAGCAAGGCATTGGGCCGGCCTGGATGCCCTTTGCATTGGCCCGGAAATATTCAGGCGAGGCCAGTCAGCTTGGCTGGCAGTTTATCTTCCCTTCAAAGGAGCCTGCCGTAGACCCGCAAACAGGCATAGTCCGGCGACACCACCATCACCCGGACACTATCCGCAAAAAAATTAAAGCTGCCAGACAACAGTGCGGCATCACCAAACTGTGCGGCCCGCACACCTTCCGCCACTCCTTCGCCACCCGCCTTCTGGAAGCTGGCTACGACATCCGCACGGTGCAGGAATTGCTGGGCCACTCTGATGTGAGTACCACACAGCGCTATCTGCATGTGATGAATCGCGGCGGTCTGGGAGTCATCAGCCCGGTGGATCGACTGTAGGAGCGGCTGATCAGCCGCGAAAACGCTTCGCCGTCGATCGACGGCTCCTACAGTTAGATCCCGCATCCACCCGAGTAGCTGATCAGATCTCCCGCGTCTCGCGGAAGCGGATTTCCGGGTGGCGTTCATGGGCCAGTTGCAGGTTGACGCGGGTCGGGGCCAGGTAGGTGAGGAAGCCGGCGCCGTCGACGGCCAGGTTCTCGTAGGCCTTGTCGCGGAATTTATCCAGCTCGCGCTCGGTGTCGGCGCTGGCCCAGCGGGCGGTGGCGACGCTGATTACGTCGTAGGCACATTCCACGCCGTATTCGTGTTTCAGGCGGTGGGCCACCACGTCGAACTGCAGTGAGCCGACGGCGCCCAGAATCACGTCGTTGTTTTTCAGCGGGAAAAACACCTGCACGGCGCCCTCTTCCGACAGCTGGGTCAGGCCCTTGTGCAGCTGTTTCGATTTCAGCGGGTCGCGCAGCACCACGCGGCGGAACAGTTCCGGGGCGAAGAACGGGATGCCGGTGAAGCGCAGCTTTTCGCCTTCAGTGAAGGTGTCGCCGATCTGGATGGTGCCGTGGTTGTGCAGGCCGATGATGTCGCCGGCAAAGGCTTCTTCGATGTTCTCGCGCTCGCCGGCCAGAAAGGTCAGCGCGTCGGCGATGCGCACGTCCTTGCCGGTACGGCACTGCAGCAGCTTGATGCCCTTTTCATATCTGCCGGAGCAGATCCGCATAAAAGCAATGCGGTCGCGGTGTCTCGGGTCCATGTTGGCCTGGATCTTGAACACGAAGCCGCTGAATTTCGGCTCATCGGCGGTGACGGTGCGTTCTTCTGCCGGACGCGGCAGCGGTGATGGTGCCCACTGCACCAGACCATCGAGCAGGTGATCTACGCCGAAGTTGCCCAGCGCGGTGCCGAAGAATACCGGTGTGAGCTTGCCGGCGCGGAACGCTTCCAGATCAAATTCGTGGCTGGCGCCTTGCACCAGTTCCAGCGTTTCGCGCAGTTCATCGGCGTAGCTGCCAACAGCCTTGTCCAGTTCCGGATTGTTCAGGCCGGCAATGGCACGCACTGGCTGAATGGTGTGGCCCTGCCCGCTTTGATACAGCACGGCGGTGTCGGTGAGCAGGTTGTAGACGCCCTTGAAGTTCTTGCCCATGCCGATCGGCCAGGTGACCGGGCTGCACTGGATGCCGAGCACTTCCTCGACTTCGTCCATCACTTCGATCGGGTCGCGCACTTCGCGGTCGAGCTTGTTAATAAAGGTGAGGATCGGGGTGTCGCGCAGGCGGCACACTTCCATCAGCTTGATGGTCCGCTCTTCCACGCCCTTGGCGCAGTCGATCACCATCAGCGCCGAGTCCACTGCGGTCAGGGTGCGGTAGGTGTCTTCCGAGAAGTCGGCGTGGCCGGGGGTGTCGAGCAGGTTGACCATGGCGCCCTTGTAGGGGAACTGCATCACCGAGGTGGTCACCGAGATGCCCCGCTCCTTCTCCATCTCCATCCAGTCGGAGGTGGCGTGCTTGCCGGATTTCTTGCCCTTCACGGTGCCCGCCATCTGGATCAGGTTACCGTACAGCAGCAGCTTTTCGGTAATGGTGGTTTTACCGGCGTCCGGGTGGGAGATGATGGCGAAGGTGCGCCGTTTGCGGATCTGCTCAAGCGGGTTCATGGCTCTCGGGCTGGGGTCGGCAATAAAGGGCGGCAGTATAGCGATTTCGCGGGGCCACTGCTCCCCCGCAGGAGCGGCTGATCAGCCGCGAAAGACTTTCGCCGTCGGTCGACGGCTCCTACGGGTTCAGGGGTGGCAAGCGCCGCCGATTTTCGGTCCAATGGAGCCCGCGCAGGGAGCGGGCCAACTGATAACATAACAACCGGGACAGGCAGTACACATGACCATTGCCCTGCATTTTGATCAGGTCATCAGCATCGATCTCGACGCCGCCTGGCAGTCGTTACATGAAGACCTGTGCCGGCTGCATGCCGGCCTGCCCAATGTTCGTCATATCCGTGAGCTGGATCGTCGCGATACCGGGGCCACGCCGGCGCAGATCGATTATGCCTGGGGTATTGAGCAGACTGCGGTGCCGGCGGTAGCGCGGCCGTTTCTGCGTAATCTGCTCGACGAGGTGCGCTCCGACACTCGCTGGCACCATAACGATCGCCGGGTCGAGTTCCTGTTCTATAGTGAGGGCCTGCGCGAGCTGTTCAGCTGCCGTGGATGTTTCCTGCTGGCCGATCAAGGCCAGCACACCCGCATGCAGATTATTGCCGAGCTGGATGTCACCCCGCATGAACTGCCCGGCGTGCCGAAGCTGTTATCACGCACCATCATGCCGGCGGTTGAGCGGGTGGTGCGTGATGTGATCAGCCCGTCGCTGGAGGCGCTGCCAGTGGCGCTGCAGAACCTGAGCAAAGATTCCCCGTAACTCGCCCCACTGCAGGAGCCGCCGAGCGACGGCGAAAACCGTTCGCGGCCGATCGGCCGCTCCTACAGGTTTTGCTTCCGCAGGAGCCGTCGAGCGACGGCGATATTTTCAAAACCTTTCGCGGCTGGTCAGCCGCTCCTACAGGTTTGACTTCCGTAGGAGCCGCCGAGCGACGGCGATATTTTCAAAACCTTTCGCGGCTGGTCAGCCGCTCCTACAAGGTGGACAGGTCCAGCATCATCAGCACGGCGTTTTCGCGGCCGTCACGGGTGCGGTAATAATGCTTGCGCTGGCCGATGTTCTGGAAACCGAGGTGTTGATACAGCGTCTGGGCACCGACATTGCTTTCCCGCACTTCCAGATAGAGATAGCGCAGTGCCCTTGCCTGATATTCGGGAATAATTTCCTTCAGCACTGCCCAGGCGATACCGCGGCGCTGCATGGCGGGCGCCACGGCAATATTCAGCAGGTGCGCTTCATCGAGCACGGAGGACAGCACGACAAAACCGATCACGACGTTGTCGCGTTCCACCACCCGGCAGTCGTAATGGGAACTGAAACAGTCACGAAATACCTGCGCCGACCAGGGTGTCGGCTGGGTGGCGTCTTCAATCGCCACCACATCTGGCAGGTCGGCTTCGGTCATGGGCCGCAGCAGGCAGCCGGCGTGCAACGTTCTCATGCAAACCCGTGCGTCACCATGGCCTGCCAGCTGGTGCGTTTGTGACCGGCGGGGTCGGCAAGCATTTCCGTCAGGGTACTGACCGGCAGGATGGTGATCTGCTCACGCATCACCGGCTGATAGCGCTCACTGCCGAACAGTGCCTGTACGGTAGCCTCACTGGCACACAGCAATAATTTTGCCGTGGTGTTGCGACCAAGCAGGCGACGCAGGAACAGGTCGAACATCGGCCGGGCAATCTCGGCGGTCATCGGTTTGCCGGCGGTGGCGCCGCAGACCAGACGCTTGGGATCGCTTTGTACGCTGCCATCAAACAGTTTCAGCAGCGCTGCCAGCTGTTGCTGCTCTTCCCGTGTCAGGCCGGGGGCATCCGCTTGCTGTTGTTCCACCCACAGATGCACTTCGCTGCCGCGATGGGCCTGCAGGGTAAAGGTCAGTGACCTTGTCTGCTCAACAACTGTCTGCTCAACAACTGTCTGCTCAACCGGCGCAGAAGCAGCAGCCGGGCTGTCCGCTTTTTTCACGGTTGTCGGTGCGACAACCTGGCCGGCTGCGGTGTCCGCCAGCAACGCCGACAGGTCCGGTGCGGCAGTCGTCTCAGCAGCAGTGGCTGCAAACTCATCGTCAATCTCATCGTCGCCGCCGGCATCACGCAGCGGTGACGGCGCCGCGCCGGGCAGCGCGGTCACCGCCACCCAGGGGGTGAACCCCATCAGCTTCAGATAACGCTGTCGCAATCGTTCGTTCATCACTCAGACATCCGCCGCCTGCGGATGAGCGCGCGGCACACCGGCAGCAAAATGATTCAGGGCATCCAGATAGGCCTTGGCTGAAGCAGTAATAATATCGGTATCAGCACCATGGCCATTGACGATACGCCCGCCCCGTTCCAGCCGCACGGTGACTTCACCCTGACTGTCAGTGCCGGAAGTAATGGCGTTGACCGAATACAGCTGCAGCGAGGCATCGCTTTTCGCAATCTGCTCGATGGCGCGGAAGGTGGCATCCACCGGGCCGGCACCTTCGGATCTGGCTTCCACTTCGCTGCCGTCGACGTTCAGCACCACCCGCGCTTCCGGGGTTTCGCCGGTTTTCGAAGCGGCTTCCAGCAGCACCAGCTTGAAACGCTCTTCCTCGGCGGCGCGCTGAACATCGCTGACCAGCGCCTGCAGATCTTCGTCAAACACTTCGTGTTTTTTATCGGCGAGATCCTTGAAGCGCTGGAAGGTATCGTTCAGCGCTTCATTGGTATCAAAACTAATGCCGAGTTCTTCCAGCCGGGCACGGAATGCGGCGCGGCCGGAATGCTTGCCGAGCACCATCCGGTTGGTGTGCCAGCCAACATCCTCGGCGCGCATGATTTCGTAGGTTTCCCGGTGCTTGAGCACGCCATCCTGATGAATGCCGGATTCGTGGGCGAAAGCATTGGCGCCGACGATGGCCTTGTTCGGCTGCACCGGAAATCCGGTGATGGTCGACACCAGCCGTGACGCCGGGACGATGCCGGTGGCGTCGATGCCGGTTTCCACCGGGAACAGATCGCCGCGGGTGCGCACCGCCATAACGATTTCTTCCAGCGAGGCATTGCCGGCACGCTCGCCCAGACCATTGATGGTGCACTCCACCTGACGGGCGCCGTTCAGCACCGCCGCCAGTGAGTTGGCCACAGCGAGGCCGAGATCGTTATGGCAGTGCACCGAGAACACCGCCTTGTGGCTGTTCGGAATGCGCTCGATCAGCTGGCCGATGGTGTGACCGAACTGCTCGGGAATGGCGTAGCCGACGGTGTCGGGAATATTGATGGTGCGGGCGCCGGCATTGATGACCTGCTCGATAATCCGGCAGAGAAAATCGATTTCCGAGCGGCCGGCATCCTCGCAGGAGAATTCAACATCGGCACACAGGTTGCGGGCGTATTTCACTGCCTTCACCGCCGCTTCGATCACTTCGTCCGGCTGCATCCGCAGCTTGTGCTGCATATGGATCGGGCTGGTGGCAATAAAGGTATGGATGCGACCACTGGCGGCATTTTTCAGCGCTTCACCGGCGCGGTCGATATCCGCTTCCTTGGCCCGGGCCAGTGAGCAGACGGTGGAATCCTTGATGGTCTCGGCAATCGCTTTCACCGATTCAAAATCGCCCTGACTGGCCACCGCAAAGCCGGCCTCGATGACATCGACTTTCATCCGCTCCAGCGCCCGGGCGATGCGCAGTTTCTCATCCCGGTCCATGGTGGCGCCGGGGCTCTGCTCGCCGTCGCGCAGGGTGGTATCGAATATGATCAGGCGATCCTTGTTCATGGATATCTCCGCAATTCGGGGGCCGGCCACCGGGGCCGGCGAATGCTGCGAGTCTAGCAGAGTCAGCCCAGTCCCAGCAGGCGAATCAGGCTGGCCTGCAGGGCCTCGGCCGCTGCCCGGCCGCTGATATCCTCGGCCAGGCGGATCTTGCGGCCCTGCTCCACCGCGACAAGATGCAGGTACTCGGTATGCCGGCGGCCATCGTTGCTTTTTACCCCGGCGGTCAGAACCAGCTGGTCGGCCCGGCCAAGCGCCATGCTCCGCCGCCACAGCGGCAGGCCGAACCAGCGCCGCACGGTGCGCACCCGCCCAGCGCGAATTTCCGTGGTCAGCGAGCGGCCCACGGTAAACAAACCGCCCAGCGCCATCGGGTAGCCGAACAACGAGAACACCACCGCCATCAGCCAGAGCATGCCGCCCTCCTCCAGCGCCTTCCAGCTGAGAAACGCCGCCGCCCCGGCAAACACCACGCCGAACAGAAACAGGGTCAGCTTCATGCCCATATGCAACCCGAATGGAGAGTGCAGGCGGACACCGTCACCGAGCTGGGTCAGCTCGATCTGGCTGCCGGCGGATTCCAGCGCGCGGATTTTTGCCTGTGCCGTTTGCTGCTCGATATGCCGGGCCGGCATGCTGATCGCTGAACGTGCCGCCCCCTTCGCCACCGGCAGCTCGTAGGTGCGTTCCAGCTTCACCGGTTTCTCCGGGCCGGACAACAACAGCCGCCAGAGATGATAGTCGTTGCTGGATTCCTCACTCTCCGGCAGATGATCCGGCGGGGTAAAGACAAAGCGCAACTCGGTGCCCTCGGCGCAGGCCTCGGCAAATGGCACCAGCTCCTGCTGCCAGACCAGCGACTCACTCCGGCTGCGATTCTTGCCAGTGCCAGTGACCTTCGAACGCAGGCACTGCAGGGTCAGCTGATACGGATTCTCCATCCGCCACGGCAGGCGCAAACGAATTCTGCCGCCGATATCACCGCCCACCTGTCCCGGTGACGGATCCATTTCCACGGGTAGCGGGCCATAGTGGCGCCAGTTGCGAAAGGCACGGATACCAAGCCAGATAATCCAGCTACCCGCCAGCGGAAACAGCAGTACAAACAGGATCGGATAATTGCCCTTGCGCAACTCCGCCGGCAGTTCCGCCAGCGCCGGTAACGGCATCAACAGAAACAGGGAACCAAACACCCACCAGACCCAGTAGCTGTTTTTTTCGCTGGAGTAGATCGGTGTGGCCAGCCCGGTTGCCGACATCACTTTGGCCCTCGAACGCCGCCCGCCGAACACCATCATGGCGCCGCCAATACCGGCAAAAATGATGCCGAACATACTGCTGAAGAGCAGCTTCTTCCAGCGCAGCTCACGCACCAGAAAGGCCTGATGTGGATCCGCCGGATTGACCCAGGCGGTCAGTTCACCGCGCTGCTGACGGCTCCGTATCCGCGACACGATATTACGGTGATCCTTGCCAATGTTATCGCTGCTGGTGTCGTAACTGATGCGACTGTTTTGATAACGCTGGCCGGAGAAGTTGTAGGAGTAACTGCCGACAATCCGGTAAGTAGTGGAGTCCGAACCCCGCGAGCTGGCCACATCAATGTTATGCAGCGTTGCCGGCACCTGCGTCCAGTTGCCACTGAGCCAGTGCAGCCGCAGGGTATCCAGTGGACTGAGTACCAGCACCGCAAGGCCCGCCGCAAGAAACGGCAGGCCAAAAAGCATTACGCCCCAACTGCGCCCGTTTTCGACTTTCTTTCCTGCCACCACCACACTCCCCCGAGCATTGCCCCTACCAGTGAACCGTACAGATGCGCATTGACATACACTGCCCCGCCGATGGTATCGAGCAGATAATTGATGTTGTAATCCGGCTGCTGTTCCCAGGTCAGGCGAGCTATCACGACCGCCAGCAACAAACCATGCAGTTTCGGATGGCCACTGAAGCCGGCCAGCAGACACATCACCAGCAATCCGTGCAGAATACCGGACAGGCCCACATAACCCTCAAGGTCGGTGTCGATAAACCAGAACGCCGCGCTGACCAGTGGAATCGACACCAGCAGCCATACCCATAACCGCCGCCGGGTCAGCAGATCCGGAAAGAAAAACCAGCAGAGCAGAAAACCGCTGAGGTTGAGCAGCGTGTGCCAAAGGTTCATGTGGACCAGATGGCCGCTGGCCAGGCGCCAGAGCTGACCATCTGCGATGGCTTCACGGCTGTACTCCAGCCAGGGGTTAACACTTTCGTGCAACAGCCCCAGCACCAGCATCAGCAGGGTCAGGGCAAGAATATGCCAGCGCAGGGCCGGATCAGCAGTTTGCATGGTTCAATCCATGGTCAGTGAAGCTGGCAACCCCCGGTTGACCAAGTAGTCCATCGGACTGGTCCCGGCGGCGAATGTCACAATGCCAGTAGTATGTACACTTGTGCACCTCGGCTTCGGCCGGGTATGGAGTTTATCTCCGTGATAGCTCTCCCGAGCAAAAATTCATCGGCGCCTTATGGCGCCGTTTTTTTTAAGGAAAAACTGTGCAAGCGGTCCGGTCAAGGAGAAATACGGATAGCATACAAAACATCATAACTTTACCGACCTGCCATGCGCCTGCGAACCCGTGTCTTTATTACCCTGTTGTCAGTCAGCGTGGTGCTGGTGCTGACCATGGCCGGCCTGTTCCAGTTCGGTTTCGAGCGCGGCCTGGACCGCTTTCTGAACGAACGCCGCCAGGCCCTGCTCAGCGAAATTGCCACCGACCTGTCCGGCTATTACAGCGAACGCGGCAATTTTGATGACATCGGCCTGCGCCTGCTGATCTGGGCCGAGGAAGATGACCGCAACCGGGTGCCCAACGATCTGGTCCTGCTCGATGCCGAGCGCATGCCGCTGTTCGGCCCGGAGCTGCCGGAGGAGGCACTGGTACTGTATCCGGTAGAAGTCTCTGCCGAGCTGGTCGGCTGGGTTGGCGTACCCGGTGCCAGCCGCCACCGGGATCGCCTGGCCCGTAATTTCCGTGATAGCCAGATCGAGACCCTGATCCGGATTATTCTGCCGGCCCTGCTGCTGGCGCTGATCGGCACCTGGTGGCTGTCACGTCAATTATTGCTACCGATTGAGCAGAGCGCCGCGCTGGCGCGACGACTCAGTGACGGCGAATACCAGGCCCGCTTGCCGGAACAACGCGACGACGAGCTTGGCGAGCTGATCCGCAGTATGAACCGGCTGGCCCACTCACTGGCGGAATCGAGCACCGCGCGGGAGCGCTGGCTGGCAGATATCTCCCACGAACTGCGTACCCCGGTGGCGGTGCTGCAGGGCGAGCTTGAGGCACTGGTCGATGGCGTCCGCGATGCCGACCCGGCCCGCCTCGCCTCATTGCATCAGGAGGTGCTGCACCTGCGCCGGTTGCTCGATGACCTGCATGACCTCGCTCTGGCAGACGCCGGCGCGCTACGCTACCGGTTTACCCGCCTTGACCTGAAAGCATTGCTGGAAGACGCCCTGCAGGCCATGAGCGGTCGCCTTGCCGATCACGCTCTGATGGTCTCGCTGCAAGTGGCTGCAGGGGCGCTGATCATTGAAGGTGATGCCACCCGCCTGCGCCAGTTGATCGATAACCTGCTTGATAACAGCATCAAGTACACCGACCGCGGCGGCCGGATTGAGATCACCCTGGAAAAAGCTGCCAGAGGCATACGCCTTGCCATTGCCGATAGCGCCCCCGGCGTTGCTGAACAGAATCACGAGAAGCTGTTCGAGCGATTGTTCCGGGTGGAGAGCTCGCGTAACCGGGCACTGGGCGGCGCCGGTCTTGGCCTGGCCCTGTGCCGTCGCATCGCCGAGGCCCATGGTGGCAACATTACCGCAACCGGATCGCCTCTTGGCGGTCTGCTGATTACTGTTAGCCTGAATGAGTTCGCATGACCCGGATCCTGATTATTGAAGACGAGGAAAAACTGGCCAGTCTGTTGGCGGATTACTGCCGTCATGCCGGCTTTACTGCCAGTGTTTGCCTGCGCGGCGCCGAGGGCCTTGCCCATCTGCAGGAACAGGGCGCGGATGCGGTGCTGCTTGATCTGATGTTGCCCGATGGTGACGGACTGGAAATCTGCAAGGCGATCCGCCGCAACTCCAACGTGCCGATCCTGATTACCAGCGCCCGGGTCGATGAGCTCGACCGGCTGCTCGGTCTGGAGCTTGGCGCTGATGACTATATCTGCAAGCCGTTCAGCCCGCGCGAAGTCATTGCCCGGGTCAAGGCGGTGCTGCGCCGCCTGCAACAACCGAGTGCAAGCGAAAGTGGTTTGCAACTGGATGCCGACCGCCTGACTCTGGCCTTCCGGGGCGAAAGCCTGTCACTGACCGCCGTTGAATTTGCCCTGATGCAAACGCTGGCGGATCACCCCGGCTATATCCGCTCACGCCAGCAACTGATGGACCGCATCTACACCGACCACCGCATTGTCAGTGACCGGACTATCGACAGCCATGTGAAAAAGCTGCGGCAGAAACTGGCCGAGCGGTTTCCGGACATCCAGTTCATTGATTCGGTTTACGGCGCCGGCTACCGGCTCGGCAGCCTGACCAGCGCAGCGACTGACTGAATATGCCTGATCGCTGCACATTCGTTGCATATTCCGGCGGCAGTATGCACCTGTACCGAACATCTAACGGGAGACATGACATGAAGAAACTACTGCTAGCCCTGCTTGTTGCCGCGCCCCTCGCTGCCACCGCCGCCCCCGGCCCGGACGGCGACAAATTTCAGCAGCATTACCTGAAGCATCTGGAAAAACGTCTCGACCTGAGTGACGCCCAGAAACAGCAAATCAACCAGATCTTTACCGAGCATCGCCAGCAAATGGAAGGCCTGCGCGAATCCACCCAGAGCAAGGTTGATGCCGTGCTGACCGAAGAGCAGCGCGCCGAGATGGCCAAGCTGCGCGATGAACGCAAGGAAAAATGGCAGGAGCGCAAAGAGGAACACAAAGGCAAGATGCGCGACAAGTAACACCGCCTCCCCGTAGGAGCGGCCGATCGGCCGCGAAATCTTTTATCAGGATATTTTGCCGTCGATTGACGGCAAAAAAATCGCGGCCGATCGGCCGCTCCTACCAGGCAGCCCTTGATTATCCCTATAACAGCGCCCTGCGCATATCGGTCAGCAGCTGATTCAAATAAGTAATGAACCGGGCCGCATCAGCGCCGTCAATCACCCGATGGTCATAGGACAGTGACAGCGGCAACATCAGCCGCGGCTCGAATTCCTTGCCATTCCAGCGTGGGGCCATCTCCGATTTGCTGACCCCGAGAATCGCCACCTCCGGCCAGTTAACAATCGGCGTGAACGCCGTGCCGCCAATACCACCCAGTGACGAAATACTGAAAGTGCCACCCTGCATGTCCGCCGGGGTGAGCTTGCGGTTGCGCGCTTTGGCCGCCAGCTCAGAGACTTCCGCAGCGATCTGCACAATGCCTTTCTTGTCGGCGTCACGCAGCACCGGCACCATCAGGCCATTTTCTGTTTCCACCGCCACGCCGATATGCACGTAGTGCTTTTCAATCAATGCCTCGCCATCAACGGTCATGGAACTGTTGAAGCGCGGGAACTTCGCCAGCGCCACGGCGCAGGCGCGCACCAGAAACGCCAGCATGGTGAGCTTGACCCCTTCACTTTTCAGGCGCTGGTTTTCACTTTGCCGGAAGGCTTCCAGCTCGGTGATATCCGCTTCGTCATGCTGGGTAACATGCGGAATCGTTACCCAGCTGCGATGCAGGTTGGCCGCCGACACCTTGCGCAGCTTGTTCAGTTCGACCCGCTCCACCGGCCCGAAGCGACTGAAATCAATCTCCGGCAATGCCGGCAATCCACTCACACCGCCACTGCCGACACCCGGCTCGGCAAGGCGCTGCCTGACCCAGCCGTGCACATCCTCCTGCAGTACCCGGCCACGTGGCCCGGTACCTTTTACAGCAGCAACATCGACGCCCATTTCCCGGCACAGCTTGCGCACCGCCGGGCCGGCATGGGCCGGCGGTGCGTTTGCTTCAGGCTGTGGCGGCGCAGAGGATGCTGACGTCGGCACCGATTTTGCCGACTGCTTCACCTCGGCAGGTTGCGCTTCAACTTCGGGCTCCGGCGGCTCTGCACCATCGGCCTTGCCTTCCGGCTGCTTGCTCGCCGCCGGCTTTTGTTCTGCCGGCTTCTCTGCAGCAGGACTGCCTTCGGACGCCACCGCATCAGCCGTCGTTTCCAGCTCCAGCAGCGGATCCCCCTGCTTGACCCGGTCACCGGTTGTCACCAGCACCTTTTTCACGGTGCCAGCCTTCGGTGACGGCACTTCAACAGTGGCCTTGTCCGATTCCAGCACCACGATGGTGGTTTCTTCGGCCAGCTGGTCTCCCGCCTTCACCGATACTTCAATCACGTCCACGGCGTCATCGCTGCCGATATCCGGCACGCGCACGATTTCCATGCTCATGCTGTTCTCCTCAATGCAGCGGCGGGTAGGGTTTATCGGTATCAATGCCGAATTTTTTCATCGCGGCGACGACCTGCCTGGCCTCGATCTGTCCCTCATCGGCCAGCGCCTTCAACGCTGCCAGCACAATAAAGTGTCGGTCCACCTCGAAGAAGCGCCGCAGTTGCTGACGCGAGTCGCTGCGACCAAAGCCATCCGTGCCCAGCACCACATAGCGCTGACTGATCCAGGGCCGGATCAGATCGCCCTGCAGCTTCATATGGTCGGTGGCGGCAATGACCGGGCCGGATGCCTTGGCCAGGCACTCCTGTACCCAGCAGGTCTTTGCCGCCTTGCCAGCGTGCAGCAGGTTTTCCCGATCGGTTTTCAGACCATCGCGACGCAACTCGGTAAAGCTGGTGACACTCCAGATATCGGCGGCAACATTAAAATCCTGCTGCAAAATTTCCGCCGCTGCTTCCACCTCGCGAAGAATAGTGCCACTGCCGAGCAGCTGCACGCGCAGTTTCGTTTTTGCTTTACCATCGACTTTCTTCAACTGGTACATACCGCGCAAAATGCCCTGCTCTGCGCCCTTCGGCATCACCCCGTGAACATAGTTTTCGTTCATCAGGGTCAGGTAATAGAACACATTCTCCTGCTCGCCATACATACGCCGCAAGCCATCTTGCAGAATTACCGCCAGCTCATAGGCGTAGGTCGGGTCATAGCCGATACAGTTCGGAATGGTGCTGGCCAGCAGATGGCTGTGGCCATCCTGATGCTGCAGTCCTTCACCGTTCAGCGTCGTGCGCCCGGCCGTAGCGCCGAGCAGAAAACCCTTGGCCTGACTGTCACCCGCGGCCCAGGCCAGATCACCAATGCGCTGGAAGCCGAACATGGAATAGTAGATGTAGAATGGGATCATCGGCTTGTCGTGCACCGAGTAACTGGTGCCGGCGGCAATCCAGGCTGACATGGCGCCGGCTTCATTGATGCCCTCCTCAAGGATCCGACCCTTTCTGTCCTCGCGGTAATACATCACCTGACCGGCGTCTTCCGGCTGGTATTTCTGTCCTTCGGAGGAATAGATGCCGAGCTGGCGGAACATGCCTTCCATGCCGAAGGTGCGTGCTTCATCCGGCACAATCGGCACCACCCGGTCGCCAATGCCCGGCTGCTTGATCAGCGTCGACAGCATCCGGACAAATGCCATGGTGGTGGAAATTTCCCGCTCGCCACTGCCTTCCTTGAGGAACTGCTCGAATACCGACAACGGCGGCACTTTTAACTGCTCGGAAGAAGTCCGGCGCCGCGCCGGCAGAACCCCGCCGCCCAGCTCGGCACGACGCTCGCGCATATAGCGCATCTCCGGGCTGTCTTCCGCCGGCCGGTAGAACGGCACATCTTCAAGCTGTTTGTCGGTAAAGGGCATGTTGAAACGGTCGCGGAAATCCTTCAGCGATTCCAGATCCAGCTTCTTCATCTGGTGCGCCTTGTTCACCGCTTCGCCGGCGCCGGTGGCATAACCCTTGATGGTTTTCGCCAGAATCACCGTCGGCCGGCCGGTGGTATGCACCGCTTCATGGTAGGCCGCATAAACCTTGAACGGATCATGACCGCCACGATTGAGGTCGTAGATTTCCTCGTCGCTCAGATGGGCGACCATTTCCTTCAGCTCCGGATATTTGCCGAAGAAATGCTCGCGGGTATAGGCGCCGCCGTTTTTCTTGTAGGCCTGATATTCACCGTCAACACACTCATCCATGCGCCGCCGCAGCAAACCTTTTTCATCGCGTGCCAGCAGCGGGTCCCAGCGCCGGCCCCAGATCACCTTGATCACGTTCCAGCCGGCGCCGCGGAACTGGCCTTCCAGTTCCTGAATGATCTTGCCGTTGCCGCGCACCGGCCCGTCGAGGCGCTGCAGGTTGCAGTTGACGACAAAAATCAGGTTATCGAGTTTTTCCCGACCGGCCAGCGAGATCGCGCCGAGCGATTCCGGCTCATCCATTTCGCCGTCGCCGAGAAAGGCCCAGACCTTGCGCTGCTGGCTCGGGATCAGTTCCTGATTCTCCATGTATTTCATGAAGTGGGCCTGATAGATCGCCTGAATCGGCCCGAGCCCCATGGACACGGTGGGAAACTGCCAGAAATCCGGCATCAGCCAGGGATGCGGGTAGGACGACAAACCCTTGCCGGCGACTTCCCGGCGGAAATTATCCAGCTGTTCTTCACTGAGCCTGCCCTCAAGAAAGGCGCGGGCATAAATACCGGGCGCCGAATGACCCTGGTAATAAATCAGGTCGCCGCCAAACTCGTCTGTGGCCGCACGAAAAAAGTGATTGAAGCCAACGTCATACAGCGTCGCCGACGAAGCGAAGGTAGCGATATGACCGCCCAGCTCATCGTCGTTCATGTTGGCGCGCATCACCATCGCCAGGGCATTCCAGCGCACCAGCGAGCGGATACGGCGCTCCATGAACATATCCCCCGGCAACGGCTCTTCCCTGTCCGGGGCGATGGTATTCAGGTATGGGGTATGCAGATGCTGGCGACGAATACCGAGTTCGGTGGCGGTGTCGGTGAGGCGATCGAGTAACCAGCTGGCCCGCTGCGGGCCCTCGTGTTCAATGATGGAAGCTAGCGAGTCAAGCCACTCGCGGGTTTCCGCAGGGTCCTGATCGTCAAAGAAACTGCGCGTCATGGGCCTGTATCCTTGGTCGCGTGAAACAACTGGCCGGGGTCGCCGGCCTGTCGCAATCGTCAGCGGGGTGCGGGTAAACACTCCGTTTCCGAAGTATGGCGAGCGCTGCAACGGCCGGTCAAGGACGCACTGGTGAACAAAAATGTCAGATCAGCATGACCCACACCGCCGCCATGATCAGCCACAGGGCAAGACAGCGCAGCAACAGCGACTGCAGCGCCTCAAGCATATCAACACCGGCCTGCAGATCATCCGGGTCCGGTTCTTCGTCGAGATCCAGCGCCGCAATGGTGGCGTCCTCCAGCACCTGACGGTTGTCCTCCAGCTGCAGCATGCGGCCATCGACGGCATCCATGACCCGACGGAAATCCCCGGCCAGCGCCATGGCAATAATCAGCAGCCGTGACGGCAACCAGAGCATGGCAGCATCCACCACCACAGCAGCGCGATGGCCCGGCGCACCTTCACGCTGCGCCAGCCAGCGATTGGCGAGATACAGAAATGCCGCCCAGTAACCAAGCGTGATCAGAAAGAACACCGTGGCAAACAGATGACCACTGTCGCGGTGCAGAATGCGCAGCATCAATGCGGCAAAGTAACCGCTGTCGCCGGGTTTGCCCTCGGCGCCGAAGTGCTCACTGGCGAGCTGGCCGAGGTTGTCCGGATCATTCATCCGGCCGCGCACCAGCATGTCATCGAGATGGCGGAACTCGCTCTCCGGACCAAGCAGCGCCAGCAACAACACCGCACCGGCCAACCAGCCAATCAGCCCCCAGAACCAGCTGTGCAACACCAGCATCAGCCAGGCCAGCAACAGGGCCGGCACCGCCACCCGCAGTATCCACGCCGTCAGGTCGGCCATATCCGCGCCGATCCGCTCGCCGAGCCAGCCCTGCAGGCGGCCCATTTGCCCGCCCCCGGCCAGCCAGGACGGCCAGACCACATCCAGCCGGCGCAGGCCGAGCACTACCAGCAATACCAACAGCTTCATCGTCCCTCTCTCCCCTGTGGTACCGGTATTGCGGCAGCATTGTCTATGCGCTGCCAGTCAAATGCCGGCCCCGGATCGGTTTTACGCCCGGGTGCAATCTGATCATGCCCGGCCAACGCCTGCGGGGGAATCCCGTAGTGTTGCCGGAGCACGGCCACCAGCTCGTTCAATCGAGCATATTGAGCAGATGTGTAGGGATCATGATCGGTACCCTCAAGTTCGATGCCGAGGGAAAAATCATTGCAGTTATCACGGCCCTGCCAGTGCGAGCGGCCAGCATGCCAGGCGCGCCGGTCACAGGGCACGTACTGGACCAGCTCGCCATCGCGACGAATCAGGAAATGGGACGACACCTGCAGGCCGGCCACTTCGGCGAAATAGGGGTGGGCCGCGGGATCGAGCCGGTTACAGAAAAGTGCATCGATATGCGGGCCACCGAACTGGCCCGGCGGCAAACTGATGCCATGAATCACAATCAGGGAAATGTCGTCGGCAACCGGGCGTTCATTCTGGTTCGGCGACGGACAATGGCGGGCCTCAACGATCCAGTGATCCTTCAACGTCAACAACACAAGTCTCCGGGCCAATCAGCAACGCCCAAGTATCGGCACTTTACCGATCAAGGGAAAGGCCGAGCCCGGCTGATCAGGACTTTGCCACCTCGCCCTCATGCTCTAAGCTTCACCGCTTCGCCAGCCGCCATCAGGGATCTCGATGAACCAGCCGCAGCAAGTACTCGCTGACCTCTTGTCCCAGACATCCTCCATCGTCTGGGGCCCGGCCATGCTGCTGCTAATCGGCGGCACCGGGCTCTGGCTGACCCTGCGACTGGGGCTGATGCCGCTGCGCCGGCTCGGCTTCGGTTTTCGCCAGCTGTTCTCCGCCAGCCGTGGCGAGGGCACCATTGCCGGCTATGCGGCGCTGGCCACTGCCATGGCCGCCACCGTCGGCACCGGCAATATTGCCGGGGTCGCCACCGCCATCTATATGGGTGGCCCGGGGGCGCTGGTATGGATGTGGCTGATTGCCCTGGTCGGCATCACTACCAAATACAGCGAAGCCGTACTGGCCGTGCATTTTCGTCAGCAGGACAGCCACGGTCAGTTTATCGGCGGGCCGATGTACTACATCCGCAATGGCCTCGGCCCGCGCTTTCGCTGGCTTGCCACCCTGTTTGCCCTGTTCGGCATGCTGGCCGGGTTCGGTATCGGCAACGGTGTGCAGGCGCATTCGGTTGCCGATGGCCTGCATGACAGCTTCGGCCTCGACACCACTATCACCGGCCTGGTGATGGCGGTGATGGTGGCGCTGGTGATTCTCGGCGGCATCAAACGCATTGCCCATGTCGCCACCGCGCTGGTGCCGCTGATGGCGGTGGCCTATCTGCTCTGCGGCCTGATCGTACTGGCTGACCATGCCGCCGCGTTGCCGGCAGCGCTGGCCCGCTGTTTCTCCGACGCCTTTACCGGCAGCGCGGCCGGCGGCGGCTTTGCCGGTGCTACTGTCTGGGCGGCGATCCGCTTCGGTATCGCCCGCGGCATTTTCTCCAATGAAGCCGGTCTTGGCAGCACACCGATTGCCCACGCCTCGGCGACCACCGACCACCCCTGCCGGCAGGGCAGCATTGCCATGCTCGGCACCTTTATCGATACCATCATTATCTGCTCGATCACCGGCCTGGCCATTGTGGTCACCGGCGCCTTTGAATCCGGGCAGAGCGGCGCGCCGCTTTCCGCATTGGCGTTCAGCGCCACCTTCGGCAGCGCCGGCCAGACCATTGTCGTGATCGGTCTGGCCATCTTTGCCTTTACCACCCTGCTCGGCTGGAGCCTGTATGGTGAGCGCTGCGCCCAGTACCTGTTCGGCGAGCGCGCCGTGCTGCCGTTCCGTTTGTGCTGGATCCTGATGGTGCCGGTTGGTGCGGTCAGCAGCCTGTCACTGATCTGGGATCTGGCCGATATTCTCAACGCCCTGATGGCGGTGCCCAACCTGATCGCATTGCTGATCCTGAGCCCGCTTGTTGCCAAGCTGACCAAAGAGTTTTTTGCCCGTGAAAAAGCCTGACTTGTCTGCCCGTGAACTACCTGCGTATGTGATTGCTGACATTCCGAAACAGGTTCGTGCGGCGCTGGAGGAGGATATTGGCAGCGGCGACATTACCGCCCAGCTGATTCCGGCGGACGCACAAGCCGTTGCCACCGTCATTACCCGCGAGGATGCCGTGCTCTGCGGCACAGCCTGGGTCGACGAGGTGTTTCGGCAGCTCGGCAGTGACGTGCTGGTCGAATGGCACTTCTCCGATGGCGATCGGGTAGCGGCGAATGCGACCCTTTGCACCCTGCGAGGCAGCAGCCGGCACATCCTGACCGGCGAGCGGACTGCCCTGAACTTCCTGCAAACCCTGTCCGGCACCGCGACCACAGCGCAGTCGTATGCCGCTGCCGTCGCCGCTCGCGAGGTCACCATTCTCGACACCCGGAAAACACTGCCCGGGCTTCGCACGGCGCAGAAATACGCCGTGTTATGTGGCGGCTGCAGCAATCACCGCATTGGCCTTTACGACGCCTTTCTGATCAAGGAAAACCATATTGCAGCCTGCGGCTCTATCACCGCCGCCATCCAGCGAGCCCGCACTCTGGCGCCGGAGAAGCCGGTTATTGTCGAAGTCGAAACGGTGGAAGAGCTTGAGGAGGCCATTGCTGCCCGGCCGGACCAGATCATGCTTGACGAGTTTGATGCTGACGCACGCAGCAAGGCGCTGGCGGCGTATCAGGCAGGCATTACCGTGGAGATTTCCGGCTCCGTCACCGTCGACATACTCAGGAACATGGCAGAACAGGGATTCCCTGTTGCCGTGTCGTCCGGCGCTCTCACCAAACATCTGCGTAGCGTGGATCTTTCGCTGCGATTGCAAGCGTTGTCAGATTGACCGTCAGGTATCAGCCAGCCACCAAGTCATCCCCTCAACGGCATTCAGCGGGCGCATATTTTGCCGGCAGGGTACCGGTACCGACATTGCCGTAGTTGCGGCCACTTTGGACGGTGTCTGCCGCGCTGGCGCAGGCCCAGTCAACCGAACCGGTCAGAGTGTCGTCCGGCAGCTGCAACTGTACGTTAGGACACAACACAATGGTGTTGCCGTCCAGCCCGGTGGGAATACCATTGCCGGCGTTTGCTTCAAGCTCCATGGTCACACACCAGCTCGTCGTGCTGGCGCGCACATCGGCAACATACTTGCTGGATTTTTGCCCTGGCGGGGTATTGTTCAAGGCTGTGGCGAACGCTGTCATGGCATCAATGCCACCGGTCTGGAATGCCTCTCCCATCGACGCTTTGGCAGCACTGATCGCCACCATACCCTCACTAACCTTGGCACGAATGATGTAGTCCTGATACGCCGGCAGGGCAACGGCTGCGAGAATGCCAATAATGGCGACCACGATCATCAGCTCTATCAGGGTAAACCCTCGTTGCACGCTCAACATCACCCACCCCAATCACGTAGATTGACTGGCCAGAAAGCTGTCTTTTATCAGGGGAAAAAAAACCCCGCTCAGAGCGGGGTTTTTTTCAAGCAGCGGCGAGCCTTAGCGGCACTCGGCCGGAGCATACTTGGCGGGCAGCGAGCCGGTGCCAATGTTAGCAAAACCACGAGAAGTAGCGTTCAGGTTGCTGTTGGAAGAACAAGCCCAGTCTATTGCACCGACGGAATCGACTGTAGGAAGTAACAGCTGAACGTTCGGGCACAACACGACCGTACCACCATTCAGAGTGGTCGGAATACCGTTCTCCGGAGTAGCCTTGATCGTAACAGTAATACACCAAGCCGCATCGGCTTCTACGTTTGTCACATATTTGCTTTCCTTCTCCGCTATCGGGGTAGCGTTCAGGGCGTCGCCGTAGATCCCCATGGCACTAATGCCACCGACCTGAAATGCTTCACTCATGGAAGCCTTGGCAGAGCTGGCGGCAACCATACCCTCACTAACCTTGGCACGAATGATGTAGTCCTGATACGCCGGCAGTGCAACGGCGGCCAGAATACCGATGATCGCTACCACGATCATCAATTCGATAAGGGTGAAACCCTTTTGGATGTTCTTCATGATGTACTCTCCAGTCACGGTTTTGTAATTCTGGTTCGCCCCCCGACTGGAGAGCGTCCTGCGAACTGGAATGCAACTAGCGGGCCAACTTTGTCGCACTGCCGGCACAACCGCTAAATCTCAGGCGGGCGGTGACGCATCGTGGCGCTGATAGGGGGCTACCTGCTCCTCCATATGACAATTCCCGGCACCATAAGACAAAAATCGTCACCGCAGCTTTTACCTGAACAGACATGGCTAAGCTGCTGAATTGCATTCAGCTGCCGGGTAGCGTGGCCTCTGGATGTCATGTAGAGTCGAGCCATTAACCCGGCCGGGGGGCCGGGACCCCTGAGCCCGTCTCAGCCGCCGGCCCCTGTGCCTACAACCATAACAAGACTGACGTCCATGGCAGAGAACAGCGTAAATATTCCCCTGAGCGGTCTGGCGCGCCGGTTGGTGCGTGACGGGCTGCTGGAAGATGACAAGGCCCGAGACGCCATCGTCGGCGCCAAACGCGACAAGATCCCGCTGGTGGCTTATCTGGTTGAGCATGGCCTCGCCAGGGCGAGTGATGTAGCCCGCGCTACAGCTGAAGAGTTCGGCGACCCGCTAATTGATCTGGCGGCATTGTCTCCTGACAGCCTTCCAAAAGACCTCGTTGACAATAATTTGCTGGTCAAACATCGCGCCGTGCCGCTGTTCAAGCGTGGCGGACGACTGTTTATCGCGATGTCGGACCCGACCAACCTGCAGGCACTGGAGGAAATCCGCTTCAACACCGGCCTCAGCGTCGAAACCCTGATTGCCGAGGACAACAAACTCAAGGCCCTGCTCGACGCCATCATCAATGAAGCCGAGGGCAGCGCCTTCGATGACCTTGATTCGGACCTCGAAGACATTGATATCAGCAGCGGCGACGAGAAGAAAGATACCGACGACGGCAGCTCCGGTGCTGATGACGCGCCGATCGTCAAGTTCGTCAACAAGCTGTTGCTGGACGCCATCAAGATGGGCGCCTCAGACTTGCACTTCGAACCCTACGAGAAAACCTACCGGGTACGTTTCCGGCAGGACGGCATTCTGCGCGAAATCGCCAAACCGCCGATCAACACCGCCGGCAAGATCGCTGCCCGCCTCAAGATCATGGCCAAGCTGAACATCGCCGAGCGGCGGGTGCCACAGGACGGCCGGATCAAGATGAAGATCTCCAAGACCCGCTCGATTGATTTCCGGGTTAATACCTGTCCGACCCTGTGGGGCGAGAAAATCGTAATGCGGATTCTCGATGCAGAAAGCGCCAAGATGGGCATTGATGCGCTCGGTTATGAGGATTGGCAAAAAACCCTGTATATGGATGCGTTGTCGAAACCGCAGGGCATGATTCTGGTGACCGGCCCGACCGGCTCTGGTAAAACCGTATCGCTGTACACCGGGGTGAATATTCTTAACACCCCGGAGCGCAATATCTCCACTGCCGAAGACCCGGTGGAAATCAACCTTGAGGGCGTCAATCAGGTCAATGTTAACCCGTCCCAGGGCATGGACTTCTCCGCTGCGCTGAAAGCATTCCTGCGGCAAGACCCGGACGTCATTCTGGTCGGTGAGATCCGCGACCTGGAAACCGCCAGCATCGGCGTCAAGGCGGCGCAAACGGGCCATTTGGTATTATCAACGCTGCATACCAACAGCGCCCCGGAAACCCTGACCCGTCTGCGCAACATGGGTATTCCGTCATTCAATATTGCCACCTCGGTGATCCTGATTATTGCCCAGCGCCTTGCCCGTCGCCTGTGCGAGCACTGCAAGCAACCAGTCGAGGTGCCAAAAGCCTCGCTGCTTGAGATCGGTTTCACGGAAGAGGACATCAACACCGGCTTTACTGTCTACGGGCCCAAGGGTTGCGAAAAATGCAATAACGGCTACAAGGGCCGGGTCGGCATTTACGAAGTGGTCAAGATTACCGATGGCATCGCCCGTATCATCATGGAAGAAGGCAATTCCATTGAGATTGCTGACCAGTGCCGCAAGGAGGGGTTTAACGACCTGCACCGCTCCGGCCTGCTGAAAGCGATGAAAGGCGTTACCAGCCTCGAAGAAGTTAACCGCGTCACCTCTGGACACTGATCATGGCCAAAGCAGCGAAAGCCACGAAAACCAAAGCGCCGGAAAAAAACCATACCTTTCTTTATCAGGGCACCGATAAGAAAGGAGCAAAAGTTAAAGGCGAGATCAGCGGCAAAAATCCTGCGCTAGTCAAACTCGAGCTCAAGAAGCAGGGCATCAATGCCAAGTCCGTAAATCGTAAACTTGTGATCAATATTGGTGGCAAGAAGAAAATCACCACAATGGATGTCACTATCTTTACCAGACAAATGGCCACAATGATGAAGGCCGGGGTTCCCTTGGTGCAGTCATTTGAAATTGTGGCAGATGGCCTTGATAACCCGACCATGAAAGAGGTAGTACTGAGCATCAAATCCGAGGTGGAGGCTGGCAATAACTTCGCCGGCGCCCTGCGAAAGTATCCGCAGCACTTTGACGACCTGTTCTGCAGTCTGGTTGACTCAGGCGAGCAATCCGGTGCCCTGGAAACCATGCTTGAGCGTGTTGCCGTCTATAAGGAAAAGGCCGAGGCACTGCGGCTGAAGATAAAGAAAGCAATGAAATATCCGATATCGGTATTGGTCATTGCCGCCGTGGTAACGGGCATCTTGCTTGTAAAGGTAGTCCCGACATTCAAATCCCTGTTCGACGGCTTTGGCGCAGAATTACCAGCCTTTACCCTGTTTGTTCTGGCAATTTCAGACTGGGTCCAGGCCAAGGGTTTCCTGCTGGTAATATTTATCGCGGCCATCATCACCGGGTACAAAGAGGGCAGAAAACGCTCACCGGCATTCAATGCCCTGGCTGACCGCGTGACGCTTAAATTACCGATTGTCGGTGACATTGCCTACAAGGCGACTGTGGCGCGCTACTCCCGAACCCTGTCAACAACGTTTGCGGCGGGTGTTCCACTTATCGAAGCACTCGAATCCTGTGCTCAGGCAGCCGGCAACACTGTTTACCGCGACGCCATTCTGCGCATCCGGGACGACGTTTCGACAGGGCAGCAGTTACAGTTTGCCATGCGGGCTACAGGAATTTTTCCGAGCATGGCATTGCAGATGGTTGCTATTGGCGAAGAATCCGGCGCACTGGATGCCATGCTCGACAAGGTTGCCACCTACTTTGAAGCGGAAGTAGATAACGCTGTTGATGGCCTCACCTCGATGATGGAACCGATGATCATGTCATTCCTTGGTGTTGTTATCGGCGGGCTGATCATCGCCATGTACCTGCCAATTTTCCAGATTGGCGCGGTTGTCTGACAAATTCTATGGCCATTCTGACTTTGCTTGAGACCAGCCCGACTTTTCTGGTTGTACTGGTCTTCATTTTCGGCCTGCTGGTGGGCAGTTTTCTCAACGTGGTGATCTATCGCCTGCCGGTGATGATGGAGCGTGCCTGGCAACAGGAGGCTCGCTCGGTACTCTCACTTCCGGAAGCGCCAACGGCAGAACCTTTCAACCTGGCCACGCCAGCGTCCCGCTGCCCGAAATGCGGTCATGCCATTCGCTGGTATGAAAATATTCCGCTGCTCAGCTGGCTGATTCTGCGCGGGCGCTGCTCGTCCTGTGGTACCGGTATCAGCGTGCGCTATCCGCTGATTGAGCTTGGCGCCGGGCTGGTCGCTGCCGTCACCGCCTGGCATGTGGGCTACTCGCCCTGGCTGGGGGTGCTGATTCCGGCCGGCTGGGTGCTGCTGGCTCTGGCCATGATTGATTTTGATACCACCCTGCTGCCGGATGATCTGACCTACCCGCTGCTCTGGGCCGGCCTGCTGCTCGCCGTCACCGGCATTTCCCCGGTCAGTCTGGGCGATGCAGTGATTGGCGCCGCCACGGGCTATCTCGCGCTGTGGTCGGTGTACTGGGCCTTCAAACTGCTCACCGGCAAGGAAGGCATGGGCTATGGCGATTTCAAGCTGCTTGCGGCACTGGGTGCCTGGCTCGGCTGGCAGCTTCTGCCGCTGGTGATTCTGCTGTCGTCACTGGTTGGCGCCGTAGTTGGTGGCACCTTGTTACTGAGTGGACTGGTCAAGCGTGACCAGGGCATTCCGTTTGGCCCCTATCTGGCCGCCGCCGGCTGGATTGCGTTGTTATGGGGAGAGCAGATTGTCACCGCGTACCTTGGCCTGATGAAATTCTGATGCTGGTTATCGGACTCACCGGAGGCATTGGCAGCGGCAAGACCGCCGCGTCAGATTACCTTGCCAGCAAGGGTATCTGCGTAGTCGATGCAGACCTCGCTGCCAGAGTCGTGGTTGAGCCCGGCCAGCCTGCACTGGCCGCCATCCGCCAGCGTTTTGGCGATGCTGTTATTCAGACTGATGGCGCCCTTGATCGTCGCGCACTGCGCGACATCGTGTTTGCCGACAGCAGCGCCCGCAAGGATCTCGAAGCTATCACCCATCCGGCTATCGGCGCGGAAATTGTCCGCCAGCTCGGCGCCTCGACGTCTCCCTACACCCTGCTGGTATCACCGCTGCTTCTCGAAAGCAGCCAGCACAAGCTGGCCAACCGGATCCTGCTGATTGATGTGCCGGAGGCTGTTCAGCTGAGCCGCACAACAAGCCGTGACAAGGTTGCCGAAGCGCAGGTAAAGGCCATTATCGCTGCGCAGATGCCGCGCGAAGAAAAGCGTCGTCATGCCGATGATATCGTCATGAATGATGCCGACCTGACGAGCCTGCATCGGCAACTCGACGCATTACATGAAACTTACCTGAAAATGGCAGAATCCCATGGCTGAACCCGACGCCCGTATCGTTGCCTGCCCGCAATGTCGCAAGCCGGTGCAATGGCGCGCCGACAACCCGTTCCGCCCGTTCTGCAGCGAACGCTGCAAATTGATTGATCTGGGCGACTGGGCCGCGGAACGTCACGCCATCCCCGGCGCAAACGATCCGTCAGATTTCAACGACGAGATTTGATCGTTAAGGAATTATCGAAAAGCTGTGGCACTTGTGCAGGAGCGGCCGACCGGCCGCGATTTTCTGGCGTGGATCGCGGTCGATCGACCGCTCCTACGTGGCTCTCAGAAGCTCTTTAACCAAAGAAGTCACGGATCCCGGCAACACCGCGAGCACCGTGGCCACGTGCCAATTCCACATCTGCCTTGTTGACACCGCCCAGGGCATACACCGCAAACGGCCGGCCAACTGCCAGCCTGGCAAATTGCTGCCAACCAAGCGGCGCCACATCAGGATGGCTTGCAGTGTGGCAGACCGGAGACAAGGTCACCATATCCGCACCAAGCTGCCGGGCGACCTCCAGCTCCGCTTCGTTATGGCAGGCCACCGACAGAAAGTTCACCTCCGGACGCTGCTGCAACGTCGCCGCTACATCCGCGCTCAGGTGCAGACCATCGGCACCGGTTTGCGACAACAGCGCCGGATTATTTCGCACCAGCACCAACGCAGCGGATTGGTGGCAAAGCTCGACCGCCTGCGACAGAATCGCCGGGCTTTTTTCCAGCCCACGCAGATACACCAGGCCGGCACCGGATGCGACTGCGGAAGCCAGGCGACTGAGCCAGTCCTCCGGCAACATCTCGGGCAGAATGACAAGCTGATCTGATAGTTGCAGCGCTTTGACAACCGGACGGTTGGCGGCGGGAAATTCCAGCATGCCCAGCTCGTTCACCGCGAACCAGCAAACCGGCTGACCTTCACGGCCATGCGGCTCGCCGTGCCAACCGGTGACCTCGCGAAAATGCAGACGCACATGCAAGTCAGGGTAATGATGATCGACCGTCATAAACGGCCGGCATGACCGGGTGGTGACTCCGAGCTCTTCTTCAAGCTCCCGGTTCAGGGCACGCTCCAGTGCCTCACCGGTTTCCACCTTGCCGCCGGGAAATTCCCAACGACCACCCTGATGCTTATGCTCGGGTCGCCGGGCAAGCAGAACCCGGCCTGAGTCGTCGCGGATAATTGCCGCTACAACATCCAGCCGTGACGTATCAGGTACGGTATTCGGCATTAATCTTGACGTAGTCGTAACTGAAATCGCAGGTCCAGACAGTCGCACTGCCCTCGCCAGCAGCCAGACCGATGGTGATACGAATGTCGCCCTGGGCCATCACCGCTGCACCACGGGCCTCGGTGTAATCGGCCGCAACGGCACCATTGGCAACGATCTGCACATCATCCAGCCAGATGCTGACCCGCTCGACATTCAGCGCCGCAATTGGCGCACGGCCCACCGCAGCAAGAATACGGCCCCAGTTGGGATCGGAAGCAAACAGGGCGGTTTTGACCAGCGGTGAATGGGCCACCGTTTCGGCAATGGCTCGGGCATCGGCATCAGTGTGCGCACCCTCAACCCGCACCTCGACGAATTTGGTGGCACCTTCACCATCACGCACGATGGCATGGGCAAGCGTGACAAATACCTGATGCAAGGCAGAAAACAGAGTCTGCGCTTCCGGGCTGTTTTCCGACACCGGCGCGGCCATGCCGGCCTTGCCGGTGGCCACCAGCATGCAGGCATCATTGGTGGAAGTATCACCATCAATACTGATGCAATTGAACGACTGGTCCGCCAGCTGCTTGAGCCAGCGCTGCAACAACACCGGCTCGATACTCGCGTCGGTGGCAACAAAGCCCAGCATGGTCGCCATATTCGGCTTGATCATACCGGCACCCTTGGCAATACCGGTGATGGTCACCGGAACACCATTGAGCTCAACCCGATGCGAGGCGATTTTCGGCCGGGTATCGGTGGTCATGATGCCTTCCGATGCCAACCCCCAGCCATGCTCATCCAGCGCTTCCAGCGCCGCGGGCAGGCCGCGCTCAAACGGCGGCAGGGTAAACAGCTCACCAATCACACCGGTGGAAAACGGCAGCACCTGATCGCGCTGGCAACCGGCAGCCGCCGCCAGCAGGTCACAGCTGGCCAGACAGTTCTGCATGCCCTTTTCGCCTGTTCCGGCGTTGGCATAACCGGTGTTGATCATCAGGTAGCGTGGCGTTGCCGTCGCAAGATGCTGCTGCGCCACCTGCACCGGTGCCGCACAGAAACGGTTCAGGGTAAACACACCGGCAGTCGCAGCACCTTCCGCCAGTTCAAACACCACCAGATCATAACGGTTCGGCTTTTTGACACCGGCCTTGACCGCAGACACCCGCACGCCGGATACCGGCAACCAGCTGACCTGACTCAAAGGTTTGCTCTCCTGTTAACCCAGCTGCCCATGACAGTGTTTGTATTTCTTGCCAGAGCCGCACGGGCAGGGCTCATTGCGGCCGACTTTAGGCAGATCACGCACCACCGGCTGCTGTGCACCGCCGGCCTCCTGCGAACCAGGCACAGCGGGCAGACCATCTTCTGCCACCGGCGGCATCATTGCCTGCATCCGCTCCGCCTGGCGGCGCGCCTCTTCCGCACGCTGGCGCTCCATCTGTTCGAGCTCGTCATCGCGACGCAACTCCAGTGTATGCAGCACACGAATCAATTGATGCTGAATCTGATTCATCATGTGCTGAAACAACTCGAACGCTTCGCGCTTGTATTCCTGTTTCGGGTTTTTCTGCGCATAACCGCGCAGATGAATCCCCTGACGCAGCTGATCCATACTGGCAAGGTGATCCTTCCAGTGACGGTCCAGTACCTGCAGCATGATGTGCTTTTCGACCTTGCGCAGCTCGCCGGCATCAAAGCCCCGGCCCTCAAGGCCCTGCTCTTTCCCGGCATACTGCTCGGCCATCACTTCAACCACGCGAGCGACTACGCCATCAATATGCAGCTGCTTGTCGGCTTTCAGCCATTCAGCCACCGGCACCTTGCAGTGGAACTCTGCCTCAAGTGTTTTCTCCAGGCCTTCAACGTCCCACTGATCTTCAATGGAACCGGGCGGCATGTGTTCATGCACCACTTCCGCGACTACATCCTCGCGAATACCGGAAACACTGCTGGAGAGATCCTCCGCCTCCAGAATTTCGTTACGCTGGTGGTACACGACTCGACGCTGGTCGTTGGCAACGTCGTCATATTCAAGCAGGTTTTTGCGGATATCAAAGTTGCGCGCTTCCACCTTGCGCTGGGCATTCTCGATCGCCCGGGTAACCCAGCGGTGTTCGATCGCCTCGCCCTTCTCCATGCCCAGCGAACGCATCATGTTGCGAATGCGATCGGAGGCAAAGATGCGCATCAGGTCATCTTCCATGGACAGGAAGAAGCGGGTGTAGCCCGGATCGCCTTGACGACCGGCACGGCCGCGCAGCTGGTTATCGATCCGCCGCGACTCGTGTCGCTCGGTACCGATAATATGCAGACCGCCAGCGGCGAGTACCTTTTCCTGATTGATTTTCCAGGCCTTCTCAATCTCGGCAATCTTCACCGGATCCGGTGTTTCCAGGCGCTTGATCTCTTCCTGTGGGTTACCGCCAAGGACGATGTCGGTACCACGACCGGCCATGTTGGTGGCAATGGTCACGTTACCCGGACGTCCAGCCTGAGCGATGATTTCCGCTTCCTTACGGTGGAACTTGGCGTTCAGTACCTGATGCTTGATCTTCGCCTTGTCCAGACGCTGCGACAGATATTCCGAGGCAGCGATGGTAGCCGTACCCACCAGCACTGGCGCACCCTTCTCAACGGCCTGGCGGATTTCATCGATGATCGCGTCGTATTTTTCTTCCAGCGACAGGAATACCAGATCCTCGGCATCGATCCGCACCATCGGCCGGTTGGTCGGGATGACCACCACATCCATGCCATAGATCTGGTGGAATTCTGGCGCTTCGGTATCGGCGGTACCGGTCATGCCGGACAGCTTGGCGTAAAGACGGAAGTAGTTCTGGAAGGTAGTCGATGCCAGCGTCTGGTTTTCCTGCTGAATACGCACCCCTTCCTTGGCTTCGACAGCCTGATGAATTCCATCGGACCAGCGTCGTCCCGGCATGGTTCGACCAGTGTGCTCATCAACAATAACGATGGAGCCGTTCTGGACGATATAATCCTTGTCGCGCTGAAACAGCATATGCGCCTTGAGGCCGGCATGAACGTGATGCAGGATGCCAAGATTGTGTGGCGCGTAAAGACTCTCGCCCTCCTTGAGCAAACCGCTGCTGATCAGCAACGCTTCGACTTTCTGGTGGCCTTCCTCTGTCATCTCCACCTGACGATGCTTTTCGTCAACGAAGAAATCCCCCTCACGCTCCTCGGTCTGGCGCTGCAGCTTAGGAATCAGCTGGTTGACGCGCAGATACATTTCCGAAGAGTCCGCCGCCGGGCCGGAAATAATCAGCGGAGTACGGGCCTCATCGATCAGGATCGAGTCCACCTCATCGACCACCGCATAGTTCAGCCCGCGCTGTACCTTGTCCTCAAGACGGAACACCATGTTGTCGCGAAGGAAATCAAAGCCGAATTCATTGTTGGTGCCGTAGGTGATATCCGATGCGTAGGCTTCGCGTTTCTGTTCCTGCGGCTGTTGCGACAGAATAATGCCGACTGACAAGCCAAGAAATTCATACAGAGGCCGCATCCAGTTGGCATCGCGCTCGGCCAGATAATCATTCACGGTCACCACATGAACACCCTGCCCGGACAGCGCATTCAGGTACACCGCCAGCGTTGCGGTCAGGGTTTTACCTTCACCGGTGCGCATCTCGGCAATACGCCCTTCGTGCAGGGCAATAGCGCCGAGCAACTGCACGTCGAAGTGACGCATCTTCATCACCCGGGTTGCCGCCTCCCGGGCAACCGCAAAAGCCTGAGGCAGCAGCTCGTCCAGCGTTTTACCATCGCGAAAGGCCTGCTGCATCTGTGCGGTCTGCCCGCGCAGGTCAGCATCGGAGACACCCTTGAGCGACTCCCCCAGCGCATTGACCTCTGCCACCAGCTTGCCCATCCGGCGCAGCTCACGATCATTCTTCGAACCGAACATTTTCTTGAATACGGTAGCCAGCATGGAACGTCCGCTTTCCTGTTTCGTGAATGTCTGGCGCGGCCTGAGGGGGTGCGCCTTGAGAAAGGCGACATTCTACCCGTTCGGTGACAGTGATATAAGGGCGGGAAGGAACAAGGAAAAAAGGCCCGGAAACCGGGCCTTTTTCAACTCAGCGAGGACGGTGCAGGAAGGGTTCGGGATTGATGTGCTGGCCGTGGCGCAACACCTCATAGTGGACATGCGGCCCCGTGGAACGGCCAGTGGAGCCCAGCGTTGCCACCGGCTCACCGGCACGAACGATGTCACCGGTACTGACCAGGAAATCCTTGAGGTGCCCATAGCGCGTAGTCAAGCCGTTACCATGGTTAATCTCAACCATGTTGCCGTAGCCCCAACGATCGCCGGAATAGGTCACCACGCCAGCGCCGGTGGCAACCACATCGGTGCCTTCCTTACCGGCAAAGTCGACCCCCTTGTGCTGGGCCAGTCGACCACTGAACGGATCCGTGCGGCGGCCGAAGCGGGACGACAACCAGCCACGCTGTACCGGACGGCCGGACAGTGACGCCTCGCGCTCCTGACGACGATTATTCATCAGGCCTTCGAGAATATTCAGTTGCTCTTCGCGGCGCTCAAGAGTGACAGCCAGATCACCGAGCGCATCGACGAAGGCGGGCGGCGCATATGCCAGATCAGCGGTATCGCCGATCGCCTCCGGACCGCCAAGCGCTGGCGCAGAGGAAAAGTCGAACTCGTCCGCACGAATGCCGGCAACATCCAGCAGGCGCTCGCCAAGCGCATCCAGCCGCAACAACCTTGCCTGCATATCAGCCAGGCGCAGGGTCAATGCCCGCACTTCCTCGTCCGCCTGGCGCTGCAAAATGGCCAGCTGTTCCTGCTGCCCGCGGACATCGTCATGCCAGCGCTGCGCCACCTCATCACTGAGCAGCGGCTGATCAATGTAATGGCTGATATAGTAGGCGCCGATACCTGCTGACAACGGCAGGACCACCAGCAGCAGGGCCCCCGCCCAGCCCAGCCAGCGCGGCAGATGCAGCGTCCGGGAGCCACCCCGACGCGGATTGAGGATGATGATATTCATGCAGATTTCGCCAATTTTCCCTTTACTGACAATCAGTTGGGATATTATCTTCGGTTATTTTCTGAGCAACAGGGTCAATGCTAAGAAAACCTTATGAGCAATGCAACCCTACCGCCATCGCTTGATTCCCTGCTGGGGGCCAATTCTGCCCTCAGCCGGCGCTTGCGGGCGGTAAATAAACCACCCGCCACTTTATCCTTGCCGTCACTTCCTCCGGCCCTTGCCGCCAAAACCCGCGCCGAGCTAGCGGAGGGGGAGCTGCTACTGATAGCCGAAACCAGTGCGGTTGCCCAGATGCTTCGCTTTCACGGCCCCCGGCTCGCACGGGAGGCCGGAGTTTCCGGGTTCAGCGTCAGGGTTCAGGCCAGCCCGGAACCGCTTGTGCGCCCTTCTTCACTACAACCTCCGGAGCTTGATTCCGGGTCTGCCAGGGTGCTCAGTGAGGCGGCCCGACTGTGCGACCACGCGCCCCTGGCGGCAGCACTGGATCGGCTCGCAGCACTTGCCACAGGACCATCTGACCCGAAAGACTGAACAAAATCCATGCAGGCGGTCACATTGTCTTAATCGCGAAGGCTGTAAACGTAAAAGGTCGTAAAGACAAAAGGCCCCGCAGGGCCTTGCACCACTTCCCGAATAACGCCTACTCGCTGGCCAGAACCGGTTTCATATAGGAAATAGGTGCCGTCGCGGCATCAGCAAAGGTAACGATCTCCCAGGCATCCTGGTCCGCCATCAACTGACGCAACAGCTGGTTGTTCAGGGCATGGCCCGACTTGTGACCGACAAACTCACCGATCAGACTGAAGCCGAGCAGATACAGATCGCCAATGGCATCAAGCATCTTGTGTTTGACGAACTCATCTTCATAGCGCAGCCCGTCCTCGTTAAGGATACGGAACTCGTCAACAACGATGGCATTGTTGACGCTGCCACCGAGAGCAAGGTTCTGCGAGCGCAGGTACTCGATATCGCGCATAAAACCGAAAGTCCGGGCCCGGGCCACCTCTTTAACGAACGAAGTAGAGGAGAAATCAATACTGGCGGTCTGGGTGCGGCCGCGAAAAACCGGGTGATCGAACTCGATCTCGAAACTGACCTTGAAGCCCTCAAAAGGCAGGAAAGTAGCGGATTTATCGCCATCTTCCACCTTGACCGGCTTCTTGATGCGGATGAATTTCTTCAGCGCATCCTGTTCCTGAATCCCGGCAGACTGCAGCAGAAAAACGAACGGGCCGGCGCTGCCGTCCATGATCGGCACTTCCGGCGCCGACAACTCCACATAGGCGTTGTCGATACCAAGGCCCGCCATGGCAGACAGAAAATGCTCGACAGTGCCCACTTTGACGTCATCTTTTACCAGCGTCGAGGAGAGGGTCGTCTCTCCGACATTTTCCGCAGCGGCAGGGATTTCCACAACCGGGTCAAGGTCAACGCGACGGAAGATGATGCCGGTATCCACCGGAGCAGGACGCACAGTGAGGTAGACCTTCTCACCGGTGTGCAGCCCGATTCCGGTAGCCCGGATGACGTTCTTCAATGTTCTCTGTCTGATCATTCTCTGGCCACTCTGGCAGGCGCCTCTTGGGCGTAAAAGTCAAGGCTTGGCAGGGCTGGCATGGTAACAAAGTATTGTTCCACGCACCATTGGCCGCCCCGCCTTCAGTCCGCCTGACGCCGCAGGAAGGTCGGGATATCGATAAAGCTGAGATCCTCGGCCGTGCTGACCGCCGGTGCACTCCGTGCCGGGGCCGGTTCACGGGGGTTGCGGCGCTCCACCGCAGGTTTGTCCAGCTCGCGGTAGTTCGGCGCGCCGTCAGCGTAATGCGTGCTCCGACCGCCACGCACAACTTTCAGTTCCTGTGACTGCCCCAAACCGGTGGCCACCACCGTCACCGACAGGGCATCGCCCATTTCCGGATCAATCGCGGTGCCGATAATGATGTTGGCATCCGGATGCGCCATATCGGAGATGATCTGGTTGACCAGGGTGTACTCCTCCAGCGAGATGTCGGTGTTGCCACTGATATTGATCAACAGACCACGGGCGCCCTGAAGATCGACATCTTCCAGCAGCGGGCTGCAGATCGCCTTGCGCGCCGCTTCTTCCGCGCGGTTGGCGCCCGAGGCCGTGCCGGTGCCCATCATCGCCATGCCCATCTCGCTCATTACCGTGCGCACGTCAGCGAAGTCGACGTTGATGATGCCGCCCTTGGTAATCAGATCAGAGATGCCTTTCACAGCGCCGAGCAGTACATCGTTGGCCGCCTTGAACGCATCCAGCAACGTGGTGCCACCACCGAGAACCGCCTGCAGCTTCTCGTTCGGAATGGTGATCAGCGAATCGACATGCTCGCGCAGCGCGGCAATGCCCGCTTCCGCCACCTGCATGCGCTTGCGACCTTCGAACGGAAACGGCTTGGTGACCACCGCAACAGTCAGAATACCGAGATCCTTGGCCACCTCGGCGACAATCGGCGCAGCACCGGTACCGGTACCGCCGCCCATGCCGGCAGTGACAAACACCATGTCTGCGCCCTGCAGCAGTTCAGCGATGCGCTCACGATCTTCAATCGCCGACTGACGGCCCACTTCCGGATTGGCACCGGCACCCAGACCTTTGGTGACCTGGCCGCCCAGTTGCAGCACCGTCCGGGTGGATGCGTTGCGCAGTGCCTGCGCGTCGGTGTTGGCGCAGATAAACTCTACACCATCGACATTCGAACGCACCATGTGCTCGACTGCGTTGCCGCCGCCGCCACCGACGCCCACCACCTTGATCACCGCGCCATGCGGCACGCCATCTTCAAGTTTGAAATGCATTGTCATGACCATCTCCTGGTTGTTTCCCTGTTTTCGACCCTTGCTCTTGCCCGATCACGCCGCCTTGACGGCGTGATCAGAAATTGCCCTGGAAAAAGCGCTTGAGACGCTCAATCCAGTCCACCGCACCGCCGTTGCTGCGAGCCGCGCGTTGATCCTGTTCATGTTTGTGCGCATACAGCAGCAAACCGACTGCGGTGGCGTAAATCGGATTACGCACCACATCGGTCAGACCACTGACACCTTGCGGCTGCCCCAGTCGTACCGGCATATGGAAAATTTCTTCTGCCAAATCAACAGCGCCTTCAATCTTTGATGCGCCACCGGTCAGAACAATGCCGCCCGGAATCATTTCCTCCAGACCGGAGCGGCGAATTTCCGCCTGCACCAGCGTGAACAGCTCGTCGTAGCGCGGCTCCACTACTTCAGCCAGATTCTGGCGCGACAGAGTGCGCGGCGGACGATCTCCGACACTCGGCACCTTGATGGTTTCATCAACGCCAGCCAGCTGCGTCAATGCGCAGGCATAACGAATTTTCAGCTCATCGGCGTGCTGCTTCGGGGTGCGTAGTGCCATGGCAATGTCATTGGTGACCTGATCACCGGCGATCGGAATATTTGCGGTATGACGAATGGCACCATCGGTGAAGATGGCGATATCGGTAGTGCCACCGCCGATATCGACCATGCAGACACCAAGCTCGCGTTCATCATCAGTCAGCACCGCATAACTTGAGGCGACCTGCTCAAGAATAATGTCTTCCACTTCCAGGCCACAGCGACGTACACATTTCTCGATATTCTGGGCAGCGTTTACCGCACAGGAGACCAGATGCACCCGCGCTTCCAGTCGCACTCCACTCATGCCCATCGGCTCGCGCACGCCCTCCTGAGTATCAACAATGTATTCCTGTGGCAGCACATGCAGCACTTTCTGATCCGCCGGAATCACCACCGCCTGAGCCGCATCAAGAACCCGGTCGATATCTGCCTGTGCCACTTCGCGCTCACGAATAGCCACCATGCCATGTGAGTTCAGGCTGCGTACATGGGAGCCGGCAATGCCGGCGTAAACCGAGTGCACCTGACAACCGGCCATCAACTCGGCTTCTTCGACCGCGCGCTGGATCGAGCGCACCGTGGCCTCGATATCAACCACCACACCCTTGCGCATGCCGCGTGACGGATGCGAACCGATGCCGACAATCTCCATCGATCCGTCCGCGCCGACCTGACCGACAATCGCCACCACTTTGGAGGTGCCGACATCGAGGCCTACATACATTTTTTCGCTGCCCGAGGTAGCCATGGAATTACACTCTCTTTTCCGTCGACGGTGGCGATTGCCGCCACTGCACCGCCATGCCATCCGCGTATCGCAGATCCACCCGTGCCAATCCGCGTTCGTCTGCGGACAACACCCCGTCATACATGCGCACAAAACGGCGCAGCTTGCGTGCGTACTGGTGGCGATCCACCACCAGCATTATGTCGTTATCCAGCTGCAGTCTGGCGGTAAGCCGGGCATCCACATCCAGACGACGAATTTGCAAACCCACCGGCGCCAGCACCTTGCTCATGCTGTGGTAGTAATCCATCACCGCTGCCAGTCTTTCCTGAGGCCCGTGCAGGCGCGGCAGCCCCTCAACGCTGTACTGCTTTAATGCCCGGAATGATTCGCCAGCGGTCGATATCAACATGTCGCCATTCCATACAGCTACCGGCACGCGCTCTTCAATCAACAGCACCAACCGGTCCGGCCAGCTACGACGAACCTGTACATCGGCAACCCATTCCAGTGAGCGAGCGGTGCGAAATACTTCCGCCAGTGGCAGGCTGAAAAAATTTTCATCCGCGACCAGACCAGACAGTGCCATCCGCACTTCGGCCTGACGTCTCTCATCTTTCACCCCCTCAACACCAACACTGCGAATCGGGTACTGATCCAGTGTACCCGGCAGGTAGATCACCACACCGATCAGCGCCAGCAGCGCCAGGCCACCAAGCAACATTGGCATCGCTGCGGCCAGACGCTCGGCCAACGGCTTGCGCTCCGGTTTTACCGGCAGCACTCTGGCACCGCGCAGTTTTACCGTTCTCCGCATCATCTGCGTTGCTCCCAACCGTCCAGCAGAATTTCACCCACCAGCTGTTCGAAACTGCGGCCACTGGCCCGCGCTGCCATGGGCACCAGTGAATGATCTGTCATCCCCGGCACGGTATTGATCTCAAGCAGACAGAAATTTCCCTGCTGGTCCTGCATCACATCGACGCGGCCCCAACCACCGCAACCGACCACCTGAAAGGCCTTTTTCGCCAACTGCTTCAACTCGGCTTCTTTCTCTTCACTCAGTCCGCACGGACAGATATAGCGAGTGCTGTCAGCCTGATACTTGGCGTCGTAGTCATAAAAGCTGTTCGGCGTTTCCAATCGAATCGGCGGCAGTGCCTCATCGCCGAGAATCGCCACGGTAAACTCGGCGCCCTGAATCCAGCGCTCCACCAGCACCTCGTGATCAAAGCGAGCCGCTTCAGCAACCGCGTCTGCCAGCTGCGCCGCAGTGTCGACCTTGCGCATACCGATGGAAGAGCCTTCATGGGCAGGTTTGACCATCAGCGGAAAGCCGATATCACGCTCACCGACACCGGCAAGATAGAAATCCGGGGTCGGCAGCCCGGCGCCGGACCAGAGCAGCTTGGTGGCGCTCTTGCTCATGCCAACTGCCGAAGCCATCACACCGCTGCCGGTGTAAGGCACGCCGAGATGCTCAAGCACGCCCTGAATCACGCCGTCTTCACCACCACGACCATGCAGGGCGATAAAGCAGACATCAAAGCCCTTCAGAACATCGATATCAGTGTCAGCCGGATCTACCCTTACCGCGTTCACTCCCAATGTCATCAATGCAGCATGGACTTCCGCTCCACTTCGCAGGGATATCTCGCGCTCGGCAGATTTGCCACCGCACAGCACCGCAACACTGCCGATGGCACCTAACCGTCTTTTCAGCATGCTCAGGGCATCAGTCACGACCACCCTCCTGCATCAACTGGCGAGCGATGGCGGAAACATTTCCAGCGCCCTGGGTAATGAAAAGATCACCATCGCGCAGCACCTTGCCAAGCAAGGTCGGCAGTTTGGCCGGATCATCCACATAAATCGGTTCGACCTGACCACGTTGCCGCAGGCTGTGGCACAGGGCTCTGGAATCGGCGGCCGGAATCGGCTCTTCTCCGGCGCCATATACTTCCAGCATCAGCAGTACATCGACTTTCGATAGTACGTCGACAAAATCTTCATAAAGATCGCGGGTTCGGGTATAGCGATGCGGCTGAAATATCATCACCAGACGTCGGCCCGGCCAGCCGTCACGCACCGCCTTGATGGTCACGTCGACTTCGCGCGGATGGTGACCATAGTCATCTACCAGTGTTGCGCTGCCGTCAGCCGCGCGATATTCACCAAGCACATCAAAGCGCCGACCTACCCCGGTAAAGCCGTTCAGACCGGCGACAATGGCCTCATCCGGCACATTTTCGTCCGTCGCCACAGCAATAGCGGCCAACGCGTTCAGAACATTGTGCCGACCCGGCATATTCAGATTAACGTGCAGCGGCGAATGTCCTTCACGGAAGACATCGAAAGATGTGGTCATGCCCTGTTGGGACACATTGCCGGCGCGCACATCGGCATCATCGCTAAAGCCGTAACTGATCAGCTGCCGGTTAACCCGCGGCAACAGACGCCGTACTACCGGATCATCAATGCACATCACTGCCAGACCGTAGAACGGCAGGTTCTGCAGAAATTCGATAAAGGTATTTTCCAGACGGGCAAAATCACCACCGTAGGTATGCATATGATCGGCATCAATATTGGTCACCACCGCTACCATCGGCTGCAAGTGCAGAAATGAGGCATCCGACTCATCGGCCTCTGCCACCAGATAGCGACTCTGGCCGAGCCGGGCATTGGCGCCAGCGCTGGTCAGCCGACCGCCGATTACAAAGGTCGGATCCAGTTTTGCTTCACCAAGAATGGAAGCAATCATCGAGGTGGTTGTGGTCTTGCCATGCGTGCCGGCAACGGCAATGCCGTGACGGAAACGCATCAGCTCGGCCAGCATCTGGGCACGCGGCACCAGCGGAATGCGCTTCAGCTTGGCTTCCATCACCTCAAGATTTCTTTCATCCACGGCGGAAGAAGTAACCACCACATCGGCAGCGCCGACATTCTCACCCCGATGGCCGATCTCAACCCGCACCCCGAGGTCGCGCAGGCGCTCAACCACAGGCGACTCACGCAGGTCAGAACCACTGACTTCGTAGCCCTGATTGCACAGCACCTCGGCAATGCCGCACATGCCAACACCGCCAATGCCAACAAAATGAATGCGACGAATACGGCGCATTTCCGGCACGATATGAACCATCGGATCAGCCACGAGCCACCTCCTGGCAAATATCCGCCACGGTAAAGGCGCTACGGGGCATGGCACAGGCACGCGCACGCTCGGCTATTTTCTGCAGGCCGTCGCGATCAAGCAACGAGGCCAGTCTGGTACGCAGCCCTGCGGTATTCAGGCTGCTCTGCGGTAACAGCAGCGCAGCATCCTGATCCGCCAGCCAGCGCGCATTGTGAGTCTGGTGATCATCCACTGCAGTTGGCAGCGGAATAAACATCGCTGCCACACCGGCCGCAGCAATTTCGCTGACGGTCGATGCACCACTGCGACAGATCACCAGATCTGCCCAGCCAAATGCGGCCGCCATGTCATCAATAAATTCGCTCATCTCAACCTTTGCATTAAGACCTTGCCAGGCCTGCTCCGCTTCCGCGACCCGGCCGCGACCGGTCTGATGACGCACCTCAAATTCCACTTCGCTCAAGGTCTCAGCCAGTACTGCCGGTAACTGCCGATTCAGCGCCAACGCACCCTGGCTGCCACCGGTAATCAGAATCCGTAACGGTCCCTGACGATTACCGTAACGCTGAGCGGGCTCCGGTAATGCGGCAATAACTTCACGCACCGGATTGCCGGTAGTCAGAGAATTGCCTGGGAAAGCGCCCGGGAACGCCTGCAACACCTGACGCGCCAGCGGCACCAGCACCCGATTGGTCAGACCCGGACGGGCGTTCTGTTCATGAATAACCAACGGCACACCAGCCAGCCGCGCAGCAACTGCACCAGGACCGCTGGCATAACCGCCAAACCCGATCGCCAGCACCGGACGCAAACGCCGGACAATACGCCACGCTGCCAGCACACTGCCAATCAACATGAAAGGCGCCAGCAACCGACGGCCGATACCGCCGCCACGCACACCACGCACCGATACCGTATGCAGCGGATAGCCGGCAGCAGGTACCAGACGATTCTCAATGCCCTGATCAGAACCCAGCCAGGCAATGTCGATATCGCGCTGACGCAACACATCGGCAACAGCCAGCGCCGGGAAAACATGCCCGCCAGTACCGCCTGCCATAACCAGCATTACCGGCTTCATCGGCGCTCCCTCCGCCGCACTGGCGCAACCGGCGTACTGTCAGTGCCGATTCGCAACACCAAACCGATCATGATCGCCGTGACCAACAGCGAACTGCCGCCATAACTGACCAGAGGCAGCGTCAATCCCTTGGTCGGCAACAGACCCATATTGACGCCCATATTGACAAATGCCTGCGATGCGAACACCAGACCGACACCCAGCACCAGCTGGCCACTGAACAGCTGCTCCTTGTCCAGCAATCGGAACGCCAGCTGAAAAATCCGCCAGCACACCAGCATGAAAAGGGCGATGATTGTGATGCTGCCAATCAATCCGAATTCCTCTGCCGTTACCGCAAAGACGAAGTCGGTATGGGCTTCCGGAAGGTAAAAAAGTTTCTGCACACTGTTGCCGAGACCAACGCCACCGATGTGGCCTCGGCCAAATGCAATGAGGCTCTGGGTAAGCTGGTAGCCAGCGCCAAACTGATCTGCCCAGGGGTCAAGGAAATTCATAAGACGGGCAACCCGATAGGGCTGTAGCAGTGCCACCAGTGCCGCAGCCGTGACCACAGCCAGCGCAATAGACAGAAACCGCAGCATCGGCACACCGGCCATAAACAACATGCCAAATGTAGCTATGCCCAACACCACTGCGGCACCGAAATCTGGCTCCAGCAGCAACAAAAAAGAAAGCACCCCGAGCACGCCCAGCGGGATCAGGAATGCTTGCCAACGCTGCACCAGCGCCTCGCGCTGAAGATTGATGTAACCCGCCAGCCAGATCAGATAGCCGAGCTTGGCCAGCTCCGAAGCCTGCATATTGAAGCCCGGGAATGCAATCCAGCGCTGCGATCCATTAACTTCACGGCCGATGCCCGGCAGCAACACCAGTATCAGCACAAGCCCGGCGCCAACCAGTGCCAACACTCGCAGACGGTCAAGTAATGCAATGGGTGTCAGCACATAGGTCGCCACCCCTGCACTCAGGGCAAGCAACAGATAGATCAGGTGCCGATTAAAGAAGTAGAACGGTGAGCCGAGTCGAGTTTCACCAATCTGGAGGGATGCCGACATCACCATCACCAGGCCGGTGAGGGCCAGCAGCATAACGCTACCGAGCAACATCAGGTCTTCCGGTCGACGGCGATTCAGTACCCGCTCAAACACCATGTAACACCTCCGTCACGCAGCGCACAAAGGTGTCACCACGGTCGGCATAACCACGAAACATATCGAAACTGGCACAGGCAGGAGACAGCAGCACAGCATCTCCGGGCTCTGCCAGCAACGAGGCACGGCGTACCGCATCCGCCATATCTGCGGCGAAATGGCAGGCCACGTTACCCAACCCTGCGGCAACCGCCCGGGCATCTTCTCCGATCAATACTGCTGCGCGAACATGATCCACTGCCGGCACCGCCAGTGGTGAAAAATCCTGTCCCTTGCCCTGACCGCCGGCGATTAACACAACCTTGCCGGGAATCGCTGGCCCGATGCCAGCCAGTGCTGCCAGCGCGGCGCCAACATTGGTGCCTTTGGAATCGTTGAACCACTGCACGCCACGGGACTCTGCCACCAGCACGCAGCGGTGCGGCAACCCTGAAAACTCCTGCACCGCGCGCAGACAGACATCACGCTCAAGTCCGAGCGCTTCCGCCATCGCCAGTACCGCCAGCACGTTAAGCGCGTTGTGATTACCACGCAGCTTCAGTGCTGACGTCGACAGCAGGTCGTCGCCGCGACGCATCAACATGCCACGCTGGGCATCAAGCCGGTAATCGGAATCGGCATGAGTACCAAAGGTAATCTGTGCCAACACCAGGCCCTGGGGCCGAGTCGCTTCATCGTCGCGATTCCACACCGCCACTTCACAACCATCATAAATGCGCTGCTTCGCTGCAATGTAATCGCCCAGACCGGCGTAACGATCCATATGGTCCTGCGACACATTCAACACACAGGCCACCTGGGCACTGAGACTGAACGTAGTCTCCAGCTGAAAGCTGGACAGCTCCAGCACATACAGCTCCGCACCCTGGCCAAGCAGGTCGAGCGCCGGGGTGCCCAGATTTCCGCCGGCCAATGCCCGCCGCCCGGCCTTTTTGGCCACCTCTCCAAGCAGTGCCGTCACCGTGCTTTTGGCATTCGAGCCGGTAATGGCTGCCACCGGTTCGCTGGCAGCGCGGGCAAACAATTCGATATCACCAATGACTTCCTTGCCGGCCGCCGCCTGACGGGCAATCTCCGGCGTCGACACAGCAATACCCGGGCTGACGATCAACCGTCTCGCTTCATTCAACCAGTCTTCGCGCAACCCACCGGTGTGAATAGGCACCCCGGCAGCCTGTTGCCGCACCGCAGCGATACCCGGCGGCTCGGCGCGGGTATCCAGTGCCCGCACCGGCTCTCCCTGAGCCAGCAGGTAACGCAGGCAGGACTGCCCTGTTATGCCAAGCCCAATGACCAGATCAAACGCTGTGCTCACCCGTTGCTCCTCAGCGAATCTTCAGTGTGGCCAGACCGATCAACACCAGAATCAGCGTGATGATCCAGAAACGAACAATAATTTTTGGCTCCGGCCATCCCTTCAGCTCGAAGTGGTGATGAATCGGCGCCATCCGGAAGATACGGCGACCGGTCAGCTTGAATGACGCCACCTGCAACATCACCGACACCGTTTCCATGACAAACACGCCACCCATGATGAACAGCACGATTTCCTGACGAACGATTACTGCCATCACGCCGAGCATGGCGCCCAGTGCCAGCGCGCCGACATCACCCATGAACACCTGAGCCGGGTAAGTGTTGAACCAGAGAAAGCCGAGGCCGGCGCCACACAATGCCGCCACCAGCACCACCAGCTCCCCGGAACCGGCGATATAGGGAATATGCAGATAACTTGCGAACTGGGCGTGACCGGAGGCGTACGCAAAAATGCCCAGCGCGGCCGCCACCAGTACCGTTGGCATGATTGCCAGACCATCCAGGCCATCGGTCAGGTTGACTGCATTACTGGTACCGTTAATCACGAAGTAGGTCAGGACGATGTAGAACACCCCCATATTGATCGCCACATCCTTGAAGAACGGCACGATCAGCTGGGTTTCCGCCGGGCTCTGCGCGGTGAAATAAAGCGCACAGGCAGCACCAGTGGCACCCACCGACTGCCAGAGATATTTCCACTTTGCCGGCAGGCCACGGGAGTTTTTCTGAATCACCTTGCGCCAGTCGTCGACCCAACCAACTGCGCCGAATACCACCAGCACGCCCAGAGTAATCCAGACGTAGCGGTTATCCAGATCCGCCCACAGCAGGGTGGAAAGAATAATCGCCACCAGAATCAGCGCACCTCCCATGGTCGGGGTGCCGGCCTTGGAAAAGTGACTTTTCGGGCCGTCATCACGAATTGACTGGCCCACCTGATAATGCTTCAACTTGCGAATCATTACCGGCCCGACAACAAAGGCAATAAACAGCGCCGTCAGCACGCTGAAGATTGCTCGCAGGGTGATGTACTGCAGCACCAGAAAGCCTTTGTGAAACTGAGCGAGGTATTCCGCCAGCCAAAGCAGCATCAGTGCATCTCCCCGGTTGCCTGCAAGGCAGTGATAACCGCGTCCATTCCGGCACTGCGTGAGCCCTTGACCAGCACCGTGCCAGCCTGGTTGAGAATCGGTCGAACCAGATCGGCCGCCGTCTGATAATCGTTTGCGCATTGGCCGCCAGCGCCAAACGCCTGCGCCGCTTCTGCCGCCAGCTGGCCGACGGCAACTAACCCGTCCAACCCCGCATCTCTGGCATAAATGCCAAGCTGACGATGAATCTGCTTTTCGTCCGGGCCGAGTTCGCCAAGGTTGCCGAGCACCAGCCAACGCGGAGCGGTCTGCGCTGCCAGCCAGTCAATGGCAGCCCGTACCGAACCCGGGTTGGCGTTATAGCTGTCATCCACCAGCGTGCCGCCGAAAAGTAGCTGGATATTCATTCGCCCTTTCACCGGCTGCAACGTCGACAGTCGTGCCGCCGCATCGCATACCGCCACACCGGCTTCGGCCACAGCAGCCAGCGCCATCAACACATTGCTGATCTGATGGGCGCCCGGCAGTGGCAGCTCAATGCGTTGCTGCCCGCCCGGATAGACCAACGTGAACGCCAGTGACTGGCTGTGCGTGGCGATATCAATCGCTCGCCAGTCGGCATTGTTCGACTTGCCGGTGCGGATCACGCGCAAACCGGCATCGGTAGCGCGCGAGGCAAAAAACTCGGCAAAGCTGTCATCGGCATTGATAATTGCCAGCGCGTTGTCCGCGGCTGCGGTGAAGATTTCCGACTTGGCATTAGCGATGCCCTGCATCGAACCAAAACCTTGAAGATGGGCGCCGGTCACATTGGTAATCATGACAACATGTGGACGCACCAGAGAGACCGTCCAGGCGATCTCTCCGGGTGCGTTGGCACCAAGCTCGAACACACCAAAGCGATGTTCAGGCTTGACTGCCAGCAGGGTAAGCGGCACACCGATATCGTTGTTCAGGTTGCCACGAGTCGCATGCACCGCCGGATCACCGGGCTCGCTGCTGAGCATGCAGGCAATCATTTCCTTGACCGTCGTTTTGCCGGCATTGCCGGTTACGGCAATCCGGGTCAGCGGCACTGGCGCCGCCCAACCCGCTGCCAGCAAACCGAGCGCCTTGCGAGTATCCTTGACCTGAATCGACGGCAGCGCCGTCACCGGCTGCTCCACCAGCGCGGCCACGGCGCCATCTGCGGCGGCTTCGGCAATAAAATCATGGCCGTCAAAGCGTTCGCCGCGCAGCGCGACAAACAGATCGCCGGCAAAAATGCTACGGGTATCAGTGCAGACCCGGACAAAATCAACATCCGCACCACAAACGGCGCCCTGACACAGGGAAGCGGCATGAGACAGTCTCATTGCTCACCTCCATTGCGCTCACGCAACGCAGCACGGGCCAGCTGCAGATCATCCATCGGAATCCGCTGATCACCGATTTCCTGCCAACGCTCATGACCTTTACCAGCAATCAGCACCACGTCGGCCCTGTCTGCCTGCATCAGCGCATGACGAATAGCAGCGGCACGATCGGCAATCACCATCACCGCATCTCGCTGCTCTACACCGGAGAGCATGTCGTTGATAATCGCCTGCGCCGATTCATGGCGCGGGTTGTCCGAGGTAAATACCAGATGATCAGCCAACTTTTCCGCCACTGCTGCCATCTGCGGACGCTTGCCGGCATCGCGGTTACCACCGCAGCCAACGACACACCACAGCTTGCCGTGAAAATGCTCGCGGGTGGCCTGCAAGGCTTTCTCCAGACCATCGGGCGTGTGCGCGTAATCCACCAGCACTGCTGGACCAATGCCGTCCCAAACCGGCTGCATGCGACCCGGCACCGGCGTAACCGCTGCCAGCGCCCGCTCGATAGCGCGGGCGTCGAGGCCCTGCAGCGCCAGCATGCCGGCGACGATCATCAGGTTGTCGATATTAAAGCGGCCGTAAAGCGGCGCCTGCAGTGAAACAGTATCGGTGCCGATGCGGATCTGTGCTTCCAGTCCATCTGCGGTCAGCCGCGCCGAGGTGCAATCTATGTCAGCACCCGCGCCGGCAACACGCACACAACGCACATTGGCGGGCAGACCATCGGCCAGCTGCTGACCGTAATGGTCGCTGGTATTGATTACAGCGCCGGCAATACTGTGGCCCTGAAACAAACGCCGTTTGGCAACAAAATAGTTGTCCATGTCACCGTGGTAATCCAGGTGATCGCGGCTCAGATTGGTAAACCCGGCGACCGACACCGGCACACCGGCCAGCCGGTCCTGCGACAGGGCATGGGATGACACTTCCATGGCGACAAATTTCGCCCCACGGTCACGGAACGCCGCCAGCGATTCATGCAAGGTCAGGGTGTCCGGCGTGGTATGGCCGACATCATCGTGATAATCGGAGAAATGTGCGCCGAGCGTGCCAATCAGACCGCAGGGCATACCGACCGCATTCATGGCATCGCGAAGAAACCAGGCAACGCTGGTTTTACCGTTGGTGCCGGTCACACCCAGCACCGACATGGAGGCCATCGGGTCACGGTGGAAACGGGCGGCAAGCTGATACAGATTGGCAGACAGCGCCGGCACACCAATCATCGGCACGCCGCCCTGCTCTGCTTCGGAGAAATGCTCCGCCTCTGCCAGCACCGCCACCGCGCCGCCCAGAATCGCAGCCTCAACAAAGCGACGGCCATCATGCTGGCTACCGCTCAAGGCCACAAACAGGTCACCTTCACGAACCCGGCGACTGTCGAGGCGCAACCCCTGAACAGCTCGCTGCCCATGCAGCGACGACAACGGCATATCCGGCAACAGCTGCTGCAGCGTCATCATGAGCGCCCCCCGGCAGCAGCGCCGCCAGCCCAGATGCCGGGCGAAGATTCCGGCGCGACGTTCAGGGTTCTGAGCACGCCCTCCATTACTCGCGAGAATACCGGTGCCGCGACTTCCCCGCCGTAGTAAGCCTTGCCGGCCGGATCATCAATCACGACCACAGTGACATAACGAGGGTTATCCAGCGGCGCGATGCCGGCAAAAAGGCTCTGATAATTGTCATCAGAATAAGCGCCATTAACGATCTTGTGCACAGTGCCGGTCTTGCCACCCACCTGATAGCCATTAACCCGAGCCAGTCGCGCAGTGCCTTCATCGGAGACCACAGCGCCAAGCATATCGACCATCAATTTTGTCGTTGCCGATGACAGAACCCGCTCTCCCTGCGGCGCTTCCGCCACACGGGTAAGCGACACCGGTAACCGCACGCCATCATTGGCAATTACTGCATAGGCCTGTGCCAGCTGCAGTGCGGTCACCGACATGCCATAACCATAGGAAAGTGTTGCCTGCTCGATATCACGCCAACGGCTACGCAGCGGCAGCACACCGTCACTCTCGCCCGGAAACGGAATGCCGGTGGCACGACCGAAGCCAAACCGGTCCAGCATGGTCTGCAGCTGCTGTGGCTGCATTTTCAATGCCAGCTTGGTGGTGGTCACGTTGGACGATTTGCTGAACGCGGTGGTGATATCAATCACGCCATAATTGCGATGATCGCGAATGGTCTTTCCGGATACTCGAATGGTGCCCGGTCGCGTATCAACAATCGTGCTCGGCGAAACCATGCCGGACTCAAGCGCAGTCGCCAGCGTCACGGTTTTCAGGGTCGAGCCAGGCTCGAACGTATCCGTCACCGCGCGATTACGCATCGATGCCGGCGCCAGACCAACACGATTATTCGGGTTGTAACCAGGCTGATTCACCATTGCCAGAATTTCACCGGTGCGGGCATCCAGCACTACCACCGACCCACCGGTGGCATTGTGGCGAGTCACCGAAGCCAGCAGCTCGCGGTAGGCCAGGTACTGCAGACGCAGGTCAATGCTCAGCTGCACATCCTGGCCGGGGCGTGCCTCGTCCAGAATTTCGATGTCCTGAATAACCCGGCCAATCAAATCACGAACCACCCGTTTGCGCCCTGCTGCACCGCGTAGCGCTTCCTCAAACGAGAGCTCGATACCTTCCTGACCAACGTCATCAATATTGGTGAAGCCAACCAGATGACTGGTCACTTCCGCCGCCGGGTAATAGCGGCGGTACTCGGTCAGCGCATAGATGCCCGGCACATTCAGGCTCAGCACCCGTTTGGCCTGTTCCGGAGCCAGATGGCGGGCCAGATAAATAAATTCACGCTGCGAATTCGGCAGGACGCGCTGTGCCAGCGTCTTGCTGTCGAGCACCGGATTGTCATTAAGCTTTGTCCAGCTGTCACGAGACTCCAGTGCTTCACGCGGGTTTGCCCACAGCGTAGTCACCGGAGTGCTAACCGCCAGTGGCCGGCCATCACGATCGGAAATCACACCGCGATAGGCGGCCAGCGGCTCAACCCGCAGGTTGCGCATATCGCCCTGACGAGCGAGAAATTCATGTTGCACGACGTGCAGGTCCACCGCCCGGACGATCAGGCCGACACCCAGCAGGCACCAGATGCCCGCCATGAACAGATAGCGGCGGCGAAGTGAGCCAGGATTGCGACGCGACATATTTTTCATGGCGTCACCACCACGCGCTGACTGGCGTCCGGCTGTGCCATCGACAGCTTTTCCCGTGCCATGCGCTCAACCCGGGCATAGGCGCCCCAGGTGCTGTGCTCGAGCAGCAGCTGGCCCCACTCGGTTTGCAAGCGATTATATTCAGACTGCAAACGCTGCACTTCATTAGTCAGGCGGCGCGACTCGTGCACCGACCAGCTCACCGCCAGTGCTGACAGCACCAGCAGCAGAACCAGCAGGGTTTCGAGCCGCCAGATCATCATGCCGCCACCCGCTCGGCAATTCGCAACACCGCACTGCGGGCACGAGGATTACGCTTCACTTCCGCCTCAGAGGCATGACGCGCCTTGCCAAGCGGCTGCAGTCGCGGCACCGGCATCTCCACCGGCAATCCACGCGGCAGCGGCGCGCGACCGGACTCATCACGGATAAACTGTTTAACGATGCGATCTTCGAGCGAATGAAAGCTGATCACCAGCAAACGGCCACCCGGGGCGAGACAGTCGATCGACTGCGCCAGCAGATTTTCCAGCGCCGCCAGCTCCTGATTGATATAGATGCGAATGGCCTGAAAGCTGCGCGTGGCCGGATGCTTGCCCGGCTCACCGCGACCGATAGCGCGCTCAATCAATGCCGCCAGCTCGGTGGTGCGGGTCAGCGGCTGCTGCTTGCGCACTTCGCAGATCATCCGGGCAATGCGGCGGGATTTTTTCTCTTCGCCGAAACGGTACAGCACATCGGCGATATCTTTTTCATCGGCGCGCGCCAACCATTCGGCAGCACTGATTCCTGCATCCGGGTTCATCCGCATATCCAGCGGCCCGTCGCGCAGGAAGCTGAAGCCACGCTCGGCATCATCAAGCTGTGGCGACGACACGCCGAGGTCCATCAGCAGCCCGTCTACCTGACGGCCTTCTTCAGCCACGATGCGGTCGAGACAATCAAACCGTGCCGCAACAATGCGAAAGCGGGCATCCGCCCGCTCCAGTTGCTGTCCGATGGCGGCCGCCTCCGGGTCCTGATCTATGCCGACCAGACGGGCATCAGGCCCAAGCCGGTCCAGCAGCGCGCGGCAATGCCCGCCCCTCCCGAAGGTGGCGTCGACATACAAGCCGTCGGCACGGGTTGGCAGCATTTCCATCACCTCGTCCAGCATCACTGACTGGTGCGCAAACTGTTCTGCGGTGGCCATCGGCATCCTCAGAACGAAAGGGTTTTGATGCTGTCGGGCAGATCGCCGGACAGATCAAGGGTGTCGTTACTGGCAACCCAGGCGCTTTCTTCCCAGATTTCAAAACGACGCATCACACCGACCAGCATGGCCTTGCGATCCAGATTGATCAGCGCACGCAATTCCGGCGGCACCAGAATCCGGCCACTGCCATCCAGCTCCATCTCCACCGCCTGACCAAGAAACAGGCGCTTCAGTTTTCTGACCGCAGGCTCCGAGTCGCTGAGGCCGGCGACCTGGGTGGCAATGGTTTCCCATTCGGGCTCGGAATAAAGGGCAAGACAGGGATCAAACGGGTATTGGGTGAGCACAACGCGTCCGCCACAAGAAACCATGAGTTTCTCGCGGTGCCTGGCGGGTATGGCCAGCCGGCCCTTTGCGTCGAGGCTGAGGGCAGTACGCCCGGTAAACATGCTCTTCCCCTGATAACTGATTCAGTACCTGAATCCTTCGGAAATCGACGCTGCGACGCCATTTCCTCCCACTTCTTCCCACTTTTCTCCACCAAGCGACACTCTAGGGCCAGCGTGAAGCGCAAGTCAAGCCGGGAAAGCCCTGCCGCATAGAGGGAAAATGTTTATAAAACAGTGGATTAGGGGGATAGAAAGGGGCGAAAGCACCGCTCGTCGGCGGCCCGCAGGATCAGGCCACCCAGCGAATCAGTCAGGTGCGCAATCATCGTGATAAAGCACTTTAACTATTAGACATTTTTTTTATATTTGATGATTTATTTAAGACAAAAAGAAATAAAGGCAGCCCGGCATACCCGGGCTGCCTTTATCTGGCGCGCATATAGAGAGGGCCGGCCGATAAGCCGGGTTCTGTCGTGGACAGTCATTCATCTGGGACCTGCGTCGCCGCAGGCCTCTAGCGACCTACCCGGTTCCAGCGCGGGCCACGCCATAGGAACCCTATTTGGTCTTGCTCCGGGTGGGGTTTACCCTGCCACCCCTGTTGCCAGGGGCGCGGTGCGCTCTTACCGCACCTTTTCACCCTTACCTGTGCACCCTTTCCGGAGAAAGAGGCCATCGGCGGTATCTTCTCTGCGGCACTTTCCGTAGCCACACCGTCACCAGTGTGGCCCCCAGGCGTTACCTGGCACCCTGCCCTGTGGAGCCCGGACTTTCCTCCAGTGGTTTGCACCACCAGCGACTGTCTGGCCGGCCCGGGCGCAGTGTACCGGCAGCGTCGTTCAGGGCACAGCGTTTTCGCCCCCTGCCACAGACAGGCATAATCCCCCGCCTTGCCCCATTCGCTTACGGAGACATTCCATGGCCGGAACCAGCCTGCTGGCACTGATCGACGACATTGCCACCCTGCTCGACGATATCTCGGTCATGACCAAGGTGGCAGCAAAGAAAACCGCCGGCGTGCTTGGCGACGATCTTGCCCTGAATGCCGAACAGGTTTCCGGGGTACGTGCCGAGCGCGAGCTGCCGGTGGTCTGGGCCGTGGCAAAAGGCTCTGCCATCAACAAGGCCGTTCTGGTGCCGGCGGCGCTGCTGATCAGTGCGCTGATTCCCTGGGCAATCACTCCACTATTAATGCTCGGAGGACTTTTTCTCTGCTACGAAGGAGTTGAAAAAATCGCGCACAAGTTTCTTCATCGCAAGGAGGTCGAAAAGCAGCATGAAGAAGCCCTGCAAGCCATCGCCGATCCCGCCGTTGATCTGGTGGCCTTTGAGAAACAGCGCATTCGCGGTGCGGTTCGCACTGATTTTATTCTGTCGGCGGAAATTATCGTGATCACGCTGGGCACGGTGCAGCAGGCGCCGTTCATGAAACAGCTATCGGTGCTGGTGGCCATCGCCGTACTGATGACCATCGGTGTTTATGGCCTGGTCGCCGGCATCGTCAAACTGGATGACGCCGGCCTGCATCTGCTGGAACGCGGCCGCAATGCCGGAAGCCGTTTCTACAGTGCTATTGGTCGCGGCCTGCTGTTGTTCGCGCCGAAACTGATGAAATTTTTATCGGTGGCCGGAACCATCGCCATGTTTACTGTGGGTGGCGGGATTCTTGTGCATGGCTTTGCGGCGCTGGAACATCTGCAGCATGACCTGCTGCTGCAGTTTGCCGGCACTGGCGCGTTGCAGGCGACTGTCCGCTTCGCAACGCCGGTTCTGATCAGCATTGTTGTCGGCATTATCAGCGGTGCTGCGGTGCTGGCCGGGATCGGCCTGATCAATAAACTGCGACGCCGCTTTACCGCTCAGTCGGCGGACTGATCCAGCGCTTCCATCCAGCTGTACAGCTCGTTGCGCTTGCGGCCTGACCAGGCCGCAAGCACTTTCGCGGCGCGCGACGCCGGCAACTCGCCAAGCAACAGTCTTGCCAGCCGCGCCAGCTCCGCATCATCCACGGTCTGCTCCGACGCCGGTGCCACCAGCAGCACGATTTCACCGCGCTGCTGATTGCTGTCCGCCGCGACCTGCTCGCGAATATCGCCAATGCTACCGGGCAACACGGTTTCAAAATGCTTGGTCAGCTCACGGCACAGCACCACTTCCCGGCCTGCCTCGAGACGCGCTTTCAGCTCATCAAGCAGGGTCAGTATCCGGTGCGGCGCTTCGTACACCACCGAGGTTGCCGCGCTATCGGCAATACGCCGCAGGGCTGCGCTGCGGCCGGCGCCCTTGCTCGGCAGGAACCCTTCGAAAATAAAGCGGTCTGTGGGCAGACCGGCCACCACCAGTGCGGCCAGCAGGGCGCTGGCGCCGGGCACCGGCACCACCCGGATACCGGCCTGATGACAGGCCCGCACCAGACGGTAACCGGGATCACTGACCAGCGGCGTACCGGCATCCGACACCAGTGCCAGATTGTCGCCACGCTGCATCCGTTCGATCAGTTGCGGGGTGCGCTCCTGTTCGTTGTGGTCGTGATAACTGATCAGGTTTTTCTGAATGCCAAGTTCGTCCAGCAGCCGCGCGGTATGACGGGTATCCTCGGCCGCCACTGCATCCACCGAGGCCAGCACGGCCAGTGCGCGCCGGGTTATGTCATCCAGATTTCCCACAGGGGTACTGACAATATGAAGCACGCCCGACATTTCCTGACCCCTGCTGCTGAATGCGGCTGCTACAATAGCGCCACCAATGCGACAAGACGACCCCGAATGCCAATGAGATTGCCCCTGCAAGGCCTGTTGCTGGCCTGTTTTGTCCTGATTGCCGGCTGCGCCCAGCGGCCGGTATCCGATTCTGACCGTAGCCAGCCGGTGATTACCCGTGACGCTCCTGCCCGGACCGCAGATGCGCTGGCGGAGCTGGCGAAACTGGAGCCCGGCAAAGCCGACGATGTCGCCCTGGCGTGGACCGCAGAATACCTGGGCAAGCACCGCATTGAGGCCAGCGATACCCTGCTGCAGTGGCTGGAGGCCCGCCCGCTAACGCCGCCCCGTCAGGCCGAACGGGCGCTGCTGCGCGCCCAGTGGCACCTCAGCCAGCAGGCTCCGGCGGAAGCAGAAGCGGTGCTTGATAACCCGAATCTGCGCGCCATCCTGCCGCAACTTGGCAATGAGCAGCGCAGCCGCATCGGTCTGCTGCGCGCCGACATTCTGACCCTGAAGGGCGATCTCATCGCCAGTCTGGAGCAGCGCGTTGGCATCGATTACCTGCTCGACGAGGAAAGCCGGCAATACAACCGCAGCATGATCTGGACCCAGCTGATGATGTTGCCGATGAATGAGCTGATCGAGGCCGAACGGCGCAGCAACGACAACACCCTGACCGGCTGGTACGAACTGGCACGACTGTATCGCGACCCGCTCAGCGACATTGATGGCCAGTTGGCCAATCTGGATAACTGGCAGCGCCGCCGCGCCAATCACCCGGCCGCCACCAACATGCCGGACATCATTCAGGCATTGCGTCTGGCCGTGCGCGAAAGACCGCAAACCGTGGCGGTACTGCTGCCGCAAAGCGGGCCATTGGCCGGGCCTGCCAGTGCCATTCGCGATGGCTTACTGGCGGCGTACTACAGTGCCCTCGGTCAGGGTCATCCGGTGCCGGTAATGCACTTTCTCGACAGCAGCAAGGGCGATATCGTCGCCCTCTACAATCAGGCGCTGACGCTGGGTGCAAATCTGGTCATCGGTCCGCTCGACAAGGATCAGGCGGCAATTCTGGCTGCCATTCCGGACCTGCCGGTACCAACTCTGGCGCTCAACTACATCGACGGTGACGCTGTCGCAACAAAGCTGTTCCAGTATGGTCTGGCGCCGGAAGACGAAGCCCGTCAGGTTGCCGAACAGGCCATTGTCGAGGGTATGACGCTGGCCGCAGTGCTTTACCCCAAGGACAGCAGTGGCTGGGGCCTGCGCGTCGCCAGCGCCTTCAGCCAGCGGTTCCGGGAACTCGGTGGTATTGTCAGCTCCGAGTCGTCCTACACCGACAACCCGACCGCCACTACCCGCAGCCTGCTCGGTGTCGGCCAGAGCGAGGCGCGCGCGCGGGCATTACGCCGCTACGTCAATCAGAGCATCGAGTTCGAACCGCGTCGCCGCCAGGACATTGATCTGGTATTTCTGGTTGCCAACCCCGGGCAGGCAAGACAGTTAAAACCGGCGCTGAACTTTCATTACGCCAGCGACCTGCCGGTATTTGCCACCTCGCATATTTACGCTGGCAGCCCGGCACCGGACCATGACACTGACCTGAATGGCGTTCGTTTTGTTGAAATGCCGTGGCTGCTGGAAAGCGGTTCGGCCTTACATCAGGAAGCCGCCCGAGCCTGGCCGGATGGCCATGGTCGCTTTGAAAAGCTGTTTGCCATGGGCGTCGATGCCTATCGCCTGCACGCCCGGCTGGTGATGCTGGCCAGCGTGCCGGACAGCTTCCTGCCCGGCGTCACCGGACAGCTCAGCATGAACGAACAGAGGGTGCTGGAGCGGCGCCTGAACTGGGCCTGGTTCCGCAAGGGCTTGCCGCAGCGCATGCCGGTTGTGGCCGGCTCATCCATTGGAGATGCGGAACATGGACGTGCTGCCAACATCGTGGCGCCGGCAACGCGGTGATCAGGCCGAACAGGCCGCCGAGAGCTGGCTCAACCGGCAAGGCCTGGTTACTGTCGCCCGTAACTGGCAATGCCGGATGGGCGAGATTGATCTGATCATGCGCGATGAAGACATTCTGGTGTTTGTCGAAGTGCGCTTTCGCAGCGGTCAGCAACACGGTGGCGCGGCGGCCTCAGTCGACCCGCGCAAACAGCGCCGACTGGTATCCGCTGCACGACACTACTTGCGACTGCGCCCGGAAGCGGCCCAGTATCGCTGTCGCTTCGACGTCATCGCGGTAACGCCGGCCGATAGCGGCGGCCACGACATGAACTGGATTACCGGCGCCTTTTATGCTGAATAGCTTGATTTTGTGGCGCACCAGTGCCAACCCGGAGCAACAGAAATAATGAGCCTGAGCCGCATTCGCGAACAGTTCGCGAACAATATCGAGCACAGCATGAAAGCTGCTGAACTGCTGCCGGAAGGAATCTCCGCTGCCGGAAACATGCTGGTTGCCGCGCTGCTGGACGGCGGCCGGCTGTATCTGTCCGGTCAGGCCGCCGGCGCGCTGATCAGCGCCCATATGGCGGCTCAGCTGCTCGGTAGTGAACAGGGCTCACGGCCGCCGCTTCCCGCGCAATACCTGCGGGATCAGCAAAGCGCCACTCTGCTGCGCGCGTTCGCCCAGCGCCAGGATGTACTACTACTTATCAATCCGGATCACGCCATGGCCGAACCACTACTGCAGGCCGCTCGTGACCGGGATATGCGGGTAATTCTGATCTGCAGCGTTGACTCGGCTCAGGCCGCCAGTCTGATCGGCGATCGCGATCTTTGCCTGATGCTGCCCGGCGAACACACCAACCGACTTGCCGAGACAGCGCTTCTGGTCGCCCATGCCCTGTGCGACCATATTGAACAGCAACTGTTTGGAGACCTGCTCTGATGACTGCCTTGCGTATCACCCTCGCCACCCTGTTGCTGCTGTCGCTAACCGGCTGCGCCACACTGATTGCACCCTTGTCCAGCGAACCGATGGATCGCGAGCATGGCGAGCGCACTTTCGGCTCGGTGATTGAAGATCAGGCTATTGAAACCAAGATCCGGGTGAATCTGAAGCGCGCTGGCGAACCGCTGGCAAGCCAGCGCGTCGTGGTGGTCAGCTTTAACGGTCAGGTGCTGCTGGCCGGGCAGGTTGCCTCGGATGCAATGAAAAAAAGGGCCGCGGAAGTGGCCGGTGAAGTCCGCCACGTGGCTGATCTGCATAACGAGCTGGTGGTGTCCGGCAAGGTGTCGTTTCTGGCCCGCATGAACGATGCCTGGCTGACTACCAAGGTGAAAACACGACTGGCATTTGCCGGTGACGCCCGCGCCTCGCGCACCAAAGTGGTTACGGAAAACGGGGTGGTTTACCTGCTTGGTCTGATGACTCGCCGCGAAGCGGATGCGGTGGTTGCCCAGGTGCAGAAATCTTACGGTGTGCAAAAGATCGTCAAAATTATCGAGTACATCGACTAGGTTCTGTAGGAGCGGTCGACCGACCGCGAATCTTCCTGAAGTCGGATCGCGGTCGATCGACCGCTCCTACAGGGGAGTTACTTCACTATTCGCAGGCTTGGCCGACTGGTTTCGTCGCCGGGCGTGTTGTCATCCGGTTCCGGCGGCGGCGGAATCTCATCCGCAGAGAAAGCCATTCCCTGACCATTCTCACGGGCATAGATCGCCAGCACCGCCCCCACCGGCACCACCAGATTCCGGGGAATACCGCCAAAACGGGCAGAGAAGATGATTTCATCGTTCCCGGCGACCAGACCCTGTACCGCCCGCGGAGCAAGATTCAGGACAATCTGGCCATCCTGAACAAATTCCTGCGGCACCCGGGTGCCCGGATAATGGGCGTCCACCGACAGATGCGGTGTCAGCCCGTTATCGCAGATCCAGTCATACATTGCCCGAATCAGATACGGACGATTCGGCGTCATCACAGTCATCAGCCGAAGTGGCGGATTTCCCGCTCTTTATCCGACAAGCTGGCCTGGAACCCATCACGGCCAAACAAGCGCTCGGCATAATCAAAAATTGCCTTGCACTGCTTGGCCGGCAGGTCGAGCCCCAGGGACGGCAAGCGCCACAGGATCGGCGCCAGCGTGCAATCTACCAGAGTGAATTCCTCGTTCATGAAGAACGGCTTGTCACCAAATACCGGCGCAGTGGTAATCAGGCTCTCACGCAGCTCCTTGCGGTGCCTGGCCAGCGCTGCCTCCTTCTCATCGCCCTTGAGAATGGCATCGACATGACCGCACCAGTCGCGCTCGATACGGTGGATCAACTGACGACTGGTAGCACGAGCCACCGGATAGACTGGCAATAGTGGCGGGTGCGGGAAGCGCTCGTCCAGATATTCCATAATGACACTGGACTGGTACAGGCTCAGATCCCGATCCACCAGCGTCGGCACTTCGTTGTACGGATTGAAGTGGGCAAGATCTTCCGGCTTGTCGTGGTCTTCCACATCCACGATATCCACGGTCACGCCTTTTTCCGCCAATACGATGCGGACACGGTGGCTGTAATGATCGCGTGGATTGGAGAAGAAGGTCATCGACGATCGTCTGGTCACGACACCCATTGTTCAGAACACTCCTGCAATTGCTGTAAAGAGAGAAGCAGGATAGCCGCCTGGCGACTACCCTGCTTCCCGTGTTGCTGACCTGTCAGAGCACTGTTCAGTGGACGTCTTTCCAGTATTCCTGCTTCAGGAAATACGCCGGCCAGAACAGAATAAACAGGAAGATCAGCACATAAACACCAAGACGCTCACGCTCCAGCTTGACCGGCTCAGAGGCATAGGTCAGGAAGTTGGTCAGATCAGCCATGGCCGACTTGAACTTCTCCTCACCCAGCTCCTGCTCCAGACCTGCCATCACATGCGGCATGCCAACACTAGGGAAAACCTCGTTGTTGTAGCCATACGGACGGGTGTCATCCGGGTAGAAGCCTACCAGATAGGAGTACAGCCAGTCCGGCGTGCGCAGACGAGCGGTAAGGGTCAGATCCGGCGGCGGCGCACCGAACCACTGCTCAGCCAGCTTCGGATCCATGCTGTTGCTCATGGTGTCGCCGATCCGGTCCGCAGTGAAGTTCAGATTTTCCATGACCAGATCATGGGGAATGCCCAGATCATCGGCCATACGCTCATAGCGCAGGTATTTCGCCGAATGGCAGCCCATGCAGTAGTTGACGAACAGCTTGGCACCGTTCTGCAGGGATACACGATCCTTCAGGTTGATCGGTGCGCTGGCCAGATGCTCATTGCCCCCACCAGCAGCGAACACCATGGTCGGCAGGCAGAACAGGATAACAGCAAGCTTTTTCATCAGTGACCTCCCATCGTGACACGCTCGGGCACCGGCTTCGATTTCTCGAATCGATGGGCGAACGGCAGCACAACCACGAAGTATGCGAAGTAGTACAGGGTGCCGATCTGCGCGATGGCAGTTTTCAGTGGCGAGCCCGGCTGAGTACCCAGATAACCGAGCACCAGGAAGTCGATGGCAAAGATCAGCATGGCAATCTTGCTCAGCCAGCCCTTGTAGCGAATTGACTTGACCGGGTGACGATCCAGCCACGGCACCACAAACAGAATGGCGATGGCGCCGCCCATGGCAAACATACCCCAGGTTTTCGCCGGGAAAATGAAATCAATGGTGGTCGCACGCAGCATCGCGTAGTACGGGCCGTAGTACCACACCGGAGCAATGTGCGCCGGGGTCTTCAACGGGTTGGCCGGCTCGAAGTTCGGGCGCTCGATAAAGTAACCACCGCCATCCGGGAAGAAGAACACGATCACAGCGAACACCATCAGAAATACAACGATGCCGGCCAGATCTTTCACGGTGTAGTAGGGATGGAAGGCAATGCCGTCAAGCGGAATACCGTTCTCATCCTTGTTTTTCTTGATCTCAACGCCATCCGGGTTGTTCGAACCCACTTCATGCAGCGCCAGAATGTGCAGCACCACCAGCGCCAACAGCACGATCGGGATCAGCACCACGTGCAGGGCAAAGAACTTGTTCACCGTGGCGTTGGACAGCAGGTAGTCACCGCGCACCCAGTTGGCAATGGCTTCGCCCATTTCCTTGCCCTGGGCTGCATCCACAAACGGAATGAAGTCATACGGCACCGCACCGACCAGCGAAACGATAACCTGCGCGCCCCAGTAGGACATGTTGCCCCAGGGCAGCACATAGCCGAGGAAACCTTCGGCCATCAGCGCCAGATAGATCAGCATACCGAAGACCCACACCAACTCGCGCGGCGGCTTGTAGGAGCCGTACATCAGGCCGCGGAACATGTGCAGATACACCACAGCGAAGAACATCGACGCACCGACCGCATGCATATAGCGGATCAGCCAGCCGTATTGCACATCACGCATGATGTACTCAACCGAGGCAAAGGCATCAGTCGGCGAATAGAACATGGTCAGCCAGATGCCGGTCAGCAGCTGGTTAACCAGTACCACCATCGAGAACACCCCGAAGTAGTACATGAAGTTGAAGTTTTTCGGAGCGTAGTACTCCGACATATGTTTTTTGAAAGCGTCGACAACCGGCAGGCGGGCATCAACCCAATCAACGGTGCGAGTCAGCAGGCCCATCATGCAGTGGTCTCCCCTTCTTCAGAACCGACAATGACGACCGACTCACTCAGATATGAATGCGGCGGCACCACCATGTTAGTCGGCGCAGGAACGCCGGAGTAAACCCTGCCGGCGAAGTCAAAACGCGAGCCGTGGCACGGGCAGAAGAAACCACCGTACTGCAGGCCGACTTCCACCGTCGGGTTCGGGTTGTAGTTCGGCGAGCAACCCAGATGGGTGCAGGTGCCGATCAGGATCAGGAATTCCGGCTTGATCGAACGGTAAGCGTTACGGGCGTAATCCGGCTGCTGGTCAGCAGCGGACTCGGGATCGCGCAGTTCAGACTCGACCTTGGCCAGATCCGCCAGCATGGTTTCGGTGCGACGCACCACCCACACCGGCTGGCCACGCCACTCGCGTACCACGCGCTGACCCGGATCCAGTTTGCTGACATCCACGGTGACCGGCGCGCCGGCATTCTTGGCCCGGGCGCTGGGCTGCCAGGACTTGACGAAGGGTACTGCAAGACCCACGACACCGACGGCACCGACAGCACTGGTGGCACCGATCAGGAACGTGCGGCGGCTGGTGTTTACGCCGTCTTTACTCATTGAGATTATCTCCCCTTGGATCCCACGCCCGGGGGTGATCCAGGCGGCTCGAGGACATCCTCGTGACAGGGTGGTCGGCGATGCATCGGCTCCGTGAAGGAGGTGTCAGCACCGGCCTTTTGAGGCGTCGCGAATGGTAAAGAAAAAGACCACACGTGACAACCGGGATTAGCGTGCCGCAGAGACTTTTATGACACCGTGAGAAGCACCACCGGAAAACAAAAAAGCCCGGATAAACCGGGCTTTTTCGGGTCGAAACAAAGTTCGTATCAACGCTTGGAGAACTGCGGACGACGACGGGCTTTGTGCAGACCGATTTTCTTACGTTCAACTTCACGGGCATCACGGGTAACAAAACCGGCCTTGCGCAGGGACGCACGCAGGGTTTCGTCGTACTCCATCAGGGCGCGGGTAATACCGTGACGGATAGCGCCGGCCTGACCGGTGGTACCGCCGCCCTTGACGGTGACGTTAATGTCAAAGCGATCGCTCATCTCGGTCAGCTGGAGCGGCTGACGAACCACCATGCGAGCGGTTTCGCGGCCGAAGTACTGATCCAGCGGACGGCCGTTGATGGTGATTGCACCACTGCCCGGACGGATGAAAACGCGGGCCGCAGAAGTTTTGCGACGACCGGTACCATAGTTAGCTGCTGCAGTTGCCATGTGATCTCAGTCCTCAGATATTCAGCGGCTGCGGCTGTTGAGCCGTATGCGGATGTTCAGTGCCAGCATAAACCTTCAGCTTGCGCAGCATGGCGCGGCCCAGCGGATTACGCGGCATCATGCCTTTAACAGCCAGCTCGATGGCCATTTCCGGCTTGCGATCGATCAGCTTTTCAAAGGTGATGGATTTCATGCCACCGATAAAGCCGGTGTGGTGGTAGTACACCTTGTCACCCGCTTTCTTGCCGGTCACAGCGACCTTCTCGGCGTTTACAATAACGATGTAGTCACCGGTATCAACATGCGGGGTGTATTCCGGCTTGTGCTTGCCGCGCAGGCGGGTAGCCACTTCGCTGGCCAGACGACCAAGGGTCTTGCCGGCTGCGTCTACCACAAACCAGTCGCGCTTGACGGTCTCTGAGGTCGCGTTGAAGGTCTTCATGGAATTCTTCCAAATCAAACAGTTACGGGGTAATCCGGCCACTCGGCGAGATTCCCGCCAGAGAAAGAGCGCGAAGTCTACCGAAACGCACAGGCCAAAACAAGCGATTGCACCTGTTTCTTCGCCGGCCGTCATGCACAACTGCAGCGTCGCTGGTTATCATGCCAGCATTCAGGAAACGTCAGGAGTTCGCCATGGAATACCGCCGCCTCGGCACCACCGACCTCAACGTCAGCGCCCTGTGTCTGGGCACCATGACCTGGGGCAAACAGAACAACCACGATGACGGCTTTGCCCAAATGGACATGGCACTGGACCATGGCGTCAATTTCTTCGACACCGCCGAGATGTATGCCGTACCGGCCACCCCCGACACCTACGGCAAAACCGAGGAAATCATCGGCCAGTGGTTCAGGAAAACCGGCAACCGCGACCGGGTCATCCTGGCCACCAAGGCTGCCGGTCCGGGCGAATGGATCAAGCATATCCGCGGCGGCCCGCGCCTGACCCGGGAACATCTCTTCGAGGCCGTCGAGAACAGCCTGCGTCGCCTGCAGACCGACGTCATTGATCTCTACCAGATGCACTGGCCGGACCGGAACACCAACTATTTCGGCAAACTCGGCTATCGCCACAAGGAAGACGAGGACTACACCCCGATAGCAGAAACCGTCGAGGCACTGGACGAGCTGATCAGGCAGGGCAAGATCCGCCACTATGGCCTGTCCAACGAAACCCCGTGGGGCGTGATGAAATACTGCATGGAAGCCAGGCGCCAGCGCACACCACGGCCGATGTCGATCCAGAACCCCTACTCACTGCTGAATCGTACTTACGAGGTCGGCCTCGCCGAAGTCAGCCATCGCGAACAGGTCGGCCTGCTGGCCTATTCGCCGCTGGCTTTTGGCATGCTTTCCGGCAAGTATCGCCACAATCAGTGGCCGGAAAACGCCCGCCTTACCCTGTTCAAGTATTTTTCCCGCTACACCAACACCCAGGCCTCCGAAGCGACTGAAAAGTACTGTCAGCTGGCTGCCCGCCACGGCCTGTCGCCAACACAGATGGCGTTGCAGTACGTCACCAGCCGCTCATTCGTCACCAGCAATATCATCGGCGCCACCAGCACCGCCCAGCTGCAAGAAAACCTGCGCAGCATCGAGGTCACGCTGAGCGACGAAATCCTCAAGGAGATTGAAGCAATCCACACTGAACATCCTAACCCGGCACCATAGTGCAAACAGGGCCCGGTGCCGGCCTCCCTAGACAGCCCGGAACGACAACCCCACCGCTCCGGTCACACCGATCATGATCCGGGTCATGACTATGGGCCACCGGCGGGCGCATAGTCAGTCAACGGATCATCGTTTTTTCACCTGTAAGGAGGTCTGTTATGGAACCCACCTGGATCGTTGTTGCCGATAGTAGCCGCGCCCGCATTCTCACCACCCGCACCCGTGTTCAAACCCCCGCCGACGTTGAAACCCTTGAGCACCCCGAGGGCCGGATGAAGGCGCAGGAGATCAACAGCGACCGGCCCGGCAGCATCGGTGATGGCAACGGCTCAGGCCGCCATGGCATGGAACAGCCGGACGTGCACCACCATCATCAGGAGGTGTTTGCCAAACAGATCGCCGAATATCTGGAGAAGGGCCGGCATCAGGGCAAGTTTGTCGAGCTGGCGCTGGTGGCACCGCCGGCGTTTCTGGGGGTGCTGCGCCAGAAGATGAATGGCCAGCTCGGCAAGCTGGTGGCCCATACGGTGCAGAAGAATCTGCTTGAGCAGGATAATGAGGCAATTCGGGCGCAGATTTTTGACTAAGGAAGCTCTGAATAACCCGTAGGAGCCGTCGATCGACGGCGAAGCTTTCGCGGCCGATCGGCCGCTCCTACGGCCAGGCAGTGAACATCAATCAATCCGCCAGAATGGCGCGGCTGATAATCTGCTTCATGATTTCGTTGGTGCCGCCGTAAATGCGCTGCACGCGGGCATCGGCAAACATGCGAGCGATCGGGTATTCCCACATATAGCCGTAACCACCATGCAACTGCAGGCACTCGTCGATCACCCGGCACTGCAGGTCGGTGATGTAATACTTGGACGCGGCAGCAGTCGGTACATCAAGTTTGCCCTGCAGGTGCAATTCGAGGCAGCGATCAACATAAACGCGGCCGACCTGGATTTCGGTGTGCAACTCGGCCAGCTTGAACTGGGTGTTCTGGAACTCGGCAATGGCTTTGCCAAACGCGCGGCGTTCTTTGACATAACGGATGGTGTGCTCCAGCGCACTTTCCGCCATGGCCAGACCATTGATGGCGATGCCCAGACGCTCCTGCGGCAGCTCCTGCATCAGGTAGACAAAGCCCATGCCCTCCTGACCGAGCAGCGCTTCCTTCGGCAGGCGCACGTCCTGGAAAAACAGCTCGGAGGTGTCCTGCGCCTTCATGCCGACTTTCTTCAGGTTCTTGCCCTTCTGGAAACCCGGTGTGCCTTCCTCAAGCAGAAACAGGCTGATGCCCTTGGCGCCCCTGGTCGGATCGGTTTTCGCCACGACAATCACCAGATCCGCGTTCTGGCCGTTGGTGATGAAAGTTTTCGAGCCGTTCAGGACATAGTGATCGCCGTCTTTCACCGCAGTGGTCTTGATACCCTGCAGGTCGGAACCGGCGGCCGGCTCGGACATGGCGATGGCTCCGATGACTTCACCGGCGACCATTTTGGGCAGGTATTTCTGCTTTTGCTCTTCGCTGCCGTAGTGCTCGATATAGGGCGCGACGATTTCGGTGTGCAGGCCCCAGCCGAGGCCGGTGAGGGCCGCGCGGGAGACTTCTTCACTCACGACCACGCTGTAGAGGAAATCGGTGCCAAGGCCGCCGTATTGCTCTGATACCATCGGGCAGAGGAAGCCCTGCTCACCGGCCTTGCGCCAGACTTCCTTCGGCACCTGGCCGGTGTGTTCCCATTCCTCATGGAACGGTACCACCTCGTTCTCGAGGAATTTGCGCACGGTAGAACGGAAGGTGTCATGGTCACTGTTGAACAGGGTACGGGGGATCATCGCCATCTCCGGATTCAGTAGGTCTGCTGATTGTGGTGGCGGCGCATGATCAGGAGGTGAACGCCACCCGGGGCAGACGTTTTACGCAACTTCGTCTACTTGGCGCAATGACCGGATCGCTCACAGGGTGGCGGCTTTGCTCGGTTAGTCTGTTTTGGCAGTGAACGTCCCGACGCTCGGGCCGGCGAATTCACTGCCAGACCAATGCACCGCAAGAACAATCAAGCCCGATGTGGGCGGGCCAGATACTCGTGCGACTGCATTTCCAAAAGCCGGCTACGGGTGCGGGCGAATTCGAATTCGAGCCGGCCGCCGGCGTAGATGTCCTCGATCGGCACTTCGGCGGTGATGATCAGCTTGACGTTGCGGTCGTAGAACTCGTCAACCAGATTGATAAACCGGCGGGCAATATCATCGGTCGCCACCCCCATGCGCTCGACATTACCAAGCAACACCGTATGACACTCACGGGCCAGCTCGATGTAATCATTCTGGCTGCGCGGGCCATCGCACAAGGCGCGAAAATCAAACCAGGCAACATCGTCGGCCATCTTGCGCACCCGGATTGGCCGCCCTTCGATCTGCAGATCAACGTTCTCCTGATGATCACCATGCTCGGTTTCCAGCGTAGCAAAACGCTCGTTCAGGAAAGCATCCGCATTCGGGCCCAGCGGGCAGTGATACAGCTCCGCCTGCTCCAGCAGACGCAGCCGGTAATCCGTGCCGCCATCCACATTCAGCACCTTGGTGTGCTGCTTCAACAACGCTATTGCCGGCAAGAAGCGAGCCCGCTGCAGGCCATCGCGATACAGATCATCCGGAACAATGTTGGACGTCGCCACCAGCGTCACCCCTTCCTCAAACAGGGTGCCAAGCAGGGTCGCCAGAATCATCGCGTCGGTAATGTCGGTGACAAAGAATTCGTCGAAACAGAGCACCCGGGCGCGCCGGGCGAAATCCCGGGCAATGCCCTCAAGCGGGTTTTTTTCACCCTGACGAGCACTCATCTCGCGGTGGATATGCTGCATGAAACGGTGGAAGTGCATGCGCTCCTTGTCGGCAAATGGCAGCGCCTCGAAGAACACATCCATCAGATAGGTCTTGCCCCGGCCAACCCCCCCCCACAGGTACAGCCCGGTCTCCGCCTGCGGCTTGCGCAGCTTGCCGAACAGACCGCGACGGCGCCCGGCAGCGGCCAGCAGGCGATCATACAGATCCTGCAGGGCTTCGACCGCCCGCGCCTGGGCCACATCGTGGTGGAAGTCCGGGCGCTCGAGATCACGCTGGTACTGTTTTGATGGGGTCATGCTACCTCCGCGAGGCCGGCAATGTAGCGCCGCATGCCGCTCAGGGGAAGCTCTGCCGCGCCACTTCCGCCAGCGCCGGCAACTGCCCGTGGAAGAAATGGCCGGTGCCGGGGAAACGTACCAGATCCGGTTCAAGCGGCGATGCCGCAGCCCAGCCGAGCATCTCCTCCACCGGCACCACCTCATCCTCCTCGCCCACCACCACGGTCAGCCGGCAGCCCGGCGCGCCAACCGCATCAAAATCATTGTTGTGCACCGGCGGCGCCACCAGCAGCAGATGCCGGGCCGGGCTGCCAGATGCAGCTAGCGCCGCAGCACCACGAAAAGCAACGAAGGAACCGAACGAAAAGCCGGCCAACCACAGCGGCAGGCCCGGCCAGCGCTGGCGCAACCAGCTGACCACGGCGAGCAGATCCTCGGTTTCGGTAAAACCACCGCCGTGGGCGCCCTGACTGGCACCGACACCGCGAAAGTTGAAACGCAGTGCCACACCACCGGCATCACGCGCCCCGCGACACAGACTGGTTACCACCTTGTTGTCCATGCTGCCGCCGAACAACGGATGCGGGTGGCACACCAGCGCGATAAAGGTCGGCTGATCGCCAACCCACTCCATCGCTGCCTGAATGTTCCCGGCCGGGCCGGACAGCTCCGGTGCTTCCTTTTGTACGCTCATGACGCCACCTCGGTGTGATACTGCGGCTGCTTTGTCGGGAATTCTAACAATTGCGTCGTGATGATGCTTGGCGCTGTGCTTCGCGCTGTGCTGCAATAGGCTTCCGACTGGAGGAGCAATAATGGGCAGCATCACCGGAACGATTCTGATTCTGCTGGCGGGCATCATCGCAGGTGCCGGTCTGGCCTGGTTATTCCTGCCCTATCGACGCAACTGGGCGGCACTTGAGAAAGAGCGGGACAACGCGCTGCAGGCGCTGAACCGTTACCGCGAAGATGTGGACGCGCACTTTCTCCGCACAGCTGATCTGGTCAACAACCTCAATCACGCCTATCGCGCTGTCCACGAGCAACTGGCGGAAGGCGCGCGCCAGTTGTGTTCGGATCAGGCCCGGCGCATTGCCATGGCGAAAACCTTCGACCTGCTGCCCGACAGTGACGAGCAAATCGGCGAGGAAGTCAGTCCGCCGCTGGACTATGCGCCAAGCCACAAGGGAACGCTGGCGGAAGATTACGGCCTGCGCCGTAAGGAAGAAGAGGATTTCGACCCGCAGGAAACCACGGTGGCCGACGATATGCTCAACCCGCCGCGGGACTACGCCGATGGCTGCGGCGAGCAGGGCTGCCCGCCGGATGAAGCCGATGACGACGACCGCCCGTCACCGGCCACCATTCAGCGATAAAAACGCGACAACTGGGCCAGGATACGCCGGCTGATTTCAGGCTGCAGCACAGTCTCCGGCGCCTTGTTCAGTTTCTTGTCGAGCACATCGTGACCACCACCCGGGTAGCTGACCACGATGTGCTGATCCAGCACCGCGGCATAATTCGCGTAACTACCGGCAATCAGCAAATCACGCGGCGCTGCCTCGAACAGGCTGTGGCCAACTGAATACTGCTCTGCCGCTGTTGCCGCACAGCCAAAGGCTTCCTGAAGAAACGTCGCCGGCACATCGTGATGAGTGGTCCGGTAACTCACCTGCTGGTGCTCCCGCTGCGGCCAGTGCACGATCATCGGCACATGCAACTGCACATCGCTGAAGTTGCTGCCGTGGCCCCAGTAATCCATACCGTTGTCATTGAACTCCTCGCCGTGATCGGAACTGATCATCACCACGGTGTTGTCGAGCAGCCCGCGCTGCCGCAGGTCCGCCAGCACCCTGCCAACCTGACTGTCGACATAGTGGGCTGCCGTCCGGTACACATTCAGGTAAGGCTCCGGATCAAAACTGTTCGACAGCTGCAGATGATTGACCTCCTCCCAGTAAGGCTCGAAGCGCGGGTAGTCCTCCGGGGGACCGTAGGCGTGCACTGCAGAGTAGAAAATGAAGCCGAAGAATGGCGCATCCGCCTCATCACGAGCCGCCGTAAATGCCAGCCAGTCATCAGTAATCAGCCGATCCTTTTCCCACATGGTCTTGCCCGGAGTACGCAGGCGAATATCCGGCACACCGGCAAAAACCGTGCGATCAAACGCCGGGCTCACCAACGTCGCCGAAGACAAAATCAGCGGCTGATAGCCCATCTCCATCACCCGCTGCATCATCACTGGTGGATGCTGGGCGCCGTAAAATGCATCCCAGTAGTTTGACGGCAGGCCATAGAACATCGAGAACACACCGGCCAGGGTCGAGTTACCACCACTGAAGTGATTAGTGAAGTCATAGGTGCGCTCACGGAACTGCGCGATGTTCGGCGTCCACTTCGGCGTCACCGTATCCGCCCGCAAGGCGTCGACCAGAATGATCAGCACATTGAGCGGCTGCTCCGGTGCCGAACAGGCCATCGGCTCAAGTGGATAACGCAGGTTTGAACTGCCGGTCCGCAAGGTCAGGTCCGCACCCCGTGCTTTTTGCGGGTCGACCAGACCATTGGCTACAAAAAAACGCTTCGAGGTGGTGCCGAAATACAGCGGAATATGACGGGTGATGCCGGTAATCCGGGTGTCGTACGCAGCATCGGACCAGGCATGAATACCATGCGCTGCCAGCAGCGAAACCAGCACCACCGACATCGACGCCACAACGACGCGTCTTGATATCCACGACGCCAGCGAGGCCATCAGCAGCACCACCGCCAGCACCGCCAGAAAGCCGCCAAGTGCTATCAGATACATGCCCGTGGACAGGCCAAAGGTGTCCGTACCGGACAGAAACACCATTTCCAGCACAAACGAGTTGATATGAAAGCGATACAGGTCGTAGACCAGCGTATCAACCAGCAACAGCGTCAACAGCAGGGTGATCACGCCGGTACCAAGCAGCCTGAACAGGTTACCCGGCAGGTGCACAAACAGCAGTAGCGGCAACAGCAGCAGAATCGGGAGCAGCGACAGGTGACCGAGATACAGCAGTAGCAGATAAAACGGCGCCAGATTGCCCTCGACACTGATCCACGGCAAATAGCGCAGACTCACCAGCCACACCAGTGGCATGACAGCAATGCAGAACCGCCACAGCCACCGGGCGTTTGACAATCTGGCCGGCACTGGCCGGCTTCCGAGCGGGTTGCTCATAGCTCTCCGTTTCTCCTTTACATACTACAAGGGGTATGTGAACAAGCGGGAAAAAAACCCGCAGCGCGGGCTTTTTCCGACACCGGCGGCGACTAGCGCGCCGAGTGTCCACTCAGCTCGACTTTCACTTTCTCATGCTCCTGCAGCGACGCGTAGTAACGACGCAGCACTTCCAGCACTTCCGGACGGCTGAAGCCTTCCTGGACCTCCTCGCCCTCACTCAGCGCCTTGCGCAGCTTGGTGCCGGATACCAGCACCCGGTCGGCTGCCTCATGCGGGCAGGTACGCATAGATGCCATGGTGCCGCACTTGTTGCACCAGAAGGTCCAGTCGATTTTCAGCGGCTGGGTAATCAGGGCGTCCGGCTTGATCTCATCAAAGATATGGTGGGCGTCAAACGGACCGTAGTAATCACCAACGCCGGCATGGTCACGACCAACAATCAGGTGCGAGCATCCGTAATTCTGGCGAAACAGCGCGTGAAGCAGGGCTTCGCGTGGGCCGGCATAGCGCATATCCAGCGGGTAGCCGGACTGCACCACGGTGTTCTTGACGAAATATTTGTCGATCAGCACGGAAATCGCTTCCTGACGCACTTCCGCGGGAATATCACCCGGCTTCAGCTGACCGAGCAGGGAGTGGACCATCACGCCGTCGCAGATCTCGATGGCGATCTTGGCCAGATGCTCGTGCGAGCGGTGCATCGGGTTACGGGTCTGGAACGCCGCCACGGTTTTCCAGCCTTTGGCGTCGAACATGGCACGGGTCTGGGCCGGGGTCATGTAGGTGTCGGCATACTTGGTCGGGAACTCGCCCTGGCTGAACACCTTGACCGGCCCGGCCAGATTGATGTCGCCCTGCTCCATCACCATCTTCACGCCCGGATGGGCCACGTCGGTGGTCTTGAACACAGCCTGGCACTCGTGCGCCTTGTCGATAGCGTATTTTTCGGAGACGGTCATGGAGCCCATGATCTCGCCCTCTTCATCCACCAGCGCCACTTCCTGACCTTCCTTGATAGCGTCAGCAGTGGCCTTGTCGGTGGACAGGGTAATCGGGATCGGCCAGAACAGGCCGTTGGCCATGGCCATGCTGTCGCACACGCCCTGCCAGTCAGCCTTGCCCATGAACCCTTCCAGCGGAGTGAAGCCGCCGATGCCGAGCATGATCAGATCGCCACGCTCGCGGGAAGAAATCTGCACCTTCGGCAGGTTGGCGGCGGCGGCCAGCGCCTGCTTCAGCGCCTCGCCTTCAAGCAGCAGCGGCTTGAGCTGATCGCTGCCATGCGGTTTCACCAGTTGCGACATGCTAACTCCCGATTCGGTGGCGGTTAAAAACAAGGCGCGGATTATAGCGGCCCGAGGGGGGCTACCACCACCGGCGACGTAGATTTGGTTATAACCATTGGTTAGCTCCCCCCAAAATATCGATATATCTCTGCAGAAGCCCGATCAAGGGCGCTCAATTTTCGCGGCCGGTTGCCCGCTCCTGCGCGCGGGAGTGGTAACGGCGCCAGACCGATTCAGCTACCTGAACCGGCACCGGCTCGCCGTCGACCTTCAGCGAGGCTGGCAGGTAGCCGACCAGATCTCCGTCGGCCTGCACCGGTTCGTTCGGTTGCAGCAGCACTTCCACCTGCTTCGCCGGCAGCGACAGCACGCCGTCGGCGCGTTCGATTCTGCCCAGCGGCAAATGCAGCAGTGTGCGAATCAGCGCCCAGCGTCCCGGCCGCTGAAACAGCAACACCTGAAAACGTGGCTGGCTGATATCGGCCCGCTGCGACAGGACAAAATTGCCGCCATAACAGCGACCATTGGTGACAATCAGTGAATAACAATCATGCTCGCTGCCATCAATGCGGACCCGATAGCGACAACTGCCATAACGACCGATATTGGCCAGCATCGCCGCCACATAGGCGCCCTTGCCAATCTTCTCTTTCAAAGCGAGATTGGCGCTCTCGACCACCCAGGCGTCGTAGCCAATACCAGCCATCATGACAAAGCGCTTGCCGTTCAGCCGGCCCGGCCAGATCGGCAAGGCACGTCCTTCGGCAATTACCTTCGCCGCCTTACGCGGGTCTTTCGGCAGCGCCAGTTCCTGGCCCAGTACATTGGCCGTGCCAGTGGCAAAAATGCCAAGCTGGACGCCCGGTTTAAGGCCATTGATCACTTCATTGGTGGTGCCATCGCCGCCCACCGCAATGACCATGTCACCCTGATCGTCGCGGCCACGCAGGTACCCGGTGGCATCACCCGGAGCGCGGGTGCGATAAACCTCGGGGTGTAATCCATGCTGGTCAAGGGCCTCAAGAAACTGCTGCAACAACCGCTCCCGACCACCCCCGGCGGCCGGGTTGTAAATTACCAGAACCTTCATGAATTCCCCGAACAGGCAGGCCCGATGCGTTACACCGGGTTATCAATATCAATAAATATATGTTCGATGCCGTAGCGCTGGGCCAGCCAGTCGCCCAGCGCCTGGACGCCAAAACGCTCAGTAGCGTGGTGGCCGCAGGCAAAATAATGGATTCCGGTTTCGCGGGCAAAATGCACCGTCTGTTCCGAGATCTCACCGCTGATATAGGCATCCAGCCCCAGCGCCTGAGCCCGTTCGATATAACCCTGAGCCGCGCCGGTGCACCAGCCGACGGTTTCGATCTCGTCGCCGGGGTCACCGATATGCATCACTTCACGGCCAAGCCGGTCCTCGATATGGGCGGCCAGCTCCGCCGCCGTCATCGCTTCCGGCAACTCCCCCTGCAGACCGACCGACAACGGATTGTCCGGCTCCAGTCCACCGGTCACGCTGAAATCGAGCCGGGCAGCCAGGGTCGCGTTATTGCCCAGCACCGGGTGCACATCCAGCGGCAGGTGATAGGCAAACAGGTTCAGATCATGGCGCAGCAGGGTCTGCAGGCGCTGACGCTTGATGCCGCGAACACGCTCGTCCTCGCCGCGCCAGAAGTAGCCGTGGTGCACCAGCACCGCATCGGCCTCTTCCACCAGCGCCGCATCCAGCAGCGCCTGACAGGCCGTCACCCCGGTGACAATCCGGCGAATCTGCTCACGGCCCTCGACCTGCAGGCCGTTCGGGCAATAATCCTTGAAGCGCGCGGTTTGCAATTCGGCATCCAGCGCCGCCAGCATGGCGTCCCGTTTGATCATCATTCCTCCAGCACAGGCCAGACAGGCGGTGAATTCAGATGGCCGGGTGATTTAGCCCGCCAGTGGCCATCTGCTAGACTCCTGCAGTTTACACACCTCACCAGACCCGGAAACAGGATCACAGATGAAACTGGTACGCTTCTTTGCCGGCCCCGTGCTGGCCGGCATCGTTGTCGGCCTGGCGGTCCTGTGGTGGTACGAGCTCGGCCCCGGCGCCAGCGGCTACAATCCGCTGCAGCGCCCGGCGCAAACCTACTCCACCGCCGTCAACCGCGCCGCGCCGGCGGTGGTGAATATCTACACCACCCAGGTGGTGATCCGGGATACCCCGGGCGGTGACGACGACCTGCTCAACCGTTTCCTTGAAGAGCCGCGCCGCGAGCGACTACTGTCCAGCCTCGGTTCCGGCGTGATTGTTTCCGACAAGGGCTATCTGCTGACCAGTAACCATGTGGTTCAGGGCGCCGATGAAATTCTGGTGGCGCTGCGCGATGGCCGCGAAGCGGTGGCACAACTGGTCGGCTCCGACCCGGAAACCGATCTCGCCTTGCTGAAGATCCCGCTCGACAAGTTGCCGGTGATTCGCCTCGGCAACGGCAACCCGATGGCCGTCGGTGATGTGGTGCTGGCAATCGGCAACCCGCTTGGCGTTGGCCAGACCGTATCGATGGGTATTGTCAGCGCCACCGGCCGCAGCCATCTTGGCATTGCCACGTTCGAAAACTTTATCCAGACCGATGCCGCGATTAACCGCGGCAACTCCGGCGGTGCCCTGATCGACACCCGCGGCAATCTGATCGGCATCAACACCGCCATTCTTTCCAGCGACGGCAGCTGGCAGGGCATCGGCTTCGCCACGCCGACATCGGTGGCAAAAGCGGTGATGAACGATCTGATTGAACACGGCCGGGTGATTCGCGGCTGGCTCGGCGTCACCGTGCAGGACATCACCCCGAATCTGGCCACCACCTTCGGCATGGACGAAGTGCGCGGCGGCCTGATTTCCGAAGTGGTTCGCGCCAGCCCGGCGCACAAGGGCGGCCTGCGCGCCGGTGATGTGCTGGTCGGCATCGACGGCGAGCCGGTGCAGGATGGCTATGAATCCATGAACATCATCGCCGGCACCAAACCCGGAACCACCATGATCCTGAATGTGATTCGCAACCGCGAAGCGCTGGATCTGAAAGTGATTATTGGTACGCGGCCGCCAATGGTGAACTAAGCAAACTGGTCCGCATTGGTGCCGCGCGGCCTTGTTACCGTGTTCTCTGAGGTCATGGCATTCACGACAACCAGCGGGCTAAGCTGTCACACCCCAACCGGATCAGGAGAGCAACATGACTAATCTGCAGGGCAAAACCGTCGCCGTCACCGGCGCCAGCGGCATGATTGGCGTCTACCTGTGCCGCAGCCTGCTGGCCGCCGGCGCCCATGTGGTCGGTGTGGTGCGGACCCCGTCCAAGGCTGCTTTCCTCGCCGACGAAGGCGTCGAGTTCCGCAAGGCCGACCTGACCGACCCGGCCTCGCTGGAAGCCGCCTTCCAGGGCTGCGATGCAATCATCTCCAACGCCGCCATGTATGTCGCCAGCAAGGGCTTCAGCGCCTGGCACGCCCATGAAAAGGCCAACGTCGAGGGCACCCGTAATGTCTTTGAAGCTGCGCACAGGGCCGGCGTCAAACGCATCATTCATGTCAGCACCTTTGGCATCTACAGGTGGTCGATCTTCTCGCCCATGGATGAAAGCTGGCCACAGCTGGACGGCAAAAACCGCAAGGGCGGCACCTACCGCGCCACCAAACAGATCAGCGAGGACCTGGCCTGGCAACTGGCCCGCGAACTCGACCTGCAACTGACCACCGTGCGCCCCAGCGCCGTCTATGGCGCCCGCGACCCGAACACCATGGACATGGTCTACAAGGCCCTGAAACTGCCGGTAATCGTGATGCCCAGCATCAGCTTCCCGCTGGTCTACGCCGGCGACGTCGCCGACGCCACCGTCAATGCCGTGGCCAACGACAAATCCATCAACAAGGCCTACAACGTCGGCGGTGACAGCCAGCATATCGGCCGCTTCATGCGCGCGGTGGTACATGCCCGCGGCAAGGGGCCGAAGATTCTGTCAGTGCCGATGCCGGTGAAGATCCGCACCGATAACAGCAAGGCAGAGAAGGATCTGGGATTCAGGAATCGGCCGTTTGGGGAAGCGCTGGCGCAGGTGGTGCAGGAGGATGGGCAGGGGTAAAGTCTCCCTGTCCGTTCTTCCGCATCAGAATGATGGATTTTCATTATGACGGAGTGTGGGCCTACGATGTGGCAGAGCCGTTTGGTTACAGAGTGGCACAGCGGTTAGCCGAATCGGCATCGCTCAGTCCCGCCCACACTGAATTTCTAAAGTTTATTCTTGAGAGCTTTGAAATTAAGTAGCAGCTGCGGCAATGATGCAGAGCAACGCTCTGATTCTGCTCGGAGTGCCGATGGCAAGCCCTCTTGACCCATAGCTCCCAGAGCCAACCTGGCGCCTTGACTGGCGTTGTTATGTGTTGACCCGCTACGTGTGCAGCCACCAGTAAGCCATGACCGCCAAGCACCCTGCAACAAACCCATATTGGGGGCGCCAAGATTCGCGCTTTAACGACCAAACCGAGCAAATAAGACCGAGCGATCCAACCGGAAAGTAAAGGTTTACTCCGAGAATGAGCCAAGCCTCGCAATCATAGCCATACGGCCGACCTTCGCAGATTCCCAACCCCGCCCATAATGCCAGCAGCAATAATAGTACTGATAGCGTTAGCTCGATCCAGAACAGTAATTTCAGCATTCAGATCCCAATAGACTCACAACGCCCGTGCTCACGCGCAATTTTGGAGCTGCAAAGCAGCTGAAAAATTGTCGCCGTGGAGCCGATTGTTATGTTTCTTTGCCCATGATAGAGTGTGTATGATATGGAAATCAATACACATAGGTGATTTATGAGAACCAACATTGTTATAGACGACAAGCTAATGATGGATGCCCTTAAAGCATCTGGCCTGAGCACTAAAAAAGAAGCTGTAGAACAAGGACTTAAGCTTCTGGTGCGACGTAGCCAGCAACAGGAAATTCGCAAGCTCCGGGGTCGAATAAAATGGGAGGGCGACCTTGACGAAATGCGAGGCGGCAAATGATATTGGTCGATACCAGTGTCTGGATCGACTACCTTAACGGCACTCAGAGCCGACACACCGATGCTCTTGACGTTGCTATTGTTGAGGGCATCGTTGCCATGGGGGATCTGATATTTCTGGAAATTCTTCAGGGAATCCGGAACGACCGGGAATACCGCACGACCAGGCAAAGCCTCATGACGCTGGACCGGCTTGAAATGTTTGGCAAAGGCATGCCCGAGAAGTGCGCAGAGAATTACCGAGCACTGCGCAAAAAAGGAATGACTATCCGAAAAACTACGGACGTAATTATTGCGACCTACTGCATTGAGCAGAAGTTGCCCCTGCTCTTCACTGACCGCGATTTCATTCCTTTTGTTGATCATCTTGGCCTGGTCTCAGCACTGCCGGAAACATAACGCCTGCAGCTGCGGCCGTGCATGATCTTGTTAACTCTCGCCATTTGCTTCAGGGGGGTAGCTGTGGCGAATCAGGAGTAATATTTGCAACCCACATGGGAATGACCTTCTTACCATGTAACAGGTCAATAACCCCCTGCCTAATTGACTCTTGCTGCTCTTCAATTCTCCCGTGTGCTATCGGCGCATAAGTTCCGTTTTTAATTTGCGTCTTGTCGTAATCATACCCAAGAGACTGGCCCATCTGATACAGAAGCTCTACCAGAAGGTCAACCCTTCGGATTCCCCACTGATCGGCAGGAATATTCCGGTCTCCAAGTAGATCCAAGTACTGGCGCCAGAATTCAAGAACCTTTTTCTCATGCTTTTTCTTTGGATTAAACTCAAGATCAATTCTATTGAGCGCCTCTACATGTTGAGGTGCTAATGTATAGGCACGAGTAGCCATTAGTGTTTTAAACACCCAAAGCTTTCTCTCCCTAACTTCCTTTCTCTCATCAAGGTACCTAGTCAAGCGAACAGCAATAATTGGGCCTATGAAAACAGCCAGAACCATTACTATGTGTGTAATTTTTACAGTCCAATCAAAGTTCACACACTTCCCCCTGCGACTAGAATGAAGTTAACGCCCGCAGCACGCGCGGCTTTGTAGTGGAGGCGCAGCCGCAACGAAAAAGCCGTCGCCGTGCCTGCGATTGTTAGGCTTTTTTGGCATGTAGCATCTCCATAATGAAGACCACCAAAGTGTGTGCAGCATTAACAACAAGCCGTGCCTCTGCAACCACAATACTTGGTGGGCTAGACCCACGACCATGAGCAGAGCCTATGTGTGACCTAAAGGCACCAACACCATCAATGATTGAAGAAATACCTTTAAGCACTTTGTGCTGATCAGCTGCCAGAGTGACGTCGGTATTCAGTGCAAGGTGCGGCTGAACGACACCCCAAAGTGGCATTACATTAAGCTTATTTGGCATAGCTAGATCATCGAAGCTCTCGATGTAGAACTTTAGCGTGGCTTCGATAATTGAACAGGATGCAGTTATTGATGCATGAGGATCGCTTTGGATATGCTCAATAGCTCTTTCAAATTCCTTTTCAATGGATGAGAAATCACCTGACCTCAGATAGTCTTCCAGAGTTTTAGTAATTGGCGTTGAGCCTGCTTTCGTCACGTACCCATTGGTTCGATAGACTAATTGATTTTTCGCTAATGCGGCGTTAATTCTTGCTTGGCCTTCGGTCACCTTGGTTGATGATGGTCCACCAAAAAGTGAAGAGGGCGGCTCCTGATCCATGTACTCTTGAATCACTGCGCCCAGAACTTCTAGCGCATCAGTTTTAGGATCTTCGTTACAACGCTTTAGCCAGTTACTGCACTTCTTTTCGCAGTTACCCTCAGGCACATCTCCTGGCGCTCCACTTTCCATAAATAGCGTATCAAGCTTGGAGTGACTGTAATAATAATCAGCGATCACAGAAGCTACTGCTCCTATAACCGAATTGGGTATTTGATGATTCAAACTCGAATCTCCGTGAGCCTAACGCCTGGCGTAACTGGGTCCGCGTACAGCTACTTGTTAGCTGATTCCAGAGCAACGAGTGCCCACTTTGTATATTCGGCACCAGATGAAAAATTTGTTTCGATAATCTTTTTTAGAGTTACTTTATATATTCCATTGATTTCTGAATGCCTTACCGCATCTAAGGACTCATCCAGAATCTTTCCGCTATAGTCCTCATTATCGCTTAAATGACGAACTCGGTATCTTTTAGTCTTGACGTCCAATCCCAAAAGCTCGGCCTTAAAAGTTACTGATTCAGACATATCAATATCTATTTTGCTAACTAGATCGAACGCCTTTTTAATCTCCTGTTTCGAGAGCGACAGAATCCGACCGCGCTCGCTATTAGGTGACCCCCAATGCAGCTTCATAGGAGAATCCAGTTTCGAAACCTCCCTTAGAAAAGAACGGTATTTGGATGCAACCCTGCCTTTTAATTCGTGAAGCTTATTGCTGATATTATCTTCATTGTCCCTAGATTCGATTAAGTTTGTGAATTCCAGAAGAACATCGGATGCTAATGAGCTATGAAACAAGTCAGACGTTGATTTCGATTTTAGCTGAAGCCCGAACGAACCCTCAAAAATCTGAGTCGCTCTAAATTTTGTTGCTTCTAGAATATCAGCAGGAATCGCGCCTTTTAGAGTGACATCGCCCTTACAATATTGACCAAGCGCATTGGCGAGGTCTTGAAACGAAGTAAGTATGCCGCCCAGATCTCTAGCGTCAATTTCTGGAAGCTTGGTATCCCATGGGTAAAAATGAAGGTTATATGTTTCTCTTCTTGAACCCTCTGCTGCAAGGTCAGCGTCAACAGCGCCTAAACCGAGATGAACACTTTCTTTCGATTCCAGATGGACACCTTCATCTGGAAAATCTTCTAAAGGAATTTGCTCTGGGAATACATGGAGCACAGTGGATTCACCAAAAAAATTCGACTCCACTGCATAAAGGTACCCATCTTCGGGAGAAAGGAAGGCTTCCCTAAGCACAATTCCTTTATTAACGATAGCGGAGAGTCTGTCTGCTGATACAGGCAGATACAGCCACTTAAAACTTTCGTAATCATCGAACACAGATAGTGCAAGAAATTTTGTTCCAGCGTTATTTGTACATGAGAAAAGTCGCGGAATATCATAAAACTGGAAGACAGTTTCGATACGCAGCTTTCCTAGTATTGTGTTTTGGGGAAGGTTAAGCATGAGCCACCTTCGAATTATCCATTGGCATAAATATTTCAGCTAAGTCTTGGGCACTAATAAGTGGCCACAACGTCTTGTGATTATAATTGTTCTTCGAAGGAGTGGGAGCAATTACACCAGATTCTGAACCTAATTCAGCGATACAAAGCTTCTTTTTCTTCAGCGCAGGAACCAATGATATAGCAGTTTTACAGTCTTCCTCTGACGTGTAGACAGACAACCCCCTTGCCTGGCAGGCTTTCTTGCCCCAGTCTTTGGCTGGTTTTAGCTCATAATAAGACAGAAAGTCCCTGTGCTTAGGGTTTGTTCTATTGGTGAATCTATACACCACTCCCGATACATTTTCTGCATCGTCCGGTGGACACTTTTCAGGATAATGATCTGGCCACATTAAGATTTTTTCTTCCATCTTAAATTAATTCCTATACGACAGCTCGGAGCTATAAATCCAGCTAACGCCGTAATCACGCGCTTGTCGCGTGCATTACCTAGTTAAGCTAGCGACACTGCGGAGCCCATGTTGGCAGGCTGCGAAGCGCCAGCGAAGCTTAACCCCAAATATGGCACCCGATAGAACCCTGAAGCCCGGATGCCTCCCCTGCCCGGATTGTGGCAAGCCACGCAGAATGCGCAACCCCTGCCAACACCGTCGGACCATTTAAAAGCACCAGGAACGAAACTGCCGAGATGGGAACGGCACGATCCTTGATGCCGGGCTGCCCGCTAGAGGCAACCAACTACAAATCCATTCCGCTCTAAAGGGGCCGAGCGACTTAACAGTTTATTAGGTTGAACGGTTCGACCTATCACTCGGCCGGCTATCCCGCTCCTCCTGATCGATCCCCTACTGAAAAAGATTAATATCATCAATCTGATATCGAACAAACCGAAATCTATCTCGTCCGAGAAATCCGACTTGTATCGACTTAATACCCACGCGCCCTGGCGGATATCATTTGAATATCAATAAAATTGGCTCTTCCTGTATTTCAGGACATTAGCCCTTTTCCCGTAGACCCCAATCTCGAGGCACCTCAAGGTCCAGAGCCTGATGAAAGGTCATTCTTACTCAGGGCGCACGGTGCTACGCTATACATGTCATACACGTATAGCGCCGGAGATAGACATGCTAGCCATTCGACTGCCCGAAGAGATTGAAGCCCGCCTGACCGAGCTGGCAGCCAAAACCGGGCGCACCAAGACCTTCTATGTGCGAGAAGCCATTCTGCAGCACCTCGATGAGATGGAAGATAAGTACTTGGCCATCAACCGCCTGGAGAACTCGGGCAAGCGTTGGACCCTGAAAGAGTTGGAGCAGAACGGCGTAGTTATGCGCGACTACCCCAAGAAGTAGGTTCTTTGCGCACGTGAAAGACAGCCGTAACAATAATCCTTCCCCCGTTGACGAAATACATTACGCGGTAGGGAAAACGACGCACAGGAACGCGCCTCAATTCTTTATGAAACTTGCGATAAATGAGAGGGTTTCTCGGCAGTTTGTCCAAGGCCTCTTCAACGCATAGAAGGAAATCGTGCCCCAAACCGGCCCGCTTCCCTTCGTAGGCCGTGTACTGCTCCTCAATATCGAGCTCAGCCTCTGGCCGAATCGTGAGTGTATAAACCATTTACTTGGACAGAATTCGGGCCTTGACCACCGACCAAGAAGAACCGATATCCTGGTCGATTTCGTACGCTGCCAGCCGACGATCCAGCTCCTCACGCTGAGGTACAGTTACGTCAATTTCGGCGTCGTCAGCAATCACACTATCCCACAGAGCCTCAGCGAGCATGATGCGCTCAGATACTGTAAGCGATTGAATTTCCATGGCATAAATCCCACTCAAGGACATTGGACGATTAACTTTAGCACAAGTCCGGTATCGAAACGGCCAGTACGCGAGCACATGACGGAAACCTCTACCCTCAGAGTTCTGCGTCCAATGCCTCAAACAACGCCTGATTCTGCTCCGGCGTACCAATGGTAATCCGCAGAAAATCACTGATCCGTTCCGGTTTGCTGAAGTGGCGGACGATAACGCCGTGCTTGCGCAAGGCGGCAGCGAGATCGGCGCCGCTGCGGGTAGTGTGGCGGGCAAAGATGAAATTCGCAGCCGACGGCAGCACGTTGAAGCCACGCTGAATCAAGCCATCGCGGACCTGCTCGCGGCTGTCGATGACTTTCTGGCAGGTGTCGCGGAACCAGGCTTGGTCTTCGAAGGCGGCGGCGCCGGCGACGATGGCGAGTTTGTCGAGCGGGTAGGAGTTGAAGCTGTTCTTGATCCGCTCCAGCGCTTCGATCAATGGCGCCTGCCCTACCGCCAGGCCGATACGCATACCGGCGAGCGAGCGGGATTTTGACAGCGTTTGCGTCACCAGCAGGTTCGGGTAGCGGTTGACCAGAGCGATAGCAGTATCGGCGCCGAAGTCGACGTAGGCTTCGTCCACCACCACCAGCGATTCGGTATTGCGTTGCAGCAGTGCTTCGATATCGGCCAGCGGCAGTGGCATGCCGGTGGGAGCATTAGGATTCGGGAAGATGATGCCGCCGTTGTTTGCGGGGAAGGCATTCAGATCAATGCTGAAGTCATCCGCCAGCGCGACGGCCTGGTAGTCAATTTGGTACAGGCCGCAGTACACCTTGTAGAAACTGTAGGTGATGTCGGGAAACAGCAGCGGCTTGTCCTGTTTGAAAAAACCGAGAAACAGGTGCGCCAGCACTTCGTCGGAACCGTTGCCGACGAAGACCTGACTGACATCAACAGAGTAATAATTCGCGATGGCCTGCTTCAGAACAGAGGAATCCGGGTCCGGGTACAGTTTCAGGCTGTCGTCGGTGGCTGCGCGAATCGCTTCCAGCGCGCGCGGCGACGGGCCGTAGGGATTCTCGTTGGTGTTCAGTTTCACCAGACGGGAAAGTTTCGGCTGTTCGCCCGGCACGTACGGCACCAGATCGTGAACGAAGGGGCTCCAGAAACGGCTCACCGGCCATTACTCCTGATCGAGAAGTCGATATTCCGCCGAGCGGGCGTGGGCATCCAGGCCTTCACTGCGCGCCAGCACGGAAGCAATTTTCGCCAGTGATGCAGCACCGGCGGGCGAGCAGCCGATCAGCGAGCTGCGCTTCTGGAAGTCATACACGCCCAGCGGTGACGAGAAGCGTGCGGTAGCGGACGTGGGCAGCACGTGATTGGGGCCGGCGCAATAATCGCCGAGCGCTTCCGGGGTGTGCCGGCCAAGGAAAATGGCGCCGGCGTGGCGCACTTTTTTCGCCCAGTCTTCGGCGTTGTCCAGCGACAGCTCCAGGTGTTCCGGGCTGATCCGGTTGACCACGTCGAAACAGTCGTTCAGATCGCGGGCCAGAATCATGGCGCCGCGGTTGGTCATGGAAATGCGGATAATCTCGGCGCGATCCATGGTCACCAGCAAGCGCTGCATGCTGGCACCAACGGCGTTGATAAAGCCGGCGTCCTGCGACACCAGAATGGCTTGCGCCTCTTCATCGTGTTCGGCCTGCGAGAACAGGTCCATGGCGATCCAGTCCGGATCGGTTTTGCCGTCGCAAACCACCAGAATTTCTGACGGCCCGGCAATCATGTCGATGCCGACCTTGCCGAATACCTGACGCTTGGCTTCCGCCACCCAGATATTGCCCGGGCCAACGATTTTATCCACCGCAGGAATGGTGGCGGTGCCATAGGCCAGCGCGGCAACAGCTTGCGCGCCACCAACGGTAAAGAAGCGATCGACACCGGCGATGGCAGCGGCGGCCAGCACGGTGTCATTCAGTTCACCGCCGGGAGCTGGCGACACCATGATAATTTCGGCGACGCCAGCAACTTTGGCCGGCAACGCGTTCATCAGTACTGAGCTCGGATAAGCGGCCTTGCCGCCGGGCACATAGATGCCGGCGCGATCCAGCGGGGTGACCTGCTGGCCGAGCAGGGTACCGTCGGCTTCGCGGTAGCTCCAGGAATCCTGTTTCTGTTTTTCGTGGTAGCGGGTCACGCGCTCGGCAGCGGCTTCCAGCGCTTCGCGCTGCGCTTTGGGAATGGCATTCAGCGCTTGCTGCATGCGCTCATGGCTGATTTCCAGTGCGGCGACCGACTGCGCATCGCGGCGATCAAAACGGTTGGTATATTCCAGCACGGCGGCGTCGCCATCACGGCGCACGGCGCGAATGATGTCAGCGACTTTTACCGACACTTCGGCGTCACGCTCTTCACTCCACGCGGTTAGCGCGCTGAGCTCGGCGGCAAAGTTTTCCGAACGGGTATCGAGACGACGAATGTTCATGCGCTTTCCCGTCGCGCCTCCACCGCTGCGCCGATCAGATCGATAATCGGCTGAATTTCGGCATAGCGGGTTTTCATGCTGGCCCGGTTGACGATCAGCCGGCTGGAAATCTGCGCGATCAGTTCGGTCGGTTCCAGGCCATTGGCGCGCAGGGTGTTGCCAGTATCGACCACATCGACAATGCGATCCGCCAGGCCCACCAATGGCGCCAGTTCCATGGCGCCGTACAGCTTGATTACTTCCGCCTGCACACCCTGGCTGGCGAAATAACGCCGGGCAATATTGACGAACTTGGTGGCGACACGCAGGCGGCCATTGACCGCCGGCGCATCTTTCTTCGCCGCCACCATCAGTTTGCAACGAGCAATTTCCAGATCAAGCGGTTCGTAAATACCGTCGGCGCCGTGCTCCATCAGTACATCCTTGCCGGCCACGCCGATATCGGCACCGCCATACTGCAAATACGGCGGCACGTCGGTGGCGCGAATGATGATGATCTTGACGTCGTCGCGACTGGTGTCAAAAATCAGTTTGCGCGACGACTCCGGATCCTCCAGCAGGCGAATCCCCGCCGCTTCCAGCAGCGGCAGGGTTTCTTTCAGAATGCGGCCCTTGGAGAGGGCGATGGTCAACGGTTTGCTCGGCATGTGTTAACCCGGTACGCGGCGAATGGTAGCGCCGAGGGATTGCAGTTTTTCCTCGATACATTCATAGCCACGATCAATGTGGTAAATGCGATCGACCACGGTATCGCCCTGCGCCACCAATGCGGCAATCACCAGCGAAGCAGACGCGCGCAGGTCGGTCGCCATCACCGGCGCACCGGTCAGCTTGTCGACGCCGCGACAGATCGCGGTGTTGCCCTGCACTTCGATGTTGGCGCCCATGCGGTTCATTTCCTGAACGTGCATAAAACGGTTTTCAAATACCGTTTCGACGATGGTGCCGGTGCCTTCGGCAATGGTGTTCATGGCAGTGAACTGCGCTTGCATATCGGTCGGCATGGCCGGGTACGGCGCCGTGCGCATGGATACCGCTTTCGGCCGGCGGCCTTCCATGTCGAGCTCGATCCAGTCGTCGCCGCAGCTGATTTTAGCGCCGGCTTCCACCAGTTTCTGCAAGGTAGCGTCGAGCAAGTGCGGCGCGGTGTCCTTGAGTTTGATACGGCCACCGGTGGCGGCCGCTGCAATCAGGTAGGTGCCGGTTTCGATGCGGTCCGGAATGACGTTGTGTTCTGCACCATGCAACGAGGCCACACCTTCGATGGTGATGGTGTCGGTGCCGGCACCGGACACTTTCGCGCCCATCTTGTTGAGATAGTCGGCCAGGTCGACCACTTCCGGCTCGCGCGCGGCGTTTTCAATCAAAGTAACGCCGTCGGCCAGTGCCGCCGCCATCATCAGGTTTTCGGTGCCGGTCACGGTGACGGTGTCCATCACCAGACGGGCGCCGTGCAGGCGATTTTTGACGCTGGCGTAGATGTAGCCGTTGGCAACTTCAATATTGGCACCCATGGCCTGCAAACCGCGCAGGTGCAGATCCACCGGCCGGCTGCCGATGGCGCAACCACCGGGCAATGACACCACCGCTTTACCAAAATGCGCCAGCATCGGACCGAGCACCAGAATCGAGGCACGCATGGTTTTTACCAGCTCGTAGGGCGCGTGCAATTCCTGAATGGTGGTGGCGTCCACTTCGACACGCATCTGATCATCAATCACCACCCGCACGCCCATGCGGCCAAGCAGTTCGATCAGGGTGGTGACGTCCTGCAGGTGCGGCAGGTTACCGACCGTGGTCGGGGTATCCGACAGCAAGGTTGCCGCCAGAATCGGCAACGAGGAATTCTTCGAACCGGAAATACGGATCTCGCCATCAAGGCGCTGGCCGCCGGTAATTATCAGTTTGTCCATCCGGCTGTATCCTCGGGAATCAGGCAATGCCGAGACGGTTGGCACGCTGCCACTCGTCCGGGGTATAGGTTTGCAGGGGATCAACCGCATGGATGCTGCCGTCTGCCAGGCAGGCGGTCAGGCAGGCAAACACCAGCTGCTGACGCTTTACCGGCATCAGCCCGGCGAAGGCTTCGGATACCACGCGGATACCAAACTTGTTACCGCTGCCCTGTACGGCAACATCAGCACCGGCGATACCGGCCTCCACCAGCGCTTTCACATCTTCCGGGGTCATGCGGACTCCTGCTCGGGAAAGGCGCCGATTGTACGGGGTTTGCCGGCAAAAATCAGGCCGGCCGCACGGTTACTGCGCGGCCGCTGCCTCGGCCGGACCTTCGGCGGTCTCGACGTCGATTTCCGACGACCAGTTGGCGATCACCCGATCGAGATCACCACCGTACTGCTGCGCCGACTGCTCGAACTGGGTGCGGAAGGTGCTGCCCAGATTGAGGCCGTTGACGATCACGTTCTCGACCAGCCAGTTGCCTTCCTTGCCCTGATAGAGGCTGAAAAATACCGGCACGATCTTGCCACTGGCGGTCTGGATTTCGGTGCGGACCCGGGCCCGACCGGCCTTGATATCGCCTTCCCGAGCGGGCAATACCCGCACTTCCTGTCCCTCATACAGAGTCAGGCCGGAGGAGTAGGTGTTGACCAGACTGGCGCGGAACACTTCAAGGAACTTCAGCTTCTGCTCGCGGCTGGAGGGGGCAAACCAGTTGCCCATCACCAGTTGGGTAATGCGGCGGAAATCGACCAGCCCTTCCAGCTCCTCGTTGACCACCTTGCGGGCATAGTGCTCGTCTTCCTTGAGCCGTCCCCGTTCCTGGTCGATGCGCTTGGTCATGCGCTCAATGGCCGTTTCCAGCATGGCGTGCGGGTCCTGCTCCGAGGCAGTAGCCTGAGTGGCGGATGTGAACAACAGCGCCGTAAGCAGCACAGTCAGTAATCTCGGCATGGCGCAATCTCCTCGGTGTCCGGCATCAATTGGGGCAAGTATCGGTTTGAAACGGTGTGCGGGACAAGGTTCCCTGCAACAGCCGGCGCCACAGCATGTATAATCGCCCGCCATTGGTCGAGGAGACGTCATGAGCCAGGATTTTATTGCCGTTGCCCGGCGCGTGCTGGAAGTTGAAGCGCGGACGCTGACAGAGCTGATTGCCTCGGTGGACGGCAGTTTTACTGCGGCCTGCGAGCATCTGCTGGCCTGCCGTGGCCGGGTGATCGTCACCGGCATGGGCAAATCCGGCCATATCGGCAACAAGATTGCCGCCACCCTGGCCAGCACCGGCACCCCGTCTTTCTTTGTCCATCCGGCCGAAGCCTCGCACGGCGACCTCGGCATGATTACCAGTGACGATGCGGTGATCGCCTTGTCCAACTCCGGCGAGACCGCCGAGGTGCTGACCATCCTGCCGGTGATCAAGCGCAAGGGCGCGATCCTGATTGGCATGACCGGCCGCCCCGACTCTACCCTCGCCCGCCTTGCTGACGTGCATCTGCACGTCAGCGCCCGCGAGGAGGCCTGCCCGCTGAATCTGGCGCCGACCTCAAGCACCACGGCGGCACTGGCCATGGGCGATGCCCTCGCCATTGCCCTGCTGGAAGCGCGCGGCTTTACCGCCGAGGACTTTGCCCTGTCGCATCCGGGCGGCGCACTGGGCCGAAGGCTACTGCTGTCGGTGGATGATGTGATGCACAGTGGCGAGCGCCTGCCAACCGTGCCGGTGACGGCCAGCCTGGCCGAAGCGCTGCTGGAAATGACCCGCAAGGGTCTGGGTATGACCACAGTGCTGGATCAGCACGGCATGCTCGCCGGGATCTTCACCGACGGTGATCTGCGCCGCATGCTCGACCGCAGCATTGATGTTCGTCAGGCAACCATTGCCGAGGTCATGAGCCGCCATCCGGTGACGATCGAGAGCGGCCATTTGGCGGCGGAAGCGCTGCAGGTCATGGAAACCCGCAAGATCAACGGCCTGATTGTCTGCGACCAACAACAGCGGCCGATTGGCGCCCTGAACATGCACGATATGCTGCGAGCAGGAGTGGTCTGATGCAATTGCGTGATGCTTCGATCTCGATGCTGACCCTGCGCGCCAGCGCCCGCCGCCTGAAACTGATGGCCTTTGATGTCGATGGCATTCTTACCGATGGCCGACTCTGGTACGGCGCCGACGGCGAAATGCTGAAGGCCTTTCACACCCTCGATGGCCACGGCCTGAAAATGATTGCTGCGGCCGGCATTGAAGTCGCCCTGATTACCGGCCGGCGTTCGGAGATGGTGCTGCGACGCGCCGGCGAGCTGGGCATCCGCCACGTCATTCAGGGCCGCGAGGACAAGGGCGTGGCACTGGCAGCGCTGGCCAGCGAACTGGGACTGGCAGCGGCCGCCTGTGGTTATGCAGGTGATGACCTGCCGGACGTGCCGGCACTGGAATGGTCGGCACTGGCGTTCTCGGTGCCGAACGCGCACCAGTCCGCCAAAGCAGTGGCTGATCTGATCAGCAATGCACGCGGCGGTGAAGGTGCTGCGCGGGAAATCTGCGACTTTATTCTTGATGCCCGTGGAGCCCTGCAACCGTGATGCGCCAGGGCTTTCTCAGCATCGCCGGTATTCTGGTGGTAGGTCTGCTGGTGCTGATGTTGCTCAACGAACTGGATCATGTCCGGGTCAAACCGGAAACCGATAGCGCCAATGCCCCGGACATTATTCTCACCGGCGCCAATCTCAGCACCTATGATGAAACAGGCAATCTGGAATACCGGGTCATCGCCGACCGCATTGAGCATCTTGAGCGAGCCGGCGCCACCCTGCTCGACCAGCCCCGGCTTGAGCTGCATACCAGTCGCGAAACCTGGCAGATCTCAGCCGGCAGCGGCAAGGTCGATCAGGACAACCGCTCGCTGTTGCTGGAAGGTAACGTTGAGGCGCGCCTCGATGGTCCTTCTGCGGTGGTACTGAAGACAGCGCGACTGCTCTACCATGTTCGGGAACAACGCCTCGAACTGCCGGAAGCGGTCGATATCCGCCATCCCGGCGGCCACACCCGGGCCGGAACACTGAATGCCGATATTGCTGCCGGCAAGCTCAACATGCAGCAGGGAGTGGAGACCCGTTATGCCGTCGATCTCTGACACTCGCCGTCTGGCTGGCCTGGCTGCGCTGCTGCTGATTACCCATGTCGGCGCCGAAGCAGCACCCAGTGAAATCAGGCCCAGCGAGGGCGAAATTGTCCTGCGCGCTGATCGCGCCACACTGAGCCAACAGGAAGGCACCGGCCTTTATGAAGGCAATGCTGAACTGATTCAGGGCCAGCGTTCGCTGAAGGCGGACCGCATCGAAATCACCCTGAAAGATGGCAAACCAAGCAGAGTCGAGGCCACTGGCAGCCCGGTTGAGCTGCTTGACGGAGGCGATCTGAGCGCCCGTGCCGGCAAGCTGGTGTATGACATCAAAGGCCGCCGGATCCTGCTGTCGAAGCAGGCTCGGATCAATCATCTTGGCCGCACCTTCGAGGGTGCCGAGTTGATTTACGAACTGGATAGCCGGCGCATCAGCGCCCGTGGTGGTGACGACGACGGCGATGGTGATGGCCGCATCCGTCTGGTGATCCCCGCCGAAGAAGGAGTACCCGCCCCATGACCCTGTTGCGCGCAGAACATCTGGCCAAGAGCTACAAGGGCCGGCGCATCATCGAGGACGTATCCATCGAGGTGGAATCCGGCAGCGTGGTCGGCCTGCTTGGCCCGAACGGCGCTGGCAAGACCACCTGCTTTTACATGATTGTCGGCCTGGTGGCCGCCGATGCCGGCCGCATCATCATTAACGGTCAGGACATTACCCGGCTGCCGATGCATGGCCGCGCCCGCCGCGGTATCGGCTATCTGCCGCAGGAAGCCAGCATCTTCCGGCGGCTGTCGGTGGCCGACAACATCATGGCAATTCTGGAAACCCGCGATGAGCTGAGCCGGGCCCAGCGGGTCGAGCGAATGGAGCAGCTGCTGGAAGAGTTTCACATCGCCCATCTGCGTCACAATCTTGGCATGAGCCTGTCCGGTGGTGAGCGGCGGCGTGCGGAAATTGCCCGCGGTCTGGCCAGTGACCCGGCCTTCATGCTGCTGGATGAACCGTTCGCCGGGGTTGACCCGATCTCGGTCAACGACATCAAGGGCATCATCCGCCACCTCAAGGAACGCGGCATCGGCGTCCTCATTACCGACCACAATGTCCGTGAAACACTGGATATCTGTGACACCGCCTATATCGTCTCCGCCGGCCATATTATTGCCAATGGTGACGCCCACACGGTGCTGGCCAACCAGCAGGTTCGTGACGTCTACCTGGGTGCCGATTTCCGCCTGTAACCCGTCTCCGGGCATGTGGCTACTCATATGGCTACTCATATGGCTACTACAACGGCGGGCCACATTCAAGAATAGGCATGAAAATTGCGTTGCTGTTATGCTGCACGCCATGATGTCATTTCGGGCAGCATCGCAGTCATGAAGCAAGGCCTTCACCTCCAGCTTGGCCAACAGCTGAAAATGACTCCCCAATTGCAGCAGGCCATTCGCCTGCTGCAATTGTCTGCGCTCGATCTTCGTCAGGAAATCCAGGACACGGTGGAATCCAACCCGCTTCTGGAACTGGAAGACGAGGCCGACAGCTTCGTCAGCGACGCCGAGGCCGAGCCGCCGGCCAGCACCGACAAGGATCACGAGGAACTCGACCTCGACGCCACCGATCATTTTGACGACGACCTGCGGGTTGATACCGACTGGGACGAGACCTATCCCGGCAGCAGCACCGGCGCCAGCGCCGGTAGCGGCACCGATGAAGACGGCGACAGCTGGGAGGCACGCAGCACCACGCCGGAATCATTCCAGCAGCACCTGCTCTGGCAGCTCAACCTGACCCACCTGAGCGATGCCGACAACGCCATCGCCGAGGCCATCATTGACGCCCTCGACGAGCGCGGTTACCTGACCGACAGCCTTGATGACATCCGCGCTGCGGTGCAGCCGCTGAATTTGCGCCCGGATGACCCGCTGTTCCCGGAGGAAGATGAAATCATCGCCGTGCTGCACCTGCTGCAGCACTTCGACCCGCCCGGTGTGGCGGCCAGAGATCTGGCCGAGTGCCTGAGCATCCAGCTGAACCTGCTTGATGAGGAAACGCCGTGGCGGCGTCAGGCCCTGCAGCTGGTCAACCAGCACATTAACCTGCTCGAATCACGTGACTTTGACACCCTGCGCCGGCGCATGAACCTGAGCGACGAGCAGCTCTCCGAGGTAATGCGGTTGATCCGCGGCCTGAACCCGGCGCCAGGCGAACTGGTCAGTGACAGCAATCCGGAGTACGTGGTGCCGGATGTCGTGGTGTCTCGGCGCGGCAAGCGCTGGCTGGTGGAGCTGAACCCGGAATCAATGCCGAAAGTCCGGATTAACGACCATTACGCCGGGATGATCCGTCACACCCGCCGCGAAGAAGATGGCAGTTATCTGAAGGCCCAGCTGCAAGAGGCCAAGTGGTTCCTGAAAAGCCTGCAGAGCCGCAACGAAACCCTTTTGAAGGTGTCGACCCGCATCGTCGAGGTGCAGCAGGGCTTTTTCGAGTATGGCGAGGAAGCCATGAAGCCGCTGGTACTGGCGGAAATCGCCGATGCCGTGGGCATGCACGAGTCAACCATCTCCCGGGTAACCAACCAGAAATACATGCATACCCCGAAGGGTGTGTTCGAGCTGAAATACTTTTTCTCAAGTCATGTGGGCACAGACGGCGGCGGTGAATGTTCAAGCACCGCCATTCGTGCCATTATCAAGAAGCTGGTCGCGGCCGAGGACGCCCGCAAACCGCTCAGTGACAACAAACTGGCCGATTTGCTCAACGAGCAGGGTATCCAGGTCGCCCGCCGCACCGTCGCCAAGTACCGGGAGGCGATGCGCATTCCGGCCTCCAGTGATCGCAAACGTCTGGTCTGACTGGAAAGCCGGTTACCCCTGGCAGGAAGAGGAGCCCGTCATGCAAATCAATATCAGCGGACATCACCTGGATATCACCGACGCCCTGCGCGAATACGTCAACGAAAAATTCACCCGTCTGGAACGCCACTTCGACCATATCACCAGCATTCACGTTATTTTGTCCCCCGAACCGAAGACCCATAAGGCAGAATCCACCATTCGCATCACCGGCGGCGAGTTGTTCGCCACCGCCGAAGCCGGCGACATGTATGCCGCCATTGACCTGCTCACCGACAAGCTCGACCGACAGATCCTGAAGCACAAGGAAAAATCGGTGAGCCGCCAACACGGACATTGAACATCACCATGAGAGTACGCGAGCTGCTAACCCCGGAGCGCACCCGTTTTCAGGTTCCGGGTGTCAGCAAGAAAAGGCTGCTGGATCAGGCGGCGCAGATGGCTGCGGCAACCTGCAAGGACCTATCTGAACAGCAGATTTTTGATGCACTGGTGGCTCGCGAACGGCTCGGCAGCACCGGCATCGGGGAAGGCATTGCCATTCCCCATTGCCGGCTTGCCAGCTGTCAGGCGCCTACCGGGCTGTTGCTGCAGCTTGAGGAGCCAATTGATTTCGAAAGCATCGACAGCAAACCGGTGGATCTGGTGTTTGTCCTGCTGGTGCCTGAAAACAATCCCGAACAACATCTGAAAACCCTGAGCCATCTGGCCGCCCTGTTCAACGAGGCCGGCTTCCGCCAAAAGCTGCGTGATGCCCGCTCCGCCGAGGAGCTGTTCAAGCGTGCCACCAGCTCGGAAGAAGAACTGCAGCTCGCCTCATGAAACTGGTCATCCTCAGTGGCCGTTCCGGCTCCGGTAAAACCACCGCACTTCAGGCGCTGGAAGACCTTGGTCATTACTGCGTCGACAATCTTCCGCTCGGCCTGCTACCGACATTGGCAGACCAGCTGCAACGGGAAGAGCACCACCTCGACCGCATCGCCGTCGGCGTTGACGCCCGCAACCTGCCGCATCAGCTGAAAGACTTTCCCGACATCCTTGAGCAGGTCAAGGCCCTGAATTTGGCCAGCGAAGTGGTGTTTCTGGACGCGGATGATGACACCCTGCTAAAGCGCTTTTCCTCAACCCGGCGCAAGCATCCGCTCAGCAACGACAACCTGTCGCTGGTGGAAGCGATCGACCGCGAAGCAGAAATGCTCGGCAGTATCCGCGCGCTGGCCAATCTGGTGATCGACACCAGTCATCTGGATGTGCATACCCTGCGCGACATGATCCGTGACCGGGTGGCCAGGCGCCGGGAAAAGCTGTCACTGTTGATTGAATCATTCGCCTACAAGCGTGGTGTGCCGCACGACGCCGACCTGGTATTTGATGTGCGGGTTCTGCCTAACCCCTACTGGCACACCGAATTGCGCCCGCTCACCGGCCGTGACGATGCGGTGCGGCGTTATCTCGATCAACAGACCGAGAGCGCGCAGATGCTTGATGACATCAGCCATTTTCTTAACGACTGGCTGCCGCGCTACGAAAAAAATGATCGCACTTACATGACCGTGGCAATCGGTTGTACCGGTGGCCAGCACCGCTCGGTGTATATGGTCGAAGCGCTGGTGCAACGCCTCAGTAACGCAGGGATGGAAGTGCAATGTCGGCATCTGGAACTGAACCGCTAATGGCCCGGACGGAACTGACCGTGATCAACCGGCTTGGCCTGCACGCCCGTGCCGCCGCCAAGGTAGTTGCCGTTGCCAGCCGTCACGATGCCAGCATCAAAGTACGCAAGGACGGCCGCGAAGTAGACGCCCGCAACATCATGGCGCTGCTGATGCTGGCGGCAGCCAGGGGTAGCGTGGTGGAAGTAGAGGCCAGTGGCCCGCAGGCGGACGAAGCACTGGCCGAAATCAGCGAGCTGTTCGCCCGCCGTTTTGACGAGGAAGACTGATCAACCGGCACCGGCAACGCGAATATTGCCAACCAGTAACGAGCCACAGTGAATATTGCCGCGATCATCGATATCCGTACCGGCACCCTGCACTGCGGCAAAGATCTCGCGCAGATGGCCGGCAATAGTGAACTCTTCCAGTGGCGCGGTGACCTCGCCATTCTCGACCATAAAGCCGGCCGCGCCGCGACTGTAATCGCCGCTGACGATATTCACGCCCGGCCCCATCACTTCGGTAATCAGAATGCCCCGGCCCATTTTTTTCAGGAGCGCTGGCAGGTCCTCGCCGCTGTGGTCGATGACAAGGTTATGCGGGCCACCGCCGTTGCCGGTCGGTGCCAGCTGCAGCCGGCGCGCCGCATACAATCCCAGCGCATAACCCTTAAGCACCCCGTCACCAACAAAATCCTGCGCCCGAGTCGGCAGGCCGTCCGAATCCCAGGCCGCCGAGCCGGTCATGCCGGGCAGGTGCGGCTGTTCATGAATGCGCACCCAGGACGGAAACAGGGCGTCGCCGAGCGCATCTTGCAGAAATGAGGAATTGCGGTACAGGGCGCCGCCGCTGATCGCCGAGGCAAAATGACCAAGCAGGGAGGCCGCAGTGCGCGGCGAGAACAACACCGGCATATCGCCGGTGGCCGGGCGGCTGGCGCCGAGCCGTGCCAGAGTTCTGCGTCTGGCTTCATCACCAATGGCTTCCGCACTTTGCAGGCGGGCCGCATCGCGACGACTGTCATACCAGTAATCGCGCTGCATGGCGCCATCCTGCTCGGCCACCAGTACGCAGGAGCGGCTGTGATGACTCGACGGGTAACCGGCCATAAAGCCGCGCGAGGTGGCATAGACCCGCAGTCCGCTGCCACTGCTCAGGGATGCCCCTTCGGAATTGACGATACGCGGATCATTGCGTCCGGCCCGCTCACAGGCACGGGCCTGCTCAATGGCCTCGGCCGGTGACAACGGCCAGGGGTGATACAGATCAAGATCCGGAAACTCGCGGGCCAGCTGGCTTTCGTCGGCCAGCCCGGCACAGGGGTCGGCGCCGGTGTGGCGGGCAATGGCGCAGGCCGCCGCCACAGTGGCGCGAATGCTGTCGTCGGAATCGTCGCTGCTGCTGGCGGTACCCTTCTGCTGGCCGATGTACACGGTGACCGAGATACCACGGTCGCGATGGAATTCCAGCGTCTCGACCTCGTCCATGCGCACTGACACCGACAGGCCCTGACTGACACTGATGCCGACCTCGGCGTCACTGGCACCGGCCTTTTTTGCCTCCTCCAGCACCCGACTGGCACGTTCCTGCAGATTTTGCAGCGCGCCCGGATCGAGCGGGCGCTGTACAATGTCACGATCAGTCATCAAAACCTCAGGGCGGGAGTCACGGTGGAGCAGTATAGCGACGACGAATTGCCGAGCAAAACCGCTCTCAAGAAGGAAATGGAACAGCTGCAGGAGTATGGCCTGCAACTGATGGCACTGAAACCCCACGACCTCGCCCGGCTGCCACTGGACGGTGAGCTGCTGCGTGCCATAGAGGAATCACGCCGGATCACTGCCCACGAGGCGCGTCGTCGCCATGCCCAGTATGTCGGCAAGCTGATGCGCGACGAGCAAAGCCAGCGGGTAATTCCGGCACTGATAGAAATGAAGAATCCGCAACGCCAGCGCTGGCTGCTGGACTGGCAGGAGCGTCTGGTTGAGCTGCCGGATACCAGAGCGGTAGATGCCCTGATCGATGAAATGATGGCGCGCTACAGCAAAACGGACCGGCAGATGCTGCGTAACCTGTGCCGCAATGTGCTCGGCGCCCGAGTCGATCGCGACGCGGAGCAGGCGGCCCAGGAAAAATATCGCCGCGAACGGAAAAAACTGTCCGGATACCTGAATGATCTGGAGCGCACTTGCCTGATGTAATGTCTGCGTAGGAGCGGCTGATCAGCCGCGAAAATCGATCGCCCTCGATCGAGGACTCCTGCAACATTAGCCCTCCCCTGCAATCAGGCGGTGCCGCCCACCGTCAGTGCGTCCACCCGCAGCGTCGGCTGGCCGACACCGACCGGCACCGATTGGCCATCCTTGCCGCACACGCCGACGCCGCTATCCAGCGCCAGATTATTACCGACCATGCTGATCTTCTGCATCACTTCAGCGCCGCTGCCAATCAGCGTGGCGCCTTTCACCGGCGCGACAATTTTTCCCTTTTCAACCAGGTAGGCTTCGCTGGTGGAAAACACGAAACGCCCGGAGGTGATATCGACCGAGCCACCGCCCATGTTGACCGCATAAATACCGCGATCCAGCGAGGCAATGATTTCCGCCGGATCATGTTTGCCGGCCAGCATATAGGTGTTGGTCATGCGTGGCATCGGCAGGTGCGCGTAGGATTCGCGCCGGCCGTTGCCGGTCGGTGCCACCCCCATCAACCGTGCATTCATCTTGTCCTGCATGTAACCGACCAGCTTGCCATTTTCGATCAGCGTGGTGCAGCCGGTCGGCGTGCCTTCATCATCAATATTCAGTGAGCCGCGCCGCTCCGGCAGGGTGCCGTCGTCCACCACCGTACACACCGATGAGGCCACCTGTTCGCCCATACGTTTGGCGAACATCGAGGTACCTTTGCGATTGAAGTCGCCTTCAAGACCATGACCAACGGCTTCATGCAACAACACGCCGGGCCAGCCCGGGCCGAGCACCACCGGCATGCTGCCGGCCGGCGCGGCAATCGCCTCCAGATTCACCAGCGCCTGACGCACCGCATCGCGGACCCATTCTTCGGCGCGACCGGACTGCGCCAGCCAGTCAAAGCCGAGACGGCCACCGCCGCCAGCACTGCCACGTTCACGCCGGCCATTGCGCGAAGCAATCACCGACACATTAAGTCGCACCAGTGGCCGCACATCCGCCGCCAGCGTGCCGTCGCTGGCTGCCACCAATATGCTGTCGTGCACAGCGCTGAGACTGACCGTGACTTCGCTGACCGCCGAATCAATTGATCGCGCCAGCTGATCAAGTTGCTGCAGAAAGCTGACCTTGCGCGCCGACTCCCATTGGGTGATCGGATTATGTCCGTGGTACAGGGCACCATGATGACTGGCGCCAAGGCGCAGGCGTTTGCCGTCGGCGCCCTGCCGGACAATGGCACGGGCGGCGCCCATGGCATCGCGCAGACTCGGCGCGGACAGATCATCGCTGTAGGCAAAGCCGGTCTTGTCGCCGCTGACTACCCGGGCGCCGACGCCATGTTCCAGATTGTAGGAGGCTTCGCGGACAATGCCGTTTTCCAGCGCCCATGACTCATGTTCGCTGTGCTGGAAATACAGGTCGGCATAGTCGACACCGGGGCCACTGATATCGCCGAGCAATGTAGCGAGCAGGTCGGTGTCGAGGCCGGCCGGGTGCAGCAGGGTCTGGCTGGCAATGTTCAGTCGATCCGGAGTAAGCAAATCAGAGTTCACGTAAATCATCCCCAAGGCTGACTTGAAGTCGCTGGTGATCGTGGACCGGCAAACGCCGGCGAATATCGTGCAGTATGTCCATGTTCAATTCAGTCATCAGTACGCCGCTGTCCGCACCGAGGCTGTTTACTATCTGACCCCATGGGTCTACCAGCATGCTGTGACCATAGCTCTGCCGCGTTGCGCTGTGCCAACCACACTGATTCACGCCAAGCACATAGCAACCGTTTTCCACCGCCCGCGCTCGCAGCAGTAACTCCCAGTGTGCGCGGCCGGTGGTTTCGGTAAATGCACTCGGATAGACGAGCAACTCGGCGCCACGATCGCGCAGGCGCTGGGCAAGGCGCGGAAAGCGCAGGTCATAACAGATCATCAGGCCTGTACTGATGCCATTGATGTTCGTCAGTACCACTGCATCGCCCGGCTCAAACCGGGTCGATTCAGTATAGCGACCGTGGGCGTCATCGACGTCAACGTCAAACAGATGCAACTTGTCATAGCGGGCAGCTTGCTGCCCCTGGGGAGAAAACACCAGTTGCGCAGCCCGCACCCGTGGCGCCGGCACGGCACTGCCATCAATACGGGTGGCCAACGGCACACTGCCGGCGATCAGCCAGACACCCAGCCTTTGTGCCGTATCCGCCAACCAGCCGAGTAATTCGTCACCGTGCTGCTCGGCCATGGCGCGGTAATCGCCGCCCTGACTGAAAACATTTTCCGGCAGCACCAGCACGTCCGGCGCCATAAATCCGACCTGATCAAGCAGGCTTTCAAGACTGGCAAGGTTGCTGCGCCAGTCGGCCACTGCACAATACTGGATGCCGGCAATTTTCATTCGCCGCGCCTGCGCTCAAACATGCCCTGCGCTTCCTCTACTTTCGGTTCATCCCAGCTACCGGTAACGCGGTAGCCCAGCGAGGTCATTTTTTCCAACCGGTCGCCCCACAATCGCTCCACCACGAAAATGCCGGCACAGGCAGCCGGGCCGGCAAGGCAACCGACATAAAGATTGGAAGAAACAGGCAGGGTCACTTCCATGTAGTGATCCAGCGTTTCCGCTTCGATGTCCGTTTCACCGCGCAGACGCAGCTCCGCCGAAGGCGATTTGATCTGCAGGTTGCTGGTGGCGACCAGGCTGCGATCAATGTTGAAATCGCCACTGATTTCCTCGAAAGACAACCCTTTCTTGTACAGGTCGGTAAAATCCAGACGCAAACGGCGGCTGACCGTCGCCAGGTTGAAAACACCAAGCACGCGCAGCGCCGAGGTTTTTGAATCGGTTTTCGGAAACCGCCCCGGACCAATCGCCACCGAGGCCTGTCCCTGCAGGGTCAGGTAGCTCATGTCGGTGGGCAGGCCCGACCAGTGGACATCGAGCACGGCACGGGCGTCGTCGCTTTCGATAAAGGGCTCAAGCTCCCACTGGCGCAGGCTACGAGCCAGATTCTTGCTGTCGAGGCTGCCAATAAACTGACTGCGGCTTTGCTTGTCGTCCGTGGTCCAGAGCAGCCGGCCGCGAATCGCAGTGCTGCGCCAGAATGCATCAAGCTCTTCCAGCGCAATGCCCTTGCTGACCGGGCGCAAGGCAAATTGCCAACGCCCCATGTCCTGTTCATCCAGCACCATTGAATCGATCTTCACATCCATGACCGGCAGGGAAAGCGGCGACAGATCGTCGGATGACGATGACGGCCCGCTGACCAGCACAGCCCGGTCTGCCACCAGCACCATCGGCGTGTCGCCGCGCTGACGATAGCCGTCCGGGACTTCCAGTGTGCCGGCCAGTGTCGGCGCTTCGACCGCCACACGCCAGCCACCATCCTGTGGTTGCCCGGACACCTGAACATCGGTCACCGGAAAGCCGAACAGGTCCAGACGACCAATATCCAGATTGACTGTCGGCCAGTCCCCGCCGCCACCCGAACCGCTGCCGAGCACATCGGCCCAATCCGCCAGCACCAGCGATGGCAGCGTGCCTTCGACGGTCAGGCCGTCCCGATCCGGTCGCAGCGCGGCGCCACCACCGAGACGGATTCGGCCAGCCTGCAGTTCACCGTCATCCAGCAGCACCCTGGCAGCCAGCCATTTCTGGTAGCGCACCGCCAGATCTGTGCCCGCCTCGCTAGCAGTCAGCTCGATTCGCAAGGGCGCGGCCTTGCCGGCCGCCTTATCCAGCGGCGCAGGCAGATTTACCACCAGCTGTTCCAGCGCCGACTCTGCCCGCAAACTCACATCGCCAGCCCGCCGCCAGGGCAGCGCCAGCTCACCGACATAATTGAACGCACCACTGGCCGGCTTCAGCCAATCCAGTTGCAACCAGTTACGCACCGTCTTCATATTGGTGCTGCCCTGCCAGTTGACCCGGGTGACCCCGGCACTGGTGGTAACGCTGCCGGTCACCGGTTGATCAAGCAGGCGGGCGCTGAACGCCGGCAGGGTCATACCCTGATTCAGATCGAAGGAGAATTCACTGGTCAGGTCAGTCAGTGCCAGACGGCGCGCTTCAGAATCGGCGGCGGCACCGGCGATCTGCCCGCGCGCCAGCACCAGTGCACCGTCCTGCTCTGCGGCAAGCGGCCAGTGCAGCAGGATATGGCCCTGATATTCGCCGGCGGTAATCTGCCATTCGTTCAGCTCGGCCGGCATCTGCGCCGCCAGCGGCGTATCCTGCAACAGGGTGCCGATACTTTGCGCAGGGCCACTGAGCTGGCCGGAGACAATCAGCCGCGGCGCTTCGTCATCCTGGCGCGACGGAATGTCGACAGTGCCGGCGCGCAGGGTCGAACCCATCAACCCGGCGCTGACATCCCGGCCGCTGATATGCCGACCATCGACCAACACTGACGCGCTGACATTGGTAAGCAGCGGCCATTCGGGCAAGAATCTCAGGGTCAGGTCATCGCCGGCGTACAGCATCTGCAGGGTGCGGTCCTGCTGCCGGGCCGGATCAATTGTCACCGGCCCCTCGTACAGAAACAGGCCAAGATCGACCATGCCGCCAACGAACGCATTGTCAAGCCAGTCGGCCGCCGCCGCAGACAGCCTGGCACGCGGTATATAGTTGGCCGCGCCCTGCACCTTGCCCTCGGTCAGGGCGGCGACCAGTGTCAACTCCGGGGGCTGTTCACGACGCCAGCGCAGGCCGGCCAGCAGCCGCGCCTTGGCATCCGGATTTCTGACGCTCAGCCACCCGGTATGCACCTCAAGCAGGTCGCCGTGGTAGCGCCAGCGGAACGCCCCGTCCAGCGCACCGGACAACGGCTGTCGAAACTGTGCCGGCATATCCAGGGTCAGTGCCGGACTGTCAAGACGGCCAAAGCCGCCCTCGGCACCACCATTGAACCAGCCACTCAGACCACTGACGCCAGGCTGGCGATTTTCAGCGCGCAGGGAGACATTCTCGAATCGGGTCGATACGGTGCCAAGGCTGCGCTCAACTCCACGCAATGACAGACGCTGCAACATGCCGGTTGGTTGCAGGGCTTCCAGCCGGGCGCTAAGCGACAACCACTGGTCGTCATCACGCCAGGGCATGCGCAGCAGCAGGCCAGTGAAAGGCGCCAGATCGACATCATGGAACGCCACCTGCCAGTCTTTCCTGGCCTGCATGTTCCAGCCCAGTGTCACCGCGCCCGGTTGCCAACTGCCGTGCCGGTCGGCCAGCACCATGCGGCCCACTTCAAGCTGGTAGCCCGCATTGACGGATTCAAGCAAGGCATCAGCTTCCAGCCGGGTAAATGACCAGGGCCGGGCAAAAGGACCGCCACTGAGGGTCAGGCCATCAAGACGAGTGCGCAGGGCACCCCGACGAATAGCGCCGCGACGAATGTCGAGCCAGCCTTTTACTGCGCCAGTCAGTTGTTCCGGCTGCAGATCAAACGGCCAGTGCGGCAACAGCCAGGGTTCCACCCCGTTGAGCTCAACACTGACGTAGCTGCTGGCATTGATTTGATTGCGATGATAGGCGTCGCCGCGCAGATCAAGGCGTATATCCAGATCAATCTCGTCGGCAGCAGTATGCGCCACCAGCGCCAGACGATGGCGCTCACCGGAACTCAGCATCGCCATGCTGATATTGGCGACCTCGAGCTCCGGCAACCCGGTCATCACCAGGGTGCCATGAACCTTTTCAATCTGGATTCGCTTCTGCCGATACAGAATCTCGAGCAGGCTCTCAAGCGGTGGTCTGGTTGATACCGTCTGACTGCCAAGCCCTTCAATGCCATCCAGATTGACATTGCCATGCTCATCAACATTGATCCGCACTTCGATACCGCGGATCAGTAATGACCTTGCCCGCAGGGTCCGCTGCAGCAGACTGGGCAGCACATCCACGGTGAGCTCTACCCGCTCCAGCGTCAGGCCCGGTCGGGCCGGATCAATGCCAGGCAGGCGAACATCCTCGAAAACAAACACCGGGCTGAGACCGGACATATGCCCGGACAGCTGACCAATTTCCAGCGGCGTCTGGATGCGCGCTTCAACCAGCGCCTCCAGATCGCCACGCCAGGCCGGCAGCATGGTCAGCAACTGCCTGGCCAGTACCACCCAGATCGCCAGCAACAGTACGCCGCCGGCAGCAAACCACCAGAGGCGTTGCCGCAGCCAGTCCGCCGAATGGCGGCGCCAACTGATAATCCGAACCGGTTTCACTGGTGCTGGTTACCTCGCTTGCCAAATACTGACGCCGGCCTGCCGCAGCAGCCGGCCGGTTTCCGCCAGCGGCAACCCGACCACGCCGCTGTAGCTTCCGGAAATCTTTTCAACAAACACCGCCGCGAAACCCTGCACAGCATAGCTGCCGGCTTTGTCCATAGGCTCGCCGCTTGCCACGTAGCGATCAATATCTGCTGCTGACAGGTTAGCAAAACGTACCAGCGTGTCGCTGACATCCGCATGTTCACCTTCCGCAGTGATCAGTGTGACCGCGGACAGCACCCGGTGTTCTCGACCAGACAGGTCCGCCAGCATGGCGCGGGCCTCGGCCTGATCAGACGGCTTGCCAAGAATGCGCTCTCCCAGCACCACGGCGGTATCGGCACCGAGCACCGCCGCCTGAGAGTGCTGCCCTGCGGGTAATCTGGCCCAACCCACCCTGGCTTTGGCGGCGGCCAGCCGGGTGACATAAGCAAGCGGCGTCTCCCCCGCCAGCGGCTGCTCGTCAATCTCAGGCGCTGGCAACAGGCTCGCATGGACACCGATGGATGCCAGTAACCGGGCACGACGTGGAGAAGCAGAGGCAAGCCAGAGCCGGCGCACGTCAGCGCACCAGAAAACGCTGCCGGACTCCGCGCAGCAAGGTATACACCGGTCGCCACAGCAACGCGCTGGCGAGCGCAGCGAGCTGCATCAGCAGCGGGCTGTAATGAGCCCGGCCGGCAGCGTCCTGAACCAGATAGGACACCATCACTGACACCCCGGTCAGCAGGAAAACCACCAGACTCTGCTGCAGCGGTGGAAATACCCTGAGCCGCTTGTATGTAGCCTGGGCCAGCCAGGCCACTACAGCGAAAGCCAGAGCATGCTGACCAAGTACCGCGCCGACCAGAACGTCCTGAAACAGTCCGACGAAAAACCCCCAGAACACTCCGATCCGGTAGGGCAGTGCTACAACCCAGTAGATCAGCACCAGCACCAGCCACTCCGGCCGGAACAGGCTGATTTTGTCCGGCCAGGGCAACATCGATACCCAGGCCGCCACCGCCATCGTCAGCAGAATGATGCCGGTGCCGGCCGGCTTCAGGTCACGGGCCATCGGCATCACTCCCCGATTCGGTCCCTGCCTGACGCCCTTCCACCAGCAACACATGGCTGGCGCGATCAATCCAGGCCGCCGGCCTTGCTTCCACCGTGACGAACGGCTGGCCGGGCTCATGGGTAATGGCGGTCACCGTAGCAGCCGGGTATCCGGCCGGATAGCGCCGGCCGAGACCGGTGCTGACCAGCAGATCGCCTTCAGTAATATCAGCACTTTCCGGCACATACAGAAGCCGCAGTCGGTCCGGGTGACCGGTGCCGGCAAGAATGGAGCGCACGCCGCTGCGATTAACCTTGACGGACAGGGCATGGGTCGCATCGGTAATCAGGAGCACGCGCGAGGTGTAAGGACCCACTTCCGCCAGCTGGCCAATCAAACCGTGCGCATCCAGCACCGCCTGGCCCTTGAACAGGCCAGCCCCGGCGCCCTTGTTGATGATGATCTCATGGCGGTTGGGATCCTGCTCGACACCGATAATCTCCGCCACCAGCACCCGGGCATCGAGACTGGCAGAGGAGTTCAGCAGCTCACGCAAGCGGACATTTTCCGCCTCCAGCACAGCCAGACGCTGGGAACGCTGCTCCAGCACCAACAGTTGTCGCTGCAGCCGTTCATTGTCTTCACGCAGCTCGCCTCGGGAGCGGGTCTGACTCTGCAGCCCGGACAGCAAACTGCCCGGAAGGTCGGCCAGATAATGGACCGCTCCGGTCAGATAACTGATCGGGTAGCGCACGGAATCACCCCAGGGGCTGCGCTGGTCAAGCAGGATCAGCAGCGTCGACAATACGATCGCCGCCAGCAGGCGGTAACCGGAATGGCCACTGTTGTCAGAGAACAGACCGGCGATGACAGGCCTCCGCAGACGCCGGGCGGGCGCCCGGTCAGATACTGGTAATCAGGTCGAGACCACGGGTATCCATGATCTCCAGCGCCTTGCCGCCGCCACGGGCGACGCAGGTCAGCGGGTCATCAGCCACAATCACCGACAGACCGGTTTCCTCGGACAACAGCTTGTCGATGTCACGCAGCAGGGCGCCACCACCGGTCAGCACCATGCCACTGTCAGCGATATCCGAGGCCAGCTCCGGCGGCGACGCTTCAAGGGCGTTTTTCACGCCATTGACGATGGCGGTCAGAGGCTCACGCAGAGCCTCGAGAATTTCCTCGCTGTTCAGGGTGAACTGGCGCGGCACCCCTTCGGCAAGATTGCGCCCACGCACGTCGATCTCCAGCAGCTCGCCGCCCGGAAAGGCGCAGCCGATTTCCTGCTTGATGCGCTCGGCGGTGGATTCACCGATCAGGCTGCCATATTCCTTGCGAACAAAGGAGACGATGGCTTCATCAAACTTGTCACCGCCGATACGCAGGGACTGGGAGTAGACGATGCCGTTCAGGGAGATAATGGCAATCTCGGTGGTACCACCGCCGATATCCACCACCATGGAACCACGCGCCTCTTCCACCGGCAGGCCGGCACCGATGGCTGCTGCCATCGGCTCTTCAATCAGATACACCTCACGGGCCCCGGCGCCGTAGGCGGAATCAAGAATCGCCTTGCGCTCAACCTGGGTCGACTGGCACGGCACACAGACCAGCACCCTTGGTGCCGGCGGGAAAAAGCCGGTTTCATGCACTTTCTTGATGAAATACTGCAGCATTTTCTCGGTCACTTCGAAGTCGGCGATAACGCCATCCTTCATCGGCCGGATCGCGGTGATGTTGCCCGGGGTACGGCCGAGCATACGCTTGGCCTCGGTGCCGACGGCGGCGACGCTCTTCTGCGCACCCTGGTGACGGATCGCCACCACCGACGGCTCATCCAGAACAATGCCGCGACCACGGACATAAATAAGGGTATTGGCAGTACCAAGGTCGATAGACAGATCGGTGGAGAACATCCCGCGGATGCGCTTGAAGAAGGACATGACTGGGCAGATTCCTGAATTTTTCCGGCGAAAGACGGGGGGGCCCGCCACAATCGGGCAACTCTAGCAACGGCATGGGGTTTCGGCAAGCAAGCTGCGGGCCAAGGGGTGCCGGCCAGATCACAGATATGGTAGTTTTGCCGCCTTTCCCGACCCTGCCGGAGACCTTCCGATGGCAATCGACCAGGACACCGTACTGAAGGTGGCCCATCTGGCCCGCCTGCATGTCAGCAGCGAGCAGAGCGCCGCCCTTGCCGGCCGCCTCAGCGACATTCTCAATATGGTCGACGAGCTGGCCAGCGCCGATGTGGACCAGATCGCGCCGCTGGCGCACCCGCTTGATGTCAGCCAACCGCTGCGGGCCGACGTCGCCGAGCCGGCCGATCTGCGTGATCGGGTGCTGCCTCTGGCCGCGGCCAGCGAAGGCGGCTGCTTCCTTGTGCCCCGGGTGATCGAATGAGCCTGCATCAACATACCCTGACCGAACTCAAGGCCCTGCTTGATGGTGGCGATATTTCGTCGCGCGAGCTGACCGATTATTTTCTTGCCCGCATCGAGCGCTTCGATGGCGAGCTGAACAGCTTTGTCACCGTCACCGCCGAACAGGCCCGCAGCGAAGCCGATACTGCCGACGCCCTGCGCAGCAAAGGCGAGATCGGTTTGTTGAATGGCCTGCCAATCGCGCATAAAGATATTTTCTGCACCCGCGGTGTTCGCACCTCCTGCGGCTCGCGCATGCTGGATAATTTTATTTCCCCCTATGACGCCACCGTAGTGGAAAAAATGCGTTCTGCCGGCGCCGTCATGCTCGGCAAAACCAATATGGACGAGTTCGCCATGGGCTCGTCGAACGAAACCAGTTTTTATGGCCCGGTAAAAAATCCCTGGGATTTGTCCCGCGTTCCGGGTGGTTCGTCCGGCGGCTCGGCCGCTGCGGTGGCTGCACGCCTCGCACCTGCCGCCACCGGCACGGATACCGGCGGTTCGATTCGGCAGCCAGCTGCATTAACCGGCATTACCGGATTAAAGCCAACCTACGGCACGGTATCGCGCTGGGGCATGATCGCCTTTGCCTCAAGCCTTGATCAGGCCGGGCCGATGGCGCAAAGCGCTGCCGATTGCGCGCTGCTTTTGCAATCCATGGTCGGTCATGACGACAAGGATTCCACCAGCCTGAACCGGCCGACGGATAATTATCTGGCCGATCTCGACAAACCGCTGGCCGGCCTGACTGTCGGCTTGCCGGAAGAGTTTTTCCCGGCATCACTGGATGGCCGCATTGCCGAACTGACCCGCGAAACCGCGCGCGAACTGGAGCGTCAGGGTGCCAGAGTGGTCAGCGTGTCGCTGCCGAGTGTAAAACTTTCCGTGCCGGCCTATTACGTCATTGCACCAGCAGAAGCCTCATCAAACCTGTCTCGTTTTGATGGCGTTCGCTACGGCTATCGCTGTCAGGACCCGGTTGATCTGATGGATCTGTACAAGCGCTCGCGCAGTGAAGGCTTCGGTGACGAAGTGCAGCGCCGCATTCTGGTGGGCACCTATGCACTGTCACACGGTTATTACGATGCCTACTACTTGCGTGCGCAGAAAGTACGCCGCCTGATCAGCGATGATTTTGCTCGCGCCTTTGAAAAAGCCGATGTCATTCTTGGCCCGACCTCGCCGGAAGTGGCTTTCCCGTTGGGCGCGAAAAAAGATGATCCGGTCACCATGTACATGGCGGACGTCTTTACCATCGCTGTCAATCTGGCCGGCTTGCCGGCGCTGTCGATGCCAGCCGGCATGATCGATGGCCTGCCAGCCGGCGTGCAGCTGGTCGGCAACTATTTCCGCGAAGACCAGATCCTGAATGTAGCCAATCGCTACCAGCAGGCCACCGACTGGCATCGTCAGGCTCCGGCCTTCGGAGGTGCGCAATGAGCGCCTGGGAAACCGTCATCGGCCTGGAAATTCACGTTCAGCTGGCCACCAGAAGCAAGATTTTCTCCGCCGCCAGCACCGCCTTTGGCGCCGAGCCGAACAGCCAGGCTTCGCTGGTCGATCTCGCCCTGCCCGGCACCTTGCCGGTGCTGAACCGCGAAGCGGTGAATATGGCAGTGAAGTTTGGTCTGGCGGTGGGCGCCGGGATCAACCGTCGCTCGGTGTTTGAGCGCAAAAATTATTTTTATCCGGATCTGCCCAAAGGCTACCAGACCACCCAGCTGGCCGAACCGATTGTCGGCGCCGGCAGCATGGAAGTGGTATTGGATGATGGCAGCCGCAAGACCGTGCGCATTCACCACGCCCATCTGGAAGAGGACGCCGGCAAATCGTTGCATGAAGACTTTCACGGTATGACCGGGATCGATCTGAACCGTGCCGGCACGCCACTGATCGAAGTAGTGACCGAACCGGATATGCGCAGCGCCGAGGAAGCAGTGGCCTTTGCCCGCGCCCTGCACAGTCTGGTCAGTGCCATTGGCATCTGTGACGGCGACATGTCACAGGGCTCGCTACGCTTTGATGTCAATGTCTCGGTGCGTCGCAAGGGCGAGGAAAAACTCGGCACCCGCACTGAAACCAAGAACCTGAACTCGTTCCGCTTTATGGAAATGGCAATCCGGAAGGAAGTCGAACGACAGATCGACATTCTTGAAGATGGCGGCAGCATCACTCAGGAAACCCGCCTGTTTAACGGCGACACCGGCGTATCGCGGGCCATGCGCAGCAAGGAAGACGCCAACGATTACCGCTACTTCCCGTGCCCGGATCTGTTGCCGGTCATGCTCAGCGAAGAGCAGATCATCGAGCTGGAAAGCAGCTTGCCGGAACTGCCGGCGCAACGCCTTGTTCGTTTTGTCGAGCAGTTCGGTCTGTCCGATTACGATGCCCGCACTCTGTCATCCGATCTTGCCACCAGTGATTATTTTGAAGCGGTGGTGCAGTTGAGCGGCGATGCCAAACTGGCTGCCAACTGGATCATGGGCGAGCTGGCAGCGAAACTGAACGCCGAGGAAAGGACCATGTCCACCTGCCCGGTCTCTGCCGACCATCTGGCCGGGCTGATTGACCGCCTGAAGGACAACACCATCAGCTCGAAAATTGCCAAGCAGGTCTTTGAAGCCTGCTGGAACGGCGAAGGCAGCCCGGATCAGATTATCGAAGCGCGCGGCCTGAAGCAGGTTTCGGATAGCGGGGCCCTGCGGAAAATGGTCGATCAGATCATTGCCGACAACGCGGCCCAGACCGAAGCGTATCGCGCCGCCGACGAAGCCAAACGCAAGAAGATGTTTGGCTTCTTCGTCGGTCAGGCGATGAAGGCCTCGCAGGGCAAGGCCAACCCGCAACAGATTAATGAGCTGCTGCGGAAGGCACTGGAAGGCTGAGCCGCCGGAGCATGACCATGGAAACGCTGCGCGATCGGGTTACCGTTGAGTTTCGTCAGCACCTGGCGGTGGTCAGCCTGAGCCGCGAAAACAAGTACAACGGCCTTGATCTGGACATGATGTACGCCCTGATTGATGCCGGGAAACTGATTCGTCGCCAGCGTGATGTTCGCGCGGTCATTCTGCGCGGGAACGGCAAGGCATTCTGCGCCGGGCTCGATTTCGCCACGGTAATGCGCAAGCCGGCAGGCATTCTCCGCGCTTTTCTGCCCTGGCTACGCAAGGACAACCTGTTCCAGCGCATGTGCCTGATCTGGCGTGATCTGCCAGTGCCGGTGATTGCCGTGACTCAGGGTTACTGCTTCGGCGGTGGCATGCAGCTGGCACTGGCCTGTGATTTCCGTTTCAGCACCCCGGACTGCCAGTTTTCGATCATGGAAATTCAATGGGGCCTGATTCCGGACATGAGCGCGTCAGTGACCTTGCGCGAGCTGGTGGCCGCCGATGTCGCCATGGAGCTGACCATGACCGGCCGCAAGTTCGACGCCAGTGAAGGCAAATCCCTCGGCTTGATCAGCGCCGTTGCCGACGATCCTATGCAGGCCGCAGAAACGCTGGCGGCCTGCATAGCACAACGATCACCACATGCCGTCAGTGCGGCCAAACAACTGTTTCGCAGCACCCGGCAAAGCAGTGAGCGTGGAGCTCTGGCCAAGGAAAGAAGGCTGCAACTCGCGCTGCTGCTCGGCGGCAACCAGCGTGAAGCCATGCGCGCCAACGTTGAGAAACGCCCCCCGGTATTCCGGTCACGCTAGCCAATACCATCGCAACAGAATGTGATCTGCTGCTCCTGTGCCAACACCGGAACGCGACCTGGTCGTCTGTCCCGGTTGTGCCATTTCGGTCATACTCCTTGCCATTCTCCTGCCACGGAGCCTGATTACTGATGATATCGCTGTCCGAACCCTCTCCCGGTTTCTCTGCCCTGATGCGCCAGTACAAGCGGCTGGTGGATGAACTGCTAAGCCGTCTGGCCCTGCCCTCAGAACCGGTGTCGCTGAACTCCAGCAGCAACCTGCTCAGTAGCGGAATGGTCGCCGGCAAAACCTACCTGGTAAAAACGGGCATGGTCGGGGTCAAGTCCTTGGGCCGGCGTCTGTTCACCTGGGACGAAGGCGACCTGATTCTTCCCGACGCCGCGCCGGATGCGCCGGACAGCCTCGAATACATTACCGAAGCGCCGGTGATGCTGCAGTGTTATGACACGCTGACACTGGTCCGGGCGGCCCTGGCCGATGCCGAAAGCGCACGTTTGTGGACCCGCATGTTGATGACCCAGCAGTCCATTCTGGTGCGATTGCTGGCATCCCAGTCTGACACCGAAACCCAGACCACCCCGGGGTTTGCCTACTACCTGCCCGGTGACATTATTATCGAACAGGGCGACCGACCGGATTACGTTTTCAGCCTGTTTGAAGGCTCTGCCGACGTTATTGTCGACCATGTTGTGGTGGGCGAAGTCGGCGAAGGCGAAGTACTCGGAGCGCTGGCTGTGCTTACCCATTCACCGCGTTCGGCAACGGTGCGTGCCCGCACCCGCTGCTCCGTGGTCAAGGTGCCAAAAGATCAGTTCAAGAGCTTGATCCGCAGCAACCCGACTATGATTCACGGCTTGATGACAGACATGGCGAAGCAGATCAAAAAGCTGAACGACAAAGTCGTTCAGCTTTCCGGACAGGGCGTATCATAAAAACTTTGCGCCGGATCAGGCTGACCGGCGCAGTACAAACCAGACCAGAGCGCCGGCGCCACTGAAGGCAAAAAGCAGCAGCAACACAGTAACCCACAGCCCCCAACGGATCGACTTGCCTGATGGTTCAGCAGCCACGGCAGCCGGCTCAGCGGCAGGTGCGCGCGCTGCATCACGTACATCCTTGTCGGTAATGGCTTTCATCCCGGGATGGGTATCGTCCTCGCTGGGCGCCGAGACATCCACCTGCGGCACCGGCTGGCCCGTCCACTGACAGATGATTTCACGCCGCCGGCGGCGGAACTCGGCCGGTCCGATCACGGCATTGGCAAAAGACTCGGTCAACGCCAGCAGGTCCTGATTCAACTTGTCACCGGCTGCGTTCATGCGCCCCCCGCCTCGATGACAATCACCGACACGTTATCACGGGCTCCATTATGAACAGCCTGATCAATCAGCGACCGGGCTGAATCTGGAACCGACCCCTGCGCCAGGGTGGCGGCGATCGCCTCTTTCGACACTTCGTTGTAGAGGCCATCACTACACAGCAGGTAGCGGTCCCCGGGGCTGACATCAAACATCAGCACATCAACCACCAATGCCGCTGCCCCGCCAACAGCACGGGTAATCACATTGGCATTGGGGTGGGCATCCGCCTCGGCCTCACTCAATACGCCGGCATCGACCAGACGCTGAACCTGACTGTGATCACGGGACAAGGCTGCAAGCTTGCCATCACGCAAACGATAGAGGCGGGAGTCGCCTGCCCAGACACAGGCACCGTAGCCCTCGGCGCCGAGCATTGAGACCACCGTTGAACCCATCATCCGGCCGGAGTACTCCCGGCCGGCATGCTCACGCATGGTCTGGTTGACGGCGATCAGGGCATCTTCGACTGCATCAATAAAGAGGCTGAAATTATCCGGTCGCTGCACCGAGGCCAGTGCATCCACTACCATCTTGCTGGCAACGTCACCGGCCTCATGGCCACCCATGCCGTCAGCCACCGCCCACAGGGCAATGTCCGGCACGGCAACCACCGCATCTTCATTATGCTTGCGCTTCACACCTTGGTCAGTCAGAGCGCAATACTGCCAGTCCGCCACACATCCCCCGCGGGTTATTAGTCTTCTTCCCTGGCATGAGCCGGTGTGGCCAGCTCCGGGCAACGCAACAACCTTAGCGCACCCTTTGCAGCAGCACCACTCCCGCCAGCAGACAAATTGCCGCCGGCGCCAGGGCCGCCCACATTGGTGACACATCAAACACCAGACTCATATGGCCGAAGAACTGCTGGCCATAATGAAACAGCAACCCGGCGCCAATACCGGCCGTTAATCGCAGCCCCATGCTGACCTGCCGCAGAGGGCCAAAAATAAAGGTCACGGCAATCACCACCATGCCCAGGGTCGCCAGCGGCTGCGACAGCTTCTGCCAGAACGCCAGCAGATACTCGCCGGCATTAATACCCTGCTGACCGAGGTAGCTGGCGTAGTCATAGAGCTTGCTCAACGCCAAATGTTCCGGCTTGAGGATAATCACCGACAGCACCTCGGGGGTCAGTCCGATCAACCACTGCCCTGACTCTTCCCGCCAGGTTTCAACCTGTTGGTCCTGTAGCCGACTGCCGCGAATATCCTCCAGCGACCACTCATTGTTCTGGTAGATCGCCCGAGTGATGAACACGGTCTCCACCAGCTCCTGATCCTCATTGATTCGGTAGCGGGTAATGCCATGCAGAACACCGTTCGGCTCCACCGCGCTGATATGAATAAACTCATCCCCCTCCCGATGCCACAGACCGGAAAGACTCGACAGCGCTTCACCACCACTCTCCTGAAGCGAGCGGTTACTGCGGGCAATTTGCTCGGTATGGGGCACCACGTATTCGGAAACCATCAACCCGGCCAGCAGCAGCAGCAGCGCTGGCCGTAGCACCATCCAGGTAATACGCTCAGCCGACACACCCGCAGCACGCATTACCGTCAGCTCACCACTATTGGCCAGCAGCCCCAGTCCAGCCAGAGCACCGAGCAAAATGGCCAACGGCAGAAAATCGGAGATACGCCGGGGCAATGTGGTCAGGACAAACTGCAATGCCTGCAAAGCCTGATAATCGTTGCGCAACGACTCCAGCTCATAGACGAAGCTGAACAATCCATCCAGCAACATCAGTAAAGCCAGCATCAACAGTGCCGGGATCATCACTGCCCGCCAGAGATATTGGCGCAGGAGCGTCATGCGGACCTCCGCCGACGCCAGTCGTTCAGCCTCAGGGTGAGACGGTGTTCGTTCAGCAGCAACACCACCAGCAATAACACCACCATATGTATCCACACCATACTGTGATGCCAGCTCAGCTCGTCAAAGGGGGTTTTGGAAATCCTGCTGCGCATTACCAGTAGCAAGCCGACATAGAACAGATAGGTAATCAGCGCGGGAAACAGCCGATTAAAACGCCCCTGTCTGGGGCTGACCTTGGCCAGTGGCACCGCAGCGATCAGCATCATCGGCACCAGCAGTACCAGAGAGATGCGCCACTGCAGCTCCGCCCGGACATCCGCCCCCTGCATCCCCATCAGTTGCAACGTGGGCAGGCTGCGGACCTTGGGGGGGCGCGCCACCGAGCGTTCCTCACCAATCTTCACCATCGCCTCCTGAAACTCGACTCGACGGTAATCCGGGTCGCCCGGTGCGCCCTGGTACTGATGCCCTTGCTCCAGATGCAGATAGGTAATGCCATCCTGATCAACAATCCGGCCACGCCCGGCCAGCACCGTGACCAGCATGCCGGGGCCGTCCTCGCCCGCGTAACGGAAATCGGAGATAAAAATATTCTCCAGCGCCTCTTCTTCCCGATTCAACGACTCGGCATAGGCAGTGCGGGTGCCTGACTGGTCACCCCGGGAATGGAACCGCCCCGGCGTCAATAGCTCCAGAACAGACCGGCCACGTTGCTCTTCGAACAATCGCGCCACTTCAGTTTCACCATAGGGCGTAACATACAGACCAAACAGCCCGACCAGAAAAGTGGTCACAATCATTGGTACTGTCATGCCGCGAAGAATGCCGCTCTGACCAACCCCCCCTGAACCCAGCACCGCCATTTCACTGTCGGAATACATTCGCCCCAAAACCAGCAACACAGCGATAAATACACTGAGCGGCAGAATCAACTGGAGAAATTCCGGCAACCGGTACAGCATTACCAGAAACAGTACGTCCGCAGCAATTTCTCCGGTTGCAGCACTGGCGAGGTACTTGATAAAGCGGCCGCTGACCAGCACCATCATCAGCACGATGGTCACGACGAACGTGGTCGCCAATAGCTGCCGATTGATATACCGGTAAAGAATCAAAACCTGCCTCGCCCTGTCTCGGTGCCGGGCATTGTAACCCAGGAGTTCCCATGGAGTACGCCGTCAGTGGCAAGAACGCGTCTGCCCTGAAAACCGATTGCCTGATTCTGCCGCTGACTGACAAAGCCAGCCTGTTGCCTGCCGACCTGCCGGTGGAAACCGTCAACCAGATTCGGCAGCTCATAAAGGATGGTGACTTCAACGGCAAGCGCGGCCAGACACTACTGATTCACCAGCCTGCCGGGTTGCCTGCCAAACGACTGCTTATGCTGGGATGTGGTGAGTTGCCTATGTCGGCAACTGCCTTCCTCAAGCTGGTAAGCGGCGCAGTCCAGGCACTGAAGGCCACCGGCAGTCGCGCTATAGCCTGGCAGCTGAGCGAGGGCATGGTGCACGATCAGGACCTGATCTGGCAGGTACGCGAAGCAACCCGGGCCGTGGCCGATGCGCTTTACCAGTTTGACGAATGCCGAAGCAAACCCGCGCCGGGCAACGCGTTGCGCAGCATCACTTTTATTGGCGCTGGCAGCAAAGCGGCCTTGCAACAGGCTGTGCGAGAGGGCGAGGCCATCGCCGCCGGTGTCACCCTGTGCCGCGACCTGGGCAACCGGCCTCCGAACCTGTGCTTCCCGGCCTACCTGTCGGAGCAGGCACGGGAGCTGGCAAAGCAGTATCCGCAACTGAAAGTCTCGGTGATCTCCGAGCAGCAGGCGGAAAAGCTTGGCATGGGCGCATTCTGCGCCGTGGCCCGCGGCAGCGAGCGTGAAGGCCAGATCATCGTAATGGAGTACAAGGGCGCAAAAGGCGCGCCAGTCGCACTGGTCGGCAAGGGCATTACTTTCGACACCGGCGGCATTTCACTCAAGCCCGGCGCGGCCATGGATGAAATGAAATACGACATGGGCGGTGCCGCCAGTGTCTTTGGCACCGTCAAAACGGTCTGCGAGCTTGGCCTGCCGATTCATCTGGTTGCCGTGGTCGCGGCGGCCGAAAACATGCCGGACGGCAGGGCTTCACGTCCCGGCGATATCGTCACCACCCTGTCGGGACAAACCGTCGAGATCCTCAATACCGATGCCGAGGGACGGCTGGTACTGTGCGATGCACTGACCTGGGTGCAGCAGAAACACAAGCCACACACCATTATCGATATAGCCACACTAACCGGCGCCTGCGTGGTGGCATTGGGCAGCCATGCCCAGGCGGTGTTTGCCAACGATCATGAGCTGGCCAAGGCACTACTGGATGCTGGCGACGACACTGCCGATCGCGGCTGGCCAATGCCGTTATGGGACGATTATCAGGAACAGCTGGACAGCCCGTTCGCGGATATGGCCAATATCGGTGGCCCGAAAGCCGGGTCCGTCACCGCTGCCTGCTTCCTGTCACGGTTTACCAAAGAGGTGAAGTGGGCGCACCTTGATATTGCCGGCACTGCCTGGATCAGCGCCGGCAAGCAGAAAGGGGCGACCGGGCGGCCGGTGCCGCTGCTAACCCGCTACCTGATGAATCTGGCCGGCTAAGCCCGGCCGGACAGATTGACCGCCAGTGGAAATCCGGGCGCATTCGCGGCAACCTGTACGTATCTGTTCCCTTATGGCTGAAACGAGTGCCCGGCATGACCGATCGTAAACGTCCTGGCAAAACCCCGCCTAAAGCCCTGCTGGAGGAGCTGAGCTCAATCCATTCGTTGCTTGGAGAAGGGCATCAGGATGTCGACCACTCATCACTGCTGGATGACGATGTGCCACTGCTTGAGCCTGTCACGTCCACTGCAGGCGATGCTCACACGCAGAAATCCCTGTTCGATCCGCCGGCGAAGCCGGCATCGGGTACCGAACCACTGAAAAAAAGCCTCGCCCAACGGGAAAATCCGTTCCTGCCGAAAAAGTCTGCTGCACCACCCCCCGCCACCCCGAAAATCGAGCCAACCCGGCCGGCGCCACCCGGCGCTGTGGATAATGCCGCGCTACGAGCACTGGTCGATGAGGCGCTGGCGGAGTGGATGCCGAAGATCGAGCGCGACCTGCGCAACCGTCTGATGGAACTGCTGCGCAACAAATCCTGACCCACCGGCGGCCAGCAATTCGGCGGCTGCTTCGGTATAATCCCCGGCCTTGTGACAATCGCCACTCCGGGACTTTTCATGGACAAGACTTACCAACCTGACGCCATTGAACGGCGCTGGTACCAGCATTGGGAAAAAGCCGGCTATTTCGCCCCGCAGGGCGATGGCAAACCCTATTGCATCATGATCCCTCCGCCGAACGTCACCGGCTCCCTGCATATGGGCCACGGTTTCAATAATGCGGTGATGGACACCCTGATCCGCTACCACCGTATGAAAGGCCAGCGCACCCTGTGGCAGATGGGCACAGATCATGCCGGCATCGCCACCCAGATGGTGGTAGAGCGCCAGCTGGCTGCTCAGGGTGAATCCCGCCACAGTCTCGGCCGGGAAAAATTTCTCGATAAAGTCTGGGAGTGGAAAGCCGAGTCGGGCGGCACCATCGGCCGGCAGTTGCGCCGCATCGGCTCGTCACTGGACTGGTCGCGGGAACGCTTCACCATGGACGAAGGCCTGTCGCGTGCAGTGCAGACTGCCTTTATCCGCCTGTTTGATGAAGGACTGATCTATCGCGGTCAGCGACTGGTTAACTGGGACCCGCAATTTCACACCGCCATTTCCGATCTCGAAGTGGAGAACCGTGAAGAAGCCGGCCACATGTGGCACTTCCGCTATCCGCTCAGCGATGGCTCGGGTCATCTGGTTGTCGCGACCACTCGACCGGAAACCATGCTCGGCGATACTGCTGTCGCGGTTCACCCGGAAGACCCGCGCTATCGCGACCTGATCGGCAAGACCATTCGCTTGCCGTTGGCGGACCGGGATATTCCCGTTATTGGCGACGACTATGTCGATCCGGATTTCGGTTCCGGCTGCGTCAAGATTACACCGGCCCACGATTTTAACGACTACGAAGTCGGCAAGCGCCACGACCTGCCGATGATCAACATCATGACCCGCGATGCGTCACTGAATGATCAGGTGCCAGCACCGTATCGCGGCCTTGATCGCTTTGTTGCCCGCAAGAAAGTGATTGATGATCTTGATGCGCTTGGCCTGCTGGAGAAAATTGACGACCACAAATTGATGGTACCCCGCGGCGATCGCTCCGGCGCCGTGATCGAACCCTATCTAACCGATCAGTGGTTTGTCCGCATTGCCCCATTGGCAGAACCGGCCATCAAGGCGGTTGAGAACGGCGATATCCAGTTTGTGCCCAAGCAGTACGAGAACATGTACTTTTCCTGGATGCGCGACATACAGGACTGGTGCATTTCCCGGCAGCTGTGGTGGGGGCATCGTATTCCGGCCTGGTATGACGATGCCGGCAATATCTATGTCGGTGAAAACGAAGCCGCAGTGCGCAAGAAGTATTCGCTGGATGATCGCACGCTGCATCAGGACGATGATGTCCTTGATACCTGGTTCAGCTCTGCCCTGTGGACCTTCTCGACTCTGGGCTGGCCGGATAACACTGAAGATCTGAAGCAGTTCCATCCCACTGATGTGCTGGTTACAGGCTTTGACATCATTTTCTTCTGGGTTGCCCGGATGATCATGATGACTCTGAAGTTCACCGGTCAGGTACCGTTCAAGACGGTTTATGTTCATGGCCTGGTGCGCGACGCCGAGGGCCAGAAAATGTCGAAGTCGAAGGGCAACGTACTTGACCCGCTCGACCTCATTGACGGCATTGATCTGGAGGCACTGGTCGAGAAACGCACCGGCGGACTGATGCAACCGCAGATGGCGCAGAAGGTCGACAAGCGCACTCGCAAGGAATTTCCCGACGGCATCCAGAGCTATGGCACGGATGCACTGCGTTTCACCTTCCTGTCACTGGCGTCGACCGGGCGGGATATCAAGTGGGACATGGGCCGCATAGAAGGCTACCGGAATTTCTGCAACAAGATATGGAATGCCGCCCGATACGTGCTGATGAACACGGAAGGTCAGGACTGTGGCCTGAATGCGGCGGACGAAATCAAGCTGTCGCTGGCAGACCGCTGGATCATTTCTTCACTGCAGCGAGCCGAGCAGGATGTCATCGATGCACTGGACCAGTTCCGGTTCGATCAGGCGTCCTATGCCGCCTATGAATTTATCTGGAACGAGTACTGTGACTGGTACCTGGAGCTGTCGAAGCCTGTGCTCTACGGTGACGACTACAGCGAAGCGGAAAAGCGTGGCACACGCCGCACGCTGGTACGGGTGCTGGAGGCCATCCTGCGTCTCGCCCACCCCTTCATGCCATTTATTACCGAAGAGATATGGCAGCGCATTGCGCCGCTGGCGGGAGTAACGGGCGAAACCATTATGCTTGCGGCATTTCCGCAGCCGGAACAGAGCAAGATCGACGCCATCGCTGAAGCCGATGTTCACTGGCTCAAGGGTGTCATTACCGCAATCAGAAATATTCGTGGTGAGATGCGCATTCCGCCAGGCAAATCTTTGCCGCTGTACTTGCACAATGGTGATGAGCATGACCGTCGACGTCTTGATGAGAACCGTAACTTCCTTGCCAAAATGGCAAAGCTGGAGAATATCATCTGGCTTACTCAGGAGAAGTCCGCGCCACCTTCCGTCACACAGCTGGTCGGCCGAATGGAAATACTGGTGCCAATGGCCGGCCTGATCGACAAGACTGCAGAGCTGGACCGCCTCGGCAAGGAGATCCAGAAACTGAAGCAGGAAGTCGGCCGTGCCGAGCAGCGTCTGAAGAACCCGGGCTTTGCCGATCGCGCCCCTGCTGACGTGGTCTCCAGGGAGAAAGAAAAGCTGAACGAGTACCGCTCACAGCTGGCCAGACTTGAAGAGCAGGCCGAGAAAATAAAATACCTTTGACAGGGATGGATGATTCCGGGAGCGGATGCCAGACGAGCGGCGCAGCAGAAGCGCTCCCTAAAGCTGACTGCGCGGCGTCAGCTTTTGCCAGTCCGCCTGACCCGCCAGTATCGCTTCGGCAATGCCGGACATAACCTGTTTGTAATGGGTTACTGTGCCGGCAGAGCAGTCGGTGTGGTTTAACAGGTCCAGAGAATAACTCTCCAGCGTCCAGATCAGGGTCTGGTACACCAGCGTATCAAGCGTCCTGCCTGTCACCCGCTGCATCTCCGCCTGCATCACAGCAGCAACAGTTTCGTAGGCAGTGACACGGTGTGGCGCCAACACCGAATCCGCCCTGCGCGCCTCTTCCATCATCAGCCGAATGATCGGCCCGAGACTGAGGTGATAGTCAAAATAAATATTGCAGGTATTGCAGATAACCTCCGCCACAGAGCGCGACCTTTCTGCCTCTCGCCTGAAGCGCAGAATCATGTTCTCGACAGATATCTGGTAGATGCTTTCGAGGACATCATATTTGTTGCGGAAGTATTTATAGAAGGTCCTGCGAGAAATATTCGCAGCATCCAACAGATCCTGAACCGTGGTTCGATCAAGTCCCCGGCGGGAAAAAACAGGGATTGAGTGAATCAGAATTTCAGTACGGGCATGAAGCCTCCCGGCGGGCCCGTCATCGTGATGGGCACTCAGGACCCGGTTAATAATTTCCCGTATTGCCTCAAGCTCGTAAGGACCAGCCGATACCATGAGCGGACACCGTGTTTACCATTGCAGGAAGGTTACTCTGTGGCTGACTGGTAGTAAACACGACGTCCCCGGGCATCCGGATTGTGGCTGGTTTTTTCAGGTACAGGAGCGGAGTGCCCCTCCGGAAGGATTGAAAAGTTTGATTATCAATATAACGATAATTGAAAATAGCTATTATGGCGGACGGAATTAACGAAACATGCCCGAATAAAAAAAGGGCCGCCCTTTCGGGGCGACCCTTTTCTGTTTAAGTGCCTGACGATGACCTACTCTCACATGGCGAATGCCACACTACCATCGGCGATGCTTCGTTTCACTTCTGAGTTCGGGATGGGATCAGGTGGTTCCAAAGCTCTATGATCGTCAGGCAA